>Ga0209589_1000005_pt1 | contig 530958 bp, 501 predicted proteins | sample CowpeawhiteBW_FD_187525 | JGI IMG/M metagenome (GOLD analysis project Ga0209589, IMG submission 187525) | Root nodule microbial communities of legume samples collected from California USA - Cow pea white BW (SPAdes) (version 2) | ecosystem: Host-associated > Plants > Roots > Nodule | place...
AGTGGTACGTGAGCTGGGTTCAGAACGTCGTGAGACAGTTCGGTCCCTATCTGCCGTGGGTGTTGGAATGTTGAGAGGATTTGCCCCTAGTACGAGAGGACCGGGGTGAACGTACCTCTGGTGGAGCAGTTGTCGCGCCAGCGGCAGTGCTGCATAGCTATGTACGGACGGGATAACCGCTGAAAGCATCTAAGCGGGAAACCCACCTCAAAACGAGCATTCCCTTGAGAACCGTGGAAGACGACCACGTTGATAGGCCGGATGTGGAAGTGCAGTAATGCATGCAGCTTACCGGTACTAATCGTTCGATCGGCTTGATTGCTCTCATTTTCAGTGTCCATGAAATGAGAGGCGCTGGTCATCAAGACTAAGCGCTAAAACAGATCGCTTGCTTCGTTTTCCTTTGTCCTTCGCCGGCCTGGTGGTTCTAGCGAGGAGCATGAACCCGATCCCATCCCGAACTCGGCCGTTAAACTCCTCAGCGCCAATGGTACTATGGCTCAAGCCCTGGGAGAGTAGGTCGCTGCCAGGCCTGCCAAGGACAATGGAATTCCTCTTCACGTGTCATGATCAAAACGAACGCCGTCTCCGAATGGAGGCGGCGTTTTTGTTTGTCTTTGTTTCTGGAATGACAAGAGCTGCCGGCTCTCGCGCAGGCTTGCGTGCAGCGGGCAATGCGACCTCGCAGCTCGGAGGCTCTTTGATCATCGATACACGCTCAGGCAGTTCGTTGGCGCGAAGGAGATGCGAATCAATCAACGCTGCTCTGACTGGAACGGAATGACGCTCGTGCCGTTAGCGGGACGCAATCCGCCGACTCTGAACTGTTCGTGATCGTTCGGCCTGATCGGTCGTCATCTTCTACGACCAAAGTTCATGGGGCATTCATTTCGAGTTCCGTACCCATTAGGCCCGACAAGCCTCGGCAATCCCTGCCCAGCAAGGAGACTTCCATGCGTGAGATCGTCCGCCCCATATTTGCTGCGTTGAGCGTCGCGTGCCTTGCGGTAGCCATGACCGCGGCGTCGCACAGCGGTGCGTTCGCGCAGGCCAAGCAGCAGCAGGCGGCGCCACCGGCCAAGCAGCCTGCGCAGGCAGCTCCGGCTCCCCGGGATCAGCCGCCCCCGATCAAGCAGATGGCGCTCAACGACAAGCAGATCGACGGCGCGCTCGCCGCGTCCAAGGAGATGGACCCGATCACCGCGAAACTGCCTGAGAATGCCAAGCCGGATCCGAAGATCATCGCCCAGCTCGAGGGCATCGCCAAGAAGCACGGCTTTGCGAGCTATGACGACTACAACAACGTCGTCGACAACATCGCGCTGGTGCTCGGCGGCTTCGATCCGCAGACCAAGAAATATGTTGGACCGGAGGCCGTCTTGAAGGCGCAGATCGCCCAGGTGCAGGCCGACAAGAAGATGTCGGCCAGCGACAAGAAGGAAGCGCTCGCCGATCTCAACGAGGCCCTGAAGTCGCCGCCGCCGGCGGTCGAGAACAAGGGCAACATCGACCTGGTCACGAAGAACTACGATAAGCTGATGACAGCGTTCGGCGGCAGCGACGAGAACTGAGCCGCCAGTCGAATCGAGATGCAGCCCCGGAGAATTCTCCGGGGCTTTTTTGTTGGGCCGACTCGTTCGGGCGAGGTTCTGCGATTTATGTCCGCGTGCGCATCCGCATCATGAAGCTGTCGAACGAGAGCTCCGCGACCTGCATCCAGGCGAGCGATTCGTTGCGATAGCTCGTCAGGCTCGCATACATCTTGCCGAAATGCGGGTTGCTCTTGGCGAGGTCGGCATAGATCTCGTTGGCCGCGTTGTAGCAGCCCTCCAGCACCTCTTGTGGGAACGGTCGCAATTGCGCGCCGGCCACGATCAGGCGTTTCAGCGCCGGCGGATTGACGGCGTCATACTTGCCGGTCACCCAGGTGAACGTGTCTTCGGATGCGGCCTGGATCGCTGCCTGATAATGCTTCGGCAGCGCGTGCCACTTCTGGGCATTCATCACGTTGTGGCCTTGGCCGGTGCCCTCCCACCAGCCGGGATAGTAATAGAATTTCGCCACCTTCACGAAGCCGAGCTTCTCGTCGTCATATGGCCCGACCCATTCGGCGGCATCGATCGTGCCCTTCTCCAACGCCGGATAGATGTCGCCGCCTGCGATCTGCTGCGGCACGCCGCCGACCTTGGCGATGATGGTGCCGGCGAAGCCGCCGACGCGAAATTTCAGGCCTTGCAGATCCGCCATCGACTTGATCTCCTTCCGGAACCAGCCGCCCATCTGGGCGCCGGTCGAGCCGGTCGGAATGCCGACGCAGTTGTAGTCCTTGAGCAGATCATTGATGAGCTCGCTGCCGCCGCCCCATTGCAGCCAGGAGATGTGCTGGCGCGTGTTGAGCCCGAACGGCAGCGACGTGCCGAAGGTGAACGCCGGATTCTTGCCCCAGTAGTAGTACAGCGCCGTGTTGCCCATCTCGACCGTGCCGTTGGAGACGGCATCCAGCACCTGCAGGCCCGGCACGATCTCGCCGGCCGCGAATGACTGGATCTGGAATCGGTTGTCGGTGATCTCGGCGACGCGCTTGCAGAAAAACTCGCAGCCGCCATAGAGCGTATCGAGCGCCTTCGGCCAGCTTGCCGCCAGCCGCCACCTGACTTCCGGCATCGACTGCGCAACGGCAGGTGCCGCCACCGCGCTCGCGGCCAAGCCGACGCCGCCGGTCTTCAAGAAATCACGACGTTTCATGCGTTTCCCTCCTGTTTGTCGAGATCTCGACCGGGGAACGATCTTGCTGCCGTCTTTCTTCGCCGATCGATCGACGTTGTTGTGGTGAGTGTGCGTGGTGGCCCTCGACGGGCTCTTGTTGGTGGATGCCGCGTATGCGGTTCCGTGGGTGAGGATGACCGTTCGGACCAGGAAATCAAGCATCCATGCTCACCACGGCTGCGAACATCAGGGAAGATGCCGCGGTGCGAAGAGCAGGATAGACGCTGCCCGAGGCGCTGCGATCTGCTAGGCAAGGGGACGAGCGTGATGGGAGTTCAAGGACATGGCCCATAAGAAAGTCGTGGTCGCCGGCGCAACCGGCCTCGTCGGCAGCGCTGCCTTGCGACACTTCGGCGCATCCGGTGATTGCGAGCGCATCGCGCTGTCGCGCCGCAAGCCGCGCGACCTCTATGGCGCGCATCACGTACCGATCGACCTGGCGAGCGCGGAAGATTGCCGGCGCGCCGCAGCCGAGCTCAACGGCACCACCCATTTGATCTATGCCGCGCTCTATGAAGCCTCGAACTTGGTCGACGGCTGGCGTGACGCGCAACAGATCGCGACCAACGACCTGATGCTGCGCAATTTGATGGGGGCGCTCGAACCGGTCGCGCCTGACCTGAAGCATGTCGCATTGTTCCAGGGCACCAAAGCCTATGGCGTCCATGTCCGGCCGCTCACGGTGCCGGCGCGCGAGGGCCGCTCGGAAATGTATGAGCAGCCGAACTTCTACTGGGCGCAGGAGAATTTCCTGCGCGACCTGCAACGGGGCAAGCGCTGGCACTGGAGCATCCTGCGTCCTGTGCTCATCATCGGCGAGGCCATGGGCGGCGCGATGGACCTGATCCCGCCGCTCGGCGTCTACGCCGCGATGCTGCGCGCGGAGGGTCGGCCGCTCGATTATCCCGGCGGCGCGCCGCGGGTGGCGCAAGCGGTCGATGTCGATCTGTTGGCCCGTGCGATTGCCTGGTCGGGCGAAGCCGAGACCGCGCGCAACGAGGCCTTCAACGTCACCAATGGCGACGTCTTCACCTGGGACAACATCTGGCCGGCGATCGCAGATGCGCTCGAGATGAAGCCGGGCCGCCACGTGCCGCTGTCGCTCGCACGGGAATATCCGAAATGGATCGCACCGTGGGACGAGCTGCGCAAGGCGCGGGGCCTGATTGCGCCCGGTCTCGAAGAATTCGTCGGCCTGTCGTTCCAGTATGCCGACTACAGCATGCGCTATGGACAAACCGAGGCGGGCCCGCCCTCGATCGTCTCCACCGTGAAGATCAACCAGGCCGGCTTCACCGAGATGATGGACACCGAGGTGATGTTCCGTAAATGGTTCAAGCGGGCGAAGGCCAGCCGGTTGCTGCCTTGAGTCCGTCAGCCTGCGTTGTCTCATCTCCCTCTCCCCGTTCCTACGAGGAGAGGGTTGGGGTGAGGGGTTCCATCCGGTGAGCACTATGTAGCTTGTTGAGCAATGTGCCTTGCCCCTCACCCGGATCGCTGACGCGATCCGACCTCTCTCCGTAAAGGACGGGGAGAGGTTAAGAGCACTCTCGTCCTTCGAGTCGAGCGACATTCGTTAGCGTGAAAGCGCCTTCTCCATCGCCTTGCGCGTCTTGATCGTGTCGTTGCTGTCGTCGACCTCGACATCGCTCCAGCGCACCACGGCGCCATGGGCGACGTCGTTCTTCAGCTTGACGCGATGCGCAAGCCCGATCGGCAGCGCGCCGGCAGCGAGGCTGGCGGCAGCCGGCATCAGCTTGCCCCACACCGTGTAGCCGCCTTCGCCGTCGAGCATCTCGCCGGCACGCAGGTTGCGCTTGGCGACGGATGCGACATCGCCGCGGAAGCCGCGCGGCTGCCCGGTCGGCTCGTTGCGCAGCGCGGCCGACAGTATCGAGATGTTCAGTTCAAGCCCGATCAGATGATAGGGTTTGTACATTGCGGCAAAGCGGCCCGATGAATCAGTCTTGAGGCCGTATTGCTTGAAGCAGTCGGCGGCATAATCGTTCGGCGCCTCCAGCACCACATAGACGCCCCAGCGCAGATCGCGGAACACCGGGCGACCGTCGCGCTCCAGCGACGACACCACCTCCACGATGCCGGATTTCTCCAGCACGCCACCCTTATCGCGCGGCCGCATCACATGCGGCAGGTCGTCGACGCCACAGGGTGGAAACAGCAGTCCTTGTGAAGGCACGTCGAGGCTGCAGGCGTTGGCGATCGCTGCCATCTCGATCGCGGATTTGGTGCCGTCGAGGAAGGAATTGAACATCTGCGGATTCATGCCTGCGGATTGTGCTTCGCCCGCGGTGAGCCCGTAGTGCTGCCAGACGCCCTCCGGCGTCACGTCGTGATAGGCGGGCAGGTACTTCGTGCCCTTGCCGGCCGCGACCACGCGGAAGCCCGTCGCGCGCGCCCAATCCACCATCTCTGCGGTCAGCGCCGGCTGATCGCCGTAAGCGAGTGAATAGACCACGCCGGCTTTCCGCGCCTCCTCGGCGAGCAGCGGTCCCGCCAGCACGTCGGCCTCGACATTGACCATCACGACATGCTTGCCGGCGGCAATCGCGGCGCGGGCATGGCGGATGCCGACCGCGGGATTGCCGGTCGCTTCCACCACCACGTCGAACGCGCCGCCGGCGATCGCCCGCGCGCCGTCGTCGGTAAACGTGGTCGCCTTGATCCGCTCGTCGTCCCAGCCGACCGTGCGGCACGCCTCACGCGCGCGATCAGGGTCGAGATCGACAATCACGGGCACCTCAAGCCCCGGCGTATGCGGCACCTGCGACAGGAACATCGAACCGAATTTTCCGGCGCCGATCAGCACGACGCGGACGGGTTTTCCGGCTGCGGCACGGGTTTGGAGGAGGTGATGCAGATTCATGATGTGGATCCGATGTTGGTGCGCCGAGGCGGAGACCGTCTCCAAATTCGTCATGGCCGGGCGTAACCCGGCCATCCCACGCCTTGGCGAGAGCACTTGTGCTTGTTCGTGGATGCCCGGGTCAAGCCCGGGCATGACGAGTGTGTGCTGATCGTTACTCTGCCGCCTGCCGCGGCGCACGTGCCAACCGCAGCAATGCGTCGTCCTCGACGGTCTGGATCGGCGTGAAATCGCGGTGCGCGATGTAGTCCGGCCGCGTCGGGGTGCGGATGTAGTTCGAAACCGCATTCAGCGTGAGGTAGACGATCTTGCGCGGATAAGGCGTGATGTTGCCGCTCGATCCGTGCACCAGATTGCCGTGGAACATCAGCATGCCGCCGGCCTTGCCGGTCGGCGCGACGATGCCGCCCTGCTTCACCAGCCGCGTGACAGTCTCCTCATCCAGCGTCCACAACGGGTACGATGTGGTCTCGAGATCGTGCGAGGCCTTGAGGTCGCCGGCGGTCTGGCTCTTCGGCACCAGCATCAGAGGGCCGTTGATCGGCATCACCTCGTCGAGGAAGATCGCGATGTTCATCGCCCGCGGCTCCGGCATGCCGTCGTCGCGCTTCCAGGTGCCGTAGTCCTGGTGCCACTGCCAGACGTCGCCGGTGAAGGCCGCCTTCGCGTTGATCTTGAACTGATGCATGTAGACCTTCTCGCCGAAGACCTGCTCGATCGGTTCGATCATGCGCGGATGCGCGCCGAGAACGGCGAACCCCTCGTTGTAGAGATGCGCGGCAAACGCTGTGCGCGGTGCGCCGCTCTTCTCGCGCCACACCTCGGGGCGATTGGCGTCATAGATCGAGACCGCCTCGCGCGCGAGGAAATCGACCTCCTCCTGGCTGAACAGCTCGGGCAGGAACAGCCAGCCTTCGCGGTGGAAAAATTCGACCTGCTCCGGGGTCAGTTTCATGGTGCTTTCCTCCTGTTGTTTGTTGTTGTCATTCCGGGACACGCGCAGCGAACCCGGAATCTCGAGGTTCCGGGATCGGTGCTTCGCACCGCTCCGGAACGACGACGCGAAAATCACGCCGCCACGTCGATTGCCCTCAGCTTCTCTTCCGTCATCCGTCCCGCCGTCTGCGCATGCGCGAGCGCGGCGGCCTCGGCACCTGCCGCGTTGCCGGAGAAAATCTGTGCGGCGATGGCCTCATGCTCGGTCCAGGCGCTGTCGCGATAATCCAGCTCGGCAAGCACGGTGGCCATCGAGCGGCGCATGTGCGGCCATTGCGGCGCGATCATTTCCTCGATCGCGGGATTGCCGGCGAGGCGATAGATCGCGCTGTGGAAGTCGACGTCGAGGGCGATCAGGCGTGCCAGCGGCGTGTTGCCGTCGATCGCACGCCCGGCGTCGAGCGCTGTCGCGAGCTGCGCACGTCCCGCCGGGTCTTCCTTCACACGCACGGCTGCGAGCCGCGCCGCCAGCGCATCGATTGCGCCGCGGACTTCGTAGAGCTGGCGGATACGCAGCGGATCGAGCTGGGTCACCTCGAAGCCGCGCCGGCCGCTTTCGGCGACGAGGCCTTGCCGGTGCAAGAGATGCAACGCGTGTGAGACCGGCTGGCGCGAGACGCCGAGTTTTTCGGCAAGTTCATTCTGGGTGATGCGCTGGCCGGGCAGCAGCGTGCGATCGATGATCGCCTCCAATATCCGCGCATAGACCTGGTCGATCAGGTTCGGAAGCGGGTCCAACGGGATCATGCCGGCCATCCATCATGGAATACGGAATTCCGTATTCGAAACCGAAGCTATGACGTTGACCGCGAACGGTCAAGCGTTCGTTTTCCGATTCATGTAATCGATTGAAAACTATGAGCTTCTGTTCTGGCCATGGCCGGGCGACGCCGTTTGCGGCAAGCGCCCAGCCTCAGTGACCTCGGGCGCGATCGAGCACCTCGACATCGAACGTCTCGATCTGCCCTGGTTCGGCGACCGCCTCGATCGCGGCGATCCTGTCGCCGGCAATCGTAACGCGCAGCACGAGGCGCAACTGGCCGCCAAGGATGACGGCAATGCCGATCTCGCTATCGACCAGCGCGGGCCTTCCCGCCTTTGCCCGTCCCTTGAACGCCTCGGCGACGGCCGCCGCGCCACGGATTTCCGGAAGCGAGCCGAGCCGCTGCGCGGCCTGATCGGCACGCACCACCACATCAGGATCGAGCACCGCGAGCAGCCCTTCGAAATCGCCGTTGCGGGAGGCCGCGAGAAACGCCTCGACGATTCCGCGCTGTCGGCCGAGGTCAGCGTCCGCTGCGGGCGGCGTGCCTTGCACGCGGCGCCGCCCGCGGCTGGCAAGCTGCCGCGCGGCGGCCGGCGTGCGGCCGACGATCGGCGCGATCTCCTCGAACGGCACCGCGAACATATCGTGCAGCACGAAGGCGAGCCGCTCGGCCGGGGCCAGCGTTTCGAGCACCACCAGCAGCGCGGCGCCGACGGAATCGGCCATTTCGGCCTCCCGTTCGTGATCACTGTCGGCAATCGGTTCCGGCACCTGCGGGCCCATCGGCTCCTCACGGCGCGATTTGCGCGACCTCAACATGTCCAGACAGATGCGGGAGATCACGGTGGTCAGGAAGCCACCGAGATTGTCGACGGTCACGGCGTCGGTGCGGCTCAGCCGCAGCCAGGTTTCCTGCACGGCGTCGTCGACCTCGGCGGTCGAGCCCAGCATGCGATAGGCCACAGCCCGCAAGCGGAGCCGGTTGGCCTCGAACTGCTCGGCCAGAAATTTTTTCTCGTCCATCGGTCACATTCCCTTGGGTTTGCTCCGTCACGGCCATGACGGAGCAAACCCAGCCGATGTGACAGCAGATCGGCACGGCCGCGTCAAAAAATGCAAAGCAGGAGACTGACACCATGCAAGCCCGTATGAACCACCCGGTCATGGTCATCCCGGAGGCCATGAAGGCGATCCAGGCGCTCAACGAAAGCACCAAGCAGGGGCTCCCGGAACGGCTGCTCGAGCTGGTCCATTTGCGCGCCAGCCAGATCAACGGCTGCAGCGTCTGTGTCGACATGCATCCCAAGCTCGCCAAGCGCGCGGGCGAGACCGATGAGCGGCTGTTCGCCGTCGCCGCCTGGCGCGACACGCCCTATTTCACCGAAGCCGAGCGCGCCGCGCTCGCGCTCACCGAAGCGTTGACCCGGCTCAGCGACCGCGAGGATCCGGTGCCGGACGCGATCTGGAACCAGGCCGACAAGCATTTCGACGAACGCGAACTCGCCGCGCTGGTTCTCGCGATCGCTGCGATCAATGTGTGGAATCGGCTCAACGTCGCAGTGCGCCAACCGGTCGGCGCGTGGAAGGTGTGAGCCGCTGTTCTCCCTCTCCCCGTCCTTCACGGGGGTCGAAACGAGCGCAGCTCGCTCTTGGAGGGTCGGGGTGAGGGGGCGAGGTAAGTAAGCTCAGCTCGCCAAGAACTCCAGCACGATCTCGCAATAGCGCCGCGGCGCCTGCTCGAACATCGGATGCGTGGTGCCCGGGATCATCTCGACGCGCGCGTCCTTCACATTGGCGGCGAGCGCATGCAGCACCTTCGGCACCACGCCCTTGGTGTTGGCGCCGCCGATGAAAAGCGTCGGCGTCTTGATCGCCTCCGCATCCGCCTTGGAAAAGGGCGGCCGCTTGTCGCGCGTCTGGCCGATCAGCGTCATGGCGTTGTCGAGCAGCATCTGTTTCGGCGCGGCCGGCAGGCGCCGCCAGGCGCCGGGGCCTTCCAGCGCGTCGATGAAGATCTGCATGCCGCCGTCGATATCGCCCTTGGCGATCAGGTCGGCGGAGGCCGCGATCCGCGCCGCGAGCGGCGACGGGCCAGGCTCGAAGTCGGGATCAAGCGTGCCGTCAAGCTCCCCGCCGGGCTCGGCGAGAATCAATTTGCGCAAGAGATCCGGTCGCCGCTGCGCGACCCGAAACGAGATGTGACCGCCGCGGGAATGACCCATCAGGTCGACCGGCCTTGAGTCGAATGTCTCGATGAAGGCGATCACATCGTCGACGTGCTGGGCGATCGAATAGGTGTCGCCGACGCCATCCCATTGCGCCGGGAAAAAGTGCCGCAGACTGACTGCAATCACGCGGTGCTCGCGTGTCAGCGGCCCCAGCACGGCCGACCAGATTCGGAAATCGCACAGCGAGCCGTGCACGCAGACCAGCGGCGGGCCCACGCCGATATCGAGATAGGGCATATCGAAACCGTTGACGTGGAGGTTCTGCATAAGGGCTCGCGAACTGCGTGATGTTGTTGATTTGGGAGAAGTTCCCACAGGATTCGGGTGGATAGCAACATTCTCCAAGCCTAGATTCCGGTCCAACATCAGGTTCAGGAAGATGAGCCGAGAAATATCCAAGGGAACATCTGGAGCGAGCTATGACCGGCCAGAATTTTGCGATTTTCGAGACCCCGATCGGCGCCTGCGGCGTGGTCTGGGGCGAGCACGGCATCACCGGCGTGCAACTGCCGATGGGTAACGAAGAAAAGACGCGCAAGCGCATTGTCCAGCGCAGCGGTGACGTCACCGAAGCGGCCCCGCCGGCCGAGGTGCAGCACGCGATCGACGGCATGGTCGAGCTGTTGACCGGCAAGCCGAACGACCTTGCCGACATCGCGCTCGATCTCGAGGGCGTGCCGGAGTTCAACCGCGGCGTCTACGACATCGCGCGCAGGATCCCGCCGGGCAAGACCATGACCTATGGCGAGATTGCCAAGCAGCTCGGCGGCGTCGAACTGTCGCGCGACGTCGGCCAGGCGCTCGGCCGCAACCCGTGCCCAATCGTTGTGCCTTGTCACCGCGTGCTGGCGGCGGGCAACAAGCCCGGCGGCTTCTCCGCCAATGGCGGCGTCGTCACCAAGCTGAAGATGCTGGAGATCGAAGGCGCGGTCGTGAACCACACGCCGAGCTTGTTCGATTGAGACCGGGCGGTCTCTCCACGCCCTCTCCCGTTCTTTACGGAGAGAGGGTTGGGGTGAAGGGCTCTATCCACGAGGCGGTGGGAGCCGAAAGACCTGTACCCCTTCACCCGGATTGCATCTCGCGATGCAATCCGACCTCTCCCCGCAAGCGGGATGAGGTGAAGTGAGCAAACGGCTACGCCATTTCGCACACGAATCCGTTGCCTTTCCGCTTGATCCTGCCGGCCGACGGCGAGGGGAAATGCGCGGGGCAGCACAACGTGTCGGTGTCGCAATAACGCTCGAGGAAGCTACGGCGTGTCTTCGCCGCGAGCGCAGGATCGACGTCGAACTTCGGCGACAGCTCCGGATAATGCGTCTGAATCGGCGAATGCATCAGATCGCCTGAGAACACCGCGTCGTCCTTGCGGCGGCCGAAGCTGAAGGCGACATGGCCCGGCGTGTGGCCGGGCGTCGGCAGGATGCGGGTGTGATCGCCGATCGCGAAATCGCTGCGCACAATCTCGGCTCTGCCCGCTTCGACCACCGGCAGCACGCTGTCGACGAACGGGCCGACCTCAGCCTTCGCATTGGTCTCGGTCCAGTAGTCGAACTCGGTCTTGTCGAACACGTAGCGCGCGTTGGGGAAGGTCGGCACCCAGCGGCCGTTCTCCAGCCGTGTATTCCAGCCGACATGGTCGACATGCATATGCGTACACATCACGTAATCGATGTCGCCGACCGTAACGCCCGCTGCGGCGAGCGCGCGCAAATAGCCGTCGTCGGTCTTCATGTTCCAGCTCGGCCGTGTCGGCCGCGGCTTGTCGTTGCCGATGCAGCTATCGATCAGGATGGTGTGGTGCGGCGTCTTCACGACGTAGGACTGGAACGCCAGGATCAGCGTGTCGCTGTCGTCGAGCGCGCCGGCGGCCTTCATCCAGGCGCGGTTCTCCGCGAGCATGTCGGGCGTCAGTCCGGGCAGCATGTCGAGTGCCGGCAGGAAGGTGATCTCCTGCTCGATGATGCGATGAATGGTGAGATCGCCGACGGTGAATTTCAGGCTCATGGTGCTTTCCTTGAAAGTCAGTGCGCGTCGCGCACGGCGGGAATTACGATGTTGGCGAGGATATCCATCGCCGCAAGGCCTTCCTTCGGCTGGCCGTACTGGGCGGCCGTCGTCATCATCACAAGATCGAGATCGGCGACGATGATGATGCGCTGGCCACCCCAACCGAACGCCGCGACCCACTTCACTTCCTTGCCTTCTGACAAGGAACGCCCCAGCCACCACTGATAGCCGTAGAACAGCGTGCCGCCAAAATAGCCGACCGCCTGGAAACGCGGCGCGATCGATTGCGTGATCCAATCCTGTGAGATGATCTGCTGGCCGTTCCAGATGCCGTGACTGAGCACGAGCTGGCCGATCTTGGCAGCATCCCGCGGCCGTAGCCTGAGGCCGGCCGCGGCTGCGATCCTGCCGTTCTTCGGATATGTCTTCCACTCGAGATCGGTGATGCCGAGCGGCTGGAACAGCACCTCGCGCGCAAAGGTCTCGAGCGGCTTGCCGGAGACCCGTTCAATGATGTGACCCAGCAGGTCGGTCCCACCGCCATTGTAGGTCCACAACGTATCCGGCGGCGCGGCGATCGGGCGCGAGAGCACATAGCCGACCGGATCCGGCTCATATCCCAGATGCGGCTCGTCGTTGCCAGGATCAGCCCATGCCAGCGTCTCATCCCATTTGATGCCTGACGACATCGTCAGCAAATGGCGCAGCGTGATGGCGTCCCATCCCGCCGGTTGCGGCGCTTGATGATCCAGGAAAAATTTGAGCACAGGCTCGTCGACGCCAGCGATCAGTTTGTGGTCGATGGCAATGCCAATGAGCAGCGACGTCACGCTCTTCGACGCCGAACGCATATCGTGCCTGGTGGCGGCCGCGAATTCGCTGTGGCCCGCCGGATGACCCCATGGCTGGTCGATCCCGGCAAAATATTGCTCGAACACCAGCTTGCCGTGCCGCGCCACGACGACGGCGTGAATCTCCGAGCCCCTGAGCTGCAGCCGTTCGGCGATGCCGCAGAGCCGCGCGCCGTCCATGCCGACGCTCTCGGGCGAGGCGATCGCCCAGCCATCGTCGAGCGACGACGGTGATCCGCAAGCGAGACTTCGTTGACCGATCGCCATGCTGTCCGCCCTTGCTGACGTACTTGACGGGATCGGCGCGAGCAAAAGGCTCGCGCAGAGAAGGATTTTGGGGAGGTGGTCGCTCATGCTCATCTCCCCGTTTGTCCCGGTGTTACGCCGCGGGCGGCGCCGAGATCTTTACAGACGGTCGTTCCTGCATTTTCTGGTAGAACTCGTCGAGCTTTGGATAGGCCTTGCGCCAGCCGCAATCGGCGAAGCGGAAGTCGGCATAGCCGAGCACGCAAACCAGCCCGATCTGCGCGATGTCGAACGGGCCGTTCAGCACCTCGGGCTGGTTCTCGAACCGCGCCATGCCGGTCCACGCCCGATTCCAGTGATCGTCATACCAGGCCGGCCATGCCGAGCCCTGGGGCCGCGTCATCTTCTCGTAGCGACACAGCAGCATAGAATCGAGCATGCCGTTGAGCAGCGAGTGATCGGTTTTCACTTTCCAGCGCCGCGGGCCGTAGCCCGGGATCAGCCGGCCGCCGCCGAGCTCGTTGAGATATTCGACGATGACATAGGAATCGAGAATGACGTCGCCGTGATTGAGGATCAACACCGGCAGCTTCTTCAGCGGCGTGATCTTCGAATATTCGTCGTTGGCCTGCCCCGGCGCGACGGTGGCCGGCACCAGCTCGATCTTGTCGATCAGGCCGAGCTCGATCGCCGCGATGCGCACCTTGCGAGCAAAGGGGGAGGCGGGAGAGAAGGTGAGTTTCATCAGGAGGCCCCCTGAGGATATAGGCTCAGTGTCTCCGCTTCCGTCATTGCGAGCGAAGCGAAGCAATCCATTGTCTCCAAGCACGCGGAAAGATGGATTGCTTCGTCGCTATCGCTCCTCGCAATGACGGTCGTTGTCAGCCGCGTCTTACGCCGCGATGATCTCCTGGCGCTGTTCACCGAGGCCTTCGATCCCGAGCGTTACGACGTCGCCGACGTTGAGATAGGTCGGCGGCTTCATACCCATGCCGACGCCGGGCGGGGTGCCGGTGGTGACGATGTCGCCGGGCAGCAACGTCATGAACTGCGAGACATAGGAGATGCACTTCGCCATCGAGAAGATCATGGTTTTGGTCGAGCCGGTCTGGCGGCGCTGGCCGTTGACGTCGAGCCACATCGACAGGTTCTGCACGTCTGCGATCTCATCCTTGGTGACAAGCCACGGGCCGACCGGACCGAACGTATCGTGCGACTTGCCCTTGGTCCATTGACCCAGCCGCTCGGTCTGGAAATTGCGCTCGGAGACATCGTTGCAGATGCAGTAGCCCGCGACATGATTGAGGGCGTCGGCCTCCGAGACGTACTTGGCTCGGGTGCCGATGATGGCGGCGATCTCGACTTCCCAGTCAAGCTTGGTCGAGCCGCGCGGCTTCTCGACCTGGTCGTTCGGGCCGCACAATGACGTGCTCGCCTTCATGAAGAAGATCGGCTCGCTCGGAATCGGCGCGCCGGTTTCCCTGGCGTGATCCTCATAGTTCAATCCGATTGCGACGAATTTGGAGATGCCGGTGACGGGCGCGCCAAGACGCGGCTTGCCGGAGACCGCGGGCAGGGAGGCGGAATCGAGGCCAGCGAGCTTCTTGAGCTGTTCCGGCGCATAGGCGTCACCGGTGAGGTCCTTCAGATGGGCCGAGAGGTCGCGGAGTTGGCCGGATTTGTCGATCAGACCGGGCTTTTCCGCGCCCTTTTCGCCATAACGAACAAGCTTCATAATGATCACTCCCTGCGGTGCCTTGAGGATTGTTGCTGGTATACCTCGGTACGCTTCATGGAACAGCATGCGGGGAAATTCAACCGCCGAAAGCGCAGGGTAGGGTGGTAAAGGCGCAGGTGCGCCTGACCCATCGGCTGCACGCCGGCGGCTGCACACCGTCCGGGTCACGTCAGCGCAACGAATCTGAAGGCATCGCCATCGCGCTTGATGTGGCCGGCGCCGAAATGCCCGCCGATCACCAGTGTCGGCGTATCGGCAAAGCGCGAGAACAGTGCGTGGCGCGTTGCGGCCGACTGCTTCTGGTCGGAATCCGCCGTCGACGACCAGTCCACGTGGTACATCTGGCACGGGTGATGGGCGACGTCGCCGGTCAGCAACCCCTCCTCTCCGCGGGATGCGATGTGGATGCTGACGTGACCGGGGCTGTGGCCCGGCGTCGGGATCAGCGTGATCTCGTCGGTCAGCCGATGGTCGCTCGGCACAAGCTCGGTCTTGCCGGCGTCTGTGATCGGTTTCACCGAATCCGCGAACACGGCAGCGTGCGCGGGATCGCTGCTGTGATCGCGCCAATAATCGAATTCGGTCTTGCCAAATATGTAGCGGGCATTGGCGAAGGTCGGCACCCACTTGCCGTCGACGAGCCTGGTGTTCCAGCCGACGTGATCGACATGCAGATGCGTGCAGAGCACGGTGTCGATGCTGTCGGGTGCGAAGCCCGCCTCCGTCAGCTTCTCCAGGAACGGATCCGTGCGGTTGTTCCAGGTCGGCACATTGCGGCCCTGCTTGTCGTTACCGAGACCGGTGTCGACGATGATGCGGTGCTCGGGCGTCTCAACCAGCAGCGAGTGGATCGACATCTTCAGCCGGCCGTCCTCGCTGGCGAAATGCGGCATCAGCCAGGGCAGCCGCTGAATCTCTTCCCGGCCGGCGAGCGGCAGGATGAAGCGCGTGCTGCCGACAGTCTCGAGCTCGATGATCTTGGTGATCCTGACCTCGCCCACGGTCCAGTGCATGCTGCGTGTCCTCCGTTTCTTGTTGCTCTGTCCCAACCATGCGGGTTTCCGCGCCGCGGCGCAATGGATCAAGTCGGCGCCTTCGGCGTTACCGCCTCGTGAGAAAGAGGAGTGCGCGAATGCCGGAACTCACGATCTCTCCTGAAAAGGTCGGCTTTCTGATCGAGAAGGCCCGGGAATTCGACGTCAAGGAGGAAGCGGTTGATCCGGACTCCGGCTCGAATAGCGCTGACGATGACATGATCGACGTGTTGGAGGATGACGGCAGGGACCCGGTGGTGCGGGAGATCGCCGGCTTCATCGACGCTCTGAGCGAGGACGAGCAGGTCGATCTCATTGCCCTGATGCGGCTTGGCCGCGGCGATGGCTCGATCGAGGAATGGCCGGATCTCAGGCGCGAAGCCGCGCGCGGACACAGGGGGCATAATACCGCGAGCTATCTCCTTGGTGAGCCGATGCTGGGCGACCTGCTTGCCGAAGGTCTCGACGAGCTCGGTCTTCTGCCGGGCGGCGAAGGCGCCGCAGCGATCCATTAGCCCGCTGCCTCAGTTCGTTCCGCTGGCGAGGAGAGTAAGGAACGAGGGCTGATCCATCACCGCGTGCAGTCGACGATCACGGTGCCGATCTTGTCGCCCTTCTCAACGGCGAGATGAGCCTGTGCGGTCTCGGCCAGCGCGAATTGTCCGGCGATGTTGTGTATGCGGGGCGCGGCCGCGAGCCACTTGGTGATGTCCTGTTGCGCGGCTGCGAGCAGCGCCGGCGGCAGCGCGAACAGCACCAGCGAGCGCACCGTAATGCATTTTTCCATCAGTTCGCGCACCGGCACGGTGGGCGTGCGGTTGCCGTTGGTCGCATAAACCGCGATCGTGGAGTTCTGCGCCATGAGCTTCAGCGTGGTCGCGAGGTTGCCGCCGAAATCGACGTCGACCACGCGGTCGACACCGCGGTTCTCGGTGAACGCCATCGCCTTGGCGACCACGTCCTCGGTGCGATAGTTCACCACTATGTCGGCGCCGGCGAGCTGCGCCTGCTTCTCCTTGACCTGCGAACTCACGGTCGCGATCACGCGCGCGCCGCCCCATTTCGCCAGTTGCACCGCATAGTGCCCGACTGCGCCGGCGCCGCCGGTGACAAGCACCGTCTGTCCGGCGATCGGCCCATCCGCGAACAGCGCGCACCACGCGGTCATGCCGGGGATGCCGAGCGTCGCGCCGGCCGCAAAGGACACGTTATCGGCCAGCGGTGTCACCAGGTGGTCGGCGATCGTGATGTACTCCGCCGCGGTACCGAAAGCGCGGCCGTTGCGCTGGCCGTTGAACAGCCAGACGCGATCGCCGACGCTAAAGCGCGTCACGCCTTCGCCGATCTGGTCGATGACGCCGGCACCGTCGCTGTTCGGAACAACGCGCGGAAATTCCATCTGCCGATAGCTGCCGCTGCGGCGGCCGACATCGGCGGGATTGACGCCGGAGGCTTCGAGGCGGACGCGAATCTCGCCGGGGCCCGCATCGGGCGTCGGCGTCTCGCCGACGGTGAGTACCGTCGCCGCCGCGCCTGTGCGCTCGTACCAGACCGCCCTCACAACGTGCCCGGGAAGGCGCCGCCGTCGAGCAGGATGTTCTGCCCGGTGATGAAGCCGGCTTTGGCGCCGCACAGGAAGGCGCAGGCGTAACCGAATTCGTCGGGCTGACCGAAGCGGCCGGCTGGATTGAGCTTGGCGCGATCGGCCAGGATCTGTTCAACCGGAACGCCGCGCTTCTCGGCCTCGGGCTTGGCGGTGCCGCGTAGCCGGTCGGTCTCGAACGGGCCCGGCAACAGGCCGTTGATGGTGACGTTGTTGATCACGGTCTTGCGCGACAGGCCGGCAACGAAGCCGGTGAGGCCGGCACGTGCGCCGTTGGACAGGCCGAGAATCTCGATCGGCGCCTTCACCGCCGCGGAGGTGATGTTGACGATGCGGCCGAACTTGCGCGCCATCATGCCGTCGACGGTCGCCTTGATCAGCTCGATTGGGGTCAGCATGTTGGCGTCGATCGCCTTGATCCAGTCGTCGCGGGTCCAGTTGCGGAAATCGCCGGGCGGCGGGCCGCCGGCATTGTTGATCAGGATGTCCGGATCGGGGCAGGCTTTCAACACGGCCTCGCGTCCCGCCGGCGTCGTGATATCGCCGGCGATCTCGGTGACCGTGACGTCGGGATGCGCCTTGCGGATCTCGTCGGCGGTCTGCTTCAGCGCCTCGGCGCCGCGCGCCGTCAGCGTGACATGAACGCCCTCATTGGCGAGCGCAATCGCGCAGGCGCGGCCCAGTCCCTTGCTCGATGCGCAGACGATGGCGCGGCGGCCTTTGATTCCAAGATCCACGGTTTCACTCCCTGTAGTGTCGGGTCGGTTTGTAAGGGTTCGACGGCATTCTAGCCAGGCCGGGCGCCGCCGATAAGGCGTATCCAATGCATAAGTGCATGCCGGCAACAACAGGCTAGTGTCCCGAATCTGAAGTTCAGCGGACTCCAAATCGACTCGAAGATAGCAGACTGTCCTCATGGTTTGAGGAGGATGGTTATGGGTCGACGCTTTGCTCCGCTGGAATTGACTGAGGTTGAATGCGCTGAGTTGACGTCGCTGGCCTCGCGCCGAAGCACGGCGCAGGGCTTGGCGCAGCGAGCCCGGATCATCCTGGCCAGTGCCGACGGCGAGCAGAGCAAGATCGTGGCGGCTCGCCTGGGTATTGATCCCGATACGGTCGGCAAGTGGCGCCGGCGCTTCGCCGAGCATCGGCTTGAAGGTCTTCGGGATGGGCCGCGATCAGGGACGCCGCGCACGATCGAAGATGCCCGGATCGAGGCGGTGATCGTCCGCACCCTTGAGACGAAGCCGCCCAACGCCACCCACTGGAGCTCGCGCAGCATGGCGCGGGCCAGTGGACTGTCAGTCTCGACGGTCCAGCGGATATGGCGCGCCTTCGGCTTACAGCCGCATCGGTTGGAGACCTTCAAGCTTTCAACCGATCCCGACTTCGTCGCCAAGGTTCGCGACGTCGTCGGTCTCTACGTGGCCCCGCCCGAGCGGGCCCTCGTGCTGTGTGTCGACGAGAAGTCACAGATCCAGGCACTGGATCGCAGCCAACCCGCGTTCCCGATGCGACCTGGTCAGGCGGAACGCCGCAGTCACGATTACAAGCGCCATGGCACGACATCGCTATTTGCCGCCCTCGACATCGCAACCGGCCGGGTCATCGGCAAGTGTTACGGGCGCCATCGCGCCACAGAGTTCCGCAAGTTTCTCGATGAGATCGAGGCCGCCGTTCCAGACGATCTGGACGTTTCATCTCGTCATGGACAATTACGCAACCCACAAGACGCCGCTGATCCGCAACTGGCTGGCCAAGAGGCCGCGCTGGCACGTCCATCTGACGCCCACCAGTTCATCCTGGCTCAATCAGGTCGAACGTTTCTTTGCCCTCATCACCGAGCGCAAAATCAGGCGCGGCATCTATCGCAGTGTGGCGGCGCTACGTGCCGAGATCACGGCCTTCATCGAACATCACAACGCCGACCCAAGACCATTCCGATGGACCAGATCAGCCGACGACATTCTCAGCTCCATCGAACGCTTCTGCGCTTACAATGCGCCAGCCAAAGCCTAAAATGCCATGAACTTCCGGTTCAGGACACTAGAGCATATTCGGTTCTGATTGAATCAGAACCGAAGCTCTAGATTCTGGTTTTGACGCGTTTTCTTCACGCGAACCGGTATCCACTTCGCTCGAAAACGCTCTAGATGCGGCGCTCGCGCCGCAACCGCTCAATGGTCATGGTGACCTCCGGTGGCAACGCGCGGAAGCCGGTTTGCCCGGCAGCCGAAAACAATGGGCGCAAGCGCGATCCATTGAGGAATTGCGGCTGGCTTGCGAGCGGCACGAGCTGATCGAAAACCAGGACGAGGGTGGTGACGACGAGCCCGGCCCTGACCGCGCCGAGCAGCGCGCCGCCGAGCCGGTCACCGATCCCGATTTCTGAACCGACCGCGTCGTCGAGCATCGTTCGCGCCAGCTTCCCGAGCACGACCCCGGTCACCAGAAAGAGGGCGAACAACAGCACTCCGTTGGAGGGAAAAGGCGACGCCGGCAGGTTTGCGATGCCTGGGCCGATCATCGACAGTATCGCCACCGCGATCGGCATTGCGACGAGATAGGCGAGGATCGTGATCGCGCTGCGCAACAGGCCGGTGCTGAAGCCGGTGACGATCGCGGACAGTAGCCCGAGGGTGACGACAGCATCGAAACTGTTCATGGACGGGAGTCCTCACCCCATTGCGCCACGGTCCCTTGGTCAATGAATCGGGATTACATTCGGCGCAATTGTAGCGATCAATCGGCCACTCGATCCGGGAACCTGTCGATGTTCGACCTATTCGACGTCGGTAAAGAAATCATCCTCATCACCAGCGCCTCGCAGCGGTTGGCGACTTCAATGACAGGGGCAGTTGCTAGTTCAGGGGTCAAACAGCGCGGTGCCCGCGCATGCGGGTGATCCAGTATTCCAGAGGCCGGTGCTTGAACCGAGAGGCCGCGGCGTACTGGATGGCCCGCCGGAGCCCGTCATCGGGCGCGCGTTCGCGCGACCCGGTGGCGGGCCATGACGACTGAGAGAGAATGTCTATCCGCATTCTTGCGACATGCTACGACAGCAGCCGCATCAGCTTCTCCAGCCGCGCGATCTTGGCCCCATAGGGCGGATAAAGGTCGGCCAGCCGATTCAAGCGCGAGCGGTAGAACACCGGCTTCATCTTGGTCAGCGTCTTGAAGCCCCATTCGCCGTGATAGGCGCCGCTGCCGGATGCACCGACGCCGCCCATCGGCTGATGTGCCTGAGCAAAGTGAAACAGGCAATCGTTGATGGTCACTCCGCCCGATACCGTGCGCGCCAGCACCTCGTCGCGGGCGGCATTGTCGGTGCCGAACCAGTACAGCGCGAGCGGGCGGTCGTGGTTGTTGATGTAGGCGATGGGCTCGGCAGCGTCGCGATAGCCCATCACGGGCAACAGCGGTCCGAAGATCTCCTCCTGCATCACGGCCATCTCGGGCGTCGCGTCGACGATGACGGTCGGCGGGAATTTGCGCCGGCTCTTCCAGTCGGGATCGTTGGGCGCGGCCGGCTGCATGATGCTGGCGCCCTTCGCGGCGGCATCGGCGACGAGGCCTTCGAGACGGGTGTAGTGCCGATCCGAAATGATCGATGTGTAGTCCGGGTTGGCGGGGTCGGTGCCGTACATCTGCTGCATGTGGCCGTGCAGCCGCATCGCGAAGGGCTGCACGGAGGCTTCCGGCACCAGCGCATAGTCTGGCGCGATGCAGGTCTGTCCGGCATTGAGCAGCTTGCCATAGGCGATACGCCGGGCGGCCTCGTCGATGTCGGCGGAGCCGTCGATGATCACCGGCGACTTGCCGCCGAGCTCGAGCGTCACCGGCGTCAAATTGCGTCCGGCGGCTGCCGCGACCAGGCGGCCGACGCGGGTCGAGCCGGTGAAGATCAGATGATCGAACGGCAGCGCGGCAAAGGCCTTGGCGATGTCGTCATCGATCTCGCTCACCGCAAGTTCACTGGCGTCGAATTTCTTTTCGATCGCCTCCATCAGCAGTTCGGCGAAGCGCGGCACCAACTCGCTCGGCTTGATGATCGCGCGGTTGCCGGCCGCGATCGCGGCGACCGCGGGCGCCAGCGTCAACTGCAGCGGATAATTCCAGGGCGCGATGATCCCGATCACGCCGAGCGGCTGCGGAATCAATCGATTTTTGGCCGGCGCGAATTGCAGCGTGGTCGGGATCTTTCGCGTCGCCATCCAGCGTTTGAGATGCGTGGCTGCATGCTTGATCTCGCCGAGCACCAGCATGGTCTCGGCGATCACGGTCTCGACAGTGGAGCGGTGGCCGAAGTCGGCCGAGATCGCCGCCTCGAACCGCGCCTCGTTTTCGTTGACCGCGGCGCGCAGGCGCCGGAGCCGGTCCAGCCGGGCCTGCAGAGTCGGCGCGGGCTCGTTTCGCGACATCTCGACCTGGCGCTGGAAGGTATCCTCGAGCGCGTGAAGCCCGGGACTCTTCAATGGTCGCTCCATGGCGTTCCCCTCAGATGACGTTTCCATGACGCTTTTGTTGGCGCCAAGCTCCGCTTTTGCGCGGTTTCTGGCAAGGGCCGGTTCCTCGCGGCAATTTTGTCAGGAAAACCGGCGATTTCGGCGTCACAAAATCCTCAAAAACCTGCTCGCGGGGCTTTCCAAACCGAGACGACGTTGATACATACCCCTCGCACCCGCCGGCTTCGGCCCGGGTCGCCTTCTCAGGAAGCCCTCCGGACGGATCGATCGGCGCCGTATCAAGCGTTGGCCGACCGGCTCGGGCGCCCCTTCCGCAAGGCATGCAACGGTTTGACGCGGGGTGGAGCAGCCCGGTAGCTCGTCAGGCTCATAACCTGAAGGTCATAGGTTCAAATCCTATCCCCGCAACCAAATCTCTCAACCGGCAGAGACGAAACGGCCCGCCACACGGCGGGCTTTTTCGTGTCTGGCGCGCGCGCCCTTCACCGCCAACTCGAGTCCCGCCCGCGTCTCCGCGTCCGCGAGTTGCAGCGGAAGCAGGAAGCTCATTGCGAATATCGATCCCGGCGCGAGCGAGGCGACCTCCCGCAGCGTCGCGGCACAATCCCGCACGGCGCAGGCTCTTCGCGCCTTGAGCGATCCGCCGCGAGTGCTGCGCCATTCACGTGCCGGATACCTCGGTCGCGTTTGCCGGAGATGTCGGTTCATGCAAACCCCGTCATAGTCTCCCGCGCAAAAAAGACTTCGGAGGAAACATGACCGAGAGCATCGTCGATGCCGTTGCGCCGCCGGTCGCGGCGGCTGGCGCCGTGTCGCCGCGAAAAGTGTTCTGGGCGACCTGGTTCGGCTGGATGCTCGATGGCTTCGACTCATCGATGTACGGCTATGTCCTTGTCGGCGCATTGAGCGATCTGTTGCCCGCGAGCGGGATCGCGGCGACCAAGGCCAATATCGGCATCTATGGCGGGCTCTTGTTCTCGATCTTCATGCTGGGCTGGGCCTGCTCGATGGTCTGGGGCTGGGCCGCGGATCGTTACGGACGCGTCAGGATCATGTGCTGGACGGTGCTGGTCTACTCGCTGTTCACGGCGCTGTGCGGCCTTGCGACCGGCATCGTGATGTTCGCGCTGTTTCGGTTCGTGGCCGGCTTCGGCATCGGCGGTGAATGGGCTGCGGGCACGCCCCTGTTGCAGGAATCCGTGCCTGAAAACACCCGGGTGCGATTGGCCGGATGGCTGCACACGGCGACGCCGACCGGCCTGTTTCTGGCCGCCGCCGTCACGCTTGCCATCGGCAGCACGCTCGGCTGGCGCGGCATGTTCCTGATCGGCATCCTGCCGGCGCTGTTGATTGCTTATCTGCGCAGCAACATTCCCGAACCGGTGCACAGCGCGGCGCGCGAGCGGCCGCCGGTGACGGCCTTGTTTGCCGATGATCAGGCGCGGGCAACGTGGGCCGCGGCGCTGATGATGGCCTGCATCATCTTCGGCTTGTGGTCGTCGAACTTCTGGGCGCCCACCGTGATTTCGACCAAGCTGACGGCAGCGGGTGCGACCCCCGCGCACGCGCAGGAGATGGGCGCCGTGGCTGGGCTCATCACCAATGTCGGCACCCTGATCGGCTGCTTCCTGGTGCCTTCGATCACCGGCTGGCTCGGCAGCCGCCGCCGCACCGCGGTGCTGTTCTTCGTCGGCGGGCTGATCTCGGTCGTGGTCTCCTATGAAGTCGCGATCGAATGGCTCGACAGCCTGACGCTGTTCATGGTGCTGCTGCCCGTGCTCGGCTTCTTCACCAACGGTGTGTTCGGCCTGTTCACGATCTGGCTGCCGGAGATGTTTCCAAGCGCGCTGCGCGGCGCGGGCTCCGGTTTCGCCTTCAGCATGGGTCGCGTGCTCGGCGCCGCCGGCCCCACCCTGATCGGCGCGCTCGCCGCCCGCACCGGAAGCTTCCCGCTGGCGATCTCCTCGCTGTCGTTGATCTACGTGATCGGCCTGCCGCTGATCGCGCTGGCGCCGGAGACGGCCGGAAAGCCGCTCGCGAAATAGGCCGGAGCCGATCAGACCGCAATCTTGATGCGCCGGTTCTGACGGCCCTTGTTGTCGATCTTCACGATCCGCGCGGGACGGGCCCGCCCGGTGGAGGCAAGATGCGTCCCGCCGCAGGCCTGGCGATCGAGGTCGAAGATCTCGACGATGCGAACGAGGCCGTCGTCGCCGACCGGCGGAGCGACGGCCTTGCTGCGGAACAGGCCGGCGATGGCTTGCGCGTCGGCGTGCGCCATGAAGGATGCGCTTACGGGAAGGTCGCGCCGAATGACGTCGTTCAGCGGCGCCTCGAGCGCCCGCAAGCCCTCATTGTCGGCGCCGGGCAGATCGAAATCGACGCGGAACGTGCCGTCGGCATTGAGCTGGGCGCCCGTGAGCAGGGCGCCGCCGAACCGGGTATAGACCAGCGCATTGATGACATGGGCGAGGGTGTGCAGCTCGCACATCAGGGCGCGAAACGCCGGCTCGACCTCGAGCACGACCTTGCCCGAGGGCAGGGCATCGCCGGGAAACATGTGCCAGAGACCGCGTTCGTCGCGTCCGAGTTCTGTCACCGGCAGCGTGCCGCCGGACCATCTTAATGTACCGCGGTCGGCAAGCTGTCCGCCCCCTCCCGGGAAGAACGGCGAGCGTTCGATGAGAACCGCGCCGGGGCGCGCATCGAGCACGTCGGCTTCGAGCTGCAGGATGTCAGGATAATCGTGATAGAAGGCGCGGGACATCGCATCCTTCTAGCAGATGAGCGTGATGGCTGACCACTCGCGGAGGCCGCAAACCTGGTGCCGCCGGCGAAATCGAGTTGAGCTACTCCGCGGGGGCCGGGCTCGGCGGCACTTTCGCGGGCGCCTTGTCGACCTTCTTCGACCAGGAGCGGTAGTAGGCAAGTGCGGTCATTAGCGCGATGCCGGCCGCGCTGACCACGATCTGCATCCAGATACTGCCGGAGACTTCGACCAGCACGAGGTGCGCAATCACGGCGAGGAAGACGCCGGTGCAGAACACTTCGAGCGATTGCTGACCGCACTTGATCATCGGGCGGAAGATCGCCCAATGCAGGCCGGCCCAGTCGCGCGGCAGGAAGCGCGTGACGAAAAAGGCGAGCACCACGAAATGCAGCACGCGATAGGGCGCAAGGTTGGTCTTGTCGTTCGGGTTGAACGCGTCAAAGAGCCACGCCGGCATCGCCTGGCCGAGCTCCGGGAAGCGACCCGCGAACGTCATGACAAGTGCGAACAGCAGATAGGCCGCGCCCAGCCACAGGAACGTGCGCGAGCGGATGAACGACATCGATTCGACAGCGCCGCCGAGCGCGAACCATCCGCCGAACACGAACAGGAATTGCCAGCAGAATGGATTGAAGTACCACGAGCCGCTTGGATAGGCCGGCAGATTCCAGCCGAAATGGCGCGCGGCCAGATAGAGCAGGAATGACGCCGCCAGCGTCAAATTCGGCCGTCGCAGCATCGCCCAGAGCACCAGCGGGTACACAAGCATCAGCGCGATATAGAGCGGCAGTACGTCCATGTTGACGGGCTTGAACGCCAGAATGAGGCCCTGATAGAGCGTCTCGGCCGGGTTCTGCATGAAGCCCGCGACGTTGAATTCATTCTGCAGGTTCGGGTCGTGGTAGCGCTGCGAAAGCCAGCCGATCTCGGCAATGTAGATGACGAACAGCAACACGTGCGCGACATAGATCTGCCAGGCCCGCTTGACCAGGCGGGTGCCGCCGATCACGAAGCCGCGCTCCAGCATCATCCGCGCATAGACGAACGAAGCCGTGTAGCCGGAGATGAACACGAACAGGTCGGCCGCGTCGCTGAAGCCGAAGTTCTTCTGCGTGATCCAGTTCACGGCGTTGTTGGGGATGTGATCGAGATAGATCGCCCAGTTGGCGAACCCGCGCAGCAGATCGAGGCGATAGTCGCGTCCACGCGGCGGCAGGACAGCCCTGATTTCCATCGGTTCGTTTCCCTTCCCGAACCCGCGAATTCCACTTCGCAAGCCTGCACCGTGTCATACTAGAACACGATCCGGAAAAGTGTGTAGCGGTTTTACGAAAGGATCGCGGCCTGGAAGCCGACGCACGCGGGCACACACCCGCGGCGCGCGAGCGTGCCCATGCACGTGCGGCCCTGGGACGTATCGTCGCTGATACGGTATCCGGTTGGTTCGCGCGTGGCACCACGTGAGCGCACGGTTGATGTCGGCCGCAACTTTGTCTATTGGTTGCATAACCAAAGGTTGCGAACGGGTGATTTATCGCCGCAACGAGATTGGCGTGCAGCGCGCAAGGGCGCCACGGCAATTCCTGCGCGTCGGCATGCGGAACATCGGCATTTGGCTTGCGGTGAAATCAAAATGAAGATGTCGCGCTGCAATAGTGCTGCAGTCAAGGTCCGGTTGCATTGCCCAATCGAACTACCCATGTCCACGGATGAGGCGTTGGCCTAATTGAGACGGGCCAGGGAGCATTCGGCTGATGTCGCGCAATATCCCACGCCTTCCCGATCAAGCCGATCTCCGCTTCTGCGTCCCTGTCGCGGCACCGCTCCGCCGGCTCCCCAGCAATGACAGCAATCTGGCGTGGCCGGACCGGCGCCTCGTTTGCCCGAACGGTCCCGCTGGGCATCATCGACACAGCCTTCGCCCTGTGTGTCCCGCCGCAATTGACACGCATACCGGGCGCAGGCGCACGACCTCTTCGCAATCACGAGAGCGACGGCTGACCAGGCTTGAACTTCGCTGCAACGGGAGGCGACGATGGAGTGGATACAGGGGTACCTGAAGCAAGCGCCAGAGCTCCTGTTGTTCCTGTCGCTCGCGGTCGGCTACTGGATCGGACAGTTTCGCTACGGCAAGTTTCAGCTCGGTGGCGTTGCCGGATCGCTGCTGGCGGCCGTGGTGCTCAGCCTGTTCGGTGTATCGGTCGATAACGGGGAGAAGGCGCTGCTGTTCGCGCTCTTCATCTATGCCGTCGGCTTCGAGAGCGGTCCGCAGTTCTTCAAGTCGCTGGGCCGGCAGTCGCTGCGCGAAATCTTCCTTGCGGTGTTCACGGCGGTGGCCGGGCTTGTCACCGTTATCGTGATGGCAAAACTGTTCTCGCTCGACAAGGGCATGGCGGCGGGGCTTGCCGCCGGCGGGCTGACGCAGTCGGCGATCATCGGAACGGCGGGCGATGCGCTGTCCCGTCTCGGGCTGCCGGCGGCGGAAGCGCAGAAGCTGCAGGCCAATGTCGCGATCGGCTACGCGGTGTCCTATATCTTCGGCTCACTCGGCGCGATCATCATCTGTGTCAACCTGCTGCCGCGGTTCATGGGCCGCGAAATCCGCGACGACGCGATCAAGGCCGAGGCCGAGCGGCTGAAGGGCGCGGTCGTCTTCGGTCCGGGCGAAGCGCCGGCGATACCCGAGATCGTCGGCCGCCTCTATGAGGTGACCGGTGGTGCCGGCAAGACCGTGGCTGGGATCGAGCAATCGGCGGGAGATGCGACCATCACGGTGGAGCGTATCAAGCGCAACGGCCAGCTCGTGCCGGTCACGCCCGACGTCGCGCTGAAGCAGGGCGACGTCGTGCTGGTGGTCGGCCGGCGGGCCGGCGTCGTTGCTGCCGCGGGCGGGCTCGGCATGGAGCTCGAAAGCGAGCCGGGCATGGAGCTTGTCATGGATACGCAGGACGTGATCCTGCGCAATCCGGTCTATGCCAACAAGTCGCTGGCCGAGATCAAGCGCTCCACCACGCCGGAGCTCCGGCACGGCATCTACATCCTCGGCATCAGGCGTGCGGACGAGCCGCTCGCCTTGAGCGACCACACGGTCATGAAGGTCGGTGACGTGATCACCGTCTATGGCACCGAGCAGGACCTCAAGCGCATAATGGCGGAGGCCGGCGCACCGCTCACCACCGATATCAAGACCGACTTCGTGTTCCACGGCGCCGGCCTGGTCGTCGGTCTGTTGATCGGCCTGATCGTGGTGCGGGCCGGCTCGATTCCGCTGACGCTCGGCGCCGGCGGCGGTGCGCTGCTGTCGGGCCTTGTGTTCGGCTGGCTGCGCAGCCGGCACCAGACCATGGGCAACATGCCGGTAGCGGCCTCGCAGATCCTCAAGGATCTCGGCCTCGCCGGATTTGTCGCCGCTGTCGGGCTGCAGTCGGGCCAGCAGGCGATCCACACCATCGCAAGCAGCGGCCTCACGCTGTTTCTGATCGGCGTGGTCGTGACTCTGGTCCCGCTGATCCTGGCCATGCTGTTTGGCCGCTACGTGCTTGGTTACGACAACGCAGCCGTGTTCGCAGGAGCGCTGTCGGGATCGCGCAGCGCCAACCCGGCGTTCGGCGGCGTGCTCGACAAGGCGGGCAATTCCATCCCCACCGTTCCCTTCGCGATTACCTATGCGCTGGCGAACGTCTTTCTCACCCTGCTTGGCCCCTTGATCGTCGCGTTCGCCTGAGATCGCGCGTCGCACGCTGTATCAGAGAAGGAGAATCGAAGATGGCCAAAACGGACTATTCGAAATATTCCAAGCTGAGCCCGTTCGAGCTCAAGGACAATCTGATCGCGCTCGCCTCGAGCCACGCCGACCGCCTGATGCTCAACGCCGGACGCGGCAACCCCAACTTCCTGGCAACGGTGCCGCGCCGCGCCTTCTTCCAGCTCGGCCTGTTCGCGGTGTCGGAAGCTGAACTGTCCTTCTCCTACATGTCCGAAGGCATCGGTGGCCTGGCGCGGCTGGAGGGATTGGGCGCCCGCTTCCACACCTTCGTGGCCGACAACCGCGACAAGCCGGGCGTGGTCTTCCTCGGCAAGGCGCTGTCCTATGTCCGCGATCAGCTCGGCCTCGACGCGGACAAGTTCCTGTTCGAGATGGTGGCCGGCATACTCGGCGCCAATTATCCGGAGCCGGACCGGATGCTGAAGGTCAGCGAGCGGATCGTTCGCGAATATGTCATTCGGGAGATGGGCGCGCAGACCATGACGACCGACGAGGTGGATCTGTTCGCCGTCGAGGGCGGCACCGCCGCGATGGCCTATATCTTCAACTCGATGCGCGAGAACCGGCTGATCGCGCCCGGCGACAAGATCGCGATCGGCTCGCCGATCTTCACCCCTTATCTCGAAATACCCGAGCTCAACGACTATCAGCTCAAGGAGGTGCTGATCGAGGCCGATCCGAAGGCGGGCTGGCAATATCCCATCTCCGAGATCAGGAAGCTCGAGGATCCCGCGATCAAGGCCTTCTTCCTGGTCAACCCGAGCAACCCGCCGTCCGTCAAGATGAATGACGCCGGGCTGGAGGCGCTCGCCGAGGTCGTCAAGAAGCGGCCCGACCTGATCATCCTGACCGATGACGTGTACGGCACGTTCGCCGACGATTTCAAATCGCTGTTTGCGATCTGCCCGCAGAACACGATCCTGGTCTACTCGTTCTCGAAATATTTCGGCGCGACCGGCTGGCGGCTCGGCGTGATCGCCATGACCCGCGACAATGTCATCGACCGGACGATCACCAATCTGCCGGAGGCGGCCAAGAAGGAGCTCGATGCGCGCTATTCGTCGCTCACCACCGAGCCGCGAACGGTCAAGTTCATCGACCGACTGGTCGCCGACAGCCGTGCCGTCGCGCTCAACCACACCGCCGGCCTGTCCACCCCGCAGCAGGTGCAGATGGTGCTGTTCTCGCTGTTCAATCTGATGGACGCCCGTCAGGAGTACAAGCAGGCGGTGAAGGCCCTGATCCGGCACAGGGATGCGACGCTCTACAGCAAGCTCGGCCTGCCGCAGAAGGACGACGCCGACAGCGTCGACTACTATACGCTGGTCAGCCTCGAGGACGCCTCGCGCGATCTCTATGGCGCGGAGTTCGCCGATTGGGTGCTGAAGACGCAGAACCCGACCGAGATCCTGTTCCGCGTCGCGGACGAGACCGGCGTGGTGCTGCTGCCCGGCAGCGGCTTCGGCGTGCTGCATCCGTCCGGCCGTGCATCGCTCGCCAATCTGAACGAATATCAATACGCTGCGATCGGCACGGCGCTGCGCAAGCTCGCCGCCGAGTACTACGAGGAGTACAAGAAGGCCGGCAAGATGAGCCGCTGACGTCAGCATCCCGCGGCGATCGCGCCCGCGAGGTCCGCGGGGGGCAAGCGTAGACGAAAGGAACAGAGACGATGGCGCATTCGCTTCAACTGCATCGCTTCACGCTGGGCCTCGGCCTGGCCTTCGTCCTCGTGATGGGGCTGCTCGCACCTCCCATCGCCGCGCAGCAGCCCTCCGATGCCGCGCGGGCGCGCGTGCTCGTGCTTGGCACCGGCGGCACCATCGCAGGTCAAGCCAGCGCGCGCGCCGGCAACGCCTATGACTCGGCCAAGGTGAGCGCGGCGGATCTCGTCGCCGCCGTTCCGGGCATGGACAAGATCGCGCAGCTCTCGGCCGAGCAGATTTCCGCGATCGGCTCGCAGGACATGAACGACAAGGTCTGGTTCGACCTCGTCAAGCGCATCCGCGCTGCGATCGACAAGAAGGAAGCCGACGGCATCGTGATCACGCACGGCACCGACACGATGGAGGAGACCGCGTTCTTCCTGCAAAACGTGCTGGCGACCGAGCTACCGATCGTGCTGGTCGGCTCGATGCGTCCCTCGACCGCGATCGGCGCCGACGGCCCCGCCAACCTCTATGAGGCCGTGAAGGTCGCGGCGGCGCCCGAGTCGCGCGGGCGCGGCGTGCTCGTGGTGCTCAATGACACCATCCACGGCGCGCGCTGGGCACAGAAGACCAACACCACCAGCGTCGAGACCTTCCGCTCGCCCGATGCCGGACCGGTCGGCTATGTCGACACCGGCTCGCTCCGCTTCCTGCAGCCCGCCGTGCCGGCCAAGACGCCGAAGCTGAAGCTGCCGGAGGCTGCACCGCTGCCGCGCGTCGACATCATCTACTCGCATGCCAACATGGATGCTGCGCCGGTGGAGGATGCGGTGAAGCGAGGTGCCAAGGGCATCGTGCTGGCGGGCGTCGGCGACGGCAACTCATCGAAGGCGGCGATCGATGCGCTCGCCGCCGCGGTCAAGCAGGGCGTCGTGGTGGTCCGGTCCAGCCGCGTCGGCTCGGGCTTCGTGAATCGCAATGTCGAGGTCAACGACGATGAGCTCGGCTTCGCCGTCTCGCTCGACCTCAACCCGCAGAAGGCGCGGGTGTTGCTGGAGCTTCTGATCGCCAACGGTATCACCGAGCCGAAGGCGGTCCAGCAGGCCTTCGTTGCGACGCAGTGATCGGAGCGCGACCTCGGTGCGATCCTCCGGAATGGCGAGTCCCTGACGGCGTGATCCTATGTTCCGGGTTGCCCGAGGGGAAGACTTCAAGGATCGACAGATCGCGCTGGGCAAGAGCCCGCACGAGCTCTGAACGGAACGTTCCAATCGCTTCAGCATTGGTTTCGCGCGAGCACTTGTGGACATCGCCTCAAGCGAGGCCACGCTCACGATGCTGTTGGTAGGTCGCATCACGGCTTGCGCGTATGATCGTGCTCGTCTCCCGCGAGCGATGGTGAATGCTGATGCCCCTCTGGACGTGTGAACAATGCGGCGCGCAATTTCCTGAAGCCGCCACACCCCCGTTGTCCTGCCCGATCTGCGAGGACGAACGGCAATATGTGAATTGGGACGGGCAGGCCTGGCTGAGCCGCGAGGAGCTGGCGCAGCGGCACCGATTGGTCTGGCGCGACGACATGGGGCTGGTCGGGATCGGTCTCGAGCCGACATTCGCGATCGGGCAGCGCGCGCTGTTGGTGCCGGATCGCGGCGGCTGCGTGATGTGGGACTGCGTGCCGCTGGCCACAGCGGAGGCGATCGCGCATGTCAAATCGCTGGGTGGCCTGAAGGCGATCGCGATCTCGCATCCGCATTATTATGGCGCAGTCGCGGACTGGAGCGCGGCGTTCGGCGACACGCCGGTCTATCTCCATGGCGACGACGCGCAATGGGTGACGCGGCCTTATCCGTCGATCGTGCCGTGGCGCGGCGACAGCTATCGCCTCTCCGACGATGTGCTCTTGCTGCGCACCGGCGGCCATTTCGCCGGCGGCACCGTGCTGCATTGGCGCGGCGGCGCCGACGGCCGCGGCGCGCTGCTCACCGGCGACATCGCGATGGTCGCGATGGACCGTCGCTCGGTGAGCTTCATGTATTCCTACCCGAACTACATCCCGCTCAATGCCGCCGCGGTGCGCGTGATCGCGCGCGCGGTCGAGCCGCTCGGCTTCGACCGCATCTACGGCGCCTGGTGGGGCAAGAATATCGCCTCCGGCGCGAAGCCGGCCTTCGACCGCTCGGTCCAGCGCTATATCGCCGCCGCTTCCGAGCGCGGCTGACTGCATCCGGGCGCCGGACCGATCGCTCCGGCACGGCTGCAAATCTTGCCAGCCGGCGCGCTCGCGCTATATCTGGGCTTTCCCACCCTCCTGGATTGCCCGAGTTCCCCCATGACCACTACTGTTTCAGCCGAATCCCAGCCGTTCCAGGCCGAGGTCGCCGAATTGCTGCACCTGATGGTGCATTCGGTTTATTCCGAGACCGATATTTTCTTGCGCGAGCTGATCTCGAACGCATCCGACGCCTGCGACAAGCTGCGCTACGAGGCGATCGCCAATCCGGCCCTGATCTCCGACGGCGCGCCGCCGGAGATCAGGATCGTCCCGGACAAGAAGGCCAACACGCTCGCCGTGGTCGATAGCGGCATCGGCATGGACCGCCAGGAGCTGATCGACAATCTCGGTACCATCGCGCGCTCCGGCACCAAGTCGTTCCTGAACAAGCTGACCGAAGCCAAGGACGGCGCCAATTTGATCGGCCAGTTCGGCGTCGGCTTCTACGCCGCCTTTATGGTTGCCGAGAAGATCGTTGTCACCAGCCGCCGCGCCGGCACTGATGAGGTGTGGGTATGGTCGTCGGAAGGCGGCAGCGGCTTTGAGATCGCGCCGGCGAGCGAGGAGGCCGCCAAGCGCGTCGCGCGCGGCACCGAGATCGTGCTGCATCTGAAAAAGGACGCGGCGAAATATCTCGAGACCTATGAGATCGAGCGCATCATCCACGAATATTCCGATCATATCCAGTTTCCGATCCTACTGGTGCCGGAGGAGGGCGAGCCGCGCCAGATCAATTCGGCGAGCGCGCTGTGGCAGCGCTCGAAGTCGGAGCTGAAGCCGGAAGACTACAAGCAGGCCTATCAGCAGATCGCGGGCGCGTTCGATGAGCCGGCGATGACGCTGCATTACCGCGCCGAAGGCCGGCAGTCCTATGCCGTGCTGTTGTTCGCACCGTCGACTAAGCCGTTCGACCTGTTCCAGGTCGAGCGCAAGGGCAAGGTCAAGCTTTATGTCCGTCGCGTCTTCATCGCCGACGACGCCGAGCTGCTGCCGGCGTACTTGCGCTTCATCCGCGGCGTGATCGACAGCGAGGACCTGCCGCTGAACATCTCGCGCGAGATGCTGCAGAACAATCCGCAGCTCGCGCAGATCCGCAAAGCCGTCACCGGTCGCGTCATCGGTGAGCTCGAGACTCTCGGTGAGAAGGAGCCCGAGACCTTCGGTAAGATCTGGGATGCGTTCGGCCCGGTGATCAAGGAGGGCCTGTGGGAGGATTTCGAGCGCCGCGACAAGCTCCTGGCGCTGTCGCGCTTCACCACCACCGCGGGCGAGAAGCGCTCGCTGAAGCAATATGTCGATGACTTCAAGCCGAACCAGACCGAGATCTATTATCTCGTCGGCGACACCCTCGAACGCCTGAAGTCGAATCCGAAGCTGGAATCGGCGCGCGCCCGCGGCATCGAGGTGTTGCTCTTGACCGATCCGGTGGATGCGTTCTGGACCTCGGCGCCGCTCGAATTCGGCGGAAAGCCGCTGAAGTCGCTGAGCCAGGGCGACGTCGATTTCGGCCTGATCCCGCTCACCGACGACAAGGACGACAAGAAGGACGACGCGGCGGCCGACGCCGCGACGACGATCGCCATCGTCAAGGATGCGCTCGGTGAGCGCGTCTCCGACGTCCGCGCCTCGCAGCGGCTGACGTCGAGCGCGTCGTGTCTGGTCGCCGGCGGCGACGGGCGCGACCGTGCGCTGGAGCGGCTGCTCGCCCAGCAGAACCGCGGCGCGGTGGCGAAGCCGATCCTCGAGATCAACCTGCGTCATCCGCTGGTCGCAGCGCTCGCGGCCGACACCGCGCAGGCGAAGGATCTGTCGCTGTTGCTGTTCGAGCAGGCGCAAATCCTCGACGGCGAAATGCCCGATGATCCCGCCGCCTTCGCCAGCCGCATGAACCAGCTCGTGCTGCGCGGCGTCGCGAAGTAGGCTGGGACTCGTAGCCAGGATGCGGCGAAGCGCAATCCGGGGCTTTTCATACCTTGACGTGCCCCGGATTTCGCTGCGCTGCATCCGGGCTACGCCGCTTTCGCTCCATGGGGGACGCTGCAAAACTGACCCCAACTTCGCCCGTATCTGCTACATCACTCCTGAAACGGACCGGCGCGGTTGGGCGATGCAAACGGGCAGCGAGATTTTCTACGGCGGCATCCCGGTGTTTCGCGGCTTCACCCGCCTGATGGATCCGGCGCTGTATGCGCCGTTGCCAGATGACTGGACCGTCGGGGTCGCCGACATCGTGGAATCCACCAAGGCGATCGCGGCGCAGCGCTACAAGGCCGTCAACATGGCCGGAGCCTCCGTGATCGCTTCTGTCACCAATGCGCTGGAGGGCCGCGAATTCCCCTTCGTGTTCGGTGGCGATGGCGCGAGCTTCGCGGTCGCGCCCGAAGATCTCGACAGAGCGCGCGCGGCGCTGGCGGCGACCGCGCGCTGGGTCCGCGACGACCTCGACCTCGTCATGCGCGTCGCGCTGGTGCCGATGGCTTCGATCCGTGCCGCGGGCGTCGATGTCCGCGTCGCGCGCTTCGGGCCCTCGGCCAATCTGTCCTATGCGATGTTCTCCGGCGGCGGACTGGCCTTCGCCGACGCCGCGATGAAGCGCGGCGAGTTCGCCGTCGATCCGGCGCCGCCGGGCACCCAGCCCGACCTGTCTGGCCTGTCCTGCCGGTTCGAGGAGATGGCATCAGTCCGCGGCGTCATCCTGTCGGTGCTCGTTGTGCCGAGGACGAGCGCCGATCCGGCCACTTTCCGCAAGGTGATCGAGGACATCGTCGTGCAGGTCGAGAGGAGCCCCGAGGCCGGACGCCCGGTCCCGGCAGGCGGTCCGCCGCTGCGTTTCCCGCCGCAGGGAATGGAATACGAAGCGCGCGCCAGGCGGCGCGGCGGCCCGCTCGCGATGCAGCGCGCCGTCGTGCTGGGTTTTGCGCTCTGGGCCTATGTGGTGTTTCGCCTCGGCATCAAGGTCGGCAAGTTCGTCCCGAAGCTCTATCTGCAGCAGGTGGTGGAGAATTCAGACTTCCGCAAATATGACGACGGCCTGCGCATGATCCTGGATTGCACGCCGGACCTCGCGGCCGAGCTTGAGCAGCGCCTCGTCGCCGCCGCGGCCCAAGGCGTCGTGCGCTATGGCCTGCACCGTCAGGACGCCGCGATGATGACCTGCTTCACACCATCGGTGATGCGCAGCGATCACGTCCATTTCATCGACGGCGCCCGCGGCGGTTACGCCTCCGCGGCGACGGTGTTGAAGAAGGGGGCGGCGTAGCTGCTCGTCTTCACCTTGCGCGCCTACGGGAGGAGGTCGCACGCGGAGCTTGAATTGCGGGGTGAGCGGCCGGCCGGCATGGCAAGTCGAAAGATTTCTGCGACTGTTATCTTTGCCCGATCAATCGCCCCAACGGGTTAGCTTGATCGTCATGACGGTCGCGAGCCCGAATGCCACCATGGCACCGCCGACCAGCGCAAACAGCGTCCACGCCGGCGCGCTGGAGGCAGCCAGCCACCAGCCGCCGACGCCGACCAGCAGCAGGCGAATCGTGCCGGCGAGCACAGGGCCGCCGACCTTCGCCGCGCCTTGCGCGGAGAAATAAAGGCAGACGCCGACACCGAAGAAGCCGAAGCCGGGACCGGCGAGCGCGAAATAGGAGGAGGCCGCCGCGGTCACGCCGGGATCGCTGGTGAACAGCGCAATCCACAGCGTCGGCTTGAGCGCGACCACGAGTCCGACGAGGCCGACCACGAGTGCCGCGACCGCGCCAGCGGTCCAGGCCACTTTGCGCGCCCGCGCGACGAGGCCCGCCCCAATGGCCATGCCGACCATCGGCACGGAGGCGACGCCGACCGCAAAGGCGATCGGGATCAGGAGGAATTCCAGCCGCGATCCCATGCCGTAGCCGGCCAGCATCTCGGTGCCGAAGCCGGCCAGGATCTTGGTGAAGATCAGGATGGTCAGCACGCTCTGCAGTGGCGACAGGCAGGAGATCGCGCCGACCTTGAGGATGTCGAGCAGCATGCCGCGCTGGACCTTGAACGCGGCGACATCGAGTGTCAGCCGGCTGCGGCCGCTGAGGAGATACCAGGCGAGGAAGACCGCGCCCAGCGTGAAGGCGGTGAGCTGACCTGCGGCGACGCCGCGCATGCCGAGGCTGGGAAGTCCGAGCAGCCCGAGCCCGAGCACGCCACCAACGGCGATCTGCACCAGGGAGACGGAGATCAGCGTCAGCGACGGCGTGCGCATATCGCCGGTGCCGCGCACCACGGAGGCGAGCGTGTTGACCAGCCAGATCGAGATTGCGCCGGAGAATAGCACCTGCGAGTAGTGCATCGCCTGTTCGAGCACGCCGCCGTGTCCGCCGAGCAGCGTGTAGAGCATGCGCCCGCAGCAAAGCATCATCACGGTGAAGAACAGTCCGGCACAGGCGCCGATCATCGCCGCATGCAGTGCAAGCTCGGCGGCGCGGTCGCGGTTGCCGGCGCCGAGCGCGCGGCTGATCGCGGACGACACGCCGCCACCCATCGCGCCCGCCGACATCATCTGCGTCAGCATTGCGAATGGAAACACCAGCGCGATGCCGGCCAGCGGTTCGGTGCCGAGCCGGCCGATATAGGAGGTCTCGGCCACCGCCACCAGCGTCGAGCCGAACATCGCGATCGTGTTAGGTACCGCGAGGCGGAGCAGCGTCGGCAGGATCGGTGCGGTCAACAGGTGGCTGACCTGCGACGCGGCCGCGACGGCAGCGGGGCGTGTGTCGTCGATCGGGGCATCAATGGTCATGCAGCAAGGGCTCGCGCACATCGAGGATGGGTGACCAGCTTGTCCACGCGTTCGCTTCGCCTCTCCCGCTTGCGGGGGAGGGCGACGCGCGCGCAGCGCGCGGCGGGTGGGGGCTCTTGCCGCGATGTGATTGGTGGAGAGAACCCCAGAGGGAGCACGCTGCCGATGCCATTCGACGTCAAATTGATGAAGCCCGCGGTCAATAAATGATGATCGACATCTTAAGGGCCGCGACCGATGCGCACCACCTCTGCCGGCGCAGGGATCACCACGGCAGACCGCATAGGTCGATCTTGCCGTCGCGTGGGGCGCGGACGATATCGTAGACGAACGGCGCCATCGCCTCGAAGCGGATCTGCCCGGCGGGCTGCTCGCAATACACCTCGCCGGTGAAGGGATGCCAGCCGCGCGCCTGGTAGAACGCGAAATTGTGCGGCTCGCAGAACAGGATCGCGAATTTGACCGCGTCGTTGGCACGCATGGTGTGCATGGCGGCGTCGATGGCCAGGCTCGCATAGCCGCGTCGCCGGCAGTCCTCGCGGGTTGTGACCCCGCCGATGCCGCCGACATGCACCTTGTGGCGATTCCAGGTGATGGTCCGGAAGTAGATACCGACATGGCAGGCGAGCCCGCCGTCGTCGGGCGCGTCGATCAGCACGCGCAAATCCGCGTGAGCCCATTCGATATGCGCCCACGGTTGCTTCTCCACGACATGGCGGCCCCACACCGCCCGGTGCAGCGGTTCGGCGCGCTGCCATGACGCATCCCCGTTGAGGATGTCGATCTCGATGCTCATATCTTCGGTCCTCGGCTCTGCCGATCTGTCATACACGATCCGAAAATGCGGTGTTTCTCCGCGTTGGAACCTTCTATAAGGGGGACCCGTTAAGTGTAGTCTCCCACCACTGTTGGACATTACCCCATGACCTTCACGCTACCCGATCTGCCCTACGCCCACGACGCCCTCGCGCCCTATATGTCGAAGGAAACGTTGGAGTTTCACCACGACAAGCATCATCAGGCCTACGTCACGAACGGCAACAACGCGATCAAGGGGACCGAATTTGAAGGCAAGTCCCTCGAGGAGATCGTGAAGGGGTCGTTCGGCAAAAATGCCGCCGTCTTCAACAATGCGGGTCAGCATTACAACCACATCCACTTCTGGAAGTGGATGAAGCCAAATGGCGGCGGCAGCAAGCTGCCAGGCCGGCTGGAGAAGAAGATCAACGAGGACCTCGGCGGCTTCGAGAAATTCAAGGCCGACTTCGCCGCCGCCGGCGCCGGCCAGTTCGGCTCCGGCTGGGCCTGGTTGCAGGTCAAGGGCGGCAAGCTCGAAGTCGCCAAGACGCCGAACGGTGAAAACCCGCTGGTCCACGGCGCGGTCCCGATCCTCGGCGTCGACGTCTGGGAGCACTCCTACTACATCGACTACCGTAACCGCCGTCCGGACTATCTGAAGGCGTTCGTCGACAACCTGATCAACTGGGATTATGTCGACGAGCTGTTCGGCAAGGCCGGCTGATCGCGCTTGGTCGTCAGTTCTCTGACGGCATTCTTGACCCTCCCCTGAAAGGGGAGGGTCGGTTCGCATGCAGCGAAGCGAAAAGCGATCCGGGGAGGGGTCATCTCTCAACACGGACGGTCTCTCAACGGAGAGACTGTGACCCCGCCCCGCCGCTCATTTCATTCGCGTCGACCCTTCCCTTCCAGGGGAGGGTGAAAGCATGAGAGTTCGGATACTCTCACTTCACCACACCAGCGGGGCAATGGTGGGTAACGCAGCAAGCTATCTTCTGGTCTTCTTCGGCGGCGGACTCGGCGCGACGCTGCGCCATCTGATCAACATCACCTGCGCGCGCTGCGTCGGCACCGCGTTTCCCTACGGCACCTTCATCATCAACATCACGGGCTCGACCGTGATGGGCCTGATCGCCGGCTACCTCGCCTTCAAGGGCGAGGCGTCGCAGCCGTGGCGGCTGTTCCTGATGACGGGAATTCTCGGTGGCTACACAACCTTCTCCGCGTTCTCGCTCGACGCCGCGTTGCTCTACGAACGCGGCGAAGTCGGACTAGCCGTATTCTACGTGCTGGGGTCGGTGATGCTCTCGATCGCGGGCCTGTTCGCAGGGCTCGCGATTGTGCGGCATCTGGCGTGAACGGAAAGTTGGAGCTGGTCGCCGGCGAACCGGGCGGAGCATCTCGGTCAGCATTAATTCGAACGCCGCGCTATGTGTCGTCCTCGAAATGACAGTAAGGGGAGCACGCTACCCAGGCTCCCTTCCCCATTGCGGGGGGAAGGCTGGGGAGAGGGGGCCCCGGGTGAGATGATCGATGGGCGCAGTGCCCTTTCAATCGTCCTTCGCGTGTCGCTTTGCGAATTTGGAGAGAGCACGTCGTGTGGCCACCCCTCTCCCTAACCCTACCCCGCAAGGGGGGAGGGAACCCTTCCGCCGGTGCGTCCCTGACGTGCCAATCACTAGCTCACACCGAGTGGCAGGTGTCTTCCGCGAGATGCGAAGCAGCTTCGCGAGGACGGTGACAACCAAGCCCAGTCTCGCCGGGGCGAGCACGTATAAGCCGTAAAACCATCGCGCAGGGAAAGCCGGAGTGTTCTTCGGTCTCACCTGTGGTCCTACCTCCTGCATTTTTTACTACGCGGGGCCATGGTGCGATCGGCACCCGGCTTTCCCTGCGAGGGCGGAACGAGATGCAAAGCGCGGACGATTCACGTCGCGAGATCGCGGATGTATGACTCAGAGCGCTCCAAACGTCGCTGTCGTCCCTGCGAAAGCATGCGAAAGCAGGGACCCATAACCACAAATGTTTATTGCTGTGCGAAGCTGGGACGAGCGCCCCGTTCACAACAGCCGCTGCGGAGTATGGGTCTTGCTTTCGCAGGGACGACGGCGGTGGATGCAGCGCCGGCTTTCGCCATAGCGACGAACTGACAATTGCCCCACGGTCTCCGTCGGCCTATGGGCTCCGGCCAGGACGACGCCGGCGGGCGGGCGCGGGCCGGTCCTTGCCAACCTCTCGGAACCCGGCAACCGGCTCATGCGGCGCCATTTCCGGCCCCGGGATCTCCCTTTGGTAACCTCGCCTTAACCATGATTAGCGTTTGGTTAGGGTCGGAATGCCGCGTGAAAAGCCCTCGTTTTGACATCTTGGCAGGGGAAGCAGGGCCCGGCTTTGGACGGGCCCCCCATGCGACAGATGTAAAAGGCTCTCGCGCAGTTTTGCCGCGCTTGGCGCGTGGCCGTGGAACCGGTGCCGATTTGCGGACCGCCTGTTGGGGACACTTGCGTTGAGAGGATATTGCCGATGACTCCCGCCGACGTGGCTCAATCATCTCTGCCACTGGCATCGAGCGATGTGTCGCTGATCGCGCTGTTTTGGCAGGCCCATTGGGTCGTCAAATGCGTCATGTTGGGACTTCTGTCCTGCTCGGTCTGGGTCTGGGCCATCGCGATCGACAAGGTCCTGCTCTACGCGCGTACCAAGCGCTCGATGGACCGGTTTGAGCAGGCTTTCTGGTCCGGCCAGTCGATCGAGGAGCTTTACCGGGCGCTGTCGGCCAAGCCGACCCAGTCGATGGCGGCCTGCTTCGTGGCGGCGATGCGGGAATGGAAACGCTCGTTCGAGAGCCAGTCGCGTTCCTTTGCCGGCCTCCAGGCCCGGATCGACAAGGTCATGAACGTCTCGATCGCCCGGGAGGTGGAGCGGCTGGAGCGGCGGCTGCTGGTGCTGGCGACTGTCGGCTCGGCGGGCCCCTTCGTCGGCCTGTTCGGCACCGTCTGGGGCATCATGTCGAGCTTCCAGTCGATCGCAGCCTCGAAGAATACCTCCCTGGCCGTGGTGGCGCCGGGCATCGCGGAAGCGCTGTTCGCTACAGCAATTGGTCTAATCGCCGCAATTCCGGCGACTATTTTCTACAATAAGTTCACCTCCGAGGTGAACCGGCAGGCCCAGCGCCTGGAGGGGTTCGCCGACGAGTTCTCCGCCATCCTGTCGCGTCAGATCGACGAGCGCGGGTGAGACAGACGATGATCACTTTTGCGAGCGCTCCATCATGGCGATGAGCATGGCAGGGTCGTCCGGCGGCGGTGGCCGACGCGGTCGCGGCGGGCGCAAGCCGGTGATGGCCGAGATCAACGTCACGCCGATGGTCGACGTGATGCTGGTGCTGCTAATCATCTTCATGGTGGCGGCGCCGCTGATGACGTCGAACATCGACATTGACCTGCCGGTCGCGAGCGGCGGCAAGTCGATCTCGTCGAACCAGCCGCCGCTGACGCTGTCGGTCAAGCGCACCGGCGGCGGCTGCAACTCGAACATCGAGCTCTATCTCGGCGATGCGCCGATCGCGGCCGCCGACCTGCTGCCAAAGATCAAGGCGATCCGGGAGACTCGGTCGGACGCCGAGAGCGTGGTCTATCTGCGCGGCGACAAGGACGTTTGTTACACTGACATGATGAAGTTGCTCGGGGAGATCCGGACCGCCGGGTTCAAGGCGAACATCGTCATTATCCCGGAAGGGGGCACCTAGAGGTCATGTGCGGCAAGCGGCACGGGGAAGCCTGAATTGAAGGTCAAGGTCGACAAGACACTGGCGGCGTCGATTGCCCTGCACGTCCTCGTGATCGGGTGGGGCCTCGTGTCGTTTTCGACCAAGGCCTTCGTGATGCCGGAAGAAGACACCGTCGCCGTCGACGTGATCTCCTCCGACCAGCTCTCCCACGTCATGGCCGGTCAGAAGGACGGCAAGAAGGACAATCCCAAGCCGCTGGTCGAGAAGGTCGCCGAGGCCAAGCCGGTCGACGACGCGGTCGGCAAGATCGATGACAAGAAGCCGCCGGTCGTGACCGACACCGCGCCGGCGCCGACGCCGAAGGTGGAGAAGCCGGAGGAGAAGAAGCCGGATCCGCCGAAGAAGGTCGAAAATAAGCCGAAGGAAGAGCCGAAGCCGGTCGAGAAGAAGCCCGATCCGGTAAAGCCCGATCCGATCGCGGAAGCGATCAAGAAGGAAGAGAAGAAGCCGCCGCCGAAGCCGGTTCAGCAGGCCGCCAAGCCGCCACCGGAGCAGAAGCCGAAAGAGCGCGTGTTCGACCAGAGCAAGATCGCAGCATTGCTCGACAAGCGCGACCCGACACGTGCCTCGATCACCGGCGATACGCTCAATTCCAACGCCGCGCTCGGCACCTCGAAGGGCAAGGCCGCCGACAATTCCGCGACCTGGGGCGCGATGTTCAAGCAGCAGGTCGAGCGCTGCTGGAAGAAGCCCTATGGCCGCCTCGAAGCGCAGCAGACCGAAGCCGTGTTCTCGATCAAGCTGAAGCGCGATGGGACCCTCGAGGGAATGCCGGTGCCGGAAGGCCACCCGGCGACGCCTTATCTGCGCGTCTACCAGGAGAGCGCGCTGCGGGCGATCATCGAATGCCAGCCGTACAATCTGCCGGCGGCGTATTTCGATGAATGGAAATATTTTGCGCCGGTGTTCACAGAGCGAAAGACCTGAGGCCGCCGTGGCGCTTGGCCGATAGCAAACAAAAGCCTACCGACAATGACCGACACAAGAGATTTGCGTGCCATGACGTTTCGCTTGAATCGCCGCCAGATGATTTCCGGAATGGCCGCGCTCGGTGCGCTGGCTGGAAGCGGCGGCGCAGCCGTCGCGCAGAAGCGCATCACGATCCCCGAGGGCGACTTCGCGCCGGTGCCGATCGCGATCCCGAATTTTGCGGCCGGAACGCCCGGCGACACCGAGGTCGGCGTCGGCGTGACGCAGGTCATCACCAACAATCTGAAGCGCAGCGGATTGTTCGCGCCGATCGACCAGGCGGCCTATCTCGAGAAGCAGGTCAACATCGACGCGGCGCCGAACTTCAACAACTGGAAGAGCATCAACGCGCAGGCGCTGGTGACCGGACGCATGACGCGTCAGGCCAATGGTCGCGTGAAGGCGGAATTCCGGCTCTGGGACGTGAACACCGGCCAGCAGCTCGCGGGCCAGCAGTACGACACGTCGGCGGAGTACTGGCGACGCATCGCCCACATCATCTCCGACCAGATCTACGAGCGGATGACCGGCGAGAAGGGCTATTTCGATACCCGCATCGTGTTCGTCGACGAAAGCGGCGCCGCGCAGCATCGCGTCAAACGGCTGGCGCTGATGGATCAGGACGGCGCCAATGTGCGCTATCTTACCCGCGGCGCGGATCTGGTGTTGACGCCGCGGTTCTCGCCGTCGACCCAGGAGATCACCTATATGGAGTTCGGGCAGGGTGACCCGCGCGTCTATCTGCTCAATATCGAAACCGGCCAGCGCGAGATCGTCGGCAACTTCCCGGGCATGTCGTTCGCGCCGCGCTTCTCGCCGGACGGCCAGCGCATCATCATGAGCTTGCAGCAAGGCGGCAACGCTAACCTGTTCGTGATGGATTTGCGCTCGAAGGCGATGACGCGGCTGACCGACACGCCGGCGATCGACACCTCACCGTCCTATGCGCCCGACGGCTCACGGCTCTGTTTCGAGTCCGATCGCGGCGGCAAGCCGCAGATCTACGTGATGCCCGCCACCGGCGGCCAGGCGCAGCGCATCTCGTTCGGCGACGGCACCTACTCGACACCGGTATGGTCGCCGCGCGGCGACTACATCGCCTTCACCAAGCAGGGCGGCGGGCAGTTCGCGATCGGCATCATGAAGCCCGACGGCTCGGGCGAGCGCATCCTGACCTCGGGCTTCCACAATGAGGGACCGACATTTGCCCCGAACGGCCGCGTGGTGATGTTCTTCCGCGACCCCGGCGGCAACAGCGGGCCGTCGCTGTTTACCGTCGACGTGTCAGGCCGTAACGAGCTGCGGGTGCCGACGCCGGGCTTCGCGTCCGACCCGGCCTGGTCGCCGCTGTTGTCCTGACAAGGTAAAGAGAATACGCGGGAACCTTGCCGTCAGCCTCGGCTTATCTGTTATCACATTGAAATCAAACGAAGATATCGGTTGAGTACCGAGCGAGGCAAGCTCTCGCTAACGATGTTCCCTCAGAAAGACTTCATCAGCACCGGGTAGAAGTGCGACTTGATAAGGACGCGCGCCTCTCCAATGCAGATTGCCAGTCAGACGGGAGAACCGGATCAGCCGATGCCGCCGACGATCTCCGCGGCGCTGGTCGATTCTCTCTTTATGAATCCCGCGCCCATGATCTTCGGCGCCTTCGGCCCGGCGATCGCCGGCGCGGTGATCGCGACCGTCACCGGCGACCTTCTGTGTTGGCTGTGCGTGCCGCTGTTCATCGTGGTGGGCTTGGCGCGTGCGCAGCAGATGTACCGCTACAAGCAGCGCAATTCTCGCCTTACCGTCGAAGAGTCGGTGGTTTGGGAAAGGCGGTATCGGCTCGGGGCGATCGCATACGGCATCGTGCTCGGCATTTGGGGTACCGCCGTCCTGCTCAGGACCAGCGATGCCGCCGCGCATATGTTGTGCGTGACGACCGTGGTCGCCTACACGTCGGCGGGGGTGGGGCGAACCTTCGGCCGGCCGCAGATCTTTCATCTGCACCTGTTGCTGTCGATCGGCCCGCTGATCGTAGCGCTGCTGTATGTCGGCGGACCCTATCACATCGCCCTTGCGCTGCTCAGCCTGGTGTTCTTCACGGCTATCCGGCACCTCACCTCAAGCTTGCAACGGATCTACGTCAACGCCTGGGTCGCCAAGGAGCGCGAAGCGGCGCTGGCCGGCCAGTTCGACACGGCTCTAAACAACATGCCGCATGGGCTGTGCATGTTCCGCGCCGACGGGCGTCTCGCGGTGATGAATCACCGCTTCATCGAGATGATGCAACTGACGGACGATTTCGCCCAGCACGGTGCGAGCGCATCCGATATCTGCAATGCCTGTGTGCTGTCCGGCGCGATTTCGGCGGCAACCTCCAGGCAGATTCTCTCCGAGATCGAGAATTCACAGGCCGGCGAGATCGTCACCAGCGATCCCGACGCGAGCAGGAACCGCGCGCTGTCATGGACCTTCCAGCCGATGAGCGGCGGCGGCACCGTGGTGCTGGTCGAGGACATCACCGAGCGCAAGGACGCTGAGGCGCGGATCAGCCACCTCGCGCGCTATGACGAGCTGACCCAACTGCCCAATCGGGTCAATTTCCGTGACGAGATCGGCCGCCTGCTTGCGACCCGCTATGGCAGTGAGCAGCGCTCGGCGCTGCTGTTCGTCGACCTCGACCAGTTCAAGCAGGTCAACGATACGCTGGGCCACCCTTGCGGCGACCAGCTCTTGTGCGCGGTTGCCGATCGGCTGCGCGAGATGCTGCGCCCGGAGGATTTCGTGGCGCGGTTCGGCGGCGACGAGTTCGTCGTGTTCCAGCAAAACATCCAGTTGCACGACGATGCCGCAGCTCTCGCCCGCCGCATCGTCGACCGGCTCAGCGAACGCTACAAGATCGACAATCATCTGGTCGAGATCGGCGCCAGCGTCGGCATCGCGATGACCGCGCCCGGTGTCAGCGCCGATACCCTGCTCAAGAATGCCGACATGGCGCTCTACCGCGCCAAGGCCGACGGCCGCGGCACGTTCTGCTTCTTCCGCGACGAGATGGCACAAACCGTCGAAGCGCGGCGCATCCTCGAGCTGGACTTGCGCAAGGCGCTCGCCAACGAGGAGTTCGAGCTGTTCTATCAGCCCCTGATCAACCTGCGGACCGGCAAGGTAAGCGCCTGCGAGGCACTGTTGCGCTGGAACCATCCGGCGCGCGGTACGGTCTCGCCCGTCGATATCATTCCGGTTGCCGAGGACATGGGCCTGATCGTCGACCTCGGCCGCTGGATCCTGCGCAAGGCTTGCATGGAATGCATGAAGTGGCCGGAGGCGGTGAGCGTCGCCGTCAACTTCTCGCCACAGCAGTTCCATCAGCGCGACGTGCTGAGCGAGGTGCGGTATGCGCTCGAGGTCTCGGGCCTGCCGGCGCACCGGCTGGAGATCGAGATCACCGAATCCTCTCTGCTGCATAACACCCAGCTCACCCACGACCTGCTGTCGCAGTTGCGGACGCTCGGCGTGCGGATCTCGCTCGACGATTTCGGCACCGGCTATTCCTCGCTGAGCTATCTGCACAACTTCCCGCTGCAGAAGGTCAAGATCGACCGGTCCTTCCTCGAAGGCATCGACAGCGATCGACCGCTGACGCTGCTGCGTGGCGTGGCGCGCCTCTCGGCCGATCTCGGGATGTCCGTGGTCGTCGAGGGCATCGAGACCAACGACCAGCTCGAATTAATCAGCGCCGACGGTGCGGTGACCGAGGCGCAGGGCTACCTGTTCAGCAGGCCGGTTCCGGCGGTGCGGATCCGGCAGCTATTGAACGCGTCGCATGGCCGGCGGGGCGACGAGAAGCTGCACGTGATCCCGTCGCGCTCGATCGCCTGACCGGTTCTCAATCTATACTTGTCATAGATAAGGTCTGCACGCAACGGGATATGCCCCTTGCGGTAGCGGATTAACTGTGTTCCCGCGATTGCTTTGCATAAAATTAAGATGCTGTTAATCTTTTCCGGCGCGCGCAGAAGTTGTTTTGCTTGTAATGGAGTACCTCATGAGGTCCGCGGCCGAAGCCATCAAGCCCGCGACAGGACGGCTTGCGGACCCGTTGGATCAAGTCGATTACCGCCTCGCCCAGACCCCCGAGGAGAAGGACGAGATCTATCGGCTGCGCTATCGGGCCTATTTGCGTGAGGGCGCGATCCGTCCCTCGGCGCACGAGCGCGTTGTCGATGAGTTTGACGAGGCGCCGAACGCCTGGGTCTTTGGCGTCTATCTGCAAGGCGAGCTGTGCAGCTCGATTCGCATCACGGTGGTGACGCCGGAGTGCCGCATCGCGCCCACCGTCGAGGTGTTCGGCGACGTGCTGCACCCCAAGCTCGATCAGGGCCTGGTCTTCATCGATTCAACGCGCTTCGTCGCGGATCCTGACAAGGCGCGGAACTGTCCGGAACTGCCCTATGTCACGGTTCGCCTTGGCTCGACCGCAGGCGTGCATTTCAACGCGGATTACGGCCTGGCCCCGGTACGTCCCGAGCACATGGCGTTCTACCGTCGAGTGTTCCTGCACGAGACCTGGTCCGAGCCACGCCTCTATCCCGGGCTCGTAAAGCCGGTCGGGCTCATGGCCGCGCATTTGCCGTCGGTGCGTGAGAGGGTGCTTGCCCGCTACCCGTTCCTGCGCTCAAGCGCCTTCGAGCGGCGAATGCTGTTCGAGCGCGGCGAAGGTCACTCCGCGGCCGACAGTCTTGTCCGGCCATTCGAGCGGCCCTCGATTGTCCCCAATCCCTGACTGGGAATTAGCCTGTAGCCGTCGATCCGCTGCGGCTGCCTTGTCTGCGCGAATCGCTACCACCTGTCGCCGTTCGGCCACTAGCGGGCGCGAAATCACCTGTAAAACAGGCCGGTTCCGGTGCAGCTTGCCTTCTCTTCACCGTCGCGCCACATTTGCCACCCATTAACCATCGGGGGCGCTTTTCGCGATTAGCTGGCATTTGATGCGGTCCGGCAAGGTCTCGTCAAGGTTGACGGAACGTTCGCTTAACCATCGCCCTGTAGATCGGATGACAGTACGAAGAGCGTGAGCGTGGAGGCTCCGGAATGAAACATCAGATGCGTATCCTCCAGGGTATGAAGCTGGCGGCGGTTCTGGCGGTGGCGCTGTCGATGGGTGCCTGCGCCAACAAGAACGGCCTCGGCGCCGATGGAGCGATGGCGAGCGCCGCGACCCCGGGCAGCCAGCAGGATTTCGTGGTCAATGTCGGCGACCGCGTGTTTTTCGATAGCGACCAGACCGATCTGAGCCCGCAGGCGATCGCGACGCTCGACAAGCAGGCGCAGTGGCTGCAGACCTACAATCGCTATTCCTTCACCATTGAAGGCCATGCCGACGAGCGCGGCACCCGCGAGTACAACATCGCGCTCGGTGCCCGTCGTGCCCAGTCGGTGCGTTCCTATCTGGTCTCGCGCGGCATCGATCCCAGCCGTATGCGCACCATCTCCTACGGCAAGGAGCGCCCGGTCGCGGTCTGCAACGACATCTCCTGCTGGTCGCAGAACCGCCGCGCCGTCACCGTGCTGAACGCAAGCTCCTGAGCCGCCGCCCAGGCTAATATTTCCAACCGGCGCCCCTCGGGCGCCGGTTTTACTTTGCCGGCGCGACAGCCCTGTCAGCGCGCTGTCAGCTTGATGAACGATGTTGTGCGAATTGCCCGCTTGCTTGTTGCGGCGCTGGCACTAAACCATAGCCGCGCGACGCTGCCTGGGATTTGAACGGCCAGTCACAATTCCGGCGTACTCCGTCCCCCAATGTGGCTCGCTTTTCACGTCGATATCGTCGTCAGGGCAAAATGTCATCCAGATTGCATTTACTTAGTTCCGCCGCGGCGATCGCGGCGATGCTCGCCGTTTCCGTTCCAGCTCTTGCCCAATCCGACGACGCCGACGCCGAGATGCGGATCGAGCGGCTCGAGAACCAGCTCCGGCAACTGACCGGGCAGAACGAGGAGCTGCAGTACCGCAACCGTCAGCTTGAGGAGCGGCTGCGCCAGCTTGGCGGTCAGCCGCCCGGCGCGCCCGGCCAGCCGGCGCCGCAGCCGAGCGTCGCGGCGGCGCCGCCGGCGCAACAGCCCCAGCCCTATCCGCAGGCGCAGCCCGGCTATGGGCAGCCGCAGCAGGGGTACGGCCAGCCCCAGCCGGGATACGGACGGCAGGAGCAGGGCGGCTATGGCCAGCAGCCGCAAATTGCGGCTCCCGCGCCGATCGTGCAGGAGCCAACGCCGGTTGCGGCCCCCGGCCGTCGCGGCCGGGGCGATGCCTTCGATCCCAACCAGAACCCGAACGCGCCCGGCGCACCCCGCGCGCTGGGCGGCGGCCAGTTGCCGATGCCGAGCGAAGCCGGGGTCGGCGCTCCCGGCGGCCGCGGTGCAGGCGAGCCGCTCGATCTCGCCAATACGGCCCCGCAGCGCGCTCCCGGTGCTGGTGGCGGACTGACCACCTTGCCGCCATCGGCCACGCCGAAGGACGAGTTCGACCTCGGCATCGGTTACATGCAGCGCAAGGACTACGCGCTCGCCGAAGAGACGATGAAGAACTTCGCTCACAAATATCCGAGCGATCCGCTGGTCGCGGATTCGCAATACTGGCTCGGCGAAAGCTATTTCCAGCGCCAGCAATATCGCGACGCCGCCGAGACCTTCCTCGGCGTCACGACCAAATACGACAAATCGGCCAAAGCACCGGATGCGCTGTTGCGGCTCGGCCAGTCACTGGCCGCGCTCAAGGAAAAGGAAGCCGCCTGCGCCGCGTTCGGCGAAGTGACCCGGAAATATCCGCGTTCGTCCGGCAGCGTGAAGGCTGCTGTCGATCGTGAGCAAAAACGGGTGAAGTGCTAAACCAGCCGTGGGGAGGCCGCATCCGGCCTTCTTGCAATATGCTGGTCTTGCGATGCCCGACGACGAATCCGCCATCCCGGCAAGGGACGCCAAACGCCTGTTCGCGGGCTTGGCGTCCACGCCTGCGATCGTGCTCGCGGTGTCCGGCGGTCCCGATTCCGTCGCGTTGATGTGGCTCGCCGCACGCTGGCGCCGTGGGCTGTCGCGCGGCCCGCGCCTGATTGCCGTCACCGTCGACCACGGCCTGCGCCCGGAAGCTGCCCGCGAGGCCCGCGACGTCAAGCGGCTGGCGCAAAGCCTCGACCTGCCGCACAGCACCTTGCGCTGGACCGGACCCAAGCCGAGGACAGGCGTGCCGGCGGCCGCCCGCGAGGCCCGCTATCGGCTGCTGGCGCAGGCTGCGCGCAAGCACGGCGCCACGCATGTCCTCACCGCGCATACCCGCGACGATCAGGCCGAAACGCTCCTGATGCGGATGCTGCGTGGCAGCGGCATCGCCGGTCTGTCGGCGATGGCCCGCGAGACCGAGCGCGAGGGGGTTCGGTTGATGCGGCCCTTGCTCGATATTTCCAAGGCGCGGCTAATTGCAACGCTGAACAAGGCGCGCGTTAGTTTCGCCGACGATCCGACCAACCGCGATCCCGCATTCACGCGCCCACGGCTACGTGCGCTGATGCCGGCTCTGGCGGAGGAGGGCGGCGATGCAAGGAGCCTGGCGCGGCTCGCGGCCCGACTTGCGCGCGCCAATGCCGCCGTTGAGGTGCTGGCGGACGGCGCCGAGCGCTATCTCGCGTTGAAGGAGAAAGATGCTTCCCGCCCAGGCTTCGATGCCGCGCTGTTTGCCGCGATGCCCGAGGAGATTCGTCTTCGCCTGCTCAAGCGCGCCATCGACCGGGCCGGACATGAGGGGCCCGCCGAGCTCGGCAAGGTCGAGACCTTGCTCGCGGTATTGGATCGCGTCATCGCGCAACGCGGAGGGAGGCTGAAACAGACGCTTGCCGGGGCCGTTATCAGCGTAGCCGGCGGTCGAATCCGGGTTGAGCCAGCGCCGCCCCGCGGCGCGCGCTCACGATGACCTCGGCGATTGATCCGATCGTCGTCACAATCCGCCAGAGAGGCTTAACCACCCCGAAAAACACCGGATTCCACGCCATTATTTGACCGGGAATTGCGCTAGGATGCGGTAAATAGTCATGCGTGGTTCCCTTGGCATCGACCCCAGCGGCACCTAAATTGTATGCCATCGACGGGATGGATTCCCTGGGGATTCCCACAGAGCCGGCCCAAGGATAGGAGAGGCCGCGATCCGCGCGACCACGAAGGAACACAATGAACGCCAATCTGCGGAATTTCGCCCTCTGGGTCATCATCGTTTTGCTGCTGCTGGCGTTGTTCACGCTTTTCCAGAATCCGGGTCAGCGCACCTCCTCGCAGGACATCTCGTTTTCGCAGCTTTTGACTGAAGTCGATCAGGGCCACGTCCGCGACGTCGTGATCCAGGGACCGGAGATTCACGGCACCTTCACGAACGGCTCGAGCTTCCAGACCTATGCGCCGAGCGACCCCAACCTCGTGAAGCGCCTCTATGACGCCAAGGTCTCGATCACCGCGAAGCCGCCGGGCGACAACGTGCCGTGGTTCGTGTCGCTGCTCGTCTCCTGGTTGCCGTTCATCGCGCTGATCGGCGTCTGGATCTTCCTGTCGCGACAGATGCAGGGCGGCGCCGGCAAGGCGATGGGCTTTGGCAAGTCGCGCGCCAAGATGCTGACCGAGGCGCATGGCCGCGTGACCTTTGAGGACGTCGCCGGCGTCGATGAGGCCAAGCAGGACCTGCAAGAGATCGTCGAGTTTCTCCGTGACCCCGGCAAGTTCCAGCGGCTTGGTGGACGGATTCCGCGCGGCGTGCTGCTGGTCGGCCCGCCCGGCACGGGCAAGACGCTGATCGCGCGCGCGGTGGCGGGCGAAGCCAACGTGCCGTTCTTCACGATCTCGGGTTCCGACTTCGTCGAGATGTTCGTCGGCGTCGGCGCGAGCCGTGTCCGCGACATGTTCGAGCAGGCCAAGAAGAACGCGCCCTGCATCATCTTCATCGACGAAATCGATGCGGTCGGCCGCCATCGCGGCGCCGGTCTCGGCGGTGGCAACGATGAGCGCGAGCAGACGCTGAACCAGTTGCTGGTCGAGATGGACGGCTTCGAGGCCAACGAGGGTGTGATCCTGATCGCGGCGACCAACCGTCCCGACGTGCTCGATCCCGCGCTGCTGCGTCCCGGCCGCTTCGACCGCCAGGTGGTGGTGCCGAATCCGGACGTCGTCGGCCGCGAGCAGATCCTCAAGGTTCACGTCCGCAAGGTGCCGCTGGCGCCGGATATCAACCTCAAGACCATCGCGCGCGGCACGCCCGGCTTCTCGGGCGCCGACCTGATGAACCTCGTCAACGAGGCCGCGCTGACCGCCGCCCGCCGCAACAAGCGGATGGTGACGCAGGCCGAGTTCGAAGAGGCCAAGGACAAGGTGATGATGGGTGCCGAGCGCAAGTCGCTCGTGATGACCGAGGAAGAGAAGTTGCTGACGGCCTATCACGAGGGCGGCCACGCCATCGTCGGCCTCAACGTCGTCGCGACCGACCCGATCCACAAGGCGACCATCATTCCGCGCGGCCGCGCGCTGGGCATGGTGATGCAATTGCCGGAGCGCGACAAGCTGTCGATGTCGCTGGAGCAGATGACGTCGCGTCTCGCGATCATGATGGGTGGCCGCGTCGCGGAAGAATTGATCTTCGGCCGCGACAAGGTGACCTCGGGCGCCGCCTCCGACATCGAGCAGGCAACCCGCCTCGCCCGCATGATGGTGACGCGCTGGGGCCTCTCGGAAGAGCTCGGCACCGTGTCCTATGGCGAGAACCAGGACGAGGTGTTCCTGGGCATGTCGGTCTCGCGCACGCAGAATGCGTCCGAGGCGACCGTCCAGAAGATCGATTCCGAGATCAAGCGTTTGGTCGAGGAAGGCTACAAGGAAGCGACCCGCATCCTCACGGAGAAGCGCGACGACCTCGAGATGCTGGCCAAGGGCCTGCTCGAGTTCGAGACGCTGACCGGCGAAGAGATCACCGACCTCCTGAAGGGCAAGAAGCCCAATCGCGAGTCGGTATTGGAGCCGTCAACGCCGCGCGCGTCGGCGGTGCCGCCGGCCGGCAAGCCGCGCCCACGTCCCGATCCGGACGCCGGCATGGAGCCGCAGCCGCAGGCGTAAGCCCCGCAGCCATGGCCGGCACCTCCGGCAAGTCAGTTGTGCAAAAGCTCGGCCTCAAGCCGGGCTTTTGTATTTTCGTGGATGGACTGTCCGTGGCCTATGCCGACATCGTCGGCGAATTGCCTCTCGGTGTGCGGATGGCAAAGACCGCGAAGGGACCGCTGGACGTGGTGCATTTGTTCGCGGCCGAGACCAAAGGGCTTGCGGCCAAGCTCGCTGTCTACCGGCAGGCGATTGCGCCGGACGGCATGATCTGGGTGTGGTGGCCGAAGAAGAGCTCGGGCGTTGCGACCGACCTTACCGAAACGACGGTGCGCGAGACCGCGCTCGCCACGGGGCTCGTCGACATCAAGGTCTGCGCGGTGGACGAGGTCTGGTCGGGGCTGAAATTCGTGATCCCGGTGAAAGAGCGGGGCGCGGTGCGGAAATAGCGCCGCGACCTTTTGGTATCGCGTCACGACGACGCTTGGCGTCGATCCACGGGGTCAGCGGCGAGAGACCGCGTTCCACGTGCTTCAGTAGTTCAGGCGTGTGAGCACGTCATTGATCTTGAACGGACTGCCCGCAGCCAGATCGCAGGTGCCGCGTCGCGCAAAGACGCAGGCTGTCACGTCATCGCTGCTCATCAGTGCGCAGCCTCGTGGCGAGAAATCCGAAGGTAACTCGCTTGCGAGCGTCATCGGGCCGACGATGCGGTTGAATTCCTGCTGGTGCATTTTCACCAGGGCCGGAAGTTGGCCCTTGGCCAGAGGGTCCGACGGATAGAAAGAATAAACGGGCCGCCCGAGCGCGAGCTGACCGCGCCCAGGCAAGAAGGGGGCGGGCAGGCCGTATAGTGCCAAACCGCAGAATTCCGGATCGCCGCTCAAGTCCGCCGCCAGGTTGGCCTCGCCCAGGCCGAGCACCCAGTATTCGTGCATGAAACGCGTGGCTGAAAGGCTGAGCGATAGCAGCACCCAGGCGCCGCACACGATCGGAAGCGCCCAGGAGCGCCAAGCGCGCGGTGCTTGTTGCCGTATTAGCCGAACCCAGTCTGCGGAGCCAAGGCCCGTGGCGATGACCAGCAGCACAATCGATAGGAAGATGAAGCGGTATTCCTTGTGCGCGATCATGCTGTGAAACGCGATGTTCACGACCGCTGCGACGATCAGCAGAGGCGCATGCCGCCACCCACGCCGAAGCGCAGGGAGCATCAGCAGCGTCGCTCCCGACCACAAGGATAGCATCAGGGTAACGTAAGCGAACGGTGGCGCGACGCCGAATTCCGATGCGCGGTCATGCAGGAGGTTTTGCTGGATATTCAGGATCAGCCATGCGAACGGCGTCGAGCCGTGCAGCACGTCGATGCCGGCTGCGATCGTCAAAGTCGCCAGTCCTCCGGCAATCATGGGAAGCGCGTTTCGTGGGTCCCTCCAGCACGCTCCCACTGCGAACACCGCCGAGGCTGGCGCATACTGGAAGCGCCAGACAAAGGCGAGAGCGAGGAGTGCGCCGCCCATGAAGAGGCGGCTCCGGGAAAGCTGTCCCGTCAGTAGATAAGCGGCCGGCAAGATGACGGCCGTGGCCAGGGGCTCGCTTAGCGTGTGAGGCGCGAAGTAGATCAGCTCGAACCAGACCGTGACGGCAAGCGCCGCAACGGTCGCGTGCGTGCGCGAAATGCGTTCGCCGAAATGCCAAGCCGTCACGACGATCGACAGTGACGCAAGCGAGGCGATCAGGCGAGGCGCGACGAAGGCACCCGACCCGCCCGGTGCCAGCCAGTCGCCGAGTGCGATCGGTCCTGCGAACAAGGTCGGCAGAAACCAGCTCCGAATTCCATCCCGCCATTCCCAGGTGACGACCCCTTGGTGGCCGAGCAGGCGCCAAGCAGGCTCGAGATATTGATATATCTCGTCGTTGTGAATGACGTTGGGCCAAAAAGCGAGCGGCAGCCGCAAAGCCGCGGCAAGCAGCAGCAGCGCACAGAGGCCGCCGTACCGTACAGCGAATGTTTCGGCCTTGGCGGTGGGGACGGTGACGGCGGGCAGAATCGCAGCGCTACTTGTCATTTGGCTTCATCGGTAGGATTGAGCGGGCGCCTGACATAAAGGGTCTGGAAGGCGCCGCTGTATTGTTCTTGCCAGCCGCGCCGATCGACGAGAAACCGCCGCAACTGTTCGTGCGCCTTCACCCACAGCACCGCGTCGATCCGGTACTTGTTGAGCACCATATCCCACGCCGCCTCATCGACGTCCCAGCGCGCCAGCTTGAAGTAATCGTGCAGCAGATCGTCCGGGTAAGCGGTTGCGGCACGGCCGTCGACGAATACAGGGACAGTCCCGTGCGTGCGGAAGATGAGATAGCCGCCGATGTTCCAATGGTTCAGGACTCGCGCGTGAGAGAAATGCTTCTGTAGATAGGCTGCATCTTCAGTCGATAGCATGTCGGGCAGGTCGAGGGTCGGTGCAACGTGCAGGAATGCCATCGGCAATGCGCACAGGCCGGCAAGTCCGGCTGCCAGCAGCGGTCCCCTCACGCTGAACTCGTTGAGTCGTTCGGGCAGCAACCGGCTGATATGAAGCGCCATCGGCACGGTCGAGAAGATGAAGAAGAACGCAATGTATCTGAATTGATCAAGCCCCAGGATCAAGAAGAGCCAGGCCATCAATCTTGGTTCGAGAGGGATCGGCTTTGAATTTCTGTAATGAAGTTCGAGCGCGACGAAAGCCGCCATATACAGGATGCCGGGGATGCTGCCCGGCATTTCCATGTTGTGATAGTAGGAGCGCCATTCGCTGATGTTTCCCTGGACAAAGTGCCCCACCGTCGCGGCGACACCGGCATAGATGTTCCAGCCCAGCGGATTGACGAATGTCGCGGCAAGACATCCGATCCCAACCAAACCGAACCTTCTGCACTCGGCCCAGTTTCCTCTCATTGCGGCTACGCCGAAGAAAACGCCGATCACGAGAAAGCCGAGCAGAAAGCCTCCGTGCAAATTGCTCCAAAGCCCCATCAGCAGCGGAAGTACGAACCATCGGGTCTTTCGCAGGCATTGGTGGTAGAAGACCACACACAGCAACATCGTGCATGTATTCGGCGAAACCGCGAGATAGATGTTCGGGGTGGCGTAGTAGGCGGGATAGAGCAGGCAGGCCAGGAAGACCGAAATACAAACCGCAACCGCGGACGCACCGTAGCCAAGACAGATGGACGCCAGGATGCCGACGATCGCTGCGCCACAGGCAACGGTGCTCAGGAGCAGACCGCCAAAACCTGTATATTGATACGTCACACTGGCAAGTGCGTCCCAGAGCCAGGACAGATTATACCATTGCTTGTCGCCATGGGTGAATGACCAGGGGTCTGTAAGAGGGACGTTATTGCGTTCCCGGATCAGGTCTCCAGCGGCGAGATGCCAGCCCAGATCATAGTGAGCAAGCAAGAGCGGCGCGTTCAGAATGTAGAACAGACAGATGAACGAGATCAGAAAAAGGTAAACTGCCGATCTCAGAAGGAAGGGGCTCGCCGCGTTCGCAATCTTGTCGAATGTCGGCTCAAGCCAGACTTGGATCCTGTCCACCGATCCCTCACGAAGACGCGAGCCCGATGGCTCTCTGCGCTCGCCGGCCGTCGGACGCGAGCCACTTGGTGGCTTAGGGGAACTTATCTAAAGTCGAGTAAATTCGATCCGGCAATCGACGTGGTTCGGCTTACCGAAACCGCCAACAGTTCAGCGCCCGACAACGCGGCAAAGCTCCTGCGGCCGAGCGATATGCGGCACGAGTCACCGAAGGATCACGCGAAGCGCGGCAGGCCGGGCCGATTGTCGGCGCAGATATCTCGAAATCGAACGATCATCTTGGATCGCGATTTACCATGCCGACAACGGCACGCCCTTAGTGTCGGCGAACCGAGACAGCGCTCAGCGCGCGTCGGCCTCGAGCGGCCGTGCCGGGGCATAGCCAAGCGCGGCAGCCGTCGCCCGGCTGTCGAGCAACGCGGTGGCGTACTTTGCCGCGGCGATGCAGAGCACGGCCAGCAGCACCCCGCCGATCACGTCGATGACGTAATGCGCACCGATCACCGGTGTCGAGGCAATCATCAGGACATTCATCGCGGCCGCGACGATGCCGATCACGCGGACCGGCCACAGCGCCCACAAGTAGAGCACGGCGGACGCGGCGTGGAAGCTCGGGAATGACACGACGCCCGCAAGCTTGAACAGTTCGAGATGGTGCAGCGTGCCGGAACGTACCGCCAGGATGTCACGCAGTTGGGCCGCATAGATCTCGGCGTGGACGGCGGGGAAATCGGCGGGCGAGATATTCAGGCCGTAGAAGGTGCCGATTGCCGGAACGAGCGCCGAGATCACGAGCGTGATGGCCAATGCGAGGCTGAATGCAGCGACGAACTGCTGCAGCCTGACCAGTCGCAGCGTTGCGGCCAGGATGATCGGAACGCCCAGCAGAAACCACTTGATGAAGCCATATCCGGTGACAAGCGAGCTCATCAGCCATGCGTGGTCGTTCACGAAGTGGAGCAGCATCTCCGGATCGAGTCCCATCGCGCGATCGATCGCGAGGAAGGCGTGATCCTGCAGCGGCCAGTTCAGCGCGAGCGCCACATAGGTCAGCGGTCCCATGATCGTCACGATCAAGAGCAACTGCGCGATGGCGCCGAGCCCGAACAGCAGTTTCGGATCAGTCGCCGATCCGCGCGCCCAGAAATACAGATAGACCATCAGCGCGAATTCGCCGGCCATGCCGCTCATCACGCCGAACGTGACCGGCTCGAGCGAGAAGCCTGCAAACACCACCGCGAGCAGCAGCACGAAGCTCATTGCAGCAATCGGAATCCAGTTGAGATTGAAGAGCCGCCAGGCAAGGCGGGCGTCCGATTCAGTCATGACCGCACCCGATGATGAGAGCGGTAGAGTCCTCGACCTCCTTTAAGATGAGGATAACGGCGGTGCGCAATGTCGATCCATGCCGGTCGCGTGCGCCTTGCGATGTCCTGGTCGGTGCCAGCCCATCGTCAAGGACGTTGCTGCCGCAATCCTGGCGAGCCTTTCGCTGTCGCAAATTCCTTACAATTCCAACTTGTCTTTCTGTCTGAATAGTTGTTCACTTCTTGTGACGATTGCGGGATCAATCGCTCAAGGCTTTGAAGATGCGTGCGTTCTGCCGGTGGGCGCCGGTAGGCTGCGCGCTCGGGGGGATGGCAACGCCATGGTGTATCGGCGCACTCATCAAGTCGTGAAACGGCTGGCCGCCCGGCGCAGCGCAATCCTGTCCGCAGCGCGCGACGCTGCCGCTGACGGCGGCATGGCGGCGGTCCAGATCGCTCCGGTCGCGGTCCGCGCCAATGTCGCAGCCGGTACCGTCTATCGCTATTTCCCCTCAAAGGCCGATCTGATCTCGGAACTGATCGCGGATGTATCGCGTGACGAACTCGCCGCGATCCGCCGCGCGGCGGATGCTGCGCCTGGACCGTCATCGGCGTTGGCCGCCGCCGTGACAACCATCGCGATTCACGTGCTGTCGCACCGCAAGCTCGCCTGGGGCATCCTTGCCGAACCGGTCGATGTCGACGTCACCGCCTCGCGCCTGGCCTGCCGCCGCGACATCTCCGGCGAGCTTGCGACGCGCATCGATGCCGCCGTGCGAGCCGGCCATCTGCCGGCTCAGGACACAGGCCTGGCGGCCACAGCCCTGCTCGGCGCGCTGCACGAGGCATTGGTCGGTCCGCTGGCGCCGGCCAATCTCGAAGATCCCGTGAAGCTGCGTGATGCGGTGCAGACCGTGACCCTGCTCGCCCTGCGCGCCGTCGGCGTCATGGATGCGCGCGCCCGTGGGCTCGTGGTGCAGGCGACGACGCCGGCGAAGGCGTTGGTCGGCGCCTGAGATCGGGCCGCGATGCGAACACTTTCTGTCGCATCGGCGTTGTAGCTTCGGGCGCTGGGTGCGGCGAACCTCAAGGAGCAACGCATGACGACGACCCATGGCTCGGCCAAATGGCAGGGCGGCATCAAGGACGGCAAGGGCGCGATATCGACCAAGAGCGGCGCTCTGAAGGATTATCCCTATGGCTTCGCCAGCCGCTTCGAGGGCAAGCCGGGCTCGAACCCCGAGGAACTGATCGGTGCGGCGCATGCCGCGTGCTTCACGATGGCGTTGTCGTTGATCCTGGGCGAGGCCAAGCTCACGGCCGAGCACATGGAGACCACGGCCGACGTGACGCTGGAAAAGGTCGATGACGGCTTTGCCATCACCTCGGTGCACCTGAAGCTCAGCGCGAAAATCCCCGGTGCGGACAACGCGAAGTTTCAGGAACTGGCCGGCAAGGCCAAGGCCGGATGCCCGGTCTCGAAGCTGCTCAATACCAAGATCACGCTCGACGCATCGTTGCAGAGCTGATCGGTCCACCCAAGTTCCAGGTCATGCACGGAATGGACCCGGAACGCTGCGGCGTCTTCAGACCACTTCCGCTTCGCCGTTCGGCCCGACCGAGGCGATACGCAGCATGTTGGTGGTGCCGGGCTCGCGTAGCGGCACGCCGGCGACGATGATGACGCGCTGGCCGGCTTTGGCGAAACCGTCTCGGAAGGCAATCGAGCCGGCGCGGTTGACCATGTCGTCGAGATCATGCGCGTCCTCCGCGACCACGCAATGCACGCCCCAGGCGACGGAGAGCTTGCGGCCGGTGACGAGGTTCGGCGTGATCGCGACCACCGGCACCTTGGGGCGTTCGCGCGCCACGCGGATCGCGGTCGAGCCCGAGGAGGTCCAGCAGATGATGGCCGAGAGATCGAGTGTCTCGGCGATCTGCCGCGCCGCATCGGCAATGGCGTCACCCACCGTCGGCTCCGGATCGACGCGCTGGGCGTTGAGCACGCCGCGATAGGTCGGGTCGCGTTCCACTTCCTCGCCGATGCGATTCATGGTCGAGACCGCTTCCACCGGGAACTTGCCGGCGGCCGATTCCGCCGACAGCATGATGGCGTCGGCGCCTTCGTAGACCGCGGTGGCAACGTCGGAGACCTCGGCGCGCGTCGGCACCGGCGTCTGGATCATTGATTCCAGCATCTGGGTGGCGATCACCACCGGCTTGCCGGCACGGCGCGCCATGCGCGTCATCTGCTTCTGCAGGCTCGGCACCCGTTCCAGCGGCAATTCGACGCCGAGGTCGCCGCGCGCCACCATCAGCGCGTCGGACGCATCGATGATGTCAGCGAGGCGGTCGATCGCCTGCGGTTTCTCGATCTTGGCCATCACGGCGGCGCGGCCGCGGATCATCTTCTTGGCCTCGTGCACGTCTTCGGCGCGCTGTACGAAGGAAAGCGCAACCCAGTCGATGCCGGTGGTCAGCGCGGCATCGAGGTCGGCGCGGTCCTTTGCCGTCATCGCCGAGACCGGCAGATCGGTGTCGGGCAGGCTGACGCCCTTGCGATCCGACATCCGGCCGCCGATCACCACGCGCGTCACGGCGCGTTCGGGGGAGGTTTCCTCGGCGATCAGCCGCACCTTGCCGTCGTCGAGCAAAAGCGCATGACCCGGACGGAGCGCAGCCAGGATCTCCGGATGCGGAAGCTGCACGCGATTGTTGTCACCCGGCGTCTTGTCGGAATCGAGAACGAAGGTCTGGCCGTTCTTGAGCTGCGTCGACCCTTCCACGAAGGCGCCGAGCCGCAGCTTCGGTCCCTGCAGGTCGACCAGGATGCCGATCGGCCGCCCATAACTCGATTCGACATTGCGGATGGTCTTGACCAGTTCCCGCATCTTGTCGTGCGGGGTGTGGCTCATGTTGATGCGGAACATGTCGGCGCCGGCCTCGAACAGCTTGCGGATCATCGCGCTGTCCGAGGAGGCCGGCCCGAGGGTTGCGAGGATCTTGATGCGACGCAGTCGTCTCATTGTTTGCTTCCGGGCGTTGCGGCTGGCGGCAGACCAGACGCGCCCGGAGGCGCTGCGGCCGGCGGATTTGGCAGGCCGGGCATTGCTCCGGGATTGTCCGGAGCTACTCCGCCCGGCATTCCCGGCAGTTTCTGCGGCTGTTGTTCGTTGGCCTCTGTCAGCTGGACGGTCCATGCACGCTGCTCGCCGGTGTCGACCTCGAAGAAGCCGGTGCGGTCATAGCCGCGCGCTAGGCAATTCTCGGTACCCTTGATGGTGAATTCCTTGTCGCGCGAGCACATGAACGCCTGGCCGGACCATTCGCCGCCGCGATCATAATCGAGCGCGTAGATGTAGTAGTAGCGTGCGACCAAATTACCGCGCAGCAGCGTCTCGCAGGCGCGCGACGACACGTTCCACCAGCCTTCGGTGGTCCAGCCCTCGGCGTCCTTGTAGCCGAGCGCGATCCCGACCCGGCTCGAGGTGTTGTTGCACAGCCGGAAATCGGCGGCCGCCGGGCTGGTCCACAGGCAGGCCGCGGCAATTGCCAGCATCGGCAGGACGCCGGCCTGGATCAGGCGGATGGCACGGGTGGCTGATGCGGGGGAATCTGTTGGACTCATACGGCGAAGCTATATCAAATCATTGACGATTTCGCGTGCCCCACCTGGAACTGTCAACGGTCGGGACGCGCATTTCCGCGTTACCAGGCGGCATATGGGGCCGATCCGGCGCTTTTGCGCGGCGATATGGCAAAAACTGTGACAATTCCCACTTGTTGGAAACATCGCTGCAAATATGGTGCCGACGAATCATCGGGATGACGGCAATGAACATTGACGACAAAACCAGAACAGAACTCGAGGCCGCGGTCTTTCGGCGCCTCGTCGACCACTTGCGCAACCGGACCGACGTTCAGAACATCGATCTGATGAACCTCGCCGGCTTCTGCCGCAATTGCCTCTCCAACTGGATGAAGGAAGAAGCCGACGCCAAGGGGATTGCCGTCAGCAAGGACGAGAGCCGCGAGGCCGTCTACGGCATGCCCTATGAGGAGTGGAAGGCCAAATATCAGGGCAGTGCCACGCCGGAGCAGCTCGCCGCGATGAAGAAATCGCACCCCGGACATTAAGCCCATGTGACGTCATTCCGGGGCGAGGCGCACGCATCGAACCTCAGGTGCGCAATTGCGCACCGGGGAATCTCGAGATTCCGGGTCTGGTGCTGCCGCACCATCCCGAAATGATTACGCTGGCCAAATGCCTACCCGCATCTCCTGTGGGCGCGCTGTGGATGAGTGCGATGTTTTCTTGACGGAACGCGCTTCAAAATCGAGGGTCGCCCGCAACAAGCGGTGCGCGTGGCGCGTATTCGCGCGACATTTCAATGCCAGTTCAGGAGTACGCGATGGCCACCACGTCTGCCGCCATTCAGGAAGAGCCCGCAACGCGATTTGCCAAGGACCAGCTCAAGTCCATCATCGAGCGCATCGAGCGGCTGGAGGAAGAGAAGAAGACGATCTCGGACGACATCCGTGACGTCTACGCCGAGGCCAAGGGCAACGGCTTCGACGTCAAGGCGCTGCGCACCATCGTACGGCTGCGCAAGCAGGATGCGAACGAGCGCCAGGAGCAGGAGACCATCCTCGAGACCTACATGCAGGCGCTCGGGATGCTGTGAGCTGGCGGCTCCGTGCGGCGGGCGGGGCCGTTCAAGACGCCGCTTCAAGGTCTGGGCCGATAAGTCTTGGGTCCATTTCCGGGATTTGCTACACTGCTCGGCGAATAACCGGGCAGATCGCAGATGGATGTGCCAGGACCAGAGCGCCGGCTCGCTGCGGTCCTCGCGGCTGACATGGTCGGCTTCAGTCGGCTTATGGAAGCTGACGAGACGGGCACCCTTGCGCGCCTCAAGACCCACCGGATCGAGCTGATCGATCCGGCCATCAGCAAGAACCGCGGCCGCATCATCAAGACCACCGGCGACGGCATGCTGGTCGAATTCCACAGCGTCGTCGATGCGGTGCTGTGCGCCGCGGAGGTGCAGCGCCGGATGGCGAAGCGCAATACCGACGTCGCGCCGGCGCGATGGATGCAGTTTCGCATCGGCATCAATCTTGGCGACGTGATCGTTGACGGCAACGACATCTTCGGGGACGGCGTCAACGTCGCGTCCCGCCTGGAAACGCTGGCCGAGCCCGGTGGCATCTGTATTTCGTCCGCAGTCCGCGACCAGGTCGGCGATCGCCTGGAGGATTTGAGCTTCGAGGATCTCGGCGATCAGACCGTCAAGAACATCGCCCGCCCGATCCGGGTCTTCCGCATTCATCTCGACTCCGATGCAACGCCCGCCCCGGCGCATGCGCAAGGAACCACAGCGCCCGCGGTCGCCAGGAAGCCCTCGATCGCAGTGTTGCCGCTGGTCAACATGAGCGGCGATCCCGAGCAGGAGTTCTTCGCCGACGGCCTCACCGAGGACATCATCACCGAGCTGTCGCGCTTCCACGATCTGCTCGTGATCTCGCGCAACTCGACCTTCGTGTACAAGGGCAAGGCCGTGAAGGTGCAGGACGTCGCGAAGGAATTCGCGGTCGATTACGTGCTGGAGGGCAGCGTGCGCAAGGCGGGCGGCCGCATCCGCGTCACGGTGCAACTGATCGACGCAGAAGCCGACCGCCACGTCTGGGCCGAGCGCTATGACCGCGAGCTTGCCGACATCTTCGCGATCCAGGACGAGATGACGCGCGCGATCGTGGCGACCTTGCCGGGTCGCGTCGAGGCGGCCGCCCATGATCGCGTCAAGCGCAAGCCGACCGACAACATGGCGGCCTACGAATGCGTGCTGGCCGCCAAGGTTCTGCATCATCGCTCGGCGCGGGACGACAATGCGGAAGCGCAACGTCTGCTTGAGCGGGCGATTGTGCTCGACCCCAATTATGCGCACGCGCATGCTTGGCGGGCCTGCGTGCTCGGGCAGACCTGGGTCTATAATTGGTGCGATGATCGCGACGCGACCTTCGAGCAGGTGGCCGCGGAGCTCGAGATCGCGCTCAAGCTCGACGACAATGACAGCGATGTGCATCGGATCCTCGCCGCACTGAACCTCAATCGCGACGACCACGACAAGGCAGCCTTCCATCAGGAGCGTGCGCTCGCCCTCAACCCGAACTACGACCTCGTCGTCGTGCAGCAGGGCGAGCTTTTGACCTGGCTCGGGCGGCCGGAGGAGGGTATCGACTGGATCAAGCGGGCAATGCGCCTCAACCCGTATCATCCGGAGCGCTTCTGGAGCCATCTCGGCCGGGCCTGCTATTGTGCCGAAAAATACGCGGACGCCGCCGACGCGTTCTCGCGCATCACGCGGCCCGATCACACCCATCACGCCTTCCTTGCCGCGACACTGGCACAGATGGGTGACGCGGTGGCAGCCGGCGCGCACGCCGCCGAGGTGCTGAAGCGGGAGCCGGCGTTCTCGGTCGCTGCGCACCTGGCCACCCAGCACTACAAGCGCGATCTCGACAGGGCGCGCTACGAGGCCGGCCTGCTCAAGGCCGGGCTGCCGGCTTGAGGCGGCTGGGCGCGAACACGAGTGACTGGGGTTGAAGTTTAGCGCAGCGAGGCGGTGCGCACGAACGATTGGGTCGCCAGCACGGCGGTGGCGGTGCCAGAGAAGCGGTCGCAGGTCATCCCCATCATCGGATCATCCGAGAAGGTCATGGCGACCGACGTCTCCGGCTTGATGAAGTGAGCGCGCATCAGGCTCATGTCGGTATCACCAAGCACCGTGGTCAGCATGCCGTTGCTGGCGCTCGGCGCCAACAGCACGACACGCATCCAGGTGTCGTTGCCCTTGGCGGCGGAGATGCGGGCCGACGTCATGATCACGCCCTGGCCCTGCGCGCCCTTGGCGACAACAGTGTTGATCTCGGTGGCTGCCGCGGCAGCGTTGCGGGTCGGGCGCACGCTGCGTGGAACCGGCGCGGACGCCGCAACGATGTTGGCGTGGTCGACCGGCGAGGACGTGGCCGGCGCATAGGCGAGCGCCTTGTTGAAGTTCTCCGTCGCGCTGGCGGTTGCTTGCGGATCGGCGGCGCCGACGGCCTCGCGGGCTTTCAGCGCCGCGATCTGCTCCGGCGAGGCCTGCTTCGGCGTGGCCGTCGCATCGCCCCAGAAGCCGCGGGCGTTGATGATGTCGGCGGGTGATTGCGGCCCGCTGTTGTCGGCGGCCTGGACCTGCGGCTTATCCTTGGGCGTCGGAACGAGTTGCGCGTCCGCCGCCGCAAGCTGGATCGCAGCTATGATCTGGGGCTTGGCGCGCGGCATCGGAACGGGATCGGCGGGCTTGGCGGGCGCTGCGGCGGCGACCACAGTGTTGGCCGTCGGTTTGTCGTTCACGGGCGCAGCAGCATCATCTTCGTCGTCGTTCGACTTGCCGACGCCGAACAGCTTGGCGAACAGGCTCGGCCTGGCGATGGTCGCTGCGTTGTCGCCATTGCCGCGTCGCTCGATGTCGGCCTTGGCGAGTTCATATCCCTTCAGCGGCGTGCCATCGGTCGGGACATGGACGGTGCGGCCGTCCGGGAACACCCTGACCAACTGCTCGCGCGTCATGCGCGGCCAGTGGCGGATGCTGCCGGTATCGAGATGGACGAAGGGCGAGCCTGAGGTCGGATAGAAGCCGACGCCACCGCGCTGCAGGCGGAGGCCGGCGTAGCGGATCTGCTCCAGCGGCACGCCAGGAATGTAGAAGTCCATCGCGTGCCCCAGCATGTGCTGGCTGTGGCGCGCAACGCCCGAGGAGCGGCGGCGCAGCATGGCGTTGGTGGCGGGGGAGCGGTAGGCGGAAATGATCTGGATCGGCTGCTTGCCGCCGACGTCGCGATAGACTTCCCAGAGGATGTCGAACAGGTGACGGTCCATCACCGTCTCATCCTGGTTGCGCCAGTCGCGCAGATAGTGGTTGAGCTGCTTCAGCGCCGCTTCGTCGTAACGCCCATCGCGCTTGAAGGTGACAGTGAGGTCTTCGCCGGAATGAGTGTGATGGAAGGAGAGGGTGCGGGTCTCGTTCAGCGCAGTCGCATCGTGAACCGACCCGGCGCCGGCCAGGAGCAATAGCGAGGTGAGGCCGACTTGGTAGCCGGCCTTAGGCAGCGACAGCGGAATGAAGCGGCGTGCGAAAACAGCCAGCACTATGAGCCCACCCAGTCGACGAGCGTTCGGTCGGCATCTTCGCAGACCCCCTGCGAATGACGGTGAACGCTTTCTTAAAGCGGGAGGGTTAACCGAGGTTTACCGACCCGCCCCCAAGTTGGGCGTTAACTAACGGGTTGAGTGTGGCGAAAAATAGCCCGGTACCGCGACGGCGACCGGAAATGGTTAAAATCAACGATCTCATCTCTTGGACGAAATCGTTGATTTCACTTCAAAATCTACCGAAATTGGGCCGGAAGCCACAGCTCAACGGGTGTAGATCCGACGCTGCTGCTGGGCCTGGCCGCGGCGCACCGGCTGCGGCTCCGGCTGTCCGAATCCCCCGAACAGGCGCTCGAAGAAGCTCGGTCCGGAATTCCAACCGCCGTTGTCACCGGCGACGTTGACGCCAGCGGGCAGGCTGCTGCTCGGCGGCCGCGCGTAGCTCGGCTGTGCATGCGCCACCACCGTTTCGAGGTCCTTGCCGCGGCTGTTCCTGAGCAGCGACAGCATGGTGGCGTCGCGGCCGTAGATGTCCTTGCGGAATTCCAGCTTGCCGGCGTCATCCACGAACGCGGTCTGATAGGTGATGTTGACCGGGATCGGCGTCGGGAATTTCAGGTCGACTTCGCTCGAGCCGTACATGCTGCGGATCCGCTCCGGCGTGTAGCGCGCGTTCGGCTCAGTGATGTTGAGCAGGATGGAGGCGTACTGATCCGGATTCTGCACCCGCATGCAGCCATGGCTGAAGGCGCGCTCTTGCTTGGCGAACAGGTACTTGTCCGGCGTGTCGTGCTGATAGACCAGGAACTTGTTCGGGAAATTGAAGCGAATGCGGCCGAGCGCGTTGGCCTCACCTGGCGGCTGCGAGATGTGGATCGTGCCGTCGCGGTTTCGCTCAAGCCTGAGGCCCATGCGTTGCAGCACCGTCGGATCCTGCTGCAAGGCCGGCAGATACTCGTTGTAGATGATCGAGGGCGGCACATTCCAGGTCGGATTGACCGTAATGTACTTCATCGTCTCGGTCAGAAGCGGCGTGGCATGCTGGCCGGGCTTGCCGGTCACGACCCGGGTGGACCAGACCTGCGCCCCGTTCTGCATCACCTTCAGCGTGTAGTCCGGGATGTTGAGGATCACATAGGCATCGCCGACATTGGCGGCGCCGAGCTGGCGCGGCAGCCAGCGCCAACGCTCCATGTTGACGATCACGGTGTCGATTTGCTTGTCCCGCTTCGGGCTGTTCAGCGCCTTCACGGTGCGGTCGTCGAGAACGCCTGTCGGCTTGAGCTCGACGCTGCTCTGGAATTTCTCCACCGCCCTGGCGACCGTCGCGTCATACGTCGTGCTCTCGGGATTCTCGGTGATGCCGAGCTTGTTGCGCAGGTCCGGCACGCGCGGATCGTTCATCTCGACCGCCTGCTTCTTGCCGCGCGCAGCGACATAACGGAGCGTCGGCCCCTCGGCGATCCGGACGACCGGGCCGTCGCCCTGGCCGCGCAGCTCCGCGAGCTTCTTCTTCAGCTCCTTGTAGAGCTTGTGCGGCGGGTTGTAGCTGTCGAGCGCGCTCGAGGCGTCCTTCGCCCCCGTCACATGCGCGAATACTTCCGCCGGATCGATCGGGTGTTCCGGATAGAGGATGTCCGCCGACACCTGCGACCAATGCATGCGACCGCTCTGCGCCTGCCGCGCGTAGTCCAGCATGCTGCCGGCGAGCTTCAGCTCGGCTTCGGCCAGCGCGTCGGGCGAAGTCGCGGCGGTGAAGTCCGGCACCACATAGTCGTCCGGATCAAGGCCGTCGGAGGCCGCATCCTTCAGACGCGCAATCACGCCTTTGCCGGTCTCGGTCAGCTTGCCGGCCTTGGTGAAGACCGGGGCATAGTCGCGGGCTGAATAGAATTTCTCGGCCGCCGCGCGTTCGTTCTTGCGGTCGAAGGTGCGCAAGGTCTTGCTGGCCAGCAGCTCGCGCAGCTTGTCGGCGACAGGCTGATCCTCGGCCGGAACGTTGCTCGCGGCTTTGGCGGGCTCGGTTGCTGGCGCCGCAGCAGTGGCAGGAGCCGGGGACGCCGCAGGCGCCGCTGCCGTTGCAGGGGCAGGAGCTGTCGCGGGCGCCGCTGCCGTTGCCGCATCGGGTGCCGCTGCGGGCGCGACGGCGGTGTCGGTCTTCGGCGCGTCGGCGGGCTTGCTGTCGGTTGGCGGCGTGGTGGCAATGTCCGCGGGCTTCGGTTCGGTCGTCCTCGCAGTCGCGCTCGGCTCGGCCGGCTTCACATCGGCCGGTTTTGCATCAACGGCCTTGGCGCCGCTGGGCGTTGCATCGGTCTGCTTGGCATCGGTCGGCTTGGTGTCGGTCGCCTGTGCATCAACCGGCTTCGTATCGGTCGCCTTCTTCGTGGCGTCGGGCAGCGCGGCGGTCGTGTCCAGCTTGAAATCGCTCGCGGTCGGCGGCGGCACATTGGCGGGTTCAGGGCGCGGGATCGCGGCGTCGATGGCAAGTTCCGCGGGGCTGGAGCGAGATGTGTCCTGTGCGAAAGCTGCGGTCGCGGACACCGTGAGGAAGGTTGCCGCGATGGCCATCAATACGCGGTCAAATCCCTGACGGTCGTTCGAACAGTCACGCATCATCACCCCCTGGGCGAAACTGCCCTTGCATTGAGCAGCTCAAGTCAGTGTTTGGTCTCGCAGCTTGCGCGGAAGCGCCGGCCTTCTCAATCAACTCGCAACGCCTGCACGCAACCAACGCAGACGATACAGACGCCCCTCTCATGCAGCCAGCGCCATGCGGGGGCAACTCACGACAAACTGACCCCGAACCACCTGATTTCATTCGGGCTGCGCGTTTTTTGCCACGCAGCCCGATGTTTGTCTGTCACCGCAAGGCCACGGTTCAAACGGTTCCCGCGGGCGGCCATTTGCGTGCGCCACGGCACGGCCACAAAGCCAAGCGGCCACAAACCCTAGTTGGCGTCGGTGGCGCGCGAGCCGGCCGCGGCGTCGTCGAGCTTGCGATAGAGAGTCGACCGGCCGATTTTGAGGCGGCGCGCAACCTCCGACATCTGTCCGCGATAGTGCGAGATCGCGAAGCGGATGATTTCGTTTTCGAGGTCTTCCAGGGGACGCACATCGCCGGAGGCGTTGAGCATCGAAAGGTTGCCCGCGGCGGGCAGCATAATGGGTATTTCGTTACCAGAATTCATCGCGGGCGCCGTGGAGGGCGATACGACCAGCGGCTCGCCCTGCAACAACTTGCCCTCGGGCACGGCATGCGCCGTCGCCTGCGGAAAATCGGCGAGCCCGAGTTGGTCGCCGTCGCTCATCACCACGGCGCGGTACACCGTGTTCTCGAGCTGGCGGATGTTGCCGGGCCAATCGAGCTGCGACAGATGCGCCATCGCCTCGCCGCTGATGCCGATGATGCTGCGGTTTTCCTCGGCGCAGAAGCGCGCCAGGAAATGCCGCAACAGATGCGGAATGTCCTCGCGCCGCTGCCGCAGCGCCGGAATGGTCAGCGGCAGGACGTGCAGCCGGTAGAACAGGTCCTCGCGGAACTGGCCGCCCTTTACGAGGTCGAGCAACTTGCGATTGGTCGCCGAGATGATGCGGACGTCGACCTTGACCGGCTTGCGTCCGCCGACCGCCTCGACGGTGCCTTCCTGCAGCGCGCGCAACAGCTTCACCTGGGTGGCCAGCGGCAATTCGCCGACCTCGTCGAGAAACAGTGTGCCGCCATGGGCCTCGACGAACTTGCCCTGATGGCGCTCGGTGGCGCCGGTGAAGGCGCCCTTCTCGTGGCCGAACAGGATCGATTCAACAAGGTTGTCCGGGATCGCGCCGCAATTCACGGCGACGAACGGCTTCGCTTTGCGCTCGCTGCTGCCGTGGATGGCGCGTGCAAACAGCTCCTTGCCGACGCCGGATTCGCCCTCGATCAGCACCGGAATGGTCGAGGCCGCCGCCTTCTGCGCGGTGCGCAGCACGCCGGTCATGGCTTCGCTGCGGGTGATGATGTCGGAGAAGGTCAGCCGGCCCTCGCGGCTATGCCGGATGCGCTGCAATTCACCCTTGAGCGCGGAGGCGTTGAGCGCGTTGCGCAACGAGACCTGCAGCCGTTCGAAGCTGGCCGGCTTGACGACGAAATCCTGGGCGCCGGCACGCATGGCAGACACCACATTGTCGATCCCGCCATGCGCAGTCTGCACGATGACCGGGACGTTCAAACCAGCTTCACGAATCTTTGCGAGGACTCCAAGGCCGTCGAGCCCGGGCATCACGAGATCGAGCACCACGGCGTCGATCGCGCGGGCCTCGGGGGCGGTGAGCGCAGCCACGGCCGCGTCGCCACTATCCACCACGAGAGGCTCATAGCCGCACTTCTGCACCATGTTTTCAACCAAACGACGCTGTACTGCGTCGTCATCGGCGATCAAAATGGTGGCAGCCATGGTTTTCCCCGCACGCTACGATTATCTGTCTCGAATCGGGGCACTGTCGCCGATGCCGATTAACGCACTCTTAAACGTTGCCATCCCGCATTCATTCCGCTGCCGCCGCCGTCTTTCCGACTGAAGTAGGGTTTCGAACAAGATGACCTCGCGCTCCAAATCTGCTCCCAACAAGTCTGCTCTCCGCAAAGAAGCCGCACTCCGCAAGCCGACCGCCCAACGCAAATCCGCCGCCGCAAAACCGGCGACGAAAAAGGCGGCCAGCAAGACCGGCAAGCTGCCCGAATGGAATCTGGCAGATCTGTACTCCGGTATCGACGCGCCGGAAGTCGCGCGCGACCTGTCCAGAATGGATGCAGATTGCGTCGCGTTTGAGACCGACTACAAAGGCAAGCTCGCGGAAAATACCGCTCGCGATGGCGGCGGCAAATGGCTCGCCGAGGCGATCAGGCGCTACGAGGCGATCGACGATCTCGCCGGCCGGCTCGGCTCTTACGCCGGCCTCGTGCACGCCGGCGACAGCGTCGATCCCGCGATCTCGAAATTCTACGGCGACGTATCCGAGCGGCTGACGGCAGCCTCGGTGCATCTGCTGTTCTTCTCGCTCGAGCTCAATCGCGTTGACGATGACGTGATCGAGCGCGCGATGGCCGAGCCCGAGCTTGGCCACTACCGGCCGTGGATCGAAGATCTGCGCAAGGACAAGCCGTATCAGCTCGAGGATCGTGTCGAGCAGCTCTTTCACGAGAAGGCACAGAGCGGCTACGCGGCCTGGAACCGGCTGTTCGACCAGACCATCTCCAGCCTGCGCTTCAAGGTCGCGGGCAAGGAGCTGGCGATCGAGCCGACGCTGAACCTGTTGCAGGACAAGGTGGGCGACAAGCGCAAGGCGGCGGCGCACGCGCTGGCGAAGACCTTCAAGGATAACGAGCGCAACTTCGCACTGGTCACCAATACGCTCGCCAAGGACAAGGAGATCTCCGATCGCTGGCGCGGCTTCCAGGATGTCGCGGATTCCCGCCATCTCAACAACCGGGTCGAGCGCGAGGTGGTCGACGCGCTGGTCGCCTCGGTGCGCGCGGCCTATCCGAAGCTGTCGCATCGCTACTACGCCTTGAAGGCGGGCTGGTTCGGAAAGAAGAAGCTGGCGCACTGGGACCGCAACGCGCCGCTGCCGTTCGCGGCATCAGGCACGATCGCCTGGCCCGAGGCGCGCAACATGGTGCTGTCGGCCTATCGCGGCTTCTCGCCCCGGATGGCCGAGATCGCGGAGCGCTTCTTCACCGATCGCTGGATCGATGCGCCGGTGCGACCGGGCAAGGCGCCCGGCGCGTTCTCGCATCCGACCACGCCGTCAGCGCATCCCTATGTGCTGATGAACTATCAGGGCAAGCCGCGCGATGTGATGACGCTCGCGCATGAGCTCGGCCACGGCGTCCACCAGGTGCTGGCGGCGAAGAACGGCGCGCTGATGGCGCCGACGCCGCTGACGCTGGCCGAGACCGCGAGCGTGTTCGGGGAGATGCTGACCTTCAAGCGGCTGCTGTCCCAGACCAAGAACGCAAAGCAGCGCCAGGCGTTGCTGGCGGGCAAGGTCGAGGACATGATCAACACCGTGGTGCGGCAGATCGCGTTCTATTCCTTCGAGCGCGCCGTGCACACCGAGCGCAAGAACGGCGAACTCACCGCCGAGCGGATCGGCCAGCTCTGGCTCAGCGTGCAGGGCGAAAGCCTTGGGCCCGCCATCGAGATCAAGCCGGGCTACGAGACATTCTGGATGTACATCCCGCACTTCATCCATTCGCCCTTCTATGTCTATGCCTATGCCTTCGGCGACTGCCTGGTGAACTCGCTCTATGCCGTCTACGAGCATGCCGCTGAAGGCTTCGCCGAGCGCTATCTCGACATGCTCGCCGCCGGCGGCACCAAGCACTATTCCGAGCTGCTCAAGCCATTCGGGCTCGACGCCAAGGACCCGAAATTCTGGGATGGCGGTCTGTCGGTCATCGCCGGGATGATCGATGAACTGGAGGCGATGGGCTGAGGCCGATCGATTCGGCTTTGCCAAGTCAGGAGGCCGGACGGAAATCCGGCCTTCAAGGAACCGTGTCGGGTAATTTCGTTCGGCGGGCGGGAGGTTTTTCTACCGCTCGCGGCCAGGGGACAAATCCTGCCCAAGGGCGATGAACCGCCGCCGGATCGCGTGCGAGCTGACCCGGATCCGGGACAATTGGCCTTCCGAATGACCCGATCGGGACCGCGCCGTTGCCCTGCCACCGCGATTGCGGTAATGGCTCGCGAGAAACGAATTTCTGACTGGGGACAAGGATGGCAGACCATAGCGAAGTGGCGTACACGACCGCTGACGGCAACGACTACCTGGCGCATGAGCAGACCTATGAGGGCTTCCTCATGCTGGTCAAATACGGCACCATCAGCGTCGCCATCATTCTCATCCTGATGGCCTACTTCCTGCTCTGATCCCCTAGATCGGCTGCGGCGCTGCCGGCCTTGGTGGCGCAGCACTTTCCTGTCCAACCCGGTGGCAAAAACCGGGTATCCAATCTGGCGAAAATAACGCTAGTTTGAAGACGCGTGCGCCGCTCGCGCCGCCGGAGGGCCCATGAAGATTGCCGTTGCCAAGGAAATTGATCCGTCCGAGCCGCGGGTTGCGGCGTCGCCCGATACCATCAAGAAATTCAAGGCGCTGGGTGCCGAGGTAGCGGTCGAGCCCGGTGCGGGCATCAAGTCCGGCCTGCCCGATTCGGAATTCACCGCAGCCGGCGCCACCGTCAGCGCGGACGCCGTCAAGGACGCCGACATCGTCATCAAGGTGAAGCGGCCCGAGGCCGGCGAGCTCTCCAAATACAAGCGCGGCGCGCTCGTCATCGCGATCATGGACCCCTACGGCAACGAGGCCGCGCTCAAGACCATGGCCGATGCCGGCATTGCGGCCTTCGCCATGGAACTGATGCCGCGCATCACCCGCGCGCAGGTGATGGACGTGCTGTCCTCCCAGGCCAACCTCGCGGGCTACCGGGCGGTGATCGAGGGCGCCGAAGCCTTCGGCCGTGCTTTTCCGATGATGATGACCGCGGCCGGCACTGTTCCGGCCGCAAAGGTGTTCGTGATGGGCGTCGGCGTTGCCGGCCTGCAGGCGATCGCGACCGCCCGGCGGCTCGGGGCCGTCGTCACCGCGACCGACGTGCGCCCCGCCACCAAGGAGCAGGTGGAATCGCTGGGCGCCAAATTCCTCGCCGTCGAGGATGAGGAGTTCAAGAACGCGCAGACCGCCGGCGGCTACGCCAAGGAGATGTCCAAGGAGTACCAGGCCAAGCAGGCTGCGCTGACCGCCGAGCACATCAAGAAGCAGGATATCGTCATCACCACCGCGCTGATCCCCGGCCGCCCCGCGCCGAAGCTGGTTTCAAGCGAGATGGTGAGGTCGATGAAGCCGGGCTCGGTGCTGGTCGATCTCGCGGTCGAGCGCGGCGGCAATGTCGAGGGCGCCAAGGCCGGCGAGGTGGTCGATCTCGATGGCATCAAGATCGTCGGCTACACCAATGTCGCCGGCCGCGTCGCGGCCTCGGCGTCCAGCCTTTATGCGCGCAACCTGTTCTCGTTCATCGAGACCATGGTCGACAAGGCCAACAAGGCGCTCGCGGTCAACTGGGATGACGAGCTGGTGAAGGCCACCGCGCTGACCAAAGACGGCGCCGTCATCCATCCCAGCTTCCAGCCGAGTTAAGGAGAGCAAGCCATGGAGCATCTCGCGCAGGCCGTCGATCCGTTCGTGTTCCGGCTGTCGATTTTCGTTCTCGCCGTGTTCGTCGGCTATTTCGTCGTGTGGTCCGTGACGCCGGCACTGCATACGCCATTGATGAGCGTGACCAACGCGATCTCGTCGGTGATCGTGGTCGGCGCGTTGCTCGCGGTCGGCGTCGGCATGGTCTCGAGCGGCTCGGGCTGGGCCCGCGGCTTCGGTTTCGTGGCGCTGGTGTTCGCCTGCATCAACATCTTCGGGGGCTTCCTCGTCACCCAGCGCATGCTGGCGATGTACAAGAAGAAGTCGAAGTAAGCGCAAACACCTCGGGATGAGGAAAATTGGGGACCTGAGATGAGCGCCAATCTCTCTGCACTGTTGTATCTCGTGGCAGGCGTGCTGTTCATCCTGTCGCTGCGTGGCCTGTCGAGCCCGGCCAGCTCGCGGCGGGGCAATCTGCTCGGCATGATCGGCATGGCGATCGCGGTCGGCACGACGCTTGCGAGCCATCCGCCGGCCGACGGCGTCGCCTGGCTGCTCGTCATCCTCGCGGTCGCGATCGGCGGCGGCATCGGCGCCGTGATCGCACGCCGGGTGCCGATGACCTCGATGCCCGAGCTGGTCGCCGCGTTCCACTCGCTGGTCGGCATGGCCGCGGTGCTGGTCGCAGCCGGCGCGTTCTATGCGCCTGAGGCCTTCGACATCGGCACGCCCGGCAACATCCATCCGCAGAGCCTGGTCGAAATGTCGCTCGGCGTCGCGATCGGCGCCTTGACCTTCACCGGCTCGGTGATCGCGTTCCTGAAGCTCTCGGCGCGGATGAGCGGCGCACCGATCATCTTGCCGTTCCGCCACATCATCAACATCGTGCTCGCCCTGGCGCTGGTGTTCTTCATCGTCGGGCTCGTGCTGTCGGGCAGCGCGCTCGACTTCTGGCTGATCGTCATCCTCGCGCTGGCGCTTGGCGTGCTCATGATCATCCCGATCGGCGGCGCCGACATGCCGGTCGTGATCTCGATGCTGAATTCGTACTCCGGCTGGGCCGCGGCCGGCATCGGCTTCACGCTCGGCAACTCGGCGCTGATCATCACCGGCGCGCTGGTCGGCTCCTCGGGCGCGATCCTGTCCTACATCATGTGCCACGCGATGAACCGTTCGTTCATCTCGGTCATCCTCGGCGGCTTCGGCGGCGAGACGGCGGCCGCCGGTGGCGGCAGCGGCGAGCAGAAGCCGGCCAAGCTGGGCTCGGCCGATGACGCCGCCTTCATCATGAAGAACGCCTCCAAGGTCATCATCGTGCCCGGCTACGGCATGGCGGTGGCGCAGGCCCAGCACGCGCTGCGCGAAATGGCCGATCTCCTGAAGAAGGAAGGTGTCGAGGTGAAGTATGCCATTCATCCGGTTGCCGGCCGCATGCCGGGCCACATGAACGTGCTGCTCGCCGAGGCCAACGTGCCCTATGACGAGGTGTTCGAGCTCGAGGACATCAACTCGGAGTTCGCCCAGGCCGACATCGCCTTCGTGATCGGCGCCAACGACGTCACCAATCCCGCCGCGGAAGAGGACAAGAGCTCGCCGATCTATGGCATGCCGGTGTTGCAGGTCTGGAAGGCCGGCACCGTGATGTTCATCAAGCGCTCGCTGGCGTCCGGCTATGCCGGCATCGACAATCCGCTGTTCTACCGTGACAACACCATGATGTTGCTCGGCGACGCCAAGAAGGTCACCGAGAACATCGTCAAGGCGATGGCCTGACGCCGATGGCCCTGAACCGGGCGTGGCATCGACTGCATCGCGTGCCGCCCGGGGCCACGCGCGAAGGGCGCATCAATTGGGGCGCGGCGCATGCGCGAGTTTGCGCGTGCCGTGTTATACCGGAGAGCATCAGGTCCGACGTTGAGAGGCTGCTCAAGCTCCGACGCCCGACGTGACGACGGCGACCTGGATGGCGCTGGTGATGACGACCCTGAGGTGGCTGCTGATCGCCGCTGTTGTCGTCTATCTCGGCGGTGTCGCCGTGTTGTTCGTCAAACAACGCGACATGCTGTTTCCGATTCCGCCGGCCGGGCGGACCACGCCGGATGCAGCAGGATTTCCTGAAGCCGAAGAGCATCTCCTGACCACGGCCGACGGCGAGCGGGTCGTCGTCTGGCATGTGCCGGCGAAGCCGGGCCGGCCTGTCGTCCTGTTCTTTCCCGGCAATGCCGACCTCCTGGCTCGCCGCGTGACGCGCTTCCAGGACATCACGGCTGACGGCACCGGGCTGGTCGCGCTGTCGTATCGGGGCTATGCGGGCTCGAGCGGGACGCCGAGCGAGCGCGGATTGCTGCTGGATGCCGAGGCCGCCTATGCGTTCACGACCGCGCGCTACAGCGCAAAGCAAATCGTGGCCTGGGGATTCTCGCTCGGGACCGGCGTGGCTGTCGCCATGGCTGCCGAACATCCGGTCGGCAAGCTACTCCTGGAGGTGCCCTACACCTCGACGGCGGATCTCGCCGGCGCGCAGTTTCGTTTCGTCCCGGTCGGCCTGTTGATGCGGGACCAGTTCCACTCCGACCGGCGCATCGCTCGGGTCAATGTGCCGCTCCTGATCATGCACGGCGCGGACGACCCAGTGATCCCGGTCAGCTTTGGCGAGCGGCTGTTCGGCCTTGCGCACGAGCCCAAGCAGTTTGTCCGCTTCCCGGGCGGCGGACATGACAACCTCGATGATTTCGGTGCGATCGAGACCGCTCGGCGGTTTATCAACACTGCGGGAGGCTGACGGCGGCGATTGTCTGTCGCATAATCGGATCCAGTCGAATTGGGGGGCAGACGAGATGAGCGCACACGGACCGATGCCGCGGTCGGCCTGGCTGTTTCCCGTCCTGGCGGCGCTGTTGTTTGCCGCAGTCACGGCGTCGGGTTACGTGTTCGCGCCATCGGCGGCGGGTTGGCTGTTCGCGGCCGTCCTGCTCGTGGTTCTGTTCGGCACCGTGTTCGCGGCCGTGCATCACGCCGAGATGATCGCCGAGCGGATCGGTGAACCGTACGGCACGCTGCTCCTGACGCTCGCCGTGACCGTCATCGAGGTCGCGCTGATCGCGACCATCATGCTCGGCGATACGCCGGCTCCGACGCTGGCGCGCGACACCGTGTTCGCCGTGGTGATGATCGTCTGCAACGGCCTGGTCGGGCTGTGCATCTTCATCGGCGGCATCAGGTATCGCGAGCAGGATTTTCAGATCACCGGCGCGAACCTGTATCTTAGCGTGCTGTTCGTGCTTGCGACCATCACCCTCGACATGCCGAACTTCACGCTGACCGCGCCCGGGCCGGTCTATTCCACCGCCCAGCTTGCGGTCGTGAGCACCGTCACCGTGCTGCTTTATGCGGTGTTCCTCTATACCCAGATGATCCGCCATCGCGACTATTTCGTGAGCGGCGCCAACGAGACGGCCGAGCATGGCGCGGCGTTATCGGACCGCATGCTGGCGATCAGCATTGTGCTGCTGCTGGTCGCGCTCCTCTCGGTCGTGCTGCTGGCCAAGAAGTTCTCCCTCGTGGTCGACGTCGTCACCGCGAAGATCGGGGCGCCGCCGGCCTTTGCCGGCGTCGTGGTCGCGCTGCTGATCCTGCTGCCGGAGAGCGTCGCGGCGGTGTCGGCGGCGCGCAAGAACGATCTGCAGAAGAGCATCAATCTCGCGCTGGGCTCGTCGATCGCGACGATCGGCCTCACCGTTCCCGCCGTGGCGGTTGCCGCTTATATGCTAGACAAGGAGCTCGTGCTCGGGCTCAGCAACCAACATATGCTGATCCTGCTGCTCACCTTCATGGTCAGCATGCTCACCTTCGGCACTGGCCGCACCAACATCCTGTTCGGGCTCGTGCATATGGTTGTGTTTGCCCTGTTCGTATTCATGGTCTTCGTGCCGTAGCGCTCGCCTGATGAGATATCTGCCGGTAGCGGCCCTGCTGCTCCTGTTCTTCCCACATTCCGCGGACGCCGCCACGCTCGATGGCGCGGCGATGCGCTGGCCGTTCGCGCTTCCCTTTGTCGGCCTGCTGCTCTCGATCGCGACGGGGCCGCTACTGTTCCCGAGGGTATGGCATCACCATTACGGAAAGATCGCGGCCGCTTGGTCCATCGTGACGCTCGCCTCGATCTGGTGGCTTTCCGGCGGCGCGGTGATGCTCGCTGCCGTCACCCACGCGCTGCTCGCCGAATATCTGAGCTTCATCGTGCTGCTGTTCGCGCTCTATACGGTTGCGGGCGGCATCGTCGTCAGCGGCGACATCAGGGGAACGCCGCTCAGCAACACCGTCATCCTGGCGCTGGGCACGGCGATGGCGAGCATTGTCGGCACCACCGGCGCAAGCATGATCCTGGTCCGTCCCTTGATCCGCGCGAACCTTGCGCGCCCCCACAACAGGCATGTGGTCATCTTCTTCATCATCCTCGTGGCCAATGTCGGCGGTGCATTGAGCCCGTTGGGCGACCCGCCGCTGTTTGTCGGATTTCTGAACGGGGTGGATTTCTTCTGGACCACGCGAAGCCTCTGGCTCCAGACGCTCATTGTTGCCGGTTCGCTGCTGGCGATTTTCGTGGTCATCGATGCCTGGCGCTTCCGGGGCGAACGGGCTGGTGCCTCTACCGGCTCCTCGTCTGCCCCGATCCGGGTCCGGGGGCTGCTCAATATCCCGCTGATTGCCGCGATCGTGGGCTGCATCCTGCTGTCGGCGAGCTGGAAGCCCGGAATCGCCGTGGACATCATCGGCACTCATCTCGAACTACAGAACCTGGTGCGCGACGCCATGCTGATCGTGATCGCGCTGTTGTCGCTCTGGCTGACCCGCGACGAACACCGCGAAGCCAACGGGTTCACCTGGGAGCCTATCCGCGAGGTTGCGAAGCTGTTCGCGGCGATCTTCGTCGCCATCATCCCGGTGCTGGCCATGCTCGACGCCGGCAAGGATGGCGCCTTTGCCTGGCTGCTGTCGGCGGTCACCGAACCCAACGGCACCCCCAAGGAGGTGGCCTATTTCTGGTACACCGGTCTGATGTCGGCGTTTCTCGACAATGCGCCGACCTATCTGCTGTTCTTCAAGCTCGCCGGGGGCAACGTCGACAACCTGATGAATGCGCTCTCGGGCACGCTGTCCGCGATCTCGATGGGGGCGGTGTACATGGGGGCCCTGACCTATATCGGGAACGCGCCGAACTTCATGATTGCCGCGATCGCCACGGAGCGCGGCATCAAGATGCCCAGCTTCTTCGGCTACCTGTTGATCGCCTCCAGCGTTCTCGTTCCGCTGTTTCTGCTCTTGACCTTGCTTCCAATAGCCCCTGTTCTCCATTGATTGCGGATCCGGCATTCGCGTCAACGTGGAGAAATTATCATGCTCAGTGCTGCATCGGACGTTCAGGTCGATACGCCGGAGGTGCGGGTCACCGAATGGCGGCTGGCGCCGGGCAGTGCCACCGGTCCGCACACCCATGAGATGGACTACGTCATCGTGCCGATCACTGCAGGCGAGATGACGATCGTGGCGCCGAACGGCGAGCGCTCGAAGGCCCAGCTCGGCGTCGGCAAGTCCTACTTCCGCAAGGCGGGCGTCCAGCACGACGTGCTCAACGAGACGGCCAGCGAGATCGTGTTCCTCGAGGTCGAACTCAAACCCTGAGGACCGCCCGCGGCCGGTCCACGGCCGAATTGCGACTTCGGAATGGCAGATCGGTGTCGGCGGGTGTGGAAATTCATCGCGCGTTAACGGCTGCACGATGATCTGGAAGACGGAGGCGGTGCTGCGATTTTGCGCGCGAAGCCGCCTCCGGCTGAAACTGAAGTGACACTAAAGGTGACGGCGGAACAGGCGTATGCCACCGATCCGACGCAGTTGATCCCTCAATGTGCCTCAAAGTTCCAGCATGAAATCCGGGGCGGGGAGTGGCAGGGCCATGCTGAGTTACTTGAAGAAATTCGCGATGGACATCTTTCCCTCGGTGGCTGCGACCATCATCGGGGCGTACATCGTTAACCACTACATCGTCGCCAAGCCGGAAGCGCCGGCAACGACGGCGGTCAATGCCCCTGCCACGCCAGTCGTCGCCAAGCCCGCGGAGAAGCCAACCGTCGTCAGCAGCCTCCCCGAAGCTGGCGTGAAGGCCAAGGGCATCTCCGAGCGGACGCTGAGTGAACGGTCGGCATCCGAGAAGGCCACCGTCACCGAAAAGCCGGTCGAAAAATCAACCGACGTGAAATCCGCCGATACGCCAGCCGAGACCGCGAGCATCCCTGCCGACTCGCGTCATCACCTCGCCGCGCCGAAGGCAGTTGCGAAAGTTACGCCGGCAGCTCCCGCAACGGAAGCGGCGCCGGGCGAAGGCCGCGACGCCAACGATCTCGCCCGTGCAGCGATCGAGCGGCTGCGCAAGGAGAGCCCGCCGCGTACGCAGGAGGCCGTCCGCCAGGAGTCGCGCCCGGCCGATATGGCCCGGCTGCCCGAGGCGCAGCGTCCCGCGCCTGCGTCGTCGATTCGACCGCTGCCGCCGCCGATCATGGTCTCCAGCCCGACCGATCAATCGGTCAATCAGTCGTCGCAGCCGCGGCCGCCCTATGCGGCCGACGCATCCGATACCGATCGCCTGACCCCGCCCGCCGACATTCCGGTCGCCCGCGCACCGCTTGATCTGCGTGCTGAAGCATCCGAGCCACTTCCTCCGAAGGATCACACCGTGGCCGACGACATGCTGTCAGCCGCCAAGTCGGTGTTCCACGCGGTTCTGCCGAAGTAGGCCGCTTAAAAACGCTCTAGCCGCCGGTGCGCGCCAAGCCGCTGCGCGCGCTGTCGTCCTTTGGCCGCAGCGCGAGCGCGCGGTTGTAGGACGCCGCTGCCTTGGCTTTCTCGCCGAGCCGCTCATAGACCTGGCCGCGCACGCTCCACGCTGCCGCGCTGTTCGGATCGGCCTGGACAGCCTCGTCAACGTCGGCGGCGGCTTGCTTGGTCTTGTCGAGCGCGAGATAGCTAGTGGCACGGCCGAGCAGGGGCTCGGCCTTTTGCGGTGACAGGCCGCTCGCGGCGGTGAAATCGTCGATCGCCTGCTGGTGCTGGCCCTGTCCCTGATAGATCAGGCCGCGGCCATAGAGAGCCTGGATGTTGTAGGGGTCGGCCGCCAGCGCCTGATCGAACTCCGTCAGCGCTTCATCGGTCTTGCCGGAGTGTGCAAATGTCTGGCCGCGCGCCGCGTGATCTTTGGCGTCACTGATATTCTGTGCGGTGATCGTGTCGGCCGGCTTCTCGGCAGCGGCTGACGGTTTCGGCTTGTCGTCCGAGCCCCATGATCCCAGGTCGATGGAGCAACCTCCGAGAGGGAGGCCGAGGGCAATTGCAAGGGCGATCAATTGCGTCGCACGATGGCGCCACAGAGGTCCGGAACGGGGGCGGGGCGCCGGAACAGCCATCGTGCAAAATGCTCTTGCAGGTGATTTTGCATTGCTGGAGCTTGGGTTCTGATTGAATCAGAACCGAAAGCTCTGGATTCTCGTTCGACGCGTTTTCTTTCACGCGAACCGGTATCGACTTCGCTCGAAAACGCTCTAACCCGGAATGCCGCTTGCTGCAAAACAACAACGCGGGCCCGAGGCCCGCGCTGTTAGACATCCAGATCGGTAAAACGGTTCAGCGCGGTCCGCGACCAGCACCGCCTGCGCCACCACGGCCACCGCGGTCGCCACCTGGACCTGCGCCAAACACCGGCTTCGGCTTCATCGGCAGCAGGCCTTCGCGCTGCAGCTTCTTGCGCGCCAGCTTGCGGGCGCGGCGGACGGCTTCGGCCTTTTCGCGGGCCTTCTTCTCGGACGGCTTTTCGTAGTGACCGCGGAGCTTCATCTCGCGGAAAATGCCCTCGCGCTGCATCTTCTTCTTCAGCGCCTTGAGAGCCTGGTCAACATTGTTATCGCGGACGAGAACCTGCACGCGGCATCCTCTTTTGAATTGATCGGTTCGGAATTCTGGCAAAGCAAGGGGCGGCAAAAGGCCTGCCTCTTAACCCTAGGGGGGCGCATGTATCAGACAAATGCGTCGATGTCCACCGGTGGAGTGACTTTCGGGCCTAGTAAAGCCACGAAATGCGGCGAAACTGCCCCTGTGTGGCCCTGATTTGGGTGATTTGGCGCCGAGATCGGGGCCGCTCCCGGCGTTTTGAAACCCGGACATTGGAAATAGGGGAGATGCGACATGGATATGAAGAAGTATGCGGCCGAGGCCATCGGCACGTTCTGGTTGACTTTCGCCGGCTGTGGCAGCGCGGTGATTGCGGCCGGCTTTCCGCAGGTCGGAATCGGTCTTGTCGGTGTGTCGCTTGCGTTCGGCCTGAGCGTTGTCACCATGGCTTACGCGATCGGGCATGTCTCGGGCTGTCATCTCAATCCAGCCGTCACGGTCGGGCTGGCGGCAGGCGGGCGCTTTCCGACCGGCCAGATCCTGCCCTACATCATTGCCCAGGTCGTCGGCGCGATCGTGGCCGCCGCACTGCTTTACGTGATCGCGAGCGGTGCGCCGGGGTTCGACGTGGCCAAGGGCTTTGCATCGAACGGCTATGACGCGCACTCGCCCGGTCAGTACAGCATGGTGGTGTGCTTCATCACCGAAGTGGTGATGACCATGATGTTTCTGTTCGTCATCATGGGGGCGACCCATGGCAAGGCGCCGGCGGGCTTTGCGCCGCTCGCGATCGGGCTTGCGCTGGTGATGATCCATCTCGTCAGCATTCCCGTCACCAACACCTCGGTGAATCCGGCCCGTAGCACGGGACCTGCACTGTTCGTCGGGGGCTGGGCGCTCGCACAGCTCTGGATGTTCTGGGTGGCGCCGTTGATCGGTGGCGCGCTGGGCGGCGTGATCTATCGCTGGGTCAGCGACGAGCCGACCGGTGTCGTCGCCGGTGCGAAAACCGCGTGATCAGGCAACAAATGGGATCGTGATCCTCACGATCCCATTCCATTCGTCTGACGTCATTGGTCTGCCGGGCGCCGCCGCGGCAGACCGTGACTTATGGCTTGCGGGCTGGGGCCACCTGGGTGACATGGCCCATCTTGCGGCCGGGGCGCGGTGCGCCCTTGCCATAGAGGTGCACGGTTGCGCCCGGAACAGTGAGCCACCGTTCGTATTCCAGGATATCGTCGCCGATCAGGTTGGTCATGGTGACCTCGCCGTGACGCACCGGCTTGCCCAGCGGCCAACCGGCGATCGCGCGGATGTGCTGCTCAAACTGCGAGATCGAGGCGCCGTCGAGCGTCCAGTGGCCGGAGTTGTGCACGCGCGGCGCGATCTCGTTGACCAGGACCGTCGGCGCACCATTGCCGGGCACCACGAACATTTCGACCGCCAGCACGCCGACATAGTCCAGCGCAGTTGCGATTTTCTCGGCGATGGCGCGCGCCTGCGCTGAGAGCGCTTCGGGAATGACGGCGGGCGCGCGGGAGATCTTCAGAATATGATCGCGATGCTCGTTCTCGGTGACGTCGAAGCATTCGACCTGGCCAGAGGCCGAGCGCGCCGCGATCACCGAGATCTCGCGTTCGAACGGCACGAAGGCTTCGAGGATCGCCGACTTGGTACCGAGGTCCTGCCAGATTCGGTCGATGTCGTCGCCGGCGCGGATGATTGCCTGGCCCTTGCCGTCATAGCCGAAGCGGCGGGTCTTGATCACGGCGGGCAGGCCGATGCGCTCGATCGCCGCGCGGATCGTGCCGACCGATGAGACGTCGGCATAGTCGGCGGTACCGATGCCGAGCCTGCTGACGAAGTCCTTCTCGATCAGCCGGTCCTGCGTGGTTTCAAGAATCGTGTGCGCGGGCAGCACCGGACGCCGTGCGGCGAGCACCATCGCGGTTGCAGCCGGCACATTCTCGAATTCATAGGTGACGACGTTGACGTCGTTGGCGAACAGTTCGAGCGCCTCGACGTCGGCATATTCCGCGCAGGTCGCGCTCTGCACCACGTCGAAGGCCGGGGAATCCGGGTCCGGCGAAAACACCTGGCACCTGAGCCCCAGGCGTGCCGCCGCCATTGCGAGCATGCGGCCCAATTGTCCGCCGCCGAGGATTCCAATGGTGTCGCCCGGCTTCAGCTTCACTACGGTCGAAGCTGTCACGCCGAGGCCTCCGGATTGTCCTTCACCGCGTCGGTCTGCTGTTGGCGCCACTGCGCTAACCGGCCTGCCAATGCGGGATCGTTGAGGGCGAGCACGCTCGCCGCGAGCAGGGCGGAATTGATCGCGCCGGCCTTGCCGATGGCGAGGGTTCCGACCGGAATCCCGGCCGGCATCTGCACGATCGAATAGAGCGAATCGACGCCGGACAGCGCCTTGGATTCGATGGGAACCCCGAACACCGGAAGTTCCGTGAGCGCCGCGGTCATGCCCGGCAGGTGGGCCGCGCCGCCGGCGCCGGCGATGATCACCTTGTGGCCGGCGGCCTTGGCCCCCTTGGCAAAGGCATAGAGCCTGTCCGGGGTGCGGTGGGCGGAAACGATCCGGGTCTCGCAGGCGACGCCGAGAGCTGCCAGCGTCTCGGCGGCATGGCGCATGGTCTCCCAATCGGATTGGCTTCCCATGATGATGGCGATCGGGGCGGTCATTTCGTCTATTCTGTGCAGGAAACCAAACGCATGGACCGATTATAGGGACGGCCCGGGCGTCATCCAAGGCGTGGCAGGAGAGTGAGAATGGACTATCCTGTCTTGGTGAATCCCGGCAAGCCTTCATAAGCAGGCCTCAACAAGGATGCGCATGAAGAAAAGGACGACCGCGACCGCTGCCGGGGCAGCAAAACGGCGGAAAAGCACCGCAGTCGCGCGCAAAGTCGGCCCGGGCCGGGCCGGAACCGCAGCTTCCTCGCGAGACTCGGTCGCCTCCGACGATAAATCGACAATTCGCCGGCTGAAGGCGCAACTGGCGCGGGCCCAGGCCCGGATCGAGGAATTGCAGGCCCATGCCGAAACCGATTTCCTGCTCGATATCCTGAACCGGCGCGGTTTCGAGCGCGAGCTCGTCCGCGCGATCGCCTTCATCAAGCGCTACCATGCCTCGGGCGCGCTGATCGTGCTCGATGTCGATCGTCTGAAGCCGATCAACGATGCGTTCGGGCACGCTGCGGGCGACGAGGTGCTGAAGGCGATCGTTACAGCACTGTCGGGCGAGGTGCGCGCCTCCGACGTGATCGGCCGGCTCGGCGGTGACGAGTTTGCTATCCTGCTATGGAATCTCAGCGAGACCGACGCCAGGGCCAAGGCCGCAATGCTCGAAGGCGTGATCGACCGCCTGACCTTTGTCTTCCGCGGCAGCAAGGTCGCTGCCGGTGCATCGGCCGGCGTTGCGGTTCTCGGTCCGCATTCGGACGTCGAGCGCGCCCTCGATGAGGCCGACCGCGCGATGTATGTGCGCAAGGCACAGCGGCGCCACGAGGCCCATGACTAGGCCGAAGACTAAGGCCCAAGACCCAACGTTAGGGCATGCCCAAGCCTTCCGGCACCTTGCCGAAGGCCCGCAACAGCTTGGCATCGCCAAACTCGCCGATGGCGGGATCGCCGGTGCGGCTGAACGCGACGGCACCGATACTGCCCGGCATCCGCGACATCATCTCGGCGCGCCGCAACGCGATTGCAGAACTCTGGCATTCCTCCGCGTTGCCCGCGACCGGCGTGCCATCGTCGTCCTGCACGAACGGCAGCGCCACGTAATAGGTGACATCAGCCATGATTTGCTCCTCGAAATGGATTTGCTCCTCGAAGATCAGGCGGCATCGCTCGCCGCCTGCGTCACTCCTGGAGCGCCGCGCGCGGTGATCGCGGCTTGCAACTCTTCGATCTCGGTCTCCAGATATTCATTGGCCATGATCAGTGCCTTGATGGTGCTGCGCAGGTTGCCGTCGCACATCGCGATGGCCTGGTCGCAGGCCCGCTCGTAGCGGCTGTTGTCGGGCAGGGACGGCGGTGCGGTCATGGCGAAACTCCCTCTTATGGCTGGCGGCTGGGTCAATATGTTCTCTATTTGTTCTCAAGGAGTCAAGTGCCACCGCCGCGGTCGCGATCCGTTGCCGCGAACGTGAAGCGGGCGGGCCGGCTGTGGATGACGGGGACAAGCACCAGCGCAATCAGTCGATCCACCGGATCCATTGCCGCCGGATCGCGTGGCACGCAGACCTGTGCGCCTCACGCGATGATGTCGGGCGTGATCTGATCCTCGATGAAGGCGATACGATCGCGCAATTGCAGCTTCCGCTTCTTCAAGCGCTGCAGCATCAGGAGGTCCGGCGCGGGCGACTGATGCAGCGCGTCGATCGCGGCGTCGAGGTCGCGGTGCTCTTGTTGCAGACGTGCGAGCTCGGCGTGGAGTTCGCGCTCATCCTGATCGTTCATGGTGTACGTTAACTGATAAGCACGATAAGGTTGTGGCGGGCGAAGCACTCGCCGCCTGTTGAAATATCGTCCTTGGGGGCGCGCGGCGCAAGCTGAACTGGTTCCATAGTCACGATTGGCAACAGATGGGCGGATAAAGCTGACCGCGGCATTTTGCGTTCCCCATCGACAGCTTCGCCCACTTGTGTACACTCAGCGGTCCGGATCGACCCTGAGGTTTAACCCACCGAGGAGTGTTCGTATGGCAATACAAGCTCATCTCGTCGAACTCGAGCGCAAGCACAAAATTCTCGAAAACGAACTGCACGAAGCGCTCGTGCACCCTTCAGTAGACGACCTGCAAATTCTCGAGTTGAAGCGCCGTAAATTGATGGTCAAGGACGAGATCGAGCGGTTGAAGCAAACCGCGGACAGTACCATCCACTAGCCACTCCCCCGCAGAAATTAACCAAGCCTTTCCGCATCAGGATGGACGCTCGAGCGCCCATCCTCGCGGAATCGCATTTGCTCAAAGCCCGGCCAATTCGCCGACATGATCGGCGATGGCGAGCGATGACGTAAGCCCGGGCGACTCGATTCCGAACAGATTGATCAGGCCGGCGACGCCGTGGTCGCGGGGACCCTGGACCAGGAAATCCTGGTTCGCGACCGCCGGCGGCACGATCTTTGGCCGAATTCCTGAATAGCTCGGCATCAAGGCGCCGTCCGGCAGGGTCGGCCAATACTTCCGGATCGCCGGATAAAAGCGCTCGGCCCGCGCCGGGTCGACGGCATAATCCACGCGATCGATCCATTCGACATCGGGACCGAACCTTGCCTGGCCCGCCATATCGAGAGTGAGGTGAACGCCGAGCCCGCCGGGCTCCGGCACCGGATAGATCAGCCGCGAAAACGGCGCCCGCGCGCTGCAACTGAAATAATTCCCCTTGGCCAGGTAGGCCGTCGGTATCAACTCAACCGGCATGCCCTCGATGCTGCGCGCCACGGCCGGTGCACCGAGGCCGGCGGCGTTGATCAAGAGGTCGCACGCCAAGGTCATCGGCGCCTCGCCGCCGGCCTCGATCTCGATCCTGCCTGCGGCGGCCTTGGCGCGCGTGAGCGGCGTGTAGAACGCAAATGCCGCCCCGGCCTCCTCGGCATCGCCGCGCAGCGCCAGCATGTAGGCGTGGCTGTCGATGATCCCGGTGGAGGGCGACAGCAGAGCCGCGTCGCAGTTCAGCGCCGGCTCCATCGCGCGTGCCGCGTCGCCCGACAAGAGCTGCATGTCGTCGACGCCATTGGCCGCGGCATGCGCCCGGATCGACTGCAGCTTCTCGGTTTCCGTAGGCGTGGTGGCGACGATCAGCTTGCCGCAATTCTTGTGCGGGACGCCGTGCTCGGCGCAGTAGCGATAGAGGGCGCGCTTGCCGGCGACGCACATCCGCGCCATCAGGCTGCCGGCACGATAGTAGATGCCGGCGTGGATTACCTCGCTGTTCCGCGACGAGGTCACCGTGCCGATCGCCTCGGCCTCGTCGATGACAATCACTTCGCGACCGGCCTGTGCCAGCCGGCGCGCCACTGCGAGGCCGATCACCCCCGCACCCACGATCACGCAATCAACCCTGTCCATGTCGTCCTTCAGATCCGGCATTCCGGCGCGACAACAGGATGCCATCGCGCGCAATCATCATTGTTTTGCCCCGCCAAGTTTCTTGGCAAGTGCTTGGGCTGTCTTCGATAGTTGCGGCGCCCGTCCCTGTTAGTGGCCTATTAATCATGTCAGGGCAATTGCCGTAAATCAGGTCGCATTTGCAAGTTGCATCGGATCGCGTTTACCCGATCCAAACCGCCGAAGCCGGACACTCCATCGGAAAATCCGCGGGTGGCTGATGGCTGGCAAGAATTGGCAGGCAAGCAGGAAGAATTCGATTCCGGCGAAGATAGTGCTTTGCCTGATCGCCGTCGTCACGTCATGTGGCACGGCCTGGTCAGCGCCCAGCGCCTTCGCGCCGTCGACCTATCTCGGTGACCTCGACCCCAGCGTGATCTGGGAGCTGTTGATCGGCAGCGTCGTCGTCGCGTCGTTCTTCGGCGCGGTCGGGCTCTGGATCCTGTCAGCCTTGCGTAAGGCCAAGCGAGCCCAACTGCGCCGCAATGTCTTTATCTCGTCCGCCCTCAACCACCTGAATCAGGGCGTGGTGATGACGGATGTGCACGGGCGCATCGTCTTCTGCAACGATCGTTATCTCGATATCTATGGCCTGTCCCGCGCCGATATCAGGCGCAACATGACCGGCACCGAGCTTCTGGAGCTGCGCCGGAGCCGTGGCATGCTCGACGTCAGCGCCGAGGATTATTTTGCAAAGGCCGCGGCACCTGAGGGACTGGTCACCGAACTGCCGGGCGGGCGCTCGGTGCTGGTGAGGTATTTCCCGCTGCCGAACGGAGGGTCGGTCGCAACGCATCTCGATTGCACAGACCAGCGCAAGCTGTCGCGCAAGCTCGCCTCGACCACGCAATTCCTGGAATCCGTGCTCGATAACGTCCCGGTCTGCGTCGCGGCCAAGAACATCGAGGATGGCCGCTATATCTTCGCCAATCGCGCGTTCGAACGTTTCTCTCGCTTCTCGCGTGATCATATCGTCGGCAAGCGGGCCGACGAGATCTTCCGTCCCGAGACCGCTGCCAGTATCGAGACCGCGGACCGCGCGGCACTGGACGCGCCGGAGGGTTATCATCGCAGCGAATTCTTCGTGGAGCGCGGCTCGGAGAAGCGCATCCTCGCCTCCAATCGTGTCGTCGCCCGCAACGAGGCCGGCGAGCCGGAATTCCTGATCGCCCTGTTCGAAGACGTCACCGACCGCCGTTCGCTGTCACGGGAGCTGGAGAACAACAAGAAATTCCTTGAGCTCGTGGTCGACAATATTCCGGTCTCGCTGATCGTCGAGCGCGTCAGCGACGGCCGCTATCTCTTGGCCAACCGCAGCGCCGAGACGATCCTCAACCGCCGCCGCGAGGATGCCACGGGTCTCACCGCCGCCGATATCTTCAACCCGCGCGAAGCCAAGCTGATCATCGCCCGCGACGAGGCCGCGATCCGCAAGCGCAGCATGATCGCCGAGGAGCATCCGATCTCGACCAAGGACGGGCTGCGGCTGTTTCTGACCCGCCGCATGACCGTGCTCGACGACAATGGTGAGCCGCAATATCTGATCAAGACCCATGAAGACGTCACCGACCGGCGCCAGACTGAATCACGCATGGCGCACATGGCCTATCACGACGGCTTGACCGACCTGCCGAACCGCGCCGCCTTCCTCCAGGCGTTGACGCAGATGATCGAGGCTTGCGCCGGCACCGACGAGGAATTCGCCGTGCTTTGCGTCGACCTCGACGGGCTGAAGGAGATCAATGACGTCTTCGGCCATGCGATGGGCGACAAGGTGTTGATCGAGGTGGCGCAGCGCCTGCAGACGGTGGCGCGCGGCGGCGTGGTCGCGCGGCTATCGGGCGACGAATTCGGCCTCATCATCGACGGCAGGCAGCCCGCGGCCGGCATTGCGCTGGCCGAGCAGGCCGCCGAAGCGTTGGGACAGGATTTTGCAATCGACGGCAAGGCGGTACGTACCGGCCTCACCACGGGCATTGCGGTATTCCCGCATAACGGCTCCGACGCGGCCTCGCTGCTCGCCAATTCGGGTGCGGCCCTGTTTCGCGCCAAGGCGAAGTCGCGCGGCACGATCTCGATTTATGAGCCCGATATGGACCAGCAGATCCGCGACCGTCGCGTGCTGCACCAGGAGCTGTCGGTCGCCATCAAGAACGGCGAATTGTCGCTCTACTACCAGCCGCAGGCGGCGGCGGGCGGAAGCGTTGCCAGCAGCGAGGTCATCGGGTTCGAGGCGCTGGCGCGCTGGCACCATCCGGTGCGCGGCTTCGTGCCCCCAAGCGATTTCATCCCGCTCGCGGAAGAAAGCGGCCTGATCGTCGAGATGGGTGAATGGATCCTGCGCGAAGCCTGCCGGGAAGCGGCGTCATGGGCGGCTCCGCTGCAAATCGCGGTCAACCTGTCGCCGGCGCAGTTCACCCATGGCGACCTCGTCGGCCTCGTCCATTCGATTCTGCTCGAGACCGGGCTGAGGCCCGACCGGCTCGAGCTCGAAATCACCGAGGGCGTGCTGATCGAGGACTTCGACCGCGGTCTTTCGCTGCTGCGGCGGCTCAAGACACTCGGCGTGCGCATCTCGATGGACGATTTCGGCAGCGGCTATTCCTCGCTGAGCTACCTGCAGGCGTTTCCGTTCGACAAGATCAAGATCGACCGCGCCTTCGTCATCAATCTCGGCCGCAATCCCCAATCGGCAGCGATCGTGCGCGCCGTCATCGATCTCGGCCACGGCCTTGAAATGTCGATCGTGGCCGAGGGCGTCGAGACCGAGGCGCAGCTCGGCTTCCTTTCCGAGGAAGGCTGCGACGCGGTGCAGGGCTATCTGATCGGCCGGCCCGCGCCGGTCGGCCATTTTGCCGCGCTGGTCGGCGGCAGCCAGGTCGTGGAATCCGTGCGCAAGGCCGGATAGGCGGGATTCCCGTCGCCGGACTGGATCAGCCGGATGAGCTTGCCATCCGCTGTATGCCCGGCTACATCTCGGAGCAGCACAACTTCCAGCCGAGAAAGGAGGGCTGCGTCGTGGCGATATTTCTCGATCACCACTTCAAGCGTGGCCCCGTCAACGCCCTGCAAATGCGTTTGCAGGGCTGACCGGAAACTCGTCTAACATCTCTTCCTGGTCTGCCCTTCGTGGCCGTGCGGCGCCGAACTGTCGAGTTCGTGCCTGCACCTCAATCCCTCGCCGCGCTTTGACACGCCCATCCGTTGCTGGCTGCACGCCCCGGATGTCGCGACGGCCGGCCAGACCAGAGAATCATCGTGACCCTCATCAATGTCCGCAATCTCGGCGTGACGCTGAACGCGCCGCTGTTTTCCCAACTGAATTTTGTCATCAATGCCGGCGATCGGATCGGGCTCGTCGCCGCCAACGGCCGCGGCAAATCCACGCTGCTGCGCTGCATCGCGGGCGCGATGGAGGCCCATGAAGGCGAGATCAGCAGATCGCGCGGGCTGACCATCGGTCATGTCGCGCAGGACGCACCGCCGGCGCTGCTGGATAGGCCGTTCCATGCCGCGGTGCTTGAGGCGCTCTCCGGCGAGCGACAGGCCGACGAAAGCTGGCGGGTCGACGTCGCCCTGCAATGGCTGGAAGTGCCCGCGGAGCTGTGGGGGAAGCCGCTCAGGCAACTCAGTGGCGGCTGGTTGCGATTTGCCATGCTCGCCCGCGTGCTGGTGACCGAGCCTGATGTCCTGTTGCTCGACGAACCGACCAACCATCTCGACCTCGCCAAGATCGGCCGGCTCGAAACCTGGTTGAACGCCTTGCCGCGCGAGATGCCGGTCGTGATCGCAAGCCACGACCGCGCCTTTCTCGATGCAACGACGAACCGGACGCTGTTCCTGCGCCCGGAGCGGTCGCAGCTATTCCAGTTGCCCTATGCGCGGGCGCGTGCGGTGCTCGACGAGGTCGATGCTTCGGATGCGCGCCGCCATCAAAAGGATATGAAGACCGTCCGGCAACTCCGCCAGCAGGCCGCGAAGCTCAACAATCTCGGCATCAACTCCGGTAGCGATCTTCTGCTGTCGAAGACCAGGCAATTGAAACAGCGTGCCGAGAAGCTGGAGGAGTCGGCAAAGCCCGCGCATGTGGAACGATCGGCCGGCACCATCAGGCTCGCCAATCGCGACACCCACGCCAAGGTGCTGATCAGGCTGAACGACGCCGCGATTGCGACGCCGGACGGACGGCTGCTGTTCAGGACCGGCCAGCAGTTCATCTGCAACGGCGACCGGATCGGGCTGCTGGGCCCGAATGGTGCGGGCAAGACCCGGTTGGTCACCGCGTTGCGTCAGGCGATCGAGGCGGCGAAGGCGGCACCGGCCGAGATCACGGCCACGGAGTCGCTGGTTACAGGCTATTGCGACCAGGCGCTCGCCGATCTCCCCGACACCGACACCCCGATGCGCGCGATCGTCGGCCGCTTCGAGGTTGGCGATCAGCGGGCGCGCGGCCTGCTCGCCGGGATCGGGCTGTCGATCGAGATGCAGAGGCGCCCGATCGGGCGGCTGTCGGGCGGGCAGAAGGCCCGTCTCGGCCTGCTTGTGCTGCGGCTCACTGAGCCCAACTTCTATCTGCTCGATGAGCCGACCAACCACCTCGATATCGAGGGCCAGGAGGCGCTGGAGGAGGAATTGATCGAACGTCAGGCCAGTTGCCTGCTGGTGTCGCATGATCGCCAGTTCGTGCGGACGGTGGCCAACCGGTTCTGGCTGATCGGAGCCAGGAAGCTGGTGGAAGTCGATGGGCCGGATCGCTTCTTTGCGTCGGCCGGTGCAGGCTAAAGCGCGAAGAATTTAGATCGAATGGGTTTTAGTCGCGCGCGTTCACCTCTCCCAAGGGAGAGGTGAAACCGCCGCCGCTCCAGCTCAACCTAATCTCATCACGCTTTGGAGCGGCGGCGACGCTATCATCGACGGCTTTGCAGACTGAGCGCGGCTACTGCCGTGCGGCCTCCTGCGACCATGCGAGGTCGCGCCGGGATGGGCGGCGATGCAGCCGGTCGGAGATCAGATCGGCTGCCTGCCGACCCTGACCGGCGCGAAGACACGCCACGATGAACGTGTCCTCCCACAGCTCGCGCTGGGCGTGGCTGCCGCCGATCCGCACCAGCTCGGGCATCAGCGGCGCGAGGATGCGGACGGCTTCATTGTGATCGCCCGCAGCGAAGGCGGCGATTCCCCGGCAGAGGCCGATAGCGGCCGGGCCGGGCGCCAGCTTGCCGTCGGCCTGCCGCGCGTCCATCTCGGCAAGCCGCCGATCGAGCGCGCCGCCGTCCGTGGCGGCCGCGACCAGCGCGTGGTGCACGTCGGCGAAATGCGCGCCGGCCTTCGGGAAATGGCTGTCGCCATAGGCGGCGACATCCTTCCAATGGGACGCGAGGTCGGCCTTGCCGGCGAGCGAGAGCCGCCACAGCAGCGAGGCGGTGTCGGTGTAGATGTTGAGCGGCGGGTAGGGCCGGCCTGCCGGTTTGATATGACGCTCGTAGATGCCAAGCGCCGCGTCGGCGTCGCCTTCTTCGAGGTCGATCAGGGCGAGATGCCAGGCGAGATGACCCTGCAGGAAGCTGGTGCGCTCGTTCGCCGGCAGCCAGGCCGATAGAAAAGCGCGGCCTTCGCGTCCGTCGCCTTGCTCGAACAGCGCATGCGCTACGGCGTGGGCGGCGCCGGCATTTTCGGGCTTCAGCGCGTAGCCGCGCTCGGTGATGGCGCGGCCGGAAACGACCTGGCCCGCCTCGGTGAGTGACCAGCCATGATAGGTCAGGAACCACCAGTCCTCGCCATAGTCGCGTGCGTAGCGTGCGCAGAGCGCCAGCCGCGCAGCGTCGTGGTCGGCCCGGCCCGAGAAGGCGTAGAGGCCGAAGGCGCCGAGCAACAGCGACAGCACCTGTGCATCGCGCGGATATTCGGTGAGATGTTGCTCGGCGGCTGTCACGGCCTTTTTGGGCTGGCTCTCGATCACAGACGCCATGATCTCGACATGCTGGCGCTCGCGCGGGCTGGCGGCCGCCGCAAGCTGCCTTGCCGTGGCCGCCTTGGCCCGGGCCCCGGCCCCTTCCATGTTGAGCTGATGCACGCGGGCGCGCCCGATATGGGCCATCGCGAAATCGGGATCTTCGGCAATCGCCGCGTCAAACGCGGCATCCGCGCCGTGCAGGGCTGCAAGCATGCGATCGACGCCGTCGACATAATGCGCGGCGGCACGGTCGGAGGCGGTCGTCAGCGGCAGGCCATAGCGGTCGTGGTTCATCGGTTGTCCTCCCGAATTGGACGCGAAGTCTAGCAGAGATACGAGGCGCGACAATATTGCGGCAGTTGTCGAGCGAAGCAGTTGAGCGGCTGACGATCCGCCGCTAGCTTGCGCGCTTTGTCGAACCAGCAGGGAATCGGGGACCGACGTGATACCGAGCGAAACGAATACGCAGGAAGCAAGGCCGCCGCCGAAAGCGGCCGCGCTGGAGATGCCTTTGCTGCGGATCGAAGGCATCGCCAAGTCGTTCGGCAATTTCCGCGCCGTCGACAAGCTCTCGCTCGACATCCGTGCCGGCGAATTCTTCGCGCTGCTCGGTCCGAGCGGTTGCGGCAAGACGACGCTGTTGCGCATGCTTGCCGGCTTCGAGACGCCGGACGAGGGCCGCATCCTGCTCGACGGCAAGGACATTGCCCAGGTGCTGCCGCACGAGCGCCCCGTCAACATGATGTTCCAGAACTATGCGCTGTTCCCGCATCTGTCGGTGCGCGACAATATCGCCTTCGGCCTGAAGCGTGCCGGCATGGCGCGCGCCGAGATCGCGACCCGCGTCGCGGAGATGGTCGCTCTCGTCAGGCTCGAAGGCATGGAGAAGCGCAAGCCCGACCAGCTCTCCGGAGGACAGCGGCAGCGCGTGGCGCTGGCGCGCTCGTTGGCACGTCGCCCGCAGGTGCTGCTGCTCGATGAGCCGCTGGCGGCGCTCGACAAGAAGCTGCGCGAGAGAACGCAGAACGAGCTGATGGAGCTGCAGCGCCGGCTCGGCATGACCTTCATCATCGTCACCCACGACCAGGAGGAGGCGATGACCATGGCCGGGCGGATCGGCGTGATGGATGCCGGCCGCCTCGTCCAGGTCGCTACCCCGCGCAATCTCTACGAGGCGCCGGCCTCGCGCTGGATCGCCGAGTTCGTCGGCGACATCAATTTGTTCAGCGGCCAGGTCGTGTCCCGCGAACATAACCGGCTGACAGTCTCGACCGCCGAGGCAGAGTCACTCTCGGTCAATGACTCGACGCCACCAGTGTCGAAGGAGACCGTCAGCGTCGCGATCCGCCCCGAGAAGGTGAAGCTGTCGCACCGTGCGTCGATGTCAGACCAAGGCACGTCGCAGGCGACCAATCGCCTCGAGGGCGTCATCACCGACGTCAACTACCTCGGTGGTGTCACGACCTACAGAGTGAAGTTGGAATCGGGCGCGGTGGTGCGCTCGTCGATCGCCAACACCGCGCGGCTCGATGTCGATGCCTATCTCGCCGGCCAGCGCGTGGTGGCGTGGTTCACGGCCGACGATTGCCTGGTGCTGGAGCAATGAGCGCGCGCCGCATCTTCGCGCGGCCGGCGCGACTCGCCGCGATCGCGCCGTATCTCTGGATGGTGCTGTTCTTCCTGGTGCCATTCGGCTTCGTGCTGAAGATCAGCCTGTCGCAGACCGCGATCGCGCAGCCGCCCTATACGCCGGTCTTCGACTTCACCGAGGGCCGCGCCGCGCTAGCGGCCGCCCTTTCGCAATTGTCGTTCGACAATTTCAGGCTGCTGCTTCAGGACAATCTCTACATTCTGTCTTATTTGCGCAGCCTCGTCGTCGCGGTGACCTCGACGCTGATCCTGCTGTTGATCGGCTATCCCATCGCCTATGGCATGGCCCGGCTGCCGCAGCGCTGGCAGGGCGTCGCGATGATGCTGGTGATCGTGCCGTTCTGGACCTCGTTCCTGATCCGCATCTATGCCTGGATCAACATCCTGCAGCATGACGGCCTGGTCAATCAGGTTCTGCTGGCGCTGCACGTTGTCTCCGCGCCGGTGGTCTGGCTGTCGACCGATAGCGCGATGTATCTCGGCATCGTCTATTCCTATCTGCCGTTCATGATCCTGCCGCTCTATGCGACGCTCTCCAGGATGGATGCATCGCTGCTGGAGGCCGCAAGCGATCTCGGCGCCTCGCCGCTTCAGGCGTTCTGGCTGGTGACGTTCCCGCTGTCGCTGCGCGGTGTCGCCGCCGGCGCGCTGCTCTGCTTCATCCCGATCGTCGGCGAGTTCGTGATCCCCGACCTGCTGGCCGGCTCCAATTCCTTGATGATCGGGCAGACGCTGTGGCTCGAGTTCTTCACCAACAAGGACTGGCCGGTCGCATCGGCCGCGGCGATCGCGCTGCTCCTCCTGCTGGTGCCGCCGCTCGTGCTCTACGATCGTCTGCAACGGCGCCAGCTCGAAGGTCGCGGCTGATGGCACATACCAGGCTCACGCGTTTCAACATGACGTCGCTGGCGTTGGGGCTTGCGTTCCTCTATCTGCCGATCGTCATTCTCGTGATCTATTCGTTCAACGCCTCGCGGCTGGTCACGGTGTGGGGCGGCTGGTCGCTGCGCTGGTACCACGAGTTCTTCAGCGACACGGCCATGCTGGAAGCCGCGTGGATGAGTCTCGCCGTCGGCGCGGTATCGGCGACGCTCGCAACCCTGCTCGGCACGCTGGCGGCGATCGGCCTTGCCCGCGGCGAGCGGTTCCGCGGCCGCGCGCTGTTCTCCGGCATGCTGTATTCGCCGCTGGTGATGCCCGAGGTGATCTCCGGCCTGTCGTTGCTCTTGCTGTTCGTCGCGCTGAACGCCGAGCGCGGCTTCTGGACGGTGACCATCGCCCACACTACGCTGACGATGTGCTTCGTCACCGTCGTGGTGCAGTCCCGCCTGACCGCGCTCGACCGCAGCCTGGAGGAGGCTGCGATGGATCTCGGCTGCAATCCGGTGAAGGCGTTCCTGCTGGTGACGCTGCCGCAGATCGTGCCCGCGATCGTCGCGGGCTGGATGCTGGCCTTCATCCTGTCGCTCGACGACGTCGTGATCGCGAGCTTCACCACCGGTCCCGGCTCGGCGACGCTGCCGATCCGGATCTATTCCGAGGTCCGGCTCGGCGTGAAGCCCGAGATCAATGCGATCTGCACGCTGGTGATCGCGCTGATCGCCGTGATCATCGTGATCGCCTCATTCGCCTCAAAGCTGTCGAATGCGCGCGGCGAGAGCGCCGCGCCGCTGTGAGAGCTCACGACTTGACCGCGCCGGCGGTCAGGCCGCCCACCATGTAGCGCTTGAAGGCATAGTAGATCGCGGCCGGCGGCAGCGCGTAAATGAAGCCGGTGGTCATCAACAGCTCCCACGGCGAGTCGTCAGCGGCGAGGAAGTTGCCGAGCGCGACCGGCAGCGTGAGTTCTGTGTCGTTCGACAGCAGCAGGAACGCATAGAGATATTCGTTCCACGCGAGCAGAATCGCGTAGGTGCCGATCGCGACCAGCGAGGGCATCATCAGCGGCACGTAGACCAGGCGGAACAACTGCAGCGTGGTGGCCCCGTCCATCGTCGCGGCTTCGTCCAGCTCGACCGGAAGCTTGTCGGAGGCCTGCTTCAGCACCCAGATCGCGTAAGGCGAGGCGATCGTCACCATCGCCAGGATCAGCGACCAGTGATTGTTGAGCAGGCCGTAGTTGCCCATGGTGCGGTACATCGGCACGGCGAGGAACGCGGCCGGGATGAAGTAGGTGAACAGCGCGAGGTTCATCACGGCGCGGCCGCCGGGCACGCGCAGCCGCGAGATCGAGAACGCGGCCGCGGTCGCGACGAGCAGCGTCAGCGCACCGGCGGCGAGCGCGATCACCGTCGAATTCCAGAACTGGATCCAGAAGTCGCGTAGGAAGTAGTGCTGCTGGTGGAACACGATCGAGAAGTTATGCAGCGTCGGATGGTCCGGCCACAGCTTGCCGGAGAACGCGTCTTCCTTCGGCGAGATCGCGAACACGAACATGTGGTAGATCGGCACCATGGTCCAGATGAAGACCGGGATGCCGATCAAGAGCAGCTTGGCTTCGGTGCCGACTTCACGGAGGGTGGGCAGCTTCATCGCGACAACCGTTTCATCATGAAATAGACCAGCGGCAGCACGAACGGCATTGCGCACACGATCGTGGCCATCGCAAGCGAAAGCTGGTCGAGCCTGAGATAGCGGATGCCGAGCGTCGACAGCACGTGGGTGAGATCAGCGGGCCCGCCGCCGGTGAGCAGATAGACGCTGTTGAAGTCGCCGAGCGTCCAGATCATCGAGAGCAGCGTGCAGGTGACGTATAGCGTCTGCATCGACGGCCAGGTGATGTAGCGGAATTTCTGCCACCAACTGGCGCCGTCGACGTCGGATGCCTCGTACAGGTCGTGCGAGATCGCAAGCCGCCCGGTCAACAGGATCAGCGTCCAGAACGGCAGCGATTTCCAGATGTGCACGCCGATCGCCATCGCGAGCGCGACCGTCGGATCGTTCAGCCAGTTCGGGCCGTCGTCGCCGGTGAACTTGAAGATGAGCTGGTTGACCATGCCCCATTCGGGATTGAGCATGAAGCGCACCGATAGGATGGTCGGGATCGACGGCACTGCCCAGGGCAGGATGAAGATGACCGACAACCATCTGATCCAGGGACGCTGCTGGGCAAAGAAGCCGGAGAGGAACAGCGCGATCAGCATCTTGATGTTGATGCCGATGACCAGGAAGATCAGCGTGTTGACCGCGGCGCGCGCGAAGATCGGATCGTTATAGAGCGCGACATAGCTCGCCGGATGACGCGCTAGCCACAGGCCGTAGCAGACCGGATAGAGCACGAAGGCGAGAAACACCAGCAGATAGGGCGCGAGCAGCGCGATGCCCCAGACCTGCGGCGGCGACAGCCGTGCCGACAGGGGCGGCGAGGAGGCATCGGATGCAGAAAGTGTGATCGCCATACGGTTACTCTTGTCGCGAGATGTCGCGTGCGCCTACGTCGTCGTCCCTGCGAAAGCAGGGACCCATAACCACCGGCTCTTGCTGTTTTGCGAAAGCCGATAACCAACGTCCTTCAAAACGACCGCCGCGGCGTATGGGTCCCGGCTTTCGCAGGGACGACAGAGACATACGTTCGCGGCGGCCGGCATCGTTTGCCTTAACCCGCGACCTGCTTGATGCGGGCGATCAGTTCGTCGACGGCCTTGTCCACCGGCACCTTCTCGCTCACCACGCGGTTCATGGCCTTGGCCCAGACGTTCTCGTTGTTGAGGATGGTGAACTTCCAGTTCTTGGTGAAATCGAACGGCGCGGTGCCGCCCATGAACTGGTTGTAGACCGCCTTGCGGTGCCGGTCGGCCTGCCAGAACGGGCTCGCCTGGCTTGCCTTGGTCACCGGGAACCAGCGGCCGAGCGCCCCTTCGATATAGGGACGGACATTCTCTTCCTGCAGCAGGAACTTGATGAACTCCTTGCCCTCGGCCTTGTTCTTGGCGTTGGCGAAGATCAGGCCGGTCTTGACGTCGGAGCGGTACTTGATCGTCGAGCCGTCCGGCGCCTTCGGGAAGGATGCAGTAATGATGTCGTGCTCATAGGCCTGCTTGCCGGCGGCGCGCTGCGCGTCGGTCAGCGCCGGGTTGGTGGAGTCCTCGTACCACTTCGCCGCGATCGAGATCGTGAAGTTGTGGGTCATCACGATCGTCTTGTTGTGGAAGGCGACGTTGTTGTCCGGATCCTTCCAGGTCGTGGAGGAGGGCGGGGTGCAGCCCTTGATGTACGTGTCGGTGTAATCCTTCAGCGCGTGGATCAGGCCATCGCGCACCTTGGGATCGTCGACCAGCAGCTTGCCGTCGTCGTCGACCAGCTTGACGTGGTAGGCGTCCATGAAGGTGTAGAACGACTGGAAGGAGTCGGTCGATTCCACGCCCATCGGCTGGCCGACGCCGTAGATGCGCTGGCGCGTCGCCTTGCGGATCGCCGGCTGCACCTTGTCGCACCAGAACGACCAGTAGTCCTCCCACTTGGTCGGGATGTCGGTTTGCTTGAAGCCGGCCTTCTCCAGCATGTCGCCCCAGATCTGGACATGCATGCTCTGCTGCTTCAGCGGGAATCCGTAATAGGCCTTCTTCTTGGCGACGTCGTCGTAGAGCAGCGCCGTCTCCAGCGTGTTCGGCGCGAACGCGTCCTTCATCGGCAGCAGGATGTCCGAGAGATCCTCGAGCTTGCCCTCATAGGCCCACTTGCCCTGCGCCTGCACGTCATAGGAATCGGAATAGGCGACATCCGGCACGGTGCCGGAATCGAGCGCGGCGACCGTCTTCGGAATCATGTCCTGGATCGCGTATTGCGACAATTCGACCTTGATGCCGGTCTTGGCCTCGAACTTCTTGATCGTCTCGAGCAGTGCGTCGTCTTCGGACTTGTAGAAGCCCTTGCCCCACCAGACTGTGATCGTCTTGCCCTGGGCAAAAGCGGGGGCCGTGGCCGCGAACAGGCCGACCGCAGCGACCGCGAGCGAAAACGCACTAATAACCTTGGACCTCACATTATTCTCCCTTTTCACGCCGGTATTAACCGGTTGGGGAAAACACTAGCGCATGCCTGTGACCTGATAAAGGTGGCGGCACCGCCAACTTGTGTAGGGGGCCGCGCGGCGCACAAATGAAGAGGCATGGTCGCACCGGGCGGAAAACAGGCAGCTCGATCAGTTCGACTTTGGGTTCTCGGCCGACGCCGGTGCGCTGGCCGGCGCCGGTGCCGCGGCATCCGCCGTGCCGGATTTTCCGCCCCCCGTGAAGCGCTCGATCACCGAACGCACCGCGTCGCGGGTCTTGCGATCCTTCACCGCATCGAGCAGCGGCGCGGATGCGGGCGAGCGGCGGATCAAGCTTTCCGGATCGGGGAAGATCAGCGGATCATCCCACGGTCCCTGCACCACGAAGGGCAGGTCGAACCCGGTGCCACCGCCGGATGCCGCCGTCAGACTGGCAACACCCTTCAGATCATATTCGCGCGCCGGCACCGAAGCCGTGCCGGTCAGCGTGATCCGTGCCGCCGGGCTCTCGACCCGAATGTCCTCGGCGGTCGCGACGCCGTCGGCGAATTTCACCGAGATGTTGAGATTGTCGTAGGGTGTCGTGCCGGAGCGGAAATGGCCGCCGCCCGACAGCGGCCGTCGCTCCAGCCGCTTCAGGAGCTGCTCGACGTTGAAGCCCGCGATCGCGCCGTCGTGTCCGGTCAACGTCGCAGTGCCATCGAGCGATTGCGCCAGGCCGAACGGGCTCGAGCCGGATGCCGTCAGCGAGACGTTGAGGTTGCCGTGGCCGGACAGCTTGGTGATGCCGAACAGTTCGCTGGCGCAGGCCTGCAGGTCGACATCGTTGAACTGGAATTGCGCCCTGACGTCGGCGACCGCATCCGAGCGCGCCACCGCGAACGAGCCCTTGGCGATGCCGCCATACATCTGTGCTTCGCCGACGCTGAGCGCGAGCGCGCCGCCGCGCAAGTTCGCGCCGAACGCGGTGCGGCCGAGCTTGGACGGCCCCACCGTCACCTTTGCCGCCGACAGGCGCATGTCGAGATCGACGCTCGACAGCGACGACAGATCGAACAATTGCCTGTTCCAGTCGCGCTGGCCGCTGGCGAGCAGGCGGAAGGTCGAGATGTAGGGCGTGAAGTCGAGGTTGCCGGCCGCGAGCGTCGCCTGCAGCGTCTGCCGGCCGTTGTTGGAATAGGTCATCACGCCTTCGGCGACATTGCCGTCGAGCTCGACATTGACATTGGTGAGCGCGACCGAGCCGCCGACCACATTGGTGCGCGCCTTCAGCGCGAAGCGGCCGAAGCCGCCTCCGCCGCTGGGCGGTGCCTGACCCATCCAGCGCAGCGCATTGCGCAGCGACGGGCTGTCCATGGTAGTGACGCCTTCCATCATCAGGCTGGTACGATTGGCGACGGTCCCGTCGAACGCAACTTTCAGCGGCGCGCTGGCGAGCCGCGCCTTCAGGCCGGAGCGGTCGCCCGACAAAAGCGCGGCGAAATCGCTGGCACTGATCGAGCCGTCGACACGCTCGCCGCGCCAGTCGAACTGGCCGGTTGCCGCAAACGAGCGCGAGATCGAGGGCCAGGCCAGCGACAAGTCAATGTCGCCGAGCTTCTCGGACACGCGATTGGTCGCGTCCTCGTAGTTCAGCTCGCCGTCCTGGATGCGGATCTCGGAAAACGACACCTGGTTCTCGGAGCCCGGCGTCATCGCCTTTGCGATGGTCTCGACGAACGGTGTCCAGTTGCTCTCGCCGGTGGCGGCGTCGCGCACCACGTGGATATGCGGGCGGAGCATCATGACGTCGGCGATCTCGAACCGCCGCAGCAGCAGGGGCAGCAGGCGCAGATTCGCGGTCAGCACGTCGACCTGCAAGGCGGGATCGATGGTGGTGGCGCCCTTCAGTCCGACATTGTGGAACGAGACATAGCTGCCGGGAAATATCGAGACATCAATATTGCCGTTGACGACCAGCTCAAGCCCGGTGACGGCGCGGATCTGCGCTTCCACCGCACGTTGCAACGCGTCCCGGTTGAGGAACCACGATGTCCCGACCAGGGCGATCAGCGCCAGGCCGAGCAATGCCGCAATCGGCATCCCCAGGCGCTTTATTCCTTGGGCCATCGTCAATGACATGTCCGGTCGGGTTGGAGGTTGTCAGGTCGCTGTTGGAACATTGCGGGCTGCGCAGTTAAGCCCGCGCCAACCCTCGCAACTTGAAGGGTTTTCTTGTCGCTTTCAAGGCCATCCGGATGTCGCAGGTGCCTCCCGGAGCCGAGCCCGGCCGTGATTGACGCATTGCGAAGAATTCGCCTAATAATCCGTGATGTCACAGCCGTTAGCCCTCCATCAGGTATTCATTGCATGAACAAAGTCTATCCCGACGCCAAATCGGCCCTCGATGGTCTTCTCAAGGACGGCATGATGATCATGTCGGGCGGTTTCGGCCTGTGCGGCATCGCCGAGACCCTGTCGGACGCGATTCGCGACGCCGGCGTGAAGGGCCTGACGGTTGTCTCCAACAATGCCGGCGTCGACGGCATCGGCCTGAGCCGGCTGCTGGAAACACGCCAGATCAAGAAGATGATCTCGTCCTATGTCGGCGAGAACAAGCTGTTCGCCCAGCAATATCTCGCCGGCGAGCTCGAGCTCGAGTTCAACCCGCAGGGCACCCTCGCCGAGCGCATCCGCGCCGGTGGCGCCGGAATTCCGGCCTTCTACACCAAGACCGGCGTCGGCACGCTGATCGCCGAGGGCAAGGAAGTGAAGGAGTTCGACGGCGAGAAATACCTGATGGAGCGCGGCCTGTTCGCCGACCTCGCCATCGTCCACGCCTGGATGGGCGACACCGCCGGCAACCTGATCTATCGCAAGACCGCGCGCAATTTTAACCCGATGATGGCGACCGCGGCGAAGGTCACGGTCGCCGAGGTCGAGCACCTGGTGCCGGCAGGTCAGCTCAATCCCGATCACATCCATACCCCCGGTATTTTCGTGAAGCGCATCGTCGAGGTCGGCACCGCCAAGAAGCGCATCGAGTTCCGCAACACAAGGCCGCGCCCCACGGCGGCTGCAACCGGAGAAGAAGTCTGATGGCCTGGACCCGCGAACAGATGGCGGCGCGCGCTGCCAAGGAGCTGCGCGACGGCTATTACGTCAATCTCGGTATTGGCATCCCGACGCTGGTCTCCAACTACATTCCGGACGGGATGGACGTCAGCCTGCAGAGCGAGAATGGCATGCTCGGCATGGGTCCGTTCCCCTATGAAGACGAGGTCGACGCCGATCTGATCAATGCCGGCAAGCAGACGGTCAGCGAACTGCCCTCGACCAGCTATTTCTCCTCGGCCGATTCCTTCGGCATGGTGCGCGGCGGCCATATCGATCTGTCGATCCTCGGCGCCATGCAGGTCGCGCAGAACGGCGACCTCGCCAACTGGATGATCCCCGGCAAGATGGTGAAGGGCATGGGCGGCGCCATGGACCTCGTCGCCGGCGTCAAGCGCGTCGTTGTCGTGATGGAGCATTCCGCCAAGGACGGCCCGAAGCTCTTGAAGAAGTGCAACCTGCCGCTGACCGGCGAGCGCGTGGTCGATATGGTCGTCACCGATCTCGCCGTGTTCACGATCGACAAGCACGGCAAGGACGGCATGTCGCTGATCGAGCTTGCCGACGGCGTCACGCTCGACGAGGTCAAGGCCAAGACCGAAGCCGAATTCCGCGTCGCGCTGAAGAACACCTGAGATGTTCGAAGCGGGACGATCCCAGATCCGTCCCGCACGATCCGACGACGCCGGTTTCATCGCCGGCATCGGCATCGATCTCGTTCGTGATCGGCAACCAGGCCGCCGAACGCTGCTACACCAAGGCCGGCTTTGCCTTCGCCGAAGAGAAGCGCGACGCCGCATTCGAAGCGCTGACCGGCGCGCCGGGGTTTCGCAGATTTTCGCGGGCGATTTGAGGCGGGCACACCGCGACCACAAACACGACTGTCGTGCCTGCGAAAGCAGGGACCCATACTCCGCGGCTTGTGTAGTGGAAGGGACTCGTCGTCCCAGCTTCGCGTAACAATCAGCGCCGGTGGTTATGGGTCTCTGCTTTCGCAGGGACGACAACGAGGAGGGCTCTCGACGCATAGCCCCACACCACGCGATGTCATCACCCGCGTACGCGCATGCGGGTGGTCCAGTATTCCAGAGGCGGCTGTGACGGAGCCGAGAGGCCGCGGCTACTGGATCGCCCGGTCGAGCCGGGCGATGACAGTGTGAGTGGGTACGCAGCGTCGCATTCTCGCGACGCCGCCGGAACGAGCGGTCAGCGCGTGCGGCCGAAATCCACCGCCGTGGTGTTGCCGCCGCTGATGACGACGGCCACGCGTTCGCCGGCCTCCGGCGTGTAGGCTCCCGACAACAGCGCCGAAAATGCCGCGGCGCCGCCCGGCTCGGCGACGATGCGCAGCGCGCGCCACAACGTGTCCTGAGCCGAGGCGATCGCGTCGTCGGACACCAGAACGGTGCTATGCACATATTTCGCGGCGACCGGATAGACGCGCTCGCCGATCCGGCGCGGCGCCAGCGAATCGGCGGCGATCCCGCCGGCCTCGGCATCGACCGGATGGCCTGCCGCGAGCGCGCGCGTCAGTGTCGGCGCGGCGGCCGGCTCGACACCGATCACCTTGATGCGGCCGGCATACCATGCGGCGATGCCCGCGATCAGGCCGCCGCCGCCGACCGAGACCAGCACCGTATCGATATCGGGCGCCTGCCGATCGAGCTCGAGGCCGAGCGTGGCCTGGCCCAGGATGGTCTCGCGCTGGTCGAACGCCGGCACCGGCATCGCGCCGCTCTGCTGCGCCCAGATTTCGCTTGCGGCGAGCGCATCGGCGTAGCGGTCGCCTTCGATGACGAGATCGGCACCATAGCCGCGGATGCGCTCCACCTTGGCGGGCGACGACACGGTCGGAACGAAGATCCGGGCCGGCTTGCCGAGCCGCATCGCGGCATAGGCGGTCGCCGCGCCGTGATTGCCGCCCGAGGCCGCGACGACGCCGGCGGCCGGCACATCGCGCGCGAGCAGGTTGGCGAAGGCGCCACGGGTCTTGAACGAGCCCGCATGCTGCAGCAGCTCGAGCTTCAGCGTCAGCGAATTTGCGGCCAGGCCGAACTCGCTGCCGTCGAGCTCGACGACCGGCGTCCGCCTGACGTGCGGCCGGATCAGCGCCGCGCATTGCATGATCTCTTGTGACGTTATCTCGGTCACCGGCGGTCTCCTCAGGCGGGCGTTGCGATTGACAGCAGTTAGTCACTTAGCTAATTAGCAATATGACTTTGTCAGATGCAAACGTCGAGTCGGCATTGCGCGCGCTGGCCAGCGATCGCAGGCTCTTGATCTTGCAATGGCTGAAGCGCCCGAAGGCGCATTTCCGCGCCCAGGTCGACGGCGACTTGGTCAAGGACGGAGTCTGCGGCGTGCTGATCGCCGAGAAGCTCGGCGTCAGCCAGCCGACCGTGAGCGAGCATCTGAAGATCCTGACTCAGGCCGGACTGCTGAACGCCAAGCGCGTCAAGCAGTGGACGTTCTACAAGCGCAACGAGGCCGAGATCGCGCGCATGAAGGCGGCGATCGTGGAGAAGATATGATTGCTGTGGCAGTGGTTCGAGCGAGCCTACTACCACCTGGCCGTCGCATCAGTCATGTGAGCCGCGGCAGCCGCGTAAGGTGAGCACGCCGGAATAGAACAGGCATCGCGAGCGCGCGGACAACCACGCGTGTGCCGGGCCTGTCACGCCCGCGCTGCCGCGTGCGAGAACACGACCTCGATCAGCGTGCCGGAGCGGCCGGCGGTCCTGATCTGGAATTTGGCGCGGTTGGCTTCGACCAGCGCCTTGGTCAGCGACAGGCTGACGCCGGCGGAGGCGGTGTGATCGGACGGGGTCGGCGCGCGGAACGGCTCCAGCGCGGCGGCGACCTCGTTGTCGTTGAGGCTCTGCCCGGTGTCGCGCACCCGCAGCATCACCTCGCCGAAATCGGACAGCGCGGTCGAGACGATCACCTGGCCGCCGGCATTGGCGAGATGGATCGAGCTGCCGATCAGGTTCAGCGTGATCTGGCGCAGCGCGCGGGCATCGGCGACGACAGGCGGCAGCATGTGCGCCAGCGAGGTGCGGATGATGATGCGCTCGCGGTTGGCCTGCGGCTGCATCACCGCGACGCAGCTCTCAACCATCTCGTTGAGATTCTGGTCGGTGAAGGCGAGATCGAGCTTGCCGGTCTCGATCCGCGACAGATCGAGCAGGTCGTTGATAACAGCGATCACCCGCTCGCCGGAGGCGCGGATGTCCTTCATGTATTCGACATAGCGCTCGTTGCCGAGCGCGCCGAAGCGCTCGCCGATCATCACCTCGGCAAAGCCGATGATGGCGTTGAGCGGCGTGCGCACCTCGTGGCTGATCCGCGCCAGCATGTCGGACTTGCCGTTCGCCGCGCGCTCGGCGAGCCGTCGTGCCTCGCGCAATTCGCTCTCGCTCGTCTTGGCTTGCGTGAGGTCACGGAACACCGCGAAGAAGTTCGGCCCGTCGGCGCGGGTGCGGCCCATCGTCACCGACAGCGGAATGACGCCGCCCTGGCGCACCTGGCCGAGCGTCTCGCGGCCATGATCGAGCAGGCTGGCGACACCGGCCGATTTCAGGCTGGCGAGATACTGGAAGATCTCGTGCCGGCTCTCCGGCGCGAACAAATCGGCGAGCGTATGCTTGACGAACTCCTCGCCGTCATAGCCGAACAGCGCCTCCGCGCTGCGGTTGCAGGAATGGATGTTGCCCTCGGCATCGAACATGATGATGCCCTCGGCCGCAGTGTCGAGGATCGCGCCGAGCTCCTCGGCATCGGCCTGGCCGGCCTGAGGCGGTATGGGCTCCACGACGGGGGCGGGCGCCGCGTCTTGCGCCGACAGCGCCGCTGCGATCGCTGCGTCCTCGTCATGGGTGCGCGAGAAGATCAGCGCCAGCGCGGAGTCCTCGTCCCAGGAGATGGTGTGCAGCCGCGCCTCTGCGGAAACCGACTGCGCGTCGTGATCGACGGGCAGGCTTGCCGAGATCGTCACCGGCGTGCCGGCGCCTGACGTGCTGCTCCCATGCGGGACGCCCGGCTCGACATAGAGCGCATCAAGCCCGCCGGCGGCTTCCAGCGCATGCAGGCTGTCGTAGCCCATGCGCGCGAGGAACGCGGCGTTGGCATAGAGCAGGCGGTCGAGCCGGTAGATCAGGATGCCGACCGGCAACAGGTCGAGCAGCGCCCGGTCGCGCCTGGAGGCGGAGCGCGGCGGCGCGGCCTGCGCCAGCCATTCGGCCTTCGGGCTCTCGGTGCGCTCTTCGCGCGGCGGTTGGCTCGCGGGCGGCTCGGTCGCCGACGGCTGTTCGACATTCGCCTCGCTCTCTTGTCGTTCGGTCGTGGTCGCGAGGCCCGCTTCACTCTCGAGCCGCGCCGACAATTGGCGGGCGAGTTCGTTGAAGGCATTGTTCTCGACCGGCGTCAGCGACGGCGGCCGGGTGTCACCGGCGAGGCGGAACGGCACCACATTCGGTGGCGTCTCGTCGCGCATGTCCTGGCGCGTATCCTGGGTCGTTTCCACGGCGGGGTCCAGATCGGCTTGGTGTGAAGTCTCTGATGCTGTCGGCTCGGTCACGTCCTCGGTCGGTGGTGCAGTATCGGGCGGCGCTGCTGCGGGCGGAGGATGGCCCGGCGCCGGCCCGGGGGCCGCGGGTCCGAGCGGCGTCTCGGAGCGCGCCTGCGCGGCGCTCGCCGATAGCGGTTGCGGCGCGGCCGGGCCGCTGAAGAACTCATAGCGACGCAATGCGGCGAGTCGCGCAAGCCCGTCGAGGTCGCGACACACACCAAAGCCGCGATAGCCGGCGAACGTTCGGTTGCGGTCGAACACCGGCAGGCCCGACAACTCCACCGGCAAACGGCCGCCGCCGTCGACCGGCCAGCTCAGCGTGATGCCGCTCCAGGTGTTGTGGGTGGCGAATGCCTGCATGACGCGGCCTTCGGGATCGATCCCGAAGGTCTCGGCGATCTCGCTCCACAGCCGGCCGAAACCGGCCGCGGTGTGGACGCCGATCAGCCGGGTGAATTCGTCCGAGCCGAGCGAGAAGCGGCCCTCATAGTCCATCTGCCACATGAAGCGCAGCGGATGCCGCCGCGTGCCGAGCACAGGCTCGTCGAGCCACGATGACGTCCTGGCAGTCGCGAGCGCCGCGGGCAGCGGCTCGGCCGATGGCGGTACCGGCGATTCCGTGGCTGCGCCAGGCGGGGAGATCGGGGCGACCGGTGGTGCGGAGGGCTCCGGGACCGGCGGGCCTGCGTCGTTCTCGACGTCGGCGCAGGCCGCGAGCGGCGACACGGCGGCGTGCTCTTCGGCCATCAGCTCCATCGGCGCTTCGGACAGCGCCGCCTCGACCACCGCGGTGTCTTCCGCCGCGAGGTCGCGATGCGTTTCGGCGGTTTCGGCCGGCGCGGGATCTGCGCACGCTTCTGCTGCGGTGATGGCCGACGGCTCGGCGGGCGGCGGCACGTCAACGATCCGCTCGGCGGGGCCTTCCGCGGGCATCTCCTGCGGCACCTCCAACGCGTCGACCTGCGCGAAGACGGCTGCGGGGCTGTCGGCCGGCATGGGCGCTGCGTCGCTGGCAACGAGGTGTTCGTTGACAGGGGCCGCGGGAGGTTGCTCCGGCGCCGCGGCGGTTTCGGGCGCAGCCGGCGGCGCCGGCTCGGTCTGTGCAGCCAGATGCGGTGCCGGCTTGATCAGCGCGATCAGCGCGGTGTCGGCGCCGCGGCCGATCCGCTGCAGCACCACGCGGCCGATCCCGATGCTTGCAGCCGCGCGGCCCTGCTTCAGCGCCTCGCTGCGCGCGGCATCGAGACCGGCGTCGGAAAGATCGTGAAGGCCGAGCAGCCGGCGCGCCGCTTCGTTGGCGCCGATCAGCAGGCCATCGGCGCTGAAGGCCGCAGCCGGCCGGTCGGCGATCCCTTGCACCAGGCGCTGCAACCGTTCGGTCAGCGGCATCACGCGGCCGGCGGGATTAAGCGCGGCGACCAGCACGCCATGGCTGCCGTCGGGCAGGTCGATCCGCGTGCAGCCGCAGGTCGCGAGCAGTCCGGGCGCCGCCCCGAAGCCGCGCAGCCGCTCCAGCCGGACCGCCCCCGTGGCGACGAGGCTGCGGCCGAGACGGGCGACCTGCCGGCGATGCGGATCGGCCGGGCCGAACACGCGCTTCACCAGCTCGCTGCCGCCGGCGGCACCGAACACCCGCGCGCCGACCGGATTGGCCCACAGGATCCGCGCGCCGTCGGCCGACCACAACCATGCAGGTTGGGCGCTCGCCGCGTGATCCGCTAGCCTGTGATCGCTGAGCGCCTGGATCTGGAATTCCGCGTCATTCATCACGCAAGATTTGACCGCATGGGTTAGCTTCTCTTCCTCGATCGCCAGAAATACCGGCGGCCAGGGAATGACAGCCTTAACGGATCGTTAGTATCGCAAGCGGGCGTCGGCAGGTCCACGGCTGCGCCTGATGTGCCACGGCAAAGGCGGGATAACGTTAACTTGCCTGAACGATCCACAGGCGTTTTGCGTTGTCGAGACGCGCCGCGACCGACCGGCCGGAACCGCGGCACCGCGTCACATCAGCGACGCGGCATCGCGATGGAGGTCCGCATGGGCCGATCGAGCCCGCGGCGAGCCCAGACCTAGCCAACAGGAGCGCGATCATGAGCGACAACGGGCGTGAGCAATTCGAGATCCCCAAGGACATGCGATCGATGGCGGAAGCCAGCTTCGAGCAGGCGCGCAAGGCATTCGAGCAGTTCGTCTCCACCGCGCAGGCGACCGCCGGCTCGATCGAGGAGCGCAACGCCAGCGTGCGCGCCGGCGCCAAGGACATTTCCAGCAGGGCGTTCGCCTATGCCGAAAAGAACGTCCAGGACTCGCTGAACTATGCGCAATCGCTGGTCAAGGCCAAGGACCTGGCCGAGATCATGAAGCTGCACAGCGAGTATGTGCAGAGCCAGATGCGCGCGCTCGCCGACCAGGCCAGCGAGATGGGTCACATCATCAGCCGTGCCGCGATGAACGCGGTGAAGCCGAAGAACTGAGCCCGCGCATTCCAGCTCGGTATCCCCGGGGATTGCGGCATCCCCGGGGATGACGGCGCATCCCGGCGCTGCCATCTCAGCGTTGAGGCCCGCCGCGGGACCTGCATCCGATTCGGTCAAAAGTTGCGGCATTGCAGCGATTTCACGTTGCGTTGCACAAAATTGACATATATGGGTGTTTAATTGGCCATGCCCCAATTGGGCATTCCCGTGAACCAAGGCAGCGTGATCCATTCGACGTTCCGGTTTTCCAGGCTCCGGGGCGTTCGCAAGGGTCACATCGAGTCACCCGTTGCGAAGGATGCACGTCAATGACCAACCCGTCCGATCCGTTTTCCGCTTCGATCATTCCCTTTGAGGTTCCCGAACAGATGCGCGCGTTCGCCGAGAAGGGCGTGTCGCAGGCCCGCGACAGCTACGCCCGCTTCAAGGACGCTGCCGAGACCCACAACAGCACGGTCGAGGCCGTGTTCACCAGCGTCAGCAAGGGCGCCAGCGAGTATTCGGCCAAGCTGATCGAGTTCTTCAAGGCCAACACCACCTCCTCGCTCGACTTTGCGCAGGAGCTGTTCGGCGTGAAGTCGCCGTCGGAGGCGCTGGAGCTGTGGACCTCGCACACCCGCAAGCAGTTCGAGACCTACACCGCGCAGGCCAAGGAACTGGCCGAGCTCGGCCAGAAGGTCGCCGCCGAAGCCGCCGAGCCGATCAAGGCCGGCGCCTCGAAGTATTACAAGCCGGCCGCCTGATCGCGTCCGCTTCACGTTCGCGGAAGGCCCGGGCCGTGGTCCGGGCCTTTTTGCTGGAGGAGTCGTCGAACCGGCCCGAGATAGTCGCGGAAATCGCTGCGTTACGGCCTTGCCAAAGTCCGGCGTTGCACCTAGTTTCCGCCCGAAATCGCCGCCCCGTCTTGAGGGCCGCGTGCCAGGATGCAGTTGTAGCTCAGTTGGTTAGAGCGCCTGTCTGTGGAACAGGAGGTCGGTGGTTCGAGCCCACCCAACTGTACCACCACAGTTGAATTGCCCCGCACTCTCGGCATCCTACTGACATGCTGGACGTATTTTCGCCGCCAGGCGCGGCCGCTTGATGATGCGGCGGCGCACCTGATGCCGGTGCTCCTACCAAACCGAATGGTGTGAGAGCTTCCAGGCAGCGGTCAGAATCTGGCGAGTGTTCTCGAACACCGCCGCGACCTCGTATGTGAAAAGGAAGAAGGCACAATAGAAGGCGCCGGGATACTCATCGCTCCAAAGCAACAGGCGGCGGCTCAGAGGTATCCTGATTTTTTCGCGGCTCATGATGAGCGTGACAACGGCGCCGATCAGGGCGCCGGCGACGATGTCGGACGGATAATGATAGCCGAGATAGACGCGCGGAATTGAAATCACCACAAGACTGTACAGGATCGCGAGCCAGCCCCAGCGGCGCCAGATCACGAACACACCAACCGCCAACGCAAATTCAAATGCGGACGTGTCGCTCGGAAAGGAGCCCCAGTTCCACAATGTCTCGGTGCTGACGTTGTACGGCAGTGTGAAGCCGACCGCGGGATCATGGATGGGGCGCAATCGGAACGGCAGATAAAACCTGATGATCTTCGTGAGCAGAAGTGACGCGATCGTCGCCGCAAGCGTTGAAATGACCAGAGACCGCCGCAGCTTTTGATCCGGGTCTCGCTGAAACCACGCCAGCCACAGCAACGACGTCACAACGGCGCCCTTGAACACGGCTTGGCTTTCCACAAAGCCTATAGCCGTATCGAATATCAAAGAGCGGCGTGCAAACGCGTTGAGAAGTCCTAAGAGATATTGGTCAGGGTTCACGGGCGCGGCCCCCGTCTAAAACCCAAACTAGGCGGCTCCGACTTGGGCAACTCAATGGCGCCTCCGGCCTCAGGGCGCCTGGCTATGTTCCCGATTCCGGACATATCGAGAAACAGCTCGCCGGCGGCAGTGCTCGCGCCCGGAGCCCGGGGGCCGCTTCTTTGCCGGTGCACTCGCACCGGGTGAAGAAGGCGACCAAGCCGACCGCGCGAAACGCGACTGGCGATACGGCCGCCCAAGGGTGGCGTCACCGCGATTTCAAGAGCCATGCGCGCGACAGACTGACGCCTTGTGACGCTGTCACGCAGCATCATCTTTCCGGTTTGGTATTCGGTGCGGATGAAGACGCCATCGCGCCTTGCGCGGGATGGATCGGGAGAGATGTGTGAACGAGTTTTACAGACGGGAAATCGATCGGCACTTCGCCTGGTTCGAGGCCAGGCTTCCGGCGCGGCCGGCGCGGTTCGTCGCGTGGCTGCGCAAGCCGTCGTCGCGCTATGTACGGATTCCGCTCGCGATCCTCTTGATCCTTGGTGGCATCTTCAGCTTCCTGCCGGTGCTCGGGCTCTGGATGCTGCCGCTCGGACTCCTTTTGTTCGCACAGGACGTCCCGTTCCTGCAGAAGCCGACCGCGCAATTGCTCGGCTGGGTCGAACGCAAATGGATCGAGCGCGAGCGCAGCAAACGCGCCGCAAAGCGCGCACGAGGAGTCAAATCAAGCGGTTAACTCGCTCGATTTCCAGTTGTGTCGTTGCGAGGTGTGACTCAAAAGCCAGAACGTGCCGGTAATTCAGGCGACTTTGCGGATTGCAAGTTTTTTTTCTTCCACGAATCAACGGGCTGATTCATTTTTGCCTTCTGGGGTCAATCTGGAGGCCAAGGTATGAACGTCATTGTTTTCGCTTCGCGTAAGGGGGGCTCGGGGAAAAGTACCCTGGCTGCTCACCTTGCCGCGCAAGTGCACAAGGCAACGAAGCCCTGTCTGCTGATCGATGCCGATCCGCAGGGCTCGCTGACTCTCTGGCACAAATTGCGCGGCACCAACGAGCCGCCGATCAAGACGGCGGTGAATTCGGTCGGCGGCATTATCGCTCAGGCTCAGCGTGACGGCATTGAATGGGTGTTCATCGACACGCCGCCGAATCTCTCGGCTGTGGTCGGCGACGCGATCAAGCACGCCACCATGGTGATCATTCCGGCGCGACCCGGCGTGTTCGACGTCAACGCGGTGCAGGAAACGATCCAGACCTGCCGCTCGGTTCGCAAGCCCTATGCGGTCGTGATCAACGGCGCCCCGGCGCAGCGCGACGGCGTCGAAAGCCGCATCGTTGCGATCGCCCGTGAAGCGTTGGTGAAATTCCGCGCGCCGGTGTGGAGCGGACAGATCACCAATCGCGCCGATCTTCTGATGGCGCTGGGTCAGGGTGAGGGCGCCCGCGAATATTCCGCGGAAGGCCGCGCCGCCGCCGAAATCAATCGGCTGTGGGCCGCGATCGAGCGCTCGATCAAGGCGATCCGCGGTTCGGCGTCGGCGTCCGGCGCGATGCACAAGCAGGCGGCGTAGTCACGCAGTCTGATCCGAACTGAAAGAACGCGCGTCTCTCGCGCGTTTTTTGTGGCGTTGAGAATTTGAAATGTCATTCCGGGGCATGCGAAGCATGAGCTATGGTGCGCAGTTGCGCACCTGAGAATCTCAAGATTCCCCGGTGCCCAACTTGCGCACCTGAGCTCTCGTGCTTGCGCACCATCCCGGAATGACGAAGCAGGCGGCCTACGCCACCATCAGCATGTAGAAAATGATCACCGGCGCCAGGGTCAGGATCACCGACCAGATGCCGACAGCCCATAAAATATCCGCGGTCGTGAAGCCCTGCTCGGCAACAAGTCTGGACCTCACGCCAATCGAACGCACTTCCGATCTCACGACGCCCCCGCGCAATTCTTGTTTGTGGCGGCGACGGTGATACGCGACCGGCTTTAAGATCCCGGCCGCAATTTCGCTCGGATTTGACCACAGGTGCTACCGCGGATTAACCACGGCGGGCGCGCATCGGGCGGCGCCGTCGTGCGCGGCGCGAAGCCGGTCAGCGCGGATCGCGAGGGACTTTGCGTTCATGGACCCTCCCCGATGTCGTCCCAGGGGAGGCAATCGGCCAAAAGCTCTAAGATTCCGGCTTGCCGCACCCTTCAACTTCGCGGCGGCGCATTCATGTTTTCTTCACCGGGAGCCTGCGCTTTGCGAGCAGCCTCAGCGCATTCCGCCCTGGTCGCGGATCGCGCCGAGATGCTCGTTGATGCGGAATACGATCAGGATGAATTCGGCGACGATGCGCGAGAACACGATGCCGACGACGATGCTGGCGATCGATGCGAGCAGCAGGATGAACCCGACGAACGGGCTGATCGCCATGGCGGAGAGCGCAGACAGGATGCCGGAGATTCCGAACAGCACGATGACGCCGATCACCAGCCAGTAGAACGTCTTGATGATCGTGGGCGTGATGAAACGGTCCCACTGAAACAGATCCTGGAAATCGAACATCGGTGGTTCTCCCGGCAAGCCGAATATGATTCGCGTCTCATCCTACTGCGTCACAACCGGCTTGATCACTTCATCCCGAGCAGCTTGCGAAGCAAGCCTCTCGAATATCGAGGTCACCAGCCGGGCCGCATGGCGCGAGACGCAGTTGGAAGGTCTCTTCACCATGAGGGATGGATGCCGCAGTCCGCCTGAGCCGTCCCCTTGCGGCCAAGGGCTAGCCCCGAACCGGGCGCCGGGCAAGTCAGGGACGAGCTATGCGAGTGGACAGGTTGTGATCGCTGCAAATAACGGCCACAATCGGGCTTCCTTCCGGCATATCCTCACCCAATGACCACACTGACCTTCGAAGACTTCAGGCCCGGCCGCTTCGGGACGTTCGGCCCGCGCCACGTCACCCGCGAGGACATCCTCGCCTTTGCCGCCGAATACGACCCGCAGCCGATGCATCTCGACGAGGAGGCGGCGCGCAAGTCGATGCTCGGGGGCCTGTCCGGCTCGGGCTGGCATCTCGGCTCGCTGATGATGCGAATGCTGTTCGACGGCTTTATCGGCCGCACCGCCTCGCTCGGCTCGCCCGGGGTCAATGAAATGCGCTGGATGGCGCCGCTGCGCCCGGGCGACGACTTGACGCTGGACGTCGACGTCGTCGAAGCACGCGTCTCGCGCAGCCGGCCGAGCACGGGCATCGTCACCTTCAAGGGCACGATCCGCAACGCGCGCGGCGAGGTGCTGTGCGAGATGGAGTCGCCGATCATCGTGAGCCGTCGCGACGGGGCGGGCGGAGAGGCATGATCCGGACCCGAAGGGCCGCGTCGGCCAATCGTGTGGCGCGGCTTTCCCCGCGACCGGCGCAAGGCGTTTGCGCCAAGATCATGCTCAAGTCAGGACGTTGTGCGCATGCGCTTTTTTGAAGATATCGAGATCGGCGCGCGGCGCGACTTCGGCTCGTTCACCTTCACCGCGGAGGACATCAAGCGCTTTGCCGCGCAGTTCGATCCGCAGCGTTTCCATCTCGACGAGGAGGAGGGGCGCAAGTCGCTGTTCGGCGGCCTTGCCGCGTCGGGGTGGCACGTCGCCGCCGTGTGCATGAAGCTGCTGGTCGCCGACGGCAAGCGGCTTTCGGCCGAGGCCGCCGCGCGCGGCGAGCCGGTCGCGGTGTGGGGACCTTCGCCGGGCTTCCGCGAACTGCGTTGGATCCGTCCGGTCTTGGCTGGCGACACCGTCAGCTTCTCGAACCAGGTCGAGACCAAGCGCACCTCCTCGAGCCGGCCGGAATGGGGCATCCTGCAGGCGCGCAACACCGGCACCAATCAGCGCGGTGAAGTGGTGTTCTCCTTCCTCGCGACCGCATTCGTGCCGCGACGGCATCCGGGTTCCTGATGTTGCCCGCCGGCATCTGATGTTGCTGGAACGCCATGGTTAGCGGATCACTTACAGCGACCCACGCTGTTGTGCGTTGCGTGAAACGCGCTTTTTGCTAACGCGTTGTGAACGTTTGTGCCTGCCTATGGTTGGGGGACACAGCTTCAGGGGATACCCATGGCAGATCGCAGCGCGCTGAAACTGGTCGGCTTGATCTTCGCAACGGTGACGCTCGTTGTGATGCTGGCCACCGGAATGGTCGTGAAGGGCTTTGCCGACGGCGACTACTCGTTCGAGACCACCGCGAGCATCAATCGGTAGCTCGGAGTCCTCTCACCAGACGCTGATTCCGAATTCGCAGGCGCGCGTTTCTATCGTTTCCAGACCAACGCCATCACGACGGTCGCCACTGCCAGCAGTTTGCTGCGGCTTCCGCATCCAAGGCTCAATTCCTGCAAGAATTGTCTGTGTGTGATGTGTGCATCACATAGTCACAGATACCGTTCGCCGCGAGCACTGGCTCGCGCCTGCTCTAAGAGCGTTTTCGAGCGAAGTGGATACCGGCTCGCGTGAGGAAAACGGGTCAAAGCAAGAATCCGGGGCTTCGGTTCTGATTCAATCAGAGCCGAAAATGCCTTCTTGCCGCCGTCGCAAAAATGAAGCCGCCGCCTCCCGTTGGGGAGAGGCGGCGGCTGTCAGCCTTGGTGCAGGTGCCAGATTTAGCTGTTGCGCAGACCGTCGGCGGCGCGCTTCCACTGCGTGACGTTGTCGGCGATCATGCGCGTCGACTTCATCGCAGCCTGGCTGAGCTGGGCATAGCCGGAAATCTCACGCTGGACGCGCTGGCCCTCGGCGTGCAGCAGATCGCGCAGGCTCTCGAGCTCCGAGATCAGCTTTTCGATCTCGGCCAGCGACGTGCCGGCGACGCGTTGGATCAGCGAGTTGACGTTGTTGACGGTGGCGTCGGTGTTCGGCTCGACCGGCGCGGTCTCCGGGCTCGCCACGGGCCGCCGCAGGTAGGCGATGTCGTTGCGCACAAAGTCGCGGATACCAGCCTCGACCTCCGAGACGGCGGCGAGGTTGGTGTCGACGTCCGAATTCGTCTCAGCGTCTTCGGATCGGTTGGTAACGTTCATCGGCTTTCCCCTGTTCGCATGGCGAAGCGCGGCTGTCCCCCGCACGACGAATTGATGTGATGATAGTTGCAGATCTATCAGTCCCGCCGAATTTGGCCGCATCTGGGCCAAGTTGCGGCAATGGTCGATCATTAGCACGACAAGACTAACGGATTCTTCACCACGTACGCTTGAAGCCGGCGCTGATGCTCTTGCTGGTCGTGCCCTGCGCGGTCTCGCCGACCGAACCCGAGACGGTGACGCCGTCGAACAGCTTCTGTTCGGCGCCGATCCGGCGCAGCCACCGGTCGTCGGAGGTCGACAGGGTCTGTCCTGCCGTGATGCTGGTGCCGGTGTCATTGACCGACAGTTTGGCCGACTGGTCGGTATCGTAGCTACGCCACGGATGGCTGACGATGCCGGGCATCGGCACCACGCCCTGCTGGGTGATGTTGTAGCCGTTCTGCAGGGTGAGCGAATATTGGTCCGACAGCGGCACCGACTTGCTCAGGGTCGTTCCGATCTTGCTCTGCTCGGCGCCCGGATCGACGCGGGCTTCGACCGAGGTCTTGTCCCAGATCGAGGCCACGCCGGGCGCTGATATCGAGGCCCAGGCGGAGCCTCCGGACTCCGGCAGGCTGCCGCCATTGGCGATCTGTTCCGACAACTCCTCCGACGTCGTCAGCGTGCCCTGCCGCGCCACCGTCATGTCTGCACCCACCCGGGTGTCGAGGAACGGCGAGATCGACTGCTTGACCGACACGCCCGACGTGCCGTTGGCATTGAGGCTGGACGACCAGGACGGATCGTTGCTGGCCGTGCTGCTCGGCTTGGCCGCGCCCTTCGGCAGGAGCGTGGGCAGGGTGGTGGAATCGGTGTTGAGCTGGCTCCAGTCGAGCTTGCTCTCGTCGATATCCTTCAGGATGTCGGTATCGTTGGCATCGGCGGCCGGCGCCGCCTGTTCGGTCGCCGTGGCCGGCCCGGTGTCATCCCCGCCGGGAAGCATCTGCGCCGCGGCCGAAAGCGCCATGGCCAAGCTGAAGCCGGCGGCCAGAAGGGGCAGCCTTGCCGAGCCAAATCGTGATGTGGAGGTCATTCCCAGCCCGCGAATTCCAGAGCCGCAACATGCGGTTCCCGTGGTACGAAATTGTGGCAAGGCCCTGGGGCAAGCTATCGCCATGTCCGGGCCCGCGCGCCAAGCATGTAGTCGCGCAAGACGTTCCGGCAACCCGTGCGGCCCGCTCGGGGCTGGCAAAAGCAGACCGCGGAGCCGGGACGACAGCCCGGACATGACGAACCGTGAAATCCCTTAAGGCTGGTCAGACCGCGATGCGCGGCAGATGGATCGGATAGCCCACGGTCTGCTCGACGAGGTCGAAGCTATCGACCAGCACGCGGAAGCTGGTCAGCCTGCCGGCCTTGAACTGGGCGAAGTGCGCGAGCCGCAGCGAGATCGGCTTGTTGGAGTCGAGCGCGGTGAGCGAATAGCGCAGCATCGAAGCCGCCGAGTCCACGCCCAGCATGATCCGCTCACGATCGAAGCGGTGGACCCGCAGATTCTCGCCGATCTGCCTGATGACCTCGAGTACCGCGGCTTTGCCCCGCCGCTGACCGAAAAACGAAAACAGGTCGATTGGTCCATAGATCGCCCATTCGACCTCGTCGTCGAGCAAGGGCTCAATGTCCTCAAGCTGGCGTTCGTTGATCGCACGATGCAATGCGCGCGAAAAACGCCAGAGGCTGTGCTCTGTCATTTGTCGTGTTTCCTGAAACTGGATTTTCAAAGCAAGCAGGCGGCAGGGGCGTCAGCGCCGACACCGTGCCAGGTTGCTGCACATCACTATTGCTGCCTCAGATAGTGCGGATCGGCCAAAACACAAATGATATTTTCGCAATGCACAATTGCGCGGGAACTTTGCAAATGCAAAGGGAGGCCTGCCTCTCAGCGTGGTTAGCGCTCGCGCCGTCGGACCGGTTGCTGCTCGATCGCGATCGCGCCGTCGCGGACCGCCACCACCGCAAACAGCAAGGCGCCTCCGACGCCGCCGATCGCAGCACCCAGCGGCATACAGGTGAAGAACACCAGCATGCCGCTATAGCCTTCAAAATCCGTGGTTCTGAAGATCTCGACCCATGCGAGGCCGGCCCCGATGCCGAGGGCCGCGCCGCCAAGGGCACCCAGGGCAAGCCCAAGCAGCGCCAGCAATGCGACTTTCATGATGGTTTCAGCCCCGACAAGCGCAACAAGCCATGTAGTTGGTCAATGTTGCGTCGACGAGGTTCATCGTTGGCGTACGGATTTTGCGGCGAATGGATCGGGCCGCGGACCCTGCTGCGATGCTAGAGCGGGACGGGGTTGCGTTGAATCGACTCACCGCGGCTTCGGTTGACCTCTCCCCGTCGGGGAGAGGTCGGATTGCATCGTCAGATGCAATCCGGGTGAGGGCCCTTGTGCTCTCGATAGACCGTAACCCCTCATCCGATTTGCTGCGCAAAATCGACCTCTCCCAAGGGAGAGGTGACCTCCGCCGCTGCTTCAGATCAAGCTGATCCCATCATGCTCTAGAGGCCGGTGGTCAGCGTCGCCGCGATGTCGCGCTCCAGCACCTGCTGGACCAGATCGAAAGTGTCGATGATCTCGCGGATCTCGATGATCTTGCCCTCGCGCAGGGTGTAGAACACCGCGACGTCGAACTGCACCACGCGCTCATTGTCGCGCTTGCGGAAGAAGACGCGGAGCTGAGCCGCGACCCTGTCGCCCTCGGCCACCACGATCGGCGCCTCGTAGCGCATGTCGGAATAGCGGTTGTGGATCGTGGTCCACATCTGCCGCAGCGCGGCTTTGCCGCGGTGCTGGCCCATATGCGGCAGGATGTCGATCGGCGCATTGGCCAGGAACGCGATGTCATCGCTGCAGCGATCAAGCGCCCCCTCGATGCCGCCGGCATAGTAGACGTCGAGGAAGTTCAGCACGCGCCGTCGGTTCAGATCCTCGCCCATGTTCGACTCCGGCCGGTTGGTCCGACTCGCCTTGCCCCGCATTGTGAACCGAGCCGGCTCACGATCAACCGACAAATATGCCAAGTCTTCTGACAGCTATTTTGACGCGGCACGAGGAATTTGGTTCAGCATTCAAGGCGTGCGCTTCGCCGGGGAACGCATGCAGAATGAGGGTTCCGCGGTGCCTGAAGCGTCGCCAAGGCGGAAGAGGTCGAGGTGAGGAGAGGAGGCGAGGTCGAACTGGAACGATGGCAGCAGTCTGGCGCGCCCTCCGTGAGGCGATGTGGGGTCCACGTGCGCACGTGACGCTTCGCATTCGTGAAGCACGCGGATCCAGGTGTCCGCGAATTAATGAAACCTCCCCGCGGGTGTCCGGTTGGGGCGACATGGGCGACGCATCCGCTGGTGCTCATCTGACTCCGTCCGACCACAAGATCGCTGACGTCGTCGCCAGATAGCCTGCACGCTGCCGGCGGCGAGCCGGTTTTGACGCTGGTCAGGACCCTGCTCTCCTCCGGGGCCGGCCGGTTCGCCGTCGCGCCGGGCGCTTGGTGATGGCTTAATCCGCCGGCGCGATCTTGCGGGTTAAGAGGTCGATCGTGAACCGCCCCTTCTTTTCGTAGCCCGGCGGCACAAGGGCCTCGCCCGCTGCGAGGTCGTAGAACAACTCCTTCGGCTTCGGAAAGCCTTCGCCGCAAGCGGTGCGGATGGTTTCGTCGTCGGCATATTCGACATCGATGGCGACCGAATTCCGGCGCGGCCCGGCGGCCAGGTTGGAGAGATCGAAATATTTCGGCCCTTCATTGCAGGTCACGACGTTGGAGCCGTAGGCGCTCACGGTATCCTCGGCCCTGAGCAGGAAGTCGGGCGAGATCGCGATGCCCTTGCCGGGCTTGCTCGTAAACTCCATCCGCGCCACCGCACTATCGAGATTGCCCTGGCCCATATGGCCGACCGCGCAGACCAGCACATCCTGTCGCTCGTCCCGCGGCAGGACGATGCAGTCATGGCCCTGCGCGCCCGGCACGAAGCGGACGAAGCGGTAGGCCTGACCATTCTTTGCGAACACGGCGACGCCGCCGAAATCGGTGACGTGGGACTCGCACTCGCTCTCATAGTTGACGACGAGCAGGGGAGTATTGGCCGCAAGGAAGCGTCCGGCATAACGCTCCTGTGTCAGCGTCACATCGCAGGCGCGGCCGGCGGCGTTCGGATAGGACCTCGCGCGCGTGCAGGCCGATCCCTTGATGTTGGCCGCGGCACAGAAGGTCGAGAGCAGCGCGCGATCGTTATCCTGCGCCGGAGCCGCTTCTGCAATGAACAGGGCTGCAGTGCCGAACGTCAGCGCAACAACCCAATTGACGGATGGTTTCGGCATGATCCTGAACAGACGGTCCGCAGTACCGCAGCATTTAGAGCACGATCCGGCCGGATGCGCAGCGGTTTTCTGCGCAGGCCACGCGGGAACGGGCGGACCGGCTTCACCGTTGACGCGGCAGGATTGCGCCGGAGCCACGATATGAGATCCGTCTTGTTCGCTTCCATCTTTGCCATCGCATCATTTGCCGCCGTGTCTGTTGCCGACGCCAAGGGCTGCATCAAGGGCGCGATCGTCGGCGGCGTCGCCGGACATTATGCAGGCCATCACGGCGTGCTCGGTGCTGCCGCGGGCTGCCTCTATGGCCGCCATCACGCCAGGATGCAGACGCGCCAACAGCAGCAACCGGCGCAGCCGACACCGCCGAACAGGCAGCAGGACAAGCTGTGACGTCGCGCGACAAATTGTAATCCGGGGTTTCCGGAACGCCGCTCGCGAGGGCGGCGTTGTCTCCTCTGCGTAACGGAGACATTGATGACGAAACCAAAGACAAGAAACGTCCAGCCCGTTCCCGAAGACAATCAGAGCCATAAGGGCCCCGGCAGCGCACCCGGTGTTCCCCTCGACACCACCAAGGGCCACCGCGACGACGAGAAGCACAACATCCGCGAGCAGGCCGCGCACGGCAACCTGACGCAGAACACCAGCAACAAGCGGTCGGGTTAGGCACGGGCACAGGCTCGCGCAACCAATCTGTGCGTTGCGAGGAGCCAACGGGTCGCGCGAACGCGCGCCCGATGACAGGCTCAGCCGATGTCGAACAGCTTGCTCAGGTGTCATCACCCGCGCATGCGGGGTGATCCAGTATTCCAGCGGCGTCAGAGCCTGATCGAGAGGCCGCGGCGTACTAGATGCCCGCATGCGCGGGCATGACGACTGAGATGAGACGCGTCTGCGTTCTTGCGGTCCGCGGTGGTCGTGAGCGTTTGCCGATCTGTCGCACCGGCAAGGCCTTGCCGTCGCCAGCCCGTGTGCTCTATCTGCGACATGCAGATCAGAGATGAACGAGTTGAAGACGCCGCAGCGATCAGCCGGATCACGGCAATGGCGTTCGAGACGGCGCCTTACAGTAGCGGCGCGGAGCCGCGCATTGTCGAAGCGCTTCGCCAGGCCGGCGCGCTCGCCGTCTCGCTGGTGGCAACATCAGACGACGGAAGCATCCTTGGCCATGTCGCGTTCTCGCCGGTTCGAATCGATCACGCGGCCGGGCGTTGGTATGGCCTCGGCCCGGTCTCCGTTGCACCGGAGATGCAAAGGCGCGGCATCGGCCGTGCGCTGATCCGCGAAGGTCTCGCGCGGCTCGCGGCGCTGGACGCTGAGGGCTGCGTCGTGCTCGGCGATCCCGGCTATTACGGCCGCTTCGGTTTCGTCAGCGATTCCGCGCTGACCTATGGCGGTGAGGCGAGCCCGTACTTCCAGCGTCTCGTGCTGACCGGCGAGCCGCCGCGCGGGAATGTCAGCTACCATGAGGCGTTCGACGTAGCCTGATGCTGGAGCTGATGCTGTCCGCCGGTGCTTCCGCAGGAAGGCGAGAAGCCCGGCGCACGTCACGGCCTACCGCTTCTTCCACCCACCGCGCTTGCCCGGCGCGCCGCCGCTCGATCTCGGCGACGGGCCGAACTCGGGGCCCGACTCGCGCGAGTTGGTCGGCTGGATGATCCGGCTGGTGCTGCCGAACGGCTTGGTCGGGAGCACGCTGCTCGCGCGGAACGGCAGGGATTCCGGGCCGTGCATTTCGTCGAGATCGGGCTTGTGCACCCGCGAGCCGCTCTTGCCGCCGCGGCTCGCCTTGATCGAGGTCGCGGCGGACTTGTTCTTCAGCGCGCTGGCCGGCAGGTTTGCGGCCTCGCCGTATTTCTTCGCACCGGCATAGGCGCCGGCGCGGTTCTGCACGACCCTCTGCTTGGCGGTGGGGTCGTCGACCACGGCCATCTCGGTGGCGCGCAGCCGCTTGACCTCGTCGCGCAGCCGGGCGGCTTCCTCGAAGTTCAAATCGGCGGCGGCTTCCCGCATCCGTGTCTCGAGGTCGCTGAGCACGGCCTCGAAATTGTGTCCGATCGAGATCACGTCGTCGGCGACGCCGCCGTCACCGATCTCGACCAGCACGTGGTCGCGCTCGTAGACCGAGTTGAGAATGTCGCCGATCGACTTCTTCACGCTCTCCGGCGTGATGCCGTTGGCGTTGTTGTACTCGACCTGCTTCTCGCGGCGGCGCGTGGTCTCGGCCATCGCGCGCTCCATCGAGCCGGTCATGCTGTCGGCATAGAGGATCACCTTGCCGTCGACGTTGCGCGCGGCGCGGCCGATGGTCTGGATCAGCGAGGTCTCGCTGCGCAGAAAGCCTTCCTTGTCGGCGTCGAGGATCGCGACCAGCGCGCATTCGGGAATGTCGAGGCCCTCGCGCAACAGGTTGATGCCGACCAGCGCGTCGAACGCGCCTAAGCGAAGATCACGGATGATCTCGATGCGCTCGATGGTGTCGATGTCGGAATGCATGTAGCGGACGCGGATGCCCTGCTCGTGCAGATATTCGGTGAGGTCCTCCGCCATGCGTTTGGTCAGCACCGTGATCAGCGAGCGATAGCCGGCCGCGGCGGTGGCGCGCACCTCGCCGACGAGGTCGTCGACCTGGGTGCGGGCCGGACGGATGTCGACGGGGGGATCAATGAGCCCGGTCGGACGGATCACCTGCTCGACGAACACGCCGCCGCTCTCGTTCAACTCCCAGCCGCTCGGCGTTGCCGACACTGCGACCGTCTGCGGCCGCATCATGTCCCATTCCTCGAAGCGGAGCGGGCGGTTGTCCATGCAGGAGGGCAGGCGGAAGCCGTATTCGGCGAGCGTTGCCTTGCGGCGGAAGTCGCCGCGGAACATGGCGCCGATCTGCGGGATGGTGACGTGGCTCTCGTCGGCGAAGATCAGTGCGTTGTCGGGCACATATTCGAACAGCGTCGGCGGCGGCTCGCCAGGACGGCGCCCGGTGAGATAGCGCGAATAGTTCTCGATGCCGGCGCAGCTTCCGGTCGCCTCCATCATCTCGAGATCGAAGGTGGTGCGCTGCTCCAGCCGCTGCGCTTCCAGCAGGCGGCCCTGGTCGTTGAGCTGGTCGAGGCGCTGCTTCAGCTCCGACTTGATCGACTTGATCGCCTGCACCAGCGTCGGGCGCGGCGTCACATAGTGCGAGTTGGCGTACATCTTGATGAATTCGAGCTCGTCCTGCTTGTGGCCGGTGAGCGGGTCGAATTCCTCGATCGTCTCGATGGTGTCGCCGAACAGGTTCACGCGCCAGGCGCGGTCCTCATAGTGCGCCGGGAAGATGTCGATGACGTCGCCGCGGACGCGGAAGGTGCCGCGGGTGAACTCAGCCTGGGTGCGCTTGTACTGCAGCGCGACGAGGTCGGCGATCAGTTGCCGCTGGTCGATGCGCTCGCCCTTCTTCAGCGCGAAGGTCATCGCGGTGTAGGTCTCGACCGAGCCGATACCGTAGATGCACGACACCGAAGCCACGATGATCACGTCGTCGCGCTCGAGCAGCGCGCGCGTCGCGGCGTGGCGCATGCGGTCGATCTGCTCGTTGATCGAGGAATCCTTCTCGATATAGGTGTCGGTCCGCGGCACATAGGCCTCGGGCTGGTAGTAGTCGTAATAGGAGACGAAGTACTCGACGGCGTTGTCGGGGAAGAAGTTCTTGAACTCGCCGTAGAGCTGCGCGGCCAGCGTCTTGTTCGGCGCCAGGATCAGCGCCGGGCGTTGCGTCGCCTCGATCACCTTGGCCATGGTGTAGGTCTTGCCCGAGCCGGTGACGCCGAGCAGCACCTGCGTCCGGTCGTTGCGGTTGATGCCTTCGACCAAGTCGGCGATCGCGGTCGGCTGGTCGCCCTTCGGCTCGTAGGAGGACTTGATCTCGAACCGCACGCCGCCCTCGGATTTCTCCGGGCGCGGCGGCCGGTGCGGCGTCCACACCTTCATGGAGCCGTCGTCCTTGCGGAATTCGGGGCGGCCGTCGCGGATCAAATTCTCCAGCGCGTCGGCGGTCGCCTTGACGCCGAGCGCTTCCATCTTGCTGCGCGGCGGCCGCGCCAGCGCCTCCTCGTCATCCTCGGCGGTCGGAAGGCCAAGCTGCCGCGCCAGTTCCGGATCGAGGGTCGGGACGGTGGCCGAGGTGCCGTAATGGGCCTGCGGCGCCTCGTCGAAGCCTGAGGCATCGCGCTTGGCGACCTGTTCGCTGGTTCCGCGCGTTGATGCCCGCGCGCGGTGCGCGGCGGCCTCGCCGCCGGAGCGGCGGTCCCAGGAATTGTCCGGCGGCGGCTGCAATCCGGTGCCGGAGCCCATGCCGGCATCACCGCGATTGATCGCGGGATTGAGCAGTTCGGCGAGCGCAGGCCCGATCGGTTGGACCTCGGGCCGGTGCGCTTTGGATCTGGGGGATTTGCCGGGCTTTTTCGGAGTGCGTGGTGTCTTCGCCATGGCCGGAATATGGGACGAGTCCGGCAGCGAGAAAAGGGCAAAGGACGCGAGGACTTAAACGACAGCTCTGCTGTCAGCAGATGTCAGCAAGACCTCTCGTCCCGCTCTGAGCCGCGATCGGAGCGCCTCACGCGTGGGGCCTGTCGACGACGTCGAGATGGATGCCGCCGCAGCCGGCGCAGCGCATGGTCCAGTATTGTGCGGAGCGGCCGGGAATGACGCGCAGCAATTCGAGCTCCGTCGTGCAATCCGGGCAGTGCGTTCTGACCTGCGGCGGCCAAGCCGTGAGCTGCGGGGCGAGGCCGACTACGGTGTCGACGGTCAGGACGGCATTGTCATGCCGGAGCGCCGCTGGAACTGGTCGATATGGTTCTTGGCGTCGGCGATCGCTGCATCCTGATCGGACCAGGCAAAGCCGATGTCGAGCGTCGGAAACGAGATTCCATCGATGACGACCGGCTCGTGATCGACCCGTTGAATCCTGGCGTGCCATTGCCCCGTCCCCACCTCGAACGACTTGATCTGAAAACCGCCGTAAATCATGCGCGACCTCCGGGATTCTGCTCATCTGAGCCAAGCACGCGGGCGGATCGCCAAATGTGATCGAGTTCACAAGCGGCAAGTTTTATCTGTGCGCGGCGACAGCGGCACGATGGATTGGCACCAGCCGGCGCGCCGAACCCGTCAACCGGCGTTGCGGGCGCCCTTCTGGCGCGTCGCAGGCTCGGCGGCGGCGCGGATGATCCAGCGGCGGAACGCGGCGAAGTCGCGCTGCTCGGCGCGGAAGCCGCGGTAGACGAGATACCAGCGCATGCCCTTCGGCACGCTCTGCGCAAACGGCGCCACCAGCCGGCCGGCGGCGAGGTCGTCATCGATATAGGGCCGGATCCCCATCGCAACCCCGAGCCCGTCGACGGCGGCCTGCAGCGCCTGGCCGTAGAACTGGAATTCCGGTCCGCGCGCGGTGAGCCGCGGCACGCCGGCGGCCTTCAGCCATGACGGCCAATCGTCGGGCGAATGCGCGACGCGGATCAGGCTCGGGCCCTTGAGATCGGCCGGACGCTTCAGTCCATTGGCCAGCCGCGCTGTGCACACCGGCAACAGGTCGGCGGCGAACAGCGGCTCGGCGACGAGGCCCGGCCATTCGCCGTCGCCGAGCTGAATGCCGCAGCTCCAGTCGTCGGCGAACGGCACCTGCATGCCGCCGGTGGTGATCCGCACCTCGATGTCGGGCTCCTGTTTGCGGAAGTCGGCGAGGTGCGGGATCATCCATTTCATCGCGAATGTCGGCCCGACGCCGACGGTCAGCACGCGCGCGCTCGACGCGGTGACCTGCGCGGTGAGGCTCGCCAGCGCGTCGAAGATCGGGGTCAACCCGCTTTGATAGGCGCGGCCCGCCTGGGTGGTGACGAGCCGGTTCGCCTTGCGCTCGAACAACGCGACGCCGAGCCGCTCTTCCAACAGATGCACCATCCGGCTGATCGCCGCGGCCGAGACGTTGAGCTCCTGGCCTGCGCCGGCGAAGCTGCCGGTGCGCGCCGCGGCTTCGAACGCCTTGATGCCGTTGAGAAAGAGCAGCCGCCGCATGCATGACCCTCAGGAAAACTGATGCAAGGGCAAGATAACTCAGTTTGCGGCGGCGGGCCAAGGGCGGGACAACCATGGCATATTGGTTCGAGGTTGCTTGCAGGTCAGGCTTGCGCGACGCGCTTGTGGAAACACAGGAGACGTAGGATGGCGGAGACGACGGATGCCCTGGTGCTCGATCTCGTCGAATGGATCGCGCGCGAGCCGCGGCCCTATGCCGAGGTGATCGAGACCTGGCGGACCTCATGCCCGCGGCTGACGATCTGGGAGGACGCCGTCGATCGCGGCTACGTCGCGCGCCGTCCCTCGATCGAGGGCATGCGCGTGACCGTGACGGAAAGCGGCGAGCGATTTTTGCGCGAGCACGGCCGGATGCACTGATTGGGCGAATCGACCTCTCGCCGGCAACGAGGTCATCTGCAGATCGGACGCTCGTTGAGGCGGTTGGGCGCCATCACATTTGCGCGCGTCACGAAGCTGCCATTGACTCATCGGGAGCTTTGCGCCCAAATTCATGCAATCGCATCTTCTTTCGCAGGCGCATGCACGTGCGCGCCTCAACGCAGGATCGTCCCCCATGATCGACCTTCATTACTGGACCACGCCGAACGGCCACAAGATCACGATGTTTCTCGAGGAGACCGGGCTGGAGTACAAGATCTTCCCGGTCAACATCGGCAAGGGGGACCAGTTCAAGCCGGAGTTCTTGGCGATCGCGCCGAACAACCGCATTCCCGCCATCGTCGATCATGCGCCGAAGGGCGGCGGCGAGCCGCTACAGATTTTCGAATCCGGCGCGATCCTGCTTTATCTCGCCGAGAAGGCCGGCCAGTTCCTGCCCGCTGATCTCTACGGCCGCTACGATGCGATCCAGTGGACGTTCTGGCAGATGGGTGGCCTCGGCCCGATGGCCGGCCAGAACCATCACTTCCGCAATTACGCGGTCGAGAAGCTGCCTTACGCGATCGATCGCTATGTCAACGAGACCAACCGGCTCTATGGCGTGCTCAACAAGCGCCTTGCCGACCGCGAATTCATCGCCGGCGACTACTCGATCGCCGACATGGCAAGCTATCCCTGGGTCGTGCCCTACAAGAACCAGGGCCAGAACATCGACGATTTTCCGCATCTGAAGCGCTGGCTGGAGACCATCGGCAAGCGCCCCGCAACCGAGCGCGCCTATGCCAAGGCGAAGGAGATCAACCCGAATTTCGGCCAGCCCGCGATCCGCACCGAGGAGGAGCGCAAGCTGTTGTTCGGGCAGACCGCGGCCGTGGTGCGGTAGGGCAGCGCCTCTTCATTCGTCATGGCCGGGCTTGACCCGGCCATCCAGGTTCTTGAGCGCGGGACGTCGTGGATGCCCGGGTCAGGCCCGGGCATGACGAGTTAGCTTTGCGGGAACAGGTCAAGCCCCGACATACCTCGCCGGCCGCCGCTCCTTCCACGCCGCGAGCCCTTCGGCCAGGTCACGACTCGGCACCAGCGCGGCGAACTGCTCGCTTTCGACCAGCAGGCCCTCGGCAATCGGCATGTTGAGGCCGCGCGTCGTCGCGGTGATGACGCTGCTGACGGAAGCTGACGAATGCCTGACAATGCGGCCGGCCAGCGCGCGGGCGGCGTTCAGCAACTGATCGTGCGGCACGACGCTGTTGACGAGCCCGATCTTAAGCGCATGGTCCGGCGAGAACGGATCGCCGGTCAGCAATGGCTCCAGCCCGCGCTTGCGGCCGGCCAGCCGCGGCAGCCGCTGGGTGCCGCCGAAGGTCGGCGGCATGCCGAGCTTGATCTCGGGCTTGGCGAACTGCGCGCGATCGCTGGCGATGGCGAGATGTACGGCCTCGGTGATCTCGCAGCCGCCGCCGAAGGCGAGCCCGTTGACGGCGGCGATCACCGGTTTCTTGAATGCCTCGAGCCGCGCAGTCATCGCTTGGCCGCGGCGCACGAAATCGCGCACCGCGACCGCCGGGCCCTGCTTCACGCTCTCGGTGAATTCGTGGATGTCGGCGCCGGCGCAGAAGGCACGCTCGCCCGCGCCGGTCAGGATCACCGCGCGCACCGCCGCATCGCCCTCGATCTGGTCGAGCGCCGCCATCAATTGGTCGATCAGCGCGTAACTCAGCGCGTTCAATCGCTCCGGGCGGTTCAGCGTGATGAGGGCGATTCCGTCGTCGATGTCGAGCAGGATGGGCGCGGCCATGATGTGGTCTCCGGCATTGGTGCACGGGCTGGAGCGGACTGTAGGAGCGGCGGCGATTTGTGTATATTCACTGGTCGGTATACATACGACGGATGCCCAGACCGTCCGAACCCACCCGCGAACGCATCATCCAGGCCGCAAGCGCGCTGTTCTACAACGAAGGCATCAGGCGCGTGAGCGTCGACGAGGTGGCGGCCAAGGCCGGCCTCACCAAGCGGACGCTGTATTATCACTTCAGGAGCAAGGACGATCTCGTCGCCGCCTATCTCGCCGCGCGCGATCAGCCCAACCTGGCGCTGTTCCGGAAATGGTTCGCGGAAGCCGACGGCGGCCTACCCGTGAAGGTGGAGGCGATCTTCCGCAATCTGGCGCGCTCGGCGCGGCACCCGAAGTGGAAGGGCTGCGGCTTCCTGCGTACCTCGGCCGAGCTTGCCAACATGCCCGGCCATCCCGCGATCAAGATCGGTGCCGCGCACAAGAAGAAGTTCGAGGACTGGCTGCGCGCGACCTTCGCGGCGGAAGGCATCGCCGATCCACTGCGGCTCGCGCGGCAGACGCTGTTGCTGCTGGACGGCTCATTCGCCGTCGTGCTGCTGCATCGCGACGCGAGCTACATGGAGACCGCGGGCGAGGCGGCGCGGTCGCTGATCGAGGCGGCGCTGGCAAAACAGTCTCCGTCATTGCGAGCGAAGCGAAGCAATCTATCGCGTCACAACCGGTGACATGGATTGCTTCCGCCTTCGCCAAGGCTTCAGCGGACAAGGCTTCGGCGGACAAGTCGTCGCGGAGCCTGTCATCGGGCGCGCGTTCGCGCGACCCGTTGGCTCCTCGCAATGACGGCTAAACCAACCGTCGCGCGAATGCGCCCCGCGCGCACAGCATCGCCAACACGGCATTCAGATCCGGCAATACGGCCGCGCATTTCGCGCGCGTCTCCTCCGTCGGCGGCGCCATGTCGGGCACCATCAGCGTGATGGCGCCGGCGGCGTGTGCGGCCGCGACGCCATGGTTGGAGTCCTCCACCGCGACGCAGGCCTGGGGGGCCACGCCAAGGTGCGCGGCGGCTTTCAGATAGAGTTCCGGGTCCGGCTTGCCGTGGGTGACGTCGTCGAGGGTCAGAAGCTTGTCGAAGCGGTCGCGGATGCCGGCGAGGGTGAGGTTGCGCTCGGCCGAGCGTCGCGACGACGAGGTGACGATCGCCATCGGGCGGTCGGCGGCGGCAAGTGCGTCGAGCAGCGGCAGCGTGCCGGGCTTCAGCGGCAGGCCCGATCGCATCATGGCGTCGCGATGATCGAGAAAGGCCTGATTGATGTCGGCGAGCGGAAAGTCCGCGCCATAGCGGTCGAGCAGCAACGCCTCGCAGGCCGGTCCGGGCAGGCCGACCATCGAATGGCATAGCGCGATGACGCCGTCGCTGTAGCCGCAGCCGTTCAGCGCGGCGACCAGGCTGTCGAAATAGACTTTCTCGGTGTCGAGCAGGGTGCCGTCCATGTCGAGCAGGACGGCATCAACGGTCCATCGCTCGCTCACGCCGCACTCACGCCCGCGTGTTGTTCGGCCAGCTTCCGCAAGCATGCGGGACACAGGCAGTCGCCGCCGTCGGTCGGCATCGGCAGGCGAAAGCTCTCATCGGAACACCAGCACGGTCCTTCGAGCGTGCAGGAGAATTCGGCACCGCATGTCGTGCAAGCGAGGCGGCGCGGCGAGGACTTTTCAGATCGATCGGTCATGACGAGAGGCGCATTCCTAACCGCGATTTAATCAACGAATTAATCCCGGGTTCATCTCGAGCCGCGCTATGATCCCGCGCAGATATAGCGGGAATATGCCGCCGAGGGAATTCAGATGGCCCGAGATTCGCACGCCGCCCTGGTCGCGCTCAATCGCTTCGGATTTGGTGCGCGCGGCGGCGCATCCGGCGATCTCATCAACGCCGCGTCCGATCCGCGCGGCTTCGTGATGGCGGAACTGTCGCGCCCGAACGGCGGGTTGCTCGAAGTTCCAGGTCTGCTTTCGACGCCCGAGCTCGGCAAGCAGGTGTTCGACTATCAGTTCGAGATCCGCAAGGCGCGCGAGGCCGCGAAGGTCGCGCAGCCCGCGGCAAGCGAGATGCCGACGCAGGATGCGATGCAACCGCAGCGGCGCAACCTGTCGCTGCCTAGCGCCGCCAAGCAGATTGTGGCGAAGGATCCCACAATGCAGGCGCCGGCGCGGACGGCCGACAGCGCCAACGCGGCGATGATGCCGGCCGGGATGCCGCCTGCGGCCGATCCACAGAAGCCGCCGGCACGGCCACTCAACATCATCCAGAAGACGTTCCGTGCCGAGGCCCTGGCGCGGCTGCAGCGCGGCGTGGTCGCCGATTGCGGCTTCGTCGAACGTCTCGTCGTGTTCTGGTCCAATCATTTCTGTATCTCGGCCAACAAGGGTGCGCTGGCGCGGATGTGGGCGGGCTCGTTCGAGCGCGAGGCGATCCGCCCGCATGTGCTCGGCCGTTTCGCCGACATGCTGAAGGCCGTCGAGCAGCATCCGGCGATGCTGTTCTTCCTCGACAACCAGCAATCGCTCGGCCCGGACTCGCGGGCCGGCGTCAACCGCCACCGCGGGCTGAACGAGAACCTGGCGCGCGAGATCATGGAGCTGCATACGCTCGGCGTCGGCGGCGGCTACACGCAGAACGACGTGACGTCGTTCGCGCGGGTGATCACGGGGTGGACCTTCGCCGGCCGGCAGGGCCGGATCGGCGCGCCCGGCAGCTTCGTGTTCAATGCCAATGCACACGAGCCGGGTCCGCAGCAAGTGCTCGGCAAGACCTATGCGCAAATCGGCATCGCGCAGGGCGAGGCGGTGCTGTCGGACATCGCGCGGCACCCGTCGACGGCGAAGTTCATTGCGACCAAGCTGGTCCGCCATTTCGTCGCCGACGATCCGCCGCCGGCCCTGGTTGGGCGATTGCAGGACGTCTTCACGGCGACCGACGGCGACCTCAAGGCGGTCGCCACCGCGCTCGTCCGGTCCGACGAGGCCTGGCAGGCGCCGCTGACCAAGATGCGCAGCCCCTACGATTTCCTGATCGCAACCGGCCGCCTGCTGGCGCGCACCCCCGATGATCCCGGCCGCTATCTCAACGGCCTCAGCGTGCTCGGCCAGCCGCTGTGGACGCCGGCCGGCCCGAACGGCTTCCCCGATACCAGCGCGGCCTGGGCTGCGCCGGAGGGACTGAAGCTGCGGCTCGATATTTCCGCCCAGCTCGGCGCCACGCTCGGCGACCGGCTCGACCCGCGCGACCTGCTCGAGCTCGCCGCGGCGGATGCGGCCTCGCCCGAGACCCGGCGCACCGTCGAGCGCGCGGAATCGCGCCAGCAGGCGCTGGCGCTGCTGCTGATGTCGCCCGAATTCCAGAGGAGATGACGATGGAGTGCTGTGAGAGCCTGACGATGCAGGCGACATCGCGCCGTGCGCTGCTGCTCGGCGGCGCGTCCTTTGCGGCCTGGGCCTACTTGCCGAAATTCGCACGCGCGGCCGATCGCCGCGATCCGCGGCTGGTCGTCGTGGTCCTGCGCGGCGCGCTCGATGGGCTCGCCACCGTCGCCCCGATCGGCGATCCCGATTATGCCGGCCTGCACGGCGCGATCGCGCTAAAGGCCGACGGGCCGAACGCGGCGGTGATGCTCGATCCGTTCTTCGGCCTGCATCCGGCGATGCCGGAGTTCGCGCGGATGTACCGCGCCAAGCGGGCTGCGGTGGTCCATGCGGTTGCGACCTCCTATCGTGATCGCTCGCATTTCGACGGGCAGGACGTGCTCGAGAGCGGCTTCCCCGGGCCGGGCCGCGTGCAGTCCGGCTGGCTCAACCGTGCGCTGGAGGCGTTGCCGAGGGGCGAGCGGGTGATGAGCGCACTCGCGGTCGGCCCGACCACGCCGCTGGTGCTGCGCGGCGCCGCGCCGACTGTCGGCTGGTCGCCGGTCGCGCTGCCGCAGGCCGCTGACGACACCGCGATGCGGCTCGTCGATCTCTATCAGCACCGTGATCCCGTGCTGGCGAGTGCGCTGACGCAGGGCCTGCAGCTCGAGAAGCAGGCGCAGGGTAGCGACATGAAGCCGAAGCCCGGCATGAACGGCGTCGGCGCGATGCGGCTGGTGGCGCGCGGCGCGGCCAAGCTGATGGCGGCCGACGACGGCCCGCGCATCGGCGCGCTCGCCTTCGACGGCTGGGACACCCATGCCAATGAGGGTGGCCCGGTCGGCCGCCTCGCACAACTGCTCGGCGGCCTCGACGGTGCGCTGGCGGAATTCGAGAGCGGCTTGGGCGAGCGCTGGCGCGACACCGTAATTGTGGTCGCCACCGAGTTCGGCCGTACCGCGCGCATCAATGGCACCGAGGGCACCGACCATGGCACCGGCACCATCGCGCTGCTCGCCGGCGGCGCGGTGAAGGGCGGCCGCATGATCACGGACTGGCCGGGGCTGAAGCCCGCCAACCTCTACCAGTCCCGCGACCTCGCTCCGACCACCGACCTCCGCGCGGTGATCAAGGGCGTGCTGCACGACCAGCTCGGCATCGGCGAGCGCGCGCTGGCGGGCGCGGTATTTCCCGACAGCGCGCCGGTGAAGCCGATGAAGGGGTTGGTGGCTTGACTTCCTCAACCTCTCCCCGCTCTTCTGCGGGGAGAGGTCGGATTGCGTAGCAATCGGGGTGAGGGGCAAGGCAATGCGTGGCCGCAAGGAAATGCCGACCCGACTCGCGAGACGGCTGCGCGCCAATCAAACAGACGCCGAAACCGTGCTATGGAATCGCATCCGCAATCGTCAGATCGACGGCCACAAATTCGCGCGGCAGGTCCCGATCGGAAAGTTTATCTGCGACTTCGTCTGCCGCAAGAAGCTGATCGTGATCGAAGTGGATGGGGGACAACATGTCGAGTCGGCTGCCGATGTGGTTCGTGATCGTTACCTCGTCGGCGAAGGATACCGCGTGCTTCGCTTCTGGAACAACGATGTACTCGGCAATATTGAGGGTGTTCTGACGACAATTCAAACCGAGTTGCGTGGATAGAGCCCCTCACCCCGACCCTCTCCCCGTGAAGAACGGGGAGAGGGAGTGGAGAGAGGGTGCCCGTATCGTCGGGGTTGTCGATCTTTCTTTACCTCGCCCCGCTTGCGGGGAGAGGTCGGATCGCATCGCAAGATGCGATCCGGGTGAGGGGGTACAGGTCTCACGGCGATCCGAGCTTGCGGAGGCGGCCCCTCACCCCGACCCTCTCCCCGTGAAGAACGGGAAGAGGGAGCGAGAGAGCAGTGTGCGCGGCCTTTCACCCCTTCGTGATCCGGTCGATCTCCGTCATCTCCTCTGCGCTCAGCTTCCAGCCAATCGCCTTGACGTTCTGCTCGATCTGTTCGGGGCGGGTGGCGATGACGCCCGCCAGGCCGGGAAGTTGGAGTTGCCGATGTAGCGCACCTTGCCCTGACGGACGAGATTGTCGAGCGCGCAGCGTCTCCGAAAATCGATCCGCATTGTTGCGCGGGGCAAGGTGCGGGCCTACCGCCGGTGGCGCATGGCAACGTCGCAAAAAAAAGCGGTCCCGGTCAGACGCGGCGACTGACGGGGACCGCTCGGGGCGAAGATCCGAGACGGGGGGCCTGATCTTACGCAAGCCGGAGCCTAGCGGCGCATTGTAACGCGCCGGTGACACCTGACCTTGTCCACAAAGCCTCGGCAGGCCCCTCAGAAGATCTTGCGGTAGATGACGAAGCCCGGCTTCTCCGCAACCTTGTCGTAGAGCTGCATCGCCGTGTGATTGGTCTCGTGGGTCTGCCAATAGACCCGCGGCGAGCCGGCGAGCTTCGCCTGCGTGTAGACGCCGTTGATCAGGGCGCGGCCGACGCCCTTGCCGCGCGCGGCCTCGTTGGTGAAGAGATCTTGCAGGTAGCAGGTCGGCTCGATGGCCGTGGTCGACCGATGAAACAGGTAGTGCGTCAGCCCGAGCAGCTTGCCGCCCTGCTCGGCGACCAGCGCATGCATCGGCTCGTAAGCGTCGAAGAAGCGTTGCCACGTCACGGCGGTGATCTCGGGCGCCAGCGCCGTCGGTCCCGAGCGTCCGTAGAATGCGTTGTAACCGTCCCACAAAGGAAGCCACTGGGCGTAGTCATTCCGGGTGACGAAGCGAATGGTGACGTCGTCGGACATGTGTGATCCTGCGTTGAGCGTGCGCGCGAGCGGCCTGTCACGTTCTATCGTCGAGATCGTGCGGGATCAAATGCCGTGCAAAGGCGCGATGCGTTACTCGGCGGCGCGCAACAGCCGCGCCAGTTGGTGTTCGCTGCCACGCAGCGAGCGATAGTACTCGGCCTCGGCAGGGTGGTCGCTATGCCGCACCAGATCGGTCACCGGCGTGTAGCTCAGCATGCGGCCGCCGTCAGGCAGCGCCGTACAACTGAAGCGCAGCACCTCGCCGCCGGCCAGGTTGAGGGTGATCGGCGTGGAATCGCCCGCGCGCATGTGCGCGGTGCGCTCCGCAATGAATGCCCCCAACTCGTCCTCGGGCATCTGCCACGCGCCGGTGTCGCGGGCGTGATACATCAGCGCGATGAAGGGTGGCTTGGAATCGGCCTGCGCGTCCGAGAGCGCGAAGTAGTCGCGAAAGGCACGGTTGATGAATTCGGCGCGGGTGTCGGCGTCGAGCAGCACGATGCCGATGTCGACCTGGTCGAGCGCGGCCGCGAGCCGTGCCGCGGTGGCGTGGTGCTCCTGCTCGGCCGCGAAGGCATCGATCCATTTCCGACGCAGCAATCCCGTGATTACCGCCGTGCCGGCAGCGGTGGCCGCCAGCATCAGCATCCTCGCAACGTCGGCGGCGTCATAACCCGGCACTGCGCGATGATCGAGGAAGAACAGTGCGGAGGCCGAGACGGCGATCGCGGCGCTGACCAGCCCGGAGCTGATGCCGCTGATCGAGCTTGCGAGCGCGACGATACAGACGAACAGCGGCGCCGGGTTGGGCACCGGGACGATGTGACGATCGATCAGGAAGGCGGCCAGCGCGGTGGCCGTCGTCAGAGCCGGACCTGAAATTGCACGCCAGTCGTACCGCATGCTCGTTCTCGCCGCTGTCGAGCAAACCATAGGGCCGCAACTGGGCGCCTGGTCCGCAACCCCACCGCCTTTTCCGTCATCAGCGTTAAGGTGTGCTCGCTCCGGTCGCGCGAGCTTTCAATGCTTTCAAATCAAATGATATGCAGATCGGCCTGAAGCCCGGCTCCGCGCGGCCGGGTTACGGCCTGTCGGATTTCAAGAGGACGTCGATGCCTGCCATTTCGCCTTCGCTGCTGCCGATCCTGATGCTGTTTGCCTCGAATGTCTTCATGACCTTTGCCTGGTACGGCCATCTCAAGTTCAAGGGGCATCCGCTGCCCATCATCGTTCTCGTGAGCTGGGGCATCGCCTTCTTCGAATACTGGCTGGCGGTGCCGGCCAATCGCTGGGGCAGCGCGGTCTATTCGGCAGCGCAGCTCAAGACCATGCAGGAGGTGATCACGCTAGTCGTGTTTGCCTGCTTCTCGGTGCTGTACCTGAAGGAGCCCTTGGGCTGGAATCACGTGCTGGGCTTTGCGTTCATCGCCGTCGGCGCGTTCTTCATCTTCCACAAATGGAGCTGACCGCGCGAGGCCTACCGCGCGGCCGGGGTGACGACATGCGGCATGACGCGCATCGGATGTGCGCGGCCTTCGCCGCGCGTGCCGGTCACGATCAAGAGCGAGGCAGCGAGCAGGATCGCCACCGTCAACGTCACGGTCACAAGTCCGACGGGTGTCTTCATCGTTCGAGCCGCGTTGTCTCCACCGCGCCCTGGCGCGGAAACGTGCTTACCTTCGAAAATCTGAGCTATGACGGGATCGGCATCGCCATGGTGACGTTGCTCGACAGCACCGTGATCGTGACGACAAGGCAAAGCGTCAGCGCGCAGATCGCGAGCGAGGCCGCGATCGCATTCGTCAGCCGGGGCGATGCGACAGGGGCAGGGCAGCTCTGGAAGCCTGCCATGCCGGACGACCGTATCATGGTCTAAATCCTTCAAGACGCGAGCGAATCACCCGCGACATCCGATCGAATCTGACGGTCGTCGCCGGCAATATTGCGGCGGCGAAAGCCGGGAAAACGGCGGAAACAGGGCAGAGGGCGCGGTTTTGCCCGCTATTTGGGCAGTTTTCCCGCTGTCCCCGCTATTCAGAGGCCGGCCACGAGGCGGGCCGGAGGCTCGTTCTCGGTTCCCGCCTGCCAGTCCATGGACACGAAGCCCGGGGTCTGTTCGACCCGCCGGAGCCAGGCCCGGATCGACGGGAAGGTGCCGAGATCGAAGTCGCAGCGGTCGGCGACATGGGTGTAGCCGTAGAGCGCGATGTCGGCGACCGTTAGCTGCTCGGCGGCGAAATAGGCGTGGTTCTTGAGATGATTTTCCATCACCTGCAGCGCTGCATAGCCGCGTTCCATCCAGTCCTCGAGCGCGTGCGTCTGCAGATCCCGTCCGCCCCTGACGAGCGACAGCCAGAAATAGGCGGCGCCGATGTTCGGCTCCAGCGCGTGCTGTTCGAAGAACATCCACTGCAGCGCCTCGGCGCGCTCGATCCGCGATTCCGGCGACAGCGGCGTGCCGGCGGTAACGTACCAGAGAATGGCGTTGGACTCGGCGAGGTAGCGGCCGGCGGCCACTTCGAGCAACGGCACCTGGCCGCTCGGGTTCTTGGCCAGGAATTCCGGCGTGCGGCTCTCGCCGCGCACGATGTCGATCTCGATCGCTTCGTACGGTGTGTTCAGCACGGCGAGCGCCAGGCGAACCTTGTAGCTGTTGCCGGAACGCTGCATCGAATAGAGCTTGTACATTGCGTCGGGGTTTCACTCGCTCGAAAGACGGAAGGCTCGAAGACTGCGCGGCTTGGCGCACGGCCTGTCACGCCGCAACGCGCCTAAACAATGATGCCGATGCGGGAGTGTCGCAAGTCCCGGACAGTGGAAAAAGTCGAAACGCCTACCGCACTGCACGCGCGCAGAACGATTCCATCAACACGGCCGAACAACTCGGATCACGCTTGCGCGATGCTTGCGCGCCGCCTCTCGGCACGCGAAGCGGCCGTCAACCTTAACGTGCGCCGGGCCAGCCGGCGCGGGCTGGAGATGGCATGCGCCTGGATCGTCCGGCGAGGCTCGGAGACCTCGCTGCGCGGCGCATTGTCCTCGGAGCAATTTCGTCCGCGATGAGCATGGCCGGAAGCCTCGGCGGCGGGCCGGTCCGACCATCGCAGCCCTTGGCGGCCCTTGCCGGATATGAGCGATTTGAGGTCGGAACTTTCGGAATGTTGCGTGTGCCTGAAGTCATGCGCGAAAGATTTCGGGCTTTGCCGCCAAGTTTCTTGCGACGCAGCGACGAGAGGCCTAGGGTGCAGTGATCCCATCCAAATCAAGTCGTGGCCGACCGCTCACGACGTTTGCCAGGAGATGATAATGGCCTTCCTGTCCGCTGCGCTCGACCGTGTGAAGCCGTCCGCGACGATCGCGGTCACGGACAAAGCACGCGCGCTGAAAGCCGCGGGCCGCAATGTCATCGGCCTCGGCGCCGGCGAGCCAGACTTCGACACCCCCGCCAACATCAAGCTGGCAGCGATTCGCGCGATCGAGGGCGGCAAGACCAAGTACACCGATGTCGGCGGCATTCCGGAACTGAAGGAAGCCATCATCAACAAATTCCAGCGCGAGAACGGCCTGACCTACAAGCCGAACCAGGTCATCGTCGGCACCGGCGGCAAGCAGGTGCTGTACAACGCGCTGATGGCGACCATCAATCCGGGCGACGAGGTGATCATCCCGGCGCCGTACTGGGTCAGCTATCCCGAAATGGTGGCGCTCGCCGGTGGCGAGTCGGTGCCCGTGGTTTGCACGGCCGCGAGCGGCTTCAAGCTCAAGCCCGAGGATCTCGAGAAGGCAATCACGCCGAAGACCAAGTGGGTCATCCTGTGCTCGCCGTCGAATCCGACCGGCGCGGCCTATACGCGCGCCGAACTGAAAGCGATCACCGACGTGCTGGTCAGGCATCCGCATGTCTGGGTGATGACCGACGACATGTACGAGCACCTGGTCTATGACGACTTCGTCTTCACCACCGCCGCGCAGGTCGAGCCGGCGCTCTACGAGCGCACGCTGACCGTGAACGGCGTCTCGAAGGCCTATTGCATGACCGGCTGGCGCATCGGCTACGCCGGTGGTCCGGCGCCGCTCATCAAGGCGATGGCGACGATCCAGTCGCAGTCGACCTCGAACCCGTCGTCGATCGCACAGTGGGCTTCCGTCGAGGCGCTCAACGGTCCGCAGGACTTCATCCCCGCGAACAACAAGGTGTTCAAGGAGCGTCGTGATCTCGTGGTGTCGATGCTGAACCAGGCGAGCGGGATCGAATGCCCGCGGCCCGAAGGCGCGTTCTACGTCTATCCGTCCTGCGCCGGCACGATCGGCAAGAAGGGGCCGTCGGGCAAGTTGATCGGCAATGACGAGGACTTCGTCACCGAGCTGCTCGAGAGCGAGGGCGTCGCCGTCGTGCAAGGATCGGCGTTCGGGCTCGGGCCCGCATTCCGCATCTCCTACGCCACCAAGACCTCGGATCTCGAGGACGCTTGCAAACGCATCCAGCGATTCTGCGGCAATCTGCGATAAGTCGCTTGCAAACGAGATCAGCTCCCGCACAAGCTGCGGGAGCGTTGTCGCGCGTTTTGCAGTCGAGCGCGCGGTGAATCCAACACGCGCGTGTCAAATCACATCCTGCTCATCTGTCGCGTGATCACGCACATCCCAATAGTCACACGCCGGAAGTTTTTACGGCGTCTTTGCGGTCTGCCTTGTTTTGGACACGACCCTTCCCTTCTGTCCGCGCGCAATTCAGTTCCACTTGCGGAGACAGACTAATGCGACTTTCGACACTAACCCTCGCCACGCTCGCGCTGCTGGCGCCGATCGCCACCGCCAACGCAGCACCCCCGGTCGTTCAGGCCGGCGTCCTCGAGTGCCAGGGCGGGCAGAATGTCGGCTTCGTCGTCGGCTCCGTCACTCAGCTCGAATGCGTTTTCCAGACCGAAGGCCGCCGGCCGGAGGCTTACATTGCGACCGTGCGCCGCGTCGGCCTCGATCTCGGCGTCACCGCGCAGACGCAGCTCGCCTGGGCGGTCAGCGCGCCGGTCACCCGCGTTCCGCGCGGTGCGCTCGCCGGCAGCTATGGCGGCGTCGGCGTCAACGCGTCGGTCGGCCTCGGTGCGGGCGGTAACTTCCTCGTCGGCGGTCCGGCGAATTCCTACGCGCTGCAGCCGATCAGCCTGCAGGGCCAGGCCGGCTTCAACGTCGCGGCCGGCATCGCCGCGCTTGACCTCGAGCCGGTCCGCGTCGGCGGCCCGCGCCGGCACTATCACCGCCGGCATCACCACCACTAAGCCGGTGAAGTCCAAGAGGCCCGCGAAAGCGGGCCTCTTTTTTGTCTCTTGCTTTTATCTCGTGCCGGTCGCGGAGACTTGGCACCGACGGCAATGCAGCCGCATGCTGCCACAATCCGGAGTTGAATACCTCTCATTCTGGCGCGGCGTCGTGTGTTATGGCATAGCAAGCGCGGGCGCCGGGGCACGGCACCCGCTCTGCTCTCTGCTCGCATCACGCCTTCAGCCGGAGACCTCCCACCATGCGTCGTTTCATCTTTCTCGCCGGTGCCGCCGTCGTTGCGCTGGCGGCCTCGATCGCCAGCGTCACCGCCCAGCAGCCGATCCAGCGGGTGCAGGTCGGCGTCCTGGAATGCCGCGGCGGCGCCAGCATCGGATTCATCGTCGGCTCGGTCACCAATCTCGGCTGCGTGCTGCGCGCCGAGGGCGTGCCGGAGGATCGTTACATTGCGACCATCCGCAAGGTGGGTATCGATCTCGGCATCACGCAGGAGTCGGTGTTGGCCTGGGGTGTCTACGCTCCGGTTGCGCGGCTCGGGCCGGCTGCGCTCTCCGGCGACTACGCGGGCGCGCAGGGCAGCGCGACGCTTGGTGTCGGTGTCGGCGGCAACGTGCTGATCGGTGGGTCCGACAACACGATCGCGTTGCAGCCGCTGAGCGTGCAAGGCCAGGTCGGCGTCAATCTCGCCGCCGGGCTGGAAAGCCTCGAGCTACGCCCGGGACGCTAGCCGTAGCGCGGGCCGCTCCTGCCTTGCCGGAGAGACTGCGCGCCATTTCGGAGACGAGAACAGCGTTCCGCTCGCGCCGGATGGCTACAGCGCCGCTCACGATCGCGTGGCGCGAGCAAGACGGGTCACCTGCCGTGCGGCACTTGCGCGAGATCGCGACACGTTGGCGTGACTTCGCGCCGACGCCAGCTACGGAACTGGAGCACAAGGCGCGAAAATCCGAACGTTAACGGGCCGGTCGCTTGATCGCGGCAAGGTTGCAAGACGCCGCACCGCAGCGACGTTTTCCCGCTTGCCAAACGCCTGACGCAGGCAGAGCATGAACGGTCGCCGACCCAATCACGGGCCGAGCTCCAGCATGAGGAGGCGGCAATGGGACAAGACGTCAGAAGTCCCCGAGGTCCACGGTGCATTGCATTGGTGGGCCCTTTCCAAAGCGGTAAAACCACACTTCTGGAAGCGATCATGGCGCGCACGGGCGCCGTCAAGACTGCCGGCAGCGTCGATGCCGGAACTTCCGTCGGCGATGCCACCCCCGAGGCGCGTCAGCACAAGATGGGTGTGAGCTTGACCGCTGCCTCCACCACCTTCATGGGCGACACTTACACCTTTATCGATTGTCCCGGCTCGGTTGAATTCGCGCACGATATGCGTGCCGCATTGCCGGCGATCGATGCCGCGGTCGTGGTCTGTGAGGCCGATGAGAAGAAGTTGCCGCAACTGCAAATCATCCTGCGCGAGCTCGAGGAGCTCGGCATTCCCCGTTTCCTGTTCCTGAACAAGATCGATCGTGCCAACGAGCGCATCCGCGAGACGCTCGCGATGCTGCAGCCCGCCTCGCGCGTGCCGCTGGTGCTGCGCCAGATTCCGATCTGGAACGGCGACTTGATCGAAGGCTTCGTCGATCTCGCGCTCGAGCGCGCCTTCGTCTACCGCGAGCACAAGCCGTCGGAGGTCGTAGCCCTCAAGGGCGGCGACCTCGATCGCGAGAAGGAAGCGCGCTTCTCGATGCTGGAGAAGCTCGCCGACCATGACGACGCGCTGATGGAGCAACTGCTGGAGGATATTCAGCCGCCGCGCGACGCGGTGTTCGATGATCTGGCGCGCGAACTGCGCGAAGGGCTGATCTGCCCGGTGCTGCTCGGCTCGGCGATCCGCGAGAACGGCGTGCTGCGGCTGATGAAGGCGCTGCGTCATGAAGCGCCCGGCGTTGCCGAGACCGCGAAGCGCCTTGGCACGTCCGATGCGAAGGATGCGCTGGCCTACGTGTTCAAGACCGTGCATCTGCAGCACGGCGGCAAGCTGTCGCTGGCGCGCGTGCTTGCGGGCCGCCTCGAGGACGGCGCGACGTTGCAATCGTCGTCCGGCGAAAGTGGCCGCGTTTCCGGCATCCTCGCGGTTTCCGGTGCGCACGACAGCAAGCGTTCGTCGGCCGAGGCCGGCGACGCCGTTGCGCTCGGCAAGCTCGATGCGATCAAGACCGGCGATACGGTCTCGAGCGGCAAGACCGCGCCCGCCTCGCTCGCCAAGGTTGAGCCGGCCGCGCCGGTGCTGTCGATCTCGATCGCTGCGACCGACCGCAAGGACGACGTCAAGCTCGGCCAGGCGCTGTTGCGATTGAACGAGGAGGATCCATCGCTCACGATGGTGCAGAATCCGCACACCCATGACACCGTGCTGTGGGGACAGGGCGAGATGCATCTGCGTGTCGCGCAGGAGCGACTGAAGGACCGCTTCGGCGTCAACGTCAAATCACATCCGCCCGCGATCGGCTACCAGGAAACCATCCGCAAGCCGATCACCCAGCGCGGCCGGCACAAGAAGCAGTCCGGCGGTCATGGCCAGTTCGGCGACGTCGTGCTCGACATCAAGCCGAAGCCTCGCGGCTCGGGATTCGAGTTCCACGAGAAGGTGGTGGGTGGCGCGGTGCCGCGCAACTACATTCCCGCGGTGGAAGAGGGCGTCGTCGATGCTCTGGCGCGCGGGCCGCTCGGCTTCCCGGTGATCGACATCGACGTCACGCTCACCGACGGCTCCTATCACAGCGTGGATTCCTCCGATCTGGCGTTCCGCACCGCTGCGCGGATCGGCATCAGCGAAGCGCTGCCGCAGTGCCAGCCGGTGCTGCTGGAGCCGATCCATATGGTCGAGATCGTCTGTCCCACTGAGGCGACCGCCAAGATCAATGCGATCCTGTCGGCGCGCCGCGGGCAGATTCTCGGCTTCGACACCCGCGATGGCTGGACCGGATGGGACTGCGTCCGCGCCACGATGCCGGAAGCCGAGATCGGCGACCTCATCGTGGAGCTGCGCTCGGCCACCGCCGGCGCCGGCAGCTTCACCCGCCAGTTCGACCGGATGGCCGAAGTGACCGGCCGCGCCGCAGACCAGATCATCGCCGCGCATCGCGACGCGGCGTGATCTGATTGTCATTCCGGAGCGCTCGCGCCAGCGAGCGGATCCGGAATTTCGAGATTCCGGGTATGGTCCGAGATTCCGGGTATGGTCCGTCGGACCATCCCGGAATGACCGATGAGATGCGCTTTTGGCAGTTTCCAAACGCATGCTTGAATCCCGCCGCAACGTGATGCTGGCGTGCGCGCTGAGCGGGCTCGCCGGCTATGTCGACGGCATCGGCTACCTGCATCTCGGCGGTCTGTTCGTCTCCTTCATGAGCGGCAACTCGACCCGGCTTGGCGTGAGCCTTTCCGAGGCGGATTGGAGGCCTGCTTTGGAGGCCTTCGGGCTGATTGTGCTGTTCGTCGTGGGCGCGGCGGCCGGCAGCTTGATCGTGCTCAGCCGCATCGCGCATCGCCAGCCCGTGATCCTGCTCGCCGAGGCGCTGCTGCTCACGGTCGCCGCCACCGCTCACGAATTCGATCGGCCGAACAGCGCGATCGCGGCGATCGTGTTGGCTATGGGACTGGAGAACGCCGTATTTCAACTCGACGGCGGCGGGCTCGGCCTCACCTATGTCACCGGGGCGCTGGTCAAGGTCGGCCAGTTGATCGCCACGGCCCTGACCGGCGGCGCGGGCTGGGCCTGGCTGCCCAATCTGCTGTTGTGGGCGGCACTGGTCGCCGGTGCGCTGCTCGGGGCACTTGCCTACCGCTGGATCAATCTCGCGGCGATCTGGTTCGCTGCGGGCACCGCGTTGGCGCTCAGCATCCTGGCGGCCCAAACCGCGAAGCGGACGGATTGACAGCGACCGCGGCTTGGCCGATGTCACGGACATGACATCGTCCTCCAAAACCCGCGCCGCATGCCTGATCGGCTGGCCGGCGGCGCATTCCCGCTCGCCGCTGATCCATCATTACTGGCTGCGCACGCTCAGCATCGAAGGCGGCTATGTGATCGAGGCGGTGCCTCCGGAGGATTTCAAGGATTTCCTGTTTCGTTTGTCGCTGCGCGGCTTCGTCGGCGCCAATGTCACGCGCCCGCACAAGGAGCGCGCGCTTGCGTTGTCGACGCCGGACGACCGCGCCCGCGCCATCGGCGCCGCCAACACGCTGTGGTTTGCCGACGGCGAATTGCGTTCGACCAACACCGATGTCGAAGGCTTCATCAACAATCTCGACGCCTGCGCGCCCGGCTGGGACAAGGCCGAGGACGCGCTGGTGCTCGGCGCCGGCGGCGCGGCGCGTGCAGTGGTGTTCGGCCTGATCGAGCGCGGCATCGCGCGTGTCCATCTCGTCAACCGCACGATCGATCGCGCTCGCGCGCTCGCCGACCAGCTTGGCGGCAACGTTGTTCCCGCGAGCTGGGAAGCGGTCAACGAGCTGCTGCCGCGCGCAGGGCTGCTGGTGAACACGACATCGCTCGGCATGCACGGCCAGCCTGCACTCGAGATCGATGTCGGCCGGTTGCCGCAATCAGCCGTCGTTTCCGATATCGTCTATGTGCCGCTGGTGACGCCGCTGCTTGCAGCGGCAAAAGCGCGCGGGCTTGATACCGCCGACGGGCTCGGCATGCTCTTGCACCAGGCGGTGCGCGGCTTTGAGTTGTGGTTCGGGCAGCGTCCGCAAGTCACGCCTGAACTGCGCGCGCTGGTCGAGGCCGATCTCACAAAGACTTGAGGCACGGAATAGCGTCGCCAGGCAGGGGTCCAGTGTTGGGTCAGGTTACGACCCGGAGATCACGCCATGCCGTTCCGCCCCAATCCATTCGTCCGTCCGTCTATCGCGCTAGCGATGGTGGCGGCGTCCACGCTCTATGCGCTCGCGCAACAACCGCCCACGCCGACGCGGGTTCGTGGAACCATCGAGAGCGTCGACGGCGATACGCTCGCGGTCAAGTCACGCAGCGGTGAAGAGGTCAAGCTGCACATGACGAACAACGTCGTTGTGCTCGGCCTCACCAAGGTCGCGCTGTCGGACATCAAGGTCGGTTCCTTCATCGGCACCACCACGGTGCCCGGCCCCGATGGCGTGCCGAAGGCGGTCGAGGTGCATGTGTTCCCCGAGAGCATGCGCGGCACCGGCGAAGGCTCGCGGCCGTGGGATCTCAAACCCAACAGCAGCATGACAAACGCGACGGTCGCGCAATCCGTCGTCGGCAATGACGGTCATACGCTGCTGGTGAAATACAAGGACGGCGAGAAGAAGGTCGTGGTGCCGCCCGAGGCGCCGGTTGTGACCTATGTTCCAGGTGACAAGTCGGACCTGAAGGCCGGCGCCAAAGTCATCGCCTTCATGAAGAAAGGGCCGGATGGCACGATCGAGACCGATCGCGTCAGCGTCGGCCGCGATGGGCTCACCCCGCCGATGTGATGGTTCGGTAGCGCGGAGGAGCCAACGGTCGCGCGAACGCGTGCCCGATGACAGGTTCCGCGACACTCGCGACAGTGCCGAGCGCTGAGGTCCCCGGATGTCGCTTCGCTCCATCCGGGCAACGGGCCTTTGGAATACCTGCACGTCGCCGGTGTTTCTAATCTGCCGACCAATCCTCGGGGACAACCATCATGCCAAAATCGTCTTTGATTGCGGCGTTGCTCGCCGTTGCCTTCGCCTCGCTCGCATCCGCACAGCAGCCGCCGACGGTGCGCATCCGCGGCACCATCGAGGCTGTCGACGGCCCGGTGCTATCGATCAAATCGCGCGAGGGCACCGATATGAAGGTGCGCATGACCGACAATGTGGCGGTGTTCGGCGTTGCCAAGACCGACCTGTCCGAGATCAAGCCGGGCTCCTACATCGGCGTCACCGCGATGCCGGAGCCGGACGGAACGCAGAAGGCGATCGCGGTGCATATCTTCCCCGAAAACCAACGCGGCGCCGCGGAGGGTTTCCGCCCCTGGGATCTGCGGGCCAACTCGACCATGACCAATGCGACGGTCGCGGAGACGGTGAAGGGTACCGAGGGCCAGAACATCCTGGTGAAGTACAAGGACGGCGAGAAGAAAGTCGTGGTGCCGCCCGGCACGCCGGTGGTGACCTTCGTGGCCGGAGACAAGTCCGAGATCAAGCCGGGCGCCAAGATCATCATCTTCGGCGCGGCGAAGAAGGACGACGGCACGCTGGAAGCCAATCGTGTCAATGTCGGCCGCGATGGGATTACCCCACCGATGTAGGGAGCAAAACTCTTTCAACGATGTCGTCCCGGCGAAGGCCGGGACCCATAACCACCGTCGCGAATTGTTAGAAAACGCTGTGGCCCCAGTCTTCGCCAAACCGGCCTTTGGGGTAATGGGTCCCGGCCTTCGCCGGGACGACGATTGACAGCGGCTCCATCACACCGCCAGCACGTGGTCGTCGATCTCGGCGATCGTGTTGACGCCGCAGAGCCCCATCGTGGTGGTGAGCTCCTTCGCCAGGATATCGATCGCCTTGGCGACGCCCTCCTGCCCGCCGGCAGGCTGGAAGCCAATCGTGTCAATGTCGGCCGCGACGGGATTACCCCACCGATGTAAGGGAGCAAAACTCTTTCAACGATGTCGTCCCGGCGAAGGCCGGGACCCATAACCACCGTCGCGAATTGTTAGAAAACGCTGTGGCCCCAGTCTTCGCCAAACCGGCCTTTGGGATAATGGGTCCCGGCCTTCGCCGGGACGACGATTGCGTGAGAGGCGACAGCGGCTCCATCACACCGCCAGCACGTGGTCGTCGATCTCGGCGATCGTGTTGACGCCGCACAGCCCCATCGTGGTGGTGAGCTCCTTTGCCAGGATATCGATCGCCTTGGCGACGCCTTCCTGTCCGCCAGCGCCGAGGCCATAGGCATAGGCGCGGCCGATCATGCAGGATTTCGCGCCGAGCGCGAGCGCGCGCATCACGTCCATGCCGGTGCGGATGCCGCCGTCGAACATGATCTCCATCTTGGAGCCGACCGCATCGGCGATCTCGGGCAGCACCTCGATCGACGATGGCGCGCCATCGAGCTGACGGCCGCCATGGTTGGAGACCACGATCGCCTGCGCGCCGGTCTTGGCGGCGAGCTCGGCATCCTCGACGTCGAGGATGCCCTTCAGGATCAGCTTGCCCGGCCAGATGCTGCGGATCCAGTCGATGTCCTTCCAGTTCAGCGAGGTGTCGAACTGGGAGGCGGTCCATTCCGACAGCTTGGTGAGGTCCTCGGTGCCCTTGACGTGGCCGGCGATGTTGCCGAACGTGCGGCGCTTGCCGCGCAGCACGCCGGACACCCAGGCCGGCTTGGTTGCGAAATCGACCAGCTTCGATAGCGACCATTCCGGCGGCACCGTCATGCCGTTCTTGATGTCCTGGTGGCGCTGACCGATCACCTGCAGGTCGACGGTCAAGACCAGCGCCGAGCACTTTGCCGCGATCGCGCGCTCGATCAGCGACTTGATGAAGCCGCGGTCCCTCATGACGTAGAGCTGAAACCAGAACGGCTTGTCGACGGCCGCCGCGATATCCTCGATCGAGCAGATCGACATCGTGCTTTGGGTGAAGGGAATGCCCGCCGCCTGCGCCGCGCGGCAGGCATAGATCTCACCGTCGCCATGCTGCATGCCGAGCAGGCCGACCGGCGCCAGGATCAGCGGCATCGCTGCGGGCTCACCGAGGATCGTGGTCGACAGGTTGCGCTTGGACACGTCGACCAGGATGCGCTGGCGGAACTTGATCTGCTGCAGGTCGGCGGAATTGGCGCGCAGCGTGTCCTCGGTGTAGGAGCCGCGGTCCGCGTAATCGAAAAATGCCTTCGGCACCCGGCGCTTGTGAAGCTGACGCAAATCTTCGATGCAGGTAATGTGCTTCATGGACGTTCCCGGCCTTCCTCTGTCGCAAGTCTTGCAGATGTACGGTGTTGCCGTCATCTAGCATGGTTGGGAGGCCTGCCAAATCGACGACGGATGGGAGAGCGCAATGACGCAATCAGGCTCCAAGCCGAAAGCGAATGAGAATGCCGAAAAGCGCCGTCTGGACGATGCCCTGGAGGAGGGGCTGGAAGAGACGTTTCCGGGTTCCGACCCCGTTAACGTCACTCAGCCGGCGCCCAGCAAGGAGGACCGGCACGTCCTGCGCAAGGGCAAGGGACAGTGAGGCGCTCGCCGGGTCGGCAGCGTCCCAAAGGAGTAATCCTTTATTTCACAAGGGCTTAGCTTCGAATCACGTGATTCGATGCCGGTAATGATTCATCATATTTTTTGAAGCCATTTTAGCGGCTGACACATTATAAGGCCGATGCACGCTAAAATGGCGGGCATTGGGGCGTTCTCGGCGGGTGGGTTCGAGAGGCCCACGCTGGGGGTGACATGAGCCGTAAATATTTTGGGACCGACGGGATCCGGGGCCGCGCCAATGGGCTGATCACGCCGGAGCTTGCACTCAAGGTGGGGCAGGCCGCAGGTCTGGTGTTTCAGCGGGGCGATCACCGCCATCGCGTCGTGATCGGCAAGGACACACGGCTGTCCGGCTACATGATCGAATACGCCATGGTCGCAGGCTTCACCTCGGTCGGTATGGATGTGCTGCTGCTCGGCCCGATTCCGACCCCTGCGGTTGCGATGCTGACCAAGTCGATGCGGGCCGATCTCGGCGTCATGATTTCGGCGTCGCATAACCTGTTCGAGGACAACGGTATCAAGCTGTTCGGCCCGCAGGGCTTCAAGCTGTCCGACGACGTCGAGAAGCAGATCGAGCAGTTGCTCGGCGAGTCGCTCGATCGTCGCCTCTCGCAGAGCGCCAGCCTCGGCCGCGCTCGTCGCATCGACGGCGTCCATGACCGCTACATCGAATTCGCCAAGCGCACGCTGCCGCGCGACCTCAGCCTCGAAGGCCTGCGCGTCGTGATCGATTGCGCCAACGGCGCGGCCTACCGGGTGGTTCCGGAAGCGCTGTGGGAGCTCGGCGCCGACGTCGTTCCGATCGGCGTCGAACCCGACGGCTTCAACATCAACAAGGAATGTGGTTCGACCTCGCCCGAGGCACTGTCCAAAAAGGTGCGCGAGATGCGCGCTGATATCGGCGTCGCGCTCGACGGCGATGCCGATCGCGTCATCCTGGTCGACGAGCGCGGCCATATCGTCGACGGCGACCAGTTGCTCGCGGTGATCGCGCAGAGCTGGAAGGAAGAGGGGCGCCTTGCCAAGCCCGGCATCGTCACCACCGTGATGTCCAATCTCGGGCTCGAGCGCTTCCTTCAAGGCAACGGCATGCACATGATCCGTACGCCGGTCGGTGACCGCTACGTGCTCGAGCAGATGCTCGCCGGCGGCTACAATCTCGGCGGCGAGCCATCGGGCCATATCATCATGTCCGACTACTCGACGACCGGCGACGGCTTCGTGGCGGCGCTGCAGGTGCTGGCCGTGGTGCAGAAGCTCCGCCGCCCGGTGTCCGAGGTCTGCCGGCGCTTCGATCCATTGCCGCAGATCCTGAAGAACGTGCGCTACCGCAGCGGCAAGCCGCTCGACGACGCCGAGGTCAAGTCCGCGATCACCGACGGCGAGAACCGCCTTAACGGCCACGGTCGGCTCCTGATCCGCCCCTCCGGCACCGAGCCGGTGATCCGCGTGATGGGCGAGGGCGACGACCGTATCCTGGTGGAAGAGGTCGTCGACAATATCGTCAGCGCACTCGGCCACGCCGCCGCGGCTTAGCACCTGCCATTCCCGGGGCGCGCGAATGCGCGCCCGAACCGAGAGGCCGCGGCGTACTGGATGGCCCGCCGGAGCCTGTCATCGAGCGCGCGTTCGCGCGACCCGGTGGCGGGCCATGACAACCGAGAGAGAATGTGCATCCGCATTCTCGCGACATGATTTGTCTGAGCCTTGCATCTCGAGGCGCAGCGACGCTGGCCACACAGCGCATCGCTGCTATCGGCTCATGCGACTGGTCGCTGTCACCTCCGCGGCGACTGCGACGGCACGAATCGCGTTTGCGCAGGGTTAAGCATTCGCTAACAGGCGCGCGTTCCCTGTGCCGTCGCAAGACCCATTCGTCAACGTATCGTTAGGACTTGCGGCCGAATCGCCATCTTTGCTGTGCCGTGATTGCATCACTCGCGACAGCAAAGGCGCGATTGCGCGAAAGTCGGTGAGGGATCGTCAACCTTAAAAATTAGGGTTAAGTGCCGCTTAAGCATTTGCTGGCATCGTTCGGCCCGTGAGTTTCAGACGTGGGGCTTTTGCGTGTTCGCCTCACTGGCCAAAGGACGAAGCCAATGCGTAGTGTTAAGTCTTTGATTGCCGCGGGCGCGGCATCCCTGCTGTCCTCCGCGGCGTTCGCCGCCGACATGCCTATCGCCCCACCGCCGGCCTATGGACCGCCGCCGGTGGCTGACTTCGGCGGCTGGTATCTGCGCGGCGATATCGGCATGACCAACCAGCGCATGGGCAGCCTGCACAGCCGAAGCATCGATTCCGTCAATGCCAGCTTCCCGGGCGCGCTGCAGGACAACGGCTTCGGCTTTGACAGCTCGCCGCTCTTCAAGCTCGGCGTCGGCTATCAGTTCAACAACTGGTTCCGCGCCGATCTCACCGGCGAATATCGCGGCAAGGCCAATCTCCACGGCTCCCAGAACATCCCGCTGAATGCAGCATTCGCCGGCTTCGCCGCGGCCGACAACTACAGTGCAAGCAAGTCGGAATGGGTCGTCATGGCGAACGCCTATGTTGATCTCGGCACTTGGTGGTGCGTGACGCCCTATATCGGCGCCGGCGTCGGCGCGGCCCATAACCAGATCAGCGGCTTCCGCGACGACGGCGTGATCTACTTCCCGGTCGGCACTCTCAACAACAGCGTCACCTACGGAGCTGATGCCGGCAAATGGAACTTTGCCTGGGCCCTCCATGCGGGCCTCGCCTACAAGATCTCGCCGAACGTGACGCTCGATCTGGCCTATCGCTACATCAACCTCGGCGACGCCACCACCGGTCCCACGCGGGCGTTCGATGGCTCATTCAGCAACGGCAGCCCGTTCACCATCAAGGACCTCACATCGCACGACCTGATGCTCGGCGTGCGTTGGAATCTGGACGCCGAGCCGGTCTATGCGCCGCCGCCCCCGCTGATCACCAAGGGTTAATGTCCGGTCTTCACCGGTTAACGATTGCAGACGGCGCGGGATCATCCCGCGCCGTTTTTCTTTGTCGCCGATATCGCAAGCTCTGCAACGAGAGCATGCCGAAAGCGGCCGGCGACAACGATTGGTTAAGGTTAACAGGCGATGATCAGCGCGTAATTTGCTGTATTTGGATGGAGCGTGGCGATGCGTAGGTTGTTGCTGGCGGCGATGATGTTCGGGGCGGTAACCGGCGCGCACGCCGCTGACATGCCCGTGCTGCGCGGCGGCTTCACTGAGGCGCTGGCCCGCCCGACCACCAACTGGGAGGGCTTCTATATCGGCGGACAGGCCGGCTATGGATCGTCCGACGAGAATTTCAGCGGGACAAACGCCAACATGCTCTCCGCGCTGCTTGATCACAACGTGATCCAGCAGATGGATGTCGCAAACTGGAATCTCGGGCTCGGCAAGCAATCGCAGCGCTCGCCGGCCTATGGCGGCTTCGTCGGCTACAACGTGCAGTTCGATGACGTCGTCGTCGGAGCCGAGATGAGCTACATGCACGCCAACAATTTCGGCGGCACGTCGATCGCGACCAAGGAGCTGGTCAGCGGCACGAAGCTGTCGGACAGCATGTTCCATGACGTGCGCGTCGATTCTGGGGCCGCAATCGAGATCACGGACCTCGCCACCTTCCGCGCCCGCGCCGGCTATGCCTGGGGCTGCTTCCTGCCCTACATGTTCGGCGGCTTCGCGCTGGGCAATGCCAATATCACGCGCTTCGTCACCGTCTCGGACGCCATCAGCGCCACGGGAGCGCCAGGGTCGTTTACATCGCTGATGCCCCTGAGCGCCTCCGATGTGCTGCACAATCACCTGGTGTACGGCTATAGTGGCGGCCTTGGCGTCGATGTGAGCCTGATGGCCGGTCTCTTCATGCGCGCGGAGTGGGAGTACGCCCGCATCACGTCCACCGTCGATACCAACATCAATACGGTGCGCGTCGGCGTCGGCTACAAGTTTTGACGCACCACCGCACGGCTTGACAGCGAACAGCGTCGCTGTTCCGATATCTCTCCTTGAAGCGCGATGAATCCTCGTCGCGCTTGCTTGTTGTTCGGGCCTGATTTCGGACAAGCGGGTCTGCTACCGCGATCGGGCCGAGGGAGCGCAACCAGATGAAAATCTACGGCGACGCCAATTCGGGCAATTGCCTGAAGGTGAAATGGGTGTGCGACAGACTGGCGCTGCCCTACACGTGGATCGAGATCGATACGATGAAGGGCGGGAGCCGGACGCCCGAGTTTCTTAAGCGGAACGGTTGGGGCCAGGTGCCCACGGTCGAGCTGGACGACGGCCGCACGCTGGCCCAGTCCAACGCCATCATCCGCTATCTCGCGCGCGGCAGCGACCTGATCCCCACAGATGCCTATCGCGCGGCGCAGATGGATGCGTGGATGTTCTGGGAGCAGAACAGCCACGAGCCTTACGTGGCGGTCTGCCGCTTTCACATTGTGTATCTCGGCAAGGCGGCGGCGGATCTCGATCCGAACCTGGTGAAGCGCGGCTATGTGGCACTCGATCACCTGGAGCGATATCTCGGCGGCGCGCGCTTCCTGGTCGGGGACGCGTTCTCGCTGGCCGATGTCTCGCTGCTCGCCTACACGCGGGTCGCCCATGAAGGCGGCCTCGACCTCGATCGCTATCCCGCGATCAACCGCTGGATTGCCGATGCCGAGCGCGTGCTTGGCCTGCCGCCGGCACGCTGACCTGAATGGAACGAACGACGATGACCGCACCGACATCCGCCACCATTCGCCGAGCTCGCCGCGACGACGTCGCCGCCATCGTCGGCATGCTGGCCGACGATCCGCTCGGCAGCGCGCGCGAGCGGATCGAGGATCCGCTGCCGCAAAGCTACTATCAGGCATTCGAACGGGTCGATCGCGATCCTAACCTGCAGCTCGTCGTCGCCGTCGACGGCGAGGGGACGGTCGTCGGCTGCCTGCAACTGGCAGTCCTGCCGGGCATCAGCTCGCAAGGCGGCTCGCGCGGTTTGCTCGAGGACGTGCGCGTTGCAAAGCGTTGCCGCAGCCGCGGCATCGGCGAGCAGCTTGTGCAGTGGGCGGTCGCGGAAGCGCGTGCGAAGGGCTGCATGCTCGTCGAACTGTTGACGCATCATACCCGCGTCGATGCGCAGCGCTTCTATGAGCGGCTTGGATTCGCACGCAGCCATGTCGGCATGACGATCCGTTTCTAACGCGCTGGCCATACGATCCCAGTCACCGGGTCGGCGCGAAGCGCCGCCGGATGACAGGATCCGCGACGCAATCCATCCTCGGATCTGACGAGGAGAGTGGAGCGAGCGCAGGCCGCTCTTCGGTCGAGGAGTTGCCGATTCCCGTGGTTTCACGGGCCGGCGGAATTGGCGCCGCGTGTCGACGACGCCCCATCAATCAGCCGTGATGCCGATATCCGGCCGACATATCCGAAGTTTCTTGACGTTCTGACGCCTTTCCACTATTTCCGGCGGCGGGAAACCTCTCCCCACCGAGAGGCAGCTATCTGGAAGGGTAGATTATGACTGCAGCGAAGCCCGCTTCGCGGCCCCATGTGCCGCATTTTTCCTCCGGCCCCTGTGCCAAGCGCCCCGGCTGGAACCCCGACAATCTCAAGGACGCCGCCCTCGGTCGCTCGCATCGTGCGAAGATCGGCAAGGCCAAGCTCAAGCTCGCGATCGAGCTGACGCGCGAGGTGCTTGAAGTCCCTGCCGACTACAAGATCGGCATCGTGCCGGCCTCCGACACCGGCGCGGTCGAGATGGCGCTGTGGTCGCTGCTCGGTGCGCGGCCCGTCACCACGCTCGCCTGGGAATCCTTCGGCGAAGGCTGGGTCAGCGACATCGTCAAGGAATTGAAGCTCAAGGACGTCACCAAGCTGAACGCGGCTTACGGTGAAATCCCCGATCTCTCCAAGGTGGACCCCGCGTCCGACGTCGTCTTCACCTGGAACGGCACCACTTCGGGCGCGCGCGTGCCGAACGCTGACTGGATCAGCGCGACCCGCGAAGGCCTCACGATTTGCGACGCGACGTCGGCCGCCTTCGCGCAGCCGCTCGACTTCGCCAAGCTCGATGTCGTCACCTTCTCCTGGCAGAAGGCGCTCGGCGGCGAGGCCGCACACGGCATGCTGATCCTCTCGCCGCGCGCGGTCGAGCGGCTGGAGACCTACAAGCCGGCCTGGCCGCTGCCCAAGATCTTCCGCCTGACCAAGGGCGGCAAGCTGAACCAGGGTATCTTCGAGGGCGAGACCATCAACACGCCGTCGATGCTCTGCGTCGAGGATTATCTCGACGCGCTGAACTGGGCGAAGTCGATCGGCGGCCTGAAGGCGCTGATCGCGCGTGCCGACGCCAACACCAAGGTGCTCGCCGACTGGAAGGCGAAGACGCCGTGGATCGATTTCCTGGCGAAGGATCCCGCGATCCGCTCCAACACCTCGGTGTGCCTCAAGTTCACCGATCCCGCGATCACCTCGCTTCCATCAGAAGCGCAAGCCGACTTCTGCAAGAAGCTGGTCGCGCTGGTGGAGAAGGAGAACGCCGGCTTCGACTTCGCGTATTACCGCGATGCGCCGGCGGGCCTGCGGATCTGGTGTGGCGCCACCGTTGAAGCAAAGGACGTCGAGCTGCTCACGCAGTGGATCGACTGGGCCTTCGCCGAGACCAAGGCAGCGCTGCCCAAAGCGGCGTAAGTTTTCTCTTGTCACCTCTCCCCGTTCTTACGGGGAGAGGTCGGATTTCTCCGGGCGATGCGCAGCATCGTCCCGTGCAATCCGGGTGAGGGGCCCTTTCGGCTTGTTCCTCGCCCGCGGCTGCCCCTCACCCCAACCCTCTCCCCGTAAGAACGGGGAGAGGGAGAAGTGATTAGAGACTTCACCACATCGGCCCGAGCGGCCTGCTCCCTCTGTGGGGCAAAGGAACATCCACATGTCCAAACCCAAAGTTCTCATTTCCGACGCGCTGTCTCCCGCTGCCGTGCAGATCTTCAAGGATCGCGGCGTCGACGTCGACTTCCAGCCCAATCTCGGCAAGGACAAGGAGAAACTTGCCGAGATCATCGGCAACTATGACGGCCTCGCGATCCGCTCGGCCACCAAGGCGACCGCCAAGATCATCGAGAAGGCCAAGAAGCTGAAGGTGATCGGTCGGGCCGGCATCGGCGTCGACAATGTCGAGATTCCGGCGGCGACCGCCAAGGGCATCATCGTGATGAACACGCCGTTCGGCAATTCGATCACGACCGCCGAGCACGCCATCACCCTGATGCTGGCGCTGGCGCGCGAGATCCCGCAGGCCGATGCCTCGACCCAGGCCGGCAAGTGGGAGAAGAACCGCTTCATGGGCGTCGAGATCACCGCCAAGACACTGGGCGTGGTCGGCTGCGGCAATATCGGCTCGATCGTCGCCGACCGCGCGCTCGGCCTGCGCATGAAGGTGATCGCGTTCGATCCGTTCCTGTCGCCGGAGCGCGCCAAGGATATCGGCGTCGAGAAGGTCGAGCTTGACGACCTGTTGAAGCGCGCCGATTTCATCACGCTGCACACGCCGCTGACCGACAAGACGCGCAACATCATCGACGCGGCCGCGATCGCCAAGATGAAGAAGGGCGTTCGCATCATCAACTGCGCGCGCGGCGGCCTGGTCGACGAGCAGGCGCTGGTCGAGGCGCTCAACTCCAAGCATGTCGCCGGCGCCGCCTTCGACGTGTTCGTCGAGGAGCCGGCGACCGCGAACGTGCTGTTCGGCCATCCCAACGTGATCTGCACTCCGCATCTCGGCGCCTCCACCACCGAAGCGCAGGAGAACGTCGCGCTGCAGGTCGCCGAGCAGATGTCGGATTACCTGTTGTCCGGCGCAATCTCGAACGCCGTCAACTTCCCCTCGATCACCGCGGAAGAGGCGCCGAAGCTGAAGCCGTTCATCGAGCTCGCCGAGAAGCTCGGTTCGTTCGCCGGCCAGCTCACCGAGAGCGGCATCCTCAAGACCCAGATCACCTATGAGGGCCATGTCGGCGAGATGAAGATCAAGGCGATCACCTCGGCGGTGCTGTCGGGTCTGCTGCGGCCGATGCTGGGCGAGGTCAACGTGGTCTCGGCACCCGTCGTCGCCAAGGAGCGCGGCATGGTGGTGGACGAGGTCGTGCGCGCCGCGCAGAGCGACTATGAAAGCCTGATCACCGTCACCGTCACCACCGAGCGACAGGTGCGTTCGGTGTCGGGCACCGTCTATGCCGATGGCAAGCCGCGCCTCGTCGACATCAAGGGTATCCGCGTCGATGCCGAGTTCGGCAAGTCGATGATCTACGTGACCAACGAGGACAAGCCGGGCTTCATCGGCGCGTTTGCGAGCCTGCTCGGCGACGCCAAGATCAACATCGCGACCTTCCATCTCGGCCGCGTCAAGCAGGGCGGCGACGCCATCGCGCTGGTCGAGGTCGACGGTGCGGTGCCGGCGGACGTGCTTGCCAAGGTGCAGGCGCTGCCGCAGGTGAAGCAGGCCAAGGCGCTGAGCTTCTAAAAGCCTCTTCTCTGTCATGGCCGGGCTTGACCCGGCCATCTACGTCTTGCTTGAGGTCCGCGCTGAAAGACGTGGAAGCCCGGGCATTGACGACGGGGAAATACGTTTCAAACACAACGATATTCCGATCTGCGGAACTGAACGCCGTCTCCGACCCTGGAGGCGGCGTTTGTCGTCGGCAGGCATCCGGTATTCTTGTTGTGCCGGCCGAAATTAGGTGTACGAACGGGTCATGACACGCCACAATGACCGTCATCTCGAAGGGAGAAAACTATGCGTGAAGCCGTAATCGTTTCCTATGCGCGCACCGGCCTGGCGAAGTCCGGCCGTGGCGGATTCAACATCACCCCGCCGATGTCGCTCGCCGCGCACGCGATCAAGCACGCCGTCGATCGCGCCGGCGTCGACAAGGAGTATGTCGAGGACTGCTATCTCGGCAATTGCGCGCATGGCGCGCCGAACATCGGCCGCCAGGCGGCGCTGCTCGCCGGTCTGCCGAAGTCGACCGCCGGTGTCTCGGTGAACCGTTTCTGCTCGTCGGGCCTGCAGACCATCGCGATGGCCGCCAATTCGATCCGCTCCGACGGCTCGGATTGCATCGTCGCCGGCGGCGTCGAGAGCATCTCGATTCCCGGCGGCGGCTCGCCGAAGGAATCGATCGATCCGGATCTGCTCAAGACCGCGCCCGACATCTTCATGGCGATGATCGACACCGCCGACATCGTCGCCGAGCGTTACAAGGTCAGCCGTGAATACCAGGACGAGTATTCGCTGGAGTCGCAGCGCCGCATGGCGGCCGCGCAGCAGGCTAACAAGTTCAAGGACGAAATCGTCCCGATGAAGACCAGGATGAAGGTGGTCGACAAGGTCACCAAGGAAGAGAGCATCAAGGACTACGTCGTCGATCGCGACGAGTGCAACCGTCCGGAGACCACGCTGGAAGGTCTCGCCAAGCTCGAGCCGGTGAAGGGTCCCGGCAAGTACATCACCGCCGGCAATGCCAGCCAGCTCTCCGACGGCGCCGCGGCCGTGGTGCTGATGGAAGCCAAGGACGCCGAGAAGCGCGGTCTCAACCCGATGGGCCGGTTCGTCGCCTGGGCCTCGGCCGGCTGCGAGCCCGACGAGATGGGCATCGGTCCGATCTACGCGGTGCCGAAGCTCCTGAAGCGGCACGGCCTGAAGATCGACGACATCGATCTCTGGGAGCTCAACGAGGCGTTCGCCAGCCAGTGCCTCTATTCGCGCGACAAGCTCGGCATCGATCCCGAGAAGTACAATGTCAACGGCGGCTCGATCGCGATCGGCCATCCCTTCGGCATGACCGGCGCGCGTCTCACCGGCCACCTGCTGCAGGAAGGCCGTCGCCGCAAGGCCAAGTGGGGCGTCGTGACCATGTGCATCGGCGGCGGCCAGGGCGGCGCGGGCCTGTTCGAGATCTATAGCTGAGGTCTCGGCTCGGCTGAGCCGTTCGGAAGACGACAGCACGGCGCCTCAGGGCGCCGTGTTTTTTTGTGCTCACTCCATGCCCGTCATTGCGAGCGAAGCGACTTGTCCGCCGAAGCCTTGGCAAAGGCGGAAGCAATCCATTCCTCCGCGCATGTGGAGCGATGGATTGCTTCGTCGCTTCGCTCCTCGCAATGACGACAAAGCGATACCTCGGACATCGCCGCACCATGACGAGGCCGCCATCGCGCCACGATCACGCCGCACCGAAACCTCAATCGAACCAGTCGCTTCTTCGTCGCGTCTCACCACGAGCAAGCGTGCTCCGCGACGCCGGAGCACCTCGCGCCTCGCGTGACACGCGATGCTTCTCGGAGGGATATCAATGCGATTGATTGCGAATTGTCTGGTGACCACCAGCCTAGTGCTGGTCACTGCCCTGGCCGCCGGGCCGCTCCATGCGGCCGATCTCGACGCGATCTCGAATATCGACGCCGTCACCGTCTATCCCGATGGCGCGAGCGTTACTCGCGTCATCACACTGGACCTGCCTGCCGGCGACAATACGCTGGTCGCAAAGGATTTCCCGCTGCTGCTCGATCCGTCCTCGTTGCGGGTCGAAGGTGAGGCGGCTGCGAGGCTGTCGATCGGTGCGATCGACACGCGCGAGCCGCGCAAGATCGTACCGGCCAACCTGCCGGAGATCGACAAGCGCATCGAGGCGCTGAAGGATGAACGCGCCGATCTGCAGGGCACGATTGCGGCCGCCGAGGCGCGGCGCAAGTTCGCGACCCGCTTTGCCGAGGCCTCGCCGGCCGGCCTCGGCGAGAAGGGCGAGGCGCGCCCGGTCAGTGAATGGCGCGCCGCATTCGCGGCCGTCGCGGACGAAGTCGCAACCGCTGACAGCACGATCCGTGACGCCAGGCGCAAGCAACGCGACATCGATCGCGAGGTCGCGCGGCTCGAAGCCGACCGCGCCGCCAAGCCGCCGAGCAAGCTCGAGGTTCGGATCGACGTCGCTTCCACGGCCGCGACCAGGGCGACGTTGCGGGTGACCTATTCGGTGCCCAACGCCCGCTGGACCCCGCTCTATGACGCTCGTCTCGACACCGGCGCAAGGGATCGCAAGCCGGCGATGGAGCTGGTGCGCCGCGCCGAGATCACGCAAGCGACCGGGGAGGATTGGTCGAACGTCACGCTCGGCGTCTCCACCGTCCGCGTCGCGCGCGGCGGCAATGCGCCGGACCTCAATTCGCTGATCGTGCAATATCCGCTGCCGCTGCGACCGATGGCGGCAGCCAAGGCATTGGACAGCATGCAGCGCTCGGCGCTTGCGCCGGCACCGGAGGTCGAGCAGGGCGAGGCCTCGCTTCGCAAGCATGCCGAGGAGCGGGAGGCGACCGCCGAGATCGGCGCCTTCCAGGCTACCTTCAGGATTCCGGGACGTGTCAGTGTCGCGGCAAATGAGAGTGCAAAAAGCCTGCGGATCTCGACGGCTGTGATCGTGCCGGATCTCGCGATCCGCGCCGTTCCGGTGATCGATCCCACCGCGTTCCTCGAGGCGAGTTTTGTGCAGAGCGACGACGCGCCGCTGCTGCCGGGGCGGGTGTCGATCTACCGTGACGGCATCTTCGTCGGCCGGGGCCAGATGGTGGCGACCGCGAAGGACGAGACAGTGCGGCTCGGCTTCGGCGCCGACGACAAGGTCAAGATCGAGCGCACGGTGGTGAAGCGCAACGAAGGCTCAGCCGGGCTCATCGTGACGACGTCGAAGACCGAGGAGCGTGCGTTCAAGACCACGGTGCGCAACGGTCACGATTTCCCGGTCAAGGTCGCGATCCTCGATCAATTGCCGGTCAGCGAGACCAACGACATCGTGGTCGAGATGTTGCCGTCAAGCACGCCCGCGACCACCACCAATCTGCGCGACAAGCGCGGCGTGCTGGAATGGGCGTTCGAGGCCAAGCCCGGTGAAGTCAGAGACATCAATTTCGCATGGCGGATGCGCTGGCCGAAGGACAAGGGCGTCGTGATGGTGCCGGCGGGCTAGCGCTCCTGTCGCGTCATTGCGGCGACCCATCCCACCGCGAGCGGAGAAACGGCGAAAGCCTTTCCGCTGGACCGTAATGGACTAGATCGGCCGCATGGTTTGCGGCAGCAGGAACGGCACGCCGTGGTCGGTGTGCTGGATCGTCGCGTCGATTTCGAAGATCTGCCTGATCGTCTCGGGCCGCATCGCGGTGGCGCGGTCGCCGTCGATGGCGAGGCGGCCGCGATGCAGCAGCAGGATGCGGTCGGCGAACCGCATTGCGAGATTAAGGTCGTGCAGGATCGCGATCACGGTGGTGCCGCGCTGCGCGCGTCGCCGCGCGATCTCGACAAGATCGAGCTGGTGCCGCAAATCGAGACTTGAGGTCGGCTCATCCAATAGCAACAGGCCGGGGCCGTGCCTTGCTTCACCACAGGCGAGCTGCACCAGCACGCGGGCGAAATGCGCGCGCTGCTGCTCGCCGCCCGACAGCGTCGGCAGTTGCCGGGCGCGGAAATGCGCCAGGCCCACCTCGTCCAGTGCGGCCTCGACCAGCCCGCGAGCCGCGGCGCGCGGGCTCTCGCCGGCACCCATGGTGACGATTTCCTCGACCGTGAACGGGAAGCTGACATTGACGTGCTGCGACAGCATAGCGCGATGCTGCGCGAGCGCGCGCGGCCCGTAGGCGTGGATGTCGCGCTGCTTGAGGCGGACCGTCCCTCGCGACGGGTGGAGATCGCCGGACAGCACGCGCAGCAGGGTCGACTTGCCGGCGCCGTTGGGACCTGCGATCGCGACCATCTCGCCGGCGCCGATCTGCAGCGATACCGCATCGACCAGGGTCGCGCCGCCGACCGCGATCGACACTGCCTGCGCCTCGATCAGGTCGGTCACAGCGAAACCAATCCGCGCTGGCGCAGCAGCATCGCGAGGAAGAATGGCGCCCCGATCGCTGCGGTCAGGATGCCGATCGGCATCTCGGCCGGCGCGACGACGGTACGTGCCACCGTATCGGCGCCGACCAGCAGGATCGCGCCCGATAGCGCGGAGGCCGGAAGCAGCAGACGATGCGACGGCCCGATCACGAGCCGCAACAGATGCGGCACCACGATGCCGACGAAGCCGACTACGCCGCAGACCGAGACCGCAACGCCGGTCATCGCCGACACCAGCACGATCGCGATCCGCTTCAGCCGTTCGACGTCGACACCGCTGTGAAATGCCTCGGCTTCACCAAGCACCAGCACGTCGAGCCCGCGTGCGATCGCGAGGCATGCGACAACAGCGATCGCCAGCACCGGCGCCAGTGTCGTGACCTTGGCCCAGGTCGCGCCGCTCAGTGATCCCAGCAGCCAGAACGTGATGTCGCGGAGCTGGCGATCGTCGGCGGCGAACACCAGCAGCCCGATGCCGGCATTGGCGATCGCGGCGATCGCAAGGCCCGCCAGCAGGAAGATCGCAATCGAGGTCCGCCCGCCGCGGCTGGCGATGGCATAGAGGATCATGGTCGTGAGCAGCGAGCCGCCGAACGCCGCAATTGGCAGCATCTGATTCTGCAGGGCACGCAGGCTTTCGCCGAGCTGGCTGTCGGTGAATACGATCGCCGCGGCGGCGGCAAGGGCGCCGCCCGAGGAGACGCCGACCAGCGCCGGATCGGCGAGCGGATTGCGGAACAGGCCCTGCATGATCGCGCCGGAGACGGCCAGCAGGCCGCCGATCATCGCGGCCGCCGCGATCCGCGGAATCCGGATCGACCACAGCACGAGCTGGTCGCGTGCGACGAGCGGGTTGGAGCCGTCGTCGATCCACAGGCCGAGCGCCGCGGGCAGCCGCGCCAGCGGAATGCCTGCGGCACCGACGGTCAGTGCGACCAGGGCGGTGCCGGCCAGGGCGGCGAGCAGGCAAGCAAGCGTCAGCGAGGCCGCAGGCCGCAGCACAGCGCCGGCCCGGCGTTTCGTCCCGTGCGGACGGCCTTCGGCCAGCACGCTCATTGCCGGCAGTTGGCCGTCAGGACGGCGGGCTTGAAGGTCCCGCCCTGCGCCGCCAGCTCTGGATAGAGCTTGAGTGAGAGATCGCGCGCCGCCGCGGCAGTGCGCGGCCCGAAGCCGAGCAGGTAAAGCCCTTCCATCGAGATGAAGGTCTTGTTGGCAGCGACCGGCGTCAGCGCGAAGGCCGGATGGCCGAAGATCGATTGGGCGCTGAGCGAGTCTTTGCCGCGGTCGATCGAGAGCACGACATCGGGTTTCGCCGCCACGATGGCTTCGTCGTTGATCGGCTTGTAGCCGTCATAGCCGTCGATCGCGTTGACGGCGCCAGCGAGCTGGATGATCTCGTCCGCGGCGGTGTTGTGACCTGCGGCCATGGCGCGGCCGTTCAACAACGACATCACGAACATCACGCGCACCGGCTTCGTCACCTTGGCGCGCAGCGCACGCAATTGCGCGAGATCGGTCTCCACCGCTGTGGTCAGGCAGGCGGCGCGCCGATCGGCAGCCATGGCATGCCCGACTACCTTGATCTTCTCGACGAGCCCAGCCTCGGAGAACGTCTCGGGCACCAGCACCAGCGGCACCTTGGCAGCCTCCAGCACGTCGATGGTCTCCTTCGGACCGGAGCCCTGCGCCGCCAGCACCAGCGTCGGGTGAAGCCCGAGCACGCCCTCGGGCGACAACTGGCGCATGTAGCCGACGTCGGGCTTCTCGCGCAGCGCAGTCGGGGGATAGAGGCTGGTCGAGTCGATGCCGGCAATGCGGTCCTCGAAACCAAGCGCATAGAGGATCTCGGTGATCGCGCCGCCGATCGAGACGATCCGCGAGGGGTCGTCGATCACGACGTTGCGGTCGCGGGCGTCATGCACGGTGAGACCCTCGGCGGTCGCCATCTCCGGTAACATCAGGCAGCAGAGCGTGAGCAGGGCGAGCGTGCGGCAAATTGTCATCGTTGATGTCACTTGGTGAGGATCAGCTTGTTCTGCGACGTCAGCCGCAATCGGTAGTTCTCTTCGCCATGCGCGATGATGATCTCGCGCTCGGCTGCAAACAAGTCGCGGCTGTCGATGCGATTTCCGCGCATAATGAGGGTCTTAGCCGCGCTCGAAGCGTTTTCCGTAGGCCTTCCGGCCGCGCCGCTGTTGTCTCCGGAAGCTGCCGACATCGTCCTGGTGCTGCGCCTTCGAATTTTTTCGGATGTTGTATGTTTGTATAAGCGGGCCAAGGCGCATTCCAACGGCCGCACTTTACAATCGATGTAAACAGCGTCGCCGCATTCTTGACCGCTTTGTTGCCGGCACGTAACCAATCGTCACATGATGCGGGCGGGTGGTCCGCATCGCAATGACATCGTTAGCCAGCAAGCCGCTCGCACGTTGCCGAGCGCACGCCAGCCAAACCAACAAGCGATCATCGGGCTGGGGCTGATATGGCTGACAGGGCTAGGTATTCGCGCGCCCTGATTGTGGGCGCGTCGGTGTTTTCATTTGCGGCAACCATGTCGGAGGGCAGTCTTGCCCAGACCGCTGATCCGTCGGCCGCCCAGCCCGCGCCGGCGCTGCCCAAGCAGGCGAAGCGCAAGCCGGCGAAGCCGCCGGCCGAGCAGCAGGCCGCGTCTTCACCTATCAATGCACGGGCGCAGATCGGCGCGGTGCCGGTGCAATCGCTCGACACCATCACGGCGGTTGCGAACAAGACCGATGAGCGCGCGATCGACACGCTGGCGCCGGTGAGTGTCGTCACGCTGGAGAAGATTCAGGGCCTGCAGCCGAACCGGCTGTCCGACATCTTCTATAATGTGCCTGGCGTCTCGGTCCAGGAGCGCGGCGACGATCCGTCGACCGTGATCAACATCCGCGGCCTGCAGGACTTCGGCCGTGTCGCCGTGGTCGTCGACGGCGCGCGGCAGAACTATCAGCGCACCGGCCACAACGCGAATGGCTCGTTCTTCCTCGATCCCGAGTTGATCGGCGGCGTCGATGTGGTGCGCGGCCCGACCGCGAACATCAATGGCTCCGGCGCGATCGGCGGCGTGGTCTCGTTCCGTACCAAGGATATCGACGATGTGCTGCGTCCCGGCGAGCGCTGGGGCGTCGACATGTCGGGCTCCTACGGCACCAACCGGGATCGCGGCATGGGCTCGGTGTTCGGCGGCGTGCGGGTCGATCCCAATGTCGACGTGTTCGGCGGCGCCGTCTATCGCACCCAGGGCAACTACAAGGACGGCTCGGGCACCGAGATCGGCAACACCGGCAACGAGATCGCCGGCGGCCTGATGAAGGTGACAGTCCGTCCGGCCGAAGGTCACGAGATCAAGCTCGGCGGCGTGTTCCAGGATTATCAGTATGACATCGGCCAGTTCAATCGCGGCCCGGTGCTGACCGCGGCGCAGCGCGCGCTGTATCAGGGCTCGTCAGTCTACGCATCCGACGTCAGGAATTACACGGGTACACTGAGCTGGAAATACTCCAGGCCGGACGACATGCTGTTCGACTGGAACATCTCGGTCTACGGCAACCGCACCGACAACGACCAGACCAAGACCTACCACTACAGCACGTCTGGATCGGCCTATTGCGGAGCGGGCATTGCTGGCAACAACATCTCCGGCTGCGTCGGCGACAAGCGCGGCTATTCGCTCGATACGGTCGGTCTCGACGTCAACAACACCTCGCGCTTCGACATCGGCGAGTGGCGCAATGCCGTCACCTACGGCTTCGATGCCTTCCGCGACGATGTCCAGACCTTCGATGGCCGCGGCAACTCCAACATCACGACTCCCAGCGGGCAGCGCACGGTGTCCGGCGGCTTCGTCCAGTTGAAGCAGAACTATTCGAGCTGGCTCGAAATCGTCAGCGCCATCAGGTACGACCGCTACGATCTCAGTTCCTTCAACACCTCGACCAGCGGCGATCGCTTCTCGCCGAAGATCACGGTCGGCGTTACGCCGGTCGCGGGCTTCACGCCCTATGTCAGCTACGCCGAGGGCTATCGCGCGCCGTCGATCACCGAGACGCTGATTGCCGGCGGCCACGCGACCGGCGGCGGCCCGGCGTTCTTTGTCTGCCCCGACGGCACCAGCGGCCTGTTCTGCTTCCTGCCGAATCCCGGCCTGCGGCCCGAGGTCGGCAAGAACAAGGAAGCCGGCGTCAACTTGAAGTATGACGGCATCTTCTCGGCCGGCGATACGTTCCGCGGCAAGATCAACGTGTTCCGCAACGACGTCGACGGCTATATCGACCTGGTCGCCTCGACGCCGACCCCGGTGCCGCCGTTCGGCTCCTTCAGCCAGTTCTACCAATACCAGAACATCGCGCATGCTCGCATCGAGGGCATCGAGGCGGAGACGATGTACGACGCCGGCACCTGGTTCCTTGGCCTCAGTGGTCACCTGATGCGGGGCAAGAACACCCAGACCAATATCGGTCTCGCCACGATCACGCCGCGCAAGGTGACGACGACGGCGGGCGTGCGCCTGCTCGACCGCACGTTGACGATCGCGGCGCAGTGGTCGTCATTCGGCGCCAACAACGATCTTCCGGCGGGCTATCTGCCCTCGACGGCCTATGAGATCGTCAATCTCTATCTGACCTGGAACGCCACCAAGGACATCACCTTCACGGCGTCGGTCGACAACCTGTTGAACCAGTACTACCGGCCCTACGCGATCCCGGGCAGTTCGACCGACGGCACCACGCAGAACGACGTGTTGTTCTCGAGCCCTGGTCCGGGCACCGTCTACAAGGCCGGGCTGAAGATTCACCTCGGTGGAGCGTGACGCGACGAGCCGATCCTTCCATCCAGGTTGCTCCGGCCGCGCTGGTGCCCCCAGCGCGGCCTTGGCGCGTCCATGTTATCAACGAGATCAACCGGCAGGATCGCGAAAGGCGTCCGCTGCAAACAGGAGAACTCTTTCATGTTCATCGCAATGAACCGGTTTCAGGTGAAGAAGGGCTCGGAGGAAGCCTTCGAGACGGTCTGGAAGACGCGGGAGTCCTATCTCGGCGATCTGCCGGGCTTCATCGAGTTTCACCTGGTGAAGGGCCCCGAGGCCGAGGACCACACGCTCTATGCGACCCACACGGTGTGGGCGGACAAGGCCGCGTTCGAGACCTGGACCAAGTCCGAGGCGTTCCGCCGCGCCCATTCCCGCGCCGGCAACGAGACCGGCGGCAGCCTCTATCTCGGCCATCCCAAGTTCGAGGGATTCGAGGTGCTGATCACCGAGCGCAGGAAGGGCACCGCAGCGTGACGGAGGCATCGATGCTCTCGACCGAGCTTGCCGACCTCAAGGCGTATATGGCCGATAATCCCGGCGCGGTGATCGAGGACGTCGCGCGCGAGCGGAGGGTCACCCCGCGTGCGGTGCTCGAGGCGCTGCCGGACAGCATGGTGCAATTCGGCGCCGGCGAATTCGCGGTCGCGATGCAGAACATCGCTGAGTGGGGCGAGGTGACGCTGATCGTGCACACTGGGGATGCGATCTTCGAGTTCACCGGAGCAATTCCGAAAGGTGAGGTTGGCCGCGGTTACTTCAACCTGATGCAGCCGAAAGGCCTGCACGGCCATCTCCGTCACGAGCATTGCGCGGCGATCGCCTTCGTCGAACGTCCGTTCATGGGCAAGGCGTCGGCATTCATCGCCTTCATCAATTCGGCCGGCGGCATCATGTTCAAGGTGTTCGTCGGCCGCGACGATACGCGCGCGCTGCGAGGCGACCAGCTTCGGCGCTTCCACGCTCTGGCGGATCGGCTGGCGCCAAGAATGGGCTGATAACTGGATAGGGACGGGAGGCGATCATGTCGCAGCGATGGCTCGGGCGAGGCATCTGGACGGTGGCAATCGCCGTGCTCGGCGTCATGCCACCGGATGTGAGCGACGCCGCGACCGATGCCGCGCTGCTGCCGCGCAACCTCTCGCCCTGGGGCATGTTCCAGAGCGCCGACATCGTGGTGAAGGCCGTGATGATCGGGCTCGCCTTCGCCTCCCTCGTCACCTGGACGATCTGGCTCGCCAAGACCGTCGAGATCAGGCGCAAGACCGCGATCGCCAGGCAGCGGATTGGTCTGCTCGAGCGCGACACCCGGCTTGCCGAGGTCGAGCAGGCGAGCCGCGACGGCAGCGATGCGGTGGCGCAGATCATCCGGTCCGCGGCGCGCGAGGCGACGCTGTCCGGCGGCCTGTTCGATGATGGCCTCAAGGAGCGCATCGCGCTCCGGCTCGAACGGGTTGAAGCGGCGATGTCGCGGCAGATCGCGCGCGGCACCGGCGTGCTCGCCACCATCGGCGCCACCGCGCCGTTCGTCGGCCTGTTCGGCACGGTCTGGGGCATCATGAACGCCTTCATCGGCATCTCCGAGGCCCACACCACCAACCTCGCGGTGGTCGCACCGGGCATCGCCGAAGCCTTGCTGGCGACCGCGCTCGGCCTGGTCGCGGCGATCCCGGCGGTGGTGATCTACAACCATCTGACGCGGGTGATCGCGGCGCATCGCGCGCTACTCGGCGACGCCTGCGCGATGGTGATGCTGCTGGTCAGCCGGGAGGGCGATCGCAGCCTGCTTCGGCTGGCGCACGCGGCGGAGTAGGGAGATGGGCGCCAAGCTCGGCTCCAGCGGCGCGCTCGGTGGCCGGCGTCGCGACGACGATCTCGCCGAGGCGCATGAGATCAACGTCACGCCGTTCATCGACGTGATGCTGGTGCTGCTCATCATCTTCATGGTGGCAGCGCCGCTCGCCACCGTCGATCTCGGCGTCGACCTGCCCGCCAGTACCGCCGAGCCGCAGCCGCGGCCGGACAAGCCGGTGTTCGTCACCGTGAAGCCGGACCTCTCGGTCGCGGTCGGCGAGGACGTCATCGCGCGCGATGCGCTGACAATGACACTCGACGGTGCCACCCAGGGCAACCGCGACGAACGCATCTTCCTGCGTGCCGACAGGGCGGTCAGCTACGGCGACCTGATGGAGGTGATGAATCTGCTGCGCAACGCCGGCTATCTCAAGATCGCGCTGGTCGGCCTCGATGGGCGAAGCTGACACGTCATGACGTGGGATTGCGGCCACATCGGAAGTGCACCTCTCCCGCGTGCGGGGGAGGTCGCAACGCATCGAAGATGCGATGCGGGTGGGGGCTCTCTCCACAGAGCGACTCGTGGCGAGACCCCCACCCTAACCCTCCCCCGCAAGCGGGAGAGGGGACGCGGGCCAGGTTCACGTCGTGATCCGACGCCATGAACGCCTTTGCACTTCACCATGAGAGTGACGACATCCGATTGGGCCACTGGGGCCTCTCGGCCGTGGCGATCCTCGCGATACACGCTGCAGTCATCGCGCTCGGCCTGACCTGGGCCTCCGCGCCGCCGCCGGGCGTCGCGGTGCCGACTGTCCTGGTGGACCTGACGCCGATCACTTCCTCACCCGAGATCACGCCCGCAGAGGTGCCGCCAGGCCCCGTCATGCAGGAGGCGGATGCCGCGCCGCCGGACCTCGTGACCGCGCAGCCCGTGCAGGAGCAGATTGCGCCGACACCGCCGCAGGAGAAGCCCGACGTGGTCGCGCCGCCAGCGCCGACGCAGCAGGCCGCGCCGCCGAAGGTAGAGCCCGCGAAGGTCGTTCCCGAACAGAAACCGGCACCGGTGAAGCCGAAGGTGGTTCGCCGCGAGGCCAAGCATCCGTCGGATTCTGTGCCCGCGCCGCGCACCAGCGCGCCGTCGCGCGCCGAGCGTCGGGCGCCGATGGCGTCATCGATCAGCGCAGGTGCATCCGCATCGGTGGTCGCCGCCTACAACCAGCGTGTCCGCGCGCATCTGATGCGCTTCCACTCCTATCCGCCCGGCAGCAATGGCCAGCGCGGCGTGGTCTACTTGAGCTTCACCCTGGGACGCGGCGGACAGGTGCTGTCGAGCCGCCTCAGTGGCTCCTCGGGCAATCCGACCTTCGACGCACGTGCGCTCGCGATGGTCCGTCAGGCGCAGCCGTTTCCGGCATTTCCGCTCGAGATTACGCAAGGTTCGATGGCCTTCAGCGTGCCGGTCGCCTTTGTGCCGAGGTAGTGCGGATCTACTCGGTCTGCGCAATCCCTCTCACCGTCACCCTGAGGAGGCTGCGAAGCGGCCGTCTCGAAGGGCGACGGCCCGACTGCGGCCGTGCATGCTTCGAGGCTCGCTTTGCTCGCACCTCAGCATGACGAAGATGGAGTGTGCCCGCTCCGATCTGATGACCGCTTGGCTACTCCTTCACCGCGCCAGTCAGCGACGACACGTAGTAGTCGACGAACAGTGAATAGAACAGCGCCACCGGCAGCGAGCCGAGCAGCGAGCCCGCCATCAACGCGCCCCACTGATAGACGTCGCCGGTGATCAACTCGGTCAGGATCGCGACCGGCACGGTCTTGTTGGCGCCGCTCTGGATGAAGGCGAGCGCGTAAATGAACTCGTTCCAGGACAGCGTGAAGGAGAAGATGCCGGCCGAGATCAGGCCGGGCACCGCGAGCGGCAGCGTGATCCGCCGCAGGATCTGTAGCCGGGTCGCGCCGTCGACCAGCGCGCACTCCTCGAGCTCGTAGGGGATCGACTTGAAATAGCCGATCAGAAGCCAGGTGCAGAACGGCACCAGGAAGGTCGGATAGACCAGGATCAGCGCCATCGGTGAATCGAACAGGCCGAACTGCACGATCACGGTGGCCAGCGGAATGAACAGGATCGACGGCGGCACCAGATACGCAAGGTAGATACCGAGGCCGACATAGGGGCTGCCGCGGAAGCGCAGCCGTTCGATCGCGTAAGCCGCGAGCGTCGAGGCGAACAGCGACAGGAAGGTCGAGCCGATCGCGACCAGCATCGTCGTCTTCAGCCAGCGCGGATAATCGGTCTCGAACAGCAGATGCTTGATATGCGCGAGCGTCGGCGAGGTGATCCAGAACGGGTTGTGCTCCTTGTAGTTCAGCAGCTCCGCGTTGGGTTTGAACGAGGTGATCGCCATCCAGTAGAACGGAAACAGCAGGATCACGACGAAGCAGGCCAGCGGCAGATAGATCATCACTGCCCGCCGCGCGCGGGAGTCCCATGCCATCGTGTCGGGCGTGGCGCTGCCGACGTTGCTCGATTGGGCTGCGACGTCAGTCATTGGCTTCTCCCTGCTGCCATTTGCGGCGTGCGAGGCCGAAGTAGCTGAACAGCGTCGCGAACACGAGGAACGGGATCATCGACACCGCGATCGCTGCGCCCTCGCCGAGCTCGCCGCCGGCGATACCGCGCTGGAACGCCAGCGTCGCGAGCAGGTGGGTCGAATTGACCGGACCGCCGCGGGTGATGGCGTAGACGAGCTGGAAATCGGTGAAGGTGAAGATGATGGAGAACGTCATCACGATCGCCAGGATCGGCATCATCATCGGGAAGGTGATGTAGCGGAAGCGCTGCCACGCGGTGGCGCCGTCGAGCATCGCGGCCTCATAGAGCGAAGGCGAGATGGTCTGCAATCCCGCCAGCAGCGAGATCGCGACGAACGGGATGCCGCGCCAGATATTGGCGGCGATCAGCGAGAACCGCGCCGGCCAGGGCGAGCCGAGGAAATCGACATTGGTGGTGCGCCAATGCAGCACGTCCACGAGAACATAGGAAATGATCGAGAATTGCGGATCGTAGATCCACCAGAAGGCCAGCGCCGACAGCACCGTCGGCACGATCCACGGCAGCAGCACGATGGCGCGGATCAGGCTCTTGAGCGGGAAGTGATTGTTGAGCAGCAGCGCCAGCCAGAAGCCGAGCGCGAACTTTCCGAAGGTGGCGACCGCAGTGTAGAAGATGCTGTAGAACACTGCGCTCCACCACAAGGGATCGCTCAGCAGGTACTGGAAGTTCTCCAGCCCCACATAGACGCCGCCGCGGCCGATCGTGGTGTCGGTGAAGGCGAGCCAGATGCCGAGGCCGAGCGGATAGGTCAGGAACACCGCGAGCAGGCCGATCGCGGGCGTGAGGCACACCACGACCAGGAACGGTTTGGAATCGAACAGGCGCATCAGCCAGTTCGGCTGGCGTAGCGCCAATCCTCGCGATGGCAGGGTCGTTACAGACATTGAATACTCGTGCGCTGTCGTCATTGCGAGGAGCCAACGGGTCCGGCCGTTGGCCGGCCCGATGATAATCTCCGCTGACGAAGCAATCCATTCCTCCGTTGCGGCGCTATGGATTGCTTCGCTTCGCTCGCAATGACGGTTGATCCAGATGCGTTCAGGTCAGCGGCGGAAGTATCGCTTGGCCCGCCGCTCGGCTTCCGCCGCGGCGGCTTCCGGCGTTGCTGCGTCGGTTGCGACCGATGCGCACATCTGCACCAGGACGTAGTCGGCGTTGACGGCGCCGGTCGCGGTCGAGATCGGCCCCTTATAGCCGTTGTAATAGGGGCTCTTCATCGTGTCCTTGAAGATCGCGACCTTGGGATCGCTCGACCACACCGCGGCGTCGGCATAGGCCGCCAGCGGCTGCGACCAGTAGCCGGAGTTGGCGTTGAGCCACGGCTCGTACTGCTCGTGTTCGAGCATGAATTGCAGGAAGGCCTTCGCCGCGTTGGGGTACTTGCTGTGCTTGAACACCATCGCATTCAGGGTCAGGCCCGACATCGGCGAGGTCTGCGCCAGGCCCTTGATCAGGAACTGATGCTCGGTGTCGTCGGCGATCGCCTTGGTCGCGGGATCGTTCTTCAGCGAGAAATACAGCGAGACGCCGTTGGCAGTCAGGCCGATCTCTTGCGACGAGTAGGCGCGGTTGTTGGAGACATCGTTCCACGACGGCGTGCCGGCAATGAAGGTCGGATAGATCTCCTTCAGGTATTTCAGCGCGGCGATCGTTTCCTTGCTGTTGATGATGATATTGCCTTCCTCATCCAGCAGCGCGGCGTTGTGCGACCACAACAGCCAGTTGGCGAAGCCGTTGCCGTCACCGACGGCGTTGCCGAGCGCGAAGCCGGCGGGCTTGCCGGCCGCCTTCAGCTTCTTGCAGAGCTCGAGGAAGCCGGCGTGGTCTTCCGGCACCTTGTCGAAGCCGGCGGCGTTGACCAGCGACTTGCGGTAGACGAGGGGACCGCCGGAGGCGCCGAACGGCAGCCCGATCCAGCTCTTGGACTTCGAACGCATGCCGTAGCGCCGCGCCAGCGCCAGCCAGCCGCCATAGCGCTTGTCGAGATAGTCGGCGACATCGGTCAGTTCGACCAGCTTGTCGACATAGATGTGCGGTGCGTCGCCGAAGCCGATGATCATGTCGGGGCCGGCGCCGGAGTTCGAGGTGACGGCGGTCTGCTGGTTGATGTCCTCCCAGCCGACGAAATCGACCTTGATCTCGACGCCGGTCTTGTCGGTGAATTTCTTGGCATTGGCGCGGAACACGTCCTCGTCGGCCTGGACGAAGCGCACCGGCCGCAGCATCCGCAAGGACGCGCCCTTCTCGATCGGCAGCGACGGCGCCGCCGCGTCGGCGGCCTTCACCTTCGACGCATCCTGCGCCGACGCGCCGGTCGCGACCAGTGCTGCGGCGGAAACCCCCAGCGCCAAGGCGTCGCGGCGCGTAATCTCGGTCTTCATCTCGTTTCTCTCCTTGTTCTTATGTTTCCTTCCCGGCGTTGGCCGCCAGTGAAGGTTCTCATTCGTTCCGGCGCGTCCTCGCGCAAGCCCGAGCCCGGCCCGCATGCGAATGCGGGATGGCTGGTCGCGCGACGGCGCTTCGACGCCGCCTAGCTGTTTGGACCGCGATCCATGCTGACGGGCTGCCAGCGGCGCAGCGCGGTGTTCTGCAGCACCGACGGGTTGACGCAGCTTACCGGCCACATGCCTTGCAGCACTAGTGACAATTCGTAGCCCACCCGGCGCTTGCGCGCCTCGTCAAAACGTGCCGAGGCCGAGGCGACATGGGCGGTCAAGGTAACATTGTCCATCCCGAGCATCGGGTTGTTGTGCGACGGCGGTTCCTTTTCCAGCACGTCGAGCGCGGCGTGGGCGATCCAGCCCTCCTGCAACGCCTTGATCAGCGACTCCTCGTCGACGGTGGCGCCGCGCCCGGTGTTGATGAAGACCGCCGATTTTTTCATCTGGCGGAAATGCTTCTCGGTCAGCATGTGATGCACCTCGGGCCTGGCGGGGGCATGCATCGAGACGAAATCCGATTGTGACAGCACCTCCGACAGCGTCGCCGGGATCACGCCGTGGTCATACATCAGCGTTTCCTGGATGAATGGATCGTAGGCCATCATCCGCAAACCGAACGGAGCGGCGCGTTTCGCCACCGCGCGGGCAACCCGGCCGAACGAAATGAAGCCGAGCGTCTGCCCCATCAGGCGGGGAATCTTCAACAGTGCCGGGCGGCCTTCGGCCCAGCGGCCGGAGCGCACCATCTTGTCCTGCTCGATCAGGCGGCGGAAGCCGGCGAGCAGCAGCATCATGGCGTGATCGGCGACTTCCTCGATGAAGGTGTCGGGGATGTTGGTGACGGGGATGCCGCGGGCGGTTGCCGCCTTTACGTCGACCGAATCGACGCCGACGCTGCCGAGCGTGATCACCTTGCAGTTCTCCAGCGCGTCGATGATCGCTTTGGTGATCGGCATGCCCTTGGCGTAGATCGCATCGGCGGTCTTGGCCGCGGCGATGAATTCCGGCTCGTTGGCCGGAGCCTCGACAATCTCGGCGCCGATCGGGTCGAGCGCCTCCTTTTCATAGTCGTAACCGCCGCCGGCGACCGTGAAGCTCGCGCCCTTCGGCGTGACCACTCTGAATTTCGACATTGCGTGCTCCCGATGTGAGTCTTCTGTTCTTTGTTGCTCGTTGTTCTTGCTTGGCTTCTTGCTTGGGCCACGGCCTTGCGCCGCCGCCATCTACGTTTCCGCGACTTGAGTGGCTCCTCCACAATTGCCGGTTGGTCCGCGCTCTGATTCTCCGGGCTACTACGGGGAACCTCCGTAACCAACAGGTAAAGGCTCTCACATTACGGTGTGCGGAATCAATCCACCAATCGTGCTGCGTTTCCCGCCCGGAGATCCCCGTGAAGCTGTCAAATCTGAAGATCACCCCCAAGCTCGGCATTCTGGTGGGGGTGACGCTCCTTGGTCTGTGCACGGCAGGCATCCTCGCCGGCTACCTCATGCAGCGTGAGATGGTGAACGCGCGTTTCGAGCAGAGCAAGGCGATCGCCGAAATGGCGCGCAACATGGCGATCGGGCTGCAGAAGCAGGTCGATGCGGGCCAACTGACCAAGGACGCGGCGATCGCCGAGTTCGGCCGTCGCGGCAACACGCTGAGCTATGACAACGGCTCGGGCTATGTGTTTGCCTATACGATGGAAGGCGTCACGGTTCTTGCTCCGGACCCGAAGCAGATCGGCCAGAATCGCCTCGATGTTGAAACCAACGGCCGCAAGCTGGCGCGCGAGTTGCGCGACGGCGTGGCCGCCAAGGGCGATGTCACCTTGCGCTATGAATATATGAAGCCGGGCCAGGAAGAGCCGATCCGCAAGCTGTCCTACGCGGTCGCGATTCCCGGCTGGAACATGTTCGTCGGCACCGGCGTCTATCTCGACGATCTCGACACCAAGATGCGGCCGATCATCTGGCTGCTCGGCCTCGCGATCGTCGGCATCGGCATCATCTCGGGATCGGCTGCCTGGCTGATCGGCCGCAGCATTTCCCGGCCGCTGAACCTGCTCGGCGCCCGGATGCGCGACATCGCGGACGGCAAGCTCGACGGCGAGATTCCCGGCGTCAGCCGCGGCGACGAGGTCGGCGCGATGGCGGCAACCGTGCAGATCTTCAAGGACAATGCGGTCAAGATCCGCGACCTCGAGCAGGCCGAGGCCGCGAGCCAGGCCCGCGCCGCCGCCGATCGCCGCTCCACGATGGAAAACATCGCCGACGATTTCGAGCGTAGCGTGAACGGTATCGTCCGCTCGGTCGCCTCGGCCGCCGCCGGCATGCAGACCACCGCGCAATCGATGACCGCGACGGCGAGCGACGCCAGCGCGCGTGCCGCGACCGTCGGTGCGGCGTCCGACAGCGCATCCAACAATGTCGGTACCGTCGCCGCCGCGGCCGAAGAACTGTCCAGCTCGGTTGCCGAGATCGCCCGTCAGGTGGCGCGCTCCAGCGAGGTCGCCAGCCAGGCGGTGGCCGATGCCGAGCGCACCAACGCGACCGTGCAGGCGCTCTCCACGGGAGCCGAGAAGATCGGCGAGGTGGTCAAGCTGATCCACTCGATCGCGGCCCAGACCAATCTGCTCGCGCTCAACGCCACCATCGAGGCGGCGCGCGCCGGCGAATCCGGCCGCGGCTTTGCGGTGGTCGCCTCCGAGGTGAAGGCGCTCGCCAACCAGACCGCGAAGGCCACCGAGGAAATCTCCGCCCAGGTCGCGGCGATGCAGGCCTCCACCGGCGAGGCGGTGACCTCGATCGGCGGCATCACCGCGACCATCGCTCAGATGAGCGAGATCACCGTCTCGATCTCGGCCGCGATCGACCAGCAGGGCGACGCGACCCGCGAGATCGCGCGCAACATCCAGCAAGTCGCTGCCGGCTCCAGCGAGATCTCGGCGCATATCGGCGGCGTCACCACCGCAGCCGCGGCGACCGGCACCGCGGCCAGCGACGTGCTGTCGAACGCCCGCGAGCTCGACACCCAGTCCGGCATGCTGCGCAATGCGGTCGACGAATTCCTGCAGAAGGTCCGCGCGGCGTAGCACTACAGTTGTCATTCCCCGCGAATGCGGGGAATCCAGTACGCCGAGACTCCTCGGACGGAGCCTTGACGTCTCTGAAATACTGGATCGTCCGCTTTCGCGGACGATGACACCGAGATGAAATGCGACTGTAGCGCGTAGGGTGGGTTAGCCGACAGGCGTAACCCACCATGATCACCGCGAGAGATTTGGTGGGTTACGCTCCGCTAACCCACCCTACAAGCTACGATCTAGCGCTTGGCAGATGCCTGCCGCGAGGCGATCACGACGCCGGCGAGCACCAGCGCGTAGCCGATCAGGTGAAACAGCGCGAGCGTCTCGCCGAGCAGCAGGATCGCCATCGCCGAGCCGAACACCGGCACCAGATGGAAGAACGGCGCGGCGCGGTTCGGGCCGATCAGCGCGATGCCGCGGTTGAAGAACAGATAGGCGAGCGTGGATGGGAAGATCAGCACGAAGCCGAGCGTCGCCATGGTCAGAAGGTCGAACTGCAGCCGCCCGCCGCTTGCGAACTCCCAGGACGCGAACGGCAGCAGCAGCAGCGCGCCGCAGCAGGTGGTGAACGAGATCAGCGAGAGCTGGTGGATCTTCGGCCGGCGCGGGATCAGGGCCGAATAGAGCCCGAACGACACCAGCGAGGAGCCGAACATGATGTCGCCTCTGTTGAAGCTGATGCTGGCGAGCGCGGAGAAGTCGCCGCGCAGGATGATGGTGAGCACGCCGACCAGCGAGATCGCGATGCCGGCGAGCTGCGCCGGCGTCAGCCGGACGCCGAACAGGATCAGCGACCACAGCGCCACGAACAGCGGCCCGGCCGACTGGATCAGGAGCGCATTTAGCGCCTCGGTATACTGCATCGCCCAGTAGGAGATCGCGTTGTTGAATGCGAAGCCGGTCGCCGACAACAGCAGCATCAGCGGCAGCGCGCCGCGCAGCTTCGGCCAGTCCTGCTTGAGATGCGGCCAGGCGAACGGCAGCAGGATCAGGAAGACGCCGGTCCAGCGGATCGTGGTCAGCGTGATCGGTGGCACATGGCTGCCGACATGCCGCGCCAGCACGATGTTGGCGGCCCAGAACAGCGACGTCAGGCTGAGCAGCAGATAGGGCTGGTTGTTGAGCCAGCGCAACGGCGAGCGATGAACGGGAGGAGCGGCGGGCAAAGCGCGGAGGTCGGCCATTATTGGCTGATGTTGTGCCCGAATCTGGCGCTGCGGCAAGACGAAAGAGCGGATTGGTGCCATGCGTGGCGCGTCTCAATCTGTCCGGCTGCTGCCCGATCATTGATGTCATCATCGCGAGAGACGCCATCGGACCGTGCGAACGTAATCCCGTCATCCTGAGGAGCGCGTAGCGCGTCTCGAAGGATGCACGGCCCCAGTCGGGCCGTTGCCCTTCGAGACGGCCGCTGCGCGGCCTCCTCAGGGTGACGGGGCCATGTTCTTCTGCCCAGTGCCTGCCTATTTCTGCGGCCCCGACAGCGAGATGTCGCGCTCGGCGCGGAAGACGTTGCCGTAGAGATTGGCAATCCATTGCCGTCCGGCCGAGGTGATGTTGAGGTGGCGGATCGCCTTCTGGACATGCGGCGCGACGCTATCCCAGTAGAACTGGGGATAGAGATTGACGAGGTCGGCCGGCGAATTGTAGCCGAGCTCGCGGTTCAGCCCGGCCTCCTCGAACTCCAGGTAGAGCGCGTTGGCCTTGCGGATGTAGTTGGGATCGCCGAGCTGCCCGATCAGGTCGGCGGCGCGCAGCAATGCGGCGTCCTCGTCGAATGCTTCGTTGTCATTCGGGGCGCTCAACGGAAAGCGCGTGCCCTCGATGGCGTGTGCGATCCGTCCCCGGTCGAGCTGGGCGATGCCCTTGATCCGCTCCATCACGAACATCTTGGAGCGGTCGACGTGATAGGGCATCAACGCCGCATCCGATGCGCCGCGGGGCAGCACGATCTTGCGTCCGTCGGCGGCGATCAGATAGCCGTCCGCGTCGTCGGCGTCGAACAACCCGCGCACATAGCCGATGTCGTGCATGAGGCAGGCGATGATGACGTGGGCATAGTCCTCCGCGGTCATGTGCGAATGCAGCGCCCGCCCGCGCAGGATGTCGTGGCCGGCCAGCGTCACCAGCATGGTGTGCTCGACATTGTGAAAGAGCGCGTCGCTGTTGCCGATGCATTCGATCGCGATCCGCGCGATCGAGGGCACCATTTCGACGAGCTGGGTTTGCGACGTGCCGAACCGGCGCTGCATGTATTCGCCGAGGAATTTGCCGAGAGCGTCGGCCGCAAGTTCGGGAAGGGTCATCATGGCCCTGACCTCCGCGTTCGCACCGCCTGCAAGCAGGGGGTCCGCGACCCCATTCTAGCGTAGCGCCGCCATGTGACATAGTCTTTGCGGCTGGATCGCGGCCTGGTCCGAGCTCGCAATGACGGGTGGGACGGGCGCTCAGGCTGACGGGTTTGACAGCGCCGCGACCGCAGCGTGGCAAGCGCGCTGCACCAGCCGGCAGGCGTCATCTCTCGACCGCCCCGCGCTGAGCGAGGCGAAGGTCGGATAGCTCGTCAGCGTGAAGAGCAGGTCGGCTGCATCCTTGCGGATCTGCGGTGAAGCGCCCTTCTTGGCCATGCGGTCGACCAGCGTCGTGAATATCTTGCGGCGGCGCTCGTTGCGCTCACGCACGGCCTCGGCGAATTCGGGATCGGTCACCATCGCGTCATGCAGCCGGCCGACCGCCGAGTCCCGGCTCCAGAACGCGCAGAAGATTTCGACCAGGCGGTCGAGCGCAGCGCGCGGGTCGGCCATCGCCATGGCGTCGGCCAGCCGATGCAGTCCGCCCGCTTTCGCAATCTCGTCGAACACCGCCTCCAACAACCCGCGCCGCGAGCCGAACTGGTTGTAGACGGTCAGCCGCGTCACGCCGGCCGCCTTCGCCACCACGTCCAGCGAGAACCGGGCGATGTTTTCCCCGCGCAGCGTTCGCGCCGCCGCCTCGATCACGCGGTCGCGCGTCTCGGCGGCGGCCGCGTTGCGCACCGAACTCACATAGCTGCGCGGCGGCATTCGCTTGCCTTGCTTTCGTCGAATTGACTATACATTATGTATAACTAATTTCCAGGGCCCTATTGTGGGAGCGACATCATGCAGACCGTCCTGATCATAGCGCTGTCCCTTCACATTCTGTCATCGGTGTTTTGGGCCGGGTCGAGCTTCACCCTGGCGCGCACCGGCGGCCTCGGCGGCGAAAAGCTGTTGGTCCCGCAGATCGGCGCCGCCACGGTGGCGATCGTGACCGGCGCCACGCTGTGGCGTCTGGTTCACGAAGGCTCGTTCGCGCTGTCCGAGCAGATCCTGGCGGGCGGAGCGATCGCAGCGCTCGCCGCGGTCGCGGTGCAGATCATCATCGGCGGCGGTGCAGTGAGGCAGTTGCGCAATGCCGCGGGCGACACGTCAGCGGCACGTTCGCGCCTCGCGGTCGCCCAGCGCATCGCGGCCGGGCTGCTCGCCATCACCGCGCTCTGCATGGGCGCGGCACGCTATGCCTGATCTTGTCTTGATGCCTGAGCCTGTCTTGCCTCTCCCGCTCACGGGCAGGGCTATCGCATATGAGATTGGAGGGGCAACGACACCGGCAGTCGACTCCCTCTCCCGCTTGCGGGGGAGGGCTGGGGTGGGGGCTCTCTCCACGAGTCACATCGTGGAAAGAGCCCCCACCCGCCGCGCGCTACGCGCGCGTCGGCCTCCCCCGCAAGCGGGAGAGGCAAACGAAGCCGGCGGACCGCCCCTGCAAATGTCATGTGCGATTGTCCTGCGCTCGCGGGGGAAATCGCTGGGCCCGAAGGGCGCAGCGCAATGACGTCTCGCAAGGGCGGGCAGCGGCGCTTGTATGACTTCGGAATATTAGAAATTTTATACCTGATTGCCCGACAGGTCAAGCTGCCTTGTCGAACGCCGGCAGCCGGCCGCTCCTTTGCATGGGGTTGTTTTCGATATTTTGGCCGCGCGTACCTGCGGTGGCGAGCTCCTCCACCACCACCACCGCACGCCTCTCTAAAACTTCCGCACCAGGTCGGGCGTGATCTCGTTCAGGCTGCGGATGCCGAGCAGGGCGAGGTCGCGGTCGATCTCGGCATGCAGCAGCGAGATCGCGCGTGCCACACCGGCCTCGCCTGCGACCACAGCGGCGTAGAGGAACGGGCGGCCGACCCACACGAAGTCGGCGCCGAGCGCCAGCGCCTTGATCACGTCGGTGCCGCGGCGGATGCCGCCGTCCACCATCACGGTCATATCGCCCTTCTGTGCCGCGATCTCCGGCAGCGTGCGCAATGCGGAGACTGTGTAGTCGAGCTGCCGGCCGCCATGGTTGGAGACCATCACCCCGTCGCAGCCGTGCTCGCGCGCCAGCCGCGCATCCTCCGGCGAGATCAGTCCCTTGACCACAAGCTTGCCCGGCCAGCGCTTGCGGATCAGCTCGACATGCTTCCAGGCGAGCTGGTCGCGGTTGCCGATATTGCGCATCAGGTTCTTGGAGAGCACCGGCGGACCCTGCTTGGCGTCCATGTTCTCGAAATGCGGCATGCCGTGATTGAACACTGTGCGCGCCCACGTGTTCAGCAGCCAGTCCGGATGCGTGACGGTGTCCCAGAAGACCCGCGGTGTGATCGCAAGCGGCACCTGGAAGCCGTTGCGGATGTTGTTCTCGCGGTTCGGCGGCACCGGCACGTCGGCGGTGACGACGAAGGTGTCGTAGCCCGCGGCCGCGACCCGATCGACCAGCGGCTCGATGCGCGCGTCGACGCCGGCGAGATAGGCCTGGTACCAGGCTTGAGGATTGGCGGCGCGGACGTCCTCCAGCGTGATCAGCGACGACGCCGACAGGATCATCGGCACGTTGGCCGTGGCAGCGGCGCGCGTCAGCACGATGTCACCGCGATAGGCGCAGAGCGCCGACGAACCCATCGGCGGAATGCCGAACGGCGAGGCGTAGGTCTTGCCGAACAGCGTCGTGGTCTGGTCGCGGGCGGAGACGTCCTTCAGCACCCGCGGCACGAAGCCGTATTCGTCGAATGCCTTGCGATTGTCGGTGCGCGCCGCGTCGGTCTCGGCGCCGCCGGAGATGTAGCCGTAGAGGAATTTCGGCAACAGCCGGCGCGCTTGCGGCTCGAAATCGTCGAGCGTGAGATAGCGCCGCAGATGTCTCGGCACGGCGCTCGTGGCGCGGGTCACGGTGACGGGAGGCGGAGAGGGCGCGGTGGTCCGATCGTGCACGTTGGGCGTTTCCGTTGTTCTTGGTTCTTGATGGCGCAGCCTAGCGCATGATCCGGAACAGTGTGAAGCGGTTTTCCTCGCGGCAAACGCGGGAGCGTTTGCACGGAGATCATGCGCAAACAAAGCGCGATGACGATGCAGTCTCATCGCGCCTTAGCGCCTGCCGCCGGGCCCGACAAATCTCTCGTTGAACTTGTTGACGGACTGGCTGACGTCGCCGAGCGTCCTGCGGGTCTCGGCGATGAAGACGCCGGACTTCTTGTCGAAGCTCTGGATCAGCTCGCGCAGCGAGATCACGGTGGGCAGCAGCTTGCCGCCGTATTTCTCGCTGCCGAGGCTGTTGATGAACTTGTCGGTGGCGGTGATCTTGTCGTCGACCGCGTTGACGCCGGTTTCGGCGGCATCGACGAAGCTCGTGACCAGTTCGCCGTTGCCGGAGAGCGAACTGGTGAAGTTCTCGAAGCCTTGCAGCGTGTCCTTGACCGCGGCCTCGTTCTCGATGATGGCACGGTCGACGTTGCCAAGCGCGCGGCGCAGCTTTTCCGGCACGCCCATCGTGCCTTCGGGATCGGCGGTCAGCTCCGGAATGCCGTCCGCGCCACGGTCCGGCGGAGGCGCGGCGTCGGTGCCGCCGGTGAAGGAGATCGCGGCAATCCCGGTCAGGCCCTGGAATTCGAGGCCGACCTCGGTGTCCTTTTTGATGGGCGCGTCGTTCTCGATCCGCGTCATCGCGACCACGCGGTGGTGGTCGAGCCTGATCGAGACCACCTCGCCGATCCGCACGCCGGCAAAGTTCACGCTGCCGCCGCGGCGCAGACCGGAGGCCGAGCCCTCGAAGATCACGCGGAACGGCACTTGCCGCTTGATGCCGGCATAGCGCTGATAGCCGAGCCAGCCGACCAGCGAGCCCGCGATCAAGGCGAGCGTCAGGGTGCCGATCATCACATTGCTGGCGCGCGCCATTGTTCAAGACCTGTTCGCAAAGCGGGCCTAGAGATAGCGGATTTCCGGCCGATAGTCACCGCGTGGTCGTCTCTGCCGCGGGCGCGAATTGAGCATTACGCCGATTGCTTCCGGGACGCTGCAAAGACGCCGGCCAGCACCAGGGCGAAACCGATAAAATGAAAGGCCTGCGGATGCTCGCCGAGGAACACGATCGACATCACGGTGCCGAACACCGGAACCATGTGGAAGAACGGCGCGGCGCGGTTGGCGCCGATGAGCTGCACGCCGCGGTTGAAGCAGATATAGGCCACCGTCGATGGGAACACCGCGACATAGAACAGCGAGAGCAAATTGCCTGATGTGAGCTGCATCACCGGGCGCGCATTGAGTTCCCAGATGAAGAACGGGACCAGAAACAGCGCGCCGCAGCCGAACGTGAAGCAGGCGACCGACAAGCCGTGGATGTTGGGCCGCTTCAGCGTCAGCACCGAGTACAGCGCGAAGATGATCAGCGCGACGGTGAAGATCAGGTCGCCCTTGTTGAACTCGATCTTCGACAGCGTGGTGAGATCGCCATGCAGTAGGATCACCAGCACGCCGCAGAGCGACAGCAGCACGCCGAGCGCCTGCGCCACCGTCAGCCGCGCGCCGAGCAGGATCAGCGACCACACTGCGACCACCAGCGGCGCCGCGGATTGCAGCAATAGCGTGTTCAGCGCCTGGGTATGCTCGAGCGCCCAGTATTGCAGGGTGTTGAAGGCGCTGATGCCGGTGATCGACAGCAGCATCATGATGCCGAGCTTGCTGCGGATCGCGGACCGGTCGCGCACCATATGCTTCCAGGCAAAGGGCAGGATGATCAGGAACGCCGCGGTCCAGCGCAGGAAGGACAGTGTCACCGGTGGAATATGTCCGGCCGCGAGCCGGCCGACGATCGCGTTGCCGGCCCAGCACATCGCGGTGATGCAGAGCAGAAGGTACGGCTGGTTGGCGATCCAGGAACCGGACGCAGGCGTTGTGGCGGATTCGGAAGCGGACATTCAAAGGACCGGGTTGACGACGCCGCGGTCCGCCCGGCGCGCAGCCGCCGGGCCGGATTGGACTCCCCGGCTCACGTCACAGACACGGATTCTGGCGCGCCATCAATGGGACCTGATGCATCGCGACCATGCACAATCCGTGAGGGATCGAGCTCAATCCGCGTTGCGCGGCGCGCCCTGGCGCTTGACGATCTGTTCGACCAGTTGGACCAGCATCCGCCTTGTGTCGGGGTCGTGCAGGTCGCGGAACAGCCGTAGCAACCTCAATTCGAGCAATGCCTCGGCGGGTATGGTGTCGGGCGAATCCGATCCGTACGTCCCTGCGCTGTCGCACCCGCTGGCTAATCCCAGGGCGGTGGCGACGTGCATCAGCCGGCCACCGCCGACGCTGCTCTTGTCATGGCCGGCCTTCGCAGGCCGCTCCGCAACCGTCGTGAGTACCTCAGCAAGATCGTTCGGCGACAGCCCGATGGCGCGCCAGCGCGCCTTCACGAATTGATCGATTTCGCGGGATCGTCCTGTCATCGGCGACTCGCCCTCGTGGCGCGCTTCTCGAACATGGAAATCACCTTGGGACGATCGGCGTCCTTGCCGGTCCGCTGCAAATCCTTGGATGCACGGCATCATCGCAGAACCACGGAAATGATCGCATGCCATTCATCCGGCCCGCACCTTATTACCAAGATAACGCGCGAATGCAATCAGGGAGCGATTGGCGAGGCGAATCCAACCCGGATACGTGGCCTCGACCGGAGCGGACCTCACAGGTCGATGATTCCGAGCGCGATGCTCTTTGCGACGCCGTGAGTCTTGTTGGAGGCGTTGAGCTTGCGCAGCGCCTGTTTGACAAAGCCTTCCACGGTCTCTGGCGAGATACCGAGGATCTGAGCCGTATCGGCAACCGTCTTGCCGCGGGCGGCCCAGGCCATCACCTCCTTCTCGCGGCCCGTGAGGGTGATGGTTTCCGCGGCGTCGGCAGGCTTCAGAATCGCCGGTGCGTTCCGTTGGTCGCGATTGACGATATCCATCGCCCGCTGCACCCAATACACCATGAGCAGGTGCAACTCGTGCCGGTGGCAGAGGAACAGCTTGTCGAATGCGCGCGGCTGGTCTTCCCAGAAGAACACCGTCGAGCTCGAATGGATGGCGCCGAGCCGGTCCCGGTAATGGAAGGGCACGACGAGGCCTTGCTGAAAGCCGTGATCGTGCGCGGCGTCCATCATCTTGAGCTCCGGAGGGCGCTTGCGGCCCTGCCGCTCCGGCAGCTTCAGGGTGCCCCAGTGAAACGGCGTGTTGGTTCGCCGCACTCGCGCCAGCGCCGGATCGCAATGGACGAAATCATTTTGCAAATAGGTGCGCTCCCAAGCCGGAGGGTGCGTGCCAGTATAATAGGGTATGTCGAGTTCGGGGCGGCCAGCATCGATGAAGGTGAAGCCTGAGAAGCCGTAGTTCTGGATGATCCGATGCAGCGATGAGCGAAGCTCGTCTATCGTTTGCGACGTCTCGATGCTTGAAATCGCTTCTTCCAGGCCCATCGCCTAAAACCCCCGATATTGGGGGTACCATAACTACGCCTTTTTGTCCCAGATGTCGCGGAATCTGGAGGCAGAGCAATGTCGCACCCTTTGGAGGCGTATCACGCCATCATCACAACTGAAGAGCGCGATCCGGCCTGCGTTGAGGCGATGCTCAGGCTGCGCAAGCGTCTGTTTGTCGACCAGCGTGGCTGGCTGCTGACCACGACCGGCGACGTCGAGCGCGACCAGTTCGACACCTGGTATACCGAGCACTGTCTTCTGTTCTTTGGTCCAGAGCTGGTCGGCGGTTTCCGCGCGATCCGCACCGATCATCCCTATCTCACCGAGTCGGTCTTTCCGCAGCTTGCGGTCGGCCGCTTCCCCAATTGCTCCGATGCCTGGGAGATCAGCCGCTTCGGCGTGCTGTCCGGCGCTGCAAACGCGCATGTCGGACGACTGAACTACGCGCTGATGTTTCGCTTTGCCGAATTGCGCGGGGCCGAAGCATTGGTGGCGATGGCCGACCCCGCCTATGAGCGCTTCCTCACGCGCATGGGCATCCACACCCGCCGCTACGGCCCGCCACAGGTGATCGGCAACGATCGCTTCGGCCGCCCGCTGCAGGCGCTCGCCGGCGAGATCCCACTCAACCCCGCTGAAAACCCCCGCCTGACCGGCTTCCTCGACCTTGGACGGCAACTGGAGATCCACGATGCCACACATGTTTTCGGACGTTCGCGCATTCCGGCACGATCCACTCCGGTTCCTGCTTGAACGCGGCAATGCCGCGCCGCTGGGGCTGGAGCCGCTGCATCTTGGTCCAAGTCCGGTCTTCCTCGTCACCGATCCGGATCTGATCCGGCCGATCCTGAAGGCGCCAGAGACGGAGATCGGCAAGGGGCGGCTGATCAAGAAGCTGACGCCGGTGTTCGGTCGCAGCTCGCTGATGCTGCATGGCGACGAGCACAAACGGCGTCGCGCGGTGCTGCACAAGCACATGGCGAAGGGGAGCGTCGAGCGGTATTTGCCGCAGATGTGCGCCGAGATCCGCGCGGTCGGCGCCAAGCTGGCGCGGATGGGCTCGTTCGATCCACATACTTTCACCGCCGCGCTGGCGCTGCGCACGATCTGCATCGCCGTGTTCGGCACGCAAGTGATCTCCTCCGGTGACGAAGAGGCGCTGGTGCAGGCGGTCGGCATGATCGAGGATGACCTCGCGGACGACATGTTCCGCGTAATGCCGGTTGGTCCGATCGGTTGGCACCGGCGCAAGCAGCGGCGGAAGTTCGCCAAGCTCGCGATGTCGACCGTCGTCGAGAGGCTGCGCGAGCGAGCCCGTGCAACGAGCGCCCTGAAGGAATTCGAGCAACTCGGCCTTTCGGATCAGGACCTGCACGACGAAATCCTGACGCTCCTGCTTGCAGGCCATCACACGACGGGCACCGCTGCGGCCTGGGTGCTGTACCACATGGCGACCGATCCGGAGCTGATGGATGCGATCGCCAGCGAGGCGGATCGCTGCCTGGACGACAATGGCGAATTGCGTCCCGACGCGGTGCGTCGCGCCGATGTCAGCGCCACGCTGGTGAAGGAAGTCTGTCGACTCTACCCTGGTGCCTGGTGGTTCTCCCGCGAGGTCATGCAGCCGGTGACGGTCGGCGGGCGTGAGCTGAAGGCCGGAACCTCGCTGTTGATCTGCCCCTGGCAGTTGCAGCGCGATCCGCGGCATTTCGAGGAGCCGGACCGCTTCCTGATGACGCGGCGCTACAATACCGACGCCTACATCCCGTTCGGTGCCGGCCCGCGCGCCTGCGCAGGGATGGGGGTTGCGATGCTCGAGCTCCAGCTCCTCGCGCTCGAGATCGCCGCGGCCTATCGCTTCACCGGTGTCAGCCCGAACCCGGCGCCTTGGCCGAAAGCGTCAGTGACGCTGATCCCGCCGCCCATGAAGATCGAGATCGAAGTCAGGCAGGCGCGTGCCGGCGTCCTGCATTTCGATGAGATGCATCCGATGCCCTACGTTCCACAGGTCGGCGTACCTTCCGCCGCCACATTGCAATCGCTGTCCCAATGACGACGCACCTACGACTAGTCAGCAACAGGCAAGGGGATATGAACGAAGCGCACGCCCGCCGGCTGCGCGATGTCATCGCTGTGCTGACGCAGCAGCGTGGCATCGTGATGGCCGCGGGCGCGACCTTTGCCGCACATCTGCTTGACCTCGCGATCATGCAGATCCGCCTCAACGTCAACGACATTTCGGAAGAGGAGTTGTCGGGGCTCTCGGACTTCATCGGCGCCGAGCTCGCCGACGACAAACCTTCGCATTGATCCGGGCAGGGCGAAAGCTCACCCCCGCGTCGCTACCAGCGCCTTCATCCTGGCGCCGGCGGCGACTGCGGCGTCGTTGGGATCGATCTCGATCTGCAGGCCGCGCTGCCCGCCGTTGACGAAGACGGTGACATGGGTGAGCGCGGATTCGTCGATCGCGGTCGGCACACGCTTCTTTTGCCCGAACGGGCTGATGCCGCCGACGTGGTAGCCGGTCAGGCGCTCGGCGTCGGCCGGGCGCATCATCTTCGCGGACTTGCCCTCCATTGCGGCGGCGAGCTTCTTCATGCTGAGCTCGCAGTCCGACGGCACCACGGCGCAGACCGGCTTGCCGTCGACCTCCGCCATCAGCGTCTTCAGCATCCGGTTCGGCTCGACCCCGAGCGCCTCTGCAGCCTGCAAGCCGATGCTATCGGCATTGGAATCGTAGACATAGGTGTGGAGCTTGAAGGCGAGGCCAAGCTTCCTCAGGGCCATCGTCGCGGGTGTCGCATTGGGCATGGATCGAGCCGGTTAATGGAAGTCGATGATCGTCGCAATGGCGGCGGCGATCAACCAACGGCAGGATTTCCCGCAGGTCGCGCCAACATTAAATTCGCGACAGCCTGCCGCCGGCTCGCGCGTTCCGGAATTTTTAGGGGATATCAAGGGGTTGGACCCCACCCAAAAGGGTTAGAACGGTCCCTTCTTGCTTGCGCAGCCGAGCCGCTTCCTTTATCCGGTTAGGCGCCTTGCGTGCGAACGGCTGAGGCCGTGATTTGGGCTGGGCACATGAACCGCATGATCGCTGTGGGTGGACGCGTTTTCGCCGCGATCATGGTTTGAGGAACACCTGAAGGGAACAGCTTCGAAATGGCCAATGTTGTCGTCGTCGGCGCCCAGTGGGGCGACGAGGGGAAGGGCAAGATCGTCGACTGGTTGTCGGAACAGGCCGACATCGTCGTGCGCTTCCAGGGCGGCCACAATGCCGGCCATACGCTCGTGATCAATGGCGAAACCTACAAGCTGGCGCTGTTGCCGTCCGGCGTGCTGCGCCCCAACAAGCTTGCGGTGATCGGCAACGGCGTGGTGTTCGACCCGCAGGCCTTCCTCGACGAAGTCACCAAGCTGAAGGGGCAGGGCGTCGCGGTCGGTCCCGACAACCTGCGCATCGCCGAGAACGTCACCCTGATCCTGCCGCTGCATCGCGAGCTCGACGCGCTCCGCGAATCGAGCAACGCCATCACCTCGATTGGCACCACCCGCCGCGGCATTGGCCCGGCCTACGAGGATAAAGTCGGCCGCCGCGCCATCCGCCTGATGGACCTCGCCGACCTCGACACCCTGCCGCACAAGATCGAGCGGCTGCTGGCGCATCACAACGCGCTGCGCCGCGGCCTCAATCTGGAGGAGATCGACGGCAAGACCATCCTGGCCGAGCTGTCGGCGATGGCGCCGAAGCTGCTGCCCTATGCCGAAACGGTGTGGCGGTTGCTCGACCTCAAGCGCCGCGAGGGCAAGCGCATCCTGTTCGAGGGCGCGCAGGGCGCGCTGCTCGATGTCGATCACGGCACCTATCCCTATGTGACCTCGTCGAACACGGTGGCGGCGCAGGCTGCGACCGGGACCGGCCTCGGGCCGGGCGCCGTCGGCTATGTGCTGGGTATCTGCAAGGCCTACACCACCCGCGTAGGCCAGGGCCCGTTCCCGACCGAGCTGAAGGACGAGATCGGCGAGGAGATCGGCCGCCGCGGCAGGGAGTTCGGCGTCAACACCGGACGCAAGCGGCGGGTGGGCTGGTTCGATGCCATGCTGGTGCGCCAGACCGTGCGGACCTGCGGCATCGCCGGGCTGGCGCTGACCAAGCTCGATATCCTCGACGGGTTCGACACCATCAAGGTTTGCATCGGCTACATGCTGGACGGCAAGGAGGTCGACCACCTTCCGGCCGGCGAGGGCGCGCAGGCCCGGGTGGAGCCGATCTATGAAACCATCGAAGGCTGGAAGCAGCCGACCGCCAATGCCCGGTCCTGGGCGGACCTGCCGGCCCAGGCTATCAAGTATGTCCGCCGGGTCGAGGAACTGGTGGGGTGTCCTATCGCCCTGTTGTCCACCAGCCCGGAACGTGAGGATACAATTCTGGTACAGAATCCGTTCGAGGCTTAACGGGATATTACCTATATCCCACCAATTGTGTGGAAATGGCTGACTACTACCCGCTGATTGCCCGTGCCATCGCCGGATTGGACCCCAACGCTCCCGGCGAAAGCCGCCGCGCGCTCTATGAGCGGGCGCGGGCGGCACTGATCCAGCAGCTCCGCGGCGTGCAACCGCCGCTTTCCGAATCCGAGATCACCCGCGAGCGGCTGTCGCTGGAGGAAGCCGTCCGCAAGGTCGAAGCCGAGGCTGCCCAGCGCGCCCGCGACGCGGCCCGCCCGGGCGGCGGACGTGGCGATGCCTTCCGTCGCGCCAACGCCCGCCCGCCCGAGGCCAATTCCGCCGCCGCTGCGCCGCCGCCCGCGCGGCCGCGCCTGTCCAATCCGCCGCCACCGGATCCGCGCCCGCGCAACCAGCGCGCCGATGCGCTGCCGGCTGCCCCGTCGCGACCACAGACCCCGCCGGCGCCGCCGCCTGCCGACGCGCAGGTGCCGCCGACCCGCGAGCGGACGGGCGCGCCCCGCCGGGCCGAGGGTGCGCCGCCGCCGGTACCGCCAGCGCCGGGTGTCCGCGGCTTCCGCGACATCACGGCCGATGCCGACGATCTCGGCCGCGCCGCGGCGCAGGCCAGCCGCAACGCGCGCAAGACCTACGCCAACGTGCCGTCGCCCTCGCCGGAATTCGACCGGCTCGAGCCGAACATGGAGAACCGCGGCGCCGATCCGGATGCGGAGTTCTCCTACGACGAGCCGATCGAGGAGGCGGAGCGCTACGCGCCGCCGCCGCAGCAGCGGAAGCGAACCGGCAACGCCGATCGCGAGCCGAAGAAGCGGATCCGCACCGGCTCGATGTTCCCGTTCAAGACCGCGATCGTCATCGGCATCATCTTGATCCTGGTCGGCGCCGGGTTGCTGTGGGGCAAGCCGGCCGTCACCTATGTCAGCAGCCTGTTCAAATCGTCGTCCGTCGAGGCGCCGAAGGATGCCTCCGCGCCTGCGGTGAAGCCGAAGATCGCTGACCGCGTCGGCCAGCCGTCGGGCGAGCCGGTCGCCCCGGTGGCGCAGCGCGTGGTGCTCTATGACGAGGATCCGTCCGATCCGAAGGGCAAGCAATATGTCGGCTCGGTGGTGTGGCGCACCGAACAGGTCAAGGCGTCGGGCAACCAGCAGCCTGATATCGCCGTGCGCGCCGACATCGACATCCCCGATCGCAAGTTCAAGATGACGATGTCGTTCCGCCGCAACACCGACACCTCGCTGCCGGCGAGCCACACCGCGGAATTGACCTTCATCCTGCCGCAGGACTTCGCCAATGGCGGCGTCGGCAATGTGCCGGGCATCCTGATGAAGTCCAACGAGCAGGCGCGCGGCACGCCGCTCGCCGGGCTTGCGGTCAAGGTCACCGACGGCTTCTTCCTGGTCGGCCTCTCTAATGTCGACGCCGACCGCTCGCGCAACCTGCAGCTCCTGAAGGAGCGCTCCTGGTTCGACGTGCCCCTGGTCTACACCAACCAGCGCCGCGCCATCATCGCGATCGAGAAGGGCGCCCCGGGCGAGCGTGCCTTCAACGAAGCCTTCGCGGCGTGGGGGGAATAGGGGGCTGTCGCGTCTCGCCGTTCGTTGTGGCTTGGACTCGTCCGGGCGACCCGATATCCGAGGCGCCGGACGTTCACCGATAGGCTGCGGCGTAGTGGATGCCCCGCTTGAAGCGGGGCACGACAGCGAGGAACGCTTCGAGTTCAATTTCCCGTAGCACCGTTGCACGACTGCGCTAGACTGAATGCCTACGCTCCAGGGGCGCGCCATGAAACGTTACCTCATCTTCGCGGCCATCGGGCCGTTCATCGGCGGCTTCCTGCTGCTGCTCGCCACCACCTACCAGTCGGGCTACTGGACCGAGACCCATGGCGGCGAGGTTGCAAAGCTGTTCGCGGTGTTCGCGAAGTCGCTGCAATACAACTACCTGTTCGGCATCGTGCCGGCGTTGATGTTCGGCGCGATCGACGACATCCTGATGCATGTCCGGTCGATTTCGGCCGTGGTGCGGATGCTGCTCGTCGGCGTGATCGCATTTGTCGCGGCGGCGCTGACGTATGCCTCGCACGGACCGGACAGCGGCTTCGCGCAGTTCGTCATCTACGGGCTGGTCGGCTTCGTGCCGGGCGTGATCTCGTCCTGGGCGGCACACAAATATGCCGAGGAGCTGCAAGCTCCGGCGACGTCGGCGCGATGACGTCGTCCGTCTTGTAATCTCGCTATCTCCACCATGCGAGGCGCCAGCGCGCGCCGTGATCTCCAATTGCGGTCGCTGTCGAAATAAGAGTGAGGTGAGCACGCTGCTCAGGCTCCCTCCCCCCTTGCGGGGGAGGGTTGGGGAGAGGGGTAAGCCGCGGGCGAGATGACCGATGAGCGCATCGTCCGCGCAAATCATAATTGCTTGTCGCCATGACGAACACGGTGAGTCCACGCCGTGTGGCACCCCTCTCCCTAACCCTCTCCCGCAAGGGGAGAGGGAACCCGTCCGCCGGTGCGTCCCTGACGCGCCAATCACTGAGTTGCCCCGGACTGCAGCTTGCGAGGAGCTCGCGACAAGATTGCAAAGCAACTTGCGCTGAAGCGACGACTTGTCCGCCGAAGCCTTGGCGAAGGCGGAAGCAATCCAGCGTTCCGCATGAGTTGAGGATGGATTGCTTCCGCCTTCGCTCGCAATGACGGAGTGCGACCTCGGGCCGCACCGCACAGGCTGCGTCGTATCCGCTTTCGTCGACACGATGAATCGAGAGGCGCGACATCGGACATGACACAGCGGTAATGTGCCGCAACTTGCATCGTGCAATCGCGTTACCATGTCATGACCATGCCCGAGGACGACATCTTCACGCCCCATCGCTCGCGATCGCGGCCGCCCTTCGGCGGCGCGCAGGCGCGCAGCAAGGTCATCGATCAGGATGGCCGTGAGATTCCGGACGCCGCGCCGTTTCAGCAGTTCGACGGTTTCCAGTTCGATTTTCGCACCTCCAGCGCCAATCCGTTCGGCGAATTGACGCGCGAGCAGCGGCTGGCGCGGCTGGAGATGATCGCAAAACTGCTCGACGTCGCCTTCATCCTGCCCGGCACCAAGATTCGCTACGGCATCGACGGGATCATCGGCCTCGTCCCGGTGATCGGCGACATCATCACCACTGCGATTTCGCTGTGGCTGGTGCGCGAGGCGCGCCTGCTCGGTGCGCCCTGGCACATCACCGCGCGGATGCTCGCCAACGTCGCCGTCGACGGCGTGGTCGGCCTGGTGCCGGTTGCGGGCGATGCGTTCGACGTGATGTTCCGTGCCAACATCCGCAATGTGCGGCTGTTGCGCCGCTGGCTCGACAAGCAGCCGCGGCAATAGCGCTTGCGCAGGCAAAAGGCCCGAAACAAAAGCCCCAAAAACAAAAGCCCCCGGAAATGTCCGAGGGCTTTTCGTTAAGGCGAGGCAGAAACAGTTACGCGGCGTCGGCGTCGGTCTGGGCAGGCGCAGGACGCGGGCGGCGCGGCAGCGGGAAGGCCTCGCTCTCATAGAGCGAGCGGATGCCGTTCTGATCGAAGCGGGCTTCCTCGACCTGCAGATAGGCGCCGTTCAGGGAATCCGCGGGCAGCTCTTCCATCGCAAAGCGCACGGCTTCGGCGGCAGTACCGAAACGGCGATAAGCGAAGCCGGCCCGTTTCTTCTTGCGGATCGCGGCGGGGAACAGTTCGGCGGACGTGTTAAAGTTGAACGGACGCATGGGACGCATGGTCGACGACCTCTTGTCTTTTTGGCGCTAGCGCGGCGAAGGGATTTTTGGGGACGGCGGGCTGCGACGGGCGGCGCACCGTACGTGTCATTTCCGCTGTTAATATAGGCTTCTTTGACAGAAATGCGACCCCAGAACCGCCCCGACAAGGCACATGATGAATCCATGCATGGCACGGGAACCGGTTCGATAAGTCCATGTATTTCAAGTGGTTATGCTGATCATAGCTTGTCGAGCCAGGCCAGGATCAGGACCACGACCAAAATTACCCCGAAAAGCCCCATTCCGGAATGGCCAAGGCCATAGCCGTAGCCGCGGATGCGGCCGCTATAGCCGCCGAGCAGGATAATCAGCAGGAGGATGATGAGGATCAGTCCAAGCGACATGGCGCCCTCCTCAAAACAGGCGGCAGCCGCTCGGCGAGACGCCGACGGCCCCGCAAGCACAGCAAATCACATTCCGGCTTGCGAGTCCTTGGCCAGCTTGCCGACCACGCCGAGGCGAGACTTCCTGCCCTGGTCGACCGTAAGCCGCCAAAGGCCACAACAAAACCCCGCGCGGCCGGTTGCCGGTCGCGCGGGGCAGGAAGGGTCTCGTTCCCTCTCGATGGCCGCGCGGGTCAGGCCCGCGCAATGATGAGCCGTGATCGTTACTTCTTCTCGTTCAGCCTCAGCGCCGCCGAGTTGATGCAGTAGCGCAGGCCGGTCGGGCCGGGGCCGTCGTTGAAGACATGGCCGAGATGGCCGTCGCATTTCGAGCACAGCACCTCGGTGCGGATCATGCCATGACTGACGTCGCGTTCCTCGTCGATATGGCTCTCGACCGCCGGCTTCGAGAAGCTCGGCCAGCCGCAGCCGGAATCGAACTTCTGGTCGGACTCGAACAGCACCTGCCCGCAGCCGGCGCAGACATAGGTGCCCTTGCGCGGGTCATGCTCGTATTCGCCGGTGAAGGGCCGCTCGGTCGCCTTCTCACGCAGCACGGCGTACTGCATCGGCGTCAGCTCCTTGCGCCACTCGGCTTCGCTCTTGCGGACCTTGCCGTCAGTCTTGGTGTCGGACATGGAAGCTCCCTGGTTGATCGTCATTGCGAGAAGCTCGCGACAAAATTGCAAGGCAATTTTGCGCTGAAGCGACGAAGCAATCCATATTTCCGCTTGCCGCGATATGGATTGCTTCGCTTCGCTCGCAATGACGGAAATGGTTCCGTCAATTGGTGACCCTGGTGCCGTTCACCAGCGTCGGCTTCTCGATGTAGTTCTCCGCGAAGATCTTCTTCAGGTTCTCGACCTTCGGGATGTCGTTGTACGCAATATAGGGTTGGTTGGGGTGCAGCGTCAGATAGTCCTGGTGGTAGGCCTCCGCCGGGTAGAACGCCTGCAGCGCGCCGACCTTGGTCACGATCGGCCTCTTGTAGACCTTCGCCGCATTGAGCTGGCCGATATAGGCGTCGGCCACCTTCTTCTGCTCGTCGCTGGTGGTAAAGATCGCCGAGCGATATTGCGTGCCGGTGTCCGGGCCCTGGCGGTTCAGCTGGGTCGGATCGTGCACGACGGAGAAGAAGATCTGCAGGATCTTGCCGTAGGAGATCTTCTGCGGGTTGTACTTGATCTCGACCGACTCCGCGTGACCGGTGGTGCCGGTCGACACGGTTTCATATTCGGCGGTCGCCTTGCTGCCGCCGGAATAGCCGGAGACCGCGCTGACGACGCCGGCGGTGTGCTGGAACACGCCCTGCACGCCCCAGAAACAGCCGCCCGACAGCACCGCGGTCTGAACGCCGGTCTCGTGCGCATCGGTCGCGGGTGGCGGGATGATGACGGCGTCTTCGGCCGCGCGCGATGGCGGGACGGCAAAAGCGGCGGCGGCCAGCGCGCCGATCGTGGCGGCGCACAGCGAGAGGCGGCTGAGGGAGCGACGGGACATGAGTTTCCTCGTGAGATCGCGGTTGGGGGCCAGTTTAGAGCGAGGGCCGGTATTCGCAATCGGCCAGGGCTCGCTCCGACACTTCAAGATACGGCCGAGCGGGCGCCTTGTTACGGCCGCCGCCACACGGTTTCGTGAGCAAAATCAGGGTGGTTCGGGGGGCGGCCGTTCGACCGCCCATGGTGAGGGGGCGCGAGGTGGGCGCAACTAAACGACGACCGACAGCCGCTTCGCCGCTCGTGTGATGCCCGTGTAGAGCCACCTTGCCCGGCTGTCCTGGAACGCAAAGCTCTCGTCGAACAGCACGACGTCGTCCCATTGCGAGCCCTGCGACTTGTGCACGGTCAGCACATAGCCGTAGTCGAACTCGTCATAGGGCTTGCGCTGCTCCCACGGCACGCCCTCGACCCCGCCGTCGAAACATTCGCCGCGGACCGAGACCTTGGTGACCTTGTGGCCGAAGTCCTCGTCCGGCATCACGCGCATGGTGATGATCTTGGATTTCGACTGCGCGCGCGCCTTGACCCGCCACAGTCCACCGTTGAACAGGCCCTTCTTGCGGTTGTTGCGCAGGCAGACCAGCTTGTCGCCGGCAACGGGGAGGGGATCCTCGATGTTCTGCCGCTGCCGCACCCGCATGTTGTAGGCGCGGCGGGTGTTGTTGCGGCCGACCAGCACCTGGTCGGCACCCATCACGCGGTCGGGGTCGAGCTCCTTGCGCGAGACCACCTCGCTCTCGCCGTGGCGGCCGATCTCCAGCTCGCGGCCCTCGCGGATATCCATCGACATCCGCACGATCGGATCGTCCTGCGCCTGGCGGTGTACCTCGGTCAGCATCGCGTCGGGCTCGGCGTCGGTGAAGAAGCCGCCGCCCTGGATCGGCGGCAACTGCGCGGGATCGCCGAGCACCAGCAGCGGGCAGTCGAACGACATCAAGTCGCGACCGAGCTCGGCATCGACCATCGAGCACTCGTCGATCACGATCAGCTTGGCCTTCGAGGCCGGCGCGTCGTCCCACAATTCGAAGCTCGGCTGCTCGACGCCGGATTCGCGGGCGCGATAGATCAGCGAATGGATCGTCGAGGCGTTGTCGCAGCCCTTGTTGCGCATCACCAGCGCCGCCTTGCCGGTGAACGCGGCGAACTTCACCTCGCCGTCGACGGCTTCGGCAATGTGGCGGGCGAGCGTGGTCTTGCCGGTTCCAGCATAGCCGAACAGGCGAAACACCTGCGGTGTGCCGCCCTGGCCGGGCTTGGCTTTCAGCCAGTCGGCAACGGCTTTCAGCGCGGTGTCCTGATGCGGCGTAAATGTCGTCATGGGCTTTCGGAAGGATTGAGCGCGCGACCGATAGCGCCGCGACTCAAGCGAACACAAGCTAAACATTCATGCGTGCCGATCAAGTCAGCTTCCGCTTGGCGGAATTGGAGTTTCGCGCCCGAGGCTAGACTTGACCCGAGGCGGCACTAGACTGCCGCAAAACAACAAGCGGTCGGGACCACCATAAGTGGTCGAGGGCGCGACTTTGGGAGTGACGCCATGAAATTCGGCATCTTTTACGAGCTGCAACTGCCGCGCCCCTGGAACGACGGCGACGAGCTCAGGCTTTATCAAAACGCGCTGACGCAAATGGAGACTGCCGACCGGCTCGGCTATGATTACGCCTGGGTCGTGGAGCATCATTTCCTCGAGGAATATTCCCACTCGCCGGCACCGGAGTCCTTTCTCGCCGCCGCCAGCCAGCGCACCAAGAACATCCGGCTCGGCCACGGCATCTTCCAGCTCACCACCAATCATCCCGCCCGCGTTGCCGAGCGGGTTGCGGTGCTCGATCTCCTGAGCAACGGCCGCTGCGAGTTCGGTATGGGCGAGAGCGCCTCGATCACCGAGCTGACGCCGTTCGGCCGCGACATGGAGACCAAGCGCGAGGTGTTCGAGGAGGCCGTCGAAGCGATCTTCCCGATGTTCTCCAAGGTCGGCACCGAGCACCACGGCAAGTACTTTGACATCCCCCTGCGCAACGTCGTGCCGAAGCCGGTGCAGAAGCCGCACCCGCCACTCTGGATGGCCTGCTCGCAACTGCCGACGATCGAGCGCGCCGGGCAGAACGGCTTCGGTGCGCTTGGCTTTCAGTTCGTCAGCGCGGAAGCCGCGCATGCCTGGGTGCACGCCTATTACAACGCGATCACCAAGCGGCTGAAGAAGCTCGCCGACTACGAGATCAATCCGAACATGGCGCTGGTCTCGTTCTTCATGTGCGCGGAGACGGACGAGGAAGCCCGCAGGCGCGCCGACGGCGCCACCTTCTTCCAGTTCGCGCTGCGCTACTATGGGCAGTCGCAGAACCGGCAGCGCCCGGCACCCGGCACTGTCAACATGTGGGACGAGTACAACAAGTGGAAGCGCGAGAATCCCGAGGCGCAGGAGGCCGCGTTGCGCGGCGGCCTGATCGGCTCGCCGGAGACGTTGCGCAAGAAATTGCGTCGCTTCCGCTCGTCGCATATCGATCAGGTGATCCTGCTCAACCAGGCCGGCAAGAACACGCATGAGCATATCTGCGAGTCGCTCGAATTGTTCGCCAGGGAAGTGATGCCGGAATTCCAGCACGATCCCGAGCACGATCAATGGAAGAAGGGCGTGCTCAGCGGCGCGATTCAGCTCGAGGAGATCGACACCGAAGCGTTCAGGGATCGCTACGGTAAACTTGCGGTCAATGTCGGGCAGAAGAGTGCCGCCGCAGGCTGATCGAATCCTGTGCAGCGACCTCGCGATCGCGTGAGGAAAATAATTCGCTACACGCTATCTGCGACTTGAAAGAAACGACATGCGCGATGCCCGCACCAAAGTGCGGGCATCACTATTTTTCCGGAGTGCTCGACAGCTTCATTGGCTGCCCCCATCATCCTGACGTCGCATGATCGTGCAGCGCACCGCGCATGATCGTCAGGAGAGTTCGTTGCAATGAAGCGTCGTGAGTTCCTCAAATTTTCGCTCGGCTCCGCGGCCGCGGCTGCGCTGTCCCAGCGCGCGCTGGCGCAGACAGGCGCGAAGGACATTCGTATCGGCTATCAGAAGAACGGCGTGCTGGTTGTCACGCGCCAGCGCGCGGCCCTGGAAGATCATTTCCGGCCGCAAGGCATCGATGTGAAATGGGTCGAGTTCTCCTCCGGTCCGCCTATGATGGAGGCGATGAACGTCGGCAGCGTCCACTACGGCGCGGTCGGCGATTCGCCGCCGGTCTTTGCCCAAGCTGCCGGCGCGGCCATCGTCTATGCCGCGGGCCAGCCCATCACCAACGGGCAGGGCATCCTGGTGCCGCGGAATTCGGCGATTGCAACCATCGCCGATCTCAAGGGCAAGCGCATCGGCTTCACCAAGGGATCGAGTGCGCACAACATCGTCATCCAGACGCTGGAGAAGGCGGGGCTCACCTATGACGACATCACGCCGGTCTACCTGACGCCGCCGGATGCCGGTCCGGCCTTTGCCAACGGCGGCATCGATGCCTGGGCGATCTGGGATCCGTATTTCGCGATCGGCGAGACCAAGCAGAACGGCCGCATTCTGGTCAACGCCCGCGAGATCACCAAGACCAACTCGTTCTACATTGCCAACCGCGACTTCGCGAAGAACAACGGCCAGCTCCTCCAGCAGATCGTCGACGTGACGGCGTCGACGGCGGCATGGGCGCAGGCGCATCCCGAGGAGGTCGCGAAATCGCTGGCCGCCGTCACCGGCGTTCCGCTCGACATCCAGACCATCGCAGCGAAGCGGGCCGGCTTTTCGGTGGGGCCCGTCACCGACGAGATCAACGCAACCCAGCAGGGCGTGGCCGACCGCTTCTTCAAGCTCGGCCTGATTCCGAAGCAAATCGCGATCCGCGACATCGTCTGGCGCAACCCCCAGACCTGATCGTTTTTCCTTGGTCAATTCAATGCAAAGGACGCCATCATGACGCGTTTGCTGCAACGCTGGGTCGCCCGTGCGGTGCTGTCGCTCAGCATCGTCGCTGCGACGGTCGGCGCATCCTACGGCCAGGACAAGGTCGTCCGCATCGGCTACCAGAAATACGGCAAGCTCGTGCTGCTGAAGAGCAAGGGCTCGCTCGAGCAAAAGCTGAAGGCCGCCGGCTACACCGCGGCGTGGACCGAGTTTCCGTCCGGACCGCCGCTGCTCGAAGCGCTCAATGTCGGCGCGATCGATTTCGGCAACACCGGCGAGGCGCCGCCGATCTTCGCGCAGGCCGCCGGCGCGCCGATCCAGTATGTCGCCTATGAGCCGGCCGCGCCGAAAGGCGAGGCGATCCTGGTGCCGAAGGAGAGCCCGATCAAATCGATCGTCGAGCTGAAGGGCAAGAAGATTGCGCTCAACAAGGGCTCGAACGTTCATTATCTCCTGGTCAAGGCGCTGGAGCAGGCCGGCGTCAAATATTCCGAGATCGAGCCGGTGTTCCTGGCGCCGGCCGATGCGCGCGCAGCGTTCGAACGTGGCGCGGTCGACGCCTGGGTGATCTGGGATCCGTTCCAGGCCGCTGCGGAAGCCGCGACCGGCGCCCGCACGCTGGCCGACGGCACCGGCATCGTCGCGAACTACCAGTTCTATTTCGCATCGAAGGCGTTCCTGCAGCGCGATCCAAAGATTGTCGATGTCGTGCTCGCGCAGTTGAGCGAGGTCGATGGCTGGGCCAAGGGCGACATTCACGCCGTGGCCGAGCAGCTTGCGCCGTCCATCGGGCTGTCGGTGCCGGTGGTGGAAGTCGCCCTGAAGCGCCAGGCCTACGGCATCAAGCCGATCACCGATGCCGTGATCGCGGATCAGCAACAGGTGGCCGACACGTTTTTCAAGCTCGGCCTGATCCCCAAACAGATCAAGATTTCTGACGTCGCATGGAGGCCGGGCACGTGAGCACCCCAACCAACGCCAACATCCTCTGGTTTCTGCCGACCCACGGCGACAGCCGCTATCTCGGCACGGCGCACGGCGGCCGTGAGGTGAACTTCAACTATCTGCGCCAGATCGCGCAGGCCGCGGACCAGCTCGGCTATTACGGCGTGCTGCTGCCCACGGGACGGAGCTGCGAGGACTCCTGGGTGGTGGCCTCTGCCGTCGCGCCGTGGACCGAGCGGCTGCGCTATCTCGTGGCGGTCAGGCCCGGCCTGCAGTCGCCGAGCGTCGCCGCGCGCATGACCGCGACGCTGGACCGGCTGTCGAACGGCCGCCTCCTGATCAATGTCGTCACCGGCGGCGATCCCGTCGAGAACAAGGGAGACGGCGTTTTCTTAGGTCACGACGAGCGCTATGCAGTGACGCGCGAGTTCCTGAACGTCTACAGCGACCTGCTGGCGGGCAAGACCGTCAATGTCGAGGGCAAGCACATCCGGATCGAGGATGGCCGGCTATTGTTTCAGCCGGTGCAGTCGCCGCGGCCACCGCTGTATTTCGGCGGTTCGTCGGATGCCGGCATCGATGTCGCCGTCGACACCGTCGACAAGTACCTGACCTGGGGCGAGCCGCCGGCGCAGGTCGCCGAGAAGGTCGCGCGAGTGAAGACTGTTGCCGCGCAGCGCGGCCGCAAGCTGTCGTTCGGCATCCGCCTGCATGTGATCGTGCGCGAGACCAACGCCGAGGCCTGGAAGGCCGCCGATGAGCTGATCCAGTACGTCACCGACGATACGGTGGCCGCAGCGCAGAAGATCTTCGCGCGGATGGACTCGGTCGGCCAGCAGCGCATGGCGCAGCTCCACGACGGACGGCGCGACAAGCTCGAGATCAGCCCGAACCTCTGGGCCGGCGTCGGACTGGTGCGCGGCGGCGCCGGCACCGCACTGGTGGGCGATCCCCAGACCGTCGCCGCGCGCATCAAGGAGTATCAGGAGATCGGCATCGATACCTTCATCCTGTCCGGTTACCCGCATCTCGAGGAGGCCTATCGCTTCGCCGAGCTGGTGTTCCCGCTCTTGTCGCTGGCGCGGCCGGACAACGTGATACCTCTTCGCGTCAACACCGGGCCGTTCGGCGAAACCATCGGCAACGACTATCGTCCGCAGAAACAGGCATCGCATTCATGAGCTTGATAGACAGTCTACCGCGCGTCCGCGCGGCGAAATTGCCCCGTGTCGACGGCCTGATCCCATGGATCGTGCCGCTTGCGATCATCGTGCTCTGGCAGCTCGCCTGCGTCACCGGCTTTGTGCCGTCGCGCGTGTTGCCGGCGCCGACCGACGTCGCGCTGGCGGGATGGAAGCTGCTGCTCTCCGGCGAGCTGATCCGCAACATCTGGGTCAGCTTCTGGCGTGCCAGCATCGGCTTTCTGATCGGCGGCAGCATCGGCTTCGCCTTCGGCCTCGCCAATGGCCTGTCGCAACTGTCGGCGAAGCTCACCGACACCACCTTGCAGATGGTCCGCAACATCCCGCATCTGGCGCTGATCCCGCTCGTCATCCTGTGGTTCGGCATCGACGAGTCGGCCAAGCTGTTCCTGGTCGCGCTCGGCGTGTTCTTCCCGATCTATCTCAACACGCTGCACGGCATCCGCACCGTCGATCCGCAACTGATCGAGATGGGCCGCATCTACGGCATGACGGACGGCGAACTGTTTCGCCGGGTGATCTTCCCGGGCGCGCTGCCGTCGATCTTCGTCGGCCTGCGGTTTGCGCTCGGCATCATGTGGCTGACGCTGATCGTGGCCGAGACCATCGCGGCCTCGTCCGGCCTCGGCTACATGGCGATGCAAGCGCGCGAGTTCATGCTGATCGACGTCGTCGTGCTCTCGATCCTGATCTACGCCTTGCTCGGCAAGCTCGCCGACAGCGCCTCGCGCGCGCTGGAGCGGCTCACCCTGTCGTGGCATCCCGCCTTCCAGAAGAAGTAAGTGAATGAGAATGCAAGAAGCGCTTCGTTTCGAATCCATTGATGCCGAGCCGGTCGACCGCGCCGACATCGTCGTGAAGGCACGGCAGTTGCGGCAAAGATCGGAAGGCGCCGCCCGCGGCCTGTCGTTGACCATCCGCGGCCTGCGTAAGGCGTTCGGCGACAACGAGGTGTTGCGCGGCATCGACCTGCATATTCCGGCCGGCCAGTTCGTCGCGATCGTCGGCCGCAGCGGCTGCGGCAAGAGCACGTTGCTGCGCCTCGTCGCGGGTCTCGAGGCACCGACGGCCGGGAGCATTGCCTTTGGCGAGCAACTCCGTGCGCAGGACATCCGCGTCATGTTCCAAGAGCCGCGGCTGCTGCCCTGGGCGCGCGTGCTGTCCAATGTCGAGGTCGGATTGGGCCGTGAGCGCGCCTCGACCGACGCACAGGCTCGGGCCGAGCAGGCGCTGGTCGAGGTCGGCCTCGGCGACAAGCGCGCGCAGTGGCCGTCGGTGCTGTCGGGCGGCCAGAAGCAGCGCGTCGCACTGGCGCGGGCGCTGGTCAGCCAACCGCGCGTGCTGGCCTTCGACGAGCCGCTCGGAGCGCTCGACGCGCTGACGCGGATCTCGATGCAGCAATTGCTCGAGCGCGTCTGGCAGGACCAGGGCTTCACCGCGATCCTGGTGACCCATGACGTCGCCGAGGCGGTCGCACTCGCCGACCGCGTGCTGGTCATCGAGGACGGCCGCATCGCGCAGGACGTCACGATCGACCTGCCGCGGCCGCGCCGGCGCGGCTCTGCCGAGTTGGCCGCGCTGGAGGGTGAGATCTTGAAGCACCTGCTCGAAGGCACTGACGAGACATCCGATCTGTGAGGTTGCCATGAACCCCGTCGTCCGTAACTTCTCGGTCGCGCCCGCGGTCTCCGCCACCGACTTCCGTGGCGCGATGCGGCATCTCACCGGCGGCGTCACCGTCATCACGGCGGGGCGCGGCGGCGAGATTTCCGGAATGACGGTGACCTCGGTGTCGTCGCTGTCGGTCGATCCGCCGTCACTGATCGTCAGCATCAATCGCGCGGCCTCGTCATGGCCGCTGATTGCGCGCCACGGCGTGTTCGGCGTCAACATCCTAACGGCGGACCAGCTCGACATTGCCGAGCGCTTCACCGGCAAAGGCGGCCTGAAGGGGGCAGAGCGGTTTGCCGGCGCCGGATGGACCACGCGCGCCTCAGGCGTGCCGTTGCTGATCGGAGCCCTTGCCGCAATCGATTGCGAAGTCGAGGAGACGATCGAGCGGCATTCGCACGCGATCGTCATCGGTCGCGTGCTTAATGTGATCGCCTCGCAGCGGACCGCCGCGCTGGCCTACTGGCACGGCGAGTATGTCGCGATCGACAAGGAAGAGGACGCCGCAAGGCTGGCCGAGGTCAGCCTGCCGTCGCGTCACGTCCATGCGCGGACATCGCGTTAGCGCAGTCTGCATTTTACCTCGCCCCGCGGGGCGGGGAGAGGTCGGAACGCATCGTTAGATGCGTTCCGGCCCCTCACCCCAACCCTCTCCCCGTAAGAACCAGGGCAATCGCATATGACTTCTGCGGAGGTTGTCCGCGGGCTCCCTTCGCCTCTCCCGCTTGCGGGGGAGGCCGACGCGTGCGCAGCGCGCGGCGGGTGGGGGCTCTTTCCACGAAATGATTCGAGGAGAGAACCCCCACCCCCACCCTCCCCCGCAAGCGGGAGAGGGAGCCGACTGCCGATGCCGCTGCAATCGAATCTCATATACGATTGCCCTGCCGTAAGAACGGGGAGAGGGAGCGCAGCGCTTTCGGGGCTGCGGATCCGCATTACCTGATCTGCGTTAGTTCATGATTGCGGTCGGTGTCGCCGGGCCGCGTGGTCCTGTGGACAGCAAGATTCAGGAGATCAAAGGCGGCGGCCGCGGCATGTTGCCCGTGGCGCTTTCCCCGGCGACAGATTAAATGCTGGGATCGTCAGGGACGTGGCAGTTCGATGAAACGCGTGGGAATCTGGCTGTTCTATCTCGTCGGCGCGCTCGCCATCGGCTATCTCGCGCTGTACGCCTATGTGACGTTCACCGGTCGCACCATCACGCCGGGCGACCCCATCCACATCTTCCGCAAGCCCGATGCGCCGAGCTATTCGTGAGGCGAGGCTGTCGCGCGAACGGCCTCGCCGTTTGAGCTTCTCAGCCCGCTGTCGCCAGCCGCTGATAATCCGGCGCGCCGTTGCCGGCCGGGGTGATCGGGAGGCCGCCATCGGCATATTCGTTCAGCTTGTTGCGCAGCGTGCGGATCGAGATGCCGAGGATGTTGGCGGCATGGGTGCGATTGCCGAGGCAATGCTTCAGCGTTTCCAGGATCAGGTCGCGTTCGACGTCGGCGACGGTGCGGCCGACCAGCGCCCGGGTGACCTGCTCGGCGGCGAGCGTCGCGTGCGCCACGGCGGGTGCAGTCTTGGCGAGATCGAGGCGGTCGCCGTCGGGCGTGAGGATCGCCTCGGCCCCGATCTCGTCGCCCTGCGCCATCAGCACCGCGCGATGGATGGTGTTCTCGAGCTCGCGGACGTTGCCCTGCCAGCGGTTCGCAGTGAGCACACGCCGGGCTTCCGCCGAGATCGGGCGGAGCGGCACGCCGTTGGCCTCGGCGTATTTCCTGGCGAAGTGCTGCGCCAGCTCGAGGACATCGGTCGGGCGGTCGCGCAGCGGCGGAATCTTCAGATTGACAACATTGAGGCGGAACAGCAGGTCCTCGCGGAACGTGCCTTCGCGCACGGCGTCAGTGAGATTGCGGTTCGAGGTCGCGATGATGCGGATGTCGACCGGCACCGGCCGGGTGCCGCCGACGCGGTCGATCACGCGCTCCTGGATCGCGCGCAGCAGCTTGGATTGCAGCCGCACGTCCATCTCGGAGATCTCGTCGAGCAGCAGCGTGCCGCCGGTCGCTTCCTCGAACTTGCCGATGCGGCGGGCGATCGCGCCGGTGAAGGCCCCCTTCTCATGGCCGAACAGTTCGGATTCCAAGAGGTGCTCGGGAATCGCCGCGCAGTTGATCGAGATGAACGGGCGCTTGGCGCGGGCCGAGCGGGAGTGAACGTAGCGCGCCAGCACCTCCTTGCCGGTGCCGGACTCGCCGGTGATCATCACGGAGGCATCCGAGCCGGCGATCTGCTGCGCGAGCTTGATCACCTTGCCCATCGCCTCGTCGCGCCACACCAGGTCGCGCGCGTCGTTGGCGACCGCGGCGAGCACGGCTGCGATCAGTTCGGGATCGGGCGGCAGCGGGATGTATTCCTTGGCGCCGGCGTGGATCGCGGCAACCGCGGCACGGGCATCGTTGGTGATACCGCAGGCCACGATCGGCACGTGGATATGCTCGGCCTCCAGCCGGATCACGAGGTCGCGGATGTCGAGGCCGACATCGACCAGCAGCAGGTCGGCGCCCTTGCCGCCGCGCGCCACGCTCATCGCCTGTTCGGCGGTCTCGGCGTGGGTCACGGTTGCGCCCTTCTCCATCGCGATCTTGGTAGCGGTCGTGAGCTGGCCCTTCAGGGTGCCAACGATGAGAAGCCGCATGAGTATCTCCTGTTCGTCTGGTCGCGCGCGTCCTGCGCGGTATCGCTTAGGGTGTTAGGAGCGTTCCGCCTTGATGATTTCCGTCATGGTGACGCCGAGTTTGTCTTCCACCAGCACCACTTCGCCGCGCGCCACCAGGCGGTTGTTGACGTAGATGTCGATCGCCTCGCCGACGCGGCGGTCGAGCTCGAGCACCGTGCCTGGTCCGAGCTTGAGCAGGTCGCCGATCTCCATCTTGGAGCGGCCGAGCACCGCCGAGACCTGCACCGGCACGTCGAACACCGCCTCGAGATCGGCGGCGATTCGCGAGGCATGTTCGTCTTCGCTGTAGCCGATGTCGTCGATCCCCGGCGCCTCGGACGAATTGAGGTCGGGAAGCGGGACGTGTGCGTCTGTGTCGCTCATGGTTCTGCCCTCATCGCCGTCAGCCGGCCTGACCGCGGGACGCCAGGTAGCGCCCGACAAGTTCGTTGATCTTCGCTTCGATGGCGGCGCGCTCCAGCACCACGCCGCCGTCGGCCCATTCGATCCGGCAGTCGCCGGTCGCGATCGTCGGCTCGGCCAGGATCACCAGCCGGCCCTGGAAGCCGCTTTGCGCGGCCATCCGCTCGATGTTCTCGTGCCCTGTCTCGTAGAGCGCGTCGTTGATGCGGACCACCAGATGCGGCGTCGACACCAGATGCGAAAAGCAGTCGCTGACCAGCGCGGTGATCTCGCCGAGCGGTTCGCGGGCGACCAGTTCGGAGCACAGCTTGCGGGCGACCGCGACCGCGACATCGACGGCTTCCGTCTCCATCCGCGTCTCGATGCCGGCAAAGCGCGCCGCGATGCCCTTGATCGCGACGCCGATCTCCTCCAGCGCCTGGGCGGACCGGCGGTCGCTCTCGACCTTGGCTTCGCGCTGCGCGGCCTCGTATCCGGCGCGGTAGGCCCGGGCCTCGGCATCGGCGACTTTTTGCGCGACCTCGGCCGGAGTGGCCGCGCGCTCACGGGCGCGGTCGGGCTCCGAGAAGTCCGTATCGAACAGAAATTTCGCGGGCGCGGCCATCAGTACACCAACTCGTCGTCGGCGCGGTTCTTGGTCAGCGTGATCTCGCCCCGGGCGGCGAGGTCCTTGGCGAGGTTGACGAGCAGCGCCTGCGCCTCGTCGACGTCGCGGAGCCGCACCGGCCCCATCGCGGCCATGTCGTCCATCAGCATCTTGCCGGCGCGGGAGGACATATTGCCGAGGAAGAACGCGCGCACTTCCTCGTTGGCGCTCTTCAGCGCGACGCCGAGCTTGTCCTTGTCGATATTGCGCATCAAGGTCTGCGCCGAGGCAGCGTCGAGCTTGATCAGGTCGTCGAAGGTGAACATCAGCGCCTTGATGCGCTCGGCGGACTCGCGGTTTTCCTCTTCCAGCGAGGTGATGAAGCGGGTCTCTGTCTGGCGGTCGAAGTTGTTGAAGATTTCGGCCATCACCTCATGGGCGTCGCGGCGGCGCGTCTGCGACAGGTTGGACATGAACTCGGTGCGCAGCGTCTGCTCGACCCGTTCAATGACTTCCTTCTGCACCGCCTCCATCCGCAGCATGCGGCCCACGACGTCGAGCGCAATGTCCTCGGGCAGGATCGCGAGCACGCGGGCGGCGTGCTCCGGCTTGAGCTTCGACAGCACCACGGCGATGGTCTGCGGGTATTCATTCTTGAGATAGTTGGCCAGCACCTCTTCCTGCACGTTGGAGAGCTTCTCCCACATGTTGCGGCCGGCAGGGCCACGGATCTCGTCCATGATGCCGGTGACGCGTTCGGCCGGCAGGTACTGCTGCAGCAGGCGTTCGGTGGCGTCGAAATTGCCCATCAGCGCGCCCGACGCCGACATCCGCGAGACGAATTCGAGCATCAGGTCCTCGACCACGTCGGCCTCGACCGTGCCGAGCGTCGACATGTGGACCGACAGCTCCCGCACCTCGTCGTCGTCGAGCATCGACCAGATCTTGCCGCCATATTGTTCGCCGAGCGCGAGCATCAGGATCGCCGCACGCTTGGGGCCGGACAGCGGCTTGCCCCTCGGCCGGCCGCTCTGCCGGCTCGCCAGCGTCGTGAGGACGCTGGTGATGTCGTTGGCGTTGGTGGTCTGCGGTACGGCGGCCATGTCAGCTCTCGGCGGGTTCACTCAGCCATTGACGGACGATGGAGACGGTCTCGTTCGGATTGCGTTCGGCCAGTTCGCCGACCCGGTGCACCGCCTGGGCATGCACCTGGCCCTGGATCTGGGCGACGTCGATCAGTTGTGCCGCGGCGCTGCCACCCGGGATCAGGGCCTGGCCGGTCGCAGCAGTGGTGCCTTCGCCGGCATGCGCACCGGCCTCGGCGAGAGCGGGCATCGCGCCGGTCAGCGCCGGCACGACGTCGGTTGCCAGGATCCGCTTGACCAGCGGGCGGACCACCATGAACACCACGACCAGGCCGAGCATCATCATCACGCCAAGCTCGATGACGTACATCACGTCATCCTTGGTGAACTGCAGCATGCCGAGCAGGCCGGTCGGCTCGGACAGCGGAGTTGCCATCGGCGGCTCGGCGAAGCGGAGATTGACCACCTCGACCTGGTCGCCGCGCTTCTGGTCGAAGCCGATCGCGGAGCGAACCAGGGCAGCGATGCGGTCGAGCTCCTCCTTGGAGCGATCCTGATAGACCAGCTCGCCCTTGTCGTTCTTGGAATAGCTGCCGTCGACCAGCACGGCGACCGAGATCCGGTTGACACGGCCGGCCTCGGTGACCTCGGTCTTGGTGGTGCGGGAGATCTCGTAGTTATTGGTCTCTTCGCTCTTCTTGCTCTGGTCGCGGGCGCGGGCGGCGTTGTCCTGGTTCTGGTTGCCCGGGAGCTCGTTGTTGACCGTGACCTGGCCGGAATTGTCGGCGGTGAGGCTCGATTCCTCGCGGGTCTGGCTGGAGCGGAGCACGCGGCCCTCGGGATCGAACTTGTCGGAGGTCTCGGTGATCTTGTTGTAGTCGAAGTCGGCGGAGAGCTGGACGCGGGCGCGCCCAGTGCCGACCACCGAGGAGACGATGTCCTCGACCTGTTTGCGCATCCGCTTCTCGAACGCGGTGCGGCGCTCGTCGCCGACCGACGCATCAGCATCGCTGGCCGCGCCGTCGGCGAGCAACTGGCCGGCCTCGTCGACGATCGAGACGCGCTGCGGCTTCAGCCCGTTGACCGCGGAGGCGACCAGATGGCGGATGGCGCGGATCTGCTGCGGCTCCAGCGCGCCGCGCACTCTGAGCACGATCGAGGCGGACGGCTCCGGCGTCTCGCGCGAGAACAGCGGCCGCTCCGGCAGCACCAGGTGGACGCGCGCGGCCTGCACGCGATCGATGGCGCGGATGGTGCGGGCGAGCTCGCCTTCCAGCGCGCGCAAATGGTTGATGTTCTGGACGAAGCTCGTGGTGCCCAAGGCGTCCGACTTGTCGAAGATCTCGTAGCCGACGCCGCCGCCCTTGGGCATGCCGCCCTCGGCGAGCTTCATCCGGAGCCGCGTCACCTTGTCCTTCGGCACCATGATGATGGCGCCGTCGTTGCGCAGCTCGTAGGGGACGGCCTGCCGCTCTAGCTCCTTGACGATGGCCGAGGAATCCTCGGTCGACAGGTCGGTGAACAGCGTGGTCATCTGCGGCGTGGTGACGCGGACGATGACGAAGGCGAAGAAGCCGATCAGAGCGGCGGTGACCGCCACCATGGCCGCGAGGCGGGCCGCACCCAGACCTCTCAGGAAAGCAACCAGACTTTGCACCAACGGCCCCCAGGGATTCGGCCCCAGCGGGTCCGACTGGGCAATTATTGCCTAGGGTATGGTTTCCATCTGGTTAACGGGGATTAAGAACCGCGGCAAAAACGCGGACATGAAAAAAACCGGCCTCGCGGAGCGGAGCCGGTTTTCATCAAATGCTACGGGAATTGCTGGAATTACTGCCGGTATTGCTGGATCCGGGTGGTGCGCAGCCCGGCCAGACCGTGCTGGTCGATCGAGAACTGCCAGGAAAGGAATTCATCGACGGTCAGCGTGTAGCGGCTGCAGGCCTCTTCGAGGGAGAGCAGACCGCCGCGGACCGCGGCGACGACTTCGGCCTTGCGGCGGATCACCCACCGCTTGGTACCGGGGGCCGGCAGATCCGCAATCGTTAACGGGCTGCCGTCAGGCCCGATGACGTATTTCACCCTCGGGCGGTGGGGTTCTGTCATGGCGTACTCACAAACTCTCAACCACTGAACTCGCGGAAGGTAACCTACGCCCACCGGTTTAAAATTTACCTAAGCCCAAGCATCCAATACGAGTCTCGTTCGAACGGCCCGGAACACGGCGGAATTCGGGCAGCAATTGGGCCCGGGCGGGCAGCGGCCGATGATCGCATCATGAGATCGGCACGTTCGCGTGCTTCCGTCGGCAGAAGCCGGCAATGCGAAGCTTGCGTGTCGGCGAAACACCAAAATTTGCCGCGGCCATCGGCCGCGCGCCACCTTTCTCATGCCCGGGCGGTCGTATATGAGGGATTCGTTGTCGAATCGCGCTGATAGTCGCCGGGAACGGGCTGGCAGCGTCGCGAACGGTGGCAGCCGTCAAGTTGATCAGGAACCTGGGACCTGATGTCTTGATTGACGCAAGCGCGGACAGGCATTTCAAGCGGGGCAGGGCATGGTTGCTCGATTGACGACGGCACGATCCACCGAGGCAATGCTACGTCGGGGCCTTCCTGCCACCGTCGTGCTTGCGGCGCTCGCCGCACTGCTGGCGCTGACCTCCGCGGCCGCGGCGCGGCAGGCGCGCCCGGCGCCCGCCGTCGAGGCGGTTGCGCCGCGGGAGGCGGGCGAGCCGATCATGGCGATCGTGTCGATCAAGACCCAGAAGGTCACGTTCTATGATGCCGACGGCTGGATCCTGCGTGCGCCGGTCTCGAGCGGCATCAAGGGACGCGAGACGCCGGCCGGCGTCTTCGCCGTCGTCGAGAAGGACAAGGACCACCACTCGACGCTCTACGATGATGCGTGGATGCCGAACATGCAACGCATCACCTGGAACGGCATTGCGCTGCACGGCGGACCATTGCCCGGCTACGCCGCCTCGCACGGCTGCGTGCGGATGCCTTACGAGTTCGCGGAGGACCTGTTCGACAAGACCTGGATCGGAATGCGCGTGATCATCGCGCCGAACGACGCGGCTCCGGTCGATTTCACCCACCCGGCGCTATTCGTGCCGAACCCGCAGGCCATGGCCGCTGCACCGGCGCATGCCGAGGCTCTGGAACGCGAGGCGGCGGAAGCCGCCCGGACGGCCGACGAGGCGAAGAAAGCTGCCGCGGCTGCGGCGAAGGACGCCGCGCAATACACACCGGCAGCGCTGCGCAAGCTGGAAAAGCTCAAAGCCCGTGCCGACGCCGAGCTCGCCTATGCCGACAAGGTGCTCACCGCGGCCAAGACCGACCAGGCCAGGGCGCGCGCCGACGACGCTAAGCAGAAGGCCGCCGCTAAGGCCGCGGACGCTGCCACGCAGCTCGATACCGCCAAGGCCGCTGCGCAGCCGAAGCTCGACGCCGTCGCGGTCGCCAAGGACGCCGCCAAGGCGGCTGCGACCAAGAAGGCCGAGACCGAGAAAGCGGCGACCGAGGCGAAGCTCGCGCTCGAGCCGGTCTCGGTCTACATCAGCCGCGCGACGCAGAAGCTTTACGTCCGCCGCAACACCCACAAGCCGTGGCCGGACGGCGGCGAGGTGTTCGATTCGAGCATCGAGGTTCCGGTCACGATCCGCGATCCCGACCGGCCGATCGGCACGCACATCTACACGGCGGTGGCGCGTAACGGCGCAGGCCTGCGCTGGACCGAAGTCACGATCGACGACGGCGACAACGCCAAGGACGCGCTCGACCGCATCACCATCCCGCAGGATATGCTGGATCGCATCGCGCCGACTGCGGTGCCGAAATCCTCGATCATCATCTCGGACGAGCCGCTGAGCAGCGAGACCAACTACCGCACCGAGTTCGTCGCGGTGCTGAGCAACCAGCCGCAAGGCGGGTTCATCACCCGCAAGCCAACGCCGCGGACCGATGGGATAGAGGTCGCCGGCGACGGCTGGAGCGACGACGGCGGCAGCTTCTTCGGCAATTTCTTCCAGGGCAATGCGGCCCCTCAAGCTGTCTACACGCGCCGACGTGGCAGCCAGTACTATTATCCGCAGCAGGGCTATCCGTCGCAGCAAGTCTATCCGTCGCAACAAGGCTACTATCCGCCGCAACGAGGCCTGTGGTAACGCGCGGGACAGGACGCGCCCGTCACCGGGGCCGCTCGGCGCATCTCACTCGGCCGCCCGCGCCGAAGGCATGGCGTCGGAGCGATCTATGACTCCAGCCCGCGCGATCGCCTCGTGGGGCATTGAAGGATCTGGATTTGCCCAGGCAAAATTGGTGGAATGCATCTGGTCCACCGTGAACAGATGGCAATGACACCGTCCGACGAGCTGTCCGCATACACGATGTTCGGCCGAAGCGATTGGGCGGCATTGCGCTCGAACACGTCGCTCACTCTCTCGGACGCCGATCTCGCGGCGCTTCGCGGCTTGAACGAGCCGATCACCACCGCCGAGGTCGGCGACGTCTACCTGCCGCTGACCCGCCTGCTGAACCTCCATTTCTTGGCGGCGCGTAACCTTACGCGGGTCAAGGCGGAATTTCTCGGGCGGCCGGCGCGCGGCTCGCCCTACATTGTCGCGTTGGCAGGCAGCGTTGCGGTCGGCAAGAGCACCCTTGCCCGCGTGCTCTGCGCGCTTCTGGCGCGCTCGTCGGATCATCCGCAAGTCGAGCTGGTGACGACCGACGGCTTCCTGCATGCCAACAGCGTTCTGGAGGAGCGCGGGCTGATGCGACGCAAGGGCTTTCCCGACAGCTACGATCTTCCGCGCATGCTGCGGTTTCTCTCGGCGATCAAGGCCGGCGAGCCCGACCTCTCGCTGCCCGTCTACTCGCATTTGATCGGCGATATCGCGCCTTCCGAATGTCAGGTGGTCCGGCAACCCGACATCCTGGTGTTCGAGGGACTCAATGTCCTGCAGGCGCGCGGTGCGGCGCCGGTCGTGGTCTCGGACTTCTTCGACTTTTCGATCTACCTCGACGCCGACGAGGCCGACATCCAGTCCTGGTATGTCGAGCGCTTTCTCGGGCTACAGCCAACAGCGTTCCGCGATCCCACCTCCTATTTCCATCACTACCGGGACCTCCCACCGGCGGACGCACGCGAGGTTGCGAACAGGTTGTGGCGCGAGCATCATCGCGCCAATCTCCGCGAGAACATCCAACCCACGCGGACGCGGGCCGACGTCGTGCTGCGCAAGCGCTCCGACCATTCGGTCGGCGAAGTCTGGTTGCGGGAAACCTGATCCTGCGGCGTCATAAACGTCGTGCGTCCTCATCTTGAGAGGCCGTGGATTCATGTAGTCATGTCAAACAGCGCGGCGTCATCACCCGCGCATGCGGGTGATCCAGTATTCCAGAGAGGCCGATGCTTGAACCGAGAGGCTGCGGCGTACTGGATGGCCCGCCGGAGCCTGTCATCGGGCGCGCATTCGCGCGACCCGGTGGCAGGCCATGACGACTGAGAAAATGTGCGGGTCGGCGACTTCACCCGGTCCGAACCCGCAATGAAGCGCCGCACGATCGCAGGCCTCGCTTCTATAAAAACTTGTCCGGCGTCAGTGGCAGCTCGCGAACGCGGCGGCCGGTGGCGTTGAAGGCGGCATTGGCGATGGCCGCAGCGACGCCGGTAATGCCGATCTCGCCGATCCCGCGGGCACCCATTGGCGTGCGGGGATCGGGAATGTCGGTCCACAGCACATCGATGTCAGGCACGTCGAGATGAACAGGCACATGATAGTCCGTGATCGACGCGCTCATGATCCGCCCGCTGCGGGGATCGAGCAGGGTCTCCTCGGTCAACGCCATGCCGATCCCCATGATCATGCCGCCGCGGAACTGGCTCGCGGCGGTTTTGGGGTTGAGGATTCGGCCGCAATCAAAGCAGCCGACAAGATGGTCGATACGGACTTCCCCGGTCACTTCGCTGATGCGCAGCTCGCAGAAGATCGCCGACCGGCTGTGCATCGAGAATTTGAGCATCTCGAGCGGAGTGCCGCTCTCACCGGTCACGCTGATCTCGCTGCGCGCCGCGCGCTTGAGGATCGATATAAAGCTTTCGTGGCGGGAGGGATTGCCGATCTTGCGCAATCCTCCATCGGCGAATTCAATCTCGTTCGCCCGCAGACCGGCGAGCGGCGTGTCGTTGCCCGCCAAGCGCAACAGGTCGCCGGCCAGCTTGGCGCTGGCTGCATTGATCGCCGCACCGAGCGAGGCAGTCTGCGACGAACCGCCTGCGAAGCTGCCGAACGGCAGGCTGGTATCGCCGATCTTCACCGTGACGCGCTCGAGCGGCAGGCCGAGACGGTCCGCGCTGTGCTGTCGCTGCACGGTCGTGGTGCCCATCCCCATCTCGTGCGCAGCACTCGACACCGTTGCATGACCGTCGGCGTCGATCGTGATGCGGACCGACATGCCGGGCATCCGCGCGTACGGAAAGGAGCCAGTGGCACAACCCATGCCCACCAGCCATTCGCCCTCACGGCGCGCTCGCGGCTGCGCCGCGCGGCGATTCCAGCCGAACCTGTCGGCGCCGAGGTCGTAGGCCAGCATCACGTCGCTCTGCGAATGCGGCGCTCCGGTGACGGGATCGCGATCAGGCACGTTGCGGCGTCGGAGCTCAATCGGGTCCATCCCGAGTTGATGCGCCAGTTCGTCCATCGCGCATTCGAGCGCGAAGGTGCCGGGCGCCTCGCCGGGCGCGCGCATGAAGGTGTTGGCCAGCACGTCGAGATCGAGCGTGTGCTGCACCACGTCGAAGGTTTCAGATGCATAGAGCGAGCGGCCGGTCAGGGTGAACGCCTCGTCGCAGGCGCTGTGCGGCGGCTTCACGGAAAAGCCGTGATGCAGCAGCCCCTTGAGCTTGCCGCCGGCGTCGGCAGCAAGGGCGACGCGCTGCTCGGTCGGGGAGCGGCCGCCGATCAGGCGATGCATGCTGGCGCGCGATAGCGCAATCCGCACCGGCCGGCGCGCGAGCTTGGCCGCGGCGGCGCCGAGGATCTGGTGATCCCACAGCGCCTTTCCGCCGAAGCCGCCGCCGACAAACGGCGAGCTGACGAAGACCTGTGCTTCCTTGATGCCGAACACCTTGGCAAGCGAACCCGCGGTGCCGTTGAGCATCTGTGTCGCGTCGTGAACGATCAGCCGGTCGCCGTCCCAGGCGATCGTCGCGGCGTTCGGCTCGATCGGATTATGGTTGTGCCAGGGCGTGCGATACACTGCATCGACGGTCTGTTTCGCCGCCTGGAGGGCGGCCTGCACGTCGCCCTTCTTCAGCCGGTTTCGCTCGATCATCAGCGAGTCCGGCGTGCGCGCATCGGCCTTCGCGTCCTCGAACCGCGTGCGGGCCGCAACCGCCTCGTAGCGCACCTTGATCAGGGAAGCGGCGTGGTCGGCCTGTTCCTGGGTCTCCGCCAGCACCACCGCCACCGCCTGTCCGTTCCAGCGGATCTCGGGATCCTGCATCACCGGCAGGATGTTGTTGCCCGCAGCCTTGAGGTTGGTGAGGCCGATCGGCGGCGGCAGCGCCATCCTAGGTGCGTTGCGATAGGTCATGACCAGCGTGACGCCAGGTGCCGCCTCGGCCGCGGAGACGTCGAGCTCCGCGATCCTGCCGCGCGCGATCGTCGAATGGACGAGAGCCGCGTAGAGCAGCCCGTCCATCGGCACTTCGGCGGCGAACCGCGCAGCGCCGCGCACCTTCTCGGGGCCGTCGATGCGCGACTGTTGCGTGCCGAGGTTGACGCGCTTGTCGATCAAAGGATCGGGCGTGCCTCCCGGCAACCAACTGCTGGGCACGTAGCCCATCGCGGTGCGGACACCGCCGACAATGGCGTTTTGCAGCTTGCTCATGGCTCTACTCCGGCAAGTTCGCACAGCACGGCGGCGACGGTCCTTCTGGCGAACTCGACCTTGAAGGCGTTGCCGTCGAGTGTCTTCGCGGCGGCGAGCTCGGCATCGGCCGCCGCGAGAAAGCGTTCTTTCGTCGGGGCAGCACCACGCAAATTCTGTTCGGCCCGCAGCGCACGCCACGGCTTCGCCGCGACGCCGCCGAGCGCGATCGTGACGTCGACGATCCTGCCGGCTGCGACCTCCAGCCCGGCGGCGACCGAGATCAGCGCGAATGCGTAGCTCGAACGGTCGCGGACCTTGCGGTAGGTGGAGTTCGCCGCGGCAGCACTCGGCGAGAGTGCGATCGCGGTGATCAATTCACCCGGTTGTAGAATCGTCTCGATGTCGGGACGATCGCCGGGCAACCGGTGAAGATCGAGCAGCGGCACGTCGCGTTCGCCTCCGGGACCGGCGACTTGGACAGTGGCATTGAGCGCGGCCAGCGCCACGCACATGTCCGATGGATGTGTCGCGATGCAGTGCTCCGACGCGCCGAAGATGGCGTGGTAGCGGTTGAAGCCGCCGATGGCATCGCAGCCGCTGCCGGGTTCGCGCTTGTTGCAGCGCGATCCGGTCGCATCAAAGAAGTAGGGGCAGCGCGTCCTTTGCAGGATGTTGCCGCCGATCGTCGCCATGTTGCGGATTTGCGCGGAGGCGCCGGCCAGCAGCGCGCGCGACAGCATGGGAAAGCGGCTGCGTACGGACGGATGCGCGGCGGCCACGCTGTTGCGGACAGACGCGCCGATCGACAGGCCGCCGGTCGGCGTGTCTTCGATGATCCCAGGCAAGCGCGACACGTCGATCAGCGCGGCAGGTGCGTCGATGTTCTGCCGCATCAGGTCCACCAGATTGGTGCCGCCGCCGAGATAGCGTCCCGGCTGCGCGCCGGCGATCGACAGGGCCTCGGTCGGGCTGGTGGCGCAGCGATAGTCGAACGGCCTCATGGCGCTTCTCCGCTCAGCAACTCCTCGATCGCTTCGACGATGCCGTTATGCGCTCCACACCGGCACAGATTGCCGCTCATGCGCTCGCGGATTTCCTGGCGTGTCGCACCTTGCGGACCTTCGGCAAGATCTGCTGTCACGTAGCTAGGCTCGCCCCTGCGCAATTCCGCGACCATTGCGATCGCCGAGCAGATCTGGCCCGGCGTACAGTAGCCGCACTGGAAGCCGTCATGCTCGATGAAGGCCTGTTGTAAAGGATGAAGCCCGCCATCCGGCGCGGCCATGCCCTCGATGGTCCGCACCTCGCGGCCATCCGCCTGTACCGCCAAGGTTAGGCAGGACAGCACCCGCGCGCCATCGACGATGACCGTGCATGCGCCGCAACCCCCTTGATTGCAGCCGAGTTTCGTGCCGGTCAGGTGAAGCTGCTCCCGCAGCAGGTCGAGCAGTGAAACCCGGGGGTCGTCGGGTAATGGATAGTCCATTCCGTTGATGACGATGGCCATTGTCGCCTCTTGTCGCGAGCCAGGGACGATCGTCAAGATAGTACGAAGTTCGTACTATTCAAGTTTGCGATTCGGCGATTTTTTCCGACAGCCGGATCAGCTCGCGCTGCTCCTGCGGATCAAGCGAACGCAGCATCGCCCGGCACGCTTCGCGATAGGCGGCCATCTGGTCCTCGATGGCCTGCCGTCCCTTGCCGGTCGCGGTCAGGGCCACCGAGCGGCGATCGTCCTGGTGGGGGCGGCGCGAGATCAAATCCTTCCGCACCAGTCGGTCGATGGCGGAGGACATCGTCGTCATCGCGACGTTGAGATAGCGAGCGACGTCGCCAGTGCCGCAGCCGGGATTGTCCCCGACGAACACCAGCGCCTGGGCGTCCAGTGCGTTGAGCGCGTTGTCGGCGGCGGCCGCCGCCTCGGCCACCTTGAACTTGCGCGTGAAGCGCTCGAAGGCGCGCGTCAGTTGCTCGACTTGTTCTTGGGTTGGTTCGGTCATGCGACATCAGAGCATGTTCGGTGCGGTGGCACCAGCAATGGCCATTCGATAACTTACAAAAGGTTATCGCGGGGCGATCTATCCGACGACAGCAGGTCGATTGGACCTCGCATCTCTGCTTTGATCAAACGACTGCGGTCCGTGCGTGTCTCGGCCGCGTGTCGTCCGAGTTGGCCCATGCCACTGAGTTGCCCGCCGGCGCAAGACCCTTGCAAAGCTCGCACAATTCATGTCGCGAGATCGCGGATTTACGAGCCACAAGCGGCGCCACATCCTCGCCGTCGTCCCGGCGAAGGCCGGGACCCATAACCCCGAATGCATGTTGTCATGCACCGCTGGAACGACGAGTCCCATTCACAACACAAGCCACGGCGTATGGGTCCCGGCCTTCGCCGGGACGACGCGATGGAGGAAGCCGCGGCCTTCCCATTTCAGTCGCGGCTGCCTCGAATACTGGGTCACCCGCATGCGCGGGTGACGACACCGGCAGGCTGTGGCCATGCATCCCTCGCGCGCATCACTCCGAGCGCAAGGTCGCGCAGCCCACGCGGCGGCGGCGTAACTTAGCTGCTGCTCGTTGTGGTGCGCACCACGCGCTTGATCTTGTCGGTGGTGTAGGTCTGGCCGCCGATCGAGAGCAGCGGCGGGGAGGCTGTCAGGTCGACCGAATCCACCATGCCTTGAACTTCGGTCGTGATCGCGACGTCGTTGCCCTTGGAGTCCTTGCCGGTTGCGGTCAGCGTGTAGGTGCCGGGCGGCCATTGCGTGCCGTCAGTGCCCTTGCCGTCCCAGACGAAGCTGGCATTGCCCTGGTTCAGGTTGAAACTGCCGGAATACGCGGTCTGGCCGGTCGAGCTCGTGATCGTGATGGTGGCACTCGCGGCCTGTGTCGCCGTCAGATTCCATGTCGCGGACTTGTCGAACTGCGCCTTGCTGCCGTCGACCGCGACCGTGTTGCCGACATAAACCAGCGCCTGGGTCGACCGCGCGCTCTTCTCGATATCGATCAGCGACTTCAATTGGTCGTTGGATTTGAGCTGCTGCTCGACGCCTGCGAACTGCACGAGCTGCTGGGTGAACTGGTTGGTGTCGAGCGGGTCCAGCGGGTTCTGGTTCTGCAACTGCGTCGTCAGGAGCGTCAGGAAGGTCTGGAAATTATCGGCGATGCCCTTCGTCGTCGTCGACGCCGAGTTGCTGCTGGAGCTCGATCCGGTGTTGGTTCCTGGTGCCGAAGTGACCGGCGTCGGCATGGTTGCATCGACTGACATCGTGAACTCCCTACACTCGGATATCGACGCCGCCGAGCGCGCCGGATGGGCGCCCATAGGAGCGGCTGGCGTTGGCTGCGGGAACGCTCTCGTCCTCGCTGACGATCAGGCGATGGGCGTTCGGATTGGGCTGGCCGTTGTTGTTCTGGCCCGACTGCGACTGGTCGCGCAGGCTGAACTGCAATCCGCCGTTGCCGGTCGACAGGCCGGCATTGTCGAGCGCGCGCTGCAACTGGTTGGCATCCTGGCGCAGCATCGACAGCGTCTCCGGCCGTTCGACGGTGAGATGCGAGGTGACCTGGCCATTGCGATCGACATCGATGCGGACGTCGATGCGGCCAAGCTCGGCTGGATCGAGCCGGATTTCGAACCGGCTCTTGCCGCTCCTGGCGGAGGCGGCGATCTGCACCGCAAGCCCGCTCAGCGGCACGGGGGCATTCTGCGCCGCGGTCGCCACGGTGAGTTGCGGTGCCGTGACCTGCGTCGTCGATGTCGTCGTCAGTTGCGGCGGAAGCGCATTCGCGGCCTGCGTGCCGGCATCGGGCGCATTGAGCAAAGTCGGTGCCGGCGTGTGGGCGTTGGCAGCAGGCGCCGGCGCGGCGTTGCCGTCGGCGTCCGCCTTGATGGCATCGACGGCGCCGTCCGCGGCCTTCGCCTTGCCGGCGACGGCAGCGGGCTGGGTCACCTGGGGAACGATGGTCGTCGGCGTCGCCGCAGTGGCGTTGTTGGATGCGACGGCGCCGTCCTGATCGGCAGGCGCGGTGGCGGCCGCATCCTTCACGGCCGCTGGTGTGGTGACTTGCTGCGTCGCCGCCTTCACGGCGGGTGTCGTGGCCGCGATCGTTGCGGTGAGCGTTGGGCTGCCGCTTGCTGTCGCGGCGCCCTGGGCCGTCGTCGTCGCATCGGCGCTGGCCGCGACCTGCGCCTCGGTCTTCACGCCGGCCGCCTTGGCGATATTGCTCGCGTTGGCGGTGGTGATTGCCGCGGTTGCGGTGTCGGTGCCGTTGGGAGCGCCGGTGCCGGCGATCGCCGAACTCGCAGCGATCGCCGCGGCCGCGATCGCCAGCGGGGCCGCGGGCTTGTCGGATGCGGTGGTTGTGGCTGCTGCACCTGGATCGATCGGGGCAGCGGCAACCGGAACGACCGTGGCGACGGCATTGGTTGCGTTGGCCGCCGCCGCATTGTCGGATGGAGCCGGCTGAGCGTCGGGCTGGGCGTCCGCCGGCTTGTTGTCGGTGGATTGGGTTTTCGCGGTCGAGCCGGAGTCGTCCGACTTCGATTTCGACTTGCTCTTGCGCGGCGCGTCGCCGCTGCCGGCAGCCTTGCTATCGTCCGGCGACGGCCGGTCGGTGGCCGTGGTGGTATCGCGGGCGCGCGCGTCCGCCGGCGACGGCGAATCCTCGGAGCGCCGTGGGGGCGGGGGCTGCGTCGCCGGGCCGTCGTAGGCGCGGTCGTCGTTGCTGGTCGGCGTGTTGCTGTCGACCAGCGCGGCAAAGCTGCCACCGCCCGCCTGCTGGGCCAGGTCCGGACGCCCCGGGCGCGGCGCCGCGCCCTGAAAAGACAGGCTTGCCAATGCTTCCGACTTGACGCTGACCACCGCCGACCCTCGCAAAGAGACTTCCGGTCTTTTGTCAGCAAGGACTAGGCCAGCCGAGGCGCTCACGGAAATTCCAGGTATTTCAGTCTGTTAACTCGGGGTGACGGAGGCCGGAACCGGGTCCCGGCGGGGCCTCCTTTTTGCCCGGCGGCAAGATTTGCCCTCCGCGCGCGGCAACCCGTCACTTCCCCTGATTGCCTCCCCGGAATACGGCCTATATTAGAGAGGGTCTCCAACGCGTCCCGAACCGACCGATCGGGCCTTGGACGCGTTCTAAGGCTCTCTGGACACAGGCTTTTTAATCCCGTCGCGGTGCCCGGAAGGCGCGCCGCGACATGATCGATGACCCCTTGACGATGCTCAACACCTTGGATCTCGAAGGTCGCCCTGAGGACACACGGATCGTGGTCGCCATGTCTGGCGGCGTCGACTCCTCGGTGACGGCTGCACTGTTGAAGTCGCAAGGCTACGATGTGGTCGGAATCACGTTGCAGCTCTACGACCACGGCGCCGCGACCCATCGCAAGGGCGCCTGCTGCGCCGGCCGCGATATCCATGATGCGCGCAATGTGGCCGAGCGGATCGGCATCCCGCATTACGTGCTCGATTATGAGAACCGCTTCAAGGAATCCGTGATCGACAATTTCGCCGACAGCTACGCGCTCGGCGAGACGCCGGTGCCGTGCATCGAATGCAACCGCTCGGTCAAGTTCCGCGATCTGTTGGCAACCGCGCGCGAACTCGGCGCGCAGGCGCTCGCCACCGGCCACTATGTCGCCTCACGCAGGCTCGCCGATGGATCGCGTTCGCTGGTGTGCGCGGCGGACGCCGATCGCGACCAGAGTTATTTCCTGTTCGCGACCACGCGTGAGCAGCTCGACTTCCTGCGCTTCCCGCTCGGCGACATGACCAAGCCGCAGACCCGCGAACTGGCGCGGCGTTTCGGTCTCGAGGTTGCCGACAAGCAGGACAGCCAGGACATCTGCTTCGTGCCGACCGGCCGCTACACCGACATCATCGGCCGGCTGAAGCCGAACGCGATCGCGCCCGGCGACATCGTCGATCTCAACGGCAACGTCATCGGCCAGCACCAGGGCATCGTTCATTTCACCGTCGGTCAGCGCAAGGGTCTCGGCATCGCATCGGGCAGCCCGCTCTATGTGGTCAAGCTCGATGCCGCGACCCGCCGCGTGGTGGTCGGGCCGCGCGAGGCGCTGCGGATGGATCGGATCGCGCTGCGCGACGTCAACTGGATCGGCGACGGCGCGCTCGATCGCGTGATCGGCGACGGCATCGAGATGTACGTCCGGGTCCGCTCGACCCGCGCGCCGCAGCCGGCATGGCTGCGGGCCGTCGATGGCGGCTACGAGGTCGAGCTTGTCGCGGGCGAGGAGGGCGTGTCGCCCGGCCAGGCCTGCGTGTTCTACGACGCGCCCGCGGGGCAGCCGCGCGTGCTCGGCGGTGGCTTCATCAAGAGCGCGAGCGCAAGCCGCGTGGCGACGCGGGATGCGATAGCGCCGCTCGCAGAGGCGGTCCGCGGCTAGCGCATGATCCGTAGAGCTGGCAACCGGTTTTCCCTCGCGACAAACGCGGAATACGTTTGCGCAGAGCTCAGGTTCAAACAAGGGGCTGCGATCATGATGCGACGTCTAGCCGTCGCATCATGATCGCGTGATTTGGGGCAGGTAATGGGGGACATCGACCGCGACGGGGTCGAAAAGGCGTATGGCCGCTGGGCGCCGATCTACGATCTCGTGTTCGGCAAGGTGTTCGATCACGGTCGTCAGTCGACGATTGCGGAGGCCGACCGGATCGGCGGACGCGTGCTCGATGTCGGCGTCGGGACCGGACTGTCGCTGTCGGAATATTCGCGCACGACGAAGCTGTGCGGGGTCGATATTTCCGAGCCGATGCTGCGGCGGGCGCTTAAGCGCGTGCGTGCGCTGGGCCTCAGCAATGTCGAGATGCTGGCGGTGATGGACGCCAAGAACCTCGCTTTTCCCGACGCATTTTTTGACGCGGTGGTGGCGCAATATGTCATTACCGCGGTGCCCGATCCGGAAGCGACGCTGGACGATTTCATTCGCGTCCTGAAGCCGGGCGGCGAGCTGATCCTGGTCAATCACATCGGCGCCGAAAGCGGGCCGCGCCGGATCTTCGAGCTCGCCTTCGCGCCGCTGGCGCGGCGGCTCGGCTGGCGTCCGGAATTCCCGTGGGAACGGCTGACCAATTGGGCCGCCAAGCATGGCGGCGTGAGCCTTGCAGAACGGCGGCCGATGCCGCCGCTGGGGCATTTCTCGTTGATCCGCTTTCGAAAATCGTGAGGTTGCGACGATTCTGACCAGGAACATCGGTGCGCCCGCGTCGTTGGCTTACCATGCGGATCAATCGAACAATCGCTTTGTCATGTCTGCTGATGGCGCTGCCTGTCGTGGCCGCGGCACAGGCGCCGCCCGCGCCGGCCACCCCCCAGGCGCAGACCGCGCCGCCTGCGCCTCCGCGCACGGCGAATTGCGCGCCGACCCAGCAGCCAGGTCATCCGAACCCGAACGCGTCGGAGGGAACCACGACTGGCCAGAGCAGCGAGCCGTTGGGTGACAAGCTCTCCAAATCCGATGGCGTGCTATGTCCTCCGTCCGGTGTCGATCCCGAAATGCGCGCGCCGGCCCCGGATGGCGGCAATACCCCGGTGATTCCGCCGCCCGGCAGCCCCGGCGGCGACCAGTCGGTCCGGCCGAAATAAAGCCTGTCTCCAATAAGTTGCAGGAGAGGCCGGGTTTGCTTGACAGGCGCGCTCCCCGCTCTTTATATGCCGCGCGTTCGCGCCCGCGGCACCCATGCCGCCGATCGCGATGCCGTGGCGGGGTAGCTCAGCTGGTTAGAGCACGGGAATCATAATCCTGGGGTCGGGGGTTCGAGTCCCTCCCCCGCTACCACCTTTCCCCACACTCCTTTTACGCGGTTCGGATAGGCCTCTTCCCCGAGTAGGGCATTTAGCCGGCCCGCTATTTCTACCGCTACACCACCGGTACGTGCTGGATCGCGGAACACAGTGACTGTCTCGACTAGGTCTCTGATGGCTTCTGCGGCTTCTCCGTCGCCTCCACTGACACCTTTCCCAAGAGCTTCTTCAAGCTTACCGAGCTGCTCCTCATACCGTTTGAGAATGGCCGGATGCAGCGCGACTTCCTTCGGGTCGGCCGGTTCATTCCGCAACTCCTCACGTATCCGCCTTCGCTCAGCATCCAGGGCCGTCGATCGCGGCCCTAGAATTGATGGATCACCATGTCCTTTTGCGATCGAATCTACCAGCCTCTCGATCTCCCGGTTTAGTTGACCAAGCTGCTGCTCTAGGCGGTGCCGGTTTGCGTTTGCTGTAGCCGCGAGGCGCTTCCGCTCGTCGAGATACGTGCGTACGTACTCCGAAATAACCTTGGGCGCGCGCAACTCCGCCTTTAGCCCGCTGAGGACTGCGCTCTCGACGGCGTCCAAATAGAAGGTCTTAGCGTCGGGACACGTGCCGCTCTCCGTCGCCGCGGAGCAGCGAATGCGAACGCGCCCCGATTTATCCCGCCCGTTGGTTGCCATGCCCGAGCCGCATGAACCGCAGCGGAGCAGGCCAGAAAGCATCCGACGAGGTCGACGCTGATAGCTTGGGTGGGCGCGACCGCGCTCTTCCTTCCGTTGCTGAGCAGCTTTGAACAGCTCCGGACTAATGATTGCCAGATGCGGCACTTCAGCCACCTGCCATTCGCTCTTAGGATTTGGTCGTGACAGGCGCTTTCCCGAGTCGGGATCCTTCACCATCCTGACTTTGTTCCAGACGAGGCGCCCCACATAAAGCTCGTTCTGTAGAATGCCGGAACCCCTCTCAAGATTGCCATTGATTGTCGAGGCGTTCCATGCGCGGCCTCGCGGAGGTGATATCCTCTCCTTGTTGAGATCGTGCGCTATGTCGCGAGGCGTTCGACCGTCCACGTATTCCCGAAAGATGCGGCGGATCACTTGGGCTTCGTCCTCGACGATGATCCGCTCGCCGTTTTTTCCGGCGACTGCGGTGTATCCGTAAGTCAAGCCGCCTCCTGCCAGACCTAGCTTGACCCGCCCTGCTTGGCCACGACGCACCTTATGAGCATTGTCCTCACGATAGAGTTGCCCGACTAGGCCGCGAAGGCCGACCAGCACGGTGTTGACGACGCCTTCATGAACCGCACGGATCTCGATTCCGAGAAAAGACAGTCGCTTATGGATGCCTGCGAGATCTTCCATATCGCGAGAGAGGCGATCGAGCGCCTCGACGACCACCACGTCAAAGGATCGTTCCCGCGCGCGGTCCAACATCCGCAGAAGACCTTCGCGTCCCATGACCGAGCCGCCTGAACGAGCCCGATCTTCATACGTGCTGATAACGGTTAAGCCTTCGCGCTCGGCATAACTTCGACAGAGTGAAAGCTGATCTTCAATTGATCGCTCATTCTGAAGATCGGTTGAGAATCGAGCGTAGATCGTCGCTCTTTTCCTTGTCGCTTCGGCTGGCGAGCTCTCTTTCATGATCTTCCCTCGCGGCTAGACGAGCAAGTACGCGCGCGAGGCGTAGGATTGCCTTGTCTGGACTTGTCCGCAAGGACAATTTGCGATGCGCGTTCCTCAAGATCAATCTCTAATTCATCGCGCAACTCAACGAGGTGCACGCGCCTGCCATACACAAAGTCTCGCGGTGGTGATCATCCCTACCATCATGCTCGGGCGGCACCTAAGCGGAACGGCAGCAATCAGCTCGTCGAGCATTCGGCTGCCGCGGCGAAGAAAAAGTGAGATTGGAACGGTTGCGGCCGCCAAAGGCCTCGCTGCCGCGAAGCCATGACGAGCAGCCACGCACGCGCTCGGAGAGAGCGCCTCGGCCAAGTAACCGGCTCGCGAAGTCAGTTTCTGTTCGAGCGCCTCGTGTTTTGGCGCACCCGGCCACCTCAACCCGGAGCCGTAGATACGCGTAGATGCCGATCAGGGCCCAATCGTCGTTTTCCCATGATGCCGCGGTGCCGGAAAGCTCCGCCACGGCGCTCACAGGCGAGCATGAGTGTAGGCGGAACAATCTGATCCAGAATGAAATCAATGCCGTGGCGAGCGAGACTGTCCGACGTCGACGACGGTTTGCAATGGATGCTTATGTCGCGGCTCCAGAGCGCAATCTTCCTCAATGTGGCATGGAGGTTGGAGTTCCAAAACGAGCCGCACGCAAAATGCGAAGATAGTTAGAAACGACCGCTTCGCCGAAAGATTGATCGAGCATCATAATCGAACGAAGCGCGGGCAGGTCGTCGGAGGCGCGATCAGATGGTTGCCTTTCCAGTGGATTCCGTCTTTTCCGGATCCGAACTGGCCGCCCGAAAGGCTGGGCAATCGCTCACGCTTAATGTCTCGCATGATGGAATTCGGTTGCAACGGTACAATCTGGAGCCGGGCGGCTGGCAGCACGAGCCTCTCGACCTCCTCCGTGTCGCGGTTCAAGACAGCGGCACCCCGAGGCTCGAGAGAGTGATCGAAGGCAAGCGGGAACGTCAGCTAAGGCCGATCGGCAAGATTTCGGTGAGTCCTGCATACACCTCGCAAAGGTGGACATGGGATTGCGATATTGCCGTTACGTTGCTGTTCGTGAGGCAAGCATTGGTGGAGGAGATCGCGTCTGAGATCGGTGTTCCGAGACAACGGTTGTGCTTCAAGACCCCGCTTGTGGCGGAGGACAATTTGATACGACACGCCGTAGCCGAACTGGTCGCCGAATGTGCAGGGGGTTCCAATCTTTCCCGGCTTCTGATCGGAGCAGCCGGCAGACATATCGCGACACATCTGGTGGCGCGATATGCTGGATCCGGACGAGAATCGAAGCAGCTCGCGCTACCGGACTGGAAATTGAAGCGAGTGCTCGATTTCATCGAAGAGAACATCGTGCACGATGTCGGTTTGGAAGAGGTCTCCGCAATCGTAGGCATGACGCCGCACTACCTCTGTCGTGCCTTCAGAAAATCGGTGGGAGTTCCGCCGTATCGATATCTTCTTGCCCGCAGAATCGAGCGCTCGAAGAAATTGCTGGCTGCGACCGAAAAGTCGGTCGTCGAAATAGCGCTCGATGTCGGCTTTTCGAGCCATGCACATTTTGGTTCGACCTTCCGCAGAGCGACAGGTTGCACGCCGTCAGAGTATCGCAATCGGTCACGGCTCTGATAACTCCCGGGCGACGTGCGTATCCAACTCGCGCGCACAAAACCGGAAGCCTCTCGCACACCTGAGCGCCAGCTTCACTTTCCGGAGCATTTCGAAAGAAAGGGACGGCAAAACAGCTGAGGCCTATTTGCCGATAGTGCGTCCCATTTCTCGATAGCGGCGACAAATCCTCTCGACTACTCAATGATCGGATCGACTGGCCGGCAATCGCTGGAGTTGCGCCTTGCTGAACGAAGACGCATTCGATAACGCCGCGCATGGAGGCCTATCGGACGCCAGTCCGGCGCATCCGTATAGCGCGCTCGATCGCGGGTGACACATGGAGATCGGAGCGAAAGACGTCCTCCCGACGTGTGCCGTTCTAGCAGCGGTGAGGTTCAGCTGCCGGCCATTCTGATAAGGGACCTGCACCATTTGGAGATCACGCGTCTCACTTTGATAGTCTGCACTTTGCAACGATCTCCAGTTGTCGGCGTTCGGCTCACGTAAACGGTTCGAGCCACTGCCGCCAAGACTTATGCGGCGCGGGTGCGCTTCTGTGTTGTCGCGACCCGGTGGGGCCGAGCGATTGCACCCGTTCCGTTGAACGACAGGAGGACAAGTAATGGACGCCGCCGGCAAACAACAGAAGATTCCAGGATATGATTTCGGTACCAACAAGGTTGCCAAATCGCCAATCACCATCGAGGAGTGGGAAGAGCTAAAAAAGTCAGCGCTCTTCTCAGAGGAGGACGTCGTTTATCTGCGCATGTCGGAAGACGTACTCGCGGATCAGGTCGAGGACCTGCTTAAGGTATGGCGCGGTGTCATCTTCGATCACCCCCATCTTCGCGCTTACGACGAAGATCCCAAGACGCACGAAGTAGATAGCGAGTACGCAAAGGCAGTGGCAAAGCGGTTCGGTCAGTGGGTGATCGACACGGCTCGCGCCAAATACGATCAGGCGTGGCTCGATTATCAATACGAAATCGGCCTGCGCCATCATCGATCCAAGAAGAACAAGACTGACCACGGCCACACGCTGGGCCATATCCGCGCCCGGGATCTCCTCGCATTCTGCTCGACGATCGTCGTGCCGATGCGACCATTCCTGGCCAGGAACGGCCATCCGCCGGACATCGTCAACCGGATGTACGACGCTTGGTGGAAGTCGATGATCCTGCAGGCCACACTGTGGGTGCAACCTTATATCCGGGAAGGTGACTTCTGATCGCGCCCAAACACGTCGAAGCACTAATTCGAAAGCGAACGAAGGGCGTGGGAGCAAACAGGAAACTAGCTGGATGGAGTGACGCAATGGACGAAAGGACGCTGCCAAAGAACCTGATCACAGCCGGTTCGACCCCGATCGAGCGGATGTATTTTGCCTGGAACGATGCGCTGTCGCACAACGACGCGGACGCGCTGCTCGCGCTTTATGCCGAGGATGCCTGGTTCGAGAGCCCGCTCGTGCCACACCTTCTGGGCATCGATCGCGGCTACCTGCACGGTCACAAAGAGATTCGGCCGCTCTTCGACATCCTAGCGATCCGAAAGCCGCCAGTGCGACAGTATTATCGGACCGGTTACTTTACCGATGGCAAGCGGTTGATCTGGGAATACCCGCGCGATGCGGGCAAAGGCGAGCAGATGGACTTTGTCGAGGCGATGGATCTCAACGACGACGGCTTGATTCAACGCCATTGCGTGTACTGGGGATGGTACGGATTCCGCGTGCTCCAGCGCAACGAATATCATCGCGGCGAGAATGACTAGAGACAAGACACCGCCCGCTACACATTTACTTCGTGCTCAGGGGGTCACGAAGCGTCCAGAAGCGACGGGGTCGATAGAGGGAGAAAGCGCGGAGTGAGACGATGCCGTCAATTCTGTTCAAGAACGCAAGCGTCCTGCTCGATGGTGAACCGCATCTGCGGCCAAACCTGAACGTATTGGTAAGCGACAACCGGATCGAAGCGGTGACGGATGAATCGGTCGACCGGCCCGATATGACCATCATCGATGTTGCGGGTATGACTCTTATGCCCGGCCTCATCGACGCACACGCCCACGTCACAGGGCTTTCCCTCAGCCCGAAGAACCTGACTTATCCAGGATCGGAGATCGCTGTGGCTGCCGCGAGCTATCTGCACGGCAGCCTAAAGGATGGATTTACGACGATAAGAGAGGCGGGCGGCGCGGACTATGGCATCGCCCGCTTGCTAAAGGAGGGTAAGATCCTTGGCCCCCGGCTTTTTTATTCGGGAAAGGCACTCACGCAGACGGGCGGCGGAGCCGACTTCCGAACGCCCACCGAAGTAACCGATCCATGCGGTCATGTTACTCCAATGTCGGTCATGTCTATGATCACAGACGGCGTCGACGCGGTTCGGCAGGCTGCCCGCGAAGAATTGCGCAAAGGTGCGACGCAGATAAAGGTTTTTGTTTCCGGAGGCGTCGTGTTTCCGGCCGAAGGAACGGCCACGCGCTATGAATTTTCTGAAGCAGAATTGCTGGCCGTCGTCGAAGAGGCAGCCGCGCGCGGTACGTACGTCATGGCCCATGTCTATACCGACGAAGGAGCGCAACGCTGCCTGCGCTCCGGTGTCCGTTCGATCGAGCACGGAAACTTCATGGAAGAATCAACCGTAGCCAAGATGCGTGATGCTGAAGCCTTCTTCGATCCAACCTTTATCTCGCTCGTCCAGCGCGTCGAAACTGCAGGTGAGATGGGACTATCGCGCGAAATTGTTGCCAACCTCAAGCGCACGATCGACCGAGGCAAGCAAGTCTATTCGTGGGCCAAGCAGCGCGGGGTTCCCATCGCGCTCGGTACCGATCTTTGGGGGCCAGAAGCGCAAAAATCTCAGCTCAGGGAGCTCGAAGTGCGGCTGGGATTCGATTCTCCTCAAGAGATTCTCAAGTCTGCGACCACAACTAACGCCGAGCTTCTACTTCAGAAAGGAAAACTCGGCGTTATTGCACCCGACGCCTATGCCGACTTACTGATCGTCGACGGTAACCCTCTTTTGGATCTCCGGGTTCTTCTAGATCCGTCGCGCAACCTCAAGCTCATCATGAAGGATGGAATCATTGTCAAGAATGAATTGGCGCGATGACTAGGCGGGAGTTGAGGCGCCAATCGTCAATCTTCGCTTCGTTCATCTGCGCTCGAACGCGACGTATGCGGAGATCGGCTTAGCACTGGCAGCCGGACGATGGCATGCCGAATGCCTCTCCTCCTGTATGCTAATGCGCAACGCAAGGAACGAGGAAAGACATGGCCTTTACCCAACAAGTACTGATCGTTGGTGCGGGTCCAACGGGATTGGTGGCGGCCTGCGAGCTCGCGCGATACGGCATTCAATGTCGAATCGTTGAAAAGGAACACGCCATTTCGAAGAAGTCTCGCGCGATCGCTGTTCAGGCGCGAACACTGGAAATCCTGCAGATCGCGGATATGGACGTGGATCGATTCCTGAAGCAGGGCCATCCCGCCCGGCAGGGCAGGATCTTCGACGAAGCTGGCGACATGATTGCGCAGGTCGATTTCGATCATCTGCAAACGACATATCCATTCATGCTGTTACTTCCGCAGAACGAGACTGAAGAGATATTCGAGAGCCGTCTGAGCCGGTACGGAGTAAAAGTCGAGCGGGGGACCGAACTCATCGGCTGCGTTCAGGACCGTTCAGCGGTACGGGTCGGATTACGCAGGGTCGACGGTACGTTCGAGGATGCTGAGTTCGAATGGGTCATCGGGTGCGATGGGGCGCACAGTTTGGTGAGGCATTTGCTGGGATTCTCATTTGAGGGCGCGAGCTACGAAGATGAGTTCATGCTGGCCGACGTTCACGTCGACGGGGACCTCGACACCTCTGCATTCCACGTCTTCACGGCGGCGAAGGGGCCGCTCGCGTTTTTCCCACTGAAGGATGGGCGGTACCGAGTTGTGGCGGACAATCCGCCCAAGACCTGGGGCGACGAACCGAGTCTGGCGGAGTGCCAGGCCTTGATCGACGAAAGAGGGCCCAGCGGAATGAGGCTCCACTCTCCTCGCTGGCTCTCTAAATTCCGCCTGCATCACCGGAAGGTCCAAGAACTCCGCAAGGGCCGCGTCTTCCTGGCCGGCGACGCCGCACACATTCACAGTCCCGCGGGCGGGCAGGGGATGAATACCGGCATTCAGGATGCATTCAATCTAGCTTGGAAGCTCGCATTCGTCGTTCGCGATATGGCGGACCCGACCCTGCTCGATAGCTATCAATCCGAGCGTCTGCCGATAGACGAGATGGTGATCCGTAATTCGGATCGACTTACGCGATTTGTAACCCTCAAGAACCCGGTTGCACGATATCTCCGCGACCACTTGGTCCCCATCGTGTCGAGTTTCGGACGCCTCCGCCAAAGGGCAGGGGAAGCTGTATCGGAGCTCGCGATCGGATATCGGCATAGCCCGATTTGCGAAGACCACTACACGCCCGGCTCCGACATTCCGGCTGGCGACCGGGCGCCTGACATCGAGGTCTCAGATGACGGCCAAAGCGGCAGACTTTATAATCTTTTAAGGCAAGGTGACACAACGCTGTTGATCAGCAGCACGGGCGATGATCTCGGAGACGCCCAGCATGTCCTTAAGACAGGGATTCCGGCTTGGGTACGGGCCGTGTGGGCAGTTCAGACAGGCCATCCATTCGGTAGGTCAGCCGTGCATCTGATCAGGCCGGACGGATACGTCGGCTTGCGGTGCAGCCTAAGCGACGCTGGAACTCGCTTAGCTCCCTATTTCTCTCGCTTGACGGGCCGAGAGTTCCCGGTCCGACGGGAAACCGAGAAACGTCATCAAGCCAAAGCTTGATGCTGTCAACGCGGCGTACACCGCGATGCAGCTTTACCGCAGGGACCTGTGTCCAAAGCTTGCGGATTGGCGCGCAGTCTCTTTCACCTGATCAGAACACCAGCCTCTCAACAATGGCTGCACCTACAGCCTCGACATGCGCACGCATGAGGCCACGGGGCTTTCCAACAGAGACCAAAAAGTTTGATTTGGAGGCTCCAACGAATTGCATGAACTAGTCCTTGCACCTGCGTCGCCCTGGGTAAACCGGACAAAATGGTGTCAAATCCAGGATCGCCAGTAGCTCTATGGCTTTCAAAAACGCTTCCTTACCCGCCCAAGACTCCAAGCTGATCGTGAACATGGAAAGATCGACCAAGCGTAGCACCTGGTTAGAGGTCGAGGCCATGCGGCCGGTAATTTTCTGAACAGCGAGCTTCTCCTTGACTTAGTTGCGCTTAGGGATGGTCGCCTTCACAGTTCGGCGTCAATGTACACATCGCGAACAGAAGGCGGCGTACCTGTCGGCCCCTGATTCATAATCGACACTCTGGAAGTTGCACGTAACCCCTTGCAAACTAATCAAAGCCTCAATTGAGGAACTCCAACGAGCGTTGATGCAGAGTCCTATGGCAATCTAAGACCGCCATGGTTGGCGGCCTCTTCTATCTCGTGCTTATCGTCGCCGAATTGAGGCACGCTTCTTCGCTACTTTTGCATATGCGAGTTTGGGTTTGTCGACGGGCTCTCGGAAGACCTTTGTGCAAGGATCGTTTGCCGTTGATCTGTACGATGGTCCCGCCATCTCAAGAACCGAGTCTTGCGCGTCCTGCAACCACCGATTCTTGCGATGCCGGCGCAGGCGATCCAGAAGGTCACTTTAGGTGACTCAAGCCTGCGCGCCTCCCTTGACCGGCATCACCTTCTTGGGGTCGAGCCAGTGGTCGATCCGATCAGCCCAATGCTGCATCAGCTTGGTGCGCGAGCCGATCAGCGCGAGCGGCCCGTGCTTCTTGTAGAGGCCTTCCACGGTCGAGTTATCGAGATGCGCAAGCTGCAGCTCGACAACATCGCCATCCCATGCCTTGGCGTCCTTGATCTCTTCGTGGTGAGACAGTGTCGAGAACGTGGTCCGGAATCCATGGGCGCAATGATCAGTCTTGGTGTCAATGCCCAGCAGCCGCAGGCGCTTGTTGAGCGTGTTGTTTGATAGCGGCGCGTCCTTCGAGCAAGAAAACGTGTACCGGCGATGGCCGGTCAGCTTCTGAACGCTACGCAGGATTGCGAGTGCCTGGCGTGACAAAGGCACGACATGGTCCCAACCGGTCTTCATCTTGGCGGCTGGAATTGTCCAGCGTTCGACATCCCAGTCAACCTCGCTCCATTCCATTTCATTGACCATGCCGGGACGGGGAATGGTCAGCGCATCGAAACGCAAGGCAAGGCCGACAACGTCCCCAAACCTTCCTCTGGTCCACGGTGCGCTGATAAGCTTAAAGACGCGCGTCACGTCCCGTGGTTCAGTTACGCCGGGACGTGGGGTCGAAATGTTGGCAATCATCTGCCCACGCAGGTTGCGGAATGGATTGTAGCCGTCACCTTCGACATCGGCATAGTCGCAGATTTGCTCACCGATGCTGCGCACGCGGTCGCGGGTTTCCAGTTTCCCCTCGGCTTCGTATGAACGCATGAAAGCGAGCACGTCTGGACGCTTGATGTCCTGCCGGCACAGCTTGCCGAAGCGCTTCTTGACGTAGCGGACGCGGAGTTCAAGCACCTCGATGGTCTTGGGATCGCGCACCGCGACGATCCTGCCGCGTTTGACTTTCTCCACCTTCTTCTTCGCGAGCCACTCGTCGGCCCATTGCCCGAAGGGCCGGGCAGCCGCCTGCCTGTGCTTATCGAGCTGCTTCTCGGTGCTCGGGTCCTTGCCGTCCTTGAGCAGGTCTTTGGCCTTGTCGCGCTCGCGCCGCGCGTCGGCGAGCGAGAACGTGCCATCCTTGCCGTTGCCGTAAGGTCCGATGGAGTAGGTTTTCTGGCGGCCGTGGAAACGGTAACTCATCCGCCAGAGCTTGGAGGCAGCGTTGCCGGGCCTGCTCACGTCCGGCGTGACGAAGAGATAGAGCCAGCCGCCGGTCACGTCGGAAATCTTGGCAGGACTCCACGCGCCATTGTCAAATTTCGGTCGAGCGGCGCGGCAGTCGACGTCGGTCCTGATCTGCTTGGGATTGGCGCATGCGCCGTCGTTCTTGCCGGCCATATGCTCAATTCCTTCATTCGGAAAAGCGAAAGTCGCCGTGAACGTTTGTTCTCCCGATACCAGCACGATACCAGCAAAAATACCAGCAAATCGGGCGGCTGGGGTCGGAGGAGAACAAACAGTGACGAACCAGACTGTACGCGGAAGTGCCTATTTTTCAAGGGCTTCCGAGCACTGCGCGAACGGTTGCGGACGATTTGGAACGGGGCTGAACAGGCTAGTTGGTGCCCCTGGCCGGAATCGAACCAGCACTCCTTGCGGAACTCGATTTTGAGTCGAGCGCGTCTACCAGTTCCGCCACAGGGGCATTCGTGACCAGGGCCGTTGGGCCCGGGTCGCGAAGCGCGGCGGACTATAGCGGGCGGCCCGTCACGGTCAACCCGCGCGGATGTGATTGTCCCGCGTCTCGACAGCGGTATTTTCGCAAGATACGACCCGCCTTGAGCATGGAGGAGGCCGATGGCCCAACCGGATGATGCTCGCAGGAGACCCGCCGTGACGCTCGCCACCGCCCATCCTTCGCATGCTGGCGCAGCCGGCAATCCCGCGCTGACGGCATCGGCTGCGATCGCGGTGATCGCTTTGGCGACCCTGGCGGGCGCTTGGTTCTTCCAGCTCGTGCTGGAGATCGTGCCCTGTCCGCTCTGTCTCGAGCAGCGCTATGCCTATTATCTCGCGGTCCCGCTCGGCGCGGTGGTCGCGCTTGCGGCCGCGAGGAAGGCACCGCGCCCCGTGCTGCTGGGCGGACTTGCGCTCCTTGGCCTCGCGGCGCTCGCCAATGCCGGGCTCGGTGCCTACCACGCCGGCGTCGAATGGGGGTTCTGGCAGGGGCCGACCGATTGCACCGGCCCGATGGTGGATTTCGGCAAGGCCGGTTCGCTGCTGGATCAACTCGACAAGGTCAAGGTAGTACGCTGCGACGAAGTGCAGTGGCGCTTCCTCGGCATCTCGCTCGCCGGCTACAACGTATTGATCTCGCTGCTGATGGCCGCGATCGCCGCCTGGGGCCTGGCGAGGACCGCCAGGGGGTGACAGCTCACGATTGCTGACCCGCGAAGTGCCGATGGGTTTCGCTGCGCTCTACCCATCCTACGCTTTCTACGCTCTCGATCTAATCGTCGACGTCGTCCTGCGGCCGTCCGAACAGATGGATGATGCCCGGCGTCGAGACGGTGACGAACACGAAGCGCGAAAGGTGGTGGGCGCCGACGAAGATCGGGTCGATGTGCAGCGTCAGCGCCAGCGCCAGCATCGCATCCATCGCGCCGGGCGCGAAGGCGACCACGACATCCGCCAGCCGCACATGGGTGGTGAACGTGATCACCGTGACGAATACGGCGGAGATCAGGATCGCGATCGCGAACGATCCGATCCCGGCATTGATGTGCTTGAGCAGGGTCGAGATCTTCATCCGCGCGAAGCGGGTGCCGATCACGGCGCCGATGCCGACCAGCGCGACGTTGCGGATCGAGGGCGGCAGGCCGCCATCGACCAGTCCCGCGCCGTGCAGCAGGCTCGAGGCGAGCATCGCGCCGAACATCCAGCTCGCCGGAAATTTCACCCAGCGCAGCAATAGCGCGACAGCAATCGACGCCCCGATCAGAACCGCGAGGCCGAACGGGGAGGCGGCCCCGGTTGGCAGGGGCAGTTGCGCGGCATGGGTCACCCCGCTCACCGCGAGCATGATCGGCAGCGCCGCGGTCAGGATGATCACGCGCATGGTCTGCACCACGGCAATGCCTGCGACGTCGGCGCCTTTCTCGGCGGCAAGGATGGTGATCTGCGAAAGTGCGCCCGGGCTGCCGGCGAGGAAGGCCGAGGTCTGGTCCCAGCCGTGCACGAGCTGCAGATAGTAGCTCGAGCCGAACGTCGAGCAGAAGGTCGCGAGCGCCAGCAGGCCGATGGTGAGCGGATAGGAGCCCATGTGCTGCAGCAATTGCTGCGACATCAGGGAGCCCAGCGAGATGCCGAGCAGCAGCAGCACCGATTGCGTCAGCACCGGCGGCATCGCGAGCGGCCGCCCCATCAGCGCAGCGATCGCGACGGCGGTCATCGCGCCGGAGATCAGCCCGCCCGGCAACTGAGCCCAGAAGAACAATAACCCGCCGGCGCTTCCGATGCCGATGGTCTCGAGCGCGCTGAGCAGTTTGGCGCGGCTGGGAACGGCAGGTGCTATCGATGCGCGGATCAGGGTCACGCCGTCTTATGGCAAATCCGCGTTAACGGAACAATTGCATCGGCGCGGTGCAGCAATGCATCGGCCGATCGACCTGTGACAAGCGAGATTTGTGACGGAGACAAGACATTCCGTCAGGCGGTTGGTCCGCGCACGGCGCAAGAGCCGACGCAAAGAAATCGCCCCGGAGGCCATCCGGGGCGATTCGATCGCGGGGGATACGCGACCGCTTGGTCGATGCGCACCGCTCAATCCGGGCCGGTGCCCGCGGCGCGTGAACCTTGTCGATTACTGCTTGGCCGGAGCGGGCGCCGCTGCCGGGGCCGCCTTGCCGCCGGCTTCCTTCATGCATTCACGACGAAACTTCTTGCGCTCCTTGCCCTTCAGACCCTTCTCGTCCGCCTGCTTCGAGCATTCGATCGAAGCGGCGCTGCGCGGCTTGGCCTCCTTCGGCGCCTTGGCCGTGGCAGCGGGAGCGGCGCCGGGAGCCGGCGCGGGGGTTTGCGCGAAGGCTCCGCCCATCGCCAGGGCAGTGGCAAGGGCGGCGACGGTCGCGAGCGAGGAAATCTTCATCATGGGTGCACCTCGTGGGAATGGAGGCAGGGACGGTCGCGCGGCGATGCTGAACCGCGGATGAACGTGCGACATTTTGGCTGAGACAAAATTTTAGCGGCTGAGCGGGCCCGCGCGTTGTCGCACGCGACGGTTGCGCTAGGATAATGGTCTTATGCCATTGCCCCCCAAGGGAGACCAGGGATGACCATCAAGACCAGATTGTTGTGCGTGATTGCCGTGTCGGGTTTCGCAGCCTTTGCGGCGAGCGCGCCAGCGCATGCCCTGACCATGCAGGAGTGTAGCGCCAAGTACAAGGCCGCCAAGGCCGACGGCAGCCTCAACGGTCAGAAATGGAATGATTTCCGCAAGACCCAGTGCGGCGCCGACGCAACCCCGGCCGCGGCACCTGCCGCGCCGCCTCCGGCTGCCGCTGCACCCGCACCGGCCGCGCCGAAGGAAGCCAAGCGGGAAGCCGCTCCCGCCGCGGCGCCCGCAACGCCCACAGGGCAGGCAGTATTTCCCAACGCCGTCGATCCCAAATACTCCAAGGAGTCCGAAGGCAAGGCGCGCATGCACACCTGCGTCGACCAGTACAACGCCAACAAGTCGACCGGCGGCAATGGCGGGCTGAAGTGGATCCAGAAGGGCGGCGGCTATTACAGCGAATGCAACAAGCGCCTGAAGGGCGCGGCCTGAGCTCGCTTGATCGACATTGCTGAGCGGCCGGCGCCACGCCGGCCGCTTTTTTGTGGCTCCCGCTTCACGGCCCGTCGTCGAGCAGCTTGTCCGCCGATTTGGCCAGCAGTTGTGCCCGGCCGCGCGGGCCGCGTTCGAGAAACAGCAGGCTCTGGCCGAAGATGAAGCAGTAGAACAGGAAGGCCTTGGCGTCGGCCTGCTCGGCCGGAAGCCCGGTCGCGCGATAGAGCTGCCCGACATTCTTCAGCCGCGCGGCGTCGACGCTGGCGACCGCGCTCGCCGCGGCCTCGTCGGTGCGGGCCCACTGCCGGATCGCAAGCTCGATCGCCATCGCCTCGGTGTTCATGTGCTCGGAATAGAGTGTGATGATCGCCTTCAGCCGCTCGCGCGCGGTCGCGCCGTCGAGCGCGGTGTGTTTCTCGATCGTGGCGATGCGGCCGTCGCGCCAGCGCGACAGCATGGCCTCGAGCAGCGCAGCGCGATCCCTGAAGCGACGGTAGAAGCCGCCCTTGGTGACGCCGAGAGTCTTCGCCAGCACCTCGACCCGCACCCCGTCGATCCCGGAGCGCGCGAGCTCGGCGAAACCGGCTGCCACCCAGACGTCGCCCTTGCCCTCAGTCATCTCGTCTCCCGCGCGCGGCATTGTGATACGGTACCGTATTGCTAGCCTGTCCGGGCGCTGATACGCTACCGTATCACAAACCAAAAACGGGACGGCACGATGGAAGGCGAGGCGACCTATCGGGGCACGGTCTATCCCTGGCATTGCGATCACGTCGGCCACATGAACGTCATGTGGTATGTCGGCAAGTTCGACGAGGCGAGCTGGAACATGTTCGCGCGGCTCGGCCTGACGCCGGGTTATCTGCGCGAGTCCGGCCGCGGCATGGCCGCCGTGCAGCAGAACATCGCCTACAAGCGCGAGCTGCTCGCCGGCGACATCGTCGAGGTCAAGAGCCGGCTCCTGGAATTCCGCGACAAGGCGATCCGCCTGCTGCACGAGATGCGCAACGCGGAAACCGGCGAGGTTGCCGCGACCTGCGAGATCACGGCCGTGCACATGGATCGCGCCGCGCGCAAGTCGGCGCCGTTTGCGCCGGCGATCCGCTACACCGCGATGCAGCACTTGGTGCCGTCAGAACCAACGATTGCGTGACCGTGATGGCGTCGTTCCAGCCGAAGAACCCGGACTACCGCGCCGTCGCCACCGACATGTTCGAGCGGCAGCGCGCGATGCAGACGCTCAGTATTTCCATCGTGCACATTCAGCCCGGCGAGGTCGAGCTTGCGATGCCCTATTCGCCCGACTTCACCCAGCAGAACGGCTTCGTTCATGCCGGCATCATCACCGCGGCGCTCGACAATGCGTGCGGCGTCGCCGCTTTCACCCTGATGCCCGCCGGCTCCGATATCCTGACGGTGGAGTTCAAGACCAACCTGCTGGCGCCCGCCAAAGGCGAGCGCTTCACCTTTCGTGCCCGCGTCGTCAAGCCAGGCCGCACCCTGACATTCTGCGAAGCCGGCGCCTATGCGCTCAACGACGGCGCCGAGGCGCTGGTCGCGACCATGACCGGCACGCTGATGGCGCTGCAGCGGCGGGAGTCGTGAGGAAAGGTCCGGTCGCTCGCTCGTGATGGATAGAACCACGAGCGCAATCTATCACCGTCTCCCTGAGGAGCCGCGCTTGCGCGGCCGTCGAAGAGCGACGGCTGCACCCTCTCGGCGAGCGGTGATGTAGCGAGCGGGAATATCTGGGCCGTGCATCCTTCGAGACGCGCGCATGAGCGCGCCTTCAGGATGACGGTGCTGGCAAAACCCGGCAGCCGACGCGCGCCGAATCGGGCGCATTGACAACCGTCCCTCGCAGCGACCTGATAGGCGGATCGTGGGGACGCTGCTCGCATGATCGCCAGCCTTAGCCTGATCCTTGTGTGCCAACTGATCGGCGAGGTCGCGGTGCGCGCGCTTGGCGCGCCGGTGCCAGGCCCGGTGGTCGGCCTGCTGCTGCTTGTCCTGCTGTTGCTGGCGCGCGACCGTTTTCCGGTGCTGGCGCGCGGGCCGCTTGGCGATGACGGTGTCGAGAGCACAAGCCGCGCGATGCTGGCCAATCTCTCGCTCTTGTTCATCCCCGCCGGCGTCGGCGTGGTGCAGAAGCTGGATTTGCTCGCCGAGCGCGGTGTCGCGATCCTGGCGCTCCTTGCGGTGTCGGTCATCATCACGTTGCTGGCGACGGTCGCAACCTTCGTCGCGGCCAGCAGCCTGTTCTCGCGCGGTGAGGACAAGCCGTGAGCGACAATCCGTTCTCGCTCTGGGTCTATCTTTCGCAGTCGCCACTGCTGTGGCTGACTGTGACCTTGCTGACCTATGCGGCGGCCGACGCGGTGTCGCTCAGGACGCGCCGCCATCCGCTCGCCAATCCGGTGCTGCATTCGGTGTGGATCATCGGCGTCTTCCTGCTGCTGACGAAGACCTCCTACACCACCTATTTCGCCGGCGCGCAGTTCGTGCATTTCCTGCTCGGCCCCGCCACCGTCGCGCTTGCGGTGCCGCTGTATGAGAACCGCGGCCGGGTCGCCGCCGCGATCCTGCCGATGCTGGTCGCGCTCGCGGTCGGCTCGATCACGGCGATCGTCTCCGTCGTGCTGCTGGCGCAGGCCTTCGGCCTGCCGCGCGACGTCATCCTGTCGCTGGCGCCGAAGTCGGTGACGGCCGGCGTCGCCATGGGCATCAGCGAATCCCTGCATGCGGATCCGTCGCTGACGGCGGTGTCGGTGATCCTCACCGGCATCATGGGGGCGATCGTGGTGACGCCGCTGATGAACCTGACCGGGATCACGGACTATCGCGCCCGCGGCTTTGCGGTCGGCATCGCCGCGCATGGCATCGGCACCGCGCGCGCCTTCCAGGTCGACGAGGTGGCGGGTGTCTTTGCCGGCATCGCGATGAGCCTGAATGCCCTGGTCACCGCGCTGCTGGTGCCGCTTGCCGTGACATTTCTGGTGCGCTGACGGCAATTGCAGTGCAGTTTTGTGCTATGGGCATGGCATCGGGCAGCAAATCCTTCTAGGGTCGCGGCCTCAAACGCGAGTCTGTTCCCCTTGGTCTTCTCCGCAACGCAAAGTGTGCTTGGACTGGCATCGGGCATGCTGGTCGGTTTCTCGCTTGGCCTGGTCGGCGGCGGCGGATCGATCCTGGCGGTGCCGTTGATGGTCTATGTGGTCGGCGTGCCCGAGCCGCATGTCGCGATCGGCACATCCGCGATCGCTGTCGCCGCCAACGCCGCAATCAATCTCTCCAACCATGCCCGCGGCGGCACGGTGATCTGGTCCTGCGCGATCGTGTTCGCGCTCGCCGGCATGTGTGGCGCGTTCGGCGGCTCGATCCTCGGCAAGATGCTCGACGGACAGAAGTTGCTCGCGCTGTTCGCACTGGTGATGCTGGTGATCGCCGCCCTGATGCTGAAGACCCGGGCGCGGGTCGGATTGACCGGCGTCAAGTTCAGCATGGACAACATGCCGGCGATCGTCGGCCTCGGGCTCGCGACCGGGACCATGTCCGGCTTTTTCGGCATCGGCGGCGGCTTCCTGATCGTGCCGGCATTGATGCTGGCGACCGGCATGCCGATCATGAACGCGGTGAGTTCCTCGCTGGTCGCCGTCACTGCCTTCGGCATGACCACGGCCCTGAGCTATGCGTGGTCCGGGCTGGTGTCGTGGGGGCTGGCCGCGCTATTCGTCGCGGGTGGCGTCGCCGGGGGGCTGGCGGGAACGCGCAGCGCCCGGCACCTGTCGGAACGCCGCGGCGCACTCAACACCGTGTTCGCGACCGTCATTATTGTGGTCGCAATCTATATGCTGGTGCGTAACATCCATGGGTCCTGAGCGTAGAACCGAAGGGCCCCCGCGAAAGCCAGATATGAACCGCTTGACAAGACCATCCGTGATCATCCCCACCCGCCGCGAGGCGCTCGGCCTGTTCGGCGCCGGCGTCGCCCTGCTGGCCGCGGGAGCTGCCCGTGCCGAGGAAGAGAAGGTCCTGACCGAAGCGCAGGTGCTGCGCGATCCGGATATCCCGGTGGCAGGCAATCCCGACGGCGACATCACCATCGTCGAATGGTTCGACTACAACTGTCCCTATTGCCGCAAGCTCGAACCGGAGCTGCGCCAGGTGGTGCAGGACGACGGCAAGGTCCGCCTGGTGCTGAAGGATTGGCCGATCCTGGGGCCGGTGTCCAAGGTCGCTGCGCGGATGGCGCTTGCGGCGCGGTACCAGAACAAATTCCTGGTCGCGCACGAGGCGATGATGGCGGTCAACTCGCGCATCACCGAGCCGCGCATCAGCGAATTGCTCTCGGGCGCCGGCCTCGACATGGATCGCCTCAAGAAGGATCTCGACACCAACGCGAAGGCGATCGACGCGGTGCTCGCGCGCAACAATGAGCAGGCGGAAGCCTTCGGGTTCAACGGCACGCCGTCCTTCATCGTCGGCAAGTATCGCGTGCCCGGCGTGCTCACCATGGCTCAGTTCGAGCAGGCGATCGCTGACGCCCGCAAGGCGAATATGGGCCGCAAGATCGAGAAGAACTGAGCTCATCGCAACGAGCGACGGCCGCTTCCGCTCGGAAGAGGCCGTTGGCCTGGCGCATGATCCGGAAAAGTGCGAAGCGGTTTTCAGAAAAGGTCATGCTCAAATACGCAGCTAAAGCGCGATGACGATTTGAACCCGTCTCATCGCGCTTTAGCTGCGGTCTCGATTGCGCCGTTACTTCGACGCGATCTTGGTCCATTCCTCATGCGCTCGCGCTTTCAACGCGTTCCAGTCCTGGGCCGCGACGTCCCAATTGACCAGAGTACGGCTCTCCTGCGCCACCTCTCCGTTCGCCACGCGAGATGTCTGCATGGAATCGTAGACGTAGACGGCGCCGATCAGGATCAGCGCGCCCAAAATCATTCCGACAAAGATTCGCATCACGAGTCCTCCGGTATTGGCCGGATAACGTCGGGGCGGAGAGGTTGGTTCCGGCCGCTGACGCGGGCGCTCCGGTGGCGAAATGATGACGGCCGTCAAATCATCCGTTCAGCCACTGCAATATTTCGCCGTTGATTTCGTGGGGATAGGCGTGGCTGAGGTCGTCGATCTCGCGATAAATCACCCTGGCGCCGGCGGCTGACAGCAGCCCCTGCGTCTGCCGCGCGGTCTGCACCGGAAACATCCAGTCGAGCCGGCCATGGGTGATGAAGATCGGCAGGCCCCGCAAGCGATCAGCGTCGGCCATCTCCGCCATCAGCGGATGGAACGTGGCTGCAACGGGAGCCAGATGCGTGAAGCGCGAAGTGCCGTCGAGACCGGTGACATAGCTGAAGGTGCCGCCGTCGCTCATGCCGGTCAGCAGCAGGCGCGTTTCGTCGATGCGCCATCGCTGGCGCACCTGGTCGAGAATGCGGTTCAGGTTCGGCGTATCGCTGTCGTTGCCCATCAGCGCCCAGGTCTGTCCCGTCGCGGTCGGTGCGATCAGGATGGCGCCGCGGCTGCGAGCATCGCGCAGCCAGCTCCACAGGAAGCCGCGGCCGTTGCCGCTGCCACCGTGCAGCGCCATCACCAGCGGCCAGGCGCGATCCGGCGCGTAATATTCCGGCACGTACATCGAGAAACCGCCGCGGCTGCCGGGCTCGTTGCGCTCGTGAAAGACGCCGGTGTCGTCATTGGGAACGGCCGCGAGCTTGGCCTGCAGCTCGGCGTCCTCGCGCAATTCCGGCGCGATGAAGAAGCTGCTGACCGGAGGCAGCTCGGTCAACGGATAGAGCGCCTCCAGCGCCCGCGGTCCATAGCGCAGCGCGCGAAACACGCTGACGAGGTCGCCTTCGCCGTTCTGCACCGCGCGCAGGCCGGCATAGCCCGCAAGCGCGGCATCGATGGCGGCATCCAGCGCCGTCTTGATATGCGCATATTTCTCCGGCCAGTCGGCGAGCTGCGGCCGCACTGCCTGCAACGCCTCGTCGGGCTCGCCCGCGATCTCCATGACGCGGCCGAACTCCGGCGGGTTGAGATTGCGCGCGACAAAGGACAGCGATTCCAGCGTCTGCAGCAGTGGTGGCAGCACGGCCACGATGTTATCGACCACGGCCTCGCTCATCGCTGCTATCTTTCTTGGTTGCTAGATCAGAGCTGGAGCCGCGACGGGATTGCACTCCCTCTCCCGCTTGCGGGGGAGGGCTGGGATGGGGGTATTGCCGCGAGCGAGGACCGTTTGAGTGGAGAGAGCCCCCACCCGCCGCGCTGCGCGCGGCGACCTCCCCCGCAAGCGGGAGAGGTGAAGGGAGAGCGATCGATCGGAAACTCATTGCACCCTAGTGCAACCGCGGCGCCTTCAGCAGCCTGGCGCGGTCGATCGAGGTCAGGGTCACGTCGAAGGTGACGCCCTCGTGGTAGACGGTCAGCGGCACGTCGACGCCGGCGGCGCCGAGCGACCAGAGCTTGCGATAGAAGTCGGTCTGGCTCGTCATCTTCTCGCCCGCGACCGCGAGGATCACGTCGCCGGTCTTCAGTTCGGCGAGCGCTGCCGGTCCCTTGCTGGCGATGCCGACCACGACGACGCGGTCGTCGATCTCGGTCGTGTACATGCCGAGCCACGGCCGCGCCGGCCTGTTGACGCGGCCGAACTTGCGCAGATCGTTCAGCACCGGCTTCAATAGGTCGATCGGTACGACCATGTTGACGTGTTCGGCGCGGCCCGAGCGCTCACGTTCGAGCTGCAACGAGCCGATGCCGATCAGTTCACCGGTGTCGGAGATCAGCCCGGTGCCGCCCCAGTTCGGATGCGACGGATAGGTGAAGATCGCCTCGTCGAGCAGATATTCCCAATAGCCCGCGAATTCCTGCTTCGCCGCAATCTGGCTTGCGACCGATCGCGTGCGGCCGCCGGCGCCGCCGACCACGACATCGTCGCCGATCCTTGTCGCCGCCGACGAGCCGATCGGCAGCGGGTCGAGATCAAGCCGGCCGAGCGCCTGCACCAGCCCGAAGCCGGATTCGAAATCGAAGCCGAGTGCATGTCCTTCGACCACGCGGCCGTCGCCGAGATGCAGCCACACCGCCTCGGCCTCGGTGATCAAATAGCCGATCGTCAGCACCAGCCCGTCATCGATCACCACGCCATTGCCGGCGCGCTCGGTGCCGAGCGTTTCCGCGCTGAAGGCGTCAGGCGGAATGATCGAATGCAGGCCGACCACACTCATCAGCGCGCGATCGAGATCGAAACGATAATCTTCGGAGCGAGGCTGAAAGGCCGGCGGCACTTTCCATTCGGTCATTGAGGGCATGAAGGGTCTCCTGGCGTGCAGGGCGAGGGAACCCGGAGTAAATCCGAGGTTCTGCCGGCAGGGAAAGTGAAAAGATATACCCCAAGCGGCCGCCTGCACAGCTCATGTGGCGTGCAGGCATGCTCCTCGCAAGATGAATTGAACTCAATCGGCTCTTGACGTCTTGCGCGCCGGCATGATGCGGAACGCGCGATCCTCCTTGATCCAGGCGGCGCGCTCGTCGCGCAGCAGCGTGCGGCGCACTTTTCCCGAATCGTCGCGCAGCGCCACCGCGACGCGCTCGAAACTTTCGGGATGCTTGTAGCGGCTCAGCCGATCGCTCAGGAAGTCGCCCATGCCGTCGGCGATCCTCTGCGCATCCGCATCGTCAGCGAGCTCGAGGATCGCATGCACGCGCTGGCCGAATTCCGGATCGGGCAGCCCGACCACGACGCAGGAGCGCACCTCGGGATGTTCGCTCACCGCAGCCTCGACCTCGGCCGGATAGATGTTGGCGCCGCCGCGCAGCACCATGTCGGCGAGACGGTCGCCGAGATAGAGGTAGCCTTCCTCGTCGAGACGGCCGATGTCGCCGAGCGATTCCCAGCCGTCCGGCCGCCGCTTCGGCGCAGCACCGAGATAGTGATAGGTGGTGCCGGCGCCGTCATTGGGTAGGAAATAGATCTCGCCGGTCTCGCCGGGTGCAACGTCGTTGCCGTCTTCACCGATGATGCGCAGCTTCGCGGTCTCGCCGATCTTGCCGACCGAGCCCTTGTGCGCCAGCCATTCGACGCCCGAGATCACGCAGGCGCCCTGCCGCTCGGTGCCGCCATAGAGCTCCCAGATCCGCTCCGGCCCGAGCCACTCGATCCACTTCTCCTTCAGCCAGGGCGGCATCGGAGCCGCCATGTGAAACACCATTTGCAGGCTGGAGACGTCGTAGCGGGTGCGCACCTCCTCGGGCAGCGCCCAGATCCGGTGCATCATGGTCGGCACGAAGTTCACCCATTGCACGCGTTTCGCTTCGATCAGTCGCAGCGTCTCCTCGGCATCGAACTTGACCATGCCTGTCAGCCGTCCACCGCCCGCCAGCGCGTAATGCGACAGGATGAACGGCGCGTTGTGATAGAGCGGCCCGGGATTGAGCACCGATGCCTCGAACGGAATCCCGAGCGGCAGCGGTGCCGTGGTCTCGAGGACCGCCGGGCCGTGATCGAGGATCACCTTCGGTCGCCCGGTCGAGCCGCCGCTGGTCATCGCCTTCCAGTAGCGCGGAATGGGCGCGGTCAGCGGCTCGTCGGAAAATCCTTCCGGCGTAAAATTCGCCGGCAGTGAGTTCGGCGCGTTCCAGTCGGCCTCGCCGCCGACCACCAGCGCGGGCTTGAGGATGTCGAGCACCGCGGCCGCCTCGCCGCGTGGCAGCCGCCAGGATAGCGACGTCGGCGTCGCGCCGCATTTCCATACCGCAAAGGTGGTTTCAAAGAACGCGTTGCTGTTGGGCAGCCCGATCGCGACGAAGTCGCCCGGCTTGACGCCCTTGGCGGCAAAGGCGCGCGCCCGCGCATTCGCCCTGCGCTCGAGCTGCTCCCAGGTCAGCATGTCCTGGCCGTGACTGACGGCGATGGCGTCCGCGGGCTTGCGCTCGGCATACCAGCGCGGCACGTCGGCTAAGGGGATCAGCATGGGTCGTTTCCGTCGAAAGGGGCGTCTTGGAGCCGCTCTTGTTGCAGGGGGGCGTGGCGCGCGCCACGGCTGCACTTCATCAACAGTGCCGTCACCGAGTCAAGTTGAAGGTTTCCGGTGCAATCGGTATCCCGCTGATGCGATTGCGAAATCCGTGTTGGCTAAAAGCCGCGTCAAGATTCCGGTAAAGTTCAAGCGATCGCGCTAAGCCGGACTTTACGGGAAGGCGGCATTGTGACTGAAGCGGTTGTGCGCACTGCGCGTCACACGACGCGTGGCGCCCAACGTCCTCAAGGGTCGTGACGATGGCGAGCAACGGGGCACGGGTGAAGGTCAGTCGCGAGCCGCGACGCCAGCTCAACAACCGCGCGGCCTGGATCACCGTCGATGATGGCGTGACCGAGAGCGAATGCGCGGTGGTCGACGTCTCGCCGGGCGGCGCCAAGATCACGACCGAACTGGCGTTCGACGTGAAGGACCGGCTCGCGCTGACGCTGCTGGCCGATCATTCCAAACGCCATCCTTGCGAAGTTGTCTGGCGCCGCGGCAAGACCTATGGGCTCAAATTCATCGCGGCGGAGCCAGCGGACGGCCAGGCCTCGGGCTGAAGGCCGGCGGCCGACAGGGCCGTTACAAGTCTCTATCTTTGAGCGATATCTTGCAGCGGCCCACCTTCGTATCTTGCTCGGCTTTGAATAAAGCTGGTAATCTCGAGGAAAGGGTGTCGGGCGTACCAGCCCTTCGCGACGCGTTACGCACTGCTCCGTGCATTGCGTAAATGCGTGAGCCGGCATGACCATTTGTCGCCTTCATTTGGGCGCTTATGGGGTGGAGACTGTCTGCTACGTCAGAGATGTCACGGCGGCCACCGCAGGGGGGTGCCAGCAATTGACGGATCGCGCTCACGATAGTCTGCAAGACGTGGACTTGCGCAACTTTGCACGCGTCGTTTCAGCTTGCACGTTGGGGCTTTGGGCGTTTGCGGCAGGTCTGCTGATCGGCACCTTCTTGTTTTCGTGATCCGCGCCGGCGCGGCGCGATGGATTGCTCCGTCGCTCGCGCTCCTCGCAATGACGGCATGAGACGTCGAGCGAGAGCTATTCCCAGGTGTCGTCCCTGCGAAAGCAGGGACCCATAACCACAGTTAGTCATTGTTCAGCGATGCTGGAACGCCGAGTCGCGTTCACGCAACATCCGCTGCGGCGTATGGGTCCCTGCTTGCGCAGGGACGACGAGTGGGCGAGAGCGGTGGGTAAGCTCCATCACCGTCATGTCCGCGCAACGCGTTTGACAGCTTTTGCAGGGACGACAGCAGCGGGCGTTGTGCTTTTCCCCCTCACGGCGTCCATGCCATCTTCAGCACTGGCCGACCCGAGGTCGGGTTGACGTCCTCGCCGGCATGCACGAAGCCGTTGCGTTGGTAGAATCGGATGGCGCGGGCGTTGTCCTTGTTGACCAACAATGTGACGCCGTCGGGCGACAGCCGCTTGGCCTCGTCGACCAGCGCGCCTGCGAGCGGCGAGCCCCAGTGACCGGGATCGACCACGAGCTGATCGAGATAGCCCTGCTTGTCGATGGTGACGAAGCCGATCAGCGCACCGTCCTGCTCGGCGACGATGATCGAAGCGTTCGGCACCAGCTCGCTGCGCCAGCGCTCGCGCCACCACGTCACGCGTGCATTGAAGTCGATTGACGGATAAGCCTGCTGCCAGGTCTCGCGCCACAGCTCGATCGCGGCGTCCTCGTCCGCGGTGCGATAGGGACGAAGGCGAAAGGGAGCGGTCATCGAAGAACCATTGTCATGCCCGGGCAAAAGCGCGACGCGCGTCCGAGTGCAGATGTCCCGGGCATCTTCCTTTCGCGCGATCGTGAAGATGCCTTGGCAGCGAGGCCGTGGGTCTCGTCATTTCTCCGTCAGTTTCAGTTCGATGCGGCGGTTGCGCTTGTAGGCGTCGTCGTTCTGCCCGGTGTCGAGCGGCTGGAATTCGCCGAAGCCGGCGGCGACGAGGCGCTGTGGCGGCACGCCGAGCGACACCAGATACTGCACCACCGAGATCGCGCGCGCCGAGGACAGCTCCCAGTTCGATTTGAACACCGGGCTGCTGATCGGCCGCACGTCGGTGTGACCGTCGACGCGCAGCACCCAGGGGATCTCGCTCGGGATCTTCTTGTCGATATCGATCAGCGCGCTGGCCACCGTGTCGAGCTCGGTCTTGCCCTCGGGCAGCAGCGTCGCCTGTCCGGTGTCGAAGAACACTTCGGACTGGAACACGAAGCGGTCGCCGACGATGCGGATGTCGGGGCGGTTGCCGAGGATGCTGCGCAGGCGGCCGAAGAACTCGGAGCGGTACTTCGACAGTTCCTGCACGCGCTGCGCCAGCGCGACGTTCAGGCGCTGGCCGAGATCTGTGATGCGGTTCTGCGATTCCTTGTCGCGCTTCTCGGAGGCGTCGAGCGCCTCTTCCAGGGCGGCGAGCTGGCGGCGCAGCGCGCTGATCTGCTGGTTCAAGACCTCGATCTGTGCCATCGCGCGCGCGGAGACGCCCTTCTCGGATTCCAGCGCCTTGCTGAGCTCGTTGGCACGGCCCTGTGCATCGTTGCCGGAGCTCGCAAGCCCCTCATAAAGCCCCTTCATGCGGTCGCGCTCGCCCTCGGCGGTGGCGAGGCTGGCGCGCAACTGTGCCATCTGGTCGTCGAGGTTGAGCTTGCCGAGCTTCTCCATCGACAGGAGGTCGTTGAGCTGGGCGATCTTGGCGTTGAGCTGCTCCAGCGCCTTGTCCTTGCCGGTGACCTCCTGCGACAGGAAGAACTGCACCACCAGGAACACTGTCAGCAGGAACACGATCGACAGCACCAGCGTCGACAGCGCATCGACAAAGCCGGGCCAGTAGTTGAAGGCGGATTCGCTGCGGCGTGTGCGGGCAAGGGCCATTCAGATTCCCTTCGTTTGCTGCGGCGCGTGGCAGACGGCCTCGATGTTGTGGCCGTCGGGATCGAGCACGAAGGCGCCGTAGTAGTTTGCATGATAGTGCGGCCGGATTCCGGGCCGTCCGTTGTCCCTGCCGCCGGCCTTGATCGCCTCGTCATAAAACCGGTCGACGGTGGCGCGGTCGCTGGCCGTGAACGCGATATGCGCGCCGGTCTGGGGCGTGCTGCGCTCGCCGATCCAGAAGAAGGCTTTGGGCTGGATGCCGTAGCCCGCAAACCGGTTGCCTTCCGCATAGAGGCGGCTGATGCCGAGCGAACGCAACGCCTCGTCATAGAAGGCTTTCGAGCGTTCGACATCTCGGACGCCGAGTGTGACGTGGTCCAGCAAACCGACCTCCGTGTTCAGCTCTTCTCGGGCTGGCGGGCGAGGCGCTCGAGCAGGCGCTTGATCTCGCGGTTCTGCTCGCCCTGGCCGTCGGCCCATTCCCGGATCATCTGTTGCTCGGTGCGCATATGCGCAACCAGGCCCTGGATCGCCTCGGCAAGATTGGCCATCGCGGCCGTGCTGCCGCGGTCGCCCCCGCCCTCTTCGACGGCGGTGCGCAGCCGGTCGATCGCGCCCTGCAATTCGCCGCCCGCGACGGACTCCTCGCCGGAAATGCCGCGCACGGTGGTGGCGAGCCAGTCCTCGAGGTCGGTGTAGAAACGGTTCTGCGCCTGGCTCGATTGCAGGTCGAGGAAGCCGAGGATCAGCGAGCCGGCAAGGCCGAACAGCGAGGACGAGAACGAAATGCCCATGCCGCCGAGCGGGGCAGCAAGGCCCTCCTTCAGCGCATCGAACAGCGCGCCGGCATCGCCGCCGACCTTGAGGCTGTCGATCACTTTGCCGACCGAACCCACCGTCTCGATCAGGCCCCAGAAGGTGCCGAGCAGGCCGAGGAACACGAGCAGGCCGGTCATGTAGCGCGAAATGTCGCGGGCCTCGTCGAGCCGGGTCGCGATCGAATCGAGCAGATGCCGCATGGTCTGCGGCGTGATGCTCATCCGACCGGTGCGCTCGCCGCCGAGGATCGCGGCCATCGGGGCCAGCAGCTTCGGGCGGCGGTCGATCGCAAGGCCGGGATCGGCGATGCGGAAATTGTTGACCCAGGCGACTTCCGGATAGAGCCGGATCACCTGGCGGAACGCCAGGATGATGCCGATCAGGAGCACCGCGCCGATCAAAGCGTTTAGCCCGGGATTGGCGAAGAAGGCGGTGACGATCTGCTTGTACAGCACGACCCCGACCAGGCCGCAGAGCACCAGAAACACCAGCATCCGCACCAGGAAGATCCGGGGCGAGGACAGCTTGCTCAATTCGATCTCCATGTCGGAGCGGGAAGGGGGCATTGCCGGATCATCCGTTCGCGAAGGCCGCATCTGCGATCAATATGGCACAGCGGCGGAGGGAGGAAAGTAAGGAAAGCCGCATCCGGTCCACGAACCGGGAATCTTCGGTTGACGGCGGCCTTTCGCACACACCTTGAGCAGACGTTCCGGTTGCTCACGCGCGCCGTGCGGTTCGCACCATCCCGATCGGCGGACGAGGCGATTCGACACAAAGGTGCGAAATGCGGCCGTTGCGCGCACGCCATTACCGCGTTCCCGCGCACACATCCCTTAATGGAGACCACAGCTTGCGATGGAACCTTCGTCACAATCCAGTGAGTCGACAAAAGATGCCGCAGTTTCAGGGCGATAGGCTTGTGTGACAATGAGCCGCCCGCGGAATGCATTGCGTCGCAGCAAGCACATTTTATTTTCTGCCGGTCAACGAAGCGGTGTCGATGCGGCACCGCCATTTCTGTGTTCACACCAATCAGGGCGACCTTTCCGATGTCTGGACTTCGCGCGCAATCGGCATGCATTGCATTGATGCTGGCCGTGGCGGCGCCATTGCTTGCGGGCTGCGACGAACCGAACACCGCGACCGCCGCCGCGCAGGCACCCGAGCCGGACGTCAGCGTGGTCACCGTGCAGCAGCAGGCACGCGCCATGGTCCGCGAGTTGCCGGGCCGGATCGCGCCGACACGCGTCTCCGAGGTGCGCCCGCGCGTGTCCGGCATCATCGTCAACCGCATGTTCCACCAGGGCAGCGAGGTCAAGGCCGGCGATCCGCTCTATCAGATCGATCCGCGCCCGTTCGAGGTGGAGTTGCAGTCGACCGAGGCCGCATTGTCGCGCGCCAAGGCGGTGCTCGAGCAGGCCTCGTTGCAGGCTCGCCGCATCGCGACCTTGACCAGCCAGCGCGCCGCGCCGGAGGCCGAGAACGAGAAGGCGATCGCGACGCTGAAGCAGGCGGAGGCCGACGTTCAGGGCCGCGAGGCCGAAGTCGCGCGCGCCAAGCTCAACCTGGATTATGCGACGATCCGCGCGCCGATCGACGGCATCGTCGGCGCGGCGCTGGTCAGCGAGGGCGCGCTCGTCGTGCAGAACGATGCCACGAGCCTGGCGACGATCCAGCAGATCGACCCGATCTATGCCGACTTCCAGCAATCGGCCAGCGAGATGAATCAGCTCCGCCGCGCCTTCGAGAGAGGCGATCTCGACCGCATCGCGCCCGATGCGCTGAAGGTCCGCCTCGTGCTCGACGACGGCTCGCTCTACCCGCTGCCGGGCAAACTGTTGTTTTCCGACGCCAGGGTCGACGCCTATACCGGCCAGGTGACGCTGCGCGGCGAGTTCCCGAACCCGCACCGGGTGCTGCTGCCCGGCATGTATGTCCGCGTGCAGATCGAGCAGGGCATCGATTCCGACGCGATCGCTGTGCCGCAGCAGGCGATCCAGCGCAATGGCGGTGGCGGCAGCGAGGTCTACGTCGTCAAGGACAACAACCTCGTGGCGGTGCAGGCCGTTCGCACCGGCTCGTTGCAGGCCGGTCAGTGGTTCGTCACCGATGGTTTGAAGGCCGGCGATAAGGTCGTCGTGGAGGGCTTCCAGAAATTCGCTGCCGGCGACAAGGTGCGGCCGCATCTCTGGAAGCAGGTCGACGCGACGGCCGAAACCGCGACGGACGCGCAGCAAGCCGCCCACGTCCAGCGGTGATCGTCGATGCCTAGCTTCTTCATCGACAGGCCGATCTTCGCCTGGGTCGTCGCGCTGTTCATCTGTCTGATCGGCGCGATCTCGATCCCGCTGCTCGCGGTCGCGCAATATCCGATCATCGCGCCGCCCTCGATCTCGATCTCGACCAGCTATCCCGGCGCGTCGCCGGAGAACCTCTACAACAGCGTCACGCGGCTGATCGAGGAGGAACTGAACGGCGCCGCCAACATCCTGAACTTCGAGTCCACCAGCGACTCGCTCGGCCAGGTCGAGATCATCGCCAACTTCAAGCCGGGCACCGACACCAGCCAGGCCTCGGTCGAGGTGCAGAACCGCCTCAAGCGCGTCGAGGCCCGGCTGCCGCGCGCCGTGATCCAGCAGGGCATCCTGGTCGAGGAAGCCTCCTCCGCCGTGCTGCAGATCATCACGCTGAACTCGACCGACGGCAGCCTCGACGAGGTGGGGCTCGGCGACTTCATGATCCGCAACGTGCTGGGTGAGATCCGCCGCATCCCCGGCGTCGGCCGCGCCACGCTCTACTCGACCGAGCGGTCCTTGCGCATCTGGATTGATCCGGCCAAGCTGGTCGGCTACGGCCTGTCTGCCGACGACGTCAACAAGGCGATCACGGCGCAGAACGCCCAGGTTGCCTCGGGCAGCATCGGCGCCGAGCCGAGCACCGATACGCAGAAGATCTCCGCGCAGGTTCTGGTGAAGGGCCAGCTCTCCTCGCCCGACGAGTTCGGCGCGATCATCCTGCGCGCCAACAATGACGGCTCGACGGTCCGCCTGCGCGACGTCGCACGGATCGAGATCGGCGGTCTCAGCTATCAGTTCAACACGCGCCTGAACGGCAAGTCGACCGCTGGTCTTTCGGTGCTGCTGTCGCCGAAGGGCAATGCGCTGGCGACCGCGAGCGCGGTGGAGGCCAAGATGAAGGAGCTGTCGCGCTTCTTCCCGGCCAATATCAGCTACGACATCCCCTACAACATCACGCCGGTGGTTGAGGCCTCGATCAAGAAGGTGCTGATGACGCTGGTCGAGGCGGTGGTGCTGGTCTTCATCGTGATGTTCCTGTTCCTGCAGAACATCCGCTACACCATCATCCCGACCATCGTAGTTCCGGTCGCGCTGCTTGGCGCCTGTGCCACGCTGATGATCGCAGGCTTTTCGATCAACATGCTGACCATGTTCGGCATGGTGCTGGCGGTCGGCATCCTCGTTGACGATGCCATCGTCGTGGTCGAGAACGTCGAGCGGATCATGGCCGAGGAGGGGCTGCCGCCCAAGGAAGCGACCAAGAAGGCGATGTCGCAGATCACCGGCGCCATCATCGGCATCACGCTGGTGCTGATGGCGGTGTTCGTGCCGATGGCGTTCTTCCCCGGTTCGGTCGGCATCATCTACCGCCAGTTCTCGGTCACCATGGTCGCGGCGATCGCGTTCTCGGCGCTGCTCGCGCTATCGCTGACGCCGGCGCTGTGCGCGACGCTGCTCAAGCCGGTGCAGAAGGGCCACGGCCATGCGCGCAAGGGCGTGTTCGGCTGGTTCAACCGCGTGCTCGACACCAGCCGCGCCGGCTATACGCGCACGGTGCAGGGCTCGCTGAAGCGCACCGGCCGCCTGATGCTGATCTACGCCGTGCTGTTTGCGGGCGTCGCCTACGGCTTCGTGCGGTTGCCGGGCGGCTTCCTGCCGGTCGACGACCAGGGCTTCATCACGACCGACGTGCAGACGCCGTCGGAATCGTCCTACGCGCGCACTGAATCTGCGGTCGAGAAGGTCGAGAAGTATCTGCTGCAGCGCGACGGCATCGAGAACGTGACGTTCCTCACCGGCTTCAGCTTCCTCGGCCAGGGTATGAATACTGCGCAGGCCTTCATCACCCTGAAGGACTGGTCGGAGCGGGGCGAGAAGGATTCTGCGGCCGCCATCGTCGCCGACATCAACCGTGATCTGTCCTCGATCCGCGACGCCCGGATCTCGGCGCTGCAGCCGCCGCCGATCGACAATCTCGGCAACTCCTCGGGCTTCTCGTTCCGCCTGCAGGACCGCGGCCAGAAGGGCTATGCGGCGCTGATCGCCGCGTCCGACCGCCTCGTCACCGAAGCCAACGCGAGCCCGATCCTGCAGAAGGTCTATGTCGAAGGCCTGCCGCCGGCGCCGCAGGTCAACCTGATGATCGACCGCGAGAAGGCGGGCGCCTTCGGCGTCACCTTCGAGGACATCAACAACACGATCTCGACCAACCTCGGCTCGAACTACATCAACGACTTCCCGAACCGCGGGCGCATGCAGCGTGTCATCGTGCAGGCCGACAAGACCAGCCGCATGAATGCGGACGACATCCTGAACTACAACGTCAAGAACAGCCGTGGCCAACTGGTGCCGTTCTCGGCGTTCACGACGATCGAGTGGTCGAAGGGACCGACGCAGATCGCGGGCTTCAACTACTATCCGGCGGTGCGCATCTCCGGCGAGGCGAAACCCGGCTTCACCTCGGGCGATGCGATCGCCGAGATGGAGCGGCTGGCCGACAAGCTGCCCCGCGGCTTCGGTTATGAATGGACCGGCCAGTCGTTGCAGGAGAAGCTGTCGGGCTCGCAGGCGCCGTTCCTGCTGGCGCTGTCGGTGCTGGTGGTGTTCCTGCTGCTCGCGGCGCTCTATGAGAGCTGGACCATTCCGCTCGCGGTGCTGCTCACCGTGCCACTCGGCATTCTCGGCGCCGTGGTGGCGGCGACGCTGCGCGGCCTGCCCAACGACGTCTATTTTACGGTCGGCCTGATCACCATCATCGGTCTCGCGGCCAAGGACGCGATCCTGATCATCGAATTCGCCAAGGACCTGCGTGCCCAGGGCAAGCCGCTGGTCGCGGCGACGATTGAGGCGTGCAGCCTGCGCTTCCGTCCGATCCTGATGACGGGCCTTGCCTTCGTCTGCGGCGTGCTGCCGATGGCAATCGCGACCGGCGCCGGCGGCGCCAGCCAGCAGGCGCTGGGCACATCGGTGATGGGCGGCATGATCGCGGTGGTGATCCTGGCGCTGCTGCTGGTGCCGGTGTTCTTCGTCAGCGTGCAGCGCGTGCTGGCCGGCGACCGGGAGCAGGCGACGGAGAAGGGTGAGGTGTACGGTACACCGGCGCCGGCGCCGGGGACGCGCTGATAGTCATGGCCGGGCTTGACCCGGCCATCCATCGAAGCGGCGACTCTTCGCGAAGGTTGATGGACGCGCGGGTCAAGCCCGCGCGTGACGAGTGTCTACTGCCCGAGCGGCTTCAGGATCTTGATCAACTCGCCGTGCACGAACTCGTTGCCGCAGACGACGTGGCCGGTCTGCAGCGGGTCGTCGTTGCCCTGGATGCCGGACACCGTGCCGCCGGCCTCCTTGACCATGATTTGACCCGCCGCGATGTCCCAGGGGCTGAGATTGCGTTCCCAATAGCCGTCGAGCCGGCCGGCAGCGACGAAGGCGAGGTCGAGCGAGGCGGCGCCGAACCGGCGGAAGCCCGCAACCTTGGTCTGCAGCGCGGCCATCTCCTGCAGCGCGACCTGATGGTTGCCGCGGCCGATATGCGGCAGCCCGCAGGCGACCACGCATTCGTTGAGCTGGCGGCGGCCGGCGACGCGCAGGCGCTGGTCGTTGAGGAAGGCGCCCTTGCCGCGCTCGGCGATATAGAGCTCGTCATTGGCGGGGTTGTAGATCACGCCCGCGATCACCGTGCCCTCCCGCGCCAGCGCGATCGAGATCGCAAACTGCGGGATGCCGTGCAGGAAATTGGTGGTGCCGTCGAGCGGATCGACGATCCAGGTGTGGCTCTTGTCGGTGCCCTCGCGCTTGCCGCCTTCCTCGCCGAGGAAGCCGTAGCCCGGCCGCGCCTTGGCAAGGTCGGTGTAGAGCATCTCCTCGGCGCGCTTGTCGGCGAGCGAGACGAAATTCGCCGGCCCCTTCATCGACACCTGGAGATGCTCGATCTCGCCGAGGTCGCGCTTGAGGCTGCGGCCGGCACGTCGCGCGGCCTTGACCATGACATTGATGAGGGCGGAGTAGAGCATGATGGATGATTTCTTTGGTGTGATCGTGCGGGCGGGTTCAAAAGTAGTGCCGTCATCCTGAGGAGCGCGGAACGCGCGTCTCGAAGCATGCACGGCCGCCAGCCGGGCCGTGCCTCCTTCGAGGCTCGCCCGGCGGCGCGATTGCGCCGCAAGGCTCGCACCTCAGGATGACGGGGTGAGAGGGTACCGCCGTGGGTTCACCGACTGGGTGCCCTCTGGAAGTGGCGCCGTCAAGGCGTCATTTGACGTTGTTTCCGATCCATTTCCGGGCGGCCGCCTCGCTCTTGGCGCGGTCCTCGGCGGACATATCGGCGAGGATGTCGTCGAGGTCGGGGTCGCCCTTGCCGGCCGTCTTCGCGACCAGATGCCATTTCAGCGCCTCGACCTTGTCCATCGGCGCACCCGCGCCGGTCGCCAGCACATGGGCGAGGCGGTTCTGCGCGATCGCGCTGTTCTGCCGGGCCGCCTTGCGCAGCAGCGCTACCGCGGCCGGCACATTCCGCGGCGTGCCGGTGCCGTTGTAAAGCGCGATGGCATATTCGACCTCGGCGTCGACATTGTCGGCGAGAGAGGCGGCCTGCAGCAGTCGCGCCGCCTTTTCCAGGTCCTTCGGCACCCCGGTGCCTTCTTTGTAGAAGGTCGCGAGCGCGTATTGTGCTTCAGGGCTGCCAGCGTCGGCCGCCATGCGCAGCAGCTCGGCGGAGCGCTTGAGATCCTGGGGCAGGGTCTGGCCGTCGAGATAGAGCAGCGCGAGATTGTAGGCCGCCTTGGGCTCGCCGAGCTTGGCCGCCGAGGCCAGCAGCTTGACCGCGGAATCCTTGTCGATCGGCCCGCCGCGGCCGGCGATCTTCATCATGGCGAGCGCGAACATCGCCTCGCGGTCGCCGGAGTCCGAGGCACGCTTGTACCACTCGTCGGCCTTGACGTAGTCGCGCTTGACGCCGAGCCCGTTGGCGTAGAGCTCGCCGAGCATCGTCATCGCCTTGGCGTCGTTGTTGTACTGGGCGCGCGCAGTCGCGAGGTCGAAGGTGGTCTTGTACAGCCCGCGCTGATAGGCGCCGTAGACGAGGTCGACGTTGGGGTCTTCGAAGGCTGTCGTCGGGGTCGGCGAGGGCGACGGGGTGGGGGTTGCGGCGGCCGCGGGCGGTGCGGCAGGCTTCGGCGCCGGCTTCTTGGCAACCGGCGAATGGACCTTCGGCTTGTGCTCCTTCGGAGCCTCCTTCTTTGGCGCCGGCGCCTGCTGCGCCGGCGGCGTGATCGAGAGCTGCGCGACCGCGCCGCTCGCCAGCATCGTGCAGCCGAGCGCAACACCTATCTGACGCAGGCATTTCATTCCGGCGTCATCCCTCGGCCCTGGCCTTTCCGATCGTCCTGGCGTGCGCCTGCGCGAGCGCTTCACCGACGTCGATCAGGGCGGCTTTCGCGCCGCGCGGATCGGCCCAGACGAAGTCACCGACCAGCACGAAATCCGCGCCGGCTACGGCGAACGCCTCGGCCTCCTCGCGCGAGGCGACGAAGCCGATGCAGGGCGGCTCAAACAATTCGTCCCACCATTGCAGCCGCTCGGCGATCGCCTCGACCGAGGGCCGCTGTCCATTGGCGTCGGGCTCGCCGAACAGCACGTAGTCGACGCCGGCCTCACCCGCGGCCATGGAATCGTGGCGCGTCGCAAGGCCACCGACGCCGACGATGCGGTCGGGCTTCAGCGACGGCAGCGCGTCCTCCATCGCAGCAAGGCCGCTCAGATGCGCGCCATCGGCGCCGGCACGGGCCACGAGCTCGAAATGCCCGTCGATCAACAGCGCCGCGCCGGCATTCTGGATTGCAGGCGCCAGCGCCTTGACGCGCGAGATCATGGTGCGCTGATCGGTCTCGTTGAGCCGCACCAGCACCGCCGCGACGTTGGCCGCGCCCAGCAGATCGGCGAGCTCAGCCGCAAGCTGCGCAGGCTCGTCGACCGGCGGCGTCGCGAGATAGAGGCGCGGCGCCGGCCGCGGCGGAACGGGTTTTGTCGCCAACTATGCCGCCTGTTTCTCGAGCCCGGCGTTCCATTTGCCGGTGCTCGCCAGCCCGTTCATCCGGGCCCGATGCGAGAAGGCACGCTGACCCGCGGCAACGTTGTCGGGCTTGCCGGACCATGCTTTCTGCGGTGCGGCTTGCAGCGCGCGGCCATAGGAGAAGGTGAGATGCCAGGGCAGGTTGCCGATCTTGTTCATGGCGTCGAGATGCGCGGTCGCTTCCTCGTCGCTCTGCCCGCCGGAGAGGAACGCGATGCCGGGGACTGCGGCCGGCACGCAGCTCTTGAGCAGGCGGACGGTCTTCTCGGCGACCTCTTCGACCGAGGCCTGCTTGGCGCACTTCTTGCCGGAGATCGCCATGTTCGGCTTCAGGATCATGCCTTCGAGCGCGACGCGCTGCACCCGCAATTCCTGGAAGGTCCTGTTGAGCACGCGCTGCGTGACGTCGTAACAACGGTCGATGTCGTTGTCGCCGTCCATCAGCACTTCGGGCTCGACGATCGGCACGATCTGCGCGGCCTGACACAGCGCGGCGTAGCGCGCCAGCGCGTGCGCATTGACGCGGATCGCGGTCATGGTGGGAATGCCGGCGCCGATATCGATCACCGCGCGCCATTTCGCGAAGCGCGCGCCGCGCTCGTAATATTTCTTCAGCCGTTCGGCGAGCTTGTCGAGGCCGACGGTGACGAGTTCGCCGGGGCAGGCGGGCAGCGGCTGGGTGCCTTCATCGACCTTGATGCCGGGGATTGCGCCGGCCTGCTCGATCAGCTTGACCAGCGGCGTGCCGTCCTTGGCGTTCTGCCAGATCGTCTCGTCGTAGAGAATGACGCCGGAAATGTACTTGCTCATCGCCTCCTGCGAGCGGAACAGCATCTCGCGATAGTCGCGGCGGTTCTCCTCGGTCGATTCGACCTTGATGGCGTCGAATCGCTTCTTGATGGTGCCTGTGGATTCGTCGGCGGCGAGGATGCCCTTACCCGGGGTGACCATGGCGAGGGCGACTTTGTTGAGGTCAGCAAGATTCATCGAGACGTCCTCCGGAGCGCATTGCCTTTGCAAACCAAAATAGGCGGTTCTCGGGCAATTGCCTAGAAAACGTTCGTCGCGGCCGGCAGGTTGCGGTGGCGGGCCGTCGGGCGGGGACACCGGTGCCGACTGCGTCAGAAGCGGTGTCCCGCCGTTAATGTTGCCGGGTGATGGTGCTGTCAGGCGACCTTCGGGTTGAGCTCGCCTGCGGCATAGCGCTTGGCCATTTCCGCCGTGGTCAGCACCCGCTTGATCTTGCTGGCCTGGCCCGCGGTATTGAACTCCTGCAGCCGCTGCTTGCACAGCCTGGTCATCGCCTCCATGGCGGGCTTCAGGTACTTGCGCGGATCGAACTCTTCCGGATTGTCCTTCAGCACCTTCCGGATCTGGCCGGTCATCGCCATGCGGTTGTCGGTGTCGATGTTGATCTTGCGCACGCCGTTCTTGATGCCGCGCTGGATCTCGGCGACCGGCACGCCCCAGGTCGGCTTCATCTTGCCGCCATTGGCGTTGATGACGTCCTGCAGCTCCTGCGGCACCGAGGACGAGCCATGCATCACCAGATGCGTGTTCGGCAGCTTGCGATGGATCTCCTCGATCACATTCATGGCGAGGATGTCGCCATCGGGCTTGCGGGTGAACTTGTAGGCACCGTGCGAAGTCCCCATCGCGATCGCCAGCGCGTCGACCTTGGTCTCCTTGACGAACTTCACGGCCTCGTCGGGATTGGTGAGCAACTGGTCATGCGACAGCTTGCCCTCGGCACCATGGCCGTCTTCCTTGTCGCCCATGCCGGTCTCGAGCGAGCCGAGCACGCCGAGCTCGCCTTCCACCGAGATGCCGCCGAGATGGGCCATGTTGGTCACGGTCCTGGTGACGCCGACATTGTAGTCCCAGTCGCCGGGGGTCTTGCCGTCGGCTTTGAGCGAGCCGTCCATCATCACCGAGGTGAAGCCGGCCTGGATCGCCGTCATGCAGGTGGCGGGCTCATTGCCGTGGTCGAGATGCACGCAGACCGGAATCTGCGGATAGATCTCGGTGACGGCGTCCATCATGTGCTTGAGCATGACGTCGTTGGCATAGGAACGCGCGCCGCGCGAGGCCTGGATGATGACGGGGGCGTCAACCTCGGAGGCTGCGGCCATGATCGACAGCGCCTGCTCCATATTGTTGATGTTGAACGCCGGAACGCCGTAATCATGCTCAGCCGCGTGATCGAGCAGTTGCCGCAACGTGATGCGAGCCATTCAGTTTCTCCCTGTATTGCAGCGCTTTCGCGCGTGATCGGATGTGAGTTAGCCCTCAGCCCTTCTTCAGAACTTCGACGCCGGGCAGCGGCTTGCCTTCCATCCATTCGAGGAATGCGCCGCCCGCGGTCGAGACGTAGGAAAAATCCCCGGCGACGCCGGCCTGGTTCAGCGCCGCGACGGTGTCGCCGCCGCCGGCGACCGAGATCAGCTCCTTCGCCTTGGTTCGCTCGGCGGCATGCTTCGCCGAGACCACCGTGCCGCGGTCGAACGGCGTCAGCTCGAAAGCGCCGAGCGGTCCGTTCCACACCAGCGTTGCCGCGTCGTCGATCGCGGCATGGATGCGCGCGATCGATTGCGGGCCGACGTCGAGGATCATGCCGTCGGCGGGAATCGCGTCGAGCCCGTAGGCATGCGACGGCGCATTGGCCGAGAACTGGCTGGCGACCACGGCGTCGACCGGCAAGATGATCGCGCAATTCGAGGTGTTGGCCTTGTCCAGGATCTTGAGCGCGGTGGCGGCGAGATCCTTCTCGGCCAGCGACTTGCCGATCGCGACGCCCTGCGCGTGCAGGAAGGTGTTGGCCATGCCGCCACCGATCACCAGCGCATCGACCTTGGTCACCAGGTTCTCCAGAAGGTCGATCTTGGTCGACACCTTGGCGCCGCCGATGATCGCGATCACCGGCTTGGTCGGCGCCTCCAGCGCCTTGCCAAGCGCGTCGAGCTCGGCCTGCATGGTGCGGCCGGCATAGGCCGGCAGCTTGTGGCCAAGGCCTTCGGTCGAGGCGTGAGCGCGGTGCGCGGCGGAGAATGCGTCGTTGACCCAGATGTCGCCGAGCTTTGCGAGCTCAGCGACGAAGCCGGCGTCGTTCTTTTCCTCTTCCTTGTGGAAGCGGGTGTTCTCGAGGCAGAGGATATCGCCATCCTTCAGCGCTGCGACCGCCTTGGCCGCGGCGTCGCCGATGCAGTCGTCGGCGAAGGCGACCGGGCGCTTGATCACCTGCGACAGCGCCTCGGCGACCGGCTTGAGCGACTCCTTGGGATCGCGTCCCTTGGGCCGGCCGAAATGGGCCAGCAGGATCACCTTGCCGCCCTTGTCGGAAATTTCGGTGATAGTGGGAGCGACGCGCTCGAGCCGGGTGGCGTCGGTGACGCGGCCATTTTCCATGGGGACGTTGAGGTCGACGCGGAGCAGCACGCGCTTGCCCTTCATGTCGACGTCGTCGAGGGTGCGGAATGATTTTGTCATGGGGTCAACTCGAACTCTGAGCGGTCATTCCCGGGCGATGTGGAATATCGACCCGGAATCTCGAGATTCGGGGTCTGGTCGTCGAACCATCCCCGGGATGACGGAGGAGCAAGACGATGATGCCCGGCACAAGGCCGGGCATCAGGATCGTCTGTCTTAGAGCAGCTTTCCGATCGCGACGGCGGTATCGGCCATGCGGTTGGAGAAGCCCCACTCGTTGTCGTACCACGACATCACCCGCACCAGCGTGCCGTTCTGCACCTTGGTCTGGTCCATGTGGAAGGTCGACGAGTGCGGATCGTGGTTGAAGTCGATCGAGACGTTCGGCGCGGTGGTGTAGCCGAGGATGCCCTTGAGCTGCTGCTCGGAGGCGCGCTTCATCGCCTCGTTGATCTCCTTGGCGTCGGTCGCGCGCTTGGCGACGATCTTGAGGTCGACCACCGAGACGTTCGGGGTCGGCACGCGGATCGCGACGCCGTCGAGCTTGCCCTTCAGCTCCGGCAGCACCAGGCCGATCGCCTTCGCCGCACCGGTCGAGGTCGGGATCATCGACATCGCCGCCGCGCGGCCGCGATAGAGGTCCTTGTGCAGGGTGTCGAGGGTCGGCTGGTCGCCGGTGTAGGCGTGGATCGTGGTCATGAAGCCGGTTTCGATGCCGACCGTGTCGTTCAGCACCTTGGCAACCGGAGCCAGGCAGTTGGTGGTGCAGGAGCCGTTCGAGACCACCATGTGGTCCTTGGTCAGCGTCTCGTGGTTGACGCCGTAGACGATGGTGGCGTCGGCGCCATCAGCGGGGGCCGAGACCAGCACGCGCTTGGCACCGGCGCTGAGATGCGCGGAAGCCTTGTCCTTCGCGGTGAAGATGCCGGTGCATTCCAGCGCGACGTCGACGCCGAGGGCCTTCCACGGCAGCTTGGAGGGATCGCGCTCGGCGGAGACCTTGATCTTGCTGTCGCCGACGCTGATCGAGTCGCCCTCGACGGTTACGGTGCCGGGGAAACGGCCGTGCACGGAATCGAAGCGCAGCAAATGCGCGTTGGTCTCGACCGGACCGAGGTCGTTGATGCCGACCACCTCGATATCCCTGCGGCCGGACTCGGCGATGGCCCGCAACACATTGCGGCCGATACGTCCAAACCCGTTGATCGCGACGCGGATTGCCATGCTCGTCTCTCCTCTAAAAGCTGATGCCCGCCCCGCGGGAGACCTCCCACGAGGGTTTTACGGCGGAACGCCCGGTTCGGCCGGGCGCGGACGGAAAAGATGGAGCTTTGGTAATCCTTTTTCGCGGCAAGCTCAACCTTCGGCCGGCGGGCGTCTGGCCGGCGTCAGACGCGCTTCAGCGCAGCGTTAACGACGGCCTCGGCAGTAATGCCGAAGTGCTTGAAAAGGTCCTTCGCCGGGGCGCTGGCGCCGAAACCGTGCATGCCCACGAATTCGCCATCATGGCCGATCACGGCATCCCAGCCCCAGCGCACGGCGGCCTCGACCGCGATCTTGACCGGAGCGTTGCCGATAATGGCGTTTTGGCGCTCGGCGGGCTGCGTCAGCAGCAATTCCAGCGACGGCACCGAAACCACCCGCGTCGCGATTCCGCGCTCGGCGAGTTGCTTCTGCGCCTCGACCGCGAGCTGGACCTCGGAACCGGAGGCGAACAATGACACTTTTGCGTCACCCTGCGCCGGCACCAGCTCATAGGCGCCGTGACTGCACGGGTTGTCGTTCGGCGCCGTAGTGCGGAGCTGCGGCAGGTTCTGGCGGGTCAGCGCCAGCACGGTCGGGCCTTCGACGCGGTTGAGCGCCAGTTCCCAGCACTCGGCGGTCTCGACCGCGTCGCACGGACGGAACACGCGCATGTTGGGCATCGCTCGCAGCGCCGAGAGGTGCTCGACCGGCTGGTGCGTCGGGCCGTCCTCGCCGAGGCCGATCGAGTCGTGGGTCATGACATAGACGACGCCGGTGCCCATCAGCGCCGACAGCCGGATCGCGCCGCGCGCATAGTCGGTGAACACCAGGAAGGTCGCGCCGTTCGGCGCGAAGCCACCATGCAGGAAGATGCCATTGAGGCACGCCGCCATGCCGTGCTCGCGGATGCCGTAATGGATGAAGCGGCCCTTCGGCGTCTTGGCCCCGAACGCTACCGCTGACTTCGCCTTGTTGTTGTTGGAGCCGGTGAGGTCGGCGGAGCCGGCCACGAATTCCATCGGCATCGCCGCGGCGATCACCTCGATCGCCGCTTCCGACGATTTGCGGGTCGCGACATTGAGCGGATTTTCCAGGAGCGCCTTCTTGTGCGCGCGCAGCGCCTTGGCGAGCGACTGCGGACGCTCGTGACGGATGCGGCGCTCGAACTCGGCGCGCTTGCGGCTGCCGAGCTGGGCGAACTGCTCATCCCACGCCTTGTGCGCGGCGGCGCCGCGGGCACCGGCTTCGCGCCAGGCCTTCAGCACGTCATCGGGCACCGAGAACGGCTCGAGGGAGATGCCGAGCTTCTCCTTGGCGGCCTTCAATTCGTCGGCGCCGAGCGCCTCGCCATGCGCCTTGGCGGTGCCGGCCTTGTGCGGCGCGCCGTAGCCGATCGTGGTCTTGCAGGCGATCAGCGACGGCTTGTTCGACTTCTGCGCGCGGGTGATCGCGGCGGCGATCGCCTGCGGATCCTGGCCGTCGATCAGCTCTGCGGCCCAGCCGGCCGACTTGAAACGCTTCACCTGGTCGACGGAATCCGCGATCGAGGTCGGGCCGTCGATCGAGATGCCGTTGTCGTCGTACAGCACGATCATCTTGTTGAGCCGCCAGTGGCCGGCGAGCGCAATCGCTTCCTGCGAGATGCCTTCCATCAGGTCGCCGTCGGAGGCGAGCACATAGGTGTGGTGGTTGACGATCTTCTTGCCGAACTCGGCGGCGAGCATCTTCTCGGCGAGCGCCATGCCGACTGCGGTCGCGATGCCCTGGCCGAGCGGGCCGGTGGTGGTCTCGATGCCCTTGGTATGGAAATTCTCCGGATGTCCCGGCGTCGTCGATCCGAGCTGGCGGAAATGCTTGATCTGATCGAGCGTCATGTCCTTGTTGCCGGTGAGGTACAACAAGGCATAGAGCAGCATCGAGCCGTGGCCGGCCGACAGCACGAAGCGGTCGCGATCGGGCCAGGCCGTGTCGGCCGCATCGAATTTCAGGAATTGCGTGAACAGCACCGTGGCGATGTCGGCAGCACCCATCGGCAGGCCGGGATGGCCGGAATTCGCCTTCTCGACGGCGTCCATGGCAAGGCCACGGATCGCATTGGCCATACGGGTGTGATCGACCTGCGTCATGATGAAAGTCCGCCTGAAATGAGGAGTTGGTTGCGGGACGCATCGGGGCGGGCAGCCGCGACACGCGCGTGATGGCCTTACGGGATTGCGGGGTGGATTAGCACCTCAAATCCTCAAGTCCAAGGCGATCAAACGCCCCAAAACGGGGAAAAGTTGCTCGAAATCGGCCGTTTCGATTGTTCGGTGCATAGTTCTGCGGCGACATTGCGCTGGGCTCGCTCGCCACGTAAATTTCATCCCCTAACCGCTTGCCGATACGCCGGTTTTGCCGTGCGGCAGGCTTGTCTCAAGCAGGCTACCCAAGACCAACTGATGAAGGTCCGCGCCGCGTGTCATGAGTGATCGTCCCGCCAACGGGTCTGGCAATACCGAGGCACCACTTGCCGATATCGATGCTGCGACAAAGCGGCTGATGGCGGCGCTCGATGCGTTGGAGAGCTCGGTGGAGCGGCGGCGCGAGGCCGATCGCGACGAGAACGAGCTGGCGAGCCGCATCCAGGCGCTCGGCGCCGATCGCTCCAGGCTCGCCGACGAGCTCGACGGATCGCTGGTCAAGACACGCAAGCTCGAGCGCGCCAATCGCGAGATCGCAGAAAAGCTCGACGCAGCAATCGGCACCATCCGCGCCGTGCTGGAGAGCGGAGAGACGAGATGAGCCACATCAACGTCACCATCAATGGCCGGCAGTACCGGATGGCCTGCGAAGAAGGCCAGGAGGTGCGGTTGCTCAAGCTCGCGGAAAACCTCGAGCAGCGCATCGAATCGCTGCGCGGCAAATTCGGCGAGATCGGTGATGCGCGGCTCACGGTGATGGCGGCACTCACCGCCTGCGACGAACTGGTCGACGCCGGATCGCGCATCCGCAACCTCGAGGAAGAGGTCGAACAGCTCCGCAACGCGCGTGTGGCCGCGGCCGACCGCGCCCGCGCGACTCAGGTCGCCGTCTGCAACGCGCTCAACGCTGCGGCCGAGCGGATCGAGCACACCACGCAGGTGCTCAACCGCACCGTCGGCGGCGGGATCGCGATCGGCTGATCACCCTCCCCTTGCGGGGTAGGGCAATTGCATTTGGGAGAAAAACGCCCTGTGGCCCATCCTTCGAGACGCCCGCCTTTGGCGGGCTCCTCAGGATGACGTCTTGTGTTGCGGCACAATAGTAGACCCTCATGGTGAGGAGCGCCGCTTGCGGCGCGTCTCGAACCACGAGACCGAGGACGTGCGCAGCCGCCCAGGGCGGCATATGCAATTGCCCTGCCTGGTGGGGCGAGCTATCGCATATCGCTATCGGCCATGACGACGTGGAAACGTCGGTTGCAGAAGCACGCAAATGCCATATGCCCCTGGGGCGAGCGTGCGTCTGCTTGATTTCGGAATATTGGAAGAATATCGGTGAGTTGCCCGACGCGTCAAGTAGCCTGATCGAACGCCAGCCACCGCCGGCTACTTTGCATGGGGTTGTTTTACGATATTTTGCCAACGCGTCTTCCCGCAAGTGCCATCCAGGGGTGGATGAAGAGAAAGCGTGAGCTCTGCGTCTCTGTTACCGCTGGCGGATTGCGGCAACGATGGCTACATTAGCGCTCGCGAAGCTGCGTCGTGCGTCAGGAGCCATATATCCCCGGGGCCTTATCGATCCTTTAGGGAACTGTCCCTGGCCGGGTCCGTGGACCCGGACATATGGTGCCCACCTACTTTCGTAGGGAACTCCGGGATCGAGCGCTCCAACGGCCTCTGCGGCTTCGCACTCAAAGCGCGATGAGGTCATCGCGCTTTCGTGCTGTGTTTGAGCATGATCTCCTCGGAAGACGCTTCGCATTTTTCCGGATCGTGCTTTCGGGTTGTGCTGTTTTTCGTTGCGGCGTTTGATTGACTAGCAGTGCCTGCCCCGTCGATGCGGGGTGTCCAGTACGCCGCGGCTTGGCCGCAAGACAGGGGCGTCTCTGGAATGGTGGATTGTCCGCTGTCGCGGACGATGACAGCGGAAGATGGTCATGCATGCATCTCCATCGAAGGCCGAACTCCGGGCGCTCGCGCTGGCCAAGCGCGACGCGCTGAGCGACGAGCAACGTCATGCTGCTGCCGACGTGCTGGCCAAGCGTGGCGCACCGTTCGAGATCACCTCAGGCATGATCGTCTCGGGCTATTCGCCGATCCGCAGCGAGATCGATCCGACACCGTTGATGCTGAAGCTTGCGGCCAGCGGCGCGCGGCTCGCGCTCCCCTGCATCAATGCGCGCGGCCAGTCGCTGACGTTCCGCGCCTGGGCGCCGCATGAGAGGCTGATGCTTGGGCCGCTCGGCATCCCGGAGCCGTCGCCGGCTGCGGCCGAGGTGCATCCTGATGTGATGCTGGTGCCGCTGGCCGCCTTCGACCAGCTCGGCCACCGCATCGGCTACGGCGCCGGCTATTACGACTATACCTTCGCGCATCTGCGCAAGGCCAAGCATGTCATCGGCGTCGGACTGGCGTTCGCCGCCCAGGAGACCAAGGCGATCCCGGCGTTGTCGCACGACGTTCCGCTGGATTATGTGCTAACGGAACGCAAGACGTTCGATTTCCGGAGTGCCTAGCATTGCGTATTCTCTTCGTTGGTGACGTCGTCGGCAGGACCGGCCGCACCGCCATCACCGACCACCTTCCCGGCATGATCAGGGACTGGTCGCTCGATCTCGTCATCGTCAATGGCGAAAACTCCGCCGGCGGCTTCGGCATCACCGAGGCGATCTATCAGGAGCTGCTCGACGCCGGCGCCGATGCGGTCACGCTCGGCAACCACGCCTGGAATCAGAAGGAAGCGCTGGTGTTCATCGAGCGCGCGCCGCGGCTGATCCGCCCGCTGAATTTTCCGCGCCATTCGCCCGGTCGCGGCGCTGCGCTGATCGACACCAAGAACGGCAAGCGTGCGCTGGTCATCAACGCGATCGGCCGCGTGTTCATGGAGCCGTCCGCCAACGATCCGTTCGCGGCAATCGAGCGCGAGCTCGAAGCATGTCCGTTGCGCCGGGGCGCCGACGCCATCGTGGTCGATTTCCACGGCGAGGCGACCAGCGAGAAGCAGGGCATGGGTTACTTCTGCGACGGCCGCGTCAGCCTCGTGGTCGGCACCCATACTCATGTGCCGACCGCCGATCACCAGGTGCTGCCCGCCGGCACCGCCTATATGAGCGACGCCGGCATGACCGGCGACTATGATTCGGTGATCGGCATGCAGAAGGAGGAGCCGCTGCAGCGCTTCCTCACTGGCATTCCGTCGGCCCGCTTCGAGCCGGCGTCGGGACCCGCCACGCTGAGCGGGGTCGCGGTCGAAACCGACGATGCGACCGGGCTTGCGCTGAAGATCGCGCCGGTGCGGGCCGGCGGACGGCTTGCGCCTGCGATGCCAGAGTTCTGGGTAAAGTGATCGCGAGTGAACGTAGCCCGGATGGAGCGCAGCGAAATCCGGGGTACGCTCGCATGTTGCTCCCGGATTACGCGGAGCCTGTCATCGGGCGCGCGTTCGCGCGACCCGTTGGCTCCATCCGGGCTACGGGGTGCTCGCTTAGCTCTGCCGAAAGCCCATCCGGAACGCGCCCCAGTGCTGGCCGCCGACGACAATCGGCGATGACAGGTCCTTCATCAGCACGAAATTGCCGCCGCCCATGTCGCGGCGATAGGTCTGCAGCAGGAACGGTTTTGTATTTGCCGCCACCTTCTTCACCGCGCGATCGTTGAACAGGCGGCGGTTGCGGCAATTGGCGTTGTTCCAGACCGGATCGGGGCCTTGCGGCAGCCGGTAGTTCGGATTGTGCGTCGGCAGATAGCCGCCCTTGGCCCAGGCGACGCAGAACACGATGCGCGGGTCGCTCTTCTGGATCGGATCCTGGATCGCGGGCAGCACGCGGTCGGTGAAGGCCACGTAGTCGGTGAGATATTGCTTCGGATCGGTGCCCGCTATCTCGCGGTACTTCTCGTCCATCAATTGTGCGAGTGTGATCTCGCCGCGCGCGATCGCGTTCTCGAACAGCTCCGAGATCTGCTTTGCGGTCTCGATCACGACGCGGATCAGCGGCGCGTCCGAGGTCTGTACACCGCTGTCTGCGATCATCGCGATCAAGTGTTCCGAGGTTTCGAGCAGTTTCGTCACCCGCTCGTCGGCGTGCTTGAGGTCACGCGAGGAGAGTTCGACGCCTTTGGCAAGCTCGTTCAGCTCCGCGATCACGGTGTCGCAATGACCGAGATTCGAGGTCGCGGCGCGCGCCACGCTGTCGATCTCGGCGCCCACGGATGAAAAGCCTTCCTGCACGCGCATGATGATGCCGGAAATCTGTCGGGCGCCTTCGCCGGCGCTCTTTGCGCGCAGCGAGGCGTCGCTGCTCTCGCCGATCAGGCTGCTGATTTGGCCGTCGAGATCGCGCACGGTGTCGGAAATCTGATGCGTCGCCTGGCGGGTCGCCTCCGCTAGGCTCTTCACTTCGCTTGCGACCACGGCAAAGCCACGACCGGCGGTGCCGGCGCGCGCGGCCTCGATGGTGGCATTGAGCGCGAGCAGGTTGGTCTGCTTCGCGATCGCCTCGATCGAACCCGAGACCTTGGCGACTTGGCTCAGCGCCGAGCCGACCGCGGCAAGCCGTGCCTCGATCCGTCCGACCGCCGCAACGAGCTCTGCGATGTGACCGACCGCGGTCTCGACCACGCTGCGAGATTCCGCGATCTGGCCGACCGCGGCGGATGTGGTCGATTGCACCGCCTGCGACGCATTGGCGATGTCGTGATTGGCCGAGACCATGGTCTCGGCGGTCTTCTGCAAATGGTGGAAGCGCTCCGACTGGTTGCTGACGCGACTTGCCACCTCCTGGACGTTGCCGGTGATGTCGGCAAGCTCCACACCGAGTCCGCCGATCCGGTCGGCGAGCTGGTCGATGAGCCGTTCGGCCAGCGTCCGGCCGGATGACGTGTCCAGAACTGCGGCTTGCGCGACCGACATTTTCGAGCTTCCCCCGTCAGAACCGCTCGTCGACCCGTCGCGGCATTCTCCATTCCGATCTTGAAAAGCGTGATTCGCGCCGTCGGTCTTGCCTGAGCGTGCACTCGGGCTACAAGAATGGTCAAAGCTTGTAGGCGGTGCGGAAGCCGCCCCAGTGCCGGCCCCGCACGCGGATCGGCACGTCGATCTCGCGCATCATCACGGTGGTGCCGTTGCCCATGTCGCGCGCGTAGGTCTGGATCAGATAAGCGCGCTGGTTGCGGCCGGCGGCAAGCCCAGCCGGGTCGTTAAAGATGCGGCGGTTGCGGGAGTTGGCCGTGTTGTAGGCGACGTCGCCGGGGCGCTGCGGATGCGAGTAAAGCTTGTTGTGGACGGGCAGGTAGCCGTTCTGGTCGATCGCGACGCAGAACGCCATCCGCGGATCCCTGGCGAGGAATGCCTCCTGGAACGGCGGCAGCGCGCGATCCGCCCAATCGAGCATCCTGGTGCGGTACTGCACCGGATTGGTGCCCGGTATCTCGACATAGTCGGTGTCGAACAGGTCGTCGATCGCCACCGCGCCGCCGGCGACCGCGTTGTCGAAGATCTTGGTCAGCGCGCTGCCTGCTTCCATCGCGCGGGTGACGAACTCGGTATTCTCCTCGTGGATCGCCCACATTCTGTCTTCGATCTTCTCACGCAGCGCGGCGGTCGGCGCCTCGAACCGCGCTTGTGCGCCGGCCTTGGAGCGTTCGCCGATCCTGATGCGGCAGGCGCCGATGTCCTGCAAGGTCGCGCTCAGGCTCTCCTGCGCGGGCAGCTTGTCGGCATCAGACCCGCCGATCAGGATGCCGTCCATCGCGAGCTCGTAGACCGGCGCGGTGACGCTGCCGCGCGCGGTTGCGATCTCGATCTTGAGGCTGCAGGGGAGACGTTCGTTCTTGCGCGGATCGCCGCGCTCGTGCTGGCGTAGCAGCACCGCGCAGCGCGCCTTCAGCTTCTGGGCGAAGGCGGTCACGGCCTTGCCGGCCCTGGCGACGTTGTCGCCGTGCCTTGCTGCTTCCTGCGTTGCGCTGTCGATCTCGCCGGCGCTGGTGCCGACCGAGACGATGAAGTGAGATGCGGATGCGGCGTTCTGGCCGATCTCGCCGGTGATCTGGTTCTGCTCGACCACCGCGCCGTTGACATGCTCGAAGACCGGGCGGATCGCCTCGATCGCCTGCGAGATGCGGTGCACCGCGTCCGCCGAGCCGGTCGCGTCCTTCTGCAATGCCTCGATCTTCTTGGTGATCTCCTCGGTCGCACTCTGGGTCTGCACCGCGAGCGCCTTGACCTCGGTTGCGACCACGGCAAAGCCCTTGCCCGCGGCGCCGGCGCGCGCCGCCTCGATCGTCGAGTTGAGCGCAAGCAGCGTGGTCTGGCGCGCAATCTGCGCGATCAGATTGACGACGTTGCCGATCGCGGCCGAGGATTCGCGCAGGCGATCGACATTGGCGGTGGCCTCGCGCGCGGCGGCTGCAGCGTCGTCAGCCAACCTGCTGGCGTTGCGCACCTGCTGGCCGATGCCCTCGGCGGAATGGGTGAACCTGTCGGCGGCCTCCGAGAATGTCGTCGCGGTGCTCTGCGCGGCGGTGGTGCGGCCGGTCAGCGCGTCGGTGCGCGCCCGGATGGTCGCGAGCGTCGCGGCGGTGGCGTCGGCACCGGCGGCCACCGAACCCGCGGCGCGTTCGAGCTGACGGATCATGCCGCCGAGCTCGAGCTCCAATAGTTCCAGGATCTCCCTCGCCGAATCGCTCTCGGTCGAGGTGATGGCTTCGGGCGCGGTGTTCGCGGCCGGAACTTCTGATTTCACGGCGGGCGCAACCGGCTCCGGCCCTCGCCTTCGAAACAAACCGAACGCCATGGGGACCCTTGGGCATGGGAATTGGGACGGCCGATCCTCTCATCCGGGCATGAAGTCATGGTTAACAGGTGCCTGATATTCCGGCATGCGGTAGTATCTGCAACGGAACGCCTCGCCGATCTTTGATTTTGGCCGGTGGGGGCCTATAAGGCCGCGTTTTCCAACCCCCCTTTGACCCGACGCTTCGAAGAGACCTCGCATGGCCGGCCATTCCCAATTCAAGAACATCATGCACCGCAAGGGCCGGCAGGATGCCCAGCGGTCGAAGCTTTTCGGCAAGCTGGCGCGCGAAATCACGGTGGCGGCCAAGCTGGGCACGCCGGATCCGGCGATGAATCCGCGTCTGCGCGCCGCCGTGGTCGCGGCGCGCGCCGAGAACATGCCCAAGGATAACATCGAACGCGCCATCAAGAAGGCGGCCGGCAGCGATGGCGAGAACTACGAAGAGATCCGCTACGAGGGCTATGGACCCGGCGGCGTCGCCGTGATCGTCGAAGCGCTCACCGACAACCGCAACCGCGCCGCCTCCGACATCCGCTCCTTCTTCACCAAATCCGGCGGCAATCTCGGCGAAACCGGCTCGGTCGCCTTCATGTTCGACCGCACCGGCATCATCGAATACGACAAGAGCGTCGCTTCCGACGACGCCATGCTGGATGCGGCGATCGAGGCCGGCGCCGACGACGTGGTCTCCAGCGAAAGCGGACACGAGGTCTATGCCTCGCAGGACACCTTCCGCGAGGTCGCCAAGGCGCTGGAGGCGAAGTTCGGCGAGCCGCGCAAGGCGGCGCTGACCTGGAAGCCGCAAAACACCGTTTCGGTCGACGATGAGACCGGCGAAAAGCTGTTGAAGCTGATGGACGTGCTGAACGAGCACGACGACGTGCAGAACGTGTTCGCCAATTTCGAAGTGTCCGACGCGCTGATTGCGAAGATGGGTGGCTGACGCTGCTTGCACTGCTGTCATCGCCCGCGAAGGCGGGCGACCCAGTATTCCAGAGACCTGCGCTTGATCCGAACTGCCGCGGCGTACTGGATCCCCGCATTCGCGGGGATGACGAGCGGGCAGGACAAGCGGGGCAGGGGATGACGCTCCGTTTGTGTTTCGTTCCCAGTGCGCAGGCGGTATCACTCCCCCATGACATCGCAGCCGATTCGCTCCCCCGTCCGCATCATCGGTATCGATCCGGGCCTCCGCCGCACCGGCTGGGGCGTGATCGAGACCGAGGGCAATCGGCTGGTCTACATCGCCTGCGGTTCGGTCGAGCCGCCCGACAATCTGCCGCTCGCGAGCCGCCTGCTCGCGATTCATGAGGGGCTGGCCGCCGTGCTCGGCGATTACAAGCCGGCGGAGGCGGCGGTGGAACAGACCTTCGTCAACAAGGACGGCGCTGCCACGCTGAAGCTCGGCCAGGCCCGGGGCGTCGCCATGCTGGCGCCCGCAATGTTCGGCATTGCGATTGCGGAATACGCGCCGAACCAGGTCAAGAAGACCGTGGTCGGCGCCGGACATGCCGAGAAGAACCAGATCCAGGTGATGCTGAAAATTCTGCTGCCGAAAGCCGAGCCGCCATCCGCCGACGCGGCCGATGCGCTGGCGATCGCGATCACCCACGCGCATCACCGCCAGAGCGCCGCGCTGCGGCTGAAGGTGGCGAACCTATGAGGAGCGATTGCAAGCTTTCGCGACGTGAGGAGGGCACACTCGTCAGGCTCCCTCCCACACGCAACCGGGGTCTACGCCGGGTGCGCATCGTGAATTTACGCAAGTCAGGCAGGCCCGACTTGCGTTGGGGGAGGGTTGGAGAGAGGGGTAAGCCGCGGGCGAAGGCCCATGCGATGCGACGACGACGCATCAACGAAGCTCGTACGACAATCGATCACGATGTGAGCGCCGTCCGTGCTCTGCCTCGTAAGGCGGAGCAAGCGGCACCCCTCTCCCTAGCCCTCCCCCGCAAGGGGGGAGGGAACCCTTCCGCCGGTGCGTCCCTCACTGATGCTGAGGGACTCGAACGCGGCGCGAGCACCATATCCGGGGTGGCATCATGATCGGCAAGCTCAAGGGCCTGATCGATTCCTACGGCGAGGACTATGTGATCCTCGATGTCGGCGGCGTCGGTTACCAGGTGCACTGCGCCAGCCGCACGTTGCAGGCGCTGCCGTCGCCGGGCGGGGCGGCCGTGCTGTCGATCGAGACCTATGTCCGCGAGGACCAGATCAAGCTGTTCGGCTTCCGCTCGGATCATGAGCGCGAGTGGTTTCGTCTGCTGCAGACCGTGCAGGGCGTCGGCGCCAAGGTGGCGCTCGCGGTGCTCGGCACGCTGCCGCCGACTGACCTCGCAAATGCCATCGCGCTGCGCGACAAGGCGGCGGTCGCCCGCACGCCGGGAGTGGGGCCGAAGGTCGCCGAGCGCATTGTCAGCGAATTGAAGGACAAGGCGCCGGGCTTTGCCGATGTCGATCCGGCGGTGGTGCAGCTCTCGGGCGCGATCGACAACAACCGCGCGCCGCGTCCGGTGACGGATGCGATCTCCGCGCTGGTCAATCTCGGCTATGGCCAGCCGCAGGCCGCCGCCGCGATCGCCGCCGCCTCGCGCAGCGCCGGTGAGAGTGCCGAGACCGCGCACCTGATCCGGCTGGGTCTGAAGGAATTGTCGAAGTGAGCTGCGTATCGAAGCCGGTCCTTTCTTTACCTCTCCCCGCTTGCGAGGAGAGGTCGGATTGCATCGCAGATGCAATCCGGGTGAGGGGGTACAGGTCTGAACGCATGTCTCGCTCGCGGATGCAGCCCCTCACCCCAACCCTCTCCCCGCAAGGGCGGGGAGAGGGAGAACAACGCTCTCGTGCTGGTTTTGCGTCATGAATACGCCCTCCCGCATCGTCACGCCCGAGCGCCGCTCCGATGACGTCGGCGACACCGCGCTGCGTCCGCAGTCGCTGACGGAGTTCGTCGGCCAGGCGCAGGCGCGCAAGAATCTCTCGATCTTCATCGAGGCGGCGAAGAAGCGCGGCGAGGCGCTGGATCACGTGCTGTTCGTCGGTCCGCCCGGTCTCGGCAAGACCACGCTGGCGCAGATCGTCGCGCGCGAGCTCGGCGTCGGCTTTCGCGCCACCTCCGGTCCTGTGATTGCCAAGGCCGGCGATCTCGCCGCGCTGCTCACCAATCTCGAAGAGCGCGACGTGCTGTTCATCGACGAGATCCATCGCCTGAGCCCTGCGGTGGAAGAGGTGCTCTATCCGGCGATGGAGGATTTCCAGCTCGACCTGATCATCGGCGAGGGACCGGCGGCGCGCTCGGTGAAGATCGATCTGTCGAAGTTCACGCTGGTGGGCGCGACCACGCGAGCAGGCCTGCTCACCAATCCGCTGCGCGACCGCTTCGGCATTCCGATCCGCCTGAACTTCTACACCGAGGAGGAGCTGGAGAAGATCGTCACCCGCGGCGCGCGCGTGCTCAACGTCGGCATGAGCTCCGACGGTGCCAACGAGATCGCGCGCCGCGCCCGCGGCACGCCGCGCATCGCCGGCCGCCTGTTGCGCCGGGTCAGGGATTTTGCGTCCGCAGCGGATGCCGATTCGGTCGACCGCGGCATCGCCGACCGTGCACTGAGCGCACTCGAGGTCGACAGCGCCGGCCTCGATGCGATGGACCGCCGCTATCTGACGACGATCGCTCTGAACTATGGCGGCGGCCCGGTCGGCGTCGAAACCATGGCGGCGGCATTGTCGGAGCCGCGCGACGCGATCGAGGACATCATCGAACCCTATCTGATCCAGTGCGGCTATCTGCAGCGCACCCCGCGCGGCCGCCTGTTGACCTCGCATGCCTTCCGCCATCTCGGCCTTGCCGAGCCCAACCGCGATCCCGCGCAGTTCGGCCTGTTCGGCGGCAATGGCGACGAGGACTGATCGCGCGGGCGTGATGTCCGCCGCGGCACTCTCGAAAAGTTGAATGTTCGGTCGGTTCCGTCACGCGGCCCAGGCCATCGGTAACCATTGCGACATCTGCCCGCCTTCTGCACAAAGGCGGCCCAATTCCGCTCTAATCGCGCGGCTTAGCTCGATCAGGCATCAGCGATCGCAGGTCCATGATTTCACGTCGCAACTTCCTCCGCTCCGTCGGCGGATTGACCGCCACCAGCGCCTCGACCGCGGCCTATGGCGTCAGCGAGCCGGTCGTTCGGCTCACGCTCACGCGCTACGACCTGTCGCCGCGGCGCTGGCCGGCGGATTTTCCGCTCAAGATCGCTGCGCTCGCCGACATTCATGCTTGCGATCCCTGGATGTCGCTCGATCGCATCGCCGAGATCGTCGACCGCACCAACGCGTTGAATGCCGATCTCGTCGTCATGCTCGGTGACTATGTCGCAGGCCTTCGCCACGTCACGCGCTTCATTCCGGCGTCGGAATGGGCCGCGGTGCTCAAGGGCCTGAAGGCGCCGCTCGGCGTGCACGCCATCCTCGGCAATCACGATTATTGGGAAGACAAGGCCGTGCAGCGCCAGGGGCAGGGCGTCCCGATCGCGCGCCGGGCGCTGGAGCGGGTGGGCATTCCGGTCTACGAGAACGATGCGGTGCGGCTCGTCAAGGACGGCCGTCCGTTCTGGCTCGCCGGCCTCGGCGACCAGCTCGCCTATCTGCCGGCGCGGCGCTTTCGCCATCTCGCGCATGTCGGCGCCGACGATCTCGGCGCCACGCTCGCGAAGGTCAACGACGATGCGCCGGTGATCCTGCTTGCCCACGAGCCCGACATCGCACTCCGCGTGCCCTCGCGCGTCGCCTTGCAACTATCCGGTCACACCCATGGCGGCCAGGTTCGATTGCTCGGCTGGTCGCCCGCGGTGCCCGTGAAGCACGGCATGCGGCTCGCCTACGGCCATCTCAAGCTGAAGACCGATGTCATCGTCTCCGGCGGCCTCGGCTGCAGCATCATGCCGTTCCGCCTCGGCGTGCCGCCCGAGATCGTGCAGGTGACGCTCGGTGCAAAGGGGCCGTTGGTCTCCTGACCATGCTTGCGCGGCCTACGACCCGACAGCGGCATGGAATCTCGCATCATCTGATGTTATATTTGATGTCGAGGAATCCTTGCCATGAGAACGACAATTGCAATTGACGACGAGTTGTTTGCCAAGGCGCAGGAATTCGCCGGCGTCACGGAGAAGTCCGCGGTGATCCGCGAGGCATTGAAGGCGTTCGTCGAGCGCGAGGCCGCCCGCCGGCTCGCCCGGATGGGAGGCTCGCGACCCGACGCCAAGGCGCCTCCGCGCCGTCGCCCGAAATGACTGTGCTCGTCGACACGTCGATCTGGATCGATCATTTTCGTCGTAGCGATCCGCGGCTGGTGAGACTTCTTGATCACGGCGAGGTTGTCATGCATCCATTCGTGATAGGTGAATTGGTGCTCGGACACGTGCCGAAGATCGTGGAAATGATGGATGACCTGAACGCACTTCCGAAGGCGATCGTCGCAACGACCGACGAAGTCCTGACCTTCATCTCGAATCGAAAGTTGTCCGGCTCAGGCATCGGTTACGTCGATGCGCATCTGCTGGCGGCCACCGCGCTGACACCCGAGACGGTGTTCTGGACGCGCGACAAGCGCGCGCTGGCAACAGCCGAGGCGCTGTCGCTCGCGGCCAGGATTGCGGAATAGCCGATGACCTCACCCATCCTCGACGGCGAGATCCGCGACGGCCGCCACCACATGCAGGTCCGCGTTTATTACGAGGACACTGACTTCTCCGGCATCGTCTATCACGCCAACTATCTGCGCTTCATGGAGCGCGGGCGTACCAACCATCTCCGCCTGATGGACGCCGAGCAGCAGGCGCTGTTCGAGGAGGCAGAGGCTGAGACCGGCGGGTTCGCCTTCGTGGTGCGCTCGATGGCGCTTGACTTCCTCAAGCCCGCACGAATGGACGACGTGCTCGACGTCGTGACCTGGCCGATCGCGGTGAAGGGCGCGTCCATCATGCTGGCGCAGGAGGTCAGGCGCGGCGATGACGTGCTTGTGAAGGCCGAGGTCCGCGTCGCCTTCGTCAGCGGCGGTCGCGCGCAGCCGATTCCGAAGTCCATTCGCGCGCTGATGAAGGCCGATTTGGCCTAGCTATCGGGCGATAGGTGCGGAGCCATCGACTCCTGGCGTCGGCGCGATAAATTTGCGCGTGATCACAACCGCGAGGGATCGCCGATGTCACGCCCGCCGCTGCCACCCTTCACCCGCGAGACCGCTGCGCAGAAGGCGCGCATGGCGGAGGATGCGTGGAATTCGCGCGATCCCGCGCGCGTCGCGCTCGCCTATACCGAGGACAGCCGCTGGCGCAACCGCTCCGAGGTATTCCGGGGCCGCGAGGCGATCGTGGCCTTCCTCACCCGCAAATGGGAAAGGGAGCTCGACTACCGCCTGATCAAGGATCTCTGGGCGTTCGACGGCAACCGTATCGCGGTGCGCTTCCAGTACGAATGGCACGATGCCGGCGGCAACTGGTTTCGCTCTTACGGCAACGAGCAGTGGGAGTTCGACGAGCACGGCCTGATGCGACGGCGCGAAGCCTCGATCAACGACATCGCGATCGCTGAAAAAGATCGCCGCTTCCACTGGCCCGCCCCAGGGCCGCGGCCAGCCGACGTGCCGGGATTGGGACCGGAGCCGTTTTAGTTATCGTCCCGGCCTAGTGCGCAATTGCGCACCAGGCCGGGACGACGCGTGGTGAGAGACCGCGCTACGCGGCCGCCTTGTGGCGGGCGATTTCGGCTTTGTAGAGTTCGAACTCCTCCGCGATCGCTTTTGCGACCGAGGGCCGCGTGCGCAGGCGCTCGTAATAGGCCTTCAGTGCCGGCCATTTGGCGAGCTCGATCGGCGGGGTCGCCATGGTCCAGTTGATGACGGTGACGAGATAGGCGTCGGCGACGCTGAAATGATCGAGCAGATAGTCGCGGCCCTTCAGGTGATCCTCGAGATAATCGAGCCGCGAGGTGTATTTCTCCAGCGCATAGGTCTTGGCCTCCGGCGGCGCCTTCTTGTCGAGCAGCGGCAGGAACAGGCCCTTGTGCAGTTCGGTGCCGATGAAGCACAGCCACTGATGCAACCGCGAACGCTCGGTGCTCGATGTCGTGCCGATGCCGGCCTGCGGAAAGCGGTCGGCGACATATTGCAGGATCGCGGCGTTCTCGGTCAGCACCACGCCGTCGTCGGTGCGCAGCGTCGGCACCAGTCCGAGCGGGTTGACCTTGTTGAAGTCGGAGCCGTCGCTACGCACCTGCTTGGTCTTGGGATCGACCTCGAGATAGTTGGCCGGCTGGCCCGCCTCATAGAGCGCGACACGGGTCGCCATCGAGCAGGCGAGTGGCGAGAAATAAAGGTCCATGGGTGCCTCCTTGGCGGTGCTGGGCGCGGATCTTCCGGCCGGGTTGATTTTTGTACTGTCTCGAATAATATCGGAGGCGTCAAGAAATTTAATGCGACATGGTACAAAAAAATAGAAAGCCGCCATCCGCTGCCAAGATCGATGCGCCTGTGGCGCCGAAGCGGCGCGGGCGGCCGCGTGCCTACGTGCCCGACGTCGCGCTCGGCAAGGCGCTCGATCTGTTCAGGCGCGACGGCTTTGCCGCGACCTCGCTCGATGATCTCAGCGCCGCCACCGGCATGAACCGGCCGAGCCTCTATGGCGCGTTCGGCGACAAGCGCGCGCTCTATATCAAGAGCTATCAGCGCTATCGGGATGAGGCGCGCGCCGCGATGGTCGACATCTTCCGCGCCGAGGCGCCGCTGCGGGAGCGGCTGGCGCGCATCTACGCCATCGCGCTCGACATCTACACCGAAGGGGACTCGCCGCGCGGCTGCTTCACGGTGATGACGGGGGCTTCCGAAGCGGTGGCTGATCCCGACATCCGCGCCATGGTCCTGGAGGGTCTCACCGAACTGGACAAGGCGTTTTCGATCTGCTTCCGCCTCGCCAAGGAGCGCGGCGAGTTGCCGGAGACAGCCGATGAGGCCGCGCTCGCGCATCTCGCATCGGCCACCATCCACACCATCGCGATCCGCGCCCGTGCCCGCGTGCCGCGCAAGGAACTCGAAGCGATCGTGAATGGTGCCATCGACGTGATGTGCGCGGCCAAATAGCCGCCGCGAAAATTCGCGCGCGGCAAATGTCGGGTGCTGGCCTCCCTGACCGTCTTCCGTAAGGTGCTCTCATTCATGGAAGCGGAACATCATGGGAAAAGTCAGGACGTCAGTGTTCATGGTCTCGATCGACGGCTTTGGAGCCGCGCCGCGTCAGAGCCTCGACAATCCATTCGGCGAGGGCGGCCTGGCGCTGCCGGCTAGCTGGTACTTCCAGACCCGGACCTTCCGCCAGATGATCGGCCAGGATGGCGGGACGACCGATCTCGACGACGAGATCGCGCGCAAGGCGATGGACAATATCGGCGCCTGGATCCTCGGGCGGAACATGTTCGGCCCGATCCGTGGGCCGTGGCCGGATCATTCCTGGAAAGGCTGGTGGGGCGACAATCCTCCATATCACACGCCGACGTTCGTGCTGACCCACCACGCGCGGCCCGACATCGAAATGGAAGGCGGCACCACCTTCCATTTCGTGACCGGTGGAATTGTCGCGGCGCTGGAGCGGGCGCGCGCGGTTGCCGGGGACAAGGACATCCGCGTCGGCGGCGGCGTGTCGGTCGTGCGGCAATTCCTGCAAGCACGTCTGCTCGACGAGCTGCAACTGGCGCTGCCGCCGGTGCTGCTCGGCGCCGGCGAGAGCCTGTTCGCGGGCATCGATCTGCCTGCGCTCGGCTATGCCGTCGTCGGGCATGTCGCCAGCCCGCACGCCACGCACGTCACCATCGCGCGTAAGTCGGCCTAGGTCGGCGATCTGCGCTGCGCCGGTGGGCCTCAATACCCCCGCGTGCGATCGACCACGTTTTCCAGCGTCTGGCCGGTCTCGAACCGCGCGATCTGCTGGGCGACATATTTCGAGATCTCGTCGGCGTCGGTGTCGGCGGCATTGTGCGGCGTCAGCACCACCTTCGGATGGCTCCAGAACGGGCTCGCCTCAGGCAACGGCTCGGTCTCGTAGACGTCGAGCGAGGCTGCACCGAGCGTGCCGTCGTCGAGCGAACGTAGGATGTCGGCCTCGTTCTGCAGGCCGCCGCGGCCGGCATTGATGATCACGGGCGCACCGAGCGGGCTATCCCGGTTCAGCTTCGTGAACACCTCGCGGTCGAGCACGTGCCGTGTCGCCGGTGTCAGCGGCAGCAGGCAGACCAGGATGTTGGTCTGGCGCAGGAATGCATCGAGCCCGTCAGTGCCGTGGAAACAGGGGATGCCGTCGATCCGCTTCTCGCTGCGGCTCCAGCCGACCACGCGGAAGCCCAGCGCGCGGAGCGCGCGCGCCGAGGCGGCGCCCAGCGTGCCCAACCCCATGACGCCGACGGTGAGCGCACCCGCCGCCCACTGGTACTTCGGCGCCCAGCGCTTCAGCCGCTGTGACTCGCGCAGGTACGGCTCCTGCCGGTGGTGCATCAGCACGTGCAGCACGACATATTCGGTCATGCGGTCGGTGAGGTCACCGACCGCGACCCGCACCAGCGGCACGTCGGGCAGCGAACGGTCGGCCATCAGCGCATCGACGCCGGCGCCGAGATTGAAGATGACGCGCAGATTGCTGAAAGCGGCCAGCTCACCGGGCTTTGGCTTCCACACCGCGGCATAGTGCACCTCGGCCGGATCGAGCGCCGGATCCGGCAGCAGCACGACCCGGCGGTCGGGGCAGACTGCCTCGAACCGCGCCTCCCAGCGCGCCGGCGACCAGTTTTCCGTGCCGCCGTTGACCAGCAGCGCGAGTGCGCCCTTGCTCATCCAGATACCTCCAACCTCTCTCTCGCGGAACGGGTCGGGCCCGCTCCCCGTGTCCTGCCATCAACGGGGGAGAACATCCATGCCCAAGCAGTTCCTGAGGTCGGCTTTGTATCGGTCAATGTCGGGCCGTAGCCATCGGAACCCGCAAGCAAAATTTCTTTCGCGTCCCTGTCGGGCGCGGGCATAATCGTTCGTTCTTGGAATGAACGGAGATGCCTTTCGATGCTGTACGCCATCCTCTGCTATCACGACGAGGACATGGTCGGTTCCTGGAGCAAGGAGCACGACGCCGCCGTCATGCAGAAACTGTCCGTGGTGCAGGACAAGCTCGCCAAGCAGGGTCGGCTCGGCCCGGTGGCGCGCCTGCTGCCGACCACGGCCGCGACCACGCTGCGTAAGGACGATCCGCCGTTGGTGCTGGATGGCCCGTTCGCCGAGACCAAGGAGCAGTTGCTCGGCTTCTACGTCGTCGACTGCAAGAACCTCGACGAGGCGCTCGACGTCGCCCGCGATCTCGGCGCGGCCAATCCCGGCGGCACCTATGAGATCCGCCCGGTCGGCGTGTTCAAGCCGGGGAGTGTCAAGTCGTGACCGATACCGCCTGGATCGATGCCGCGCTGACGTCTGCGCGTCCCCAGGCGGTCGGCGCGCTGCTGCGCTATTTTCGTAATCTCGACACCGCCGAGGAGGCCTATCAGAACGCCTGCCTGCGGGCGCTGAAGAGCTGGCCGCAGAACGGCCCGCCGCGCGATCCCGCGGCGTGGCTGATCATGGTCGGCCGCAACGTCGCGATCGACGAAGTCAGGCGCAACCGGAAGCAGGAGCCGTTGCCCGAGGATGACCAGGCGATCTCCGACCTCGACGATGCCGAGGACGAGATCGCCGAGCGGCTCGACGGCTCGCATTATCGCGACGATATCCTGCGGCTGCTGTTCATCTGTTGCCACAAGGACCTGCCGGCGACGCAGCAGATCGCACTCGCTTTGCGCATCGTGTCCGGTCTCACCGTGAAGCAGATCGCGCGTGCCTTCCTGGTCAGTGAGGCCGCGATGGAGCAGCGCATCACGCGAGCGAAGGCCCGCGTCGCGGATGCCAAGGTGCCGTTCGAGACCCCTGGTGCGGTCGAGCGCAGCGAGCGGCTCGCCTCCGTGGCCGCAATGATCTACCTGATCTTCAACGAGGGTTATTCCGCCGGCGGCGACACGGCCGACATCCGCGCGCCGCTGTGCGAGGAGGCGATCCGGCTCGCCCGCCTGCTGCTTCGCCTGTTCCAGAGCGAGCCTGAAATCATGGGGCTGACGGCGTTGTTGCTGTTGCAGCATGCCCGCGCGGCGGCGCGTTTCGATGCCGACGGCCAGGTGATCCTGCTCGACGATCAGGACCGCAGCCTGTGGAATCGGGAGCTGATCGCCGAAGGGCTGGCGCTGATCGACAAGGCGATGCGGCACCGCCGGAGTGGGCCGTATCAGGTGCAGGCGGCGATCGCGGCACTTCACGCCCGCGCAAGCACGCCCGAGGAGACCGACTGGGCGCAGATCGATCTGCTTTACGGCGCGCTCGAGGTCATGCAGCCCTCTCCGGTGGTGACGCTCAATCGCGCGGTGGCGGTCTCCAAGGTGAAGGGAGCCGAAGCGGCGCTCGAGATGATCGAGCCGTTGGCGCCGCGGCTCTCCAACTACTTCCATTATTTCGGCGTGCGCGGCGCCTTCCTGATGCAGCTCGGCCGCAACGACGAGGCACGCGTCGCCTTCGACCGCGCCATCGCGCTCGCCAACACCACCGCGGAAGCCGCCCACATCCGCATGCATATCGACCGCCTGATGCGCGACAGCCAGCCGCGCAACGCCAAGGCGAAGTAGCTTCGCGACGGTGCGTTGTTCGCGTGCAAGGTGAGATGCTTCCCGCGTGGCACCCCTCTCCCTAACCCTCCCCCGCAAGGGCGGAGGGAACCCTTCCGCCGATGCCTTCCTCACGCGATGCAGGAATATGGCATGTGCGCTCCATCGACAGTGCACGGCCCATGCGAATTCCTGTCCTTAGTAACCGATCACGTCAGGTGAGCACGGCGGTTGGGCTCCCTCCCCCTTGCGGGGGAGGGCGGGGAGAGGGGTAAGCCCCGGGCGAGGTGATCGATATCTGCATCACTCCCGCAACGCCAGTCGTATGCCGTTCAACCGTATGAGCGGGAGAGCGGGCGCTGCCCCGTCGCGGCCCCGGAAAAATCTTCGCCGACCCTGTCGGCCGCGGATTCCTCCGTTCGTCATAGAGGCAGAGCATCACCAATCCCTGCGGAGCCAGCCATGCCGACGAATGAGGAGATCGAAATCTCAAGGCCTGCGCGCATCACCGGCCGCATCATGAGCGGTCTTGTCATCGTCTTCCTGCTGTTCGACGGCGCGATCAAGCTGGTGCCGTGGCCGGTCGTCACCGACACGATGGACAAGATGGGCTTTGGCGCGAGCGAGACGCTGGCGCGCAGCCTCGGCCTCATCACCATCGTCTGCACGCTGCTCTATTCCGTGCCGCCGACCTCGATCCTCGGCGCGATCCTGCTCACCGGCTATCTCGGCGGCGCGATCGCGTCCCATGTGCGGATCGGCAGTCCGCTGTTCACGCACACGCTGTTCGGACTTTATCTCGGTCTGATGGTGTGGGGCGGGCTGTATCTGCGCGATGGCAATCTGCGCGCGCTGCTTCCGTTTCGTCGCTAAGCTGTTCTTCAATCCATCCTTGCGGAGACCGTCATGCTCGAAGTCATTATCATCGTTGCCGTCATACTGGCGATCGCGATTGCGGTCGTCCTCATCCTGGCGGCGACCAAGCCAGATACGTTCCGGGTCACGCGTGCGGCCAGCATCGAGGCGCCGGCGGAGCGCATCTTTCCGCTGATCAACGACTTCCACCGGTGGACGACGTGGTCGCCCTACGAGACCAGGGACCCCGCGATGAAGCGAACCTATGACGGCGCGGCGAGCGGCAAGGGCGCGGTCTACGCCTGGAACGGCAACAAGAATGTCGGCTCCGGCCGGATGGAGATCCTGGATGCGCAGGCGCCGTCCAAGCTCGTGATCAAGCTCGACTTCTTCACGCCGTTCGAGGGCCACAACACCGCCGAGTTCACAATGCTGCCGCAGGGTGATGCGACCAACGTCACATGGACCATGTATGGTCCGGCGGCCTTCATGTCGAAGCTGATGCAGGTGTTCATGAACCTGGATCACATGATCGGCAAGGATTTCGAGGTCGGTCTCGCCAATCTGAAGACGCTCGCCGAAAAATAACCACGCCAAGGAGCACGCGATGCAGATCAATCCCTATCTTTCCTTCGACGGCAATTGCGACGCCGCGTTGAAGCATTACCAGAAGGTGCTGGGTGCGCGGATCGAGGAATCCTTCCCCTACGGAGAGGGCAATGCGGAGATGCAGACGCCGCCCGGCTGGAAGGACAAGATCATGCACGCCCGGGTCAGCATCGATGGCGAGATCATCATGGCGTCCGACGCACCTCCCGGGCATTTCCAGAAGCCGCAGGGGTTTCATGTCGCGCTGCAGGTCGAGGATCCCGCTGACGCCGAACGCCGGTTCAAGGCCCTTGCCGAGGGCGGCACCGTCACCATGCCGTTCGGCAAGACCTTTTTCTCCAACGGCTTCGGCATGTGCGTCGATCAGTTCGGCATTCCCTGGATGGTGAACTGCCCGGCGCAGATGTAGGCCAGCGAGTGGTGGGGCACACTCACCGTCACTCTGTGAATCTACGTGGTCGTCATTGCGAGGAGCGATAGCGACGAAGCAATCCATGCATCCGCGTATGCCGTACGATGGATTGCTTCGCTTCGCTCGCAATGACGGGGTGGAGCAGTGCGCCCCGTCACCCTGAGGAGGCCGCAACGCGGCCGTCTCGAAGGGCGACGGCCCGGCCGGTGGCCGTGCATCCTTCGAGGTGAATAGAACCGTAGGGTGGGCAAAGGCGCACATGCGCCGTGCCCACCATCCGCTCCTGGATGAATTGGTGGGCACGCTTCGCTTTGCCCACCCTACAGGGCTGATGACGGATCAATAGCCTTACCTGCACCGCGGATAGATTGCCGCCAACTCGCGCCCGCGTAGCAGGAGCAGTCGCGAGTTCAGTCCGCCGCGGCGGATGATCCAGACGCGCACCGGCGCGGGGTAGGCCTCCAGCACCGCCTCGGAGGCTTCCGGCTCCGCATAGATCCGGCCGCGTCCGTCGATCGAGCGCGCGGCGTGGAAGCCGAGCACTGCGCGTCGCGTCACGCAGATGCGGTCGTGCGGCACCATCGAGAGCACCAGCGTGCAGGCCGACAGACACGGGCCGTCGATCACCACGCGCTCGCCGGATTCGCGAACCTTGTCGAACAATTCGATGAAGGGCCCGACCTGTCCGCCGGGGCTCTCGAGGATCCGCACCTCGGCTTGCGCGGAGGCAATGGTTGCACAGAGGCTGGCCGCAGCGAGAAGCATCTTCATCGGCGCAATCCTCCCCGCCGGTGCGATCAGGGTCGCACCGCATCTTGCAGGAAGACATGCGCGCGGATCGGGGCATCATCAAGACCGATGCCCCGTCCCGGTCAAAAATCGATCAGGCCACCGACCGGTTCTTGATCGCGCCGACGATCGCGGTGAGGATGGCGCCGGCCACGCCACCACCGGCGACCTGGCCAACGATGCTGCCGATGTCCGGCGTCGCGCCGGAGTTGGCGAGCAGCGGGATCAGCATGCCGAGAAGCTGCCCGCCGGCGCCGCCGCCGATGGCGCCTGCAATGGTGTTTCCGAGCGTGCCGAGATCGATGTTCTTGGCCGCTCCCGCCGCGACATTGCCGCCGATCGCTCCACTGATGACCTGGATGATCAGATTGATGAGAACTCCCGACATGACGTGATTCTCCCCGGTCCCTGGTTTCAGCACGGTGTGGCGCCGTGCCGGCGCCCACCTTCGAAAGGTTAGGCTGTTCGGGCGCAAAGGTCATGCTGCACACGCGAAGATTGCGCGCGAATATGGCCGCTATGCACCGGGAAAATGGCTGGCGGAGATCCTCAATTGGCGCCGGAGATGCCGGCTTCGGCAAACGTCGCCATGCCGCCATGACAGGCGAGCGCGGCGCGCAGGACCAGAACCGCAACGGCGGCGCCGGAAGCCTCGCCGAGCCGCATGTCGAGATCGAGCAGGGGGACAAGCTGGAGCTCGCGCAGCAATTCGCGGTGACCGAGCTCGGCCGAGACATGTCCCGCACGGCAATGCGCAAGCATATCCGGCGCAAGCCGCGCCAGCGGCAACGTCGCCGAAGTCGCCACGAAGCCGTCGAGCAGCACCGGAATGCATCTGGCCCGCGCCGCCAGCACGGCGCCCGCGATTGCCGCGAGCTCGCGGCCGCCGAGCGACATCGCAACCGCCAGCGGATCGTCGAGCAGGCTGCGATGGAATTTCAGCGCCGCGTCGATCGCGACGCGCTTGCGCAATAAGCCTGCATCATCGACGCCGGTGCCGCGGCCGGCCCAGCGCGCGCCGCGCCCGCCCATCAACGCCGCGCAGAGTGTCGCGGCCACCGTCGTGTTGGCGATGCCCATCTCGCCCAGCACGAGCAGGTCGCATGCCTCGGGCACCGTGCGCCAGCCGGTGTCGAGCGCCATGAGGAAATCAGCCGTGTCCATCGCCGGCGCAATCGTGAAATCGCGCGTCGGCCGCCCGAGCTCGATCGGCTCGACGCGCAGCTCGGCGCCGGCAAGCCTGGCGATCTGGTTGATCGCAGCACCGCCGCCCGCGAAATTCGCAACCATCTGCGCGGTGACCTCGGACGGGTAGGCGGAGACGCCGCGCTCGGCGATGCCATGATTGCCGGCGAACACGGCAATGGTGACGCGGTCGAGCTGGGGCAGCTCCCGCCGCTGCCAGCGCGCCAGCCAGATCGCAAGGTCCTCCAGGCGCCCCAGGCTGCCCGGCGGCTTGGTCAGGTTCTGCTGGCGCCGCGCGGCCGCCTCCGCGCATTCATCGTCGCCTCCCGGGAGATCGCGACAAAAGCTGCGGATGTCGTCTAGAGTATTGAACTGCATGCGATTCCCTCGTTGAGCGGGGCCGCAAGCTAGTTCAATTTGCAGGCCGCTACCATGAATCAATGGCTCGAGGATCTCAGGATAGCCACCGGCTTTCTGACCCGCCTGCCGATGCCACATCCCGACGGCGCGCGGCCGGAGAATTTCGTGCGGGCGCAACGGGCCTTCTCGCTGGTCGGCGCCTTCATCGGGGCGGCCATCGGGCTCGTCTGCCTGCTCCTGCGCGCGATCGGTGTACCGGATCTGGCCGCCGCCGCGCTGGCGCTCGGCGGCGGCGCGCTCTTGACCGGCGCACTGCACGAGGATGGGCTCGCCGACGTCGCGGACGGTTTTGGCGGCGGCCGCGACACCGCCGCGAAGCTCGAGATCATGCGCGACAGCCGGCTCGGCACTTATGGCGCGCTGGCGCTGCTGGTGAGTTTTGCTGCCAAGCTCGCGGCGGTGGCGGCGATCCCGGATGGTGCCGTCGTGCAGAGCCTGATCGTGGCGCACGCGCTCAGTCGAGGCGTGCTGCCATGGCTGTCGATCAGCATGCCTTACGCGCGCAAGGATGGGCTCGCGGCCAATGCCGGCCGGCCTGACGGTGTGATGGCGGTGATCGCGGCCGGTATTGCGCTCGCGATCGCGCTGCTGTCGTTGCGCGTCTCCGATGCGCTGCTGGCGGCGATCGCGGCAGGCGCCGGTGCATGTGTCATCGCGCTGCTGGCAAAGCGACAGATCGGCGGCCAGACTGGCGACGTGCTCGGCGCAGCGGAACAGGTTGCGGAGACCGCGATCCTGGTGCTGCTCGCGGCGCGGCTTGGGTGAGCGCATGCAGGGCGAAACGCAGCTCTGGCTGATCCGCCACGCGCCGGTCGACGGGCCGCGCGGCGTGATCCATGCACCCGATGCGCCGGCCGATCTCGGCGACGCCGCGGCATTCGCGGCGCTGCGGGCGCGGCTGCCGGCCGGCGCCTTCGCTGTGTGCAGCCCGGCGCGGCGCACCCGCGAGACCGCGGCGCGGCTCGGCCTTGACGCTATCGAGGACGAGGCCTTCCGCGAGCAGGATTTCGGCGACTGGACCGGACGGCGGCACAGCGAGCTCGAGGCCGAGCTCGGCGCGGCCTATCGCGCGTTCTGGAATGCGCCGAGCAGCAACCGGCCGCCGGGCGGCGAAAGCTTTGCCGATCAGATCACGCGCGCGCGGGCAGGGCTTGCGCGCCTTCCCGCAGGCGACGCCGTACTCGTGGTGCATTCCGGGACCATCCGCGCGATCCTTGCGATCGCGCTCGACCTCGCGCCCGAGACTGCGCTGCGCTTCGTGATCGATCCGCTGTCATTGACGCGGATCGATCGGCTTGAGCATGCGTGGCGTGTGGTCGCGGTGAATGGGCGCTAACCAATTCCGCTGCTGTCAACCCATCATCCTGAGGCGCGAGCGGAGCGAACAAAGCCGAAGTGCTATCCGTTCCGCCGCTGGCCACGCAGCGTCGGCAGGCCGATGCCGGCGGCGTCGAAGCCGCCGTCGACGGCGAGGATTTGCCCGGTGATGTAGCTGGCGCGATCCGAGCACAGGAAGAAGATCGCGTCCGCGAGCTCCTCTTCCAGGCCGTAGCGGTTGAGCGGGATCGCGTCGTGATAGTCGGCGCGGATCTCCGGCGTGTGCACGGCCTTGGCCATCGCGGTCTCGACCGGGCCTGGCGCGACGCCATTGACGCGGATGCCGAGCGAAGCGAGTTCGACCGCGAGCTGCTTGGTGAGATGCGCAAGCCCCGCCTTGCTGGTGCCGTAGGCCGAGCGCAGGGTCGAGGCGCGCACCGCCGAGATCGAGGTGATGTTGACGATCACGCCGTCGCCGTGCTCGCGCATCAGCGGCGCGGCGGCCTTGGTGCAGAGGAACGGGCCGGTGAGGTTGACCGCCATGATCCGGCTCCAGTCGGCGTCCGAGGTCTCCAGCACCGGCGCGAACACGGCAACGCCCGCGTTGTTCACCAGCGCGTCGAGCCGGCCGAAGCGGCGGTTGATCGCGGCGATCGCCGCTGCCACGCCGTCGGCGTCGGAAACGTCACAGGTCAGTGCCAGCGTATCCGCGGGCCTGTTCAGTGCCGCGACCGCGCCGTCCAGCAACGCGCCCTCGATGTCGAGCAGCGCGACACGCCAGCCCTCGGCGAGAAAGCGCTTGGCCGCGGCGAGCCCAATGCCGCGCGCGGCGCCGGTGACGAGTGCGACTTTGGAAGGAGACGAGGTCATGATGCGGTCCACGTTGTTCGGGCGAGCGGCGTCTGCGCGTAACTAGGGCAGCGTCTGCGACCTTTAGCGCGCGGTGTCAACCGTACGATACCGTCTCCAATCAGCGGCCGATTTGCTCTCTCGCTTGGTATCCCGCCGCAAAACAATTATCCGAGATGTCGGCGCGGCGGCCTCGCGTTCGTCCTGTGGCCGTAAATCAGATGATGGAGTTCCGATGTCGCTGACACTGCATTACCACCCGCTGTCCTCATTCTGCTGGAAGGCGCTGATCGCGCTTTACGAGAACGGGGTCCCGTTCACACCGAACCTGCTCAATCTCGGTGATCCCGAGCAGCGCGCGGCGCTGCTGCGGATCTCGCCGATCGGCCGCTTCCCCGTGCTGAGCGACGAGGCGAGGGGCGAGACGGTACCAGAATCCAGCATCATCATCGAATATCTCGACCGGCATTACCCCGCTGCCACGCGATTGATCCCGCAGGATCCCGACCTCGCGCTCAACACCCGGCTGCGCGACCGCGTCCTCGATCTCTACCTCCATCTGCCGATGCAGAAGGTCGTCGGCGACCGGCTCCGTCCGGCCGACAAGAAGGACCCGCATGGCGTGGCCGAAGCGCGGGCGCAGATCCGCGCCTCTTATGCGATGCTGAACGACCAGCTTGCCCACGGCGGCTGGATGATGGGCGACGGCTTCACCCTGGCCGACTGCTCCGCCGCGCCGACCCTGTTCTACGGCAACAAGGTCGAGCCGTTCGCGGATGGTCACCGGCATCTGGCCGCCTATCTGGAACGGCTGACAGCGCAGCCGTCCGTCGCACGCGTCCTCCGCGAGGCCGAGCCCTATTTCGGCATGTTCCCCACCTGAGGTCGTGTGAGCTGAGCTCTTATCCGGCCCGAAAATAATTGCGGCTGCGATGTCTCGATCTGCCGGTTCCGCTCGTCTTCCACGTGAGGCCCGAGCATGTGGAGGTGACATGGCTGCAGATGGCAACAGAGCGGAGATCGTCCGCGCGATCTTCGCCGCCTATTTGGCCGACGACCGCCGGACGGTCGAAGCGGCGTTCGCGGACGACTTCCGCTTCAATACTCCCTACGGCGAAAACATCGACAAGCCGACCTATTTCGCCGAATGCTGGCGCAGCAGCGACTGGATTGGCCGCCACGAGATCGAGCGGATCATGGTGGAGGGGAGTGAGGCCTTCGTCACCTATCGCTGCGTCGCCAGGGACGGCAAGAGTTTTCGCAACACCGAGTTCTTTGTGTTCGACGGCGACAAGGTCAAGCGCATCGACGTCTATTTTGGCTCGTCGCACCAGGACGGTGCGCTCGTCAGACAGGAGCGCTGAAAGCGGCGCGCAGTGCCGACTGTGCAGGCCAAAGTCAATGACCTCTGAAATTATTTCCCGCCACGTGTCGGTTGTGCAAAACCCCGGCCGTCTTACATCCGAGAGCCGGTCCGGGTTTGAACCGGACTGGCCGCAAATCAAAGGATGCCATTCAAATGCGTTTCATGATGTTGATGATCCCGCTCGGCTATGAGAGCGCTCCGGCGGAGCTCGACCTCGACCCCGAGCGCGTCGCCGCGATGATGAAATACAATCAGGCGCTGAAGGACGCCGGCGTGCTGATCACGCTCGAAGGCCTGCATCCGCCCGCCACTGGGGCGCGCGTCTCGTTCGCGACCGGCAAGCCCGTGGTCACCGACGGTCCGTTCACCGAGTCCAAGGAGGTGATCGGCGGCTTCTGGATGATCGAGGTCGCCTCGCGCGCCGAGGCGATCGAATGGGCCAAGCAGTGCCCGGCCACGGGCAACGAGATCATCGAGATTCGCCAGGTGCAGGAGATGGCGGATTTCTCCGAGGAGGTGCAACAGGCCGCCGCCACCTTCGAGCATCCGCAGGGCGGCTGGGGCAAGGCACTGCGCTGAATCACTGATCGTCAATCCAACCAACCGCAACGGAGCAGCAGATGAGCACGACCAACACGTTCCTCGCCGTCTATCTCGGCAGCAAGGGCGGTCCGCGCATGGAGGCCTGGAACAAGATGCCGGAGGCCGAGCGGCGGGCCAAGGAGCAGCAGGGCATGGCGGCCTGGGGCGCCTGGGTCGAGAAGCATCACGATGTGATCGTCGAGATGGGCGGTCCGCTCGGCAAGACCAAGAAGGTCGACGCCAACGCGATCGCCGACATCACCAATGCGATGACGGGCTTTACCGTGGTGCGTGCCGCCTCGCACGAGGCCGCCGCAAAGCTGTTCGAGCACCACCCGCACTTCACGATCTTCCCCGGCGAAGCGGTCGAGATCATGCCGGTGCTGCCGATTCCGGGCCGTTAATTCGACGTCGGAGGGTGGGGGCTGTCGGTTAGTCCCGATGCAGCCCCGCGGCCGCCGCTAGTGACCTTTGCGGCCGGCTCATGTAAAAGTTATTCACATGAGCTGGAGCAAGGACCAAAGCCGCAGCGAGCGCGGCTATCATCACGGCAACCTCAAGGAAGCGTTGCTGCAGGCCGCACTCGACCTGATCTCGAAGAAGGGGCCGGCCGGCTTCACCTTCGCCGATGCCGCGCGCATGGCCGGCGTCAGCCCCGCGGCGCCCTATCGGCACTTCCGCGACCGTGAGGAATTGCTCGCCAGCATCGCGCAGCGCGGCTTCGAGCAGTTCGAGGCGGTGCTGACGGCGGCTTGGGACGACGGGCGGCCCGACACCGTCACGGCGTTCGAGCGCGTCGGCAGGGCCTATCTTACCTTTGCGCGCGAGGAGCCCGCGTTCTACTCGGCGATGTTCGAATCCGGCCTGCCGCCCGATGCGAATCCAACGCTGATGGCTGCAAGCGAGCGCGCCTTCGCGATCATCCGCGCCGCCGCCGAGCGGCTTGCCGCGCTGGCGCCGCCCGGCATGCCGCGGCCGCCGGCGATGATGATGGCGCTGCACATCTGGGCGATGTCCCACGGCGTCGCCTCGCTGTTCGGTCGCGGCGATGCGGCGCGGCGCAAGCTGCCGATGTCGCCGGAGGAACTGCTGGAAGCTGAAGTGCTGATCTATCTGCGCGGCCTCGGCTTCCCGACCGATCGCAGGCCTGATGCCACGGCGAGCGAACAAAAGTCGTCGGGTCCCTGGGGCAAGCCGAAATAAAGTTCCAAAAATAATCTGAAGGGTGCGTCATCCGCGCTGCTTGACTTTCCGAAGGGATCGGCTACCTATGTAAATGTTATTTACATTCACAACGGCGTGATGCCGTGATGGAGAAGGTCAATGGCCTACACCGCTGATGTCAATCGCTGGCGCGGCCCCGTCGATGAATCGTATCCCCCGCACATGCATATGCATTGGGCGCCGTGGCATCCCCTGAAGATCGCCCTGATCATTCTCGGCTTCATGATCTGGTGGCCGATCGGTCTCGCCCTTCTCTTTTTCACACTCGGGAGCAGAAAAATGGCCTGTTGGAGTCACTACGATCAGGATCGCTGGCAGAACAAGATGGAGCGGATGCAATACAAGATGGACCGCATGCGCGACCGCATGGAGCGCCGTGGCTTCGGCTGGGGCTTCGGTCCGCCCACCAGCGGCAATCGCGCCTTCGACGAGTATCGCGCCGAGACGCTGCGTCGCCTGGAAGAGGAGCAGAAGGAGTTCAAGGATTTCCTGAGCCGTCTGCGTCACGCCAAGGACAAGGAAGAGTTCGACGCCTTCATGGCGCAGCACCGCACCCGTCCGACCCCGCCGAACGATCAACCGCCGCAGGGTTGAGCCTCACGCGAAGGAGCTGAGCCTTCAGGCGATGTGCCCCCATAGCACCTGAATGGCCGCGAGCCGCCCGCTTGCCCCCACGCAAGCGGGCGGTTTGCGTTGTGAGAGTTGGTCGTGCTGTTAGGTGAGCAGTCTGGTCAGGCTCCCTCCCCCCTTGCGGGGGAGGGCTATCGCATATGCGGCCTTGGATGGCTGCGCACGTACTCGGCCTCGTGGTTCGAGACGCGCCGCAAGCGGCGCTCCTCACCATGAGGGTCTACTATTGTGCCGCAGAACGAGACCTCATCCTGAGGAGCCCGCCAAAGGCGGGCGTCTCGAAGGATGGGCCACAGGGCGTTTTTTCCCAAATGCGATTGCCCTACCTTGCGGGGGAGGGCTGGGGAGAGGGGTGGCCGCGGGCGTGATCTGAGAGGTTTGGGTGCTGCAACAACCAGCATCACGCGCGGCGGTTCTGAGAGTATTGATCCCGCGCTAAAAACAGCAGCGGAGCAAGCGGTACCCCTCTCCCTGACCCTTCCCCGCAAGGGGGAGGGGCGGAGAGAGTCATCGTCCTTAACGTAAGTAGGACGGAGTGTACCCTACACATTCGATCCATGGATCGCGTCGATCACCGCGTCCGTCACGTCCTTCGTCGTGGCCTTGCCGCCGACGTCGGGCGTCAGCACGCCGGCCGCGCATACTTTCTCGACTGCGGCCATCAGCCGCGCGGCGGCGTCCTTCTCGCCGAGATGCTCGAGCATCTGCGCGCCGGTCCAGAAGGTGGCGACCGGATTGGCGATGCCCTTGCCGGTGATGTCGAAGGCCGAGCCGTGGATCGGCTCGAACATCGAGGGGAAGCGGCGCTGTGGATCGATGTTGCCGGTCGGCGCGACACCGAGGCTGCCGGCCAGCGCGCCGGCGAGATCGGACAGGATGTCGGCGTGCAGGTTGGTCGCGACGATGGTGTCGAGGCTCTTCGGATTGAGCGTCATGCGCACCGTCATGGCGTCGACCAGCATCTTGTCCCAGGTCACGTCGGGGAATTCGGCGGCGACCTCCGCCGCGATCTCGTCCCACATCACCATGCCGTGGCGCTGTGCGTTCGATTTGGTCACCACGGTAAGCAGCTTGCGCGGCCGCGACTGCGCGAGTTGGAATGCGTAGCGCATGATCCGCGTCACGCCGACGCGAGTGAAGACGGCGACTTCAGTGCCGACCTCTTCCGGCAGGCCCTTGTGCGCGCGGCCGCCCATGCCGGCATACTCGCCTTCGGAATTCTCGCGCACGATCACCCAGTCGAGATCGCCGACGCCGGCATTGCGCAGCGGCGAGGCGACGCCGGGCAGGATCTTGGTCGGCCGCACATTGGCGTATTGGTCGAAGCCCTGGCAGATCGGCAGGCGCAGGCCCCACAGCGTGATGTGATCGGGCACGTCGGGCGCGCCGACCGCGCCGAAATAGATCGCGTCGAACTTTTTCAGCTCGGTGAGGCCGTCGGCCGGCATCATCACGCCGTGCTTCTTGTAATAGTCCGAGCCCCAATCGAACGTCTTGACGTTGAAGCTGATGTCGCCGGTGCGATTGGCCAGAGCCTCCAGCACGCGGACGCCGGCCGAGATCACTTCGGGGCCGATGCCGTCGGCGGGGATGGCGGCGATGGAATGGGTGCGCATGACAATCTCCTGAATGAGGTTGGGATCAGTGGGACCGGGCAGGTGAGGGTTGAGGAGCGGTGTTCGCTTTGGGGTTCGCCCGCGACAGCAGCAGCGTGAGCACGGCCGAGAGCACCAGCAGGCCGGCGACGAAGTAGAGACCGCCGTCGAAGCTGCCGGTCCGCTCCTTGATCCAGCCGATCATGGCCGGCCCGACGAAGCCCCCGAGATTGCCGATCGAGTTGATGGTGGCGATGCCGGCCGCGGCGGCCGAGCCCGACAGGAACATGGTCGGCATGCTCCACAGTGGCGGCTTCGATGAGGAGATGCCGATATTGACCAGCGTCAGCGCCGCGATCACGGCGGCGAGCCCAGTCCACAGCCCCGCAAGCGCGAGCCCGGCAGCGGCGATCAGGCAGGCGATCACCACGTGCCAGGTGCGCTCGCCGGTGCGGTCCGAATGCCGCGCCCACAGGATCATGGCGATCACGGCAATGGTCGCGGGCACCGCGTTGAGGAAGCCGACCGCAAGCGACGACAGGCCGAACTGCTTGATGATCTGCGGCGCCCAGACGCCGAGGGTATAGAGCCCGGCCGAAGTGCCGAAATAGACCAGCGCCAGCGCGAGCACGCGCGGATCGGCGAGCCCGCGCCAGATGCTGTGGCTTGCGGCCGCGGCCTTGCCGTCGTTCTCCGCCTTCATGGTCTTGACCAGCCAGTCGCGCTCGTCGTCGGCAAGCCACTTGGCCTGCTCCGGCCGATCAGTCAGGAAGCCGAGCACGACGAAGCCGAGCACGATGGCCGGCACCGCTTCCAGCACGAACAGCCACTGCCAGCCCTTGAAGCCGAGCAGGCCGTCCATCTCGAGCAGCGCGCCGGATACCGGCGAGCCCAGCACGGTCGATAGCGGCGCAGCAGCCATGAACAGCGCTGTGACGGCCGCGCGCTGGCGCGCCGGAAACCAGTAGGACAGATACAGGATGATGCCGGGGAAGAAGCCGGCCTCCGCGGCGCCGAGCAGAAAGCGCAGCACGTAGAAGCTGGTCGCGCCCTGCACCAACGCCATCGCGGCGGAGACCAGGCCCCAAGTGATCATCACCCGCGCGATCCAGATCCGCGCGCCGATCCTGTGCAGGATGATGTTGGAAGGCACCTCGAACAGGAAGTAGCCCCAGAAGAAGATACCAGCGCCGAATCCGTACACCGTCGGCGACAGGCCGATGTCCTTGTTCATGGTCAGCGACGCGAAGCCGATGTTGACGCGGTCGATGAAGGCCACGAAGTACAGCAGCATGATGAATGGAACGATGCGCAGTGAAATCTTGCGCAACACGCGCGTCTGAAGCTCGCCGGCCATGAGCCTCCCTCGGGTTGGTGTTCTTGTTGGGACAGCGCGCTCTCGCCGCGCCAGCAGGAAGCCTAGAAGAGCGCGCCCTTCCCATTCAATCCGCGCGAGTTTATACAAAAAAACGATATAATCGCGGAGCCGCCATTGCGAGCAGCCATCGCGTCGCGCGAACGCGCGCCCGATGACAGGCTCCGCGACGAAGCAATCCATCGTTCCGCATACGCGGTGGGATGGATTGCTTCGCTGCGCTCGCAATGACCGTGGGTGATCGTCAGGAGTCTGTCTTGGAACTGCATCAGCTCCGCTGCTTCGTGGCCGCCGCCGAGGAGCTGCATTTCGGCCGTGCCGCGCAGCGCCTACAGATGCTGCCCTCGGCGCTCGGCCGTCACATCAAGCTGCTGGAGGAGGATCTCGGCACGCGCCTGTTCGCGCGGACCACGCGCGCGGTGTCGCTGACCGAGGACGGCGCCGTGTTGCTGCGCGAGGGGCGGGCCCTCTTGAACCACGCGGAAGCGATCGAGGACGGCTTTCGCAAGGGCCTGCGCAAGCCGTCGACGCGGCGGTTCCGGATCGGGGCGATCGACAGCGCCGCGGCCGGTCTGCTGCCGCCGCTCTTGCGCGATATCCGCCGCGCGCATTCCGACATCGCCGTGCAGCTTCTCGAAGAGAAGACCATCCGGCTGCTGCCGAAGCTGCTCTCCGGCGCGCTCGATCTCGCCTTCGTCCGTCCGCCGGAACGCCCCGATAACCGCATCGAGTTCGTGTCGCTGCTGCGGGAGACCGCGGTGGTCGCGGTGTCGCGAAAGCATCCGCTGGCGCGGCGCAGCGTGATTTCGCTGGCCGATATCGCAGACCAGCCCCTGATCGTGCCGGCGCGGCGCTCGCGTCCGCACAGTCACGATCTCACCGTCAAGCTGTTCGACGAGGCTGGATTGACGCCGCGCATCCACCAGATCGCCGACGAGAAGCAGACCATCGTCAACATGGTCGCGGCGCGGCTCGGCGTCGCCATCGTGCCGCGCTGGACCTCGCGGATGGCGATATCAGGCGTCCGCTTTGTGCCGCTCAGGCTGAAGCGCGGCAGCAGCACCGGCCGTCTCCCGCTCGCCGCCGCGTGGTTGAAAGGCTCGCGCGATCCAATCCGCGATCGCGTGCTCGGCGTGCTCGAATCAAGATTGAAGAGCTACGCGCGCGAGGCGTGAGCGGGCCACATGAGGTGAAAAGCCTGTGAGGTGAGCACATTCTTCAGGCTCCCTCCCCCCTTGCGGGGGAGGGTTGGGGAGAGGGGTAAGCCGCGGGCGAGATGATCGATGTGGGCGTTGCTATCGCAACGTCGTTTGCCTCCCCGTCGTAACGAATACAGAGAGTTCACGTGGTGTGGCTACCCCTCTCCCTAACCCTCCCCCGCAAGGGGGGGAACCCATCTGCCGGTGCGTCCCTGACGCGCCAATCACCGAGTTGCCCGACGGCCAAAACCTTCGCGCAAAAATATTTCCGTTTATCGGAATAGAAAGTCAGTATATGAATGACCCGTCTCAGCCGCTCACAAGCGGCGCCACATCCTCGCAGTCGTCCCGGCGAAGGCCGGGACCCACAACCCCGAATGTATGTTGTGATGCACCGTCTGGAACGACGAGCCCTGTTCACAACACAAGCCGCGGCGTATCGGTCCCCGGTGCGCAATTCCGCACTAGGCTGGGACGACGCGGTGAAGCGAGCCGCGGCCTTTCCCTTCAAGCACCGGCGTCTCTGGAATACTGGCTCACCGCGTCCCAGGCCACCCAGCCCCAGTCCAGCCGGTGCGCGATTCAAAGGTCCTGGTCCTGGCGTTGGTAACCGACGGTTCCATCCGGCCGGACCTGCCGCACGAACGCGTAGACCATGTCGTCGCCCTGGCGCCGCAGCTCCAATCTCCTGCGATTTTGCCTGCCAGCCATGATGGTTCCCGCTTGGTGGACTCGCGTTATGTTATAATATAACAGTTTGTCATGATGCACGCGCATTCCCACGATCACGCCCACCAGGGCCACGCCCATTCCCATGGGCACAGCCACGGCCCGGCATCACCGCATCCGGCGCAGGGCACGCATTGGTCGATCCTGCGGATGACCGTGCCGGCCCGGCTGTCCGCGGCAATTGCCGTCAGTGCCTGTCTGTGGGCCGTGGTCTGGCTGGCGATGAGGTGATCCGTGGCTCCGCTCGTTACATTCCGCGACGTCACACTGGGCTATGACCGTCACCCGGCGGTGCATCACCTCAGCGGCGAGATCGCGCCCGGTGCGTTGCTCGCCGTCATCGGTCCGAACGGAGCCGGCAAGTCGACGCTGTTGCGCGGCATCGCCGGCGTGCTCAAGCCGCTCTCCGGCGTGATCGATCTCGACGGGCTCGGGCATAGGGATATCGCCTATCTGCCGCAGACCGCCGACATCGACCGCAGCTTCCCGATCTCGGTGTTCGACTTCGTCGGCACCGGCCTGTGGCGCAGCACCGGCTTCTTCGGCGGGATCAGCAAGGCTGCGCGCGAAAAAATCCTCATGGCGATTGCCGCCGTCGGCCTCAACGGCTTCGAGAACCGGCCGATCGGCACGCTCTCCGGCGGGCAGATGCAGCGCATGCTGTTTGCGCGCGTGCTGTTGCAGGATGCGCGACTGATCGTGCTCGACGAGCCGTTCAACGCGATCGATGCCAAGACCACCGCCGACCTGCTGGCGCTGGTCAAGCGCTGGAACGCCGAAGGGCGCACGGTGCTGGCGGCGCTGCACGACCTTGACATGGTGCGCAACAACTTTCCGGAAACGCTGCTGCTGGCGCGTGGCCCGGTGGAATGGGGTCCGACCGCGCAGGCGCTGACGCCCGACAATCTGACGGTCGCGATGCGGATGTGCGAGGCCTTCGACGACTCTGCCGCCGCCTGCGCGGCCGATCCGCGATCGAGGGCCGCCTGATCGCCATGATCTACGATGCGCTGATTGGCCCGTTCACCGAATTCGAGTTCATGCGCCGCGCGCTCGCGGCGGTGATCGCGCTGTCGCTCGGCGGTGCGCCGATCGGCGTATTCCTGATGCTGCGGCGGATGAGCCTGGTCGGCGACGCCATGGCGCACGCGATCCTGCCCGGGGCGGCGATCGGCTTCCTGCTGTCCGGGCTCAATCTGTTCGCGATGACGACCGGCGGCCTGATCGCGGGCTTTACGGTTGCGCTGCTCGCTGGCCTCGTCGCCCGCACCACCGAGCTGAAGGAAGACGCTTCGCTTGCGACCTTCTATCTGGTCTCGCTCGCGCTCGGCGTCACCATTGTCTCGATCAAGGGCACCAATATCGACCTGCTGCACGTGCTGTTCGGCAACATCCTGGCGATGGACGACCAGACGCTGCTGGTGATCGCCTTCAACGCCACCCTCACGCTGCTGGTGCTCGCGGTGATCTACCGTCCGCTGGTGATCGAATGCGTCGATCCGGTGTTCCTGCGCACGGTGAGCACGGCCGGGGCGCCGGCGCATCTGGCCTTCCTCGCGCTGGTCGTGATCAATCTCGTCAACGGCTTTCACGCGCTCGGCACGTTGCTCGGCGTCGGGCTGATGATCCTGCCCGCCGGCATTGCACGGTTCTGGTCGCGTGACATCACCACGATGATCTGCATCGCGGTCGCAAGCGCGATGCTCTCAGGCTATGCGGGCCTCGTGCTATCGTATCAGACCCGGATTCCGTCCGGCCCGGCGATCATCCTGGTGGCGGCGGGGGTCTATGTCGCCTCGCTGCTGCTCGGCAATGTCAGTGGGCTACTGCGGCAGCTCTTCCCGGGCCGGCATCTCGAGGCGTGACGGCGATGCGCAAATTGATCGGGCTGATCGGTCTGGCGCTGATATTGGCGAGTGGCGCTGCGCGCGCCGAGGGACGCGTCAACGTCGTCGCGAGCTTCTCGATCCTTGCCGACATGGTGCGGAACGTCGGCGGCGACCGCGTCGACGTGATTGCGCTCGTCGGTCCGGACGGCGACCCGCATGTCTATGCGCCGACGCCCGCGGACGCGAAGAAGGTCGCCGCCGCCCGCCTTGTGGTCGTCAACGGTCTCGGCTTCGAGGGCTGGCTGCCGCGGCTGCTGCAGGCTTCCGGCAGCAAGGCCCCGGTCACGGTGGCGACCAAGGGCATCATGCCGCGGAAGATGGGCGGCCATGACGATCCGCATGCCTGGCAATCGGTGGCTAATGCAAAGATCTACGTCATCAATATCCGTGATGGGCTGATTGCCGTGGCCCCGGATCATGCCGACGTCTTCAAGGTCAATGCCGACGTCTATCTCGCCAAACTGGAGGCACTCGACCGCGAGGTGCGCGAGGCGGTGGCGAAGATACCCGAGGTGCGACGCAAGGTGATCTCCACTCACGGCGCCTTCGGCTATTTCGCCGACACCTACGGCGTCACCTTTTTCTCGCCGCTCAGTGTCTCCACGGATGCCGAGCCCAGTGCGCGCGACATCGCCGCCATCATCGCCCAGATCAAGGTTGCGAAAATTCCGGCAGTTTTTCTCGAAAATATCAGTGATCCGCGCCTGATCCGGCAGATTGCGTCCGAGACCGGCGCCAGGGTCGGCGGGACCCTTTACTCCGACAGTCTGACAGGCGAAAACGGCGATGCGCCCACTTACATTGATATGGTCAGGCACAATATAAAGGCCCTGACCAGCGCGCTCGCCGATTAGGGCAGGGGCCTCCCTGCCCGGTTGAGCGCCTTTCAAGTTCCTCGGAGTTGTTATGGCTGAAGCATCGCAAAAGATTCCTGTGACCGTGCTTACGGGCTATCTCGGCGCCGGCAAGACCACGCTTTTGAACCGCATCCTGTCGGAGAACCACGGCAAGAAATACGCCGTGATCGTCAACGAATTCGGCGAGATCGGCATCGACAACGACCTGATCATCGGCGCCGACGAAGAAGTGTTCGAGATGAACAATGGCTGCATCTGCTGCACCGTGCGCGGCGACCTCGTCCGCATCATGGACGGGTTGATGAAGCGCAAGGGCAAGTTCGACGCCATCATTGTCGAGACCACGGGCCTTGCGGATCCGGCGCCGGTCGCGCAGACCTTCTTCGTCGACGAGGACGTGCAGAAGAATGCCCGGCTCGATGCCGTCGTGACGGTGGCCGACGCCAAGTGGCTGAGCGACCGCCTCAAGGACGCCCCCGAGGCCAAGAACCAGATCGCCTTTGCCGACGTCATTGTGCTGAACAAGACCGACCTGGTCTCCAAGCCCGAGCTTGCCGAGGTCGAGGCCCGCATCCGCGGTATCAACCCCTATGCCAAGCTGCATCGCACCGAACGTTGCCAGGTGGGCCTGACCGACGTGCTGGAGCGCGGCGCATTCGATCTCGACCGCATCCTGGAGATCGAGCCGGATTTCCTTGAGGCCGGCGACGATCACGACCATGACCACGATCATCACCATCACGACCACGATCATCACCACCATCATGATCACGATCATGGCGGGCTGAAGCACTATCACGACGAGGACATGCAGTCGCTGTCGTTGCGCTCCGAGAAGCCGCTCGACCCGACCAAGTTCATGCCGTGGCTGCAGCAGCTCGTCGCCACCGAGGGCCAGAAGATCCTGCGCTCGAAGGGCATCCTCTCCTTCACCGGCGATGACGATCGCTACGTCTTCCAGGGCGTCCACATGATGCTGGAGGGCGATCACCAGCGGAAATGGAAGGACGGCGAGAAGCGCGAAAGCCGGGTCGTGTTCATCGGTCGCGATCTGCCTGAACAGGCGATCCGCGACGGCTTCGAGCAGTGCATCACCACGTGATGAGCGACTTCGACGCGCCCGACGGGCCCTCCATCGTTTCGATCACCGACCGCGTCAAGCAGTTCCCGCTCGGCGCAGCCATCGGTTCGGTACACTTCCTCGGCGACCGCGCGTTCTTCGTCGGTGCGGAAGAGAGCGTCGCGATCGCGACCGCCGATGGCGAGATCACTCGCGTGCCGACCCATTTCGGCGCCATCCTGTGCGCGGTATCCGACGGCAAGCGGCTCGTCACCGGCGGTGACGACGGCAAGCTGATCGCAACAGATGCGAAGGGCGAGACAGCGACAATCGCGACCGACGCCAAGCGGCGCTGGATCGACAACGTCGCGTTGCACACCGACGGCACGGTGGCGTGGTCGGCCGGCAAGACTGCCTTCGTCCGCAGCTCCAAGGGCGAGGACAAGAGCTTTGAAGTGCCGTCGACCGTCGGCGGGCTCGCCTTCGCGCCCAAGGGGCTGCGGCTTGCGATCGCGCATTACGGCGGCGTGACATTGTGGTTTCCCAACATGGCGGCCAATCCGGAATTCCTGGAATGGGCCGGCTCGCATCTCGCCGTCACCTTCAGCCCGGACAACAAATTTCTTGTCACCGCGATGCACGAGCCCGCGATGCATGGCTGGCGGCTCGCCGACAACAGGCATATGCGGATGAGCGGCTATCCAGGCCGGGTGCGCTCGATGTCATGGACTGTCGGCGGCAAGGGGCTCGCGACCTCGGGCGCGGACAGCGTGATCGTCTGGCCGTTTGCGAGCAAGGACGGTCCGATGGGCAAGGAGCCGGCGATGCTGGCGCCGATGCCGGCGCGGGTTGCCGTGGTCGCATGCCATCCGAAGAACGACATCATGGCGGTCGGCTACAGCGACGGCACGGTGCTGATGGTGCGGCTCGAGGACGGCGCCGAGATTCTGGTGCGGCGGAACGGCGGCGCGGCGGTCTCCGGGCTGGCGTGGAATGCCAAGGGCACGCTGCTCGCCTTCGGCGCGGAAGATGGTGACGCGGGCATTCTGGAAATGTAAGAGATCGCGGCATCCATCCGGGCAGGTGCCATGCGATTTCTTGCGACGTTCCAGACCGCTGACTTCATCGACACGCTGATCAGTCTGGCTTCCGCCTTCGTGCTCGGCACCTTGATCGGTGCCGAGCGACAGTACCGACAACGCACCGCGGGCTTGCGCACCAACGTGCTGGTCGCGGTCGGCGCTGCCGCCTTCGTCGACCTCGCAATGCATCTGGCGGGCGCCGACGGCGCGGTGCGGGTGATCGCCTATGTGGTGTCGGGCATCGGCTTCCTCGGCGCCGGCGTCATCATGAAGCAGGGCATGGATGTGCGGGGTCTCAACACCGCGGCAACGCTGTGGGCCTCGGCCGCGGTTGGCTCCTGCGCCGGCGCCGACCTGGTGGCGCAGGCGGTGGCGCTGACTGTGTTTGTGATCGCCGGCAACACGCTGCTGCGTCCGCTGGTCAATGCCATCAACCGCATTCCGTTCGACGAGAAAGCCTCGGAGGCGACCTACTACGTCAAGCTCGCGGTGACCGCAGATGACCTGCCCGCGATGCGCGATCGCCTGGTGGAGAAGCTCGAAGCGGCGAGCTATCCGGTCGCCGATGTCGCCGTGGTCGAGGTCGGCGACGGCCTACCCGAGATCGTGGCGACGCTGGTCTCGACCGCGATTGATCCTACCGAGTTGAACACCGTGGTCGCCGACCTCAAACGGCAACCGGGCGTGCGTCATGCGACCTGGGAAAGCAATACCGCGGACTGAGTTCCAGCGACCTCGCGCCAAGGAACCATGCCGGAGCGGAATCGTTGACGTCGCGGAAACGTCGCGAGTGGGACGAAATGGCTACGGATCATACCAGGCAAACGTATCGCAAACACATGCTGATCGCCGCCGCGCTGGTGGCGGCCGGCGTCGCGATTGCGGGCCTTTCGCTGCACGAGATCTACGCGACCGCTCCCGAGCAGATGGCGCAGGCGACACAACCGCTGAAGCCTTCGCCGGAGCCGCAGAAGACCACACCGCCGGCGGAGTCGAAGCCGGGCGGCGATCGTCCGACCACGCCGGCACCGGAGCCGGCGCATCCGGACACCAACGCGCAGAAGGAGGGCGCCAAGCCGGTGCTGCCGCCGGCGCCCGCTGAGAAGACCGCGCCGCCGATCAAGCAGAAATAGGCGGCCGTGAGTCCCCGCGCATTTGTGACGCGCATTTGACGATCGATGCCGATTATCCAGTCTCGCCTCGGCCGCGCGCCCGCCCCATAATCCGTCCTCACTGCAACGCCAGATGGGGCATGCCATGAAGATCGAGGACGTCAGGCGCAACGCCTATTCGATGCCGCTCACCAATCCGTCGTTTCCACCGGGGCCCTATCGGTTCTTCGACCGCGAATACTTCATCATCACCTATAAGACCGATCCGGAGGCACTCGCCGCCATCGTGCCGGAGCCGCTCGAGGTCGCTGAGCCGGTGGTGAAGTACGAATTCATCCGCATGCCCGATTCGACCGGCTTCGGCGACTACACCGAAACCGGGCAGGTGATCCCGGTCCGCTTCAGGGGCGAGGAGGGCGCCTATACCCACGCGATGTACCTCGACGACGAAGGCCCGATCGCCGGCGGACGGGAGCTGTGGGGATTCCCGAAGAAGCTCGCGAAGCCCAAGATCGAGGTCGAGAGCGACGTGCTGGTCGGCTCGCTGCACTATGGCTCGGTGCTGTGCGCTTCGGCGACCATGGGCTACAAGCATCGCAAGATCGACCACGACACGTTGCTGAATGCGATGAAGGTCCCGAACTTCATCCTGAAGATCATCCCGCATGTCGATGGCAGCCCGCGGATCTGCGAGCTGGTGCGCTTCCACCTCGAGGACATCACGCTGAAGGAGGCCTGGACCGGTCCCGCCGCGCTCGGCCTGTTTCCGCACGCGCTCTGCGACGTCGCCCGCCTGCCGGTGCGCGAGGTGGTCTCGGCGCTGCACTACAAGGCGGATCTGACGCTGGGGCTGGGGACGGTGGCGTTCGACTACATGGCGCGGTGATCCCCGAACTGTCATGCCCCGCGCAGGCGGGGCATGACAGTGCGCCGAGACAGATATTGGGATCGACAGGCCGGTGGTTACTGGGTCACCCGCCTTTGCGGGTGACCACAGCCGGCGGTCAGCGCACCAGAACGTTGCGGAACTGCCACGGATCGCTCGTGTCGATGTCTTCCGGAAACAGACCCGGACGATCCGTCAGCGGGGTCCAGTCGGTATAGTAACCCTTGACCGGCCCGAGATAGGGCATCTGGATTTCCAGCAGACGATCGAAATCCATCTCGTCGGCTTCGACGATGCCTTCGTTCGGGTTTTCCAACGCCCATACCATGCCGGCGAGCACGGCGGAGGTCACTTGCAGGCCGGTGGCGTTCTGATAGGGCGCGAGTTTGCGGGTCTCTTCGATGGAGAGCTGCGAGCCGTACCAGTAGGCATTGTTGTCATGGCCGAACAGCAGCACGCCGAGTTCGTCGATGCCATCGACGATTTCGTTCTCATCGAGGATGTGGTGCTTTTCCTGCATCTTCGCGGCGCGGCCGAACATTTCATGCAGCGACAGCACGGCATCGTCAGCCGGATGATAGGCATAGTGGCAGGTCGGCCGATAGATCGCCGTGCCCGATGCGTCACGCACCGTGAAGTAATCGGCGATCGAGATCGACTCGTTGTGGGTGACGAGGAAGCCATACTGCGCGCCGCGGGTCGGGCACCAGGTGCGCACGCGCGTGTTGGCGCCGGGCTGCATCAGATAGATGGCAGCGCCGCAGCCAGCTTCGTGGGTACGCGCATTCTCGGGCATCCATTTTTCATGGGTGCCCCAACCGAGTTCGGACGGCTGTACGCCTTCCGACAGGAAACCCTCCACCGACCAGGTGTTGACGAAGACGTCCGGCTCTTTCGGCGACTTGGAGCGCTGGGTGTCGCGTTCGGCGATGTGGATGCCCTTGACACCCGCCTGCCGCATCAAGTCCGCCCATTCGGCCTTGGTCTTCGGCTTGGGGGCATTGAGCTTCAGATCCGCGGCGACGTTGAGGAGCGCCTGCTTGACGAAAAAAGAGACCATGCCGGGATTGGCACCACAGCAGGAGACGGCCGTCGTCGAGCCAGCGGGGCGCGCCTTCTTGGCGGCCAGCGTCACTTCGCGAAGAGCGTAGTTGGACCGGGCTTCCGGGCCCTTCGACGCATCGAAATAGAAGCCGAGCCAGGGCTCGTTGACAGTGTCGATATAAAGCGCGCCAAGTTCGTTGCAGAGCTCCATGATGTCGGTGGAGCCGGTATCGACCGAGAGATTGACGCAAAAGCCCTGGCCGCCGCCTTCCGTGAGCAGCGGGGTCAGCACATCGCGATAATTGTCCTTGGTCAGGCCACGCTGGATGAACCTCACATTGTGCTTCTCGCAATGCGCCTTGCGGCCGTCGTCCTTGGGATCGATCACGGTGATGCGCGACTTGTCATAGTCGAAATGGCGCTCGATCAACGGCAACGTGCCTTTGCCGATGGAGCCGAAGCCGACCATGACGATAGGACCGGTAATCTTCGCGTAGATCTGCGAGGCGGGGCTCATGGGATGGTTTCTCCGGAAAGTGCTGGCAGACAAATCGTCAGGAGTGGATCAGGGGTTGCGTCGCTTCGCGGTGACTTCGATCTCGACTTTCATCTCGGGCCGGTAAAGCCCTGCGACGATCAGCAGCGTCGCCGCCGGGCGGATCTCGCCGAGAACCTCGCCGCAGACCGCGAAATGGGCGTCCGCATCGTTGGCGTCGGTCAGGTAGTAGGTCGCGCGGACGATGTCGGCCATCGCGAAGCCGCCCTCCTTGAGGGCTGCCTCGATGGTCTTGAAGCAGTTGCGTGACTGGCTCGTGACATCATCGGGCATCGTCATCGTGGTGTAGTCGTAGCCGGTGGTGCCGGCGACGAAGGCGAAGTCGCCATCGATCACGGCGCGGCTGTAGCCGGCGGTCTTCTCAAAGGGCGAGCCGGTGGAAATCAGGCGGCGGGGCATGTTCGGACCTCGACTGAAGGGGGCTTGGCGCGGGGTTTACGGGCAATTTGCGCGCCCGTGCAACCCCGCCGGTGGGCTCAGCGGGATTGCTGCGTGGTGTCGGGCGGCGACGGCGGCGTGGCGGCCCAGCGCCGCACCAGGATGTCCCTGACGATCATGACTGAAATCAGGGCCAGCATGACCGTGGTGACGAAGCCGCGCAGGCGCGGGCGCGCGACATCGGTTGCGGGAAGGTTGTCTGCCATGGCGACCGCGCTCCTTATGCCGCGTGCGGCACGGCGAGCGGTGCCTTTCGGGTGCGGGCGCGGGATGCCCTCGCCCTGGGCAGCCATGCGCCGGTCGGCGTGATCATGCCGGAGGCGTTGTCGAGAGCACCCTCGACGAGTTCGACAGCGAGCAGCCGCTCCCGCTCGAATGCGCCCGGCAGCGAGAGCGCGCCGGTCCTGGCGGCGGAGAAGCCGAAGCGGGCGTAATAGGGCGCATCGCCGAGCAGGATCACCGCGCCATGGCCGCGCGCCCTGGCGACGGTGAGCGCGCGTTGCATCAGCGCGGCGCCGACGCCGAGGCCGCGACAGTCGTCATCGACTGCCAGCGGCTCCAGCATCAGCGCGCTGCGGCCCCCCGCGCTGACGTGCCACAGCCGCACGGTTCCAGCCAGCCGGCCGTCCTGGCGCACCGCCGACAGGCTGAGGCCTGCGGCAGGCGCGCGTCCGTCGCGCAGGCGCTGGCAGGTGCGCGCATGGCGGTTGCAGCCAAAGCAGGCATCCAGCAGCGCTTCGCGCGCGACGACGTCCGATGCCCGCTCCGCACGGATCGCGAACGGAGCGGCATTCCGGATGAGGGCAACGGGGGTGTTCCGTCTTGCAGTCATGGCACGTCAGTCCCCGCTCGCAACGGCATGTGGCAGGCCGCGGCAAGCGTCGTTCAGAGCTTCGAAAATGGTCGGGGAGGGAGCCGGCGGGCCGGCTCCCGGTTCGTCAGGCCTCGAACAGGAGGCGGATCAGATGTGGTAGGTCTTCAGCGGCGGAATGCCGTTGAACGCCACCGACGAGTAGGTCGACGTATAGGCGCCGGTGCCTTCGATCAGCAGCTTGTCGCCGATCTCGAGCGTCACCGGGAGCGGATACGGCAGCTTCTCGTACAGCACGTCGGCGCTATCGCAGGTCGGACCTGCGAGCACGCACGGCGTCATCTCCGCCCCGTCATGCGGGGTGCGGATGGCGTAGCGGATCGACTCGTCCATGGTCTCGGCGAGACCGCCGAACTTGCCGATGTCGAGATAGACCCAGCGCACCTCGTCCTCGTCGCTCTTCCGCGAAATCAGCACCACCTCGGTCTCGATGATGCCCGCATTGCCGACCATGCCGCGACCAGGTTCGATGATCGTCTCCGGAATCTGGTTGCCGAAGTGCTTGCGCAGCGCGCGGAAGATCGACCGGCCGTACTGCACGACCGGCGGGACGTCCTTGAGGTACTTGGTCGGGAAGCCGCCGCCCATGTTGACCATGGTCAGGTTGATGCCGCGCTCGGCGCAATCGCGGAACACGGTCGACGCCATCGCGAGCGCGCGGTCCCACGCCTTCACCTTGCGCTGCTGCGAGCCGACATGGAACGAAATGCCGCACGGCTCCAGCCCCAGGCGCTTGGCGAGGTCGAGCACCTCGACCGCCATCTCCGGGTCGCAGCCGAACTTGCGCGACAGCGGCCACTCGGCGCCGGCGCAATCATAGAGGATGCGGCAAAACACCCGGGCGCCGGGAGCGGCGCGGGCGACCTTCTCGACCTCGGCGACGCAGTCGACCGCGAACAGCCGAATGCCGAGCGCGAAGGCGCGCGCGATGTCGCGCTCCTTCTTGATGGTGTTGCCAAAGGAGATGCGGTCCGGCGTCGCGCCGGCAGCCAGCGCCATCTCGATCTCCGCCACCGTCGCGGTGTCGAAGCAGGAGCCGAGCGAGGCGAGCAGCGACAGCACCTCGGGCGCCGGATTCGCCTTCACCGCGTAGAACACGCGGCTGTCCGGCAGCGCCTTCGCGAAGGTCTGGTAGTTGTCGCGCACGACTTCGAGGTCGACGACGAGGCATGGCTCGGTGTCGAGGCCCTCGCTGCGGCGGTTGCGCAGGAATTCCTGGATGCGTTCAGTCATGGCACTCTCCAACGGCCCCAGCGACGGGGATCCGCTCAACGTGACGTCGGATAAGAGCGCTCTGGCCACATTGCGCGATGGAGGCGCAACGAGGCCAAAAAACTCAAACCAGACTGTGCTGCCGTGGATTGGTTGGGAGAGTCTCCCGCCCGCTCACCTGGCAATGAAGGACAAGCCTTTTCAGTAGCCCGCGCCGGCGTTGGACTGCCGGTAGAGACCAAAAAAGCCCGATCCGTCGTTGCTTTAAGTCGCGTCCCCCGTGGAGAGCGGGGTGCGCCGGTTCGCCTCCGGCTGCCAGTCACGGTTGCAAAAAGTGGCGAGACCTTCAACGGCATCCCTGGAGAGAGATGCTGGCCGCCTCGTGTCCTGATGGACGTAAGCGACCCTCGGTTCTTCCACCCCTTGGCGGCTGTCCGGCCTCTTGTCCGGATACCTACCGACTGACACACGACCACAGGCACGTGCGAAATTGGGCAAGCGAGGAAATAAGTCTTTTGACTTTGTCGCGCAAGATTTTTTTTGCGACAGCGACAAATTTCCCTAACGCGCGCTTGCGATCGCGCGTCGTGTTCGCTTCAGCGTGTGGAAGATGAACGGCTGTTAAGAATGACTAACCAAGCGTGTGCGTTTCAGCCTTGTGCCGCAGTGCTTTCTTGAATCGCCGGTGTCACGCGCGACGCGTGAACGGCTCGACGCGCTGAGCGGCGCGGATGAAGGCGATCATGATCAGGACGCCGATGCCGAACAGCACGGCTTGCAGGATGTGTGCGCCGACATCGTTGAGGCCGAACAGGATCGCGAGCGCCCATCCGCCGGCGAACGCCGCTCCGAACACTTCTGCGCCGATCAGGATCGCCGCCGAGATTACGGTGACGACGCTCGGCCAGACGATGGTGCGGTTGCCTGAGGTGGAGGGCTGCATGGTCATGGAATAGGTCCTGTTCAGGGGGCGCAATCTCTCCGAAAAGTGCCCATCTATCAAGCGCAAAAGGCCCAAAATCGCCGTATCACGTGATATAGACTCGCCGCATTTTCAAGACGAAAACGGAACATTCGATGTCAGAACCCAGCGCGCAGGCCGAGGCTCGGAATTTCGCCAATCCACTCCTGAAGGCGTGGCAGACGCCGTTCGAAACGCCGCCCTTCGCCGAGATCCAGCCAGAGCATTTCCTGCCTGCTTTCGAGCAGGCCTTTGCCGATCATTCGGCGGAAATCGCCGCGATCACCCATGATCCGGCGCTGCCCGACTTTGCCAACACCATCACCGCGCTGGAACGCTCCGGCAAGCTGCTGTCGAAGGTTTCGGCCGTGTTCTACGATCTGGTCTCGGCGCATTCGAACCCCGCGATCCTCGAGATCGACAAGGAGGTCTCGCTGCGGATGGCGCGGCACTGGAATCCGATCATGATGAACGCTGTGCTGTTTGGCCGCATCGCCATGCTGCACGAGAAGCGCGCCTCGCTCGGCCTGACCGGCGAGCAGATGCGGCTGCTGGAACGCACCTACACCCGCTTCCGCCGCGCCGGCGCCGGCCTCGACGACGCCGCCAAGGCGCGGATGGCTGAGATCAACGAGCGTGTCGCCCATCTCGGCACCTCCTTCAGTCACCATCTGCTCGGCGACGAGCAGGAGTGGACGCTGGAGCTCGGCGACGGCGACCTCGCCGGCCTCTCGGACACATTTGTGGCGGCCGCCAGGGCTGCGGCAGCGGAGCGCGGCAAGCCCGGCAAGGCGATCGTGACGCTGTCGCGCTCCTCGGTCGAGCCGTTCCTGCAGAGCTCCGTCCGCCGCGACCTGCGCGAGAAGGTCTACAAGGCCTTCGTCGCCCGCGGCGACAACGGCAACGCCAATGACAACAACGAAACGATCGTCGAGATCCTGAAGCTCCGTGAGGAGAGCGCCGGGATTCTGGGCTACCCGACCTACGCCGCCTACCGGCTCGAGGATTCCATGGCCAAGACGCCGGAGGCCGTCCGGGGCCTGCTGGAGCGGGTGTGGAAGCCGGCACGGGAGCGGGCGCTAGCGGACCGCGACGCGCTGCAGGAGCTGATTGCGGAGGAGGGCGGCAATTTCGCCCTCGCGCCGTGGGACTGGCGCTATTACGCCGAGAAGCTCCGGCAGCGGCGGGCCAATTTCGACGATGCCGCGATCAAGCCCTATCTGGTGCTCGACCACATGATCGAGGCTGCCTTCGACTGCGCCACCCGCCTGTTCGGCATCACCTTCGAGGAGCGCAAGGATATCCCGGTTTGGCACCCCGACGTGCGGGTCTGGGAGGTCAAGGACCGCAACGGCCAGCACAAGGCGCTGTTCTACGGCGACTACTTCGCCCGGTCCTCGAAGCGCTCCGGCGCCTGGATGACCTCGCTGCGCGACCAGCAGCGGCTCGACGGCGACGTCGCCCCGCTGGTCATCAACGTCTGCAACTTCGCGAAGGGGGCGGACGGCGCGCCGTCGCTGCTGTCGCCGGACGACGCGCGGACCCTGTTCCACGAGTTCGGCCACGCCCTGCATGGCATGCTCTCGGACGTGACTTATCCCTCGCTGTCGGGAACCTCCGTGTTCACCGATTTCGTCGAGCTGCCCTCGCAGCTCTACGAGCACTGGCAGGAGCGGCCCGAGGTGCTGCAGCGTTTCGCCCGGCACTACCAGACCGGCGAATCGCTGCCCGACGACCTGTTGCAGCGCTTCCTCGCTGCACGCAGGTTCAACCAGGGCTTTGCCACCGTGGAGTTCGTCTCCTCGGCGCTGGTCGACCTCGAATTCCACACCCAGCCGGCCGCGGCGAGCCGCGACGTCCGGGCGTTCGAGAAGCAGGAGCTGGAGAAGATCGGCATGCCCGCCGAAATCTCGCTGCGGCACCGGCCGACCCAGTTCGGCCACATCTTCTCCGGCGACCACTATGCCTCGGGCTATTACAGCTACATGTGGTCGGAGGTGATGGACGCCGACGCGTTCGGCGCCTTCGAGGAAGCCGGCGACATCTTCGATCCCGCCACCGCCAAGCGGCTGCATGACGACATCTATTCGTCGGGCGGCTCGCGCGATCCGGAGGAAGCCTATGTCGCCTTCCGCGGCCGCGAGCCGGAGCCGGACGCACTGCTGCGCCGGCGCGGCCTGCTCGAGACGCCGGAGGCGGCCTGAGATGGCGCCGGTCCTGCGCCGCCTTGCCGGCTGGCTCGTGCTCGTCGGCGCCGTCCTGCTCGGCACGGCCGCCGCGTCTGCTCATCCGCACGTCTGGATCACCGCGAGGAGCGAGCTGATCTATGCCCCCGACGGCACCATCACCGGGGTCCGTCACGCCTGGACCTTCGACGACATGTTCTCGACCTATGCGCTGCAGGGCATCGAGGCCAAGACCAAGGGCAGCTACAGCCGCGAGGAGCTGGCGCCGCTGGCCCAGACCAATGTCGAGTCGCTGAAGGAATACGCCTATTTCACCTTCGCCAAGGCCGACGGCAAGAAGCAGAAATTCACCGAGCCGGTGGACTATTTCCTCGAATACAAGGACACGGCACTGACCCTGCACTTCACGCTGCCGGTGAAGACGCCGTTCAAGGCCCGTCAGCTCGCGCTCGAAGTATTTGATCCGACCTACTTCATCGATTTCCAATATGCCGACAAGGACCCGGTCAAGCTGACCGGCGCATCGGCCGACTGCAAGATGCAGTTCGAGCGGCCGAATGACGGCTCTGCCGCCGCGCAGAAGCTCGGCGAGCAGAATTTCCTGGATGGCAGCAACAGCAATTTCGGCATGATGTTCGCCAACAAGATCGTGGTGGATTGCCCATGACGACAATGCTGTCCCGCATGATGCGTGGCCTCGCCATCTCCGGCGCCGTGCTGGGAGCGGTGGCCTTGCTCGATGGCGCGAGCCACGCCTTGCTGGCGCAGAATCCGTTCGGTGCGCCGCGCGCGGCGGAGCCGCAGGGTGGCCTCGTCGGCTGGCTGTTGGCAAAGCAGTCAGAGTTCTATCGCGAGATGTCTGCCACCATCCGCGCCGCCAAATCCGACGGCTCTGCGATGTGGACGCTGCTGGCGATCTCCTTTGCCTACGGGATCTTCCACGCCGCGGGGCCCGGCCACGGCAAGGCGGTGATCTCGTCCTATCTGGTCGCCAATCGCGAGACCGCGCGCCGCGGCATTGTGCTGTCATTTGCCTCGGCGCTGCTGCAGTCGCTGGTTGCCGTCGTCATTGTCGGGATCTGCGCCTGGCTGCTCAATGCGACGGCCAAGACCATGTGCGGGGCGGAGAAGGCAATCGAGATCGCGAGCTACGCGTTGATCGCCGCTTTTGGCGCCCGGCTGCTGTGGGTCAAGGGCAGGGGCCTGATCCGGGGGCTACAGATGCCGCGCCCGGCGCTGGCGGTGGCTGGTGCCCAGCAGCATGGTTCTGGCGGCCACGAGCATCACCACGCCCACGCGCATCACGATGATCGTCACGGGCACAGCCATGATCACGATCATCACCACGACCACGATCCGCACCACGTCCATGACGAGCATTGCGGCCATTCGCACGGACCGACGCCGGCCGAGCTCGCCGGTCCCGGCGGCTGGCAGCGCGGCCTGAGCGCGATTGTCGCGGTCGGCATCCGGCCATGCTCGGGCGCGATCCTGGTGCTGGTGTTCGCGCTGGCGCAGGGTCTGTTCTGGGCCGGCATCGCGGCGACCTTCGTGATGGGGCTCGGCACCGCGATCACGGTGGCGGCGATCGCCATCGTGGCGGTTTCGGCGCGCGGGGTGGCCGAGAAGCTCAGCGCCGCGCGCGACGGCGGCGGCATGCTGATCATGCGCGGCCTGGAATTCGTCGCCGCCGCGTTCGTGCTGCTGTTCGGCCTGGGCCTGCTGTTCGGCTACGTCGCCGCCGAACGGGCGACGTGCCTCTGAGTCACCTCGCTCCGCTTGCGGGGAGAGGTCGGATCGCGAAGCGATCCGGGTGAGGGGGACTCTCCACGAGTTGCGGACCGTCGCTTTGCGGAGACAGCCCCTCACCCCAGCCCTCTCCCCGTAAGAACGGGGAGAGGGGGAAGAATCCGCATCAGCTCGTCAAATACCCTCTGATCGCCGGCAGGAAGAAGATCGCGATGTTGATCGCGAAACCGATGCTCCACAGGATCGAGCGCAGTGTCGGCCGGTTGCCGATATAGGTGAAGACGTAGGCGATGCGCACGATCAGGAACAGCACCGCCAGCTCGTCGATCAGCCGCAAAGGGCCGAGCCGAAACTCGGCGAGCAGCACCGCGACGGCGAAGAACGGAAAGGCCTCGAGGCCGTTCTGGTGGGCGCCGAGCGCCCGCGACCGGATCGGGTCGCCGTAGAAGTGCGGATCGCGCGGCCGGGAATTGTCGAAACCGCGGAAGCCGATCCATTTCACGGATGCGATCGTCAGGAGCGAGAGCATCAGCGTCCCGAAGACGCACCATTCGGCGACCGTCATGGTTCCTCCCCCAGTTCGGAGCGGAAGGTAGCCAACCCGCGCTCGTCTTGACAAGGTTGGAGCAACGCGCGAAGCCCAAGGTCATCATGAGCACGGTCATTCCGTTCGAAACTGCGAAGCGGGCCGCGGACGCGACGGCTGAGCGCGTCGGCGTGCTGCTGGTCAATCTCGGCACGCCGGATACGGCGGACGCCGCGGGCGTGCGAGTGTACCTGAAGGAATTCCTGTCCGATCCGCGGGTGATCGAGGATCAGGGCCTGCTCTGGAAGCTGATCCTCAACGGCATCATCCTGCGCGTGCGTCCGCGCAGCAAGGCGCGCGACTACCTGAAGATCTGGAATGTCGAAAAGAACGAGTCGCCGCTGAAGACGATCACGCGCTCGCAGGCCGACAAGCTCGCGGCCGATATCGCCGGTCATGGGCACGTCACGGTCGACTGGGCGATGCGCTACGGCAACCCGTCGATGCAGTCGCGCATCGAGGCGCTCGCTGCCCGTGGCTGCAGCCGGCTCCTGGTCGTGCCGCTCTACCCGCAATACTCCGCCGCAACCTCGGCCACGGTCTGCGACGAGGCGTTTCGTGTGCTGGCTGGGATGCGCGCGCAGCCGATCCTGCGGGTGACGCCGCCCTACTACGATGACCCCGCCTATATCGAGGCGCTGGCGCAATCGATCACTGCGCATCTGGCTGACATGCCGTTCCAGCCCGAGATCGTCCTCGCGTCCTTCCACGGCATGCCGAAGGAGTATGTCGAGAAGGGCGATCCCTATCAGGCGCAGTGCATCGCGACGACCGACGCCTTGCGCAAACGCCTCGGGCTCGACGCGTCGAGGCTGATCCTCACCTTCCAGTCGCGTTTCGGCAACGCCGAGTGGCTGCAGCCCTATACCGACAAGACGGTCGAGAAGCTGGCGAAGGATGGCGTGCGGCGGATCGCCGTGGTCACGCCCGGCTTCTCGGCCGACTGCCTGGAGACGCTGGAGGAGATCGCGCAGGAGAACGCCGAGATCTTCCGGCACAATGGCGGCGAACAGTTCGCGGCGATCCCCTGCCTCAACGACAGCGACGGCGGGATGAACGTGATCCGCCAGCTCGTGCTGCGCGAGCTGCAAGGTTGGATTTGATCGTCAACGACTCGATCTGATCGTTAACGATCGATGACGCTGGACACACCGCGTCGGTTCAGCCTTCATGCATCTGGCAGCCCGCAACACCACTCCCTACGTAATGCTCAAAAGAACGGCCGGCTGAACCGGCGTAGCGGTCCTGCCGACCAATGGGCGACCGCGCCCGGCGGGCGGTCCGGCCGGCCCTGGAGGACTTTATGACTGGTTTCGATGTTTTCGCGATCGCGCTTGTTCTTCTTGTCATCGTCACGTTGTTCGCCGGGGTCAAGACCGTCCCACAAGGCTTCGACTGGACCATCGAACGTTTCGGCAAATACACCCGCACGTTGACGCCGGGGCTCAATCTGATCGTGCCGTATTTCGATCGCGTCGGCCGCAAGATCAACATGATGGAGCAGGTGATCGACATCCCCGAGCAGGAGGTGATCACCAAGGACAACGCCACCGTGACGGTGGACGGCGTCGCCTTCTTCCAGGTGTTCGATGCGGCGAAGGCGAGCTACGAGGTCGCCAACCTGACGCAGGCGATCACGGTGCTGACCATGACCAACATCCGTTCGGTGATGGGGTCGATGGATCTCGACCAGGTGCTGTCGCATCGCGACGAGATCAACGAGCGGCTGTTGCGCGTGGTCGACGCCGCGGTGTCGCCCTGGGGCGTCAAGGTCAACCGTATCGAGATCAAGGATATCGTGCCGCCGGCTGATCTCGTCGAGGCGATGGGGCGGCAGATGAAGGCCGAGCGCGTCAAGCGCGCCGACATCCTGCAGGCGGAAGGCCAGCGGCAGTCCGAAATTCTGCGCGCCGAGGGCGCCAAGCAGGGCCAGATCCTGCAGGCCGAGGGCCGCCGCGAAGCCGCCTTCCGCGACGCCGAGGCGCGCGAGCGTCTTGCTGAAGCCGAGGCCAAGGCGACGCAGATGGTCTCGGATTCGATAGCCAAGGGCGACGTCGCTGCACTGAACTATTTCATCGCCGACAAGTACATCAAGGCGTTCGGTCTGCTTGCGGAATCGCCGAACCAGAAGGTGCTGATGCTGCCGATCGAGACGTCGAGCGTGCTGGGCTCGCTTGCCGGCATCGGCGAGATCGCACGCGCCACGTTCGGCGAGAGCGCTGCATCGGCCACCGCGGCGGCGCGCCGCGGTTCGGTGCCACAGGCCGGGCCGACGCCGCCGCCGGTGCCGCCGCAGAGGTGAGGGCGCGATGGCATCGCGCCCGCAATCAGAGAGGTCGTGACAATGGCCGAGATGTTTTCGACGTTGGGCACCTGGAACTGGCTGATCTTCGGCTTCATCCTGATGGCGCTGGAGCTGGCGGCGCCCGGCGTGTTCCTGTTCTGGCTCGGGCTTGCGGCGCTCTTGGTCGGCTTGCTGTCGTTCGCGATCACTCCGTCCTGGCAGACGCAGCTCCTGATGTTCGCGGTGTTCGCCGCCGCCGCCGTGCCGGCGTGGCGGCATTTTGCCAGGAGCGCGACAGCGGCAAGCCAGAGCAACCCGTTCCTCAACCGCCGCAACCAGGCCCTGATCGGCCGCGAATTCACCCTGGAGAAGCCGATCATCGACGGCGCGGGCACGGTGCGGATCGACGATACGGTCTGGCGCATCGCCGGCCCCGACACCCCTGCCGGCAGCCGGGTGAAGGTCATCCGCGCCGACGGCGCCAGCCTGACGGTGGCCGTGGCCTAACCGCTGCGCTGCCTGCTCCAGCGCTCGGCGAAGCGGTTGAGCGGCGCGAAGGTCTCCAACAATTCCCTGCCCAACTCGGTGAGGCGATAGCCGTCATCGGTCAGCTCGACGAAGCCGGCGACGCGCAACTCGGTCAGGCGCGTCTGCAGGATGGTGGGCGAGGCCTCATCGCAGGCGGTGCGCAGCGCGCGCGAGGTCAGCGTGCTCTCCCGCAGCTCCCAGATGATCCGCAACGTCCAGCGGCGGCCCAAAAGGTCGAGCAGCGCCATGATCGGACGTCCGCTGCGCGAGCCGCGGACGCCTGATTTGGCGGACTTGGCCTGCTTCGTCATGAGCACGAATCCCTCTTGCGCGTCGCTACAGATATTGTAGCGTCGTGCTACAATAGATGTAGCGAGGATATCAGTCCATGTTACGCATCGCGCCGCTCGATCCGCCTTACCCGGCGGACGTTCAACCGGATTTCGACCGCATCATGCGCGGCAAGCCGCCGCTCGTGCTGTTCCGTGTCATGGCGGCCCATCCGCGCGCCTGGGAGAAGTTTCGCGGCGGCGGTCTGCTCGACCGCGGGCCGCTGTCCTTGCGGCAACGCGAGATCGTGATCGACCGCACCTGCGCGCTGAACGCCTGTGAATATGAGTGGGGCGTCCACGTCGCAGCGTTCGGCGCCGCCGCCCAGCTTTCGGAGGTGCAGGTCCGCGCCACCGTGGACGGCACGTCCGACGCGGATTGCTGGTCGCCGGCCGAACAGGCGATGTTAGTCGCAGTCGACGCGCTGCATGCGCGCGCGACGTTGAGCGAGGCCGAGTTCGCGGCGCTGAAAGCGCACTACGACGACGATCAGATCTTGGAAATCATCCTGCTGTGCGGCTTCTACCGCACGGTCTCCTATCTCACCAATGCACTGGCGATGCCACTGGAGCCGACCGCGGCGCGGTTTCCGACGTAGCGCGTCGTTGCGCGACCGTAAGGTGGGCAAAGCGACGGCGTGCCCACCATCGCGAGCATGCTACCTGGTGTTGGGCACGGCGCATGCGCGCCTTTGCCCACCCTACACGTCCTTCGCTCGCAATGACGAGGTGAGAGACCGCGTTGGTCTACGCCACGCCAGCGCGCAACAGGTCGTGCAGGTGAATGATGCCGACCGGCTTCTTCGCATCGGTCACGATCAGTGTGGTGATCTTCGACGCGTTGAGCAATTCCAGCGCCTCGCCGGCGAGCGTGTCGCGGCTGATTGTCTTCGGCGTCTTGGTCATCACCTCGTCGACGGTCGCGGTCATCAAATCGGGGCCCATGTGGCGGCGGAGGTCGCCGTCGGTCACGATGCCGATGATGTAACCCTGCGCATCGACGATGCCAACGCAGCCAAAGCCTTTCGAGGTCATTTCGACCAGCGCATCCGACATTTTGGTGCCCTGTGGCTTCAACGGCACCGCATCGCCGGTATGCATCAGGTCGCGCGCATATTTCAGCATCGCGCCGAGCTTGCCGCCGGGATGCAGCACGCTGAAATCGGTCGAGGTGAAGCCGCGGCCTTCGAGCAGCGCGATCGCCAGCGCGTCGCCGAGCGCCAGCATCATTAGCGAGGACGTGGTCGGTGCCAGATTGTGCGGGCAGGCCTCGCGCGCCTTCGGCAGCGTCAGTTGCACGTCGGCGGCCTTGCTCAGGGTTGATTCCTTGTCTGCCGTCATCGCGATCAAGGGAATGCCGAAGCGTGCGGCGTAGGCGATCAGGTTGCGCATCTCCGGCTGCTCGCCGGACCACGACAGCGCCAGGATCACATCATCGGCCGTGATCATGCCGAGGTCGCCGTGGCTCGCTTCGGCGGCGTGCACGAAGAACGCCGGCGTGCCCGTTGAAGCGAAGGTTGCCGCGATCTTGCGTCCGATATGACCCGACTTGCCGAGCCCGGTGACGATCAGCCGCCCCTTCGCGTTGCGGATCAGCTCAGCCGCCGCGGTGAAGCACACGCCGAGGTCGGACTTGAGCGCCGCCGCGATCGCGGCGACGCCGCTCGCCTCGGCATCAAGGGTGCGGAGCGCCGATTGAACGGCGCCGTCATCGGGGCCGGATGATTTGGTCATCAGCGGTTTCGGTTTGGCCATAATGGATTCCAGGGAAAGGCTTTACGCCCGGGCGTCTCCCTTAGCACGGTCCATTCCGCGACGCGACGCGCGGCGCGCGGCCCTCAACGGCTCATTAACCATAATTGTTTTAACTCCATTAACGACGATTTCCGGCAGCAGCCGGAATGCGTTCGTCAAGTGCATGGATTTGTTGAGGTATTTCTGTCGTGGTGCGGAGGCCAGCAAGGGGCCGGGCTGGGCGCGGGCGTCTCGTTCGCATTGCCTTGCCGTGTCTTGCGCTGACTGCGACTGTGGGGTTCGCGGAGGCCCAGACCGTCACGCCCGACCTGTTCAGCCCCACGCGGCAGAGCCAGTTCATCGATCCGAACTCGCCGCTGCGCCCGATCACGGCTGATGCAAGCGATCCGCTCAATGGTGCAGGCTTGCCTGACCGCGATCGCAACCGGCGCACGCCACCACGTGCCGGTACTGCTCAGCTCAGCACCGGCCAGCTCCCGATCTACGGCCTGCCGGCTGCCAACGGCGCCTCGACCTCAGGCTACGATTCGCTCAACCGCAAGCGACAGAGGCCGAAATACTATCCAGGCCAGGCAAGGCCGAAGCCATCGCCGGGCCCCGGCACGCCACCGCCTCCATCGCCGCCGCTCGATGCCGCCGGGCAGTTGCGGCTGTCGATCCCGCCGTCGGCCACGGCCAACAAGCCGCCGGTCCCGCCGGCGATGGCCGGCACCATTCCTGGCCAACCGCCGCGCAGGCGGCTGAGGCTCGACGACGATCCGTTCGGTGCGGTCGGCGACTACGCCGGCTCGTTCCTGATCAAGACCGCCGTCGAGGTCATGGCCGGCTACGATACCAATCCGGGCCGGCTGTATTCGCCGCAGGGACGGGCGTTCTACATGGTCTCGCCGGAATTCCTCGCGGTGTCCGACTGGGAGCGGCATGCTGTCGTAGCGGACCTGCGCGGCTCCTTCACCGGCTACGGCTCTGACCTGACGCCGAACGCCGACGGCACGCCGCTGTCGGCGCCGCTCGACATCGACCGTCCCAATTTCGTCGGCCATGTCGACGGCCGCTTCGACGTCTCGCGAGACACGCACCTCACCGCGCAGGCGCGCCTGCTGGTCTCGACCGACAATCCGGGCAGCCCGAACATCCAGGCCGGCCTTGCCAGATATCCGCTCTACAGCACAGTCGGCGGCACCTTCGGCGTCGACCAGAATTTCAACCGCTTGAATGTCGCCGCCGGCGCCACCATCGACCGCACCGACTACCAGTGGTCCAAGCTCACCGACGGCACCAGCTCGTCGAACGACGATCGCAACTTCACCCAGTATGGCGGCGTCGGCCGCGTCAGCTATGAGCTGACGCCGGCCGTCAAGCCCTTCCTCGAGGTGGAAGGCGACAGCCGCGTCCATGATCTCTATCTCGACCGCGCCGGCTACGCGCGCGATTCGAACGGTGGCTACGCCAAGGCCGGCACGTCGTTCGAGTTCACGCGGCTCCTGTTCGGCGAGGTCTCGATCGGCTACGCGATGCGCGACTATGCCGACACGCGGCTCGGCCGGCTCGAAGGCCTGCTCACGACGGCATCATTGACCTGGACCGCGACGCCGCTGACGACGGCGAAATTCTATTCCGACACCCAGCTCGGCGAGACCACGCTGCCCGGTACGTCGGGCGTGCTGTCGCGCACCTACACCGTCGAGGTCGATCACGACTTCCGCCGCTGGCTCACCGCGATCGGCAAGTTCACCTACGGCACGCTGGAGTACAAGGGCGACAACCGCACCGACTCGATCTACTCGGTGTCGACCGACCTGATCTACAAGATGACCCGCAGCCTCTGGGTCAAGGGCACCGTGCGCCGCGACTGGCTGGACTCCAACCAGCCCGGACAGAGCTCGGCCTCGACGGTTGTGATGCTGGGCGTGCGGGTGCAGAACTAGCGGCGAGGTGTGTCAGACGCATTCAACTAAGATGTCGTGCCCCGCGAAGGCGGGGCACCCAGTACGCCGTGGCCTTTCGTTTACGCCCTGACGTCTCTGGAATACTGGATCGCGCGCCTTCGCGGGCGATGACAGTTGAGCTTGTGGAGAGCAATCCGGCGCAACCGCCGCGGATTACCGCGGCAGGTCCGTCTTCCCCATCAGGAAGGTGTCGATCGAGCGCGCGCAGAGGCGGCCTTCGCGGATCGCCCAGACCACGAGCGACTGGCCGCGGCGCATGTCGCCGGCGGAGAACACCTTGGCTTGCGAGGTCTTGTAGTCCTGCAGGTTGGCACGGACGTTGCCGCGCTGGTCGAGATCGACGCCGAGCGTCTTGAGCAGGCCCTCGTGCACCGGATGCACGAAGCCCATCGCCAGCAGCACGAGCTCGGCTTGAAGCGTGAACTCGGTGCCGGGCAGCGGCTTGAACTTGTCGTCGACCTTGATGCAATGCAGCTTGGTGACCTTGCCGTCGGTGCCTTCGAACTTCTGGGTCAGCACCGCGAATTCGCGCACCGCGCCCTCGGCCTGGCTCGACGACGTGCGCATCTTCAGCGGCCAGTTCGGCCAGGTCACGCCCTTGTTCTCGTGCTCGGGCGGCGCCGGCATGATCTCGAGCTGGGTCACCGACTTGGCGCCTTGCCGGAACGAGGTGCCGATGCAGTCCGAGCCGGTGTCGCCGCCGCCGATCACGACGACATGCTTGCCGCCGGCGAGGATCTCGGCCACGCCATTCAGCGGCTCGCCGGAGACGCGGCGGTTCTGCTGCGGCAGGAAGTCCATCGCGAAGTGGATGCCGGCGAGATCGCGGCCGGGAATCGGCAGGTCGCGCGGGGCTTCCGCGCCGCCGGTCAGCGCCACGGCGTCATATTGCTTGGCGAGCTCCTGCGGATCGATCGCGCCGGGAGCAGAGCCGCCGACCGGATTGCCGTAGTGGAAGGTGACGCCCTCGGCTTCCATCTGCGCCACGCGGCGGTCGATGATGTTCTTTTCCATCTTGAAGTCGGGGATGCCGTAGCGCAGCAGGCCGCCGGCCTTGGCGTACTTCTCGTAGACATGCACCTCGTGGCCGGCGCGCGCGAGCTGTTGCGCGCAAGCGAGGCCTGCGGGGCCGGAGCCGATCACGGCGACCTTCTTGCCGGTCTTGCCGGGTGCGATCTCCGGCTTCAGCCAGCCATTGTCCCAGGCGCGGTCGACGATCGCGCATTCGATGGTCTTGATGGTGACCGGGTTGTCGTCGATGTTGAGCGTGCAGGATGCCTCGCACGGCGCCGGGCAGATGCGCCCGGTGAACTCCGGAAAGTTGTTGGTCGAGTGCAGGTTGCGCGAGGCCTCTTCCCAGTTGCCCTGATAGACGAGGTCGTTGAAGTCGGGGATCTGGTTGTTGACCGGACAGCCCGGGGTGCCCGGCTCGGCGGAGCCGGTGCCGTGGCAGTAGGGGATGCCGCAGTTCATGCAGCGCGCGGCCTGGTCGCGCGTGTCCTTCTCGCTCAGGGGAATGACGAACTCGCTAAAGTTCTTCAATCGCTCGGCGACCGGCGTGTACTTGCGCTCGTTACGGTCGATCTCGAGAAAACCTGTAATCTTGCCCATTAAACCCGATGCCCCTGCATCATGTGTCTGTTTTCTTCGACCCTCATCCTGAGGAGCGGCGCGTGCGCCGCGTCTCGAAGGATGGAGGCCCGTGTCGCGGCCTCATGGTTCGAGACGGCGCTTCGCGCCTCCTCACCATGAGGGTCTCTAAGGCCTACGCTCCGATCGCGATTTTCGGCTCGGCGTCGGCGTTCGCCTTCATTTCCTTCAGCGCGCGGCGGTACTCCACCGGCATCACCTTGCGGAATTTCGGCAGCCACGTCGTCCAGTTCGCGAGGATCTCGGCGGCCTTCTTCGAGCCGGTCAGCTTGGCGTGACGCGTGATCAGGACGTGCAGCCGCTCGACGTCGGAGTCGAGCAGGTTCTGGAACACGTCGACCCGGCCATGCGCCTCGAGATCGCCGGAGTGATGGTAGGTGCCGGCGTTGATCATCTCCTCCGACAGCACCGGCTCGAGCTCGACCATCGCGAGATTGCAGAGCTTGGCGAAGTCGCCGGCCTCGTCCAGCACATAGGCGATGCCGCCGGACATGCCGGCCGCGAAGTTGCGTCCGGTCTTGCCGAGCACGACCACGATGCCGCCGGTCATGTATTCGCAGCAATGGTCGCCGGAGCCTTCGACCACCGCGACCGCGCCGGAGTTGCGCACCGCGAAGCGTTCGCCAGCGATGCCGCGGAAGTAGCACTCGCCCTCGATCGCGCCATACATCACGGTGTTGCCGACGATGATCGACTCCTCCGGAACGATGCCGGAGCCCTTCGGCGGCTTGATGATGATGCGGCCGCCGGAAAGGCCCTTGCCGACATAGTCGTTGCCCTCACCCTCGAGCTCGAAGGTGACGCCCTTGGCGAGCCACGCGCCGAACGCCTGTCCCGCCGTGCCCTTCAGAGCGACGTGGATGGTGTCGAGCGGAAGGCCCTCATGGCCGTAGATCTTGGCCACCGCGCCCGACAGCATCGCGCCGGCGGAACGGTCGGTGTTGTTGATCTCTTCCTCGATCCTGACCGGCGCGCCGCGATCGAGCGCGGCCTGGGCCTTCTCGATCAGCCGGCGGTCGAGCACGGCTTCCAGATGATGGTTCTGCACTTCCGAGTGATAGATGGTCTGGCCCTTCTCCTCCGGTTGCCGCACGAACAGCTTGGAGAAATCGAGGCCCTTGGCCTTCCAGTGCGAGACCAGCGCGGTCTGATCCAGCATCTGGACCTGGCCGACCATCTCGTCGAACTTGCGGTAGCCAAGCTGCGCCATGATCTCGCGCACTTCCTCGGCGACGAAGAAGAAGTAGTTGATGACGTGCTCGGGCTGGCCGGTGAAGCGCTTGCGCAGCACCGGATCCTGGGTCGCGACGCCGACCGGGCAGGTGTTGAGATGGCACTTGCGCATCATGATGCAGCCGGCCGCGATCAGCGGTGCGGTTGCGAAGCCGAACTCGTCGGCGCCGAGCAGCGCGCCGATCACGACGTCACGGCCGGTGCGGAAGCCGCCGTCGACCTGCACCGCGATGCGGCTGCGCAGCCGCTGGCGCACCAGGGTCTGGTGGGTTTCGGCAAGGCCGATCTCCCACGGCGAACCGGCATGCTTGATCGAGGTCAGCGGCGAGGCGCCGGTGCCGCCCTCGAAGCCCGCGATCGTCACATGGTCGGCACGCGCCTTGGCGACCCCGGCGGCAACCGTGCCGACGCCGACCTCGGAGACGAGCTTGACCGAGACCTGACCGTCCGGATTGACGTTCTTCAGGTCGTAGATCAGTTGGGCGAGGTCCTCGATCGAGTAGATGTCGTGATGCGGCGGCGGCGAGATCAGGCCGACGCCCGGCGTCGAATGCCGGACTTTGGCGATCGTCGCGTCGACCTTGTGGCCGGGCAACTGGCCGCCTTCGCCGGGCTTGGCGCCCTGCGCCATCTTGATCTGCATCATGTCGGAGTTGACGAGATACTCCGTGGTCACGCCGAACCGGCCCGAGGCGACCTGCTTGATCGCCGAGCGCATCGAATCCCCGTTCGGCAGCGGCTTGAAGCGATCGGCTTCCTCGCCGCCTTCGCCGGTGTTCGACTTGCCGCCGATCCGGTTCATGGCGATCGCCAGCGTGGTGTGCGCCTCGCGCGAGATCGAGCCGAACGACATCGCACCGGTCGAGAAGCGCTTGACGATCTCCTTGGCCGGTTCGACCTCGTCGAGCTTGACCGGCTTGCGCTTGTCGTCCTCGGCGGTCTTGATCCGGAACAGGCCGCGCAACGTCAACAGCCGCTCGGACTGCTCGTTGAGGATCTTGGCAAAGGCCCGGTAGCGATCCTGCGAGTTGCCGCGGACGGCATGCTGCAGCGTCGAGACCGATTCCGCGGTCCAGGCGTGGTCCTCGCCGCGGGTGCGGAAGGCATATTCGCCGCCGACGTCGAGCGCGCTCTTGTAGACCTGCGCGTCACCGAACGCGTCGGTGTGACGCCGCACGGTCTCCTCGGCGATTTCGGCGAGGCCGACGCCCTCGATACGGGTGTGGGTGCCGGCAAAGTACTTGGCGACGAAATCGGCCTTCAGGCCGACCGCGTCGAAGATCTGCGCGCCGCAATAGGACTGGTAGGTCGAGATGCCCATCTTGGACATCACCTTGAGCAGGCCCTTGCCGATCGACTTGATGTAGCGCTTGACGATCTCGTAGTCGTCGAGCCCGCCGGGCAGCTTGTCCTTCATCGCGAGGATGGTTTCGAACGCGAGATAGGGATTGATCGCCTCGGCACCGTAGCCTGCGAGACAGGCGAAGTGATGCACCTCGCGTGGCTCGCCGGATTCGACCACGAGGCCGACCGAGGTGCGCAGGCCGGTGCGGATCAGATGATGATGCACGGCGGCGCAGGCGAGCAGCGACGGGATCGGAATCCGGTCGGTGCCGGTCATGCGGTCGGACAGGATGATGATGTTGATGCCCTCGCGCACCGCGCCCTCGGCGCGTGCGCAGAGCTCGTCGAGCACCTGCTCCATGCCCGCCGCGCCAAAGCCGGCGTGGAAGGTGGTGTCGAGCGTGCGTGACTTGAAGTGGGTCTCGGCGACGTCGGAGATCGAGCGGATCTTCTCGAGGTCGGCGTCCGTGAGGATCGGCTGGCGCACTTCGAGGCGCTTGGTCGAGGCCAGTCCTTGCAGGTCGAACAGGTTCGGCCGCGGCCCGATGATCGAGACGAGACTCATCACCAGCTCCTCGCGGATCGGATCGATCGGCGGGTTGGTGACCTGCGCGAAGTTCTGCTTGAAATAGGTGAAGAGCTGCTTCGGCCGATCAGACAGCGCCGAGATCGGCGTGTCGTTGCCCATCGAGCCCGCGGCTTCCTCCCCGATGGCCGCCATCGGCGTCATCAGGATGGTGATGTCCTCCTGGCTGTAGCCGAACGCCTGCTGCCGGTCGAGCAATGGCAGGTTCGAGCGCACGCCCTTGGTCCGCGCATCCGGCAGCTCCTCGAGCTGCATCTGGGTGCGCTGCAGCCAGTCGCTGTAGGGGTGGCTCTTGGCGAGGTCGGCCTTGATCTCGTCGTCTGGAATCAGGCGGCCCTGCTCGAGGTCGACGAGCAGCATCTTGCCGGGTTGCAGCCGCCACTTGGTGACGATCTGCTCCTCCGGAATGGTCAGCACGCCCATCTCGGACGCCATCACGATGCGGTCGTCCTTGGTCACGAGATAGCGCGCCGGGCGCAGGCCGTTGCGATCGAGCGTGGCGCCGATCTTGCGGCCGTCGGTGAAGGCGATCGCGGCCGGTCCGTCCCACGGCTCCATCAGCGCGGCGTGATATTCGTAGAAGGCGCGGCGCTGCTCATCCATCAAGGGATTGCCGGCCCAGGCTTCCGGAATCATCATCATCACCGCGTGCGGCAGCGAGTAACCGCCCTGCACGAGGAATTCGAGCGCGTTGTCAAAGCAGGCGGTGTCGCTCTGGCCTTCGTAGGAGATCGGCCACAGACGGCTGATATCCTTGCCGTAGAGCTCCGAATGCACGGAGGCCTGCCGCGCCGCCATCCAGTTGACGTTGCCGCGCAGCGTGTTGATCTCGCCGTTATGGGCGATCATCCGGTAGGGATGCGCCAGCGACCAGGTCGGGAAGGTGTTGGTCGAGAAGCGCTGATGCACCAGCGCGAGCGCGCTCTCGAAGTCCGCCTCGTGCAGATCGGGATAGTACTTGCCGAGCTGGTCGGCGAGGAACATGCCCTTGTAGATCACGGTGCGGCACGACATCGAGCACACGTAGTAGCCGGACATGCCGCGGTCGCGGCGCTGGTAGATCGCCTGCGAGATCGACTTGCGCAGGATGTAGAGCCGGCGCTCGAAGTCGTCGTCGCTGCTCGCGGCGCCGTTGCGGCCGATGAAGACCTGCATGTGGTAGGGTTCGGTCGGCTTCACGGTGACGCCGAGCGAGGAATTGTCTGATGGCACGTCGCGCCAGCCGAGCAGCTTGAAGCCCTCGTTCTTGATCTCGTCGGCGATGATGCTCTTGATCACGTTCCGCCACGCCGAATCGCGCGGCATGAACAGCGCGCCGATGGCGTAATCACCGGGCTTCGGCAGCTTGAAGCCGAGCTCGGCGGCCTTGCGCGCGAAGAAAGCGTGCGGGATCTGCACCAGGATGCCGGCACCGTCACCGGCGCGCGGGTCGGCGCCGACGGCGCCGCGGTGCTCGAGATTGCAGAGGATGCTCAGCGCGTCGGAGACGATCTGGTGCGACTTCTGGCCCTTGATGTTGGCGATGAAGCCGACGCCGCAAGAGTCCTTTTCCAGGCTCGGGTCGAACAGGCCTTCGGCTTTCGGGCGCCAGGTATGGAGCTCTAGCGGATGGAGTTCACGGGCGGGCCCGGCGGCTTTCGAGTCCGCGGTCGCCGACAGCGTTCCTGCCACGATGGTTTCGCGCTCGAATTCCGACCCGCTCATGTGTCCTCTCCCTTTCGTAAAGGGGCCTCACTGTCATTGGCGCACCTTGGGCGTTGCGGCACCCACCGGGGCCACCGCTCGTCCGCCGCGAGCCGCAATTTCTTTAATTCAGGCGAGGGGCGTTCAACGTCCCTGAGGAACGGCCCTGCCTGCAGCATTCTCGGAGCCCGGGGCGCCGAGGTTCCGTAGCAATCCCTATGCCGGGATGGCCCCGAAATTGAGACAGCTTTGCTGTCCTAACTCCGACCTTGCCAAATTTTTGTCTATCACACAAGCGCGCGAAAGTCCTCGCCCGCATGCTCGAATCGGACGTCTCGGCAGGCGCGAACCGCCCCTGATTTGAAGCAAACGCGCCGTGATGTGGCCCAGGGACCGACCAAGGACTGCCGGAATTCATCATGAAATTTCGAGCAGGGCAACCGGCAAGAGAGCGCGAACGCTCCACAGGCGGGGGCAGACAGGAGCTACGGCGATGAAGTTGTACACAGGTTGGATTGCGGCAGCCGGTCTGGCGCTCAGCGCCGCTTCGGCGCAGGCGCAGTTGCTGACCCCCGCTCGGTTCGGCAGTCCGTCCCTGGTCAGGGTCTCCGATCTGGACGGGCCCTATGCTGCCGTGCCGCCGCCGGACATCCCGCCGCCGCCCCGCTATGGCCGGGTTCCGACCCTGCTCCCGCCGATGGAGGTCTACACGGTGCTGCGCGAGAACGGGTACCTGCCGCTCGGCGCTCCGCGGCAGCGCGGCTTCGTCTACACCATCTCGGTGATCGACCGCGACGGCGCGGACGGACGGCTGGTGATCGATGCCCGCAACGGCCGGATCGTCAGCTTTACGCCGGCCGATCGGGTGGACGACGATTACGACAACGAGCCGACCGCGGCCTACGGGCCGATCGGCCCGATGCTGCGCCCGATCCAGGCCCGGGTGCCGCGGCCGCCGCTACCGATCCCGCATGTTGCGCGCCGCGCGGTGCCGAAGCGGAGCCCGCTCGCAGCCAAGCCCGCGCCGGCGCCAGCTCCGGCCCAGGCCGCCGTTGCGCCATCTGCTCGTGCGCAGGCGGCGGCACCCGCGCCGGCCCCTCAGGCTGTTGCCGCCGCGCCAAAACCCGCGGAAGCCCAGGCTGCTGCACCCGAGGCTGCGCCTGCGCAGGCCGCGCCGCCGACGATCGGCCAGGCCGCCCCGCCCGCAGCGGCGGCCGCGCCCGCGATCCTGCCGACGCAGGAGATGCCGAAGGTGCAAGGGTTTGAATAGAATGCGAAGCCCCGATGGAGCGGAGAGACTGGGCAAGAATTGTATTGTGCGCTGACGAGATCGTGGAAGCGAAATCCGGCAGCATCCTAACCTCCCCTTGAAAAGGGGAGGTCGCTGTGCTCGCCAGAGCAAAGCGGGTGGGGATCAACTCTTTCCATGACCAGCGTCGCGTGCGGCTGACCTCCATCCCGACCTTCTCCCTTTCGGGGGGAAGGAGAAGAGAGCGTGCGTACTCCGGATGGAGCCAACAAAAAACGCCCCGGTGTCCCGGGGCGTTTTCGCGTGCGGCCAATATCTGCCGACGCTGCAGGTTGATTAGGCGGCGACCTTGTCAGCCGAGCCGTCGACGACCTGCGGGGCCTTCTCGCCGCCGCCGATCGGAATGCTGCGGGGCTTCTTGGCCTCGGGGATCTCGCGGACGAGATCGACGTGGAGCAGGCCGTTCTCGAGCGAAGCGTTCTTCACCTGCACGAAGTCGGCAAGCTGGAAGACGCGCTCGAAGGCGCGCGAGGCGATGCCGCGATAGAGCACTTCCGAGTTGTTGCCGGAGTTCTCGTTGGCGGTTTTCTCGCCCTTGATCGTCAGCGTGTTTTCCTTCGCGACGATCGAGAGCTCGGCCTGCGAGAAGCCGGAGACCGCAACGCTGATCCGGTAGGCGTTCTCGCCGGTGCGCTCGATGTTGTAGGGGGGATAGCCGGGGCTGCCGTCCGAGGTCACCTGGTCGAGCAGGTTGAAGAGGCGGTCGAAGCCGACGGTGGAACGATAGAACGGGGTGAGATCATAGCTACGCATAGGGTAGTCCTCCATTGAGCGACTGCTTCAGTTACCCGCCCGCCATCGGGCCGGGCTTAGATGTGTGCAGCCTGATGTTCCGGTTCCGAAACACTGGTAGCGGCCTGCACTTGAGTGATATGGGAGGGGCTATGTCGCATTCAAGAGGCGGAAAGCGCGTCGCTTTTTGGCGCCAGCGCCCTTGATCCCCGCCTCTCCATCTTGCCGGTTCCTGCATGACACTGGTCTCGATTCCCGCCAATCCGGTTCCGGAAGACGTCGTCAGCGGCATGATCAAGACCCCGGACGGAGCGGAGTTGCGCTTCGCGCGCTGGGCGCCGCCGCCCGGCCGCAAGGGTACGGTCTGCGTGTTCACCGGGCGCGGCGAGATGATCGAAAAGTATTTCGAAACCGTGCGCGACTTGCGCGACCGTGGTTTTGCGGTGGCGATGATCGACTGGCGCGGGCAGGGCCACTCGTCGCGGCGGCTGCGCGATCGGCGCAAGGGCTATGTGCGCGATTTCGCCGACTACGAGATCGACGTCGAGGCTTTCGTGCAGCAGGTGGTGTTGCCGGATTGTCCGCCGCCCTATTTCGCGCTGGCGCATTCGATGGGCGGAGCGGTGATGTTGCGGCTCGCGCATGCGGGCAAGCGCTGGTTCGACCGCATGGTGCTCTCGGCTCCGATGATCGATCTGCCGGGCCGCCGCGTGTCCTTCTTCCCGAGCGCGCTGTTGCGGCTGATGCGATGGACCGGGCAGGGCGGCAATTATGTTCCGGGCGGCAGCGACAAGCTCGTCGGCCTGTCCGAGTTCGCCGGCAATCCCCTGACCAGCGATCCCGTGCGCTACGCCCGCAACGCAGCGATCCTGGAGGAAGACGCGACGCTCGGCATCGCGGCGCCGACGGTCGCCTGGGCCGACACCGCATTCACCGCGATGCGCACCTTCCGCGGCCTGTCCTATCCGTCGGACATCCGCCAGCCGATCCTGATGATCGCGGCGAGCAATGACGAGGTGGTGTCGACGCCGGCGATCGAGGAGTTCGCCTATCATCTGCGCGCCGGCTCGCATCTCGTGATCGCCGGCTGCAAGCACGAGATCCTGCAGGAGCAGGATCGCTACCGCGCGCAATTCTGGGCGGCGTTCGACGCCTTCGTGCCGGGCACGCCGCTGTTCAAGTGAGCGGCCAGAAGATCGATCTTGCGAAGTCGACGGCTCAGCGATTGAGCAGCGCGACGATCCGGTCAGGAAAGCGGCGCTCGACAAACAATGTCCTGACCTCGGCGACGCTGAGATAGCGATCACGGCCTTCACCCTTGCCCATGATGTCGAGCAGCACCGGCCACTCGCCGAGCATCAGCAGCGGGTAATAGCAGCGCCGGATTGCGTAGAACCGGGAATGCTCATCCTTGGCGCGCTGGAAATTGGCGGCCATGAAAGCCTTGATGTCGGACGCCGACAGCCCGCGTTCGACGCTTCCGTCGGGGCTCTTGTAGTCCTTGCCGAACGTGGCGAGGCGCGTGATCTCGTCCTCATGCACCACGGCGTGCTGGTCGAGGATGCGCGAGCCGGCGCCGTGCTTGTCGAGCGGGCCGTTGCGCAACTCGTCGAGGATGGCGCCCTTGATCAGGCTGCGCAGTTGGCTCAACGGACCGAGTCCGTTTGCGATCTGCGCGACCAGGAAGATCTGCACACCCGCGATCAGCGCCGGCAGGCCGGTCTTGCCGGTGGTGCGATCGATCGTCCGGGTCAACTTGGGCAGCGGCACGACATGGCCGCCGACATGGTTGCCGGCGACCAGCGCGCGCAGGAACGGGCAGGGATTATCGGGTGAAACCTGCGGGGCGGGCGCCTCGCGCGCGGCCAGATCGGGCATGAAACCACATCCTGAAACGTCTTCAGTCCAAAAACCACCAGTTGTCAAGCGATGAATTGGCTCAGGAATCTGCGGCGAATTTTGACGCAGATGCAACCAAGGCGAGCTTGCCGAAGGGCACGCCGGCTTTCAAGAGCCCCTCGCGATAATGGGCGATATCCGCCGGGTTCTTCCAGTGGAAATTGCGCAAGTGCCGTTCGACCGTCAGCTTCGGATAATTGCCCAGCAACGCCTGGGCCGCCTCTTTGGCCTCGCTCGAACGTCCGAGTTGAGCCAGCGCTGCGGCGCGTATTGCGAGCCCCTGCAGGTGGTTCGGGTTGAGATAGAGCGCCTCGCGCGACCACGACAGCGATGCGTCATATTGTCCGAGCAGGTAATGGCTGAACGCGTTCAGCGCCGCCCATTGATAGCGCGGGTCGCTGTTGCCGCGCTGGACTGCCGCCGAAAACAACTCGACCGCCCTGCGATGGTCGCCGATCACCATGTGGCAGATCCCGAGCACGCCGCGCGCGCCCATGTCGTAGGGATTGAGCTCGATTGCCCGCTTGATCGCGTCCATCGCAGCTTCGTAATGGCCCTGCATGGCGTGCAGATAGGCCAGCAGCGAAAACGCAAACGACGAACGTGGGTCGAGCCGGACGCTGCTCTCGGCCAGGCTGACCGATGATGCCCACAGCTCGCGCGTGCTTTGAATCCAGCCGAACTGGACGCCCTGGATCTGGATCAGCGCGAGATAGGCGCGCGCGATCGAAAGGCCGGGATCGAGCTCGATCGCTTCCCTGAACAGGGCGATTGCGGTTTCGAAATCATCCTTGGTCTGGTGATAGTAGTGCGACAGGCCCTTGAGGAATCGATCCCACGCCGTCAACTCGGAATTCGGCGAGCGTGCCGGCGCGGAGGCTTCGGCGCGATAGATTTCCTGCGCGACCGCGGCGGAGAGGTTGGCCGTGATCTCGTCCTGCATCGCGAACAGGTCGCCCATGTCGCGGTCGTAGCGCCCGGTCCATAGCTGCTCGCCCTTCTCCGGCGCGATCAATTCGGCGGTGACGCGGATCTTGTTGCCGGCGCGCCGCACCGAGCCCTGGATCAGATAGGTCGCGTCGATCTCGCGCGCGATCAGGCGGGTGCTGACGTTCTTGCCCTTGTAGGCGAAGGTCGAGTTCCGGCTCAGCACGCGATAGAAGGATTGCAGCGACAGCGCGTGGATCAGATCCTCGGTCAGGCCGTCGGAGAAATATTCGTCGGCGCTGCCGCTGAGATTGTCGAATGGCAGCACGCCGACGATCGCGGTCCGGTACTGGCCCGGCAGGTGCGGCCCCTCCTGTGGGGGCATCTCCTGGACTTCCGATCCGGCCGGCGACCAGGTCCAGACATTGATCGGCTCGACGATGTTCTTGAAGCGGTGCGGGCCGGCGTCGATCAGGGTGACGGCAAGCCGCCGCCCCGCCTCGGTGCGGGCCTTCTCCGACACCGCGATGCCGCCGGGGGCCGCGACCGTCTCGAGGCGGACAGCGATGTTGACGTCGTCGCCGAACACCTCGTCCTCGTCGGCCATGACGTCGCCCATATGGACGCCCATCCGGAAATGCATGGCGCGATCGGCCGGCAGGTGCTCGTTGCGTTCGGCCATCAGGGTCTGCATCGCGACCGCGGCCTCGATGGCGCCAATGATGCTCGGAAATTCCAGCAGGAAACCGTCGCCCGTATTTTTGACGATCCGGCCGCCATGGTTGAGGATGATGGGATAGATCGCGCTGCGATGGGCCTTGAACGAGGCGTGCGTGCCCGCCTCGTCGGCACCCATCATGCGGGAATAACCGGCGATATCAGCGCAAAGAATGGCAGCGAGCCGTCTCTCCATGTCTCCTATGCCCTGGATGGCCACTCAGCCGACGTGACCGAATCCAATACTTACAAGACATGCCGGGCCTGGCGGAAGTTCGGTTTGCAGGCAGCTATAATGCATTGTAGCAGAAATGGCATGCTCCGAACGGACGCGACGGTCCAGTTCTCTACCGAATTCATGTGTCGTTCGGATGGCGCGATCCTTTCCGCCTTCTTACCGCCATAGGGTTAGTCTCGCTGAGATGCTCGGAATTCACGAACTCTGGCTGTTTATTTTCTCCGGCCTGGTGCTCAACATCACCCCGGGGCCGGATACCGCCTACATTATCGGCCGTAGCATCCAGCTCGGATGGCGCGGCGGGGCCGCTGCCGCGATCGGCATTAGTTGCGGCTGCCTGGTTCACGTGCTGGGCGCGGCGATCGGATTATCGGCGCTGCTGATGGCGTCCTCGGCCGCCTTCCTGGTCGTGAAGCTGGTCGGTGCGGCCTATCTGGTGCTGACCGGCCTGCAAATGCTGCTGTCCCGCGCCAAGCCGATCGCGGAGATCACGGCGCCGGGCGGCGAGACCTCGATCTCCCGGGTGTTCTGGCAGGGAGCGCTGACCAACATTCTCAACCCCAAGGTGGCGCTGTTCTTCCTGGCCTTCCTGCCGCAATTCGTGGCGGCGGACTCGCAGCACAAGCCGCTCGCCTTCCTGGTGCTGGGGCTGATCTTCATCGTCAACGGCACGCTGTGGTGCCTCGGCGTCGCGGCGTTTGCATCGCGAGCCGCCGGTCGTATCCGGCAATCCGCTGGCGTCATTGCCTGGATCAACCGTTCGCTCGGCGGCCTTTTCATCTATCTGGGCTTCCGCGTCGCCATGCTGGAAGCGCGCTAGCACGGCGTTCGGCTCGTCCGAAGAGAAGGCGCAGTTAGCCGTGCAGCTTCAGCAGCGCGCTGCCGGCGAGATAGATGCCGAGCAGGATCATCGAGATCAGGAACCAGCGGCGGAATACGTCCGGCTCCATCCGGGAGCGGACGGCCTGGCCGATGAACATCCCGACAAAGGATGCGGCCATGGCCACCGCGCCGGGCAGTGCAGTGGCCGCGGTCAACAGGCCCGCGGCGGTGAGGTTGAAGGCCAACGCAACAGTTGCGGTGGTGAAAAAGACGCCGAGCGCCTGCACCAACTCGTCTCTCTCCATCCCGATCGCCTGCATGAACGGCATCGAGGGAATGACCTGGACGCCCGTTGCGGCCGAGATCAATCCGGTCATGACGCCGACAATGCCGCCGATCCATTTCTCGTCACGCCGCGCAACCTTGAAGCGGAACTTGCTCAGGCCGACGATCGCGTAGATCACCAGCAGCAATCCGAGGATGACCGTGCCATAGGCCGCATAAGGTCCGGTGAGGAGCCCGGCATTGAGCCGGATGCCGACCACCGTGCCGACCATCAGCGGCCACAGCCGCTTGAGGATGTCGCGGAGATAGGGACCGACAAAGGTCTGCCAGATGTTGGTGACGATCGCCGGCACGATCACGATCGCGATCGCCTGGCCCGGCGGCATCGTCACCGCGAGCAGCCCCATCGCAACCGTCGGCAGGCCGAGGCCGAGCGTGCCCTTGACGAAGCCCGCAAGCAGGAAGGCGAAGGCGATGAAGATCAGGAGATGGTCGAGCATGGCGGGACATTGACCGACGGGACCGATCGGCACAATCTGGAGGTTACGGAGTTAGCCTTCGGATGGCCCGAAGGACGGGCGGGAAACGTCATGCGCTTCGACCTGATCGACTTGCAATTGTTCATCGCCGTGGCCGATGCGCGCAGCATCACGCAGGGCGCGACGCGCGCCAACCTTGCGCTGGCCTCGGCCAGCGAACGGATCAAGGGCCTGGAGCAAGCGTTGGGTGTCGCGCTGCTCAAGCGCGGCCGCCGCGGCGTCGAGCTGACCGCGGCCGGCGAGAGCCTGCTCGACCATGCCCGCATCGTGATTCACAATGTCGAGGCGTTGCAGGGTGATCTCGCCGCCTATGCCAGCGGTATCCGTGCCAGCGTGCTGCTGCTCGCCAACACCTCGGGGCTGTCGGAGCATCTGCCGCGGGCGCTGGCCCACTTCCTGCACGAACATCCCGACATCAATGTCGATGTCGAGGAGCGCGAGAGCACCGATATCGCGACCGCGATCGCGAGCGGCGCCGCCGATCTCGGCTTTGCCGCCGAACATGCCCTGCCCGACAGCGTCGAGCGCTTTTTGTTCAGCGAGGACCGGCTGATGCTGGTGGCCGCGCGGCGCAGCGATCTCGGCAACCGCCGCCAGATCGATTTCCACGAGGTGGTCGATCGCGACTTCGTCGGCCTGACGGCAACGACCGCCCTGCAATTGCACGTGTCCAAGCATGCCGCGAAGCTCGGCGCACGGCTGCGCTTCCGCGCCCGGCTGCGCGATTTCGACGCCATCTGCCAGATGGTGGCCGCCGACGTCGGCGTCGCCGTGGTTCCGGAAACCGCCGCGCGGCGCTGCGCGGCGGCGATGCCGATCGTCACCATCCGGATTCGCGACGCCTGGGCCAACCGCCGGCTGACGATCTGCGCGCGCAGCTTCAGGGCGTTGCCGCGGCCGGCCAAGCAGCTCGTGGACTATCTGCGGGCCGAAGTGCAACGCTGACCGAGCGGAGAGATCATGATGCTCAAGGTTTGGGGACGGCGCAGCTCGTTCAACGTCCAGAAGGTGATGTGGCTGGTCGGCGAGCTCGATCTGGCGCATGAGCACATTGATGCCGGCGGCTCGTTTGGCGGGCTCGATGCGCCGGCGTTCCTCGCGATGAACCCGCACGGCCGCGTGCCCGTGATCAGGGACAACGAGGCGATCGTCTGGGAATCCCACGCCATCCTGCGTTACCTCGGCGCCCGTCACGGTGCCGAGCGCTTCTGGTCCGACGAACCCGCGGACCGCGCGCAGGTCGACGGCTGGATGGACTGGTCGCAGACGGCGCTGCAGCCGGATTTTCTCGGCGGCGTGTTCTGGGGTTTCTTCCGCACGCCCGAGGATCAACGCGACTGGCCGGCGATCCGCGCCGCGCTGGCGCGCTGCGAACGGCACTTTGCCAAGCTCGAGCGCCTCGTTGCGGACCGGCCATTCCTGCTCGGCGACACGCTGTCGCTCGCAGACATCACGGCCGGCACGTCGCTCTACCGCTACTTCGAGCTGGAGATTCCGCGGCCGTCGCTGGCGGCGGTCGAGGGGTGGTATCGCCGGCTGCAGCAGCGTCCGGCCTTTCGCACCCACGTCATGATTCCGTTCGAGGAGTTGCGCGGCCGGCTCGACTATTAGCTACTCGATGGGCGCAGATCGGCGGCGTCGCAACTCAAGACCTCAGGCGTTGAGCACTTTCATCGCCGCTTCGTGCACGCGCGGGTCGCCGGCAGCGATGATGCGGCCGCCGGCCTGCGCGGGCTTGCCTTCCCAGGTGGTGACGATGCCGCCGGCGCCGGTGACGATCGGGATCAGTCCGGCGATGTCGTAGGGCTTCAGCTCGGTCTCGACCACGAGGTCGAGATGGCCGGCAGCGAGCATGCAATAGGAGTAGCAGTCGCCGCCATAGCGCGTCAGCCGCGCCATCGCCTCGATGCGGCCGAAGCGGGCGCGGTCGGCCTCGTTCATCAGCAGCGGGCTCGTGGTGTAGGCGGTCGCCTCCTTCAGCGAGGCGCAGCGCCGCACCGAGAGCCTTCGTTCGCCCGACGGGCCGGAATAGTGCGCCGAGCCGTTGTCGCCGGAGAAGCGCTCGCCGATATAGGGCTGGTGCATCATCCCGAACACCGGCATACCTTTGTGTAGCAGCGCGATCAGCGTGCCCCAGATCGGAAAGCCTGCGATGAAGGATTTGGTGCCGTCGATCGGGTCGAGCACCCAGACGTAATCGGCGTCCTCGCGCTCGTTGCCGAATTCCTCACCGACGATGCCGTGCTGGGGGAAATTGGACTTGATCAGCCGCCGCATCACGGCCTCCGCGGCGCGGTCGGCTTCGGTGACGGGATCGAAATCGCTGGCGCTCTTGTTGTCGATCGAGAGCGACGTCCGGAAGAACGGCAGGATGGTTTCGCCGGATGCGGTCGCGAGGCGCCCGATGAAGGCTGTAAAGTCGATGACCGTCACGGCAGGTCCTTGGCAAAGCGCATGGCGCGGGTGGAAATCGATGCTGGTCTTGCCTAGCTCAATCCAGCGTGGCGCGCACGATTAACGGAGCGTTATTCCCATCCTGATCGCGGGTTCCGGACTTTCGAATCGGCTTCACTTTCGAAAGCTATCCGGCCCGAACGCTGATCACGAAGTTGCGAGTTCTGGTATACAAGCTATGCGCGGAACGCTGAACAGAAAGATCGATCTTTAGCAAGTTATTGACTTGCAATAGCTAAATGCTCTGAACGGTGGCTGTTGCATATTCGCCATCCTCCGCTGGATAGCGCAGGAAATGTTTCGAAAAGTCTTGCGTTTTGTGCAGCGCGGCCGCATATTGTTGCGGTGCGGTAGCGCCTCGCGCTATCGCTGCCCTCCTTGGGCGTTTCCTCCCTAGACTTGGGCCGCTTGTTCATTCAAGCGGCCCTTTTTTCTTGTCCAGCGCCTTTTCCGCTGATCCCAGGCCAGCACTGCGAAGATTCATTTCGCCACAGGCGACCGCCGGCAGATGGATTCTTGGTTCAGGACTTCGCCGTGCGAGTGACGAAAGGATGATGTCATCCTACTCGGCGGCGGCCTGGAATGGTCCGAGATCGCTGAACGGGATCTTGGCAAGCGCGTCGGCGAGTGTCGCGAAGTCTGCCGCCACCTGGGCGAAGCGCGAGCCGCGCTCGCGGCGCCGCTCATCCATATAGACCGCGCGGTTGAGCTCGACCTGGACGGTGTGCAGTCCGCTCGCCGGGTTGCCGTAGTGCTCGGTGATGAAGCCGCCCGCATAGGGCTTGTTGCGCCCGATCGAGTAGCCGAGCGAACTCATGATCTCCTCGACGAGATCGGGCAGCAGCGACGCGCAGCTCGTGCCGTAGCGGTCGCCGATCACGACGTCGGGCCGCCGTGGTTCGTCGCGCGACACTCCGATCGACGGCATCGAATGGCAGTCGACCACCACCACCGCGCCGAACGCCTGGTGGGCTTTGTTGATGAGCCGGCGCAGCGCGCGGTGATAGGGCTTGTAGAGCACCTCGATCCGGGTCAGCGCCTCGTCGACGTCGAGTCGCTCGCGGTAGATCTCCTGGCCGTCGCCGACCACGCGCGGGATGGTGCCAAGTCCGCCGGCCACCCGCATCGAGCGCGTGTTGGCGAAGCTCGGCAGTCGCCCGGTGAACATGCGCGGGTCGAGCTCATAGGGCTCACGGTTCACATCGACGTAGGAGCGCGGGAAGTTGACGCGCACGGTCGGGAAGCCGCGCTCGCTCAAGCCTGCGATCAATTCGTCCATGAAGGAATCTTCGGAACGGCGCAGCGACGCGAGATCGATCCGCGACGCCTCCAGGAACGCGGCCGGATAGACCGAGCCGGAGTGCGGGGAATTGAAGATGATCGGCGCGCGCCAGACGTCGGGCTCGACGATCTCGAACGGGGGCGACAACTCGCCAGCAGACTCGGTCATTCCCTTGGCGCCGTCCCTTGCGTCCGCCTCTCCGAGCCAAATCGATTCTGCCGGAAAAGCGGAGATTTCTGGGCGCATATTGTCCGTAATCACGATCATTCTGCCAAGTGAAAAGAGTGTGGCGCGTGCTGGAATGGATCTGAGCGCAGAAAATGCCGCAGCAGGTTGATTCGATGCGTGGATCGGTCCACAAATAGACTGCGGTCTCCGCCGACTGGCAGGCGCAAATTTCACCCGAAATTTACCGTCTGTCGGGCTTAGTGTTCGAACTGAACCTCCAGCCGGATTCGACGTTTCCCGCCATGCCGAAAATCCTTCTCGCCGAAGACGACAATGATATGCGCCGCTTCCTGGTCAAGGCGCTGGAAAACGCCGGATTCAAGGTCTCGCCGCACGACAACGGCTTGTCGGCCTATCAGCGGCTGCGCGAGGAGCCGTTCGAGATGCTGCTCACCGACATCGTGATGCCGGAGATGGACGGCATCGAGCTGGCGCGCCGCGCCTCGGAACTCGACCCCGACATCAAGATCATGTTCATCACTGGCTTTGCCGCGGTGGCCCTGAATTCCGATTCGGAAGCGCCGAAAAACGCCAAGGTCCTGGCCAAGCCCGTTCACCTGCGGGAATTGGTCAGCGAGGTGAACAAGTTGCTGGCGGCCTGATTCAGACGAAATCTCGCATTTTGTATCCTTGCCTGCCCCGCCGGGGTCCGTTATAGGGACCCCACCCAAGACGACGAAGACGACTTTGGGGTGCGTAGCTCAGCGGGAGAGCACTACCTTGACATGGTAGGGGTCACAGGTTCGATCCCTGTCGCACCCACCATCCTTCGCTCGCGACGCGAGAGAAGGATGCCACGCCGAAGCCCAACGGGCGCAGGCGGGCCGCTGCCGCGAGCTTCGGCTCGGCAAGCCACATTTTCCCGATCCACCAGTTGCTTCGCGTAGCGCAGCCATGTCGGCTAAAGGTAATCTAGCTTCAACCTGTCAAACAGCGCGGTGTCATCACCCGCGCATGCGGGTGATCCAGTATTCCAGAGACACCGGTGCTTGAGCCGAGAGGCCTCGGCGTACTGGATGCCCGCCTGCGCGGGCATGACAACAGAGGCCTATGCGGTCGGCAAATCACTGATCCGATTTTGAGGCAGTCTGGGTTCAACCTGTCGAAGAACCTTCCGGCGTCATCACGCGCGCATGCGGGTGATCCAGTATTCCAGAGACACCGGTGCTTGAAGGGAGAGGCCGCGGCGTACTGGATGCCCGCATGCGCGGGCATGACGACAGGGGCCTGCGCGGTCGGGCAAATCACTGATCCGATTTTTGAGGCAGTCTGATTCAACGTGTCAAAGCCTGCCAGCGTCATCACCCGCGCATGCGGGTGATCCAGTATTCCAGAGACACCGGTACTTGAGCCGAGAGGCCTCGGCGTACTGGATGCCCGCCTGCGCGGGCCATGACGACTGAGAGGGGCTTGCGCGGTCGGGCAACTCAGTGATCCGCCTTTCGACGATGGCGCTCGGGTAACCAAGCGGCAGACTCGAGCTGATCTTTCCGAAAGCGCTTCACACTCTCACAGCGTTGCGTGCCGCACCCGCGGGTGTCACAAAAACGGCCCCGACGTGGAGGTTCGAAAGAGGATGTCGTCGGGGCCGAAGTTGCTACCCATGATCAGTCCGTTGGAACGGATAGGTAGTGGTTTAGGAGAGCACGACCGATGCGTGGCGCAAGTGCAGATCCTGCCAAAAGCGAACGGACAGCTTTCTCGGGTTACACCTCCGGATGCAATGCGACCAGCAAGATTGCCACCGCCAGCAACGCGAGCCAGCAATTTGCGGCGATAATGACCCAATCGGTGCTTGTTCGTTCCTTCATGATCTCAGTGCCGTCCGAAGCTTGCGGCGGCCCCGACGTGTGGAAAGGGGAATGCGCCGGGGCCGCCTTTGCCGCTTGTCGGATTGACCGGGATCGCGGCTGTGGGGCCGTGCCGATCCGACGAGGTAGCGTTCTATCAAAGCACAACCCATGTGCGATGGAAGTGCAGATCGTGCCAATCCCACACCCGAGTTGCAACCTTCAACGGCCGATCCTCGTCGCGATTGCACCACAATTGATACACAACCAAAACAGCAACGCGCGTTGCCGGCTCATCCAATTCGTCTCAAGTTGAACATTCCTCGGTGGTGGCGGATGGCACACACCCTCAGACACTGGCCTCGCCAAGTGTGTCGACCGTCATCGCCGGGGAACGTTGCCGACCTGGCCCGGGCGTCGCCGGCGCGAGGCCGTCTTTCACAGCGGACGCCGGGACTGGCGCTGGCGCATTTGGGTGAGGGTGGTTGAGCGCGGAGATGATTGGTGGGTGCCGACAAGCGAAGATCAATCGGCACCGAACGCAGCATTGCGGCGGCACCGGCGTTGCGTCCCGTGCCGGCGAAGAGCGCGATTCCAAAACCTCAAGCGAGAAGCCCGCGTAGGCACGCGGGCTTCTCGTTCGACTTTACCAGTGGCGATACCGGCCCGGGTAGCTGCCCCTGTAGTAGGCGAATGCCGGTCTGACCGCGTGACGATAGCGATAGCCGTAAGACGCCGAACGATAGCCGGTGCCATACGAACGATAGCCAGTGCCATAATAGGCCCGACGATAGCCGTAGCCGCCGTAATAAGCCGGCCTTGCGCCGGAATAGTATGTCGTGGTGGTTGCGCCCCAACGATATGGCGCGACATCGTCGTACGCATAGTCGCCGTAACCGTACCCGCCGTAACCGTAGGTGCCGTAATAAGCGGGTGAGTAGTACCCAGGCGCATAGCCATCGTAGCCGTAATAGCCATATCCCGGACCCCAGCCATAGGCTGATGAGGCGAGCCCTCCGACGACAGCGCCGGCGACCAGTCCGCCTGCGAGCGCGGCCCCCCACCCGTCGCGTGCTTCGGCGGGCGCCGGAGCCGCCATTGTGCTCATGGCGAGTCCGCCGACAGTTGTAAGGACAAGGGCTGTCTTCTTCATAAGCTTCTCCTGAGTCGTGGTTGCCCAACCCCCTCAACGAGGCGGAATGGCATTGGTTGCGAATCGCAGCGCATCGATAGCGGAGACAGGACGCGCGCTCGTCGGATTGCGCTTGCAAGGCGAGCACTGGGCGTACCTGCCTACCCGCTGACGATGTACCCGCTGGCGAGCACAACGGCTCGCACCGGAACGCAAGTTGTTCCGACGTCCGTCGGCCGCGTCGGAAACGATACGCGCGGACGCGTCGAGCGGGATCGTTGTGACGTCAGGTCCCCAAACGGAAAACGAGCAAATGGTTCCTGGGACGGAGCCAACGCCGCGGCCGGATGATCCCGCAGGTGTTCCCCGGGGCGCACCAAATGTCGCGCCGAGGCGCGCTTTTGGAACGAGGCCGATAGCACCGCTGTTTTCTAGCGAGGCAGTTCACCGGCGAGTCGTGTGCACGCCTGTGCCGCGTATCTCGTCGGGCTTTGTTGGAGCGCGACTGCGCAGCGACGGCAGCGCCAGTCTTTGGCGTCAGCGTTCGCGAACGGAGCAGCCGCCAATTTCAGGAGGGATCGGCAATGCAGAACAGGATGAAGAGTAGGTTTCTGTTGACGACGGCCGTGCTGTTGGCCGGCGTCAGTCTCGCATCGGCGCAAGGCATGCGGGAGGGCGGCGGTGGCGGTATGGGTGGAGGCGGTGGCGTCGGCGCTGGAACTAGCGGCGGCGGGCATGGAATGTCAGCGAGCCCTTCGGGCGGCCGTTCCGGTGGCGCCATGCAGGGAAGTCCTTCGGGCGCGGGGCATAGCGAAGGCATGACCGTAGGCCGCGGACAGGGTAGCGGACAGGGCATGAGAGAAGGTGGACGAGCAGAAGGTCAAACCCAGATGGGCCGTGGCGCAACCGAGCGCGGCGGACGCATGCAGGGTCAGACCACCGGGCAAGCCCGCGGCGCAGAAGAGCGCGGTCGAAGCGAAACGCAAAGCCAGCGCAATCAGGGCCGGCAACAACAGACCACAGGACAGGGCCGGAACCAGCGCGAGCAGACTGGCCAGTCCGAAACCCGCCAGCGTGGTAGCGCCGCAACCCGGCAAAGCCAGCAGCAGCCGGAGAACCGCGCGAACCGAACTCAGGGCACCACGACGGGCCAGAGCAAGGGCGCGGCGACAAACCAGAGCACGACAACGACCGGTCAGAGCACGAGAGCCGGCCAGGGCACGACGGGCGCGGCCACGCAGCAGCCTGGAACGGCGCAAGGCCGGATGAACGCCGGGCAGACCACCGGGCAAGCCGGCACCGCCGCTCAGACCCAATCGAACGCAACGGTCCAGACCGAGGCCGGGCGCACCGTGACGGCGCAACAGCAAAGCTCGATCCAGCGCTCGGTGTTGTCAGCACGCAATGCGCCGCGCGTGAACGTCAACTCGATCAACTTCTCGGTCAATCGCGGCGTGGTGGTGCCTTCGAGGTTCAACGCCGTGTCGGTTGCCGCCTTCCCGGCGCTGATCGATGCGTTCCCATTTTATCGGGACGACAGCTTCTTCATCGTCGAGGATGAAGTCGTGTTCCTCGATCGCGACCGCAGGGTTGTCGACGTGGTGCCGGTCGGACCGCGGACGCGGTTCAGCCATCGTGGCGGCAGCAGCAGGAGTAACGTTGCGGCGATGGACCTGAACCCGCAGCAAATCCGCGAGGTGCAGCAGGTGCTGATCGATCGCGGCCTGCTGGTCGGCGAGGCCGATGGCGTGCTCGGGTCCCGGACCCGCGAGGCGCTAATCACGTTCCAGCGTCGGCAGGGCATCGCGACGAGCGGCAGCGTTGATACGCGCACGGTCACCGCGCTGGGTCTGTCGGACAGGATCGGTCAGGGCGCGGGACAAGGGGCATCGACGGTCGGCCAGGGTGGCGCAAGGCAGAATACGACCGGCCAGAGCGGCACCCAGCAGAACGAGCCGGGCCAAACAACAGGCCAGGCGAACTCGCCACAGAACCGGTCGGCACCCGGCCAGACCGGGACCCAGGCCCCGCAGCAGAATACGACGGGAGCCGCTCCGCAGAACGAGTCCACTGTCGGCCAGGGCGGCAGCCGGCCGGGCGGAAGTCAGAATCAGAACATGCCGTCCAATCAGCCGAGCAATCAGCCGAGCCAGAACAGCTCTCCGCCTTCGTCAGGCTCAGGGCAGGGCGCGCAGATGCCGGAGCACAACTCCAATCGGAAATAGGCTATTGAACGAGAGCCCCGCTGCAAAGCGGGGCTCCCTTTTTCTTGGGGGCTCTTCTTGAGACGGTGCGGCCGCCCTCTCGCTCAATGCACGAACGAGAGCAGCCGATCGGCGCGGCTCACACTTCCAGCCACTCCTCGCGGACCGCGGCGTTGGACTTGAGCTGATCGGGCGTGCCTTCGAACACGACGCGGCCATGGCCCATGATGTAGAGCCGGTTCGAGATCTTCATCGCGATCGACAGCTTCTGCTCGACCAGGAGAATGGCGACGCCGGCCTTCGCGATCCGCGCGATGAGGTCGCCGACCTGCTGCACGATCAGCGGCGCCAGCCCTTCGGTCGGCTCGTCGATCATCATCAATTCGGGGTCGCCGAGCAGCGTGCGGCAGGTGGTCAGCATCTGCTTCTCGCCGCCCGACAGCACGCCGGCCGGCGTGTCGGCGCGGCGGGCAAGATTGGGGAACATGTCGAGCATCTCCTCGAGCCGCCACTTGCCGGGGCGGCGCGGATCCTTGATGCCGAGGATGAGATTCTGGCGCACCGTCAGGCCCGGGAAGATGTCGCGGTGTTCCGGCACGTAGCCGAGGCCGAGGCGCGCGATCTTGTAGCTCGGCAGGCCGGCGATATCCTGGCCCTTGAAGCGGATGGTGCCCTGCGGCGGCACCTCGCCCATGATCGCCTTGACCGTGGTGGAGCGGCCGACGCCGTTGCGTCCCAAGAGGCTCACCACCTCGCCGGCGGCGATGTCGAGGTCGACGCCCTGCAGGATGTGGCTCTTGCCGTAATAGGCATGAAGATTCCTGACCTCGAGCATCAGTCGATCTCCTCGCCGAGATAGGCTTCCTTGACCTTGGGATTGCCGCGGATCTCGTCCGGCGTGCCTGAGGCGATGATGTTGCCGTACACCAGCACCGAGATGCGGTCGGCGAGGCCGAACACCACGCTCATGTCGTGCTCGACGATCACGAGCGTGCGGCCCTCGGTGAGACGGCGGATCAGCGCGACGGCGCGCTCGGTCTCCGCGTGGCTCATGCCCGCGGTCGGCTCGTCCAGCATGATGACGCTGGCGCCGCTCGCGATCGTGATGCCGATCTCGAGCTCGCGCTGCTCGGCATAGGTCAGAAGGCCGGCCGGCACGTCGCGGCGGTGACTGAGGTGGATGTCGTCGAGGATCTGCGCGGTGCGCTGCTTCACCTCGGGCAGATGGTCGACGTTCTTCCAGAACGCATAGCGGTGCCCAGTCGCCCACAGCACCGCGCAGCGGACGTTCTCCCACACCGTCATGCGGGCGAAGACATTGGTGACCTGGAACGAGCGCGACAGGCCGCGCCGGTTGATCTCGAACGGCCGCAGGCCGGAGATGACCTCGCCGTTGAGGCGGATCTCGCCTGAGGTCGGCTTGATGTGGCCGCTGATCAGGTTGAACGTCGTCGACTTGCCGGCGCCGTTCGGCCCGATCACGGCATGGCGCTCGCCCTGCGCGACGCTCAGATTGAGATCGCGGATGATGCCCACATTGCCGAAGCGCTTCTCGACGGCTTTGACTTCGATGGCGGCGGTCATGCGAGATACCCCCGATCACGGGCCACCGTCGCGGCGCGATCCCAGGCTTCCGCCACGCGCCGCCAGGTGATGCGGGCGACCAGGAAGCCGCCGACGAGCAGCACCGCGGCGGCCGCCCAGGTGGTCGGCGCCGTCGCGACGAACGGGATGCCGGCGAGATTGATGGTGTTGCCTTCGCCTTCGCTCGCCGTGTAGCGCGCGACGGTTTCGATTGTGAGGATGATGCCGAGCGCGAATGCGAGGGTCGGGACGGCGGCGACGAGATAGGAGGGGATCAAGGTGCGCAGCGTGCGCGCGCGGATCAACGGACGGTGCTTCATCAGGATGCCGGCGATGCCGCTCGGCGCAAACATCACGATGCCAATGAAGATGATGCCGAAATAGAGCTGCCAGACCGTGGTGACGTTGGTCAGCCCAAGCTGCAGATAGGTCACCAGGATGGCGCCGAGGATCGGGCCGAAGAAATAGGCGGTGCCGCCGATGAACGCGGCGAACAGCACGATGCCGGATTGCGTCGCGCCGAGATAGGCGGAATTGGCGATCTCGAAATTGATTGCGGTGAGGCCGCCGGCGATGCCGGCGAAGAAGCCGGCGAACATGTAGGCGAGATAGCGCACCACATGCGGATCATAGCCGATGAACTGGACGCGCTCGGGATTGTCGCGCACCGCGTTGCAGATGCGGCCGAGCGGCGTGCGGGTCAGCGCGTACATCGCGATCGCCGAGATCATCACCCAGAACGCGATCAAATAATAGACCTGAAGCTGGGGGCCGAAGCTCCAGCCGAACATATGCGGCAGCGCGGTGCGGTCGGTGGTGATGCCGGATTCGCCGCCGAACACGCTGCGCAGGATCAGCGACGACGAGGCAACGAGCTCGCCGATGCCGAGCGAGATCATCGCGAACACGGTGCCGGCGCGCTTGGTCATCACCCAGCCGACCAGCGTCGCGAAGGCGAGGCCGCCGATGCCGCCGATCAGCGGAATGAAGGGCAGCAGGACCGGCCAGTCGTAGCTCGCCACCGCGTTCATGACGTGGACCGAAAGGAAGCCGCCGAGTCCGTACTGAACCGCGTGACCGAACGACAACAGCCCGGTCTGGCCGAGCAGGATGTTGTAGGACAGCGCGAAGATGATCGCGATGCCGATCAGGCTGAACGAGGTCAGCGAGCCGCCGGAGGAGAAGACCAGCGGCAGCACGACGAGCACGATGGCCGCGATCAGCCAGACGCCGTAGAAGCTCAGGGCGCCGCCGGACTCATGCTTGATCGCGGCGCTGGCAGGGGTGACAGGCTTGGTCATGACTCGCGCGTTCCCAACAGGCCCATCGGGCGGAAAATCAGGACCAACACCAGCAGCACGTAGGGCAGGATCGGCGCGACTTGCGCGATCGTGACGTTCCAGATGTCGGTGAGCGGCGAGGGGCCGAGGCTCGGATCGAGCGGACCGAACACGCTGGCGAGCGACCCGTTGAGCGCGACCGCGAAGGTCTGGATCAGCCCGATCAGAAGCGATGCGATGAAGGCGCCGGGCAACGAGCCGAGGCCGCCGAACACGATGACGACGAACAGGATCGGTCCGAGCAGCGCGGCCATGTCGGACTGCGTCACCAGCGACGGACCGGCGATCACGCCGGCAAGCCCGGCGAGCGCGCTGCCGACCCCGAACACCAGCATGAACACGCGCCCGACATTGTGGCCGAGATGGCCGACCATGCTCGGATGCGTCAGCGCGGCCTGCACGATGAGGCCGACCCGGGTCCGCTTCAGCGTGACCAGAAGCGCCACGAAGATCACGACCGAGACCACGAGCATGAAGATCTTGTAGGCCGGATAATTGGTGGAGAACACGGTGAAGGCGGGAAAGTCGAGCGCCGCGGGAATCCGGTAATCCATCGGGCTCTTGCCCCAGATCATCGAGACGATTTCCTCGATCGCGAACGCAAGACCGAAGGTCAGCAGCAATTCGGCGACATGGCCGTGCTTGTGGGTGTTGCGCAAGCCGTAGCGCTCGACCGCCATGCCGACCGCGCCGACCAGCAGCGGTGCCAGCACCAGCGCCGGCCAGAAGCCGATCCAGCGGGTGAGCTGGTAGCCGAAAAACGCGCCCAGCATGTAGAAGCTGGCATGCGCGAAGTTGAGCACGCCCATCATACTGAAGATGACGGTGAGCCCGCTCGACAACAGGAACAACAGCATCCCGAACAGGACGCCGTTGAGCGTTGAAATGACGATCAACTCAGCCAAGGCACACTCGCTGAAGGCAAGAAGGATTGACGCGAACTGGGATGTGCGAACGAAAGGAACTGCATGTCATTCCGGGGCGCGCGCGTCAGTGCGCGAACGAAGGTGCGCATTTGCGCACCTGAGAATCTCGAGATTCCGGGTCTGGTGCTTGCGCACCAGACCCGGAATGACAGGCCTCGATCAGGGCCGCTTCATCTTGCAGGTGGTCGGCACCATCGCATGCGCGGTGTCGATCTTGGAGACGAGGTGCCAGCCCCAGCCGGTGCTCTCCTCGTCGAACGGCTCCTTGGCCTTGTCGGCCAGCGTGCCGAACGAGGAGATGTAGATCGGCTGGAAGAACTGGTGATCGTCCTTGCGCATGATGCCTTCGCCGCCATCGAGCACCTCGAACTTCATGTCCTCGAGGGCCGCCGCGACCTTCACCGGATCGATCGAGTTGGCCTTCTCGGCCGCTGCCTTGAACATCCGCATCTCGTTGACGGCGCGCGGATACCACAGCGACATGTTGGCCTTGGCGCGGAAATCCTTCTCGAAATCCATCGCCGCCTTGTTGCCGGAGTTGGCGAAGCCCTCGGTGATCTGGAACACCTGGTGATCGAGGCCGGTCTGCTTGATCGCGGTCGGCCCGCCGGCGCCGCCGGCGTAGTAGGTGTACCAGTTGACCTTGAGGCCGGCGTCGGCCGCGGCCTTCAACAGTAGCGCGATGTCCTGGCCCCAGTTGCCGGTGACGACGCTGTCGGCGCCCGAGGCCTTGATCTTGGCGATATAGGGCGAGAAGTCGGTGATCTTGAGCAGCGGATGCAGCTCATCGCCGACGATCTGCACGTCGGACCGCTTGGCCGCGAGCATCTTGCGGGCCTCAGTGCGCACCGACTGGCCGAACGAATAGTCCTGGTTGATCAGGTAGACCTTCTTGATGGACGGCTGATCCTTCATGTAGTTGGTCAGCGCTTCCATCTTGATGTCCGAGCTCGCGTCCCAGCGGAAATGCCAGTAGCTGCACTTCTCGTTGGTCATACTCGGATCGACCGCGGCATAGTTGAAGTAGAGCACTTCCTTGCCGGGGTTGCGCGAGTTGTTCTTGGTGACGAAATCCTCGAGCGCTGCGCCGACCGAGGAGCCGTTGCCCTGGGTGATGTAATGGATGCCGGCATCGACCGCCTTCTGCGCCTGGATCAGGCTTTCCTGCGGATTGGTCTTGTTGTCGAGCGGGACGATCTCGATCTTGTGGCCGAGGATGCCGCCCTTCGCGTTCAGCTCGTCGGCGAGGTACTGGAACGTCTTCAGGCCGCCTTCGCCGACGCTGGCGCCGCCGCCGGAGAGCGGATCGATGTAGCCGATCTTCAAGGTTTCCTGTGCGGACGCCGCGCCACCGAGCATCAGGACGGCCGCAGCCATGGCGAAGGGAAGATAACGCATGTCTTGTCGTTTCCTCGTTGAAGATTGACTTTGGTTGTTAAGGTGCCCCGCCGATCATGCAGCGCAACATCAGGGGTCGATACTGCGAAGGACCTGTCATTGACAAGTCTGGTTCGGGCATGGCTCGTCCCCGACCATGCGGCAAAAGTGAGCAAGCGCTCGGTAAACCCTTGCAGCGGGACAGCCTCATCCCGTGGCGCGGCATAAAGCCCGCGCGACGTCAGCCAGGCGGCCCACAAGTTTGACGTAAGCCGCTGTTCCCCAATGATTTCGCCAATCGGGTCATGCGCCGTGGCAATCGCTCTGCGCCGGACCACCGGGCCTTGCGGTATGGGGCTGCTCTCGTGGTATACCAGAGCTGGGCCCGATGTCCGCTGACGCGGACATTGCCGACCAAGCCTGGCCCGGGCGTTGACGACAACACGGCATCGGCTTTGAAAGAGAGAGCATGGCGCGCAACATTCTGATCCTGGGAGCCTCTTATGGCTCCCTGCTGGGGACCAAGCTTCTGATGGCGGGTCACAACGTGACCCTGGTGTGCCGGAAGAACACGGCGGAGCTGATCAATCGCGACGGCACCGAAGTGCGCATCAAGCTGCGCGACGAGCCGAACCATCGCTCGATCCTCTCGCGCGACCTGCCGGGCAAGCTGGACGCGGTGACGCCCGCCGATGTCGACCTGTCGCGCTACGACATGGTCGGTCTTGCGATGCAGGAGCCGCAATACACCAACCACACTGTGCGCGTTCTCATGATCAAGATCGCGGCGGCGAAGCTGCCGTGCCTGTCGATCATGAACATGCCGCCGTTGCCGTATCTGAAGCGGATTCCCGCGCTCGCCGGCATGGACCTGGAGGAGGCCTACACCAATGCGCAGGTGTGGGAGCGCTTCGAGCCGGGGCTGGTCACGCTGTGCTCGCCGGATCCGCAGGCCTTCCGTCCGCCGGAGGAAGCCGCCAACGTGCTGCACGTCGGCCTGCCGACCAACTTCAAGGCCGCGGTCTTCGCCGACGACAAGCACAACAAGGTGCTGCGCGAGCTCGAAGCCGACATCGACGCGGTGACGCTGGACGGCCACGACGTTCCGGTGAAGCTGAAAGTGTTCTCGTCGCTGTTCGTCCCGCTGGCGAAGTGGTCGATGCTGCTCACCGGCAACTACCGCTGCATCACGCCGTCGGAGCCGCAATCGATCCGCGACGCGGTGCACGGTGATCTCAAGCGCTCGCAGGCGATCTATGACCATGTCGACTCCATCGCGCGGCAGCTCGGCGCCGACCCTGCCGATCAGGTCCCGTTCGCGAAATATGCCAAGGCGGCGGAAAGCCTGCTCAAGCCGTCATCGGCGGCCCGCGCGGTCGCCGCCGGCGCGCCGTTCATCGAGCGCGTCGATCTGCTGGTGAAGCTGATCTCGCACCAACTCGGCACGCCGAACGCGGAGATCGACCGCACGGTCGACACCGTCGACCAGAAGCTCAACGAGAAGATCGTGCAAGGCGGCTCCGGCGCGCAGTGACGACGCGCGCGTTCGTCGCGAGGGCAGGGTCATCCCGCAGCGAATGCGCGCGATGTTGAGATATCGCTACGTGAGGTAAGCACCCTCTTCAGGCTCCCTCCCCCCTTGCGGGGGAGGGTTGGGGAGAGGGGTGGGCCCCGGGCGAGAAGATCGATCTGAACATCGTCCTCGCAACTTGCGTTCGCGTGTCGTTGCGATGAATGCGGAGAGTGTGCACGCCGTGTGGCTACGTCTCCCTAGTCCCCGCAAGGCAGGCAATCGCATTTGGGAGAAAAGCGCCCTGCGGCCATCCTTCGAGACGCCCGCCTTTGGCGGGCTCCTCAGGATGACGTCTTGTGTTGCGGCACAATAGTAGACCCCTCGTGGTTCGAGACGCGCTTGCTGCGAAGGTAGAACCTCTCGCAGCATAGGCGCGCGGTGATCGGACATCGCTACGTGAGGTGAGCACCCTCTTCAGGCTCCCTCCCCCCTTGCGGGGGAGGGCTGGGGAGAGGGGTGGGCCCCGGGCGAGATGATCGATCTGAGCATCGTCCTTACAACTTGCGTTCGCTTGTCGTTGCGATGAATGCGGCGATTGCACGCCGTGTGGCTAGCCCTCTCCCCAGTCCGCAAGGCTAGGGCTATCGCGCATGCTGGCTTGGGCGGCTGTGCGCGTACTCGGCCTCGTGGTTCGAGACGCGCCGCAAGCGGCGCTCCTCACCATGAGGGTCTACTATTGTGCCGCAAAACAAGACCTCATCCTGAGGAGCCCGCCAAAGGCGGGCGTCTCGAAGGATGGGCCACAGGGCGCTTTTTCAAATGCGATTGCCGCAATGGGGAGGGAGCTCGTCCGTCGGTGCCTCCTCACATGGAAGGCGGAGGCGATCAGCGCGAGCTCCGCGAGGAAACTGATCGATATGCGATCAGTTCTGCTTTGCTCATCTCGCAACAATCTCGATGTCGGAGTCTCCGCGAGTTCCGATCAGGGAACAGATCGCTCTAGAACCAATTTGCGCGACAATGGCTTACGCGAAAAAACTTTGCGTCACGCACGTCGCAAACCAATGCGGTGAGCTCGCGGCGGGCGGGCGATCGGCGCGCGGCCATGTGTCACATGCGCGCTGCATCAATGTTGCAGCATGGCGCGCGCGATGGATCGGCTACGTGTGATGATTGATATGTCATGTGCCGTGCTCACACATTGTGCTTGCAAATCGCTAGTGTGCGTTTCCAAAAAATTTTCTGAAAGTCTCCGTGACAGATCGTTCGATCAGACGCAGCGGGAACACACTTCGGATTTCTTCGCGCGCGCATTATCGCTCCCTCTGGTTCTCGCACAGATTGTTCTCTACATCAGACGAGTGGGCTCTGCGACAGAGCTCCTGAGCCGCGCGCGGCGATGAGAACAACAATGAAGAATGTCATGCACGAGCACGACTATCGCAGGAACCTGCCTCGGCCCTATCAGGAGCGGCCGGCATAGTCGGGGCGATGGCCCGCATTCTCACATACTGCTCTCTTCGTCGATCTGACGCTCGCCGTGCTGTCGGGGGCCGGCGACGCCAATTTATAGGACTGCGCTTCCGCTGCGCCAACGTTCGTCGTTTGCGACAGCGGCGGTTGAAAATGCATGCAACGTAACGGTGACAGACTCGCACGCGCGGCGAAGCTCCTGGAACAGGTGCCGCTTCCGCGTGCGCCCCGTGACATCAGTGATCGAACCCCGGCGCCGCCGCGGCTGGTTTCGACGCGACCCTATCCGCCGGCGGAGCAGTTCGATGTCTGGAAGGCACGGATGGCTCCATGGCTCGATGTCGCGCTGCCGGAAGGCCGCAGCCCCGCGCAAGGCTTCGAGGTTGAATACATTGCCTGCAATCTGGGCAACCTGGTGCTGTCATCAGGGCACTTCGCCGCACAAACATTCACGCGCACGCGCGCGGCATCGCGCCGCGCTCCAGTGGACGCCTGGGCGCTGTTCCGCGTGCGCTCCGGCGAAGTCTGGCTGGAGACCGGCGGGCAGACGATTCACGCAGAGCCGGGCGCGATCTTTCTGGTCCCGCTCAACAATGATCTTCGCGGCCGCATCACCGATTATGATGGCCTGCTGCTCACGCTGCCGCGCAGCGCGTTCGCGAGCGTCGCCGAGCAATTCGATCGCGCCTGCAACCGCATTCTCTCCGGCAATCTGATCGAGCTGCTGGCCGACTATCTCGATACGCTCGTGGTGCGTCTGGTCGAGATGTCGCCCGACGAGCTGCGGCAGGCCGGGCGGGCGACCGCGGAGATGATCGCTGCGTGCCTCCAGCCGGCGGCCGATCGGCCGGGCGAGGCGCGCAGCTCCGTCGAGTCGGTCCTGTTCGAGCGCGCGCGCCTATATATAGAGAGTCACCTCGGCGAGTTCGATCTCACGCCGGATCGCGTCGCACAGCAATTGCGCATCTCGCGCTCCAACCTGTACCGGGCATTTGAGAGCGTCGGCGGCGTCGCCGGCTACATCATGCGCAAGCGGCTGCACGCCGCGCAGGCCGAGCTGATCGGCAATCCCGAGCGGCGAATCCAGGAGATCGCCCACCAGCACGGTTTCAAGCTGGCCTCGGATTTCACCCGCGCATTCCGCCGCGAGTTCGGCGTCAGCCCGCGCGAGGCGCGCGAACGCGCGCGCCGCTGATCAATCGCAGGTTGTACTCTGGTGCATTGCTCCGCCGTGTGTCATGCGGATCGTTCAACTTGTGAGACGCTCTGCCATCTATTTGGACGGCGTGCGGAGTGACGGCGGCAAAATTGTGTCTATCGTTGTCCGCTATGACGACTCGGGGCATTTTGATGGGGCAGTCGAGCGAGCGCTGGGTGGCAAGATGCGCTCGCTGAATTCGACACATCGTAGGCCAGGACCGCAAGGCGTGCGCGCGTCGCGCCGTCTTGATTTCACCATATGCGCGGCCGGCGGGCCCGCATTCGGTCCATGGCGCAGCGTCCCCGACGTCCGAACAAGATCTCACAAAGGGGACGCACCATGGCCGTCGCACGGACCTCAATCGCACCAATGAAGGCACAACGCCGTGCCGGCTTCATCCGGAGCTGGGTCGCGCATGGTGATGGGGACAGCCGCTCGCTGCGGCGCCGGCTGCTGGCGGTGTTGCGTCAGGCGCATCGGACGCTTGGCGTGAAGCGCGACAGGTTGGGGCTCGGGACTCTGGGAATAGCCGGGTCGGCGCTCGTGACGATGCTTGGCGCGTTCGCCGCCGTCGTGATCGCCGCCTCGACCGCAAACGCCGGGAGCGTGGCGCTTGGTGGCGGAAGTGCGACCGGCACCGATTCTGTGGCGATCGATACGAGCTCGTCTGCAAGCGCGGTGCGCGCCATCGCGATTGGAAGTGCAGCAACGGCGTCCGGAAGCGATTCCATCGCCCAAGGCAGCAGCGCGAACGCGAGCGCCCAGAACGCCGTCGCGATCGGCTTCGGAACGATCGCCTCCGGGTTGAACTCCGTCTATCTTGGCTCGCGCACGGCTCCTGGAACGGGTGCCCTTGCGCAGAGTGCCATCGGCATCGGCACGGATGTGACAGCATCCCAGGTCGACGCCATTGCGATTGGACGTCAATCCGTTTCGTCGTCCAATCTGGCCGTCGCGGTTGGCACCCAAGCGACCGCCTCGGGGACGGGCGCCGTATCCATGGGATACCTCGCAAACGCCGCTGCTATCAATGCGGTCGCCTTGGGCCCGAACGCGGCGGCGAGTCAGGCAAACACCGTTGCTTTGGGAGAGTCTTCCACTGCCAGTGGTTTGAACAGCACGGCGATCGGTGGCGGGTCGATCTCCACCGGCGCTCAAGCGATCTCTTTGGGCATCAATGCGAGGGGCGGAGCTGATAACGCAACTGCGATCGGAACAGCGGCCCAGGCCACTGGCATCACCTCTTTGGCTGCCGGCAGCCAAGCGGCCGCGTCGGGCGCCAGTTCCGTGGCCGCAGGCAACCTCGCAAAGGCTGGAGCGGATTTTAGTGTTGCCTTGGGTAATCAGGCGCAAGCGTTGAGCACTGGGGGCTCGGTCGCGATCGGATCGGGCGCGGTCGTCAGCAACGCGGCGACCGGTGGCGTCGCGCTCGGCAACAACGCGAACTCCGGTGGCACCAATTCGATCGCCACGGGCGTGAGCGCCAATGCCAGCGGCGCGAACTCGCTCGCGGTCGGCTTTCAGTCGGCGGCCAGTGCCGCAAGCGCTATCGCAATTGGCAACACCGCCGTCGCCAATTCCGCCAACGCCGTTGCGATGGGCACCAACGCGACAGCGACCGGCGGCCAGGCGGTCGCGATCGGCGCAAACAACCTTGCCTACGGCAACGGCGCCGTGGCGATCGGCGATCCCAGCTATGCCAGCGGCACCGGAGCCTTTACCGGCGGCGCCAACAACATCGCCAACAGCGACGGCACGGCGAGCGCCACCGCGGCCAACCAGGCCAACGGCGCCGTCGCCATCGGCAACAACAACAAGGCGATCGGTCAGGGCTCGGTGGCGCTCGGCAACGGCTCCACCGCCGGCGCCGCCGGCTTCGTGGGCAATGTCGCATTGGGCAACGGCGCCACGGCGGCGGCAAGCTCCGGCGATGTCGCGCTCGGCTCCGGCAGCGTCACCGCCACGGCGGTCGGCACGGGAAGCGGGGTTGTCAACGGCAACACCTATACGTTCGCCGGCGGCACGCCGACCTCGACGGTGAGCGTCGGCGCGCTCGGCGCCGAGCGCACGATCACCAATGTCGCCGCGGGACGGATCAGCGGGTCGTCCACCGACGCGATCAACGGCTCGCAGCTCTATGCGACCAACCAGGCAGTCGATGCCATCGGCACCACCGTCAACAACATCACCACCGGCGGCGGCATCAAGTATTTCCATGCCAATTCGACGCTGGCCGACTCCTCGGCGGTGGGAACGGACTCGGTTGCGATCGGGCCGGTGTCGACCGCGACCGGCAGCGGCTCGGTGTCGATCGGCAACGGCGCGACAGCCGCCAATGCCAACGACATCGCGCTCGGCTCCGGCAGCCAGACCACGACGGCGGTCGGCACAGGCGGCATCACCATTGCCGGCAACGCCTATACCTTCGCCGGCACCAACCCGCTCTCGACGGTCAGCGTCGGCTCGGTTGGCAACGAGCGCACCATTACCAACGTTGCTGCGGGACGCATCAGCAACGGCTCGACTGACGCGGTCAACGGCTCGCAACTGTTCGCCGCCACCTCGGCGATCGACAGTCTCTCGACCGTCGTCAGCAACGGCCTGACGCATTATTATGCTGTCAACGACGGCGGCACCCAGCAGGCCAATTACAACAACAACGGCGCGACCGGCGTGAACTCGATGGCGGCCGGCGTGGCGGCATCGGCGACCGCGGCGAATGCCACCGCGCTCGGCTACAACACCCAGGCGACGGTAGCCGATGGCGTCGCGCTCGGCTCCGGCTCGGTGTCGAACCGCACGCTTGCGCCGGGCTCCGGCAAGGTCGGCGGCTCCATCGTCGACTACAACACCACCGATCTCACGCTGCTCGGCGCGGTGTCGGTCGGCAACGCGACCGGCTATCGCCAGATCACCAATGTCGCCGACGGCACCGAGGCAAGCGACGCCGTCACCATCCGCCAGCTCACCGGTGCGCTGTCGTCATTTTCGACCACCACGACGAAATACTTCCACGCCAACTCGACGCTGGCGGACTCGCTGGCGATCGGCAACAACTCCGTCGCGGTCGGGCCGGCCACTGTGGTCAATGGCGACAACGGCATCGGCATGGGTTTTGGCGCGACCGTGCAGCAGACGGCGCCCGGCGGCATCGCCATCGGCCAGAATTCGGTCTCCAACTTTGCCGATTCGATCGCGTTCGGAACCAATGCGCAGGCCAGCGGCATTCAGTCGGTGTCGATCGGCGCAGGGTCTCAGACGACGAACCCGACCAGCGTTGCGCTCGGTCCGAACGCCAAGGCGACGGCGCAGGCCGGCGACGTGGCGCTCGGCGCCAATTCGACCACGCAGACGGTGGTCGCGACCAAGAGCACCACGATCGGCGGCACCACCTACGACTTCGCCGGCACCGCGCCGACCTCGACCGTCAGCGTCGGCAGCGCCGGCGCGGAGCGCACCATCACCAACGTCGCCGCGGGCCAGATCACATCGACCTCGACGGATGCGATCAACGGCTCACAGCTCTGGGCCACCAACACGGCGCTCGACAGTCTCTACACCACCGTCAACAACATCTCGACCGGCGGTGGCGGCGTGAAATACTTCCACGCCAATTCGACCGCGGCGGATTCCATCGCGACCGGCGCGGAGAGCGTCGCGATCGGACCGCAGTCGGTCGCGAGCGGCGCCAACGCGATTTCGATGGGCAACGGCTCGGCCGCATCGGCCGACAATTCGGTTGCGATCGGCGCCGGCGCCAAGGCGACGCAGGCCAATTCGCTGGCGCTCGGTGCCAACGCCACGACGACGGCCAATCTGAGCGATGCCGCCTATACGCCGGTTGTCGGCAAGAGCGTCGCGGGCGTGGCGACCGGCGAAGTGTCGGTCGGCTCGTCCGGCGCGGAGCGCCGCGTCACCAATGTCGCCGCTGGCGCCGCGCCGACCGATGCGGTCAATGTGAGCCAGCTCCAGGCGCTCGCCTCGAGCACGATCCACTACGACAGCGACGGCTCCGGCGGCACCACCAACAAGCTCACGCTGAACAGCGGCAACGGCGCGCCGGTGACCATCAGCAACGTGGCACCCGGCGTCGCCGGCACCGACGCGGTCAACGTCAATCAGCTCAACAGCGCGTTCGCGCAGCTCAACGGTCAGATCGGCGAGGTGCGGCAGGATGCCTGGCGCGCCGCGGCGATCGGCATGGCGGCAGCATCGCTGCGCTATGACGACCGGCCGGGCAAGCTGAGCGCATCGGCCGGCGGCGGCGTCTGGCGCAGCCAGGGCGCGCTCGCCTTCGGCCTCGGCTACACCAGCGAGAACGGCCGCCTGCGCAGCAACGCATCGGCCACCACCGCCGGCGGCGACTGGGGCGTCAGCGCCGGCCTGAGCCTGACGCTCAATTGACGTTGCGGGCGACGAGACGGCTGGCATGCCTTGCTCTGGCGATCTGGCTGCCCGGACTAGCGAGCGTGGGCGCACAGCCCGCGCCGGCATCCGGCTACGCCGTGAAGCCGTCGGACGTGGTGGTGCCGGAAGGCGAAACGCTCGGCGAATTCAGGCGGATGATCCAGCCGTTCAAGAACTGGACATTGATTTGCGACGAGAGCCTCAAGTCGAAGCGGCGGGTCTGCAATGTCACGCAGTCGATCGTCAACGCGCAGGGCGCGGTCGCCTTCAACTGGTCGCTGATCGCCACCGCCGACGGCAAGCCGCTGATGGTGATGCGCATTCCCGCCGGCGCCGGCACCGGGCAGCCGATCGAGCTTGCCATGGGTAACACGCCCGACCGCATCGTCGCGCAGACCGATCATTGCGATGCCAGCTTCTGCGTCGCCACGGTCGCGATCGGCAACGTCCTCAAGCGGCATATTCGCGCGGCGACGCCGTGCCGGGTATCCTACCAGATCCCGCAGGTCGGGTCGGTCGTGCTGGAAGCGCCGCTCGAGGGGTTGTCGGGCGTGTTGTCGAAACTGAAGTAACGAGGAGCAGTATGCGGATCTGGAGTTCCGATATCCGGCTCGAGCGCACGGATATCCGTGAGACGAGGCCGCCACTTGAACAGGATGAACGGCCGATGCGACGGATTCGGACTCTCACATTGATATTTGCGGCGGTCGCGGTGGCCGCGCTCAGCGCCGTCGGCGTCGTCGGCTATGCCCAGACCGCGACGCAGCCGGTGCCATTGCAGCCGCAGGGCGCGCCGGCGCCGGTCAAGAAGCCGTCCGCAAAGCCGCATCAGAAGGCGCAGACGCAGCAAGCTCCCGCAGCCGCCCAGCCGCAACAGGCCGCGCAGCCACAGCCGACGGTGTTCGACGAACATGCAAGGCAGGGCAACATCGTGACCTGCGCAAACGTGTTCGGGACCCTCGGGCGTGGCCTTGCGACAAACTCGAACTACACCGCGCAGTCGCAGTGGGACCCGAAGGCCGGCAATTCGCACTCGGTGCAGTCGCTGGTGGCGCTCACGCCGACCGAAAATCCTCAGAACACCGCGCCGCAGCGGGCCGCCGGCATCGTGTTCGCCGCGCCGATCGGATCATCCTGCGAAGGCAATCTGGTGCGGGTGACGCCGCGCGCAGAGAGCTGCCCGACCGTTGCCGCCGAGCTCGCCAAACTCAATGGCCAGAGCAGCGCGCTCGGCGATCTCGCCACCATCGCGCTGCCGAACGGCGCGCAGGTGATGCTGATTCCGTTCGGCAACGCCTGCGTCGCGGTGACGGCCCTGCGGGTCGCGGGCTGATCGGCCGGCTACAAACGTGGTTCACCTCTCCCATCGGGGACAGGGCAATCGCATTTGGGAGAAGAGCGCCTGCGGCCATCCTTCGAGACGCCCGCCTTTGGCGGGCTCCTCAGGATGAGGTCTTGTTTTGCGGCACAATAGTAGACCCTCATGGTGAGGAGCGCCGCTTGCGGCGCGTCTCGAACCACGAGGCCGAGTATGTGCGCAGCCGCCCAACGCGGCATATGCGATTGCCCTGCCATCGGGGAGCGGTGAACCTCCGACGCCGTTCCGGTTCGATCTAATCTCGTCCCGCCTAGCACTGATCCGTGACGTCGAGAATCGTCACCGACCGCGTCTGGTGGCTCGGCGTCTCGAACGCGATCGCCTGCCCGACCGACAATCCGATCAAGGCGGCGCCGACCGGCGTCAGGACCGAGACGCGCTTCAAGGCGATATCGGCTTCGTGCGGATACACCAGCACCACTTCCCTGACGTCGCCGGTGTCGTCGTCGCGATAGCGCACCCGCGAGCCCATGCGGACCACGTCGTGCAGATCGGCATCGTCGGCGACGATCTTGGCGCGCTCGGTCTCGCGCGCGAGGAACTGGGCCACGCGCGGAAACACCATCATGCTGGTATCGGCCAGTGCACTGAGACGCTGCGCTTCGCTCGCCGCGATCGTGATCGGAGGCAAGGAAGCAGCGGGCAAGTTGAAGCTTCGTGTCATGTCTGTTCCCCTGCAATGACGTGATTGAAGGCTCCGAACCGTCATCGTCGGAACCCGGTCTGATCAAAGATTGTCGGAACTGCCGCTCGTCCGCGGCGGATTGCCGCGAATCCATGTGTGCCGCAGGCGGAACACCAACGTCCCGCGCCGCAAAAAGCTCCAAACCGAACGATTTTTGATGACGTTGAGACTCCGGACGGCGCGCGCGATGGCCGCCCGGCTAATTGCCTGCGTGCAGACGTCCGGCGCGCAGGACGAGGCGCGCGATGCGTGTGTCGGTGCTCAACGTGTAGATCATGGCAAGGCCAACATAGCCCCTGGCGGCCGCGTGGCCATTGCGGCGAAAGCGCGCATGTGCCGGTCGCCTTGGTGACGGCCGCGAGGCGGCGCCGAATGTCGGCGCCGATGCCGCCGTCACGGCTGACCGATGCCGGTGAGGCCGAGCACTGCACCTGCGGCAAGCGCAAGCAGCGGATGAACCTTGGTCGCGGTGGTGGCGATCGCGACGCCGGCTGCGATCAGCACGAGGCTCCAGCTCGAGGTCGAGGCGTGTGTAATGACGATGGCGCTGGCGATCACCAGGCCGGCGGTGACGGGTACGAGACCTGCCTGCACCTTCCGCCGCCACGGCCGGTCCTTGAAGCGCTCCCAGAGCTGCAGCGCGATGCCCGTCACCAGCGACGACGGCCCGAACTTCGCAAGCGATGTCACCACTACGCCCGCGAAGCCGGCGACATGCCAGCCGACCAGCGGCACGACCATCATGTTGGGTCCCGGCGCCGCCTGAGCCAGCGCGAACAGCGCGCTGAACTCGGTCGCCGTCATCCAGTGACCGACATCGACCACCTGGCGCTGCATCTCCGGCAGAATGGTGTTGCCGCCGCCGAAGGCGAGCAGCGAGAGTTCGGCGAAGATCAGCGCCAGCGCGATCAGGGTGCCACTCATCACGACTGTCTCGACTTCAGGAGGATGCTGAGCGGCGCCAGCGTCAGCAGGGTCGGCAGCAGCGGCAATCTGAACACCGCGATCGCCAGCACGCAGAGCGCGCCGATCAGCCAGCCGACGATGTCCCGTCGCAGCGGCCAGGCGATCTTGATCGCCATCGAGATCAGCAATCCGGCCGCAGCGGCCGCCAGCCCGCCGAACAGGTGACGGACCATCGGCTCGTTCTCGAAGCGGTCATAGACCACGCCAAGCGCAATCACGACGGCCGTCGGCACGGCGATCAGGCCGAGGATCGCGGCAAACGCGCCGGGGATGCCGCGGAATTTCAGTCCCACGGCCACCGACATGTTGATGACGTTGCCGCCGGGTAGGAACTGGCACAGGCCGAGCAGGTCGGTGAATTCCGCACCGGTCAACCAACCGCGCTTCTCGACCATCATGCGGCGCGCCAGCGGCAGCACGCCGCCGAAGCCGGTCAGTCCGAGGACAAAGAAGCCCGTGAACAGGTCGGCGACACTGGGCGCGTCGTGCCTGATCGCCTCGGCGGTGGGGGCGGCATCCATGGGTAGATCGGCTCCGGTTCGATCGATTGCGAATCGACCCTAATTTGCGACGCGTCAAATTTCCAATATATGGAAAGCGCAAAATGCATATGCTTTGGATATGACGGACCGAACGATCGAGCTGCGCCATCTTCGCTATGCGGTTGCCGTGGCCGAGGAGGGCCATATCACCCGCGCTGCCGCAAGGCTCGGCATCCAGCAGCCGCCGCTGAGCCAGCAGATCCGCGCGCTCGAGGCCGCGATCGGGACGCCGTTGTTTCGCCGGCAGCCGCGCGGGGTCGAGCCGACCGCCGCCGGTCGTGCATTCGTGGACAAGGCGCGCTTGATCCTGCGCGACGTCGACCTCGCTGTGGAGGCCGCGCGCCGCGCCAGCCGGGGCCAGGAAGGCCAGCTCGCCATCGGCTGCACCAGTTCGGCCGCGTTCAATCCCTTCGTCACCGCTGTGATGCGGGAAATGCGCGAGCGCGCGCCGGCGATCACGCTCTCGCTTGAAGAAGCCAGCACCACCGAGCTGATCGAAGCGGTCGAGGCCGACCGGCTCGATGCCGCGTTCGTGCGCTCGCCGATCGAGCGGCTGGAAGGCCTCACCATCACTCACCTCCTGAACGAAGAGATGCTGGTGGCGCTGCCGGACCATCATCCGCGGGCACGCCGGGCCTCGCGGCGCCGGATTCCGCTGTCCGCGCTCGCCGATGAGCCGCTGATCCTCTATCGCCGGCCGACCGGGCCGGGCCTCTATGACAGCATCATCGCGGCCTGCCGTGCCGCCGGGTTCAGCCCGAAGGTGGCGCAGGAGGCGACGCGGATGGTGTCGACGCTGAGCCTCGTCGCGGCGGGGCTCGGGATCTCGATCGTCCCTGAATCGATGGCGCGGCTCGAGACCGCGGGTGTCGCTTATCTGCGTCTCGACCGCGCCGCCGGTCTCGTCGCTCCGCTCGCGTTGGCGCGCAAGAAGGGACCGCCGAGCGGAACGCTGGGCCGTCTGCTCGGCATCGTCGCGCGGCGGGTCAAGGATCGGGCCGGCGCGTGATGGCGCGGAATGTGGGGACTTTGGCGAACGCTCGCGCCGTGCTGCCTCTAGATAGCCTCTACCGAACACGATGCCCGGCATCCGGCGCTTCGGTCAGCATCAGCGAAAGGCTATTCCGATGACACGTTTTCCCGTGCACACGCTCGATTCCGCCCCTCAAGCCTCCAAGGCGTCCTTGCGCGAGGTCGAGGCGAGATTCGGCATGATCCCCAATCTCGCCGGCGCCATGGCAACGTCGCCCGTGCTCCTTCAAAGCTTCATCGGCATCTTCGACAAGGTTCATGCCGGCAGCTTCAGCGAGCCGCAGATCCAGACCGTGCTGCTCACGGACGCTGTGACCAACGGTTGCGCCTGGGCGGTCGCGCTGCATTCGGCGCTCGGTCTGCAGGCGGGCCTCGATCCGGTCGACGTCGCGGCGATGCGCGCCGGCCGTTCGCCGGCCGACAAAGGGCTCGGCGCGCTCTCGACACTGGCGCGGACGCTGATCGAAAAGCGCGGACGGCTCGTCGACGACGACATCGACGGTTTTCTCACGGCCGGCTTCAGCAAGGAGCTCCTGCTCGAAGTGATCACCATCGTCGCGGCGTCGACCATCACCAACTACACCGGCAGCGTGACCAACCCGTCGCTGGAGGCGGCGTTGCAAGCGCATGCGTGGAACGGCTGACGCGTGACGACGGTCAAAAATGCGCCGGCTCCGGGGCCGGCGCGTTTTTGCGTCCTTATTGCACGACCCGACTAACCGGCGAACCTTGCCCGGTAGTCCTGCGGCGTGGTTGCGAGCAAGCGCAGGAAGCTGCGGCGCATCGTTTCCTCGGAGCCGAAGCCGCAGCGCTGCGAGATCCGCTTGATCGGCAGGCGCGTTTCCGACAGCAGATGCCGCGCCCCTTCCACCCGCAGCCGCTCGATCGCGCGGGCCGGGGTCAGCCCGGTGGTTTCAGCGTAGCGCCGGCTGAAGCTGCGTTCGCTCATGCCGGCCTGCTTCGCAAGCGTCGGAAGCGACAGGTCGTCGGCCAGATGGTTGCTGATCCAGTCGTGTAATGCGCCGAACTTGTCGCCGGTTGCTTGCAGCGACAGGATTTCACTGAACTGCGCCTGGCCACCCGGGCGCTTGAAAAAGACCACCAGATAACGGGCGATGGCAAGCGCCGCGTCGCGGCCGAGATCCTCTTCGACCAGCGCCAGCGCCAGATCGATGCCTGAGGTGACGCCGGCCGAGGTCCAGAACGGTCCGTCGCGCAGGAAGATGGGATCGGGCTCGACACGGACCGCGGGAAACCGACGGGCGAGCTCGGCGCAGAATCCCCAATGGGTCACGGCGCGCCGTCCATCGAGCACGCCTGATGCGGCGAGCAAGAAGGCGCCGGTGCAGACCGACGCGGTGCGGCGCGCCTGTCCGGCGCGGTTGCGGATCCAGTCAAGCAGGACGCGATCGGCGGCCGCGGCGTCGACGCCGTCGCCACCGGGAACGATCAGTGTATCGACGGCAACATCGCTGGATGGAAGAGAGTGCACGGCAAGACCGACGCCGGCCGATGCCTCGATCGTGGGACCATCTTTGGCGACGACGCGCACCGTGTAAGGCTCGGCGTTGCCGGCCTTCGCCAGCAATGCATTGGCGGACGCGAACACCTGCAGCGGTCCGGTGACGTCAAGCAACTGCACTGCCGGATAGGCGAGCACTTCGACCAGACGGCTCCCGTTTGGCGAGAAGCGAGGGGAGTTTGGCGGCATCACGGAAGCGTGCCGCGATAGGCTCGCTTTGTCCATAGCCGAGCGGGAGGCCCGATGATTCCTCACGACGTTCATCTGCAAATCGGTTCGCTGCTGTTCGAGGCGGTCGATCAAATCGACCTGACCGGCCCGTTCGAGGTGCTGTCGCGGATCCCGAATTCGACCTATCGCATCTACGCGAGGACCATGGCGCCGGTTCGCGATATCAAGGGGTTGCGCCTGACGCCTGACGCCACACTCGCTGAAGCGCCGCCGCTCGATGTGCTGCATGTGCCGGGCGGGTTCGGCCAGGAAGCGCTGATGGAGGATGCCGAGGTGGTCGACTGGATCCGGCGGCAGGCTGCCGGTGCATGCAGCACCTTTTCGGTATGTACCGGCGCGTTGCTGTGCGGAGCCGCCGGTTTGTTGAGGGGACGCAGGGCGACGACCCATTGGGCATCGTTTCACCTGTTGGCGCTATTTGGCGCGATACCGGTCAACGAACGCGTGGTGGTGGATGGCAGCTATATCTTCGCCGCCGGAGTGACGGCAGGCATCGACGGCGCTTTGCGGCTGGCGGCCGAGCTGCGCGGCGAGGATGCCGCGCGGGCGATCCAGCTCTACATGGCGTATGCGCCGGAGCCGCCCTTCGACAGCGGCACGCCTGAGACGGCGCCGCCGGCAATCCTTCAGAAGGCCCGGCAGGCCGTGCAGGCCATCACGGCGCAGCGAGAGGATACCGCGCGACGCATCGCTGCCAGGCTGGGCCTGGTCGAGGGATAGCCGAGCGACGGGCGCGCCTCGGACCGCCGGCTAGTTCCCCGGCTGGAACGTGCAGTCGGCGCCGCCGCCGCCGTTCTGCTTGATCACCTTTGGATCGAGCGTGCAGGACAGCTTGGTCAGGCTCTCGTAGATCGTACCGGCCGCGCCGTCGGAGGGCACGCCGGCGAGCGCCTCGGTGGCGAAGATCTCGTTCGCCGCGCGGCCCTTTATGCTGCGCGTGCGAGGACCAAAGGTCAGCTCGCAGGAGCGCGAGGTGATGTCGACATTGCTGGCGCGGCAGACGATCTTGTCCGCGGTCACGGTGATTGCCTTCGCATGGGCAATCTTGCTGTCGCCGTCGAAGAGCGCGGCGACCGCCTTCTTCTCCGCAATCGGCAAGGAGGAATAGGGCGCAACCACGCCGGCGAGCGCCAGCGCCACCGAGCCCGAGGCGGCCGAGCTTGCCGCCGATGCGGCGGAGACGGAGGCCAGCGACAATGCGCATGCGAGGATCGTCGGTCTTCCAAACTTCATCCTGGTCTCCTGTGACAAGTGCGCTTTCCGCGACGCGGAACCCGCTACCATGGTTCATGCGCCGACATGGTGACGCCATTCACACGATCCGAAAACTTCGCGTGCGACGGCGGCCGCGCGGATATCACAGACCGGCTCCGCGCCGATTAGCTTGCAGGATCGGTCCATTGGGGCCACAGTCGCAAGCTGCGGCAGCGATGCCGCCAACAATCAAGACGAAGACAATCAAGGTTCGAGGAGCGCCATGGCGGCCACGCGCATCGACTGCGACGTCCATCCCGCGGTGGGAGGAACGCGCACCACGCTGCTGCCCTATCTCGACGATCATTGGAAGGAACAGGTGGTCAGCCGCGCGATCGACGGGCTCGACCTCAACTCCTATCCGCCGTCGATGCCCTTGGGCGGCCGCGCCGATTGGCGGCCAACGGACGGCCGCAAGCCCGGCAGCGACCTCGCCATGGTGCAGCGCGGCGCGTTCGACCAGCTTGGGGCCAGCCACGCCATCTGCAACGTCGTCTATGGCGCGCAGGCGGTGTTCGATCCCTATATGGCGGCCGGCTTCTGCAAGGCGATCAATGACTGGATCGCGGCCGAGTGGCTTACCAAGGACGAGCGGCTGCGCGCCTCGATCGTGGTGCCGATCCAGGCACCGGATCTCGCAGTCGAGGAGATCGAGCGCAGGGCAGGCGACCACCGCTTCGTGTCCGTGCTGGTGCTGTCGCAAGGCGAGACGCTGCTCGGGCGGCGGCACTACTGGCCGATCTATCAGGCCGCGGAGAAATACCAGCTACCGATCGCGATCCACGCCGGCAGCGCTTACCGCACCGCCCCGAGCTCGATCGGCTGGCCGTCCTACCGCTACGAATATTATCTGGCGGAAGCGCAGGCGTTCCAGGCGCAGACGCTGAGCCTGATCTATGAGGGTGTGTTCGGGAAGTTTCCGGGGCTGAAGGTCGTGCTGATGGAGTCGGGCGTGAGCTGGCTGCCGGCATTCATGTGGCGCGCCAACAAGACCTGGCGCGGCGTGCGCGTCGAGGTGCCCTGGGTCGAGCGCGAGCCGGCCTCGATCATCCGCGACCATTTCCGCGTCACCATGCAGCCGTTCGATGGCCCGCCCGATGCGACCGGTGTGGCCGACGTCATCGACCAGATCGGCTCCGACAAGATGTTCCTGTTCGCGTCCGATTATCCGCACTGGCAGTTTGACGGCGACGACCCGATCCCGCCGCATCTGCCCGCCAGCATCGTTGCGCGTATGTGCGAAGACAATCCGCTGGAAACCTTTCCGCGGCTGAAACTGAATGCGTAGAGCCATGATGATGGTGGAACGAACGCTTGCGACATCGGTGGTGTGCTCCACTTCTCCCCGATGGGGAGAGGTGAAGGCTGCACCATTTCACATGACAGGAGGATCGCATGAGTGACGTCATCGACCGCCCGATGCTCGAGGAAGAGAAGACCGCCGCAACACGGCTGAAGATCATCGATTGCGACATCCATCCGAGCATTCACGCGCACAGCGACCTCAACGAATTCCTGCCGAAGCGCTGGCAGCAGCATCTGAAGGAGTACGGCAGTCATCTGCGGACGCCCTATATCGGCACCACGCCCTATCCGCGCTCCTCGCCGCTGATCGCGCGCCGCGATGCGTGGCCGCCGACCGGTGGCGTGCCGGGCTCCGATCTCGATTTCATGCGCAAGCAGCATCTCGATCCGTTCGACGTCGAGTTCGGCATTTTGCAGGTGCTCGATCTCTTCATCTTCTCGCAGCAGAACCTGGAGTTCGGCGCCGCGATCCAGCGCGCCATCAACGACTGGCAGCTCGCCTTCTGGTCGCACCGCGATCCGCGGCTGAAGGCCTCGATCCTGGTCGGGCAGGACGGCGACGATCTCGGCATTGCCGAGATCGACCGCTGCGCCAAATCAGGCGAATACATCCAGATCAACGTCTCGCCGCGCGCCAACGAGCCGCTCGGCCGCCGCCGCTACTGGCCGATCTACGCCCGCGCGCAGGAGCTCGACCTGCCGCTCGGCATCCATGTCGGCGGTTATGGCGGGCATGCGCCGACCGGCGGCGGCTGGCCGTCCTACTATTGCGAGGAGCATCAATCGAATGCGCACACCGTGGCCTCGCAGCTCACGAGCCTCGTGCTCGAGGGCATCCCCGAGCGCTTCCCCAAGCTGAAGATTGTGTTCATTGAGGGCGGCTTCGGCTGGATTCCGTCGGCGATGTGGCGGATGGATCAGCATTTCGAGCGTTTCCGCAGCGAGGTGCCGCATCTCAAGCGCCGGCCGAGCGACTATGTGAAGCAGCATTTCTGGTTCACGACGCAACCGATCGACGAGCCCGATGAGGCAAAACACCTGCGCCAGTTGATCGAATGGGTCGGGATCGACCGCCTGCTGTTCTCGTCAGACTATCCGCACTGGGACTACGACGACGCGCGCTACGCGTTCAAGACGCCGCTGACGGAAGCCGAGCGGCGCAAGATCTTCAACAGCAACGCCCGCGCCGTTTACAAGTTCTAGTTTTTTGACGCGTTTTCTTTACGCGAACCGGAATCCACTTCGCTTGAAAACGCTTTGAGGATCGAGATGGCCCGTCACATCGTCGCGCGTACCAGCGATATCCCCGCAGGCGGCAATAAGGTCTTCGGCCTCGAAGGCCGCGACATCGTCGTGTTCCACGTCAATGGTGAATTCTTCGCGCTGCTCAATCGCTGTCCGCATGAGGGCGCGCCGCTCCAGAAAGCCGCCTGCGTCGCGCGCCTGACCTCGCCTGAACCCGGCATCTACCAGCGCGACCGCGTCGGCGAGATGTTGCGCTGCCCTTGGCATGGCTGGGAATTCGACATGCGCAACGGCCAGTCCTGGTTCGATCCGGCGCGCTTCAGAATCCGCTCCTATCCGGTGGCGGTCGAGAGCGGAGAGGAATTACAGAAGGGGCCGTATGTCGCCGAAACGTTTCCGGTGCACATCGAAGACAACTACGTCATCGTCGAAGTCTAAAGCGCGATGAATGTAGATTGAATCGGTTTTGGCCACGCGTTCGGTTCACCTCTCCCAAAGGAGAGGTGAAGCACCGCCGCCGTTCCAGCTCAAGCTAATCTCATCACGCTTTAGATCTTGGAGGTCTGGATCTTGCCGATCGCCATGCGCGATCAGCCCATGCTTCCCGGCATGAAGCAGCGCGCCTTCGGATGACCATTCAGGTAGTAGGGCCAGACGATGGTATGACCGGCGCGGTTTGGTCCGTCTACGACGGCCTCATCGGGAACGTCCACCCACTCGCCGTCGATGCGCACGCGGTAATGCCCGTCCTTGACGTCCCAATCGACATCGTCGAGGCGTTTCGCATCGCTGCCGTCGCAGCATGGTCCCTTGCCGCTGTGCAGGCTTTCATACCAGCCATTCAATTCGGGGTGCCGATGATCATGGGCGTGCGCCGGACGGATCGCGCACATCGGCACCGCAATGATCGCGGTGAACCCAGCCAATGTCGCGCGCCAATAACCTCTCACCTCGTCTCCATCCCGGACGCTCTCCGTCCCATCGGAAACGGTGGCGAAGCGCCGAGGTTTCAATTCCATGATGTCGGCCAATCATCACGTTCGCGAGAGGCCCGGACGACGATGTTTGGCAAGATTGCGCCGACCAACGGTCAAGTTTGTGACGGTGTTCAGCCATTTCGAATCCATCCCCTGCTGCGCCACGGGAAGCAGGCGCGGCTGCTCCGCGAAAGCAAATGCCGCTGAGCTGGCGAAGCTGAAGTGCGCGCTGTCGAGTGGATCGCGACGGCTATTTGATCGTCGCCCGCACGGTGATGACCGATGTGCCTGAAGCCGTCGGCCCCTGGCCCGTTGCCTTGATGGCAAAGGTGTCGCTTCCCTTGTACTTGGCCTTCGGCTTGTATTCGAACGTCGAGGCGTTGAGCTTCTTCAACTTGCCGTGTGACGGCTTCTGCGAAATGGCCGAGGCGGTGATCGTGCCGCGAATCCCGATGGGAAACAGGCAGCTTTCTCCCGACGTCACGTCGATGTCGCCGCTCGAATTTTCACCCCAATTGGCCAGCGTGACCGACATCGAACATTCGGAAGGGGCCGGTGCCGGAGACGCCGGCATGACGCTTGCTGCTTCGATGACAAGTGCGGCCGCGGCAAGCTTCGGCAATCGTGTCGTCGACATCCTCATTCTCATGCAGAACTCGCTGAGCAGGGTTTGGGCGGCGGCAATAGGAGCTATGTCAATCCGGCGGGCAGTCCGCGCGAAATCTTGCAACGCGGATGCACGGGAGGCAAGAGCTTCAGCCGCCGCGCCGGCCATCCTCAAGTGCAACGACATTGCTGACGGTTCGTGTTTCATGCGCGTTCATCGGGGTGGCATCTTGTTGCCCTGATGAGGCGTCGCCATAGTCAGCAGCACCGCGATCCGATCGAGGTTCGGCGGGGTCATGGAGACGAGAGGAAATGGGCAATGGGTGAAAACAGCAACGATCAGGCACGCGTCCAACAATCCGGGTTCGCGGGTGTCACGCGCAAGATTCTCGAGCGCCTTGCATTGCCCGGCGATGATCGCGAGCTTGTCGTGGCCGAGGTGACTTATCCGCCCGGTGGCGTCGCTCCGCTTCACCGGCATCCCGTCGGAGGCGTGGTCTTCATCGTCGAAGGTGTCGCCGAGTCCGCTTATGGCAGCGACGCTCCGCGACAATATCGCGCCGGCGAGACCTTGCAGGATCGTGCCGACCTTCCACACACGCATTTTCGCAATTGTGATCCGGAGCGCCCGCTGCGCTTTCTGACCATCTACGCGCTCGAACCGGGGCGCTCCTACACCATGGAGCCATGAGGGCAGGGCCAGGCGCCCCAAAGCATGATGGGACTAGCTTGATCTGAAATCGCGGCGGACGCCACCTCTCCCTGACGGCAGGGCAATTGCATTTGGGAGAAAAACGCCCTGTGGCTCATCCTTCGAGACGCCCGCCTTTGGCGGGCTCCTCAGGATGAGGTCCTGTTTTGCGGCACACTAGTAAACCCTCATGGTGAGTAGCGCCGCTTGCGGCGCGTCTCGAACCACGAGGCCGAGGACGTGCGCGGCCGCCCGAGGCGGTATATGCGATAGCCCTGTCCTCGACAGGGAGAGGTCGACGGAAGCCGCCGCGAGTCGGGTCGACCCAAACTCATGCCGCCTTAGAGGCCGAACGCCGGCGCGATTACTTCTTCGTCATCAGGCCGTCGATCATCGCGCGCGTCAACGTCGCGATCTCGCTGCGCAGCGCGCCGGTCGGCAGCGCGACCAGCTTCTGCTCCAGTCCGAGCGCGACCATGCCGTGCACGGCGGAGAACAGGCTGCGCGCGGTGACGCCGATCTGCGCCGGCGAGCGATGCGGGAAGAGCGCGGCAAGTGGCTTGTAGATGTGCCGGAACAAATCCATCTGCTCGGTCACAGCCCATTCCGGCACCGGCTTGCCGGGCTGCATGCGATGCTCGAACAGTGCACGCCACTGCTCGAGATTGTCGGCGGCGAAATCGCAATAGGCGACCGCAATCCGCACCAGCATCTCGCGCGGCGCCGTACCGCCGCCAATCTCGGCGAGCGATAGCGAGGCATCGAGCCGCGCCAGGGTGCGCGAGCCCACCCGCAGGATCAGTTCGTCGACGTCCTCGACCAGATTGTAGACGCCGCCATTGGCGATACCGATCTCCTGCGCCAGCTCGCGTGTCTTGAGGCCGCCGAGACCTTTCGTCGCGATCGCGCGTTCCGCCGCCTCGATCAGGGCCTCGCGCAATTTAGCGCGTCTTTCCATGGCCTTGGACATGATCCGCTCGCCGCTAATCACGCATGAGCATTGCTCAACATATCTTGAGCGATGTTCAAGGCTTGGTATAACGTCAACATGAGCAGTGCTCATAACAGGACGCGACCAAATGTTCAAAGCCGTTTTGCGGCACCGTCGCCGCAGCGGAAGAGGGCGGCAAGCTCGTAAGCCGCATCGAGGACGCCATGCCCGGGCGCCTGCTGACGGGAGATCTGCACGGTGCCGTGAGCCGGAAGCGGCGGGCGATTCGTTCGTCTTCACGATGGCGGATCGGCGATGATGCCAACCTCGATCGTCATTGCGCCCACCGGGTCGCGCGAATGCGCGTCCGATGACAGGCTCCGCGAAGCAACCATTGTCACCAGGTTGCTCTGAGGCGCGTGTGAATCCGTCCATCGCTGCGTGGAGCGCTGGCGCTGGCGCGACGGCTGTTGGCGCTGACGCCCGAGGCCAACTGACGCGAGATCCGCGATGGCCTCGCCGAACCGCTCCGCACAGTGGCTCAGCCTTGGCATCCCGCGGCCGATTGATCGGCTGACTATCTGAGCCGCCTCGCGCGACATCTCCGCTGTCAAAGCTTCATGCGATCGTGCTATGACCCCGCGCGCGAACCAACGACCGGTGTGGATTGATGTCGAAGCAGTCGATGCGTGAGGAGGCCGAGCGCCTGATCCGCGAAACCATGGAAAAGCGGAACCTCGTCGTCAAGCAGGGCATGACCCGGATCGAGGCCGTCTGCGGCAAATGCGGCGCGCCGAACCGCGTGCAGGCGGAGAAAGGCCAGTCCCGCGTCAAATTCGCCTGCAAGCAGTGCGGCCACAAGCAGGAAACATTGTAGGCCGCCGTGATTGCGAGTTCGGACCGGCGTGAAGTCGCCGACCCGCGTTGAACGAAAGTGGGTGAGCGCACTGGACCGAACTTGATCTCGCACTCATCCACTTTCTTCAATGCTGGATCACCCGCATGCGCGGGTGATGACACTGCGCAAACGTGACCTTGGAACTGCCCCTGTCATTGTAGGAGCGTAGGGTGGGCAAAGCGAAGCGTGCCCACCATTGCCGGCTTACTCGTGAAAGTGGGCACGCTGCGCTTTGCCCATCCTACGCGAGGACCTACAAAACTGCCTACTTCGACTTCACGAAGGCAGCGAATGCATCCGCATAATCCGGATGCCAGCGCGACAGCGCCGGACGGTTCTCGACGATATCTCCGGCCGCCCACAGGATGCGGCGTTCGTCGAGCGCGCGCGGCACGTCGTTGTCGGGGCACAGGATGTAGAAATCGCCGGCCTCGAGCCGTTCGATCATGAAGTCGACGGTCTGCTCGGCGGTCCAGGCGCCGGCAGGCTTCTCGGCGCGGCCGCGCGCTGTCAATCCGGTGAACACGAAGCCCGGAATCAGCAGATGCGCTGATATCTTGCAGCCATCGGTGTTGCGCAGCTCGTGCTGCAGCGCCTCGGTGAACGCCTTCACCCCTGCCTTGGAGACGTTGTAGGCGGGATCGCCGGGCGGCGTGGTGATGCCTTGCTTGGAGCCGGTGTTGATGATCAGCCCCGGCTTGCCGCGCTTGATCATGTTGGGCGCAAACGCCTGCGTACCGTTGATCACGCCCCACAGATTGACGGCGAGGACGCGCTGCCATTGGTCTGATGGTCCGAACATCGCGCTGCCGGGCTGGATGCCTGCATTGTTCATCAGAATGTCGGTGCCGCCGAACCGCTTTGCCACGGCCGCCTCGAGGTTCGCGACCTCATCGGCGCGGCTGACGTCGACTGCCGCCGTCATGATGCTCGATGTACCGCCCGGTGCCGCAGATGACAGTTTTGTCGCAGCGTCTGCCAGCCGGTCGTCGCCGAGATCGGCGATGCACACCTTCACGCCGGCCTTCGCAAAGCGCAGCGCGGCCGCAAGCCCGATGCCGGAGGCGCCGCCGGTGATCACGGCAACATGATTGGACGATATCACGGGATGGGGCATCGGCGGTCTCCGGACACATATGTGGCTGACATTCGCAACGCTAGCATAACGCATGCACGATGCGCGCGGGTGCATGGGAGGTTTTCATGCGCGCTGTCCCCTTCAACGCCGGCTCGGCTTTACGGTTTCCCGCCTGCGCTGTAGAGTGCGGGATATAACGCTTCCAAACGACCTCAGCCGACATTGACAGGGAGTGCAAACATGGCTGTTTCGCAGGCTGTTCCGATCACGCGCCATCCATATGCTGATGGCTCCTACAAGAAGATGCTGATCGACGGCAAATGGGTCGATGCCGCCTCCGGCAAGAAATTCGAGACGCACAATCCGGCCACGGGTGAATTGCTGGCGACCGTCGCTGAGGGCGATGCGGAAGACATCGACCGTGCGGTGGCCGCCGCGCGCCGCGCTTTCGAAGGCCCCTGGAGCAAGGTCAAGCCGTATGAGCGGCAGAACCTGCTGCTCAAGCTCGCCGATCTCGTGGAGGCGAATTTCGAGGAATTGTCCCAGCTCGATACGCTCGACATGGGCGCGCCGATCAGCCGCACCCGCGGCAACAAGCTGCGCGCGCTTGGCATGCTGCGCTATTACGCGGGGCAGGCGACCGCGATCCATGGCGAGACGATCGAGAACTCGCTGCCCGGCGAGATCTTCTCCTACACGCTGAAGGAGCCGATCGGCGTGGTTGGCGCCATCATCCCGTGGAACGGGCCGCTGACCGCGACGATCTGGAAGATCGGTCCTGCGATCGCAACCGGCTGCACCGTGGTGCTAAAGCCGGCCGAGGAATCGCCGCTGACTTCGCTGCGCATCGCCGAGCTTTGCATGGAAGCCGGCATTCCGCCCGGCGTCGTCAACGTCGTGCCGGGCTATGGCGAGACCGCGGGCGCGGCGCTCGCATCGCACCCCGATGTCGACAAGGTTGCGTTCACCGGCTCGCACCTCACGGGCCAGTCGATCATCCGCGCCTCGGCCGGCAACCTCAAGCGCGTCTCGCTCGAGCTCGGCGGCAAGTCGCCGGACATCGTGTTCGCGGACGCCGATCTCGATGCGGCGGTGCCGGGCGCGGCGATGGCGGTGTTTGCCAATTCGGGGCAGATCTGCAGCGCCGGCACGCGGCTGTTCGTCGAGCAGAAGGTCTATGACGAATTCGTCGGCCGCGTCGCCGAGTTCGGCAAGAAGCTTCAGGTCGGCAATGGCCTCGATCCCAACACCCAGATCGGTCCATTGGTGTCTCAGCAGCAGATGGAGCGCGTGTCCGGCTATCTCGAGATCGGCCAGAAGGAAGGCGCCAGGGCTGTCGCCGGCGGCGGGCGTCTCACCGAGGGCGCGCTGTCGAAGGGCTATTTCGTGCAGCCGACCGTGTTCGCCAATGTGCAGGACAACATGCGCATCGCGCAGGAGGAGATCTTCGGACCCGTCATCTCGGCGATCTCGTTCAAGGATCCGGACGAATTGATCAAGCGCGCCAATGCCACGACCTTCGGGCTCGGCTCGGGGGTGTGGACCACCAATGTCAGCAAGGCACACCAGGTCGCGAAGGCGCTGCGCGCCGGCTCGGTCTGGGTCAATTGCTACCAGGCGATGGACCCCGCGGTGCCGTTCGGCGGCTACAAGATGAGCGGTTACGGCCGCGAGTCCGGCAAGCAGCACGTCGAGGAGTATCTCAACGTCAAGGCAGTCTGGATCAAGACGGGTTAGGCCGTTCGGCTTGCTGCTTCACCTCTCCCCGCTTGCGGCAGGGCTATCGCATATGCCGCCTTGGGCGGCTGCGCACGTACTCGGCCTCGTGGTTCGAGACGCGCCGCAAGCGGCGCTCCTCACCATGACGGTCTACCATTGTGCCGCAAAACCGGACGTCATCCTGAGGAGGCCGCGAAGCGGCCGTCTCGAAGGATGGGCCACAGGGTGTTTTTCTCCCAAATGCAATTGCCCTACCGCCTGCGGGGAGAGGTCGGATTGCATCGCAAGATGCAATCCGGGTGAGGGGGTATAGGTCTGAACGTTCGGCGCGCTCGCGGAAGGAAGCCCGTCACGCCAATGAATGCATGGTTTCGGAATATTAGAAATATATCGCTGATTTGCCCGACGCGTCAAGCTGCTCTGTCGAACGCCGGCCGCCGCCGGCTACTTTGCATGGGGTTGTTTTCGATATTTTCACAACGCGCCCCTGCGACGGCCGCCGTTCTTGCGTCTACCGTCCCGCGGCCTTCTTCGGCTTGCCGATGTCGCTACGCAGCGCCTCGAGGTCCTTGCGCACGGCGAGCGCCGCATCGCGTTCGATCTTCCGGTAGCGTGCCACTAGCGAGAGGCCGAATGGCGTCAGCATCGCGCCGCCGCCATTCTTGCCGCCGGTCTGCCGTTCCACCGCGGCTTGCCGGCAGATGCGGTTGATCTCGTCGACGAGGTCCCAGGCGCGCTTGTAGCTCATCTCCATGGCGCGGCCGGCGGCGGAGATCGAGCCGCACTCCCGGATGTTTTCCAGGAGCTGAATCTTGCCCGGCCCGATCCGGTCCTCGGCATCGAGATCGATGCGGAGGCTAAGGGAGGGCAGCGATGTGGCGCTCGATTTCGGCATGGAGTGTCTGCTTTCTCGCCTTGGCAACCAGATTGCCACTAGTGGCATTTGCGAACAAGATGAACCGGTTACATATCGGAAAACCACATATTCGGGGCAGGCATGAATCCTCCGTCGCTGTTCTCTCCGCTCAAGATCGGTCCCTACCAGCTCAAGCACCGCGTCGTGATGGCGCCGCTGACGCGGATGCGGGCGGCAAAGCCGAGCCTTGCGCCGCGGCCGCTCAACGCCGAATACTACGCGCAGCGCGCCACACCCGGCGGCTTGATCATCGCCGAGGCCTCGCCTGTGGCCGCGACCGGCTTCGGCAATCCCGGCGTCCCCGGCATCTACACCGAGGCGCAGATCGCGGGCTGGCGCAAGGTGGTGGACGCCGTGCATGCCAAGGGCGGGTTCATCTTCCTGCAGCTCTGGCACGTCGGCCGCGTCTCGCACTCCTCATATCAGCCTGATAGAGCGCTGCCGGTCGCGCCGTCGGCGGTGGCGATCGCCGAGCTCAAGACGATGACGGCTGATGGCAAGGTGGTCGAATACGAGACGCCGCGCGCACTCGAGACCCGCGAGATCCCGTTGATGGTCGAGGCCTATCGCCAGGCGGCCGAGAACGCGCTCGCCGCCGGCTTCGACGGCGTCGAGATCCACGGCGCCAACGGTTATCTGATCGAGCAGTTCCTGCAGTCGCGCAGCAACCTCCGCACCGATCAATATGGCGGCTCGATCGAGAACCGCGTGCGCTTCCTGCTCGAGGTGACGCAGGCCGCGATCGATGTCTGGGGCGCCGACCGCGTCGGCGTGCGGCTGTCGCCCTACGGCATCGCCAACGGCAGCGGCGAGGCCGATCCGATGCCGCTCTACAGCCACGCGATCAAGGCGCTGGACAAGCTCGGGCTTGCTTATCTGCATTTCATCGAACCCCGCGCCTCCGGCACCGGGCGTGCGGAGGTCGACTGGCAGAACGTGCCGTCGGCGATGGTGCTGTATCGCCCGATGTGGAGCGGCGTGCTGGTGACGGCCGGCAACTTCGTCGGCGAGAGCGCGCAGAGCGCGGTCGCCGAAGGCCATGCCGATGCAATCGCGTTCGGCCGCTACTTCATCTCCAATCCGGACCTGCCGCGCCGCTTGCAGCGTGGTTATCCGCTGACGCCCTACAACCGCGCAACGTTCTATAGCGGTGAGGAGAAGGGCTATACGGATTATCCCGTTCATGACGATATGGCGCGGGCGTAGGGCCACACTGGTTGCAGTCATAGCGAGCGAAGCGAAGCAATCCATATATCTCCGTGTGCGGAGGGATGGATTGCTTCGTCGCTTCAGCGCAAAATTGCTTTGCAGCTTTGTCGCGAGCCCTCGCAATGACGATGGGCAAACGGAGCGACCCGATGTTTCCGGAAGACGATGAGTTCGCGCCGACGAAAAAGCCGAAGCCGGTGGCGCTGGCAAAGCCTGCCGCGGGCCACTGCCTGTGCGGCAAGGTGCGCTTCGAGATCGATGTGCCGGCGCGCTGGGCGTGGCATGACCATACCCAGGCCAGCCGCCGCGCGCATGGTGCGGCCTACGCGACCTATGTCGGAAGCTGGCGCAAGCGGTTCCGCATCACGCAAGGCGCAAGCGAGCTCTCGCGCTATGAGGATCCCGCGACCAAGACCGCGCGCTCTTTCTGCGCCAATTGCGGCACACCGATCATCTACGAGCGGGCGCGCGCTCCGCACATGGTCAACATCCCGCGCGCGCTGTTCTCGGGGCGCACCGGCCGCCAGCCGCTCTATCACATCGCGATCGAGGAGCTACAGGAATGGGCTTACACTGGCGAGCCGCTGGTGCCGCTGAAAGGCTATCCCGGCGTGGTCTGGCAGCGTTCGAAAAAGAAGAAGCGCAGCGATCGGGAAGGGATGTTCTGAAGCGCGTTTGAGCGAAGTGGACACCGGTTCGCGTGAAGAGGCGCGCGCCTGCGGAATGCAGCCATGACCGGCCGCTCGATTGCTCCGGCCGCGCAAGTTTGGTCATCTCCTTTGATCCCGTCGGCCAACGCGCTGACAGGCCTGGAGGGAACATGAAAAATCGCATTACCGGCCGCTCGGCATTTTTGGCGTTGTTGAAGGACGAGGGCGTCACGCATCTGTTCGGCAATCCCGGCACCACCGAACTGCCGATCATGCACGCGCTGAAGGACCATCCGGATCTCACCTATGTGATGGCGATGCAGGAGAGCTTGGTGGTGGCGATGGCCGACGGCTTCAGCCGCGCCTCCGGCAAGCTCGTCGCCTGCAACGTCCATGTCGCGCCGGGCCTCGGCAACGCGATGGGCTCGCTCTACAACGCGAGCTTCACCGGCACGCCGCTGATCCTCACCGCCGGCCAGCAGGAGCAGGGCCATGGGCTGACGGAGCCGGTGCTCTATGGCCCGCTGGTGCAGATGGCGGCACCGCTCGTCAAATGGGCGGTCGAGGTGACGCGTCTGGAAGACCTGCCGCGGATCGTGCGCCGCGCCGCCAAGATTGCAACCACGCCGCCGACTGGGCCGGTGTTCATCTCGCTGCCCGGCGACATCCTCAATTCCGAGGCTGGCATCGAGCTCGGCCGTTCCACTCGCGTCGATACGCGCGTGCGACCGTCGGACGATTCGCTGAAGGCGCTGGCCGCGCGCATCCTGAAAGCAGAGCGGCCGGTGATCATCGTCGGTGACGAGATCGTCAAGAGCGACGCGCTGCGCGAGGCCGCCGACCTTGCGGAGACGCTGGGTTGCCCGGCCTGGCAATCCTCGACGCCATACGGCGCGCATTTCCTCTCGGAAAGTCCGTGCTTCATGGGCGCGATCGCGCGGCTGCAGAAGGTCGCCCGCGACGTGCTGGCGCCCCACGATCTCCTGATCGCGCTTGGCGGCGATCCCTTGCGGATGTCTGTCTTCAGCGAAGTCGAGCCGTTGCCGGATGGGCTATCGATCGTGCAGGTCGGTCTGGTCGACGGCGATCTTGCCAGGAACTATGGCGCCGAGATCGCGGTCAAGGCCGACGTCAGGGAGACGCTGCGCGCGCTGGTGCCGGCGTTGAAGCAGGCGGGCGGCGGCGCGCTGGACGCGCGCGCCAAGCAGGGGCTTGCAGCACTTGCGACGAAGAACTGGGCGGCGAAGCGCAAGGCGTTGGTCGAGCAGATCTCGAAGGCCAGCCACACCTCGCCGATCGATCCGGACTGGCTCGCGCTGCAGGTCGTGGAAGCGATGCCCGACAACGCGATCTTGGTCGACGAGGGCCTGACCTCATCGCGCCAGATCATCGGGTTGAGACCGCATCGCGACCGCTACGGCTATCACGCGCTCGCCTCGGGCGGCATCGGCTGGGGCCTGCCGGCCGCGGTCGGCGTCAGCCTCGCCAATCCAGAGCGTCCGGTGGTCTGCTATTCCGGCGACGGCTCATCGATGTATTCGATCCAGTCGTTGTGGACCGCGGCCAACCACAAGCTGCCGCTGACCTTCGTCATCGTCAACAATGGCGGCTACCGCATCATCAAGCAGCGCCTGCTCGCCTTCCACGGCGACGATCACTATGTCGGCATGGATTTCATCGACCCGCCGGTCGATTTCACCGGCGTCGCGCGCTCGCTCGGGCTCGAGGCGATCAAGATATCAGATCCGCAGGAGCTGAAGGGCGCGATGGCGTCGGCGTTCAGCCGACCTGGCGCGAAGCTGATCGAGGTGGTGGTGAGCAATGCGGTGAATTGAGCGCCAGCGTTCAATCTCTCCCGTCATCCTGAGGGGCGCGCTCTTGCGCGCGTCGCGAAAGGTGCACGGCCGGCCGGTGGGCCGTCGATCCTTCGAGACGCGCGTTCCGCGCTCCTCAGGATGACGGGACCGCCGCCGTGCGCGGCTTGACCCGATACCGGCTCGCCGGATGCGTGTCGTTCAGCTTCGCGCGCCCCGCGCCGAACAGCTTCTCCCGCAGCGTGCCCTTGGCGTATTCGTGCTTGTAGCGGCCGCGCCTGGTCAGTTCCGGCACCAGCATGTCGGCGATGTCCTCGAAGTCGCCGGGCGAGATCGCGAACGCGACGTTGAGGCCGTCGACATCGGTCTCCTCGAACCATTGCTCGATCTTGTCGGCGACCTGCTCGGGCGAGCCGACCACGACGGGACCGGCGCCGCCGATGCCGACATGTTCGGCGACCTCGCGCACGGTCCAGACCCGATCCGGATCGGCGCGGGTGACATTGTCCATCGCGGAGCGGCCGGCGTCGTTCTGCACGTGTCGGACCTCCTGGTCGAGCGCATAGGTCGAGAAGTCGACACCGGTCCAGCCCGACATCAGTGCCAGCGCGCCCTCGTGGCTGATGTGGCTGCGATACTCGGCATATTTCGCCTTCGCTTCCGCTTCGGTCGGAGCGATCACGATGCACATCATCGAGAACATCAGGATCTCGGCGGGGTTGCGGCCTTTCGCGGCGGCAAGCTCGCGGATCGCCGACACCCGCGGGCCGATCACCTTGGATGACGGGCCCGACATGAAGACGCATTCGGCGTGCTCGGCCGCAAATTGCCGGCCGCGCGGCGAGGTTCCGGCCTGGTACAGCACCGGCGTGCGCTGCGGCGACGGCTCCGAGAGATGGATGGCATTGAGCCGGTAGTTCTTGCCCTCGTGATGCACGGGGTGCACCTTGTTTGGGTCGGTGAAGATGCCGCGCGCGACGTCGCGGATCGCGGCATCGTCTTCCCAACTGCCTTCCCAGAGCTTGTAGACCAGCTCCATATATTCGTCGGCGAGCTCATAGCGGTCGTCATGCGCGGTCTGCTTGTCCTTGCCGGCGCCGCGCGCTGCGCTGTCCAGATAGCCTGTCACCACGTTCCAGCCCACTCGGCCATTGGTCAGATGATCGAGCGTCGACATCCGCCGCGCGAACGGATAGGGCGGCTCGAAGGAGAGGTTAGAGGTGACGCCGAAGCCGAGATTCTCGGTCACCGCGGCCATCGCCGGGATCAACATCAACGGCTCGTTGGCCGGGGTCTGCGCCGCGTTGCGGAGCGCCGCATCCGGACCGTTGGCGTAGACGTCGTAGACGCCGAGCACGTCGGCGAGGAACAGGCCATCGAACCGGCCGCGCTCCAGCGTCTTGGCGAGATCGATCCAGTAGCCCAGCTTGTTGTAGTCCTTGGTGCGGTCGCGCGGGTGGGTCCACAGCCCCGGCGACTGATGCGCCACGCAATTCATGGCAAAGGCGTTGAGCCGGATTTGCTTTGTCATCGTTGAAACCTGGGTCGTTTCGAGTCATGCCCGGTCGGATGCCGGGTTTTCGGTCCGAACTTGTTGCGACTTCCCATGTTTTGGCAAGGCCCATTCGCAATCGCGGCACTTCCTCCCGCGTTCCGATCCCGATAGGTTGCCTGCATCCAGAGCATGATCCGGCATTGCGAAGCGATTTTGCGATGCGATCTCGCTGAGACCTGAGCGGACGTAGGAACAATGATGGCGACACGGGCCGACGCAATCGCAATCGCGCGAGGGCATTTTCAATCGGGACAGTTTATGAAGGAACTGGACCGCAGGGTCGGCTACCAGACCGAGAGCCTGAATGCCGACAAGGCCGACGCGCTGCGCGCCTATCTGGTCGAGAACCTGCAACCGGCCTTCGCCGAGCTCGATTTCAAGACCCGGCTGATCGAATCGCCGACCGGTCGCAGTCCATACCTGATCGCCGCGTATCAGGAGGACGCCTCGCGGCCGACCGTCTTGACCTACGGCCATGGCGACGTCGTCGACGGCATGGTCGGCGAGTGGCGCGACGGGCTCAACCCCTGGCAGATCACGGTCAAGGGCGAGCGCGCCTATGGCCGCGGCACCGCCGACAACAAGGGCCAGCATTCGATCAACATGGCCGCGCTGCGTGCCGTGCGGCAGGCCCGCGGCGGCAAGCTCGGCTTCAACGCGAAGTTCATCATCGAGACCGGCGAGGAGATCGGCTCGCCCGATCTGCGCGAGGTCTGCGAGGCGCATCGCGAGGAGCTGAAGGCTGACCTGTTCGTGGCCTCCGACGGGCCGCGGCTGTCGGCGGAGCGGCCGACCATCTTCCTCGGCTGCCGCGGCGGCAACCGCATCCATCTCGACGTCAATCTGCGCGAGGGCGGCAATCATTCCGGCAACTGGGGCGGCGTGCTTGCCAACCCCGCCACGATCCTGGCCAATGCGATCGCCAGCCTTGTCGACGGCAAGGGCCGCATGAAGCTCGAGATCCTAAAACCCCCGCCGATCTCCAATCGCGTCCGTGCCGCGCTTGCCGATGTCAAGGTCGAGCCGACGGCGGACGAGCCCGCGCTGTCGCCGGACTGGGGCGAGGAGGGGCTGTCGCCGGCGGAGCGACTCTACGCCTGGAACACGCTCGAAGTGCTGGCGATGTCGTCGGGCAATATCGACAAGCCGGCCAACGCGATTCCCGGCAAGGCCAGCGCCGTGCTGCAGCTCCGCTTCGTCGTCGGCACCAGATATCTCGAGGTGATCGACGCGGTCCGGGACCATCTGCACAAGAACGGCTTCCCGATGGTGGAGGTGTCAGGCGCGCAGCGCTTCGCGGCCTCGCGCACCGACATGGACAGCCCATGGATCGACTGGGCTGCGGATTCGATCCGCAAGACCACCGGCAAGGCACCCGCGGTGCTGCCGAACTTCGGCGGGTCGTTGCCGAACGACGTGTTCTCGGAAGGGCTCGGCCTGCCCACGATCTGGGTGCCGCATTCCTATCCCGGCTGCTCGCAACACGCCCCCGACGAGCACATCCTGCTGCCGGTCACCGAAGAGGCGCTCGCCATCATGGCCGGCCTGTTCTGGGATCTCGGCGAGGCAAAGCACAAGGGGTGAGTCCTGCATCGTCATGCCCCGGCTGAAGGGCGAAGCGTGGCTTCACGAGATGACCAGGGCATCCACATTTTCCTCCGTCACCCTGAGGAGCCGCGAAGCGGCGTCTCGAAGGGTCGACGGCCACTGGTGGGGCCGTGCATCCTTCGAGGCTCGCTTCGCTCGCACCTCAGGATGACGGTACAAATGGCCGGACCCCGGACATGACGAATCGAAATGCCTGCGTGCTTTTACCGGCCAAGGAAATTCAAATGACACTGTCAACTTCGGCCGACGTTCGGCACGCCGCGCCGGTCGACAAGAAAAACATCACCCGCCTGATTGTCGCGACCTCGGTCGGCAATGCGCTCGAATGGTACGACATCTCGGTCTATGCTTATTTCGCGGTTTACCTGTCGAAGGCATTCTTTCCGGCGAATGATCCGACCACCTCGCTGCTGCTGACCTTCGGCAGCTTCGGCCTGTCGTTCCTGGTCCGCCCGATCGGCGGCATCCTGCTCGGCGCCTATGCCGACCGTCACGGCCGCAAGGCCTCGCTGATGCTGTCGATCGTACTGATGACACTGGGTACGCTGGCGCTCGCGCTGATGCCGACCTACCAGACGATCGGTATCGTGGCGCCGGTCGCGGTGATCCTGGCGCGGCTGGTGCAGGGGTTTTCCGCAGGCGGCGAATTCGGCTCCTCGACCGCCTTCCTGGTCGAGCACATGCCGGACCGGCGCGGCTTCGTTGCGAGCTGGCAGTTCGCAAGCCAGGGCGTCAGCGGCTTGTTGGGAGCGGGCTTCGGTGCGCTGCTGACCTCGCTGCTGAGCCCGGAGGACCTGCACTCCTGGGGCTGGCGGCTGCCGTTCCTGTTCGGCGTCCTGATCGGTCCCGTCGGCATCTACATCCGCAATCATGTCGACGATGCGACCCCGCCGCCGGCGGCTCAGCTCAAGTCGCCGGTCAAAGAAGTGTTCGCGCGGCAGAAGCTCGCCACGATCCTCGCGATCGGCGCGCTCGCGGTCTCGACCGCGGTGAACTATCTGATCGTGTACATGCCGACCTATGTGGTGAAGACGCTCAACCTGGCGCCGTCGGTCGGCTTCATCGCCTCGTTTGCCGCGCAGACGGCTGTCGCGCTGTTGGCGCCGATCGCCGGGATGGTCTCCGACAGGATCGGACGGACCACGCACATGATCCTGTTCGCGCTGCTGCTGCTGGTCTCGATCTTTCCCGCCTTCCTGCTGCTCACCGGCAGGCCGACGCCGGGAATCATCCTGCTCGGCGTGCTGTGGCTTGGTGTTCTTAAGTCGCTGTATTATGGGCCGCTCGCCGCGCTGATGTCGGAGCTGTTTCCGCCACAGACGCGCGCGACCGGCCTTGGCCTCAGCTACAATATCGGCGTCACCGTGTTCGGCGGCATGGGGCCTGCGATCATGACCTGGATGGGCGGCTTCGCGCTGATCGGCGAACTCGCGCCGGGCTATTATCTCACTGCCGTCTGCATCCTCAGCCTTTGCGCGCTGGTCACGATCCGCCGGATGCGGCTGGCCTAGCCGCATCCTTAGATTTCGTATCACGAAATTCAATGGACCTACGTTGCTGCACAGCAGCGTAAAATTGCTGAAATCAAAGTTTCACCTGACGAAAGTATACGGTGTCCCGCGCGTGTTATCCGATTTAGGATGCGGCCCGCGCGGAGGCCTCGTCCCATCACGGATGTCGTGTCCGGATCACTGTTTGCGATTGAGGGCAGGGCATGAACGCTTCCACGACTGCGACCGCACGGGCCGGCCGGAAGAGGTCGAGGCCGGAGTCGGGGCAGCCCGACAAGTTCAATGCGATTCAGAAGGTCTGCGCGATCCTGCGCGTGCTGGCGCAGCGCTCGCCGCTGCGGCTGACCGACATCGCCGACACCACCTCGCTGAACAAGGCGACAGCGCTGCGCATCCTCAGCTCGCTGATCGAGGAGGGCTTCGTCAGCCGGGTCGCCGGCGCCAAGACCTATGAGCTCGGCCAGGAGGCGCGGGTGATGGCGGTCGGCGCGCGGCGCTCGGTCGACATCGCAGAGCTGGCGCAGCCGAGCCTGTTGCGGCTGTCCGAGCGCTCCGCCGACACGGCGCTGCTGTCGGTTCGCTCCGGCGTCGAGGCGCTCTATCTGGCGCGCTCGGTCGGCAGTCATCCGCTGCAACCGAACTACCTGCAGATCGGCAGCCGCCGTCCGCTCGGCGTCGGTGCCGGCGCGCTCGCGCTCCTGGTCTGGCTGCCGGACGCCGAGATCGAGGCTGTGATCGAGGTGATCGTGCCGCGGCTGGCGAAGTCGCCGCGCATCACGCCAAAATTCCTGCGCGAGCGCATCGCGCAGGCGCGCAAGGTTGGTCACACCGTGCTGATCGACGCCGCGTTTCCCGGCATGGGCGGCGTCGGCGTTCCCGTCCGCGACGATGCCGGCGAGGTGGTGGCCGCGCTCTCGATCGGTGCGGCCTCCGATCGCATTCGCCGTCGCGAGGCGGAGCTTGCCGACATGCTGAAGAAGGAAGCCCAGGTGCTGGCGCGCGCGATGGCCCAGGCGCCGAAGAACGGGCGGAGCGTGAAGGCTAGCTAGATGTCTCCCTTCACCTCTCCCGCAAGCGGAAGAGGCAGTGCAGTTCTGACCCGGTTACCACGCGACTCCGCTACGCCCCTTCATCCAGCGCCACCAGTTCGCGCTTCCGCCGCAGCGACGGCAGCAGCGGCCCGACCAGCAGCACCACTGCGAGCGCAAGGCAGACCGCCGAGATCGGCCGCTCCACGAACGTCGTCAGGTCACCCTGCGACAGGATCAGCGACTTGCGCAGGTTGTTCTCCAGCATCGGTCCGAGCACGAAGGCGAGCACCAGCGGTGCCGGCTCGTAGCCGAGCTTGCGCATGAAATAGCCGATCACGCCGAAGGCGATCATCACGTAGACGTCGAACACGTTGTTGCTGGAGCAATAGACGCCGATGATCGTGAACAGGATGATCAGCGGGAACAGCACATTGTAGGGCAGCCTGAGCAATTGCACCCACATGCCGATCATCGGCAGGTTGAGCACGAGCAGCATCAGATTGCCGATATACATGCTGGCGACGATGCCCCAGAACAGGGTGGGGTTCTGCGAGATCAGGAGCGGTCCCGGCTGCAGGCCGTGGATCACGAAGGCGCCGAGCAGTAGCGCCATCACCACATTCGGCGGAATGCCGAGCGTCATCAGCGGAATGAAGGCGCCGCCGGCCGCGGAGTTGTTGGCCGATTCCGGTCCCGCGACGCCCTCGATCGCGCCATGGCCGAAGCGCTCGGGATGCTTCGACAGCCGCTTCTCCAGCGCATAGGAGGCGAACGATGCCACCACCGCGCCGCCGCCCGGCAGGATGCCGAGGAAGAAGCCGAGCACGGTGCCGCGCGACACCGGCCCGGCGCTGGCCTTCCAGTCTTCCTTGCTCGGCAGCAACTGGCTGATCTTGGTCTTGATGATGTCGCGCTTGATCGCCTGTTCGGTGTTGAGCAGCACTTCGGCGACGCCGAACAGGCCCATCACGACCGGCACCAGCCCGATGCCGTCGATCAGTTCGAGGCGGCCGAAGGTCAGCCGCGGCTGCGCCGTGATGCTGTCGAGCCCGACCAGGCCGAGCACCACGCCGATGCAGGCCATCAGAAGCGCCTTGGCCATCGAGCCCTGGGTCAGGAAGGTGAGCACGACGAGGCCAAGCACCATCAGGCTGAAATATTCGGCCGGCCCGAACGCCACGGCGACGCTGGCGAGCGAGGGCGCTACCAGCATCAACGCGATCAGCGCGAAGGTACCCGCGATGAACGAGCCGAATGCAGAGATGCCGAGCGCCGGGCCGGCGCGGCCCTGCTTGGCCATCTGGTGGCCGTCGATGCAGGTGACGACCGAGGCGGCTTCGCCCGGGATGTTGACCAGGATCGAGGTGGTCGAGCCGCCATACATCGACCCGTAATAGATGCCGGCCATCATGATGATGCCGGACTCCGGCGTGCCGGATAGCGTGACCGGCAGCAACAGCGACATCGCCGAGATCGGGCCAATACCAGGCAGCACGCCGACAAGCGTGCCGATGAAGACGCCGATGAAGCAGTAGATCAGGTTGACTGGCTGCAGCGCGACGCCGAGACCGTGGGCGACATTGAGCAGAGTATCCATGGGCAGCCCTCAACCGATCTCGAACATGCCGTTCGGCAACTGGATCGCGAGCAGATGCTTCAGCACCCACCACATGCCGAGTGGAGCAAGGATCGCGATCGGGATCGCCAGCGACCAGCGCACCGGATCGATCAGGCGCAGCAGCAACAGCATCAGCGGGATCGCGGAGAGCAGGAAGCCGAGCGGCTCCAGCGCAAAGGCGAACGCGGTCAGACAGACGATGACGACAACCGGCTTGCCCCAGCGCACGTTCTGCCAGCGCGAGGCGAAGGTCGCGCCGCCTTCGGTGATGGCCGCGACGATGATCGAGACCGCGAACGCGCACATCAGGATGCCGGTGTAGAACAGCACATAGCCGGAGCCGGGATCGTTGATGGTGCCGAGCTTCAGCTTCAGCCCCGACCAGATCACGAACCCGCCGAGCGCAAGCCCGATCAGCCCGCCCCAGAGCTCGGAGTTGTTGAGGCGGAATTTGACGTTGGTTTGGTCGTTCATTTGAAGCACCTTTAGATCACCGTCACCCTGAGGCGGCGAAGCGCAGCGTAGCCCTCGAAGGGCGACGGTGCCCGGAGCTATCCTTCGAGGCGAACCGCAAGTGCGGCTCGCACCTCAGGATGACGTCAGCGCGCGAGGTGGCCTTGAATCCGTTTCTCTACTTCTTCCCCAGCCCGAGCGTGTCGATCACCTTGCGCTCGGACTCGGTGACCTCGACCACGAATTTCTTGTAGTCCTCGGTGTTCTTGTAGTTCGGCACCATGTCGTATCTGGCGAGCGTTGCGATCACGGCGGGATCCTCGATCGCCTTCTTGAAGGCGTCGTGCAGCTTGGCCACGATCTTCGGATCCATGCCCTTCGGTCCGGCGATACCGAACGGCGAATCGTAGACCATCGAGTAGCCGAGCTCGTTCAGCGTCGGCACGTCGGGATAGTTCGGCGAACGCGCGCCGGTCCACACCATCAACAGCCTGAGCTTGCCGGCATCGACCAGCGGTCGCCAGCCGGTGGAATCGGCCTGCAGCATGGTGTGCTGGCCGAGCACCGCGGCGTTGGTCTCGGCGCCGCCCTTGAACGGCACCTGCGTCAGCTTGATGCCGGCCTTGGCCGCGATCTGCTCCATGCCGACATGCAGCGAGGTCCCCGTCCCCGGCGTCGCATAGGTCACCTTGCCGGGATTTTTCTTGGCGAAATCGACCACGTCCTGCCAGGTCTTGAACTGCGACTCCGCATTGGTGGTGACGCCGAAAGTGTAGCCGGTGAGATGGATGATGTAGGAGAAGTCCTTCGCCGGATCCCAGGACACTTCCTGCATCAGGGGTAGCCGGAACACGGTGATCGGGATCTGCGCGATGGTGTAGCCGTCGGGCTTGGCGGTCGCGGCCATCGTCGCCGGACCCACGGTGCCGCCACCGCCCGCCTTGTTGTCGACCGCGATCGGCTGGCCCAGCACCTTCGAGGCGCTCTCGGCGATCGCGCGCATCGAGATGTCGGTCGAGCCGCCCGCCGGCCATGGCACGATCAGCGTGATCGGCTTGGTCGGATAATCCTGTGCGTGCGTTGCGGCCGACACGAGCATGCCGGCGGCGGCGAGCAGGACCATCAAGCGATTGCGGTGGGACATCTCGATTTCTCCCTTGCGGCCGCGTTGCATTTCGCGGCCGGGTCTTAGCGTTGACTTCGATCGTCCTCGTCATGACAGGGACGTGAAACCGCATTGGACAGAACGGAGCACGCAACGGAAGAGCCAATGCCCCGCATGCGACAATTGGTCTGCCGCAACCTGCCGAGAGGCGGAATTCGCTCGCCGCTGATCTGCCGAGACTGGCGACGTTTGGCAGCAGCCCCGCACGCTTGACTGTCCGCGCCGATGCGCGCGTGTCGCGTTTGGTCAAGTGGATAATGATAGGAACCCAAGGGGGGCGGCGGCTTGCGACATCGGGCGCTTCCGGTCATCATGCGCGCCCGCCCGCCGCCGGAACCCTGCTTGACAGATGACGCCATCGCCTGATGCCACCGACGACGCGGTGATCCGTGCATTTGCCGGCTTGCCAGCGCTGCTCGACCGGGCCCCGGCGCTGATTGCCCGCGGCCGGCTGCTCGATTGCGACTGCCGCCTCGGCCCGATGGATCATCCTTGCTACGCCACGATCCGTGGCGGGCGCATCGTCGAGCTCACGCCGGCTCCCGTCCTGATGCGCTCCTGGCGCTTCTCCTATCGCGCGACTGCCGTCGCCTGGACGGCCTATTGGCAGGCCGAGCCGAAGCCCGGCTGGCACGACCTGCTGGCGCTGACCAAGCGCGGCGAGGCGGTGCTGGAAGGCGACCTGCATCCCTTCATGACGCATCTGCAGTATTTCAAGGACCTGCTCGCGCTGCCGCGGGCCAAGGCCGAGGCGGCCGCATCATGAACGGCGATCTCGAGCCGATGGTCGGCCGCTACGTTCACGTCGAGATCGGCGGCGAGCTGCACCGCATCTATTTCGAGGAAAACGGCTCGGGCATTCCGCTCGTTTGCCTGCACACGGCAGGGTCCGACGCACGGCAGTGGCGGCATCTGCTTGCTGACGCCGAGTTTGCCGAAAATTTCCGCATCATTGCCTTCGATATGCCCTGGCATGGCAAGTCGAATCCGCCGACAAGCTGGACCGGCGATGAATACCAGCTCACCACCGCTCGCTACACCGAGACGATCCGCGCCTTCTGCCGCGCACTCAAGCTGGAAAAGCCGGTGGTGATGGGCTGCTCGATCGGCGGCCGCATCGTGCTCAACCTTGCGATCGAACATGCAGCCGAGTTCCGGGCGCTGATCGGATTGGAGGCCGCCGACTTCCAGGCGCCGTGGTACGACACGAGCTGGCTGAACCGTCCCGACGTCCATGGCGGCGAAGTTTGCGCCGCACTGGTGTCGGGCCTGATCGCCCCGCAGAGTCCCGAGGCAGCGCGAATGGAAACGCTGTGGGCCTACAAGCAGGGTGGTCCCGGCGTGTTCAAGGGCGACCTCTACTTCTATCGGGTGGACGGCGACCTGCGGGGCCGGGTCGGGTCAATCGATACTAAAGTATGCAAGCTCTATCTGCTCACGGGCGAGTATGATTTCTCCTGCACGCCTGAGGACACCAGGCGGACGGCAGCGGCAATAGGGGGCGCCAACGTCACGATCATGGAGAAGCTCGGTCATTTCCCGATGAGCGAGAATCCCGACCAGTTTCGCCGCTATATCGCACCCGTCCTCGCCGAGATCCTGGCGCATTCATCGACCGTTTCCATGCAAGGAGTAAACTTATGACACGCAATTACCTGTTCGGCTTCGCGCTCGCCGCCGCGCTCTGCGCGGGCCAGGCGCAGGCCGAGGAGCTGACCGGCACGCTGAAGAACATCAAGGAGACCGGTGCCATCACGCTCGGCTACCGCGATTCCTCGATTCCCTTCTCCTATCTCGACGACAACCAGAAGCCCATCGGCTACGCCATGGACATCTGCTACAAGATCGTCGATGCCGTGAAGAAGGAGCTGAAGCTCGACAAGCTCGAGGTCAAGCTCAACCCGGTGACCTCGGCCACGCGCATCCCGCTGATGGCCAACGGCACCGTCGATCTCGAATGCGGCTCGACCACCAACAATGCCGAGCGCCAGAAGCAGGTCTGGTTCACCAACACCCACTTCCTGACCGCGAGCCGCTACGTCACCAAGAAGGCAAGCAAGATCAACTCGATTGACGACCTGAAGGGCAAGACGGTGGTCTCGACCGCCGGCACCACCAACATCAAGCAGCTCACCGAAGCCAATGTCGAGCGCAAGCTCGGCGCCAATATCATCCCGGCCAAGGACCACGCCGAAGCGTTCCTGATGGTGGAGACCGACCGCGCGTCGGCGTTCGTGATGGACGACATCCTGCTGGCGAGCCTGGTCGCCGGCTCGAAGTCCCCGGACGACTATGTCATCTCCAAGGATGCGTTCTCGAAGCCGGAGCCCTACGGCATCATGTTGCGTAAGGACGACGTGCCCTTCAAGAAGGTCGTCGACGCCGCGACCGCGGCGCTCTACACCAGCGGCGAGGGCAAGAAGATATACGACAAGTGGTTCACCCAGAAGATTCCGCCGAAGGGCCTGAACCTCAACGTGCCGATGGGGCCGGAGCTGGCGCACGAATTCGCCAAGCCGTCCGACTCGCCGGATCCAGCCTCGTACAAGTAAGCTGACGAAGAGGAATCGCGTAAGCCTCGGGGCACAAGATCTGCTTTCGTTGCCTCTCCCCGCAAGCGGGGCGAGGCAACGAGAAAGAGATGCGCAAGTCCGGCCATTTTTGGAGGAGAATGGCCGGACATTTGCATAGACGTCATGCTCGAAGTTGACGTAATGCGTGATCGGCGCGATTGCGCGGGGGACCCGTGAACTACAATTGGAACTGGCATATCTTCCTTGAGCCGAACCCGATGGGGACCGGCACCTATCTCGACCTGTTGCTGGCGGGATTGGTGGTCACCGTCGAGGTGTCGCTGCTCGCCTGGATCATCGCGCTGATCACCGGCTCCGTGATCGGGGTGATGCGCACGCTGCCGTCGCGGACGGCCTCGGCGATCGGCTTCGCTTACGTCGAATTCTTTCGCAACATGCCGCTGCTCGTGCAGCTCTTCCTGTGGTTCTTCGTGCTGCCGGAGTTGCTGCCGAAATCCGCCGGGCTGTGGCTGAAGCAACTGCCCAACGCGCCGTTCTGGACCGCCGCGGTCGGTGTCGGCCTGTTCATGTCGGCGCGCGTCGCCGTCCAGTTGCAGGCCGGCATTGCCTCATTGCCGCGCGGACAGAGTCAGGCCTCGACCGCGCTCGGCCTCACCACGGTGCAGACCTATCGCTACGTGCTGCTGCCGATGGCGTTCCGCATCATCCTGCCGCCGCTGACCTCCGAATTCCTCAACACCATCAAGAACAGCGCGGTCGCCATCACCATCGGCCTGTTGGAGCTGACCGGCGAGGCCCGCTCGATGCAGGAGTTCTCGTTCCAGGTGTTCGAGGCGTTCACCGCGGCGACCGTGCTCTACCTGCTGCTCAATTTCGTCGTGGTGACCGCGATGCGCTTTCTCGAGCGCCGCGTGGCGATCCCTGGCTATATCGCGGGGAAATGACGATGATCGGCAGTTTCGATTTCGACGTCATCCGCCGCGCGCTGCCCTATCTGTTCCTGGAGGGCATGCGGTTCACGCTGACCTTAACGGCGCTTGCCGCGTTCGGCGGCCTTGTGTTCGGCACGCTGATCGCCCTGATGCGGCTGTCCGGCTACAAGCTGCTCGGGCGCATCGCCGGCCTTTATGTCGACTTCATACGTTCGCTGCCGCTGGTGCTGGTGATCTTCTGGTTCTACTTCCTGGTCCCGTATATCGGGCAGTGGCTGACCGGCGCGTCGCGGCCGATCACGGTCGGCGCCTTCGCCTCCTCGCTGATCACCTTCATCGTATTCGAGGCGGCGTATTTCTCCGAGATCATGCGCGCCGGCATCCAGTCGATCTCGAAGGGCCAGCCGGCCGCGGCCAGCGCGCTCGGTCTGACCTACGGCCAGACCATGCGCTACGTCGTGCTGCCGCAGGCCTTCCGCAACATGTTGCCGGTGCTGCTGACGCAGACGATCGTCTTGTTCCAGGACACCTCGCTGGTCTACGTGCTGTCGATCACCGATTTCCTCGGCGCCGCCAGCAAGGTCGCCCAGCGCGACGGCCGCCTGGTCGAGATGTACCTGTTCGCGGCGCTGGTCTACTTCGTCATCTCCTCTGTCGCATCCATCGCCGTCCGCCGCCTGCAGGCGCGGATCGCTATCGTGCGGTAGCTGACAATGCCAGCCAATATTCCGACAGCGGTGCTCTTAACCTCTCCCTCAGGGAGAGGTCGGATCGCGTCAGCGATCCGGGTGAGGGGCTTCGCTCCATCGATAGACCTTTATCCTTCACCCGGCGCTGCGCCAAAGCCGAAGCTTCGCTTCGGCGTCCTTTCACACCACGGCCGCCGAAGGCGGCCTACGCCTCTCCCTAAGGGAGAGGTGCCGCACCGCATTCGCTGCAACCGCTGAGCTGTCATGATCGAGATCAAGCACGTCAACAAATGGTACGGGCCGAGCTTCCAGGCGCTGAAGGACTGCACCACCAGCGTCGCCAAGGGCGAGGTGGTCGTGGTCTGCGGCCCGTCCGGTTCGGGCAAGTCGACCCTGATCAAATGCGTCAACGCGCTTGAGCCGATCCAGGGCGGCGAGATCATCCTTGACGGCGTCAAGGTCAACGATCCCAAGACCGATCTGCCCAAGCTGCGCTCGCGGGTCGGCATGGTGTTCCAGCATTTCGAGCTGTTTCCGCACCTGCGGATCATCGACAATCTCTGCCTCGCACAGGAGAAGGTGCTGGGCCGCAAGCATGACGATGCGGTCGCCAAGGGCAAGAAGCTGCTCGATCGCGTCGGGCTGACGGAGCATGCGGCCAAGTATCCGGCCCAGCTCTCGGGCGGCCAGCAGCAACGCGTCGCGATCGCCCGCGCGCTGGCGATGGACCCGATCGCCATGCTGTTCGACGAGCCGACCTCGGCGCTCGATCCCGAGATGATCAGCGAAGTGCTCGACGTGATGGTGGATCTCGCCCGCGACGGCATGACCATGATGGTGGTCACCCACGAGATGGGCTTTGCCAACAAGGTCGCCGATCGCGTGATCTTCATGGATCGCGGCGAGATCGTGGAAGATGCCAACAAGACCGATTTCTTCGGCAAGCCGCGCAGCGACCGGGCGCAGAAATTCCTGTCGAAGATCTTGTCGCACTAGGGTTGCGGCGAGGCCCCGTCTGTCGTCATTGCGAGCCAAGGGGTCGCGCCAATGCGCGCCCGATGAACAGGCTCCGCGAAGCATCCAACTGTCCACGGACGTGGAGGGATGGATTGCTTCGTCGCTGTCGCTCCTCGCAATGACGAATGATCAGCGACGGGGTTTATCCGCGTTAACAATTTGCGTATACGAAGGCCTGAAAACCGCCCTTCGTCCGCAGGAGAACTCGCGTGGAAAAGATCGCTTACGTCAACGGCTCGTTCGTGCCGCATTCCGAGGCCAAGGTCTCGGTGTTCGACCGCGGATTCCTGTTCGCCGACGGCATCTACGAGGTGGCTGCGGTGCTCGACGGCAAGCTGATCGACAACGCCTCACACTTGGCGCGGCTAGAGCGTTCGGTCGGCGAGATCAAGCTCGCGCTGCCGGAGAGCCTGGCGCGGATCGAGGAGATCCAGAAGGAGCTGGTCAAGCGCAACGACCTCGTCAACGGCATGGTCTATCTCGAGGTCACCCGCGGCGCCGACAAGGGCCGCGATTTCGCCTTCCCGAAGGCGGACGTCAAGCCGACCCTGATCATGTTCACGTCCGAGAAGGACATCATCAACGCGCCGTCGGCGAAGGCCGGCATCAACGTCATCACCGTACCCGACATCCGCTGGACGCGGCGTGACATCAAGAGCGTGGCGCTGCTGGCGCAGGTGCTGGCCAAGCAGGCCGCGGCCGAAGCCGGCGCCGGCGAGGCCTGGATGATCGAGGACGGCAAGGTCACCGAGGGCGGCTCGTCGTCCGCCTTCATCGTCACCAAGGACGACGTCATCGTGACGCGGCAGAACGGCAACGAGATTCTGCCCGGTTGCACGCGCAAGGCGGTGGTCAAGCTCGCCGAGGAGCGCCAGCTCCGCATCGAGGAGCGCGCCTTCACAGTCGAGGAGGCACTTGCCGCCAAGGAAGCCTTCATCACCAGCGCGTCGGTGTTCGTGCAGGGCGTGGTCGCGATCGACGGCAAGAAGGTCGGCGGCGGCAAGGTCGGCCCGATGACCGACCGCCTGCGCGAGATCTACGTCGAGTTTGCCAGGGCGACGGCGGTTTGATCTTTCCACATGTGGTGTCATCGCCCGGCTTGACCGGGGAATCCATCTCGCTTCGACGAAATTAGACCCGTCATCCTGAGGCGCGAGCGGAGCGAGCCTCGAAGGATGCACGGCCCGAGTTGGGCCGTCGCCCTTCGAGACGCGCGTTCCGCGCTCCTCAGGGTGACGGTCAGGGAGCGAAGCAAGCTACTCCTCACGCCGCCTTCGCCTTTACCGGATGCACGGCACGGAAGCCGATCGCGATCCGGTTCCAGGCGTTGATCGCGCCAATCAGCGTGGTCAGGTTGACCAGCTCGGTGTCGGAGAACTGGGCGCGCACCGCCTCGTAGTCGGCATCGGGGGCGTGCGCTTCCGAGATCAAGGTCAGTGCTTCGGTCCAGGCCAGCGCCGCGCGCTCGCGCTCGCTGTAGAGCGGCGACTCGCGCCAGGCGTTGAGCAGATAGAGCCGCTGCTCGGTCTCGCCATGCTTGCGCGCGTCCTCGGTGTGCATGTTGATGCAGTAGGCGCAGCCGTTGATCTGGGACGCGCGGGTCTTGACCAGCTCGATCAGCGACTGCTCGAGTCCGCTTGCACAGATCTGGTTCTCTACCGCGACCAGCGCTTTGATGGTCTCCGGTGCGGCCTGGTAGAAGTTCATGCGGGGCTTCATGGTCGTTCTCCGTTTCGGTTGGGGGTTGATGTCTAGTGGGCTTCGCCGCCGGCAAGATGGCCGGGTTTCTTCAGGAACAGTGCCGCGATCAGCGCGACGATCAGGGCGGCGCCGAGCAGATAGAAGGTGTCGCTGAAGGCGAGAATGAACGACTGTTTCTGCACGATCTTGCCGATGGCGACGATCGCGCGGCTGGAGGCATCCGCCTGGTTGGCGATGCCGTGGCTCATGAAGTATTGCGTGAGCTGCGCGATCCGTGTGCGGGTGGCCTGCTCGAACAGCGAGACCGACTCGCTCAGCACGTTGGAATGAAACTGCTCGCGCTTGGTCAGCACGGTCTGCAACACGGCGATGCCGACAGCGCCGCCGAGATTGCGCATCATGTTGAACAGGCCGGAGGCGGAGCCGGCGTTCTCCGGCTCGATCCCTGCGGTTGCCACCGCCGATAACGGAGCCATCACCAGCGCCTGGCCGACCGCGCGAACGATGTTGGGCCAGAATAGTTGGTCGGTGGCGTAGTCGTTCGTCATATAAATGTTCATGAAGTTGGAGCCTGCGAACAGCGCGAAGCCGATCGTGATCAGGATGCGGGGGTCGAAGCGCTGCATCAGCCGCGGCACCAGCGGGATCAGCACGAGCTGCGGCAACCCGGTCCACGCCAGCACCATGCCGATCTGCTCGGCGTTGTAGCCCTGGATGCGCGACAGATACTGCGGCAGGATGAAGACCGAGCCGTACAGCGCGATGCCGAGCAGGAAATTCGCGAGCATGCCGAAGCCGAAATTGCAGCGGATGAGCAGGCGCAGATTGAGCAGCGGCTTCTCGACGGTGAGCTCGATCACCAGAAAGGCGGTCAGCGCGACGGCTGCGATCACCGACAGGCGGACGATGAAGGGCGAGCCGAACCAGTCATCCTTGTTGCCTTCCTCGAGCACGGTCTGCAATGCGGCAAGGCCGATTGCCATGGTGATGATGCCAGGCCAGTCGCCTTGGCGGAGCAGCGACAGCTTCATCGGGCTCGCGTCGAGCGAGACATAAAGCATGCCGATCATGATCGCGCCCGGCACCAGGTTGACATAGAAGATGTACTGCCAGCCCCAGTTCTCGGTCAGGTAACCCCCGATGGTCGGGCCGATCGCCGGCGCAAACGTCGCCGACAGCGCGAACAGCGCGAGCCCGATCGGCTGCTTCGCCTTCGGCAGCAGCGTGATGATCAAGGTGAACGCCATCGGGATCAGCACGCCGCCGGTGAAGCCCTGCACGGCGCGCAGCGCGATCATCTGCGGCAGGTCCTGCGCCAGCGCGCACGCCGCCGAGAACACCAGGAACAGGAACGCGTTGACCAGCAGATATTTGCGCACCGAGAACACCTGCGCGAGCCAGCCGCTCAAGGGAATCACGATGATCTCGGCGATCAGATAGGAGGTCGAGATCCAGCCGCCGTCATCGATGCCGGCGCCGATCGCGCCTTGCACGTCGGCAAGCGAGGCGTTGACGATCTGGATGTTGAGCACCGCCATGAAGGCGCCGAGGGTGGCGCCGACCACGGCGATCCAGGTCCTGGCGGGGATCGCGGGCGCCGTAGGTGCTGCCTGCGGGCCATTGAGATCGGCAGCATTGGCTGCATTGAGTGTGGGCTGGAGCGCGGTCATCGGGGTCGTCCGTTGCTTACGACGAAGCATGCATTAGGCGGCTTGTTTCGATAATCGAGGAAATGCTGGAAGCATTGTCCGATCGAGATTGATAATTCGGCGGTCGCTGTCTCAATGAGCGCGTAAGGCGAGCACACCTTTCAGGCTCCCTCCCCCCTTGCGGGGGAGGGGCGGGGAGAGGGGTGCCACTTGCGCTAATGCTTGACGGATCGCGAGAATGCGGTGTGGCGGCGTGATTGAAACGGCTCGCCGGAATCTCTGATGTCGGCGCCCGGGGTTTACCCCTCTCCCTAACCCTCCCCCGCAAGGGGGGAGGGGACCCTACCATCGGTGTTCGTGGCACGAAGGGATGGGTGACTCGGTTTCGGCCTTAGCTGCCACCGTTGCCACGGCCTGTCGCCGCATCCGCGGCAAGATGCTTGCGGGCCTCGCGTTCGGCGAGCACCGTCGCCTTGGTGTTGACGGTCGGGATCGCCGACATGCCGGGGCGCAGCAGGCCGGCGAGCTTGTTGTCGTCGAGCACGATCTTGACCGGCACGCGCTGCACGATCTTGGTGAAGTTGCCGGTGGCGTTGTCGGGCGGCAGCAGTGCGAACTCCAGCCCGCTTGCCGGCGACAGGCTGTCGACATGGCCCTTCAGCGTCGTGTTGCGGAAGCTGTCGATGGTGAGTTCGACCGGTTGGCCGTTGCGCACATGGGTGAGCTGGGTCTCCTTGAAATTGGCAACCACGTAGACCGCATCGAGCGGCACCACCGCCATGAGTTGCGTGCCGGCCTGCACATACTGGCCGACGCGCAGCGTGCGGGCGCCGACCGTGCCGTCGACCGGCGCGGTGATCGCAGTGTATGACAGGTTCAATTCGGCCTGCAGCTCGACCGCGCGGGCACGCTCAACCTGCGCCGTGGCCTGGGCGCGCTGCGTGGACAACACGTCGACCTTGCGCTCGGCAGCCGCGAGGGCGGATTTCGCGCCCTGCAACTGCGCGGTGCTGGAGCGTAGCGCCGCGTCGGTCTGTTGCGCGCGCTGCACGGTGCCGGAGCCCGTCTTCATCAAGTCGTCGTAGCGGGCGCGCTCTTCCTGGGCGAATTTCAGATTGGCTTCGGCGGCGGTGACGTCGGCCTTGCCTTGCTCGATCACCGGTTGCTGCAAGGCAAGTTGCGCATCGATGTTGCGCACCGACGCTTCGGCCGCAGCAACATCGGCCTTGGCCTGGTTGAGCGCGGTGCGGTAATCGCGGTCGTCGATCCGGGCCAGCAACTGCCCGGCCTTTACCGGCTGGTTGTCGGTGACCAGCACCTGCGCGATGTAGCCCGACACCTTCGGCGCGATGATCGTGGAGTCCGCCTTCACATAGGCGTCATCAGTCGATTCGAGGTAGCGGCCGGTGGTGATGTAGCCGTAGCCGAAATCGGCGGCGGCAGCGACGCCCAGCGCCGCCGCCAGCGCGAGCGCTGCGCGCTTGATCGCCCTCCGCGACGGGCGTAGGCCGATTTTTGTAGTGTTGTCAGAGACATAGCTGGTGGCTGACATGGCATCCTCCGGATCGATGCGCGCGTCCTCTTGCCTAAGGGCGCCGATTCCAGCCTCTAGATGCAATGTTCTCCCCGCTGTGATAATCCCGGGAAAACTGGAAGCATTATCAAGCCAGCACGAATAATTCGGGCCTTGCCAAATGGACCGCCTGACCAGTCTGACCGCCTTTGTCCGGGTCGTGGACGCCGGCGGCTTTTCCGCGGCCGGCCGCAAGCTCAACATGTCTACGACCATGGTCAGCAACCACATCCAGTCGCTGGAGGACCGGCTCGGCGTGCGGCTGCTCAACCGCACCACGCGCAAGGTCAGCCTGACCGAGGTCGGCCAGGCCTACTACGACCGCTGTGTCCAGATCCTCGCCGACATCGAGCAGGCCGACGACATCGCGGGCGCGCTGCAATCGGTGCCGCGCGGCACGCTGCGCATCTACACCAACACCCACGTCGTCCAGTTCCTGTCGCCCGCGGTCGCCGAATTTCTGGCGACCTACCCGGAGGTCAAGGTCGACCTCGCGATCGGCGAGCGCAACGTCGACCTGATCGACGAGAACTACGATCTCGCGGTGCGCATGATCCCGCCGCCCGATTCCAGCCTGATCGTGCGCAGCATCGCCACCTGGCGCCACGTGCTGTGCTGCTCGCACGGCTATATCGAGCAGCACGGCAAGCCCGAGCAACTCGCTGATCTGGCGGCGCGCAACTGCATCCGCCACGCCAATTATCCCTATGGCGACGACTGGCACTTCGTCGATCGCAAGGGCACGCCGGCGTCGGTACGGGTCTCCGGCAATCTCGTCGCCAACAGCGGCGAGACGCTGAAGCTGGCTGCGCTGGCCGGCGTCGGCGTTTTCCTTGCGGCGGGCTTTCTCGTCCGTGACGAGCTCGAATCGGGACAGCTCGTTCGTCTGCTGCCGGAATACCGGCCGGTCGAGTTCACGATGAACGCGGTCTATCCGCATCGCCATCATCTGTCGGCGAAGGTGCGGACCTTCATCGATCTCCTCGTGCACCACGCCACCGAGCAGCAGAAGCTGATCAACCCGTATTCGTGACGGATTGGAGGGAGAGCCGCGCGCACAACTCCCTCACCGTCACCCTGAGGAGCGCGTCTCGAAGGGTCGACCGTCCCGTTGTGGCCGATGCATCCTTCGAGGCTCGCCCAGCGGCGCAAGCGCGCCGCAAGGCTCGCACCTCAGGATGACGGGGCCGGCGGCAGTCGGGCGGGCAATGGCGCGTCAGCAGTGTGCCCGCCATCACATGTCGTGCTCGCGGGGTGGGCACGCTGCGCTTTGCCCACTCTGCGGCTCTACGGTTTCAGCAACAGCTTCTGCACTCGCCAGTTCAACAGCTCCGCAACGTACAGCACGTTCTCGGATGGACAGGCGATCTCGTGGACCCAACCGAATTGCTTGAGCTGCTTGCCGGACTGGCCGAGCATGCCGAGCACCTTGCCGTCGAGCGAGAGCTTGTAGATGCGGCCCGGCCACGCGTCGGAGCTGTACAGCACCTGATGCGGCGGCGGGGTGATGCAGATCGCCCAGGGCGAACCCGGCGCGAAGGTGCCGCCCGCCATCATCGCCTCGTCGGGTATCTTGCCGATCGCGGGCTTGGCGTCGGATGGCACCGGCACGTCGATCACGATCTGGCGCAGGAACTTGCCGTCGCCGTCGAACACCTGGATGCGGTGGTTGCCGCGGTCGGCGACGTAGACGTTGCCGTTGGCATCGGTCGCAATCGAATGCGGCGTGTTGAACTGGCCGGGCTCCTTGCCGCGCTCGCCCCATGACTTCAGCCAGTTGCCGTTCTTGTCGATCTTGGCGACGCGCGAATTGATATAGCCGTCGCTGATGAAGGTGTTGCCGGCGTTGTCCCACGTGACATCGGTGACCTGACGGAAGCGGCCATCCTCGGCCGGCAGCGGCGGCTTCGGGTGTTTCAGCGGTCCGGTTTCCTCGTCGGATGCTTCCTGCTTGCGGCCGAACACCATGGCAACGCGGCCTTCGGGGTCGAACTTGATCACCATGTCCGAGCCCTTGTCGGTCACCCAGACATTGTCCTCGGGATCGACCTTCACGGCATGAGCAAACGACCAGGCGTAGAGGTTCTTGCCGATCTCCCTGATGTACTTGCCCTGCGCGTCGAATTCGAGCAGTTGCGCTGCGGCGGCCGCGTAGGCCGGGCCGCTGGTGTTGCCGCGCGACAGCACGAAGACGTGCCCCTTGGAATTGACCGAGACGCCCGAGGCCTCGCCGAAATACACGTTCGGCGGCAGCTTGAGCGGATGGGGCACCGACTCGAAGGCGATGGTGGGAACGGCCTGCTGTGCGAACGCCTGCGGCGCGAGCAGCAGCATCAATCCGGCGAGCCAGTGTCTCATGTGATCCTCCCACATCGGGCTACGTCGCCGCGCATGCTAGTCGATGGTCTGATGGTGCGCATGCGGATGCCGCCTCATGCCGGCCCGGCATCCCTTGCATGGCGCGGTGCCACGTCGCCGGCGAGAGCCGCTCTGGCACAAGGTGATCGAGGATGTGGGCATCAAGGGGAGCTAGGCCGCATGCGCGAAAATGACGATCACATTTTTTGCGTCGCAATGCTGGAACGCTGATTCCGGACGCAACGAACGGGTTCCTGAATCGTTGATTTCCGGGATCATGCTGTGCGTCGTGGAAGAGTCCGTCATGTGGATCTTGTTGCTGCTGCCGTTCGCGGGCCTGCTCTGGGTGCCGTTCTACAATTTCACCGAGCCGTCGCTGTTCGGATTCCCCTTCTTCTATTGGTATCAGTTCGCCTGGGTACCGATCACCTCGCTGCTGATCTGGCTAGTCTATCGCAGCCGCACGCCTGACGAGACGCGGTGAGGGATGCTATGACCGATCAGATCGCGTGGGTCGCGCTCGCCGTCTTCGCCTTCTTCTTCGCGCTCGTCGCCGTGATGGGTTTTGTAGCTGCGCGCTGGAAATCCGGCACGATCAGTGAGCATCTCGACGAATGGGGGCTCGGCGGCCGCCAGTTCGGCACCTGGATCACGTGGTTCCTGGTCGGCGGCGATTTCTACACCGCCTACACCGTGATTGCGGTGCCCGCGCTGGTCTATGCGGTCGGCGCCTACGGTTTCTTCGCGCTGCCCTACACCATCATCGTCTATCCGTTCGTCTTCGCCGTGATGCCGCTGTTGTGGAAGAAGGCGCACGCCGGCGGCCACGTCACTGCCGCCGATGTCGTCCATGCCGCCTATGGCTCGCGCGGCCTCGAGCTCGCGGTGGCGCTGACCGGAATGGTCGCGACCATGCCCTATATCGCGTTGCAACTGATCGGCATGGAGGTCGTGATCAAGGCGATGGGGCTCTCCGGCGAGCTGCCGATCATCGCCGCTTTCGTGATCCTCGCGCTCTACACCTATAGCTCTGGCCTGCGCGCGCCCGCGCTGATCGCCTTCGTCAAGGACATCATGATCTACATCGTGGTGCTGACGGCCGTGATCGTGGTGCCGGCGAAGCTCGGCGGCTATGGCGCGGTGTTCTCGGCCGCCAACGACGCCTTCGCGGCGAAGGGCGGCACCACCGGGCTGACGCTGAAGCCGGGGCAGTATCTGCCGTATGCGACCCTGGCGCTGGGATCGGCGCTCGCCGCCTTCATGTATCCGCACACGCTGACCGGCGTGTTCGCCTCGAAGTCGGCGGACACCATCCGCAAGAACGCGATCCTGCTGCCGGCCTATACCCTGCTGCTCGGCCTGATCGCGCTGCTCGGCTACATGGCCTACGCCGCCAACATCAAGGTGGCGTCGCCAAACGACGTGGTGCCGATGCTGTTCAAGGTGCTGTTTCCGGAATGGTTCGCCGGCTTCGCCTTCTCCGCGATCGCGATCGGCGCGCTGGTGCCGGCGGCGGTGATGAGCATCGGCGCCGCCAACCTGTTCACCCGCAATGTCTGGAAATCCTACGTCAATCCGCGCATTTCCGATGCCGGCGAGGCTGCCGTCGCCAAGATCACCTCGCTGGTGGTGAAGATCGGCGCGCTCGCCTTCATCCTGTTCCTGCCGACGCAATACGCGCTCGACCTGCAACTGCTCGGCGGCCTCTGGATCGTGCAGACACTGCCGGCACTGGTGTTCGGCCTGTTCACCACCTGGTTCCGCGGCTTGGCGCTGCTGCTCGGCTGGGCAGTCGGCATCGGCTGGGGCACGTGGACGGCATGGCACAACGGACTGAAGCCGCTCGCCAGCATCTCGCTCGGGGATGCCAGCTACTCCTTCTATGTCGGCCTCGGCGCGTTGCTGCTCAACGTCGTCGTGGCTGTGCTCGCAACCATCGTGATCGGCTGGCTGTCACCCGCCAACCGCGGCGCGCTGGTCGAGTCCTGAACCGCCGTCATGGTGTTCCCGGTCTGAGGCGAGCCGCGCGGTCAGCCGCGCGACCTCTGCCTTGGTCTTGACGATGGCAGCGTCCTTCACCGGGCCATAGCCTCTGATCTCGAGCGGCGCCTTTGCCAGAGCGACGAGTTCGGGCAAGTGCATCACGTCGAGCTTGCCGAGCATGGTATCGATCAGCGTCTCGTACCAAGTGATCAGCGCGCGCTCGGCGCGGCGCTCCGCGGTATAGCCGAACACGTCGAACGCGGTGCCGCGCAGTCCCTTGAGCTTTGCCAGTAATCGCAGCGGCGTTTGGATCCATTGGCCGAACGCGCGTTTGCGCGGCCGGCCCCGCGCATCGCGCCGCGCCGGCAGCAAGGGCGGTGCGAGATGATATCGCACCGTGAAGTCGCCATCGAATTCGCGGCTGATCTCATCGAGGAAGCCCGTCTGCATATGCAGCCGCGCCACCTCATACTCATCCTTGTAGGCCATCAGCTTGAAAAGAGCACGGGCGACGGCCTCGGTGAGAGGGAGGTCCTGCTTGATTGACTCAGCCTCGCCACGGGCTTGCTGCACCTCTCCCGCTTGCGGGGGAGGTCGCATCGCATCGAGAGATGCGATGCGGGTGGGGGCTTTCTCCACGACGGCACTCGTGGAGAGACCCCCACCCCAGCCCTCCCCCGCAAGCGGGAGAGGGGGCGTAGTGCCGTCGTGGTTGGCGATTGCCTCAAAACTCTGTGAGACGCCCAGCGCCGCCTCGGCGCGGCGGACGCGGTCGACGGTGGCGCGGTAGCGTGCGGCGTAGGCCTCGTCCTGATAGCTCACGAGAAAATCGGCGCGCCGTGCGATGACCTGCTCGAGCGTCTCGGGTGACTTGCTTCCAGCATTCTCGACCTTCGGCAGAAAATCGGGGTCCGCGAAGGCGATGCGGCCCCAGGCCAACGCCATCTTGTTGCGCTCGACGGTCACGCCGTTGAGCTCGATCGCACGCGTCAGCGCCGCCAGCGACACCGGCACCAGCCCCTGCTGCCAGGCAAAGCCCAGCATCATGATGTTGGCATAGACGCTGTCGCCGAGCAGCCGCTCGGCCAGCGCATTGGCGTCGAGCGTGGAGAGATTGCCCGAGCCGATCGCCCGCCCGATGGCGCGCAGCCGCGCCGGCGAGGCGAGGTCGGCGTCACGAAAACGGACCACATCGCCGGTCGGCATCTCCGCAATGTTGACGACGGCGCGCATGCCCTTGCGATAGGTGCCGGAGGCCTTGGCCGAGGAGCTCACCACGAGGTCGCAGCCGATCAGCGCATCGGCCGCGCCCTGGTCGATGCGGACCTGGTGCAGCGCGTCCGGCGTCGCTGCGAGCCTGAGATAGCTCAGTACGGGGCCGAACTTCTGCGCGAAGCCGGTGAAGTCGAGCACCGAGACGCCGCGCCCTTCGAGATGCGCGGCCATCGCGACGAGCGCACCGACCGTGATGACGCCGGTGCCGCCGACGCCGGTGACGAGGAGGTCATAGGATCGCTCCAGAGCCACAAGCTCCGGCACGGGCAGCGCGGCCGCGCGCGGCAGCGGGTCGATCGCGCTTGCCGTCTTTGTCCGCCGCTTACCGCCCTCGATGGTGACAAAGCTCGGGCAGAAGCCGTTGAGGCAGGAGAAGTCCTTGTTGCAGCTCGAGAGGTTGACCTTGCGCTTGCGGCCGAACGGCGTCTCTTTCGGCTCGACGCTGAGACAGTTCGACTCCACCGAGCAGTCGCCGCAGCCTTCGCAAACGAGGTCGTTGATGTAGGCGAAGCGCGGGGGATCGGCGATCTGGCCGCGCTTGCGCCGCCGTCGCTTTTCGGTGGCGCAGGCCTGCTGGTAGATCAGCACGGTGACGCCGGGAATTGCGCGCAGCTCGCGTTGCACGGCATCCAGCTCGTCGCGGGAATGGATGGTGACGCCGGCGGGCAGATCGGCCGGCGAGACATGCGCGGGCTCGTCGGACACCAGCGCGATCCGCGACACGCCTTCGGCGCGGACACTTTGGGCGATGGCCTGCACGCTGACCGGGCCGTCGACCGGCTGGCCGCCGGTCATCGCGACCGCATCGTTGAACAGGATCTTGTAGGTGATGTTGGCCTTCGCCGCGATCGCCTGCCGGATCGCCATCGAGCCGGAGTGATAGTAGGTGCCTTCGCCGAGATTCTGGAAGACATGTCGGTTGCCGGTGAATTTCGATGACGCCGCCCAGTTGACGCCTTCGCCGCCCATCTGAATCAGCGAGGAAGTCTCGCGGTCCATCCAGCTCGCCATGAAGTGGCAGCCGATCCCGGCCAGCGCCTTGGAGCCCTCGGGCACCTTTGTCGAGCTGTTGTGCGGGCAGCCCGAGCAGAAATACGGCGTTCGTGTCGCGCCTGATACAGTGATGAAGCGATCCTGCTCGGGCGCCAACGCGGCAATGCGGCGGGCGAGCTGCAATTCCGGAAACATCGGATCGAGCCGGCGTGCCAGCACGCCGGCCAGCATGCGCGGCGACAATTCGCCGGTCCACGAGATCAGCCTGGCCCCTTGCTCGTCGTGTTTGCCGACCATCCGTTCCGGCTTGGCGCCGGGATAATCGTAGAAATATTCCTTGAACTGGCTTTCGATGATGCCGCGCTTCTCCTCGACCACGAGGATCTCGCGCTTGCCCTTCACGAACTCCATCGCGTCGTGCAGCGCCAGCGGCCACACCATGCCGACCTTGTAGATGTCGATGCCGATGCGGCGGCAACTGGCTTCATCGAGGCCGACCAGCCGCAGCGCCTCCATCAGGTCGAGATGCGCCTTGCCTGTGGTGACGATGCCGTAGGTCGCGTGCTTGATGTCGTAGATGTGGCGGTCGATCGGATTGGTCTTGGCGAAGGCATAGACCGCGTGCTTCTTCGCCTCCAGCCGCTCCTCGATCTGCGGCCCCGGCAGATCCGGCCAGCGATAGTGCAAGCCGCCGGGCGGCGGCACGAACTCCGGCGGCGTAAAGACGCGCGGCGGCCGCAGCTCGACGGAAGCGCCGGATTCCACGATCTCAGAGACCGCCTTGAAGCCGACCCACATCCCGGAGAAGCGGCTCAGCGCGTAGCCGTATTCGCCGAAGGCGAGATACTCGCCGACATCGGCCGGATGCAGTGTCGGCATGAACCAGCTCATGAAGGCGACATCGGACTGGTGCGGCATCGACGACGATACGCAGCCATGATCGTCGCCGGCGACAACCAGCACGCCGCCATGTGGCGACGAGCCGTAGGCATTGCCGTGCTTCAGGGCATCGCCTGAACGATCGACGCCGGGCCCTTTGCCGTACCAGAGCCCGAACACGCCATCGACCTTGCGGTCTGTCTGCGTCTCCACCTGCTGCGAGCCGAGCACGGCGGTCGCGGCGAGGTCCTCGTTGACCGCGGGCAGGAATTCGATGCGGTTGTCCTTCAACTGCTGTGTGATCTTCCAGAGCTCGAGATCAACGCCGCCGAGCGGCGAGCCGCGATAGCCGGAAATGAAGCCTGCGGTGTTCAAGCTGGCGGCGCGATCGCGCCGTGCCTGGTCGAGCGCGATGCGAACGATCGCCTGCGTGCCGGTGAGGAAGACGCGGCCCTGCTGGCGGGTGTAGCGGTCGGAGAGCTGATAGGCGTCAAGCTGCGGCATCTGGCCCATGACTGACCCCTTGGGAATCGCGATGTGATCTCAGCGACACGCTACGCCTGAGGGCCTGGTAGGTCTTACCTATCTGTTCCGATCTAAAGCCAATTCCGGTAGAAGATTGCGACAATCGTCAGATTCCGATAAGTTCTACCAGATTGGAGCTTGGTCATGGTTGAAGAGCAGGACGAGAAGATTCTCGCCGAACTGCAGAAGGATGGCCGCGCTACCAATCAGCTGCTTGCCGAAACCGTCGGCATGTCGACCTCGGCCTGCTGGCGCCGCGTGCGCGCACTTGAAGAGTCCGGCGTGATCGAAGGCTACGCGGCGCTGGTTAAGCGCGAGCAGGCGGGCTTTGCGACCTCGGCGATCCTGCACGTCTCGCTGGAGCGGCACGACGTGAAATTCGCCGACGAATTCGTCGCCCGCGTCACCAAGCGCCGCGAGGTGCTGGAATGTTTCGCGACCACCGGCGATGCCGACTATCACCTCCGTGTCGTCGTGCGCGACATGGACGCCTACAACCAATTCCTCGACGAATTCATGTTCCGCATCCCCGGCATCCGCACTGTCCGCACCAACGTGATCCTGAAGGAGATCAAGACCGGCGTGGCGCTGCCGTTTTGATGGGATTGGCTATTGCGGTGTCGCGACATGCACGATGTCGTCCCGGCCTAGTGCGCAATTGCGCACGGGGCCGGGACCCATCACCACAAATGCCGATTGTTGCCCGATGCAAGAGCGACGAGTCCCTTCGACGACATCCGCCGCGGCGTATGGGTCCCGGCTTTCGCCGGGACGACGGAGGGATAGTAGGATGGGTGGAGCGAAGCGATACCCATCATCGTGCCGCGGATATGAATTGGCGAGTATCGCTTCGCTCGAGCCGTCCCACGCTCATGGCCCGGGCTTCAACAGGATGATGAAGATAAGGACGTGGCTGACGAGCAGCAGCGGCACGTAGAGTGCCGGAATGTAGATGCCGGCGCCGAACTGCCCGGGGTCTCCGAGCTTCACGCCCATGTAGTAGGCGTTCAAAAGATCCAGCGTGCCCCAGACGTTGAAGATCCAGACCAGCGGAATGGCGATCGGCCAGCGCCAGGACAGGGCCGCCATCGAAAGCAGCGCGAGCACAGCCGCGATAAGATCCCCCCATCCGATCTTGCTGGCGAAATCCGAGCTCAACTTTGGCGACACAAACCCGGCGACCATGAAGTTCATGCCCAGGAATCTGAATGCATGGAAAGCGGCAAGCAGTCTCAGGGCCTCGTAATACGGCATTGCGCTGATCGCGGGCCAGACATAGGTGGTGGCCACCGCCGCACTTGTCAGGAAGGCGCCGGCGACGCTGAGGACGAATGGAAGATTGAAGGTCGGTGGCACGGTCGGCTGTCCTTGTGATTGTCGGTCGGGGGAGGTCGAACCCGTCGACGGGGTTCGACCTCGGCGGACGTTCAGGGTCTCGCGACGAGCAAGCGGAGCGGCAGCAGCGGACCGACCGCGATGTAGTCGTGGTCCATCAGGTCTTGCTTGGCGAGCGGCAGGTCTTCCATGATCGCATGTGCCTCGGCGGCATCCTTGGCATCGAGCAGGAAGACGGCGCCGCGCCCGTCGGAACGCGAATACCATTCACGAAGCTTGCCATTGAGATAGAGCTGTACGGTCTGCCGGATCTCGTCCGGCATCACCGCCATCACCTGGTCGCGTGTGACGCCCGCCTTGACGGTCAGGATGACCATCACGCCGGTGGTTGTGGGGGACGTGGCTTGTGTTTGGGCAAGGGATGAAGCGGTCATGGAGATGGCGCCTGTCAGGGTGAGGGTGAGTGCCAAGACGGTGTGACGGATGGCTTTCATGGGTCTCCTCCGTTCACGACGGTCGTCGTTGCAAATGGCAGCGCACCTAGCGGTACGGTCCATTTGCAGCTCGGATGTAGGACAGCTTTGCGCGAGCGACTATTCGCGATAATGTTGACGGGCCATGAAGCAGAACTTCACAGTCCGGCAGGGCGCGCTCGACGGAGTGGAGGCATTCCTCAGTGTCGCCCAGCATCGCAGTTTTCGCCGCGCGGCTGCCGAACTCGGGGTCACGCCATCGGCCATCAGCCAGGCGGTGCGCGCGCTCGAGGCGCGGGTCGGTGCCGTGCTCTTCATCCGCACCACCCGCAGCGTCGGCCTAACCGACGCCGGCGAACGGTTTCTGGCGCGCGCAAGGCCGGCGTTCGAGGAGCTGGTCGCCGCCAGCGGGGCGGCGCGTGAACTTGGGCAGCGACCGGCCGGGCTGTTGCGTCTCACCGTCCCGCGCTCGGTGGTGCCGATCCTGCTGGAGCCGTTGATCGCTTCGTTCTGCAAGGCCTATCCGGAGATTGAGCTCGAACTTGCCGCAAGCGAGGAGCTGGTCGACATCGCCGCCGAAGGTTTCGACGCCGGCATCAGAATGGGCCAGTTCATTGCTCCCGACATGGTCGCGGTGCGCCTGACCAAGCCGTTGCCTTTCGCCATCGTTGGCAGCCCGGCCTATCTCGACCGCCGCGGCCGGCCCGAATCTCCCGACGATCTGCGCCAGCACGCCTGCTTGAGATTGCGACGATCGAACGGCGGGCTTGCGCCATGGCTGCTCAACGACGGCGGTCGTTCGATCGAGATTGCCGTATCGGGACCCTTCATCGCCTACGACTTTCCCACCATGCTCGGCGCAGCGGTCGAAGGCATCGGCCTTGCGCAAGTGCCTGCACCGCTGGCGGCCGGCGCCGTGAAGGCGGGAAAGCTCGTTCAGGTGCTGGCGCAGTTTGCGCCGATGACGCCCGGCGTCTTCCTCTATTATCCCAGCCACCGCCAGATCATGCCGAAGCTGCGCGCCTTCATCGATCACGTGAAGGGCGGCCTGGAGGCCGTGCGCTAGTCCGAATGCGTTGCCTCTTGGGGCGCGCCCCTCTGGCCGACAGCAATGACGGCGGGAGACATCGAGCCAGAGCTATCCCGTCGTCGTCCCGGCCTAGTGCGCAATTGCGCACGGGGGCCTGGACCCATTACCCCAAATGTTTATTGCCGCGCGGCGCTGCGGTCACGATCCTGTTCATCGGCAAATGCGGTGGTCATGGGTCCCGGCCTTCGCCGGGACGACGGTGGTGGACAGGGTGCGACATCGGTCCCGGCCTTCGCCGGGACGACAGATGTGCACCTTCATCCCGTGGCGGAGACCGCAGTGCCGCGCCTCACACCGTCTCCTTCACGAACCGGTTGCGCAGGCTGCCGATGCCGGTGATGTCGATCTCGACCACGTCGCCATCTTTCAAGTCGGGCGAGGCGCCGTCGGTGCCCATCCAGATCACGTCTCCAGGCCACAGCGTGAAGTATTTGGTCAACTCGACGATAAACGGCACGATGCCGAAGATCATCTCGTTGGTGCGGAAGCGGCCGGTTTCCTTGCCGTTGACCCGGATTGCGGTCTCCATCCGGTCGAGATCGACATCGGTCTCGATCCACGGGCCCATCGGCTTGAAGGTGTCGGCGTTCTTGGCGCGCCACAGGCCGCGATCGGCCTTCTGCCAGGTGCGCTCGGAGACGTCGTTGCCGATGGTGTAGCCGAACACGCAATCCATCGCATTGGCTTCAGTGAGATGCTTGGCCTTCTTGCCGATCACGACGACGAGCTCGCCCTCGTAATGGATCTTCTCGGTCGCGCTTGCCGGGATCACGACGTCCTCGTCATGGGCGATCAGCGCGTTCTGCGCGCGATAGCCGATCTCGGGGCGGTCGGGGATGTTGGGCACGGTGCCGGCCTTGTCGGCGGCTTCCTTGAGATGCTTCAAATAGTTCAGCCCGACGCAGTAGAAGGTGCGCGGGATCAGCGGCAGCTCGATCTTCACGTCCTTCAGCGCATGGGTTTGCGAGGTCCTGGTCCACTCACTGAGCGGATCGCCGTTGACGGTGATGACCTTGTCGCCCTCGACGAGGCCCCAGGACGTCTTGCCTGCGGCGGTGAATTTGAGCCAGCGCATGATGGTGTCCTTCTATTCCGCGGCGACCTGTGGGCGGGTCTTCCAGGCGCCGGCGGCGGGACGCTTGAGGCCGAGATTTTCGCGCAGAGTCTTGCCGGCATAGTCCTTGTGAAACAGGCCGCGCTTCTGCAACTCGGGCACCACATGGTTGACGAAGTCGGCATAGGAGCCGGGCACATAGCTCGCCGCGACGACGAAGCCGTCGCAGCCGCGGCCAACGAACATCTCTTCCAGCCGATCGGCGATCTCCTTCGGTCCGCCGACGATTGCATCCTGCACCTGGCCGCGGCCGGAGAAGGTGATGAAGTCGCGGGTCGAGGGATTGGTCTTGCCGGAGGTGCGCAGCACGCCGTCGCGGATGCCGAGCATGCCTTGCATGCCCTGCAGCTCCTCGGTCGTCAGCGGCTCGTCGATCGGCTTGGCGCCGAAATCGAAGTTGAGACCCTCGGCGAGCAGCGACAGTGCGTCGATTTCGAGCGGCAGCTTCTGGATCACGGCCATCCGGTCCTCGGCCTCCGCCTTGGTGGCGCCGGTAACCGGCGTGATCAGGTTGCAGAGAAACATCTGGTCGGGATCGCGGCCGGCCTTGGCGGCTTCGCCCCGGATCGCATCATAGCCCTGCTTGGCGTTGGCGAGATTGCGCGACGCGGTGAAGATCACCTCGCCCCAGTGTCCGGCAAAGCGCTGGCCGCGGCCGGACGCGCCAGCCTGGATCACGACCGGATGGCCCTGCGGTGAACGCGGCACGGTGAACGGGCCGCGTGAGGTGAAGAACGCGCCCTTGTGGTCGAGCCGCTTCACCTTGGTCGGATCGGCGAAGCGGCCGCTTGTCTTGTCAATGATCAGCGAACCGTCTTCCCAGGAATCCCAGTGGCCGAGCACCACCTCCATGAACTCGTCGGCGCGGTCGTAGCGCAGATCGTGCTCAAGATGATGTTCCTTGCCCATGTTGAGGGCTTCGCCGTCATTGACCGAGGTGACCACGTTCCAGGCGGCGCGGCCATTGGTCATCAGGTCGAGCGTGGCGAAGCGGCGGGCGACGTCGAACGGCTCGAAATAGGTGGTCGAGCAGGTCGAGGCGAGGCCGAGCTTCTCGGTGACCATGCCCATCGTGGTCAGCACCACGATAGGGTCCATCTTCACGCAGCGGATGCCGTATTCGACGGTGTGGGCATGATCGTTGCCGTAGCGGTCGGGCATCGCCAGGCGGTCGTCGAAGAACGCCATGTGGAACTTGCCGCGCTCCAGGATGCGCGCAATCTCCTGGTAGTAATCCGCCGACATCGAATCGTCGCGCGATTCCGGGTGGCGCCAGGAGCTTGGCAGATTGGTGCAGTTCTGCGCCTGCAAAAAGCCAACCAGCGCCATTTGCCGTGTCATGTCGTCCTCCTGTGTCCGGCGCTATTTCAGCGAAGCTCGAGGTCCTGGGCCAGCTTGTAGTCGGCGGCGAGTGCCTTCAGCTTCTCCCAGGTTGCATCCTCGATCTCGATGCCGTTCTTCCGCCGCTCGACTTCGCGCAGATATTCGACTTCGCCCGGATAGAACACGCCGCGGCTTCCTTCCGAGGGCGGCGTCGATTTCAGGTAGCGGGCGAAGTCGCCGACCTCCTTCTGGAAATCCTTGAGCGGGCGGAAGGCGGCGACGTTGAACACCGCCATGAAGCAGCCGTCATTGTGCCGACCGGTCGGCTCGACGCCGAAGCCGAGGCCGGTCAGCAGGCCGCAGAGCACTTCGACCATCGCAGCGAGGCCGCTTCCCTTGTAGCCCTCGGTGCCGCCGAGCGGCAGCAGCGCGCCGCCCTTGCGATAGTCCTTCGGATCGGTGGTGTCGCGCCCCTCGGAATCGATGATCCAGCCCTTGGGGATCTGCTCGCCGCGCGCCACCGCGAGCTGGATCTTGCCGGCGGCGACCGCCGAGGTCGCCATGTCCAGATAGAACGGCGCCTCGAGATCAGAGGGCACCGCGATCGAGATCGGATTGGTGCCGAGCCGCGCCTCGCGTCCGCCGAACGGGGCGACATGCTTCGGCGACCGGCCGGAATCAGCGGCTGCAATCCCGATCATGCCCGCGCGCATCGCCATCATCGGGTAGTGCGCGAGACGCCCGACATGGCTCTGCCGGAACACGGTGCAGGCCGCGACATTGGCGGTCTTCGCCTTGTTGATGGTCATCTCCATCGCCTTGGCGTTGACGTGGGAGCCAAACCCCCAGTGGCCGTCGATCACGGTGGTGGTCGGGCTTTCCTGCACGATGGTCCACTTCGCGCCGGGGACGATGTGGCCCGCCTTGATGCGGTCGATATAGGTCGGAATCGCGATCACGCCGTGGGAATCGTGGCCGGCGAGGTTGGCGTTGACGCAGCCGGAGGCGACGGCGTTCGCCTCCTCCTCCGATGCACCGGCGGCTTTCAAGAGCGCCGCGCCGATGCGCGTGAGACGGTCGGCCTGGACGATCGGCATGGGATTTCCTCGTGGTCGGCCCGCCCTGCGCGGGTCTTGCTTGCTGGTGTTGGCCTCATGGTCTCAAAGCGCCGGGGAGCAAGCAAGCGCAGAAAATCCGGTCCGCTATACCGGGAATTGGGTGCTCGACGCGTCGATTTCACAACGCGGAACGGCGCAGTCGCGATGCGGAATTTGGCTGTTGTGCCGGCGCGAAGCGGGGCGATATGCGGCGGGAGACGGCACCGCCTCAGCGTGGCACAGCAGCGTCCGTAGTTCCCCGGACCACGGCTCGTCTCGTTGGTCAGGTGTTTACTCTGACTCGCGACATGTCGGCGGCCCTAACCATCACTTAGGTGTCCGGTGTGCAGTGTTTCCAGCCAAAGTGAAGGGGGCGGCCCCCGGGGCCTCAAGGATCGTGCAGTCGACCATCGGACGGACATTCGCGGCGTTGAGTGCCACCAACGAAGCGATCCTTTACGCGAAATCGCCCGAGGAGCTGTACGGAAAGGTCTGCGAAGCCGCGTTTTCCGGTGGCGACTTCCTTGCCGTCACCGTGTTTTTGCTGGAGCCTGATACCGGCCGCTTGAAATTTGCGGCGGGCTTCGGTGACGACGTTGCGCGGCTGCGCAGCATCGATATTTCCATCATCAGCAACACCCCGGAAGGCGAGGGCGTTGCCGGGCGGGCGTTCCGCGACCAGGCGGCCTGTGTCAGCAACGACTACATCAACGATCCCCGTTCGGCGGCATGGCGCAGCGGGGCGGCTAAAGGCGGCGTTGGTGCCGCGGCGGCGATGCCGCTGGTCTGCAATGGCGACAGCGTCGGCGTCTTCATGGTGACACGGCGCGAGCCGCATTCGCTGGGCGAGGAGGTCGTGGCGCTGCTGGAGCGCATGGCGGCCAACGTGTCCTTTGCGCTGGACAATTTCAACCATGAGGCCTCGCGCAAGAGCGGCGAGCGCGCGATGCGCCGGCTCAACCGCATGTTCGGGGCGATCAGCGCGACCAACGAGGCCATCCTCCGCGCCAAGACCGAGCATGACCTCTACCAGCGGGTGTGCGATGCCGCCGTGTTCAGCGGAAAATCCTTCGCCACGGTGGTGCTGCTGGCCGAACCCGACACGCATTGGCTCGAGCCCGTGGCCGGTACCGGCGAGGTACTCGACCTGATCACGCAGACGCGCTTCTCGACCGATCCGTACAATGTCTACGGCAAGGGCATTTGCGGCGAAGCATTCCGCACCCAGCGGCCCTGCATCGAGCGCGACATTCCGAAATCGGCAAGCCCGTCGCAGGCCCAGGTCCGCGGCAGCGGCCTGATGGCCTGCGTCGCGCTGCCGTTGACCCGGTTCGGTGCGAGCATCGGCGTTCTGATCTTCTTCATCGGCAATTCCTGGGCGGCGGACGAAGAGATCATCGCGCTGCTCGAAGGGATCGCGGAGAACGTGTCGGTTGCGCTGGACACATTTGGCCGTGCCACCGAAAAGGCCAGGGCCGATGCCGAGCGGGAGCGGCTGTCCCGAATGTTCGCCGCGCTCAGCGCGACCAACGAGGCGATCATGCGCGCCAGATCGCGGCTCGAAATGTTCGAGTTGGTCTGTGCCGCGGCAGCGCATGGCGGTGGCTTCAACTCGACCAGCATCCTGATGGCGAAGCCCGGCGACGACTTCCTGGAAATGATGGCGGTCGCAGGACCTACGGCGGAGAATGCGCGCCGCCTCACCGTCGCGCGCAACGAAGCGCTGCCGGAAGGGCGCGGCGTCTGCGGCCGCGCGTTTCGTACGCGGCAGGCCTGCATCAACAACGACTTCCTGGGCGACCTGGCCAACAGCGCATTCCGCGAGGTCATCGACCGCGAGGACGCGCGCTCGGGGGCGGCATTTCCGCTTGTCGTCAACGAGCAACCGGTCGGCGTGATGCTGTTCATCTCGGCCAAGCGCAACACATTCTCGCCGGAATTCGCCGAACTCTTGCAGCGGCTCGCCGACAATGTGTCGTTTGCGCTCGGCAGCTTCGATCGCGCCGACGAGAAGGCGCGGACCGAGGAGCAGAAGGCCCGCCTGACGCGGATGTTCGCCACGCTGAGCGCAACCAACGAGGCGATCATGCGGGCGAAAACCCGCAGCGAATTGTTCGAGCTCGTCTGCGATGCGGCGGCGGTCGGCGACCAGTTCGTCTCGACCACGATCAGGCTGGTGCGGCCGGGCGCGCCCTTCCTGGAAAGCGTCGCGGCCTCGGGCCCCGACCGCGTGCGCGCCGGGCAGGTTCAGTTGTCGGCCGATGCTTCGCGTCCGGAAGGACAGACCCTGACCGGTGTTGCGATCCGCACCCGCAGGCCGTGCATCAGCAACGACTATCTCAGCGACTTCGGAACCGAGTCGCATCTCTATCAGGTCATTCGCGACAGCGGCAGCAAATCCGGCGCGGCCCTGCCGCTGCTCAAGGACGGCGAGGCGATCGGCGCGCTGGTGTTTCTGTCCGCCGAGCTAGGCACCTTCAGCCCGGAGATGATGGCGCTGTTGCAGCGAATGGCCGAGAACGTATCGTTTGCGCTCGACAATTTCGACCGGGCCGACGAGAAGGCCCGGGCCGATGAGCAGCGGGAGCGGCTGTCGCGCATGTTCGCGGCGCTGAGCGCGACCAACGAGGCGATCATGCGGGCGAAGTCCCGCGGCGAGCTGCATCGGCTGGTCTGCGAGGCGGCCGCGACCGGCGGCAAGTTCACCTCCACCACCATCGCGCTGGTGCGGCCGGGCAGCGACTATCTCGAGATTGTCGCGACCGCGGGACCGGCCGCCGAGGGCGCACAACAGGTGACGCTCTCGACCAACGAGGCGCATCCGGAAGGGCGCGGCACCTGTGGCAGGGCTTTCCGGTCGCGCAAGCCCAGCATCATCAACGACTATTGCGCGGAGACGGACACGGCTGCGTTCCATGAACGAGCCCGTCTCGACGGAACGAAATCCAGCGCCTCGTTTCCGCTGATCGTCAACGGCGAGGCGGTCGGCGTCATGATCTTCGTCGCGAGCGAGAAGGACACCTTCACGCCGGAATTCGCCGAGCTCCTGCAGCGGCTCGCCGACAATCTGGCATTTGCGCTCGAAGGCTTTGACCGCGCCGACGAGAAGAACAAGGCCGACGAGCGCATCGAGTATCTCGCTTCGCATGACAGCCTCACCAACCTGCCCAACCGCGAGACATTCAACGAGCTGCTTCATCACGCGATCTTGGCGGCGGACCGCCAAAAGCGGCAATTCGCGGTGCTGTTCATCGACCTCGACCGCTTCAAGGTGATCAATGATTCGCTCGGTCACGACGCCGGCGATACGCTGCTGGTGGCGATCTCGGAGCGGTTGCGCGGATCCCTGCGGGCGAGCGACGTCGTGGCGCGGCTCGGCGGCGATGAATTCGTCGTCATCCTCGAGGAAGCCGCCGAACGTCATGACGTGGAGCGCATAGCCGGCGACCTCCTGGCGGCGCTCAGCCAGCCGGTGCAGCTCAGCGGACATGAGTGCCACACCACGGCCTCGATCGGGATCGCGATGTACCCGGCCGACGGCGCCGATGTGCAGGCACTGACCAAGAATGCCGATATGGCGATGTATCTCGCCAAGGAGGACGGCAAGAACGGCTTCCGCTTCTTCTCGAACGAGATCAAGGCGCAGTCGATCGAGCGCCTGACGACGGAGAGCGCGCTGCGCCGCGCGCTGGAGCGCGATCAGTTCTCACTGGACTATCAGCCGAAGGTCGACATGGCGAGCGGACAGATCAGTGGCGTGGAAGCGCTGTTGCGCTGGGCGCATCCCGAACTCGGCCGAGTCGCGCCGGGGCAGTTCATTCCGCTCGCCGAGGAGATCGGGCTGATCGTGCCGATCGGCCGCTGGGTGCTCAAGCAAGCTTGCGCACAGAATATGGAGTGGCAGCGCCACGGTCTCAGGCCGGTGACCATGGCGGTCAACCTCTCGCCGCGGCAGTTCACCGATCCGAATCTGCTCAACGATATCGACGAGGCCCTCGCTGCGAGCGGCATGCCTCCGGCGCTGCTGCAGCTCGAGGTCACCGAGAGCATGGTGATGCGCAACGTCTCGCGGGCGGTCCACGTGCTCGACGCGATCCAGAGCCGCGGCATTCGCCTGGCGATCGACGATTTCGGCACCGGCTATTCGTCGATGTCGCTGATGAAGCAGTTCCCGATCGACACCATCAAGATCGATCGCTCCTTCGTACGCGACCTGCCCGACGATTCCGAGGACGTGGCGATCGCGCAGGCCATCATCAGCATGGGCAAGGCGCTCGGCATGACCATCGTCGCCGAAGGGGTCGAGACCGCCGAACAGCAGGAATTCCTGCGGGCGCACGCCTGCGACGAGATGCAGGGCTTCTTGTTCTCCAGGCCGCTGCCGCCACGCGATCTCGCCGAGTTGTTGGAATCCTCGCCGGTACCGGACTCGCCGCCGCTGCAACCTGCGCTGGCCTGCGAGGCCATGACCGACGGCGAAGCAGAGCCAGGGCGGGCCGTGCAGCGGCAGTGAACGCAGCGGCGCGCGCCTGCCCCGGTTGCGACAACAAGCCATTGCACAACGCAGATGCAGCATGAGATACAGCATTTACGCCGCGCGCCGCGATGCTAGGTTGCGCGCCAACCAAAACAAACGGGAGGACGTCTCTGATGAAGTATTTGCCTGCACTTGCGACCGGTCTTTTGGTCGCCGCCGCCGCGCTGCAATTCTCCAACACCGCGTCGGGCCAGAGCGACGGCTGGGTCACGCTGCTCGACAGCTCCAAGAAGGGCGATTGGGACGAGGTCGGCAAGGCCAACTGGACGATGAAGGATGGCGCGCTGGTGGCCGACAAGCTCGATGGCAAGGAGCTCGCCTATCTCGTCACCAAGACGCCTTACAAGGATTTCCAGATCAAGGCGGAGTTCTGGGTCGATGAGGACGCCAACAGCGGCATCTTCATCCGCTGCCAGACCAACAAGGCGGTCGATGGCAAGAGTTGCTACGAGGTCAACATCTTCGACAAGCGGCCGGATCCGACCTATGGCACCGGTGCCATCGTCGATGTCGCCAAGGTCGATCCGATGCCGAAGGCTGCTGGCAAATGGAATGTCTATGAGATCACGGCGCAGGGGCCGCACTTCGTCGTGACGCTCAACGGCCAGAAGACGGTTGATGCGCAGGACTCCAAGCATGCGAGCGGCTATGTCGCGCTCCAGTATGGCTCGGGCGTGGTCAAGTTCCGCAAGGTGCAGATCAAGCCGCTCTGATGCTCGGCTTGCAAAAGTATCGGTCCGGTCGTGATTGCGGCCGGGCCGTTCTCCTCCAGCCGCGTGTTGCGGCGCTATCGATCCTTAAGCGGAATGAGATTGGGTCGATCGACTCGCGGCGGCTTCGCTCGACCTCTCCCCGTCGGGGAGAGGTGACCTCCGCCGCTATTTCAGACCACGCTAATCCCATCATGGTCTAGGCGTTCCGGCCGCCGCCTTGTGTGCGCAGGTGATGGCCGATCACAAGCCCGGTCAGGCACAGCAACAGCCCGAGCGCCGGCGGCGCGAACAGGGCCTCCTCCTGAAAGATGCCGTTGGCCAGCACGACCATCGTGCCGAAGCCGGCGAGCCCCTGAATGAGAATTCCGGAGGACGCGTAGAGGCGCCAGGCCTTGAGCGCCACCGCCATGAAGAAGCCGAGCGGCAGCAGGGAGGCGATGCCCATCTGATAGAGCAACACGCCGACGGCGCTTTCCGCTGCGCCCTCGATACTGCCGGCCTGTTGCGCAGCGCTCCAGTCGATCGAGAAGTAACCTTCGGACAGATTGCCGCCGACGCCGAGCCCGCGGCCGATCGGGTTCTGCAAGAAGCCGTTCCAGCCGCCCATGAAGCCGATCACGTGAAAGTCGCCGATCTGCAGCCCGACATGGATGGCCACGATGGCGTACAGCATCAGCGCAACGAGTGCGCCGGCGAGGGTGACGATAGGGCCGAGCAGCCAGGTCGAGGTCCAGGCCAGCGCCACGAAGACGACCACGATCAGCGCGCCCTTCACGCTGCAGAAGATCAGCAGCGGCACCGCGGCCAGGGCCAGCCAGCGGTATCCGACCGCGAACAGGAACAGGATCGAGAAGCCGACGCCGTAAGCGAAGCTGATCGGGCTCATGTTCGGTCCGAAGATGCGCAGCAGCTTCGACAGTCCGAGATCCTCCAGCAGCGGAGTGTTGAAGAAGCTGAAGCGGAAGCGGTCCAGCAAGTCCACCGGGACATTGCCGGTTGCCCGCATCTCGGCTTCCCAGGCTCCGGTGCGGGAGGCCTTGAGCTCGTCGAAGCCCCAGAACGTGTAGCCGTTGGTGATGTGGAGCCAGAAATCACGGAACAGAAGCTCCGTATATCCGCAGACGATCAACAGCGCGGCGACCGCCACCAGGAAGGGCGTGACGCGGATTTCGAACGTTGCGGCGGTCAGCAGCGATAGCTGGAAAAGAAATATCGGCAATGCAATGTTGCGCAGATAGACCAGCGCCGCGCGCGAATCCTGCATGGCGCCGAGCAGGAAATAGGCGATCACCGTCGCCAGCGTGATCAGGCCCCATTTCATGATCCGGTCGACGTCCGCAGAACGGCTGCGCTCACGCAGCGCATACAGCGCGAGCGTGACCAGCCACATCACCGCGCAAACCAGGAAGTTGTAGCCCTTGACGATTTCCATCTCCGACTCCGTCGTCATGTAGGACGACAGGATCGAGACGAAGAGGTTCTGGAAGAAGATGATGAAGACCGCGATCGAAGGCGCGTAGGCGGGGGCCGCGAGAACGATCGCGCAGCCGATCAGGCTCTCGACGACGATCGCGATCCCGGCGTTGGCCGCTTGCAGGATTGGGGCGAATGCAATCGATGCCACGGCGATGCAGAGCGCCGGAACCAGATCGCCGGCCACCAGCGGCCGCGGGGCTATGTCTGCTCGCACGAGCTCTGACCTAAAATGATCGGAGATGTGGCGCGCCACACCCGCGTGGTCGATCTATCCGCTCATTGTGTAAGAATCGGTTAACCAAGCAGCCTAAAGCGGGTGAGTTTGGGTTGAATCTACTCGCGGCGGCTTCGTCGACCTCTCCCCGCCGGGGAGAGGTCGGATTGCATCGTCAGATGCAATCCGGGTGAGGGTCCTTGCTCCCTCGATAGACCGTAACCCCTCACCCGATTTGCTGCGCAAATCGACCTCTCCCAAGGGAGAGGTGACCTCCGCCCCTGTTTCAGATCAAGCTAATCCCATCATGCTTTAGTTCGCTCCGAACAGCGCCTTCAGCACATCGGGATCGGCCCTGCCCGAGATGGCATCGGCCAGCCCGAATCCCTGCATCATCTCCCAATGGGTCCAGCCCCAGCAGTGCTGCCGGGCATAGGCCGTGACCCCGGCGAGCCAGCGCAGCCGGCTGTCGCGCGGGGCTCCGGCCTTGAGCACACCGAACTCGTTGATGATGAGCGGGCGTGAATAGCGCTGCTGCCAGGCGGCAGCGGGCGCGAGCCATGTGTCGATGCCGCGGTCGGGGATGGCTCTGTCCAGCATCGCCAGCGCCTTGTGCTGGTTCAAAGCGGCGAGTTGCTCGCGCAATTGCTGAACCTGCGGATCGTCGGCGCGGATCGGATAGGGCAGGCCGGTGATGTCGTGAAGCGGCTCGGCCGGATCCCAATGGGCCTGATGGGTGAAGACCATCGGGTCATAGAAGTGAATGGCATAGACGACGTTCGGATCGTCGAGCGGCTTGAAGTCCGGCAACGCGTCCGCGCGCTGCCAGTTGACCGGGCCGGTGATCAGCGTGGTTCGCGGCAGCAGGCGCCGGACGAATCGGGCCAGCTCTTCGGCTTCGTTTTGCCACTGCGCGGCGTCGACCTCTGGCTCGTTCAGCAGCTCGGCGGAAACCCGATCGGCCGGATAGCGCTGGATGACTTGCGCGAGCCCGATCCAGGCGGCCTTCATCTCGGTCATTGCAGCGGAAGGATCGGCCTTATGCAGCGCATTGAATTGCGCGCCGGAATGTAGGTCGACCGATACCGCATAGCCGAGCGCGAGCAGGGTCTTGAGCGCGGCATCGACCATGCGCAGGCGCCGGTCGCGATCCGCGTTCGAGGCAAACCGCGGCATGACATCGTCGGCGGGCACCGGCAGGCGGACATGGGTCATGCCGGCCTTGCGCAATTGGAGCAGCAGGCCGCGGGGCGGCGCCGATCGCGGATCAGTGATCCAGCCGTCGGCATTGACGCCACGTGACAGCGCTCTGATCCGATCGGCGGGAACGCCTTCGAGCAAGGTAGGACATGCTTGCGCGGCGGTAGACAAGATCATGGCCGCGGCGGCCGTGATGGCGAGGATCGACCGCCGGGCCATCGTGCGATCAGCTCGCGATGGCTGCTGCGGGAACGCGAGCCACGGCGGCCTGATTGATCACGATGCCGATCGCGGCCGATGTTCGCTTCGAAAGCGACGCGATGGCGCGATCGACCGCCGCTCCGTCGCTAATGTCGTCGCGCTCGACCAGCACGATCAGGTCGGCATGGACGGCCAGCGAGGCCACCTCCGGCTGCTCGGCAAGCGAGGGCGCATCGACCACGATCAGGGCGAACTCGGTGCGGATATCCTCATCCTCCTGCATCGAGTCGCGGCCGGCGCCAAGCAGCAGCCCGACCGAGTGCAGCGCTGCGCGCGCGGCGCGGGCGCCGGTCGGAGCGGTGCTTTGCACCGTCACGTCGGCGCTACGCGTCAGACCCGTATCACTCTGAACCTGAATCAGCGCGCTCATCATTCCGTTGTTGACGGCATTCTGGTTCAGTGAGCGTGCGATCACTTCGGCACCGGTGCCCGCTTGGCGCGAGGTCACAAGGACGATCTTGCCATGCCGCCCGGGCAGCGCAGCCACCCGTTCGAGCAGTTGCTGCATATGCGGGCGGAGGTCGGCCTCAGTGGGACCACTAATCGGCGTCTGCCAGATCGTCATTCGGCCGTCCCGCGGCGCGGCGGCCGGAATGCGAGCCCAGACCGGCGGGTTCTGCGGCACCACGCGTGTCGCCGCTATGGGTTCCGCGGGTGGCGGCTCAGGTGCTCTTTGCAGCGGCAAGGTCTTCCGCGCGTCCAGCATGGCAACCGCAGCCGTCGCTGTCAGTGTCGAGGCGACGCCGATTGCGACGAGCAGGAGGGCCAGCGGCGGGCGGGTCGGGCGGGTCGGCGGGCTTGCAGCCGAGACGATCTTGGTCTGCGAGCTATGCAGCAGCCGCTGCTCGTTGGTCGTCTTGTAGCGCGCCAGGAACTGCTCGTAGATGTTCTTGTTGGCGTCGGCGCTCCGCTGCAGCTCCTGCAGCTTGACCTGGGACTGCGCATCCGTCAGGGCCTTCGCTTCCGCGGCTTTGAGCTGGCCTTCGAGCGTTTTCTGCTGCTCCTGCAGCGTCTCATATTCCGATTTCGCGGTGGCGATGTTGCGTTGCCGCTCGATCTCGATCTGCCTGTTCAGTTCGGCGAGCTGGCCGAGCGCGATGACGAGCTCGGGATGCCTGTCGCCCAGCACCGCGCGCTTCTGTGCGATCTGGTCGTTGAGCGCAGCGCGCTGGGCGCGGAGCGCGGTGAGCAGGTCCTGCTTGACCGGGGCTTCGACATTTGTCTTCAGATCGCGCTGCGTCTGCTCGTAGCGGGTCTTCGCCTCCTCAGTCCTCAGTCGTGCCGCGGACACCTGCTGGTTGAGCTCGACGATCCGGAGTTGCTGGGTCGTGCCTTCCTTGCCGGCATCGACGATCACATGGTCGCGCTTGAATTGCGCCACCGCATCCTCGGACGCGCGCAGGCGGTCGCTCAGCGATTTGAGGCGATCGCCGAGCCAGTCGGCGGCATCATCGGTCGCGATGGTGCGATCCTTGGCCTGACTGGCGACGAACGCCTCGGCAATCGCGTTGGCGTAGCGCGCGGACTTCTCAGGCGAGCTGGAAACGAATGTCATGGCGATGACGTAGGTCAAGCCACGGCGAGAGATGTCGAGGTGCTTGCGAAACCGATCCAGGATGCGGGCTGGGTCGGTCTCCGACCCTGCGATCTCGGGATCGTTCCGGATATTGAGCTGCTCGATCACGGGCCGCAGGAAGCCATCGGACTTGGCGATCTCGATCAGGCTTTGCAGCGCGGCGGCATCCTGGCCAATGCCCGGCAGGACGTCCTGGTCGTTGGTGACACGTTGCTCACGCGGATCGACGACAACGAGTGCAGTTGCGGCATAGTGCAGCGGGAGCATCATCAAGATGCCGACGCCCGCCGCGAACAGGGCTAGCGACAGCAGCGCAACGCGCAGCCCGTTGCTGCGAAAGAATGCGATAACGCCGTGAAGCGTGAGTCTGGCTCTGAGAAGTTCAGTCTGCTCGCCGCCACGTCGCGACGACGGCGTATGGCGAGGCGCTTCCCATGAGGTTGCGTCTCCCACGTGGTCGGTAGCCGACCGGGTTACCTGGTTACGATCCGTCATACGCGTTGAACTTGACCCGGCCAGCAGCACGTGTCGGCCCAGTCCAACGTAAATGTTCGTAGTTAACCCGTGGTTACGCGGACAGGATGCGATCTGGGGCGCGGCACCGTTCTGGTCTTTATTGAGTGCCGCCAGTCATCCCGGAACGGGACATCGGATGACGACCGCGGTTGAAATATCCGGTGTGGACCGCGCCGGCACTAGATCGTTCTGACCACTCCCGGCTGGCCCGGCGCGCATTCGAGCGCGTCGCGGTTCCAGTTGGCATTGATGGCCGCGGCCTCGTAGCTCGATTGCAGGAAATCGAGCAAGGCCCTGTCAGGGTCCGGAGCGGTGCGCACGGCATCGTAAGGCAGCACGAACTCGCCGAGCGCCTCGCTGAAGAACGCGGCGTCGGGGCGAACCTGCGTGCTGCGATATCCCGCGGGCTCCGGATAGGCGTAGGAATAGAACGCCGGATAGTCGATCGCGCCGCCGCCCGGCCAGAAGCCGGCGCTGCTGACTTCGTGCGAATAGGCCTCGTGCGCCACCGCGTCGGGCAAATGCGGCACACCGCCGGGATGTTGCGGCGCCGTCCGGCCGGAGAAGCGCGTGACGGCGAGATCGAAGCTGCCCCAGAAGAAATGCACCGGGCTTGCCTTGCCGAGGAACGCCGTGCGGAATTGCTTGAACACGCGATCGCAGTTCACAAGGATCTGGTGAAAGCGGCGCACGGCGTCCGCGTCGTAGGACGCATGCTGCGTGTCTTGCGAGAACCTGACAGGGTCGGGCAGTTCGTTCGGCATCTCGTCGATGGTCACGTCGATGCCGAGGTCCTGCAGGTTGGCCATGATTGTGGTGTAGAAGCTCGCGACCGATTGCCCGGCCAGCGCGAATTGTCGCGCGGGGCCGTCGCTGGTCGACATCAGGAGGACGTGATCGATGAAATCGAAGTCGATCTCGAACGTCCGGTCGCCGTCCGGGATCGGCGAGGTCGTCAGCCCGCGCGGCGTGACATAGAGCGTGACGTGCCAGGAATGGTTGAGCCAGGGCGATTTCACCAGCCGGATCTTGCCGACGATCTGGGTCCAGAGCTGAAGCGTGGCGGCGGTGTCGCGCCATGCCGCTATCGGCAGTTCCGGCCAACGGGACTTCGGAGCGTGGTTCATGCCAAACCTCTCAAGCTGCCGGACAGTGGCTCAAGCCTAGCACGAAACCGATCCTTCCGGCTGCTCGCAGGAGTGGTTCCGCTGGGTGGAAGGGATTGCGCTGTCGAAGTTGAAAGCGCTGGTGTTGGCCGCGCCATTTGCCTATGACTGCCGCATCTCAGACATTTGGAATTGAAGAGATGTTCGAACAGCTCGACATTGCGCCGCCCGACAAGATCCTCGCCCTGATAGACCTCTACCGGGCCGACACGCGCGCCAACAAAGTTGATCTCGGCGTCGGCGTCTATAAGGACCGTGATGGCAAGACACCGGTCATGCGCGCCGTGCGGAAGGCGGAAGAGCGCTTGCTGCGCGCGCAGGACACCAAGACTTATCTGGGTCTGGCCGGCGACGTGGCTTTCAATGGCGCGATGTCCAGGCTGGTGTTCGGCAACGCTGTGGAGACGTCGCGGGTTCGGGTCGCACAGGCGCCGGGTGGCTCGGGCGCCCTGCGGCTGCTCGCCGAGCTGCTTCGCCGGACCAGGCCGGACGGCATCATCTGGGTCTCGCGTCCGACCTGGCCCAACCATGTGCCGACCATGCGCGGCGCCGGACTGCAAATCGCCGAGTATGAGTATTTCGACGCGGGAAGCGGAACGGTCAATTTCGAAGGCATGCTCGCCGATCTCGCCAAGGCCAAGGCAGGCGACATCGTTCTGCTGCATGGATGCTGCCATAACCCGACCGGCGCGAACCTGACGATTGCGCAGTGGCAACGGGTTGCCACGCTGCTGGCCGAACGAGGCCTGCTGCCCTTCATCGATATCGCCTATCAAGGGTTCGGCGACGGGCTCGAGGCGGACGCGGAAGGCCTTCGCATCGTTGCCGCCAACGTGCCGGAGATGGTCGCAGCGTCGAGCTGCTCGAAGAACTTCGCGGTTTATCGCGACCGGGTCGGCGCCGCGATGGTGCTGGCCAGGAATGCGGCGCAGGCCGACATCGCCATGAGTCACATGCTCGCCGCCGCCCGCGCGCTTTATTCCATGCCGCCGGATCATGGCGCTGCGGCGGTCCGCATTGTGCTGGAGGATCCGGAGCTGCGTTCCGACTGGCAGGCCGAGCTCGAAGAGATGCGTCAGCGTATGCTTCGGCTGCGCGTCGCCTTTGCCGACGCGCTCCGCCGTCAATCCAACTCCGATCGCTTCGACTTCATTGCCGAGCATCGCGGCATGTTCTCTCGTCTCGGCTTGACTGGGGAGCAGATTGATCGGCTGCGCAGCGAGCACGCGGTCTACATGGTCGGCGACAGCCGCATCAACGTGGCCGGCCTGCCCGAGGACCGGCTGGATGACCTGGCCAAGGCAATCGTATCGGTGCTCTGAGCCGAACCCTCGACCACTGCGCTAACCGAGCGCGATCCGTGATCGCGCTCTCGAGCAAGATGAGTTAGGATGGAATCAGCCCGACCGCAAAGGCGGTCCGCCACCTCTCCCAAGGGAGAGGTGAATCTCCGTTGCCGCTCTAGTTCAACCTCATCCCATCACGTTTTAGAGCGGCAATTGCGGGAAGAATTACCGCTTGTCTTGCATCAGCCATGTAGCTTGTTGGCCGTTTCGGCGATTACGCGTCCCTGATAGCGCGCGCCGGCGAGCTCGTTCTCGCTCGGCTGGCGGCTGCCGTCGCCGCCGGTGATCGTGGTCGCGCCGTAGGGCGCGCCGCCGGTGATCTCGTCGAGCTTCATCTGGCCGGCGAAGCCGTAGTTGAGGCCGACGACGGTCATGCCGAAATGCAGGAGGTTGGTGATGATCGAGAACAGCGTGGTCTCCTGGCCGCCGTGCTGGGTCGCGCTCGAAGTGAAGGCGCCGCCGACCTTGCCGTGCAGCGCGCCCTTGGCCCACAGGCCGCCGGCCTGGTCGAGGAAGTTCGCCATCTGCGACGACATCCGGCCGAAACGGGTGCCGGTGCCGACGATGATTGCGTCGTAATTGGCGAGGTCGTCGATCTTCGCGATCGGCGCGACCTGGTCGAGCTTGTAATGCGAGGCCTTCGCGACCTCGGCCGGCACCAATTCGGGCACGCGCTTGATGTCGACGGTGGCGCCGGCCTCGCGTGCGCCTTGCGCGACCGCATTCGCCATCGCTTCGATGTGACCGTAAGCGGAATAATAGAGGACGAGAACCTTGGCCATGATACTTTCCTTTTGGGGTGAGGTGGGGGAGTTGCCTGGGGCTGTCATTGCCGGGCTTGACCCGGCAATCCATCAAACAAAGACTCTTTGCGAAGCTCGATGGATGCCCGGGTCAAGCCCGGGCATGACGATAAGTGAGTGTGGTGACTAGGCCGCGTCGACGAGCACGAGCTCGGCATCTTCGAGCGCGGTGATCTTCAGCTTGGTCTCGTCGCGGATCGCGGCGCCGTCGCGCGCGTTGACGCGCACACCGTTGACCTCGACGCTGCCGGCAGCCGGCACCAGATAGAGGTGGCGAGTCTTGTCGGCCGCGTACTCGGCGCTCTCGCCGGCCTTCAGCGTGGTGGCGAGCACCCGCGCATCGGCGCGGATCGGCAGCGCATCCTCGTCGCCCTCGATGCCCGAAGCGATGGTGACGAGCTTGCCGGAGCGATTGGCCTTGGGAAACGGCTTCGAGCCCCAAGTCGGGTGACCTCCCGTCGTCGTCGGTTCGATCCAGATCTGGAAGATCTTGGTCTTCGACGGTTCCAGATTGTACTCGGAGTGGCGGATGCCGCTGCCTGCACTCATCACCTGCACATCGCCGGCTTCGGTGCGTCCCTTGTTGCCAAGCGAGTCCTGGTGCGTGATCGCGCCTTCGCGGACATAGGTGATGATCTCCATGTTGGCGTGGGGGTGCGCGGGAAAGCCCGAGTTCGGCGCGATCTCGTCATCGTTCCACACCCGCAACGCGCCGTGGCTGACGTTGTTGGGATCGTAGTAGCTCGCGAAGGAGAAATGATGCTTCGCCTTCAGCCAACCGTGGTCGGCGCCGCCGAGCTTTGCGAATGGTCTCAGTTCGATCATGGGAATACTCCGCTTAATTTGAATGGTGGGCGCCGGGTGTTGCGCACCCGGCCCCGGTCGAAATCTCAATCAGGCGCCGAATCCGCCGTCGACGCTCAGCACCGTGCCCGTCACGAACGAGGCGTCCGGGCTCGCCAGGAACACGACGCCCGCCGCGACCTCCTCCGGTCTGCCGAAGCGCTGCAGCGCGTGCTGCAACCGTTGCGTTTCTGCAAACGCACCGCCGTCTTTCGGGTTCATATCCGTATCGATCGAGCCCGGCTGCACGACATTGACGGTGATGCCGCGCGGCCCGAGGTCGCGTGCCGCACCCTTGGTGTAGCCGACGACCGCAGCCTTGGTGGCGACGTAGTCGGCGAGACCCGGGAATGAGGCGCGGTCGGCAAGCATCGAGCCGACGGTGACGATACGACCGCCTTCACCCATCAACTTCGATGCGGCACGGATCGCAGTGATCACGCCGTCGATGTTGATCGCTTCCTGGCGGGCGAGGGTGGCAGCATCGGTCTTGGGATCGTCGACCGCGCCGCCGGTCGCGACGCCAGCGTTGTTGACGAGGATGTCGAGCCGGCCGAAATCCTTGGCGACGCGGTTCACGAGCTCATCAACTTCGGCGGATGAAGCCTGGTCGGCCTTGTAAGCGCGGGCACTCACACCCTTGGCCTTCAACTCGGCGACCACGGCTTCCGCCTTGTCGGGCGACGCGACATAGCTGATCGCGACGTTGGCGCCTTGCTCGGCGAGTGCACGGGCGCTCGCCGCGCCGATGCCGCGCGAACCGCCGGTGACGAGGGCAACCTTGCCTGAGAGCTTCTTGGTCATTGGATTTCTCCGTTGAGGCATTCCGATCGCCCTTGGATATGCCGTCGGCTGTGGTATAGAAATAGAAACTATCGAAACTCATTGTTTCCAATTTAGGCTACTAGGAGTCGCCCGCCATGTCGAAACTGCCGGACTTCGAGGCGCTCGCGATTTTCGCAAAAGTCGTGGAATTGCGGTCGTTTGCGGCGGCCGCGAGCGAGCTTTCGCTGTCCAAGGCCACGGTGTCCAAGGCGGTCAGCCGGCTCGAGGAGCGGCTCGGCGCACGGCTGTTCAATCGCACGTCGCGCCGGCTGGCTCTGACCGATGCGGGCCAGAAACTGTCGGAGCGCGCGGCGCGGCTGCTCGCCGACGGCGAGGCCGCCGAGAACGAGGCGTTGGCGCAATCGACCACGCCGCGCGGGCTGGTGCGGCTCGCCGTGCCGATGAGCTTCGGCATCAAGACGGTGGCGCCGCTGCTGCCGGAATTCATGGAGGCCTATCCGGAGGTCTCGATCGACCTGCACCTCAGCGACGCGACGGTGGACTTGATCGGCGAGGGGTTTGATGCGGGGTTGCGCATCGCGCGGCTGCCGGACTCCTCGCTGATCGCGCGGCGACTGTGCGCGATGCCGCGCTACACGGTGGCGGCGCCGTCCTATCTCAAGCGCTACGGCCGGCCGACACATCCGATGCACCTCGCCGAACACAAATGCTTCGGCTACGCCTACCTCTCGACGCAGGGCGTCTGGCACTACACCAATGCGTCAGGCGAGCAGGCGAGCGTGCGCCCGGCGGGCCAACTCCGCGTCAACAATGGTGAAGCCGTGATGCCGGCGCTGCTCGCCGGCCTCGGCATCGCCGATCTCCCCGACTTCATCGTCGGCGACGCGATTGCGCGCGGCGAGGTCGAGGTGATCCTCAAGGGCTGGAAGCAGCCCGAGGGCGCAGTGCATCTCGTCACCCCGCCCGGCGGCCCGCGCCCCGCCCGCGTCGAGGTGCTCGCGGATTTTCTCGCCAAGCATTTTGCGAAGGGGAAAAGGAAATAGAGGCGATGTCCTTTGCGGGAACTTCCGCCGGTCGCGTTCACATTTAGTTGTCCGCCCGAACGATCCTTGGCCGCATTCATTGGCCAGTCTGGCGCGCATCGCCGCGGACAACCGCGCGCGCCCGCCAACATTTGAGATCACGGGAGCCGGACATGCGATCGCCGCGGATCGTCCTGAGCCTTGCCATAGCGGTCGGGGGAGTTGCCGCCACCACTGCCGCGTTTGCCCAGGAATATCGGGGAACCTGGGAACAGCAGATGGCCTGCACGCCGGATGTGTGGCGTTTGTGTGGCGACCAAATACCCGATACCCAGCGCATCGTGGCCTGCCTGCGACAGAACACGCCGCAACTCTCCAGCAGTTGTCGTGCGGTGTTCGAATCAAATGCAAAGGCGCAACAACCGCAAACGCAGGGGCGCACGCTGCAACAGCCGCAGACGCAGCAGCGGCCGCGTGCCACGCAACCTGCTCCAGTCGCGCCGCCGCGACCGTCATACGACGACGATGACTAGCGCCTAGAGTCTAGCCTCGCAGACGTCGACCCATTCGGCCGATGTCAGCTCCGCCATCCGATCGGGTGTGATGCGTACCGCGCTGTGGGTCGAGCCCGCGGCGGGCACCACGACGTCGAACGCCTTCAGCGAGACGTCGCAATAGATCGGTAGCGGCGACTTCAGGCCGAACGGGCACACGCCGCCGACCTCATGGCCGGTGATCTCGGCGACCTCGTCTAGGCCGAGCATCTTCGGCTTGCCGCCGAACACCGCCTTGACCTTCTTGTTGTCCATCCGCGACGTGCCGCTGGCGACGATCAGCACCACGCGGTCGCCGACGCGAAGACTCAGCGTCTTGGCGATGCGCGCCGGTTCGACGCCATAGGCCTCGGCCGCCAGCACGACAGTCGCGGAGCTCACGTCGGATTCGATCACGGAGATTTCGGGCGCCTTCTCGGCGAAGAAGGCGCGGACGGAGGCGAGACTCATAATGTTCAGGACCTTGCAGACACCAGTGCGGGAAGCTCGGACAGACCGTGGATCCGGTGATCGGGCACGACGCCGAGTTCGTCCATCTGGGTACGCAGCGCCTTGAACATCGTCAATGGGGCGACGGTCTCGGTCTCGACGCAGGCGAGCGCCATCGCTTCGGGGGTCACCCGCTCGATCCATGCGACATTGAGGCCGAACGCCTTGGCGCCGCAGGCGTCCCATGGATTGGAGGAGATGAACAGCACCTCCGCAGGCGGCACCTTCAGAACCTCCTCGATCAGCGTGTAGGCCTCGGGCGCCGGCTTGAACACCTTGTGGGCATCGACGCTGATGGTCGCATCGAGCAGGCGGTCGAGCCCTGAATTGCGCACCAGCGCGTTCAGCATATCGGGGCTGCCGTTGGAGAGGATCGCGAGCTTCCTGTCTTTCATTGCCTCCAGCGCAGGAACAGCGTCCGGATAGAGCGCGAGGTGGCGGTACTTGTCGATGATGCGGGCGAAGATCGCCTCGTCATGTTGCAGGCCGAGGCAGCGCAGCGTGTAGGCAAGCGAGTCGCGGGTGGCGACGGAGAAATCCTGATAGCGCTGCATCAGCGTGCGCAGCCAGGAGTATTCGAGCTGCTTGATGCGCCAGACCTGGGTGATGATGTCGCCATAGCCCGGAAAGGCGTCCTCGGTGACGTCGGCCACCGACTGGACATCGTAGAGCGTGCCATAGGCGTCGAAGACAACGGCTTTGATGGTCATTGTGATCTCTCTTGCCCGCCGATCGTCGCATACAGGAATTTCCTCAGCGCGTCGACGGATTGATCCCGCGCTACCGCGTTGAATTCGAGGTGATGACCGAACAGCCGCGCCGGCGTGCTGTAGTGCGGCACGTCGAAATCGTGATAAGCGCCGGGATAGACGATCAATTCGATCCGGTCGCCCTTGCCCTTCTCGCGCGAGATCCCCCAATCGTCGCGGCCGTCGGCGAGATTCCGGCATTCGCTGGCCGGCGTCCAGTCGTCGAGCTCGCCGATCAGGATCAGGGTCGGCACCGTCATGTTGCCCTGGATGCCCAGGCAGGGCGGATAGAAGGCGACGGCGGCGCGGAATTTCTCGCTTGCGTTGCGCTCGATCGCGCCGCGCTCGACGGAAAACAGCGCAAGCCAGGCGCCCTGCGAGAAGCCCACCACCGCGACGCGGGCAGGATCGACCGCCGGATGCCGAGTGAGGAAATGCAATGCGCGATAGGCGTCGTGCACGGTTGCGGGCGGCACGCCGCTGGCGCAGGTGCTGGTGATCCCACGCGGTCCGAACCGGTCGACCGTGAGCGTGACATAGCCCCACGCCGCCAGCCGCTTCCCCCAGCGCTCGTCGAGCTGCTTGAAGTAGCCGGCGCAGCCGTGCAGCAGCACCACGGCGGGCGCAGGGCCCGGCCCGTCGGGCAATCGCAGGTAGCCTTGCAGCGGTTGCGCGCTCGCAAGCGGGCTCTCGAATTCGACGAAGGCGGGCGGCTGCTCAGTATCCGCGGCGCGGGCCGGCCCCGCGCTTCCGATCAGGAGCGCGGCGAGGAGTGCGGCAGGTCCGGCGGAGTTCATCATGAACCACCTCGGAAGCTTGCCGCCGATACTACTCCTTTAGACGCCCAAAATCTTCCGCGCGTTGGCCTTCAACACTTTCGGCCGGATCTCCTCGCGGATGTCGAGCTTGGCGAAATCGGCGAGCCAGCGGTCCGGCGTGATCACCGGCCAGTCGGAGCCGAACAGCATTTTGTCCTGCAGGATCGAGTTGATGTAGCGCACCAGGATCGGCGGGAAATATTTCGGCGACCAGCCGGAGAGGTCGATATAGACGTTCGGCTTGTGGGTCGCGACCGACAGCGCCTCTTCCTGCCAGGGGAAGGACGGATGCGCGAGGATGATCTTGAGATCGGGAAAGTCGGCCGCGACGTCGTCCATGTACATCGGGTTGGAATATTTCAGCCGCATCCCCATGCCGCCCGGCATGCCGCTGCCGACACCGGTCTGGCCGGTGTGGAACAGCGCGATCGCACCGCCGTCGTTGATCGCTTCATAGAGCGGATAGGCCAGCCGATCGTTGGCATAGAAGCCCTGCATGGTCGGATGGAATTTGAAGCCGCGGACGCCGTAGTCCTCGATCAGCTTCCGCGCCTCGCGCACGCCGAGCTTGCCCTTGTGCGGGTCGATCGAGACGAACGGGATCAGGACGTCGAGATGATCGGAGGCGACCTCCAGCATCTCGTAATTGTTGTAGCGGCGAAAGCCGGTCTCGCGCTCGGCGTCGACCGGGAAGATCACGGCAGCAATGTTCTTGGCGCGGTAATAGGCCGCGGTCTCCGGTACCGTCGGCGGATGCTTGTGCGGTGACTTGAAATAGTCAGCCATCTGGGCCTGGAAATCATCGTAACCGTCGTCGCCATGCAGGCCGCACGGCTCCTCGGCATGGGTGTGAATGTCGATTGCGACGACCTTCTCGATGTCGGGCAGTTTGAGCTTGGGCATCTGGTTTCCCCGGCGGCCTTCATTGTTGGGTTCAAAAAATGATTATACGACATAATAATTTTCGCAAGCGGCCCGCCATGTCCGGCGAGGTCCGATCGATTCGTGGTGTTCCGAACGCCGCCGCGACCTCGCAGTGGGTCGTGGCAGCGCGGAGAAGCAGAGTGAGTTGGCCTCGCGGCCGCCCGTTTCATGAGCGATTTCAATGCCGGGAGCCCGTCTCGGCCGGATGGACCGGTTGAAAATCGGGGCGCGGCTTGGTTGACATTCGGCGGTCCGATGGCTTAGAAACCGCCTCGTCCCGGGCGGCAAGGCCGCTCTGCGGGATAAATCCCATTTTGCCAGTCTATGGCATTGATCAGGTACGGCCTCCAACACGGGCCTTTCGAAGTAACAGGATTGTCCCATGAAGGTCCGTAACTCGCTGAAGTCGCTGCGCGGCCGTCACCGCAACAACCGCCTGGTTCGCCGCAAGGGTCGCGTCTACGTGATCAACAAGGTCCAGCGCCGCTTCAAGGCACGCCAGGGTTAATTACGGCCGACGGCTGGCTGTTCCCGACCCCGGAACCCGACTCTTTCACAGCTGTTTGACACCGCGCTGCTTTGCGGCGCGGTTTTGCGCGTCTACATTTCATCCATGCGATCAAGACTCCTTGGGTCCAATCATGGCCGGCTGGCGCTTCTGCTCGCAGCGCTGATGGCGGTGCCCGTCGCGGCCTCGGCGCAGGGTGATCCCCGGGTCATTCCGCCGCCCAAGGCCCAGAAGAAATTGCCCGAAGCCCCGAGCAAGCTGCCAAAAGTGCCGGCCGACCGCGCACGTGGGTTGGATTTCCTGTTCGGCGCGCTGAAGGCCGCGCCCGATGAAGACAGCGCCCGCCACGTCGAGGCGCGGATCTGGGCGCTGTGGCTGCAAACTCCGAGCGACACCGCCGCGCTGCTGATGGTGCGGGCCAAGGCGGCGATCGATGCCCAGAACATCGATGTCGCGATGAAGCTCTTGGATGCCGTCATCAAGATCAGGCCGGATTACGTCGAGGCCTGGAATCGGCGCGCGACGCTCTATTACCTGAAGAGCGACTACGTCCGTTCGCTGGAAGACTTCCAGCAAGTGCTGGTCCGCGAGCCACGCCATTTCGGCGCGCTGGTCGGTCTCGGCACCATCATGCAGGATATCGGCGACGACAAGCGTGCGCTCGACGCCTTCCGCAAGGCGCTGGCGGTCGACCCCTATCTCGAGAAGATACCGGAGGCGGTCAAGCAGCTCTCCGAGAAGGTCGAAGGCCGCGATATTTGACGGCGCGCGATTGACGACCTTTGTCGTCCGCTGATCCCGACCAGGTTCGCGAGCACCGTGACGCGCCCAGAGGCGCTAGTGCAGGAACTTGCCGCGGGGCGCGCTGTCCTGGGCTGCGGCGGCATAGAATTGCTGCAGCTCAGCTTCCAGGTGCTCATTGACGAGCAGTAACGCCTTCAAGGCTCCGCGCAGGTCGCCATTGCAGCTTGCCACGATCTGATCGATGGCCGCATCGCTAGGGTCGGAAATCATGGTACTCCTCCGATTATTCCCGTTGAACTCGTTGTGTGGACGCCAGTTCCTGTGAATGTCGTGCACAAGCCAGGAAGCATCCGCTTTCGATGAAGCCTCGCGTCTGATGGCGAAATTGCCACCATCAATCTATGAAATTGCTAATGACGCTGGTATGAACCCGCTATCCACAGGCTGGGCGCGTTGTGGAAAACCGTGCACGGCACGGTCATGAGAAAGTGACAATTGGCTTTCCGAACAAGATCATGTGCGGACCAAACTAGAACCCGTCGCGGCGCGCCGCGAGGTCTCGGCCTCGCCACAAATCCGCCCTGCGCCGGGCCATCCGGATCATCTCAATGTTGACTGTGGTCGTCGCGCTGGCGGTGGCAGGGCTCGGCCTGGCGCTGGCGACGGAGGCCGGTCGGCTGCTGATCCAGCGCGCCTTTCCGCCGCAGGGCCGCATCATCGAGGTTGCCGGCGCAGCGCTGCATGTCGTCGAGCTCGGTCCGCATGATGCACCCGGACCGCCGGTCGTGATGCTGCACGGCGCAAGCTCCAACCTTTGCGTGATGCAGCATCCGCTGGGCGACAGGCTTGCCAGGACCCGCCGGGTGATCGTGATCGACCGGCCGGGCCACGGCTGGAGCACGCGCGAGCGCGTCGCGGATTCGACGCCCGCGATCCAGGGCCGGATGATCATGGACGCGCTGGCGAAGCTGGGCGTCGATCGGGCGATCATCGTGGCGCATTCCTGGGCCGGCGCGCTCGGCCTGCGCATCGCGCTGGATGACCCGGACCGGATCGCGGGTCTCGTGCTGCTGGCCCCCGTCGCTTATCCCTGGCGCGGCGGCGTCGGGCGCTACAACAAAATGATCTCGACGCCGCTGATCGGACCGCTGCTCGCGCATACGATCACGATGCCGCTCGGTTGGCTGGTGACCGAAGCCAGCGCGCGTGGGGTGTTCGCGCCGCAGGCCATGCCCGATCATTTCATCCGCGACAGCGCGACGCCGTTGTTGCTGCGTCCGAGCGAATTCATCGCCAATGCGCGGGACCTCGTGACGCTGAAGGCGGCCGTCGTCGCGCAAGCGCCGCGCTACGCGGAGATCACTGCGCCACTCACCATCATCGCCGGCGATGCCGACAAGACGGTCTGGACGCACATCCACTCGCGCCCGCTCGCCGCGACGGTAGTTGACGCGAGGCTGATCGTGCTGCCCGGCATCGGCCACATGGTGCAGCATGCAGCGCCCGACCTCGTCGCGTCCGAGATCGAAGCAATCGCCGGCCGGATGGTGCGGCATGCGGTGGCGGCACAATAGCCGCTGCCGGCCGCGCCTTCGCACCGCGCGAATGTGATCCGGCAAGGCTTGCACGTCCGCATGGCGCCGAACATCATGTTGCTTGCGCGGTTTCGGATCTCATCAAAGGACACGTCTCATGCGGATCGACAACGTCGCCGACCTCATCGCCGAAACACTCGCCCAGGCCGGCGTGAAGCGCGTTTACGGCATCGTCGGCGATAGCCTCAATGGTCTGACCGAGGCGCTGCGCCGGCGCGGCTCGGTCGAGTGGTTGCATGTGCGGCATGAGGAAGTGGCCGCTTTCGCGGCCGCGGCTGAGGCCCAGATCACCGGCACGCTCGCGGTCTGCGCCGGATCATGCGGTCCGGGCAATCTGCATTTGATCAACGGCCTATTCGACGCGCATCGCAGCCGCACGCCGGTGTTGGCGCTGGCGGCGCAGATTCCCTCCGCCGAGATCGGCGGCGGCTATTTCCAGGAAACCCATCCGCAGGATCTATTCCGCGAGTGCAGTCACTATTGCGAATTGGTGTCCGATCCGGCGCAACTTCCCTACATGCTGGAAAACGCGATCCGCGCAGCGGTCGGCAAGCGCGGCGTCGCCGTGCTGGTGTTGCCGGGCGACGTTGCGTTGCGCTCCGCGCCGAAGCGCGACGTCTCGCCCAATGCCGGGCTGCTGCCGCCGGCGCCGATCGTGCGGCCCGCAGACACCGAGCTGAAGGCGCTGGCCGATCTGCTCAACGGTGCTCGGCGCGTCACGCTGTTCTGCGGACGCGGCTGCGCCGGCGCGCGTGACGGCCTGCTGAAGCTCGCGGAGACGCTCAAGAGCCCGATCGTCCATGCGCTCGGCGGCAAGGATCACGTCGAATACGACAATCCCTATGATGTCGGCATGACCGGCTTCATCGGCTTCTCCTCCGGCTATGCCGCGATGCATGCCTGCGACGTGCTGCTGATGCTGGGAACCGACTTTCCCTACAAGCAGTTCTTCCCGACCGGCATCAACATCGCGCAGGTCGATATCCGCCCCGAAAACCTCGGCCGTCGCTGCAAGCTCGATCTCGGCATCGTCGGCGATGTCGGCGAGACCATCGCCGCGCTGTTGCCGAAGCTCAACGTGAAGACCGACCGCAAGCATCTCGACGCCTGCCTTGCGCACTACAAGGACGCGCGCGCCGGGCTCGACGATCTCGCCCGAGGCAAGCCGGGCTCGAGCCCGATCCACCCGCAGTATCTCGCGCGCCTGCTCAGTGAGCAGGCCGCCGAAGACGCGGTGTTCACCGCCGATGTCGGCACGCCGACGATCTGGGCCGCGCGGTACCTCAAGATGAACGGGCGCCGGCGCCTGATCGGCTCCTGGGTGCATGGCTCGATGGCCAATGCGATGGCGCAGGCGATCGGCGCGCAGGCGGCGCAGCCCGGCCGGCAGGTGGTATCGATGTCCGGCGATGGCGGCTTCGCGATGCTGATGGGCGACCTTATCACGCTGACGCAGATGAAGCTGCCGGTGAAAGTCGTGATCTTCAACAACAGCGTGCTCGGCTTCGTGGCGTTGGAGATGAAGGCCGCCGGCTTCATCGAGACCGGCGTCGATTTGCAGAATCCGGATTTTGCGGCGATGGCCCGCGCCATGGGGATTCACGGTGTCAGGGTGCAGGATCCTGGCGAGCTCGAAGGGGCGATCCGCGACATGCTGGCGCACGATGGTCCGGCAGTGCTCGATGTCGTGACCGCGACGCAGGAATTGTCGATGCCGCCGACCATCACGCTGGAGCAGGTCAAGGGCTTCAGCCTGTGGGTTCTGCGCGCCGTGATGAGCGGCCGCGGCGACGAGGTGGTCGATCTCGCCAAGACCAATCTGCTGCCGCGCTGATTGATGCAGTGACGTCCGCCCTGGCACTGCCCAGGGCGGACCACGACCGATGGCGACGATTATTTCTTCTGCTTGCCGTCCTTGTCGAACGACGAAATGTAGGCCCAGAGGTTGTTCGCCTCGGTCTCGTTCTTGATGCCGGCGAAGGCCATCTTGGTGCCGGGGATCTTGCCCTTCGGGTCCTTGATGTATTCGAGGAACTGCTCCTTGTTCCAGGTGATGCCGGAATTCTTGTTGGCGTCCGAATAGTTGTAGTCCGGCGCGGAGCCGGAATGGCGGCCGTCCAGGCCGTTGAGCTCGGGGCCGACCTTGTTCTTGGCGCCTTCGCCGATCGCATGGCAGGCCAGGCATTTATTGAACGAGGTCTTGCCAGCAGCGGCATCCTGCGCGAACGCCGAGGATGCGAAAGCCAGCGATGTGACGACCGCCAGCGCGCTCAAGGTCAGTATCTTCATGGGGTGCTCTTCGTTTCGTCCCGGGGGGCTCGTGAATCGTTTGTGGCATGGCCGCCTGATGTCGGACAAGCCACGAAACTTTGACAGGTTTCCTGACCGTCCGCTTGTCCCAGAGAGAACTCGCGATTGCGGGGGAGGGCAATCCGACCTTCGGCCGGGCCTTCGAAACAGGTGCAGACATGCTTGATTTGTCGTAACAAATCGGCAAAGGGCGATGCCCGGAGGAATCTCGATGTCCATCATGATGCCGGCCGCCGACCAGGCCACCCTCGATCGCCGCGGTGAAATCGTGGCGGCGCTGCGCGCAATCGTCCCGGGCGAGGGCGTGATCGACAACGCTGCAGAAATGCTGGTCTACGAATCGGACGGGCTGACCGCCTACCGGCAGCCGCCGATGGTCGTGGTGTTGCCCGATACCACCGAGCAGGTCGCGCGCGTCCTCAAATATTGTCACGCGCAGGGCATCAAGGTGGTGCCGCGCGGCTCCGGCACGTCGCTGTCCGGCGGCGCGCTGCCGCTCGCTGACGCCGTGTTGCTGGGCTTAGGCAAGTTCAAGCGCATCCGCGAAATCGATTTCGACAACCGCGTGGTCGTCACCGAGCCCGGCGTTACCAATCTCGCGATCAGCCAGGCAGTCGCCCATGCCGGATTCTATTATGCGCCAGATCCGTCGTCGCAGATCGCCTGCTCGATCGGCGGCAATGTTGCCGAGAATTCCGGCGGCGTGCATTGCCTGAAATACGGCATGACCACCAACAACGTGCTGGGCTGCGAGATCGTGCTGATGAACGGCGAGATCCTGCGCATCGGCGGCAAGTCGGCGGAAAATTCCGGCTACGACCTGATGGGCATCATCACAGGCTCGGAAGGCCTGCTCGGCGTCATCACCGAGATCACAGTGCGCATCCTGCAGAAGCCGGAGACGGCGCGTGCGCTGATGGTCGGCTTCGCCGAGGTCGAGGCGGCCGGCGAATGCGTGGCGCGGATCATCGGTGCCGGCATTATCCCGGGCGGCATGGAGATGATGGACAAGCCGGCGATCCACGCCGCGGAGGCCTTCGTCCATGCCGGCTACCCGCTCGACGTCGAGGCGCTCCTGATCATCGAGCTCGACGGTCCGTCGATCGAGGTCGACGAACTGATCAAGCGGGTGGAGGCGATTGCCCAGGGCTGCGGCTCGACCTCCTGCCAGATCTCGACCTCCGAGGCCGAACGCAATCTGTTCTGGGCCGGCCGCAAGGCGGCGTTCCCCGCGGTCGGGCGCATCTCGCCGGACTATCTCTGCATGGACGGTACGATCCCGCGCGGCGCGCTGCCGAAGGCGCTGGCGCGGATCCGCGAGCTCTCGGAAAAGTATCAGCTCGGCGTCGCCAACGTGTTTCACGCCGGTGACGGCAATCTGCATCCGCTGATCCTCTACGACGCCAACAAGGCCGGCGAGATCGAGCGGGCGGAAGCGTTCGGCGCCGACATCCTGCGCTGTTGCGTCGAGCTCGGCGGCGTGCTGACCGGCGAGCACGGCGTCGGCATCGAGAAGCGCGATCTGATGGGCGAGATGTTCTCCGAGACCGATCTCAACCAGCAGCAACGCCTGAAATGCGCCTTCGACGCGGAGGGGCTGCTCAATCCCGGCAAGGTCTTCCCCACCTTGCATCGCTGCGCCGAGCTCGGCCGCGTCCATGTTCATGGTGGCAAGCTGGCATTTCCGGACATTCCGCGGTTCTAGCGCGTTCCGATACAATTCGATGGATTGTGCTAGCCGGCCGCTAACGCTAACCGGCGCGGGCAAAAGCGTCGCGTCGATCACGCACGGCAGTCGGATCGACAACATCCAGCGTTTACACGGCCTTAGCTGATTGCTCGATAGTTTCGGGATGACAGAGGTGTCCCCGGAAACGCAACCCGTGCTCAGCCTGGCTGACCAGCTCGCTCTCTCGCGCAATCGGCCCGCAGGTTTCGACTACATGCGGATTGCGCTGGCAGCGTCGATCATCGGCCTGCACAGCCTCAACGTGACGCTTGGGCTTGGCCGGGCGCTGGAAATCTCGAGCACGGTGCGCATCGGCGTCGCGATGATCCTGGCGCTGTTCTTTGCCCTCAGCGGCTTCCTGGTGACCGCGAGCCTGCTGAGATGCAGGAGCCTGATTTCCTTCCTCGGCCTGCGCGTGCTGCGGATCGCCCCGGCGCTCGCGGTCGAGACGACGCTATCGGCCGTCATCATCGGTTCGCTCTTCACCGAGCTGCCGCTGGCGCAATACGTCGCCGATCCGAAATTCCACGCCTATTTCTTCAATATCGTCGGCGACATCCATTACGAGCTGCCTGGCGTATTCCTGCGCAATCCGCTGCCGGATCTGGTGAATGCCCAGCTCTGGACGGTGCCGTATGAGCTGTGGTGCTACGTCATCCTGGCGCTGCTCGCGGTGTCCACGATCTGCTTCAACAGGGTGGCGTACCTTGTCTTCCTGGTGATCGCCCAGATCGGCCTGGCCGGTTACGACATCTACCGGTGGGACGAGGTGCCGATCCAGCTTCGGCCGTACCTTCTGGTGTTCTGCTTCCTCGCCGGCGTCGGCTTCTATCTCTGGCGCGACAGGGTGCCGTTCAATCGGACCGCCTGTTTGCTGGCGCTGGTGCTGTGCGCCGCTGCCATGGCCACCGGACGCGGCGACGCGCTGGCGCCCGTACCGGCCGCCTATGTCGCGTGCTATCTCGGCCTGATGAACCCGCGGCGGAGCTGGATCGTGTCGTCGGGCGATTACTCCTACGGGCTGTATCTCTATGGCTTCGTTATCCAGCAATGCGTCGCCACGTTCGGCGCGCCGGTTCAGCACTGGTATCTGAACCTTTCGATCAGCCTGCCGATTGCCTTCGGCGTCGCCGTCGCGTCCTGGCATCTGGTCGAGAAACATGCGCTCGGGCTGCGCGGCCGGGTCGAGCAACTCGAGGCTGCGATGCTGTCGCGGATGTCGATCATCGGCTTCTGGCGCCGATCGCCCGAGCGGGCCACCTTGCAAGCAAGGCTCGGCAACAGCAGCGCATCACTCTGAGCCGCAGCCGCGGGAAGGACTTACATCCTCCCCGCGGCGGCGCCGGTCACAGCAGCTCGTACTGCATCCGCTCGCGCTTGGCGAGCAGCGGCAGTGCTTGCCCGGCGATGTAGGTCTTGAAATGCGCGCTGTCCTGGTGCGCCTTGAAGGCGGCTTCGTCGCGGAACAATTCGTAGAACAGGAATTGCGCCGGGTCGTCCTTGGCCCGCGAGATCAGGAACAGCTTGACGCCGTCCTCGCGCTGTGCCTCCGGCAGGAATTGGTCGAGGATCGCGGCGACCTTGTCGGCTTCGCCGGGTTTGGCTTCCCACGTCGCCACGACCAGCAGGCCGCCGGTGTTGATGGCATCGCTGATGGTTCTGGTGCTCATCGCATAGTGCTTCATCTGCATTCCTCCTTTGGGTTGCTCGGATCGAGTTTGCGAAACGGCCCAGGGCGAGATGTTGGCGATCGCCATGGTCGCCGCGAACGCGCCGATGGCGGATCGTCGGGAGAACCTCGCCGTGGTGGTTGCGATTTCCGAACGCTTCATGATCGTCTCCAACTGTCTTGCGGCGCCGAACCGCAGTGCTGGAGATAGTCGACCGGGGCGCGTATTCAGTTCGGCAACGATCGAATTGTCGATGTCGTGAACAGTTCGATCACAATCGAAACGTTATGGTAGGCAGCGGTGCGATAAGCATCGTGGTTGCCAAGCGGAGGAGCCTGCCATGCAGACCATTGCACCGGAGCTTGCCGATCTCGCCGCATTGGTCGCCGATCGCGGGCGGGCCGGCATCCTGACCCGGCTGATGGATGGGCGCGCGCAGACCGCGAGCGAGCTGGCGCGGGTCGCCGGCGTCACGCCGCAAACCGCGAGCTGGCATCTGGCGAGGCTGGTCGAGCGCGCGCTGCTCAAGGTCGAGCGGCGCGGTCCGCGCCGGCTCTACCGGCTCGCCACCCCGCTGGTCGCGCAGATGCTCGAGGGGATGATGACGGTCGCCGCGATCGATCCCGGTCCGTCCCGGCCGCAGCCTCGGATCGACGCACAGATGCGCCGGGCCCGGACCTGCTACGATCACCTTGCCGGCGAGCTTGGCGTCGCTGTCACCGAGGCGATGCTGGAACGGGGCTATCTCGAGCTGGATCGGGAGGCCGGTGAACTGACCGCTGCGGGCACGGCCTTTCTCGGCGGGCTCGGCATTGAGCTTCGGTCGCAGCCCAGGTGCCGGCGCGTGCTGTGCCGGCCCTGCCTCGACTGGAGCGAGCGGCGTCCGCACCTCGCCGGACGGGCAGGGGCCGCGCTCGCCGAGCTGGCGTTCCAGCGGGACTGGATCCGCCGTCGGCCGCAGGGCCGGTCGGTCGAGATTACCACCACCGGGCTTGCGGCGTTCAGGACGCTGTTCGGAGCGCGCATTTGATTTCGGAGCCAAATTTGGCTACCCGCTAACGCCGTGGATACGCTCAAAGTAAGAGACGCCAAAGACGTCGAAGACGCGGTGCGCGCGGCTGTCGCCAGCGAGCAGCCGCTCGAGATCATCGGTCATGGCTCGAAGCGCGCCATCGGCCATCCGATGGCGACCAATGCCGTGCTCGATCTGTCGGCGCTGAACGCCGTCACCGCCTATGAACCGAACGAGCTGATCATCACGGTGCAGGCCGGCGCGCCGCTCGCCGACGTGCAATCGCTGATCGACGCCAAGAACCAGCAATTCGCCTTCGAGCCGATGGATCCATCGGTGCTGCTCGGAACGGCACAGCCTGGCACCATCGGCGGCATGATCGGCGCAGGGCTGGCCGGTCCGCGCCGCATCAAGGCCGGCGGCGCGCGGGACCATCTGCTCGGCGCGCATGCGGTGTCCGGGTTCGGGGACAGCTTCAAGACCGGCGGGCGGGTGGTGAAGAACGTCACTGGCTACGACCTCTGCAAGCTGCTCACCGGGTCCTGGGGCACCCTTGCGGTGATGACCGAGGTGACGTTGAAGGTGATGCCGAAGCCGGAAAGCGAGCGCACCTTGGTGCTCCGCGGGCTCGACGCCGTCACCGCCAACAAGGCAATGACGGCGGCGCTGGGGTCGCCGTTCGACGTTTCGGGCGCGGCGCACCTGCCGTCTCAGGTGGTCCAGGCCGGAACGCGGCCGCTCGCAGCGCTCGGCGCCTCCGGGCAGGCGACGACGCTGGTGCGCCTGGAGGGTATCGCTGCGTCGGCGGCGCACCGGGCAACCTCGCTGAGCCAGGCCTTATCTGCCTACGGAACGGTCGAGCAACTCGCAGACGACGCCTCGCTTGCGATCTGGGCCGGCTTGCGCGACGTGGCCCCGTTTGCGGCGAATGGCGCGCGCGGGGCATGGCCGGTCTGGCGCATCGTTTGTCCGCCCGCCTCGGGTGGTGGGCTCGGCCAGGCGCTGGCGCAGGATAGCGGCGGCGAGGTGATCTACGATTGGGGCGGCGGGCTGATCTGGCTCGCGGTGCCGCCCAGCGAAAATGCGAAGCCCGACGCCCAGGCCGCGCTGGTGCGCGACCGGGTCGAGGCCGCCGGCGGACACGCCACTTTGATTCGCGCCCCCGAGGAGGTGCGTCGCACCATCGATGTCTTCCAGCCGCAGGCTGTGGGGCTTGCCGCGCTCGGTGAACGGGTGCGCAAAAGCTTTGATCCGAAATCCATCCTCAACCGCGGCCGAATGAGGCGAGGTGGCGCCGCATGAAGACCGAATTCTCGCTGACGCAACTCGCCGACCCCGACATCAAGGAAGCCGACAAGATCCTGCGTGCCTGTGTGCATTGCGGCTTCTGCACCGCGACCTGCCCGACCTATGTGCTGCTTGGCGATGAGCTCGATAGCCCGCGCGGCCGCATCTACCTGATCAAGGAGATGCTGGAGAAGGACAAGCCGCCGACGTCAGATGTGGTCAAGCATATCGACCGCTGCCTGTCCTGTCTGGCCTGCATGACCACCTGCCCGTCGGGGGTGAACTACATGCACCTCGTCGACCAGGCCAGGGTCAGAATCGAGCGCGACTATAGGCGACCGTTCGCCGAGCGGCTGTTGCGGTCGGTGCTGGCCTTCGTGCTGCCGCGGCCGGGAGCATTCCGCATCAGCATGATCCTGGCCGGGCTCGTCCGGCCCTTGACCGCCCTGTTGCCGACGCCGGCGGTCGGCGCGTCGTCTCCAGGCCTGCTGCGGCGAATCAAGGCGATGCTGGAGCTGGCGCCGCACGGCCTGCCGCAGCCGGGACCATCAGCGGGAACCGTGTTCGCGCCGGTCGGCCGGCGGCGTGGCCGGGTGGCGCTGTTGCAGGGCTGCGCCCAGCAGGTGCTGGCGCCGCGAATCAACCAGGCCGCGATCAACGTGCTGACCCGGCACGGCATCGAGGTGGTGCTGGTCAAGGACGAGCAATGCTGCGGCGCGCTCACCCATCACATGGGGCAGGACGAGGACGCGCTGGCGCGTGCGCGCGCCAACATCACGGTGTGGCAAAGGGAAGCGGACCAGAGCGGGCTCGACGCCATCCTTGTCACGACCTCGGGCTGCGGCACCGTCATCAAGGACTATGGCTATCTGCTGCGCGAAGACCGCGCGTTCGCTGGCCCTGCCGCGCGAATCTCCGCGCTGGCAAAGGATATCAGCGAGTATCTTGCCGGCATCGAGCTCACGCCCTCGACGCAAAAAGGCGACGTCACCGTCGCCTATCATTCAGCCTGTTCGCTGCAGCATGGACAGAAAATCACTCAACTTCCGAAAGAATTGCTTTCCAAGAATGGATTCGTGGTGAAAGATGTGCCCGAGAGCCATTTGTGTTGCGGTTCGGCGGGGACCTACAACATTCTCCAGCCCGACATTGCGATCAGATTGCGCGATCGCAAGGTCGCCAATATTGCGATGGTCAAACCGGACATGATCGCTGCGGGCAATATTGGCTGCATGGTTCAGATTGCCGGCGGTACGTCAGTTCCTGTGGTGCACACGATTGAGCTTCTCGATTGGGCGACAGGAGGTCCCCGGCCAGGATTGAATTGATCGACTGCCACTCGAGCATGATCCGGACCTGGAGCTCTGCGTTGGCGCAGCATTAAGACCGGCGCTCCGACAGGACCATGCCCGATAAGCGAACGGGCTGGTGCTTCTTGCCAGCCGCAGTCCCGTTCCCGGCAAGCGGCCACTTCACTGCGCGCGGCGGCTCCTCATCAGCGGCAACAGGAGGACCACGATGGCGAAATCGAAGAAGGCGAAGAAAAGCAAAAAGGCCAAAAAGGCCAAAAAGGCCAAGAAGGCGGTAGCGGCGAAGCGGAAATCTGCGAAGAAGTCCGCCAGGAAATCGGTGAAGAAGGCCGCCAAGAAGGCTGCGAAGAAGTCGGCAAAGAAAGCCGCCAAGAAGTCGTCCAAGAGAGCCGCTGCCAAGAAGGCAGCGCCCAAGAAGGCCGCTGCCAAGAAGGCCGCGCCAAAGAAAGCCGCCAAGAAGAGCGCGCCGAAGAAAGCCGCCGCACCGAAGCCGGCTCCGCCCGTTGCACAGCCGGCCCCCACACCCGAACCGCAGCCGGCCCCGAGCTGGGCCACGCCGAGCCATGAGCCGGCGCCGGGCTGGGTCGCCGGCACCTCCGATGGAGGCGAGCACCACTAGAGCGCGCAGCCGAATGAATTGAAGAGCCGCAGCGGTCTGCCGCTGCGGCTCTTTTCATGTCGCGATCGCGATGCCGTCGCCGATGCATCCGGCGCTGTCCCAGCCTGGCATTCCGTTGTCCCCATCGCAGCATCGGTCGCTTAGCCGAGGCGGAAGCGGTTCGGCTTGTGGTGCAAATGCAACACGCGTCGAGCAAGATTCGCTGGAGTGGCCAGAACGCCTAAAAAGGCGGCACATGCATGTCTTTTTTGCTTCTCCGGCATGAGCACGCGTTTCAGATTGAACACACGCGATTTGGTTGCAGTCGCTTATCGCTCGCCCTGGGGGGCCATCTGAGCTGGGCTGTTTTGGAAAGTATTATGGGGATCGTCATGAAGAAATTGGCTTTGCTAGCAACGGCGCTAGCAATGATTTCGAGCTCGGCTATGGCAGCAGATATGGCCGTGAAGGCCGTCAAGGCACCGCCGCCGGCCCCGTTCGATCCCTGGGACGTCGCCTTCGGCAGCTCGCTCTCGAGCGACTACATCTTCCGCGGCGTCACCCAGTCCAACCACAACCCGTCGGTCTCTGCCTATTTCGAGCCGCGCTACAACGTCACCAAGGACTTGCAGCTCTATGTTGGCGTGTCCGGCGAGAGCATCTCCTTTGCCAACCGCGCCGCGGCCGAGGTCGACGTCTACGGCGGTATCCGTCCGACCTTCGGCGCTTTCGCCTTTGACATCGGCGTCTGGGGTTACCTGTATCCGGGCGGCACCTGCCAGTTCGGTGCTCCGGTTGACCTCGCCGGCAATCCGCTCAGCGCCGAGTGCGCCACCAACTTTCTGGCCAACGGCAACGTGATGAAGCGGGACGTCAGCTTCTTCGAAGTCTACGGCAAGGTGACCTACACCATCAACGACAACTGGGCGTTCACCCTGAACGAGTACTACTCGCCGAACTTCCTCAACACCGGCGCCTGGGGCAACTACTCCTCGATCATCGGCAAGTACACCGCGCCCAGCACCGTCTTCGGCTCGAGCGGCGTCGGCATGTATGTGTCGGGTGAGTTCGGCCGGCAGTGGCTTGGCACCTCCGACAGCTTCTACGGCGTCCCGGCGTTTCCGAACGGCATCAAATATGCCGATTACAACACCTGGAATATCGGCATCGGCTTCACCTACAAGGTGTTCACGCTCGACCTGCGTTATTCCGACACCGACCTCTCGAAGGGTAATTGCAACGCCTTCACCAGCGACTTCACCGCGGGCGGCACGACCAACGTGACCCCGATCAACCCGTCGGGCGTCGGCTCCAACTGGTGCGGCGCGGCGGGCATCGCCAAGCTCTCGGTCGACCTGACGGCGGCGACCAACCTGAAGTAAATCTCTGCGTTGCGGAGACGAAAAGGCGGCGGAGCAATCCGCCGCCTTTTTTGTCGGCCGGCCTATGACACTGCGACTTTGACGGCCTCGCGCAGCGTGAAGCGGTCGCCGTCGCGCACCAGCGCGATATTGCGCTGATGGAGCGCGTCCAGTGTCGAGCGGTGCCCGATCGAGACGACGGTGGTCGCCGGCAGCTTCTCGCCGATGAGCTTGTAGAGCGCGGCTTCCGACGGTTCGTCGAGCGAGGCCGTCGCCTCGTCCAGAAACAGGAATTGCGGTGCGTGCAGCAGCGCCCGCGCGATGCCCAGCCGCTGCTGCTCGCCAAGCGACAGCATCCGGTTCCAGTGCGCCTCCTCGTTCAGCCGCGCGGCGAGCTGCGGCAGCCCAACCGCGCTGAGGACGTCGCGGACCCGCGCTGCATCGAACTGCGCGGCTTCGCCCGGATAGACGACCGCGTCATGCAGCGATCCGATCGGCAGATACGGGCGCTGCGGCAGCATCATCAGCGTCGCATTGGCGGGGATCTCGATCGCGCCATTGCCGAACGGCCAGATACCGGCGACCGCGCGGAACAACGTCGACTTGCCGGCGCCCGACGGACCGGTGACCAGCGTGCGCTCGCCGGGACGGAAGCTGACATGATCGACCGAAACCAGCGGCGCGCCGTTCGGCAGCTTGACCAGGAGCTGCGGCAGCGCGATCTCGCGGCCGGCGGCGGGCCTGGCGTGAATCGAGGCGGGGTCGGCGGCGAGCTTCTCGGCGCTCGCGATCGAGGTCTCGAAGCCGTCGAGACGGGCAACCACCGCGCGCCACTCGGCCATGGTGCGATATGCCGACACGAAGAACGAGAGCGCGTCCTGCACCTTGCCGAAGGCCTCGGCGATCTGGATCAAGGCGCCGAGCTGGACCGTCTTGCTGACGAAATAGGCCGGGCCGGCCAGCGCGAAGGGGAACACCACCGACGCCTGTGCATAGCTTTGCGTGAAGGCGGTGAGCCGCTTGGTCCGGCTCATGATGCCGTACCAGTTGGAGACGACGCGGCTGAACCGTTCCGACAGTCGCTCACGCTCGGCACCCTCGCCCTTGAGCAGTGCGATCTGTTCGGAGTTTTCGCGGACCCGCACTAGGTTGAAGCGGAAATCCGCTTCCAGACGCTGCTGGTGGAAGTCGAGATTGACCAGCGGCGAGCCGATCCACTGCGTCAGCAGCGTGCCGAAGATGGCGTAGACCACCGCGCCCCAGACCAGGTAGCCCGGAAATGAGACGTCGCTCCCGAACAGCAACAGCGGCAGTACTTCCGACAGGCCCCACAGGATCACCACGAAGGAGGCGAGCGAGACGATCGAGCTCAGCAGTCCCACGCCGATCGCCAGCGTCTGGGCGACGAACAGCTTGACGTCGTCGGTGATGCGCTGGTCGGGGTTGTCAGCCGCATCGCCGGCGAGCTGCATGCGGTAGTGATTGGCGCCATGCACCCACTCGCGCAGATATTTGCCGGTCATCCAGTTCCGCCAGCGGATCTGGAGCCACTGGTTGAGATAGAGCTGGTAGACCCCGAGGACCACCGAGACGGTGGCCAGCGCGCAGAACACCAGCATCTCGCGCTTGAAGGTGTCCCAGTCCTTGTTCTGCAACGCGTTGTAGAACCGATTGCGCCACTGGTTGACCAGCACGTCGTTTGCGACGAGCAGCAACTCAATCGAGATGACCGCGGCAAGAAGCACCCGGCCGGCCCATTTGTCCTCGGAACTGAAATAGGGCGCAGCGATGCGCCACACGGACGCGAGCGTCGAGCGAATGTTGTTCACAGATTATCGTCTCCGGGAGATGGGCCGCAACGGCTTGAAAAATCGGGACAATCGGCAGGCTTCTAGACGAAAGTCGTAGAACTGGCATGCAAGCGTTGGCTTGTCCCGGTGTTGGAGTCAACTCTAGCATGCCTGACAACGGCGAGGGGCGGGGGACCTTCAGTTATTCGCGAGGATGTGAGCGATCCTTACCAATCGTTCATTCGCGAGCCGGGGCTTGAGCATTTCAGACGGCCTCCCGCGATCGTGCCCAATGCTCCCTGCCTCGAGCAGACCGGCGCGCACAAGAACGGTGGGAGGATCCCGAGATGAACGGCACCTGGAATCAAATCTACAATCCGCTGGGGAATGCGGCGCTGTCGACGATCGCGGCCGCTGTTCCCGTGGTCACGCTGCTGGTCCTGATCGCCAGCGGCCGGGTGAAGGCGCACATCGCCGCCATCATCGCCGTGATCGTCACCAACCTGATCGCGATCTTCATCTTCACGATGCCGGCCGGGATGTCGATCCGCGCCTCGCTGCTCGGCGTGGTCTCGGGCTTCTTCCCGATCGGCTGGATCGTGCTCAACGTCATCTTCCTCTATCAGGTCACCGTGCGATGCGGGAAGTTCGAGCTCCTCAAGCGCGCCATCGGCGGCGTCACCGAGGATCGTCGCCTGCAACTGCTGCTGATCGCGTTCTCCTTCGGCGCCTTTTTCGAGGGCGCCTCGGGGTTCGGCACGCCGGTCGCGATCACCGGCGCGGTGCTGATCGGTCTCGGCTTCTCGCCGCTGGCGGCTTCCGGCCTGTCGCTGATCGCCAACACCGCGCCGGTTGCTTATGGCGCGCTCGGCACGCCGATCCAGGGCCTCGCCTCGGTGACCGGACTCGATCCCTACATCCTCGGCGCGATGGTCGGCCGCCAGTTGCCGCTGTTCTCGCTGATCGTGCCGTTCTGGGTGGTGTGCGCATTCGCCGGCTGGCGCGGCATGATGCAGGTGTGGCCGGCCATCCTTGTCACCGGCGTATCGTTTGCGGTCCCGCAATATGTGATCTCGAACTACATCAATCCCTGGATCGTCGACATCGGCGCCTCGCTGATCTCGATGGGATCGCTGATCCTGTTCCTCAAGGTCTGGCAGCCGCGCGAACTCTGGCTGTCGCCGGCGCTGCGCGGCCACGATGAATCGGCCGCGACGATGAAGGCAACGAAACCGCTCGACAAGACCCCGCTGACGCAGGGCGAGCTGTGGAGCGCCCTGCTGCCGTGGATCATCGTCTGCATCCTGATGCTGATCTGGGGCAACGGCGCGTTCAAGACCTGGGCGAACTCCATCTTCACCTGGAACTACGCCGTTCCCGATCTGCACAACATGATCAACAAGGTGCCGCCGGTGGCCGCGAAGCCGACGCCCGAGAGCGCCGTCTTCGCGTTCACCTACCTGTCGTTCACCGGCACGGGCATGCTGATCGCCGGGGTCATTTCCGGGCTTCTGATGGGCGTCTCGCCGGTCGGTCTCGTCAAGGAATATGGCCGCACGATCAGGCTGTGCGCGATCTCGCTGATCACGATCTCGGCGATGCTGGCGATCGGCACGCTGACCCGGCTCTCCGGCGTCGACGCCACTCTCGGCCTCGCCTTTGCGGCGACCGGCGTGCTCTATCCCTTCTTCGGCACGCTGCTCGGCTGGTTGGGCGTGGCGCTGACCGGATCGGACACCGCCTCCAACATTCTGTTCGGAAATCTGCAGAAGATCACGTCCCAGCAACTCGGCCTGTCGCCGGTGCTGATGGCGGCGGCGAACTCGTCGGGCGGCGTGATGGGCAAGATGATCGACGCGCAATCGATCGTGGTCGCCTCCACCGCGACCAACTGGTACGGCCACGAAGGCTCGATCCTGCGCTACGTCTTCCTGCACTCGATCGTGCTGGCCTGCTTGGTCGGCCTGTTCGTGACCCTGCAGGCCTATGTGTATCCGTTCACCGAGCTGGTCCTGAAATAGCCGCCATCGTTGACCACGAAACCCCGCGGGCGAACGCCCGCGGGGTTTCGCTTGTCGGGGCATTTTCGATCGCGGGCAAGCTGGCCAAGCCCATGCGCGTCCAATACAAGGGCGCGCATCGGACCATGACGTCGGCCGAACGGCGCGGTCGAACCGGCGTGACGGAACAAGGCTCACTATAAGCGCACGATGACAGGGAATGGCATGATTTCAGTCGGACGATTGTTGCGGGGCGTTGCGCTGCTCGCGCTGGCAAGCACGGCGTTGAGCGCGATCCCGGCGAGGGCGCAGGAGGAATTTCCGTTCGGCTTCGTGATGACGCTGGACGCCGCGCGCATGCCGGGCTCGAAGCGAATTCCCTCGATCGAGGTCGGCGACAACGGCGAAGTGTCGCTCGAGCTTTGGTGCGATGGCGGCAAGGGCCAGTTCTCGATCGCCGGCAACACCATCATCTTCGTTCCCGGCGCGATGGAGAATCGCACCTGCTCGCCGGAGCGGGCTCAGGCCGACAGCGATCTGCTCGCAGCGCTCAAGGAAGCGACGACGTGGCAACGGCAGGGCGACTTCGTCACGCTGATCGGCAGCAAGCCGCTGCGCTTCCAGATCAACACCAATTGAGACGTCGCGTCGGCGGGCTACGGCGTCGCGATCAATCCGCTTGCGGTGGCGACGATCCAGCGGTTGCCCCAGCGCACGATGGAGTCGACCCGCCCGAGTCCGGGAATGATGTCGCCGCGCGCGGCCATTCGCACGCCTTCTGGCCCTTCGAGAACCGCGGTGCCGTCACGGACCTCGATCACGGACCATCCGGGGATGGTGGTCGGTCGCGTTTCCGGCGCCGGCGCCAGCGGCTGTTTCATCGCCAGCGCCACCGGCGGCGTGTTCACGGGGGTGGTGGCCGCTGCAAGCGCCGGCAGGCGTGCATTGGTCTTGGGGATGCTGCCGGTGACCGACGGCTCGGATGCCACGGCGGATCGCCGCGGGCCTTCGCTTCGAGGCTTGAGTTCGGCGACACGCGGCGCGGCAATGTCCCGCTGGGCCGTCGGGCCGACGTGGGAGGTCCCTGCAAGCTGGTGCCAGCTCAGGCCGCCAGTCCACCCGAGTGCAAAGGTCGCCGCCAGCGCGACCGCTGCCGCGGTTAAGGTGCGGATGCGATCGCGAATGGGCTCGCGCAGCAGCACGGCGGCATCGTGATTCTCGCCGGAGACGTCCCACAGGTCAGCGGACCGCTCCGGCAACCGACCGTCAGCCAGATCTGCTGGCCAGATGCTTCCAAGAGGACTCGGCGCGCGGTCTTGCATGGCGTGACCTATGTTCGGCTGCGCAATGATGATCCTCGAAACTGAATCGAGCCTTAATGCTTGGTGACCGAACTGCGGCAAACGATGAGCGAATGCACGGCCTCGCTTGGATTGACGGGGCTATCGTGACAGCCGACAGTTGCGACATGTCGTCCCGTTGCGGCCGATCCTGATCATGCGGCGTATGGACCTCGCCGAAATGCGCACACCTGAGATTACGATCGCAGCCGAAGACCCAAGGCAGCCGGAGGTCCGGCGGCTAATCGCGCTGTCCGACGCCACCATGCAGGCGCTGTATCCGGCCGAGAGCAATCACCTCGTCGACGCCGATGCGCTGGCCGCGCCGGACGCGGTCTTCCTCGTCGCGCGCGGCGGCAAGGAGGTGCTCGGATCGATCGCCTTCCGCATCATCGCTCCCGGTCATGCCGAGATGAAACGGATGTTCGTGCGGGTCGAGGCGAGGGGAGCCGGGCTCGGCCGGCGCCTGCTCGAAGCCCTGGAGGACGCCGCCCGCCGGCAGCATATCGGCCGCATCAGCCTGGAGACGGGGATCCGGCAGCCGGAGGCGATCGGGCTCTATCGCGCGTTTGGCTATCGCGAATGCCCGCCGTTCGGCGGCTATTCGGCCGATCCGCTCAGCTTGTTCATGACCAAGCGCCTCGGGGCCTGATCACAGGCCGCCGTGACGGTGGCCGCGCAGTGGTCGATTCCGGACGTCGTCTCCGGGAAGCGGGTCGTCACTCCGGCGCTCGGTCGCTATAGCGGTGACATGCTCGATTTCGCCGCACAGTATGAAGCCTTTCAACGCCGCGACGCCGCGTGGGACGGCATCGTGTTCGTCGCGGTCAAGACGACCGGCGTGTACTGCCGCCCCGTCTGCCGCGCACGCACGCCGCTCGCACGTAACGTGACGTTCTACCGTAGCGCCGCATCGGCTGAGCGGGCCGGCTTCCGGCCTTGCCTGCGGTGCCGCCCGGAGGCGGCGCCGTTTTGTCCGGCCTGGAAGGGCACCAGGACCACCGTGGAGCGCGCGCTGGCGCTGATCGAGCAGGGGGCGCTCGACCGCGGCGGCGTTGATGCGCTGGCGGCTCGGCTCGGCGTCGGCGCGCGGCATCTGTCGCGCCTGTTCGCCGAGCATCTCGATGCCTCGCCGCTGCAAGTTGCACTGTCGCTCCGCGTGCAGCGCGCCAAGCGCCTGATCGACGGCGGCGACGTTCCGATCCGTGTGGTCGCCGAGCGCGCGGGCTTTTCCAGCGCCCGGCGCATGAACGCCGCCTTCACCAGGCTCTACGGCCGGCCTCCCTCGGCGCTGCGACGGAGCCGCTTTCTCGACCTCACCCAACCGTAACCTCCGATAGAGATCATCAATGACCAAGACCTACGGCACTGTCAGCGCGGAACAAAAGAAGCAGATGAGCGGGCTCGAATTCGTGCAGGGGCTCGCCAGCGGCGCGCTGCCGCTCAACACGATCGCACGAACCTTGGGCTATGACGTTGCGGAAGCCGAGAAGGGCCGCGTCGTCGTCACGCTGGTCCCGAGCGAGGCGCATCTCAATCCGGCGGGGACGGTGCATGGCGGCCTCACCGCCACGTTGCTTGACAGTTGCATGGGGCTCGCGGTGCAGTCGACGCTCGACGCCGGGATCAGCCAGACCACGCTCGAATTCAAGATTTCGCTGGTCCGCCCGATCACGCCGGACACCGGTCCGATCCGCGCGGAAGGGCAGGTTCTCAATTGCGGCCGCCGCGTCGGCACCGCCGAAGGCAAGGTGACCGACGGCAAGGGGCGCTTGCTCGCGCACGGCACCACGACCTGCCTGATCTTCCCGTCCTGACCGCTGCGCCGGCGATATCGGCATGGCGGCGCAGCGCTGGCGGCTGAGCTCCGCGGCAGCGCTGCGCCCCTCCACGGACCTCAGCGGGCGCTCTCTGCCGACCGCTGCATCGCGGCATCGTGACCAGGTAAACGAATGAGACCGAGCTGAAGCATCGCGCTCAGTGCGTCCTCCTGTCCCAATTCCTCGGCGATCCGTCCCTGCTGCACACGCAGCACCGTCGTGCCGGCGAATCTCATCTTGCGTCCCGAGGCCGCGGGGATCGAGCCCAGCCGGAAGTCGCTGAATGCCGGGCCCGTGTGCGTGCCGCCGCCTTCCCAGCGGCCGACAACGTAGTCGCCGTCTGCGATGAGATCGCCGACGCCCCAGAAGTTGAGATCGGGAAAGGCCTCGCGAAATTCCGTCATGAAGTTCATGACCTCCGCGCGTCCTCGTTTCGGCTCATGCATCGGGTAATGCACGACAATGTCGGCGGTGGCGAGCTCGTCGATGACTGCCGGATTCCAGGGATTTCCCCAAAACTGCTTGAACCATCGGGCCACCACGCTCTTGTTATTCTCTGACATCGCATCGTCTCCATTCGCGCTGTGCCGGTGTCGCGATCATCGCGATCGGCGTTGCTTCAATGCGCGCAGTAAGCGTTCGGAGACCTGCTTCCCTCCACCCGATTCCGGACCAGGCGCAATGTGAGATGCGGATGAGATTTTGCGTGGCCGCTGCTGCGCTTAGCGCAGTGTGGTGCCCACCGTCGCGCGATCTGAAATCGGGTGGTCCGTGGATCGGCGCCGCCCGGTCGTGCCTCGAACCACATCATGCGCAACGTCGATGCCGTCGCCGCGCTGCGCGGCGACGGCATGCTTCAGTCCGGTCCGGATGCCGCTGCCATGCACGCGCGCGAGAACGTCGCGTCGCTGATCAGGCGCGGGCTTCCCGCGGGGGCTGCGCCGGCTTTACCGCCACAGCGACTTGTCGGCGTCCCAACGCTGGCCCTTGAACTCCTTGATCAGCGCGTCGATCGAGCCGTTGTCGTCCTTCGGCTCGCCGCCTTCCTCGTCGCTGCCGGTGTCTTCGGTCAGGGTCAGCTTCGCGCCGGCACTGTCATCCGTGGTCGTGGTCACGGGGCTCGAGACCCACAGGATCAGCCGGTCGGAGCTGCCGGGCTTCTCCGGCGACACCAGCGCGGTGATCTCGAGATTTTCGGTGAGACCGAGCGACGGGTAGATCGGGCTCGGACGCTTCAGGATCAGCTTGAGCTTGCCGGTGTTGGCATTCCATGACGCCGACGCCGGCTTGGCCGACAGGGTCTTTGCCAGCACGCTGGAGATTGTGGTCGCGATCTGGTCCCGGTTGATCTTGTCGCCGTCACGCCAGTCGGCGGCGGGGAAGCGAATGGTGCGATCCATCTCGATCACGCCGCTGGTCCAGCCTGCCGCGGTCACGCCGGGCGCGGATTTCGCCTTCGTGAGCAGCGTGGCCGCGTGTTCGGGATCGACGGTGAGGTTGATGGTCTGCTCGCCGGCGCGCATCGCGTCGCAGGTCACCGCAAGGCTCGAGGTGCTGACCTCGACGGCGTCACCCTTCAGGCTCTTGAGGAAATCCGCCGCGGATTCGAGCTTCACGCGGATGCCGACCGATTCCGGCGAGACGTCGGTGAAATCCTTCGGCTGTGCCGTGATGGCATCATCGGTCGCCTGGTTGTCCTGGAATTCCCTTTCGCTGAGATCGGAATTGTCCGACGAGGCGACCTCGGTCACGTTTTGGCCGATGGTGATCTGGCCGCGGAACTCGAACGTGTCGCCGGTCTGTTTGCGGGTCAGCTTGACGGCGACCGGCTGCTTGTCGGCGACGCTCTGCGTGCTACCCGAAAGAGTCTGGCCGTTGACGGTGAGGTTGGCGATGAAGCGGTCCTTGCGGTCGGAACCCTTTTGGGCGGGATAGCAGACGTCGAGCAAGGCTGCGGTGACGGTCTTGCCTTGACGGGTTTCCTTCAGGATCACGTCGGCATTGCCCTCCATCAGGCCGTCAAGCGCGGTGAAATAGCGCGTCTCAGGCCCACCGGTCCCGGCCCTGGGTTGCAACTTCATCTGGGCAACGGCGGGTGCCGAGGCGGCGACAAGACCGAGCAGTAGGAGCGGGAGCGCGCGCATACGATGAGTCCTCGAAGGGCGGAATCGGTTCCGCCGTAACTAGCAAACCTCTGTGTCATTGGCCAAAAAAGAAGGCCGCCCGGAGGCGGCCCTGGTTCGAATTCCTGATGATGTGGAGCGCTTCCGTGGCGTCAGGCGCTCGTTTCACGGTCGTTATTGCTCGTCAGTTTCGCGCGCAACGTGCTCATGACGCGGCTCGTGGTCTCGATGTCCTTCACCGAAAGTCCGTCGGCGAGGCCGTTGACCCAGGGAAGCTGCAAGCGCATGGCCGCGTCGAAAGCCTGGCGTCCTTTGTCGGTGAGAACCACGAGTTGCGCCCGGCGGTGATGCGGGTTGGTCTCGAAGGTGACCAGCCCATCCCGTTCCAGGTCGTTGACGATCCGTTGCACGTTCTGCCGGGCGGCGCCGAGATCGCGGGCGAGCCATGCCACCGGCTGCGCACGCTCGGCTGCGATGATCGCGCCGAGAATCTGCCAGCGGGCACTGGTCAGTCCAAGCCGCGCCACCATCCGGTCGCCGGCCGTGAACAGCAGGTTGTTGAGCCGGAACAGGTCGGGGATGAGATTGGTCAGGCCTTCGCCGGCCGAGGTTCGCTTGGTCTGGGGCATTTGTCACCATAAATTCATATTGACATTATGATGTCAATATGGTCTGATGTATCATACCGGAATGACACCATAGCACCAAATTGGATGGAGCCTGCCATGCCCCAGATGCGTCCTTTGGATCCCGCATTCCCGATCGAGCGTCAGCTCGCCCTCGATGCCACGTCCGTCGTGCTCGTGAACCTCTTCACGCTCGACAAGGCCGACGAGGATAGCTTCCTCAAGGCCTGGCAGGACGATGCCGCGATCATGAAGCGGCAGCCGGGTTTCATCTCGACCCAGCTTCACCGCGCGATCGGCGACAGCCCGGCCTATCTGAACTACGCGGTCTGGGAATCGACCGCCGCCTTCCGGGCCGCCTTCGCAAATCCCGAGTTCAGGGCGAAGCTGTCGGCCTATCCGTCCTCCGCCGTGGCGTCCCCGCATCTGTTTCAGAAGGTCGCGGTCCCGGGCGTCTGCGTCGCGTAGCGCGCCATGAATACGGATCGAAGCCGGGCCGGCCACGGATTCGGTTTACCTCTCCCCGACGACGGGGAGAGGTGAACTTCCGCTGCCGCGCCAGCTCAACCGAACTTCATCAGGCTTCAGCTCCTGCAAAAAAGAAGGCCGCCCGGAGGCGGCCTTCGATCTCGATGCAGGTGGGAGCGAGAGGCTTAGAAGCCGCCCATGCCGCCCATTCCACCCATGCCGCCGCCCGGCATCGCCGGCGCCGCGTCCTTGGGCAGCTCGGCGACCATGGCTTCGGTGGTCACCAGCAGGCCGGCCACGGAGGAGGCGTCCTGCAGCGCGGTGCGCACCACCTTGGCGGGGTCGATGATGCCCTTGTCGACCATGTCGACATAGTCCTCGGTCTGGGCGTCGAAGCCGAAGGTCTCCGACTTGTTCTCGAGGATCTTGCCCACAACGATCGAGCCCTCGACGCCGGCATTCTCCGAGATCTGGCGGATCGGAGCTTCCAGCGCCTTGAGCACGATGTTGATGCCGGCCTGCACGTCGGCATTGTCGTTGTTGATCCGGCCGACTGCCTTCTTGGCGCGCAGCAGCGCCACGCCGCCGCCGGGCACGATGCCTTCCTGCACCGCGGCGCGGGTCGCGTTCAGCGCGTCCTCGACACGGTCCTTCTTCTCCTTGACCTCGATCTCGGTCGCACCGCCGACCTTGATGACGGCGACGCCGCCGGCGAGCTTGGCCAGACGCTCCTGCAGCTTCTCGCGGTCGTAGTCGGAAGTGGTCTCCTCGATCTGCGCCTTGATCTGCGTGACGCGGGAATCGATGTCCTTCTTCTTGCCGGCGCCCTTGACGATCGTGGTGTTCTCCTTGTCGATCACGACCTTGCCGGCACGGCCGAGCATGTTCACCGTGACGCTTTCGAGCTTCATGCCGAGCTCATCGGAGATCAACTGACCGCCGGTCAGGATCGCGATGTCCTCCAGCATCGCCTTGCGGCGATCGCCGAAGCCCGGCGCCTTGACGGCGGCGACCTTCAGTCCGCCGCGCAGGCGGTTGACCACCAGCGTCGCCAGCGCCTCGCCCTCGACATCCTCGGCGATGATCAGCAGTGGACGGCCGGACTGCACCACGGCTTCCAGCACCGGCAACATCGCCTGCAGGCCGGAGAGCTTCTTCTCGTGCAGGAGGATGTAGGCGTCCTCGAGCTCGGCGGTCATCTTCTCGGCGTTGGTGATGAAGTAGGGGCTGAGGTAGCCGCGGTCGAACTTCATGCCCTCGACGATGTCGACCTCGGTCTCGAGCGACTTGTTCTCCTCGACCGTGATCACGCCCTCATTGCCGACCTTCTGCATCGCCTGCGCGATCATCTTGCCGATCGCGGCATCGCCATTGGCCGAGATGGTGCCGACCTGGGCAACCTCGGAGGAGGCAGCAACCGGCTTGGCGCGCTTCTCGAGGTCCTTGACCACGGCTGCGACCGCGATGTCGATGCCGCGCTTGAGGTCCATCGGGTTCATGCCGGCGGCGACCGACTTGCCGCCTTCGCGGACGATCGCCTGCGCCAGCACGGTCGCGGTGGTGGTGCCGTCACCGGCGGTGTCGTTGGTCTTGGATGCGACCTCGCGCAGCATCTGCGCGCCCATGTTCTCGAACTTGTCCTCGAGCTCGATCTCCTTGGCGACGGTGACGCCGTCCTTGGTGATGCGCGGGGCGCCGAAGCTCTTCTCGATCACGACGTTGCGGCCCTTCGGCCCGAGCGTCACCTTCACCGCATTGGCGAGCACGTCCACGCCGCGCAGCATGCGCTCGCGGGCGTCTCCGGCGAATTTTACGTCCTTGGCAGCCATAGTTTTGAACTCCTGTCAGCTTTGAGAGACGCGCTCGCTGCTCCCGCACGTGTCGTCGCCGGGCTTGACCCGGCGATCCATTTTTCGAAGAACGATGGATGCCCGGGGCAAGCCCGGGCCTGACGACGAATGGGTGTAGCGGCCGCGCAGTTGAATGGCGATCAGACCAGCACGCCCATGATGTCGGACTCCTTCATGATCAGGAGCTCCTCGCCGTCGATCTTGACCTCGGTGCCCGACCACTTGCCGAACAGCACGCGGTCACCGGTCTTGAGGTCGATCGGGATCAGCTTGCCGGCCTCGTCGCGGCCACCCGGGCCGACGGCGACGATTTCGCCCTGGGAAGGCTTTTCCTTGGCCGTGTCCGGAATGATGATGCCGCCCTTGGATTTCTCCTCGGCATCGATACGCTTGACCACGACGCGGTCGTGCAGCGGGCGGAATTTGGATTTAGCCATGACGTTCCCTCTTGGAGGCTGGTTTCAGGTCTGGTTCATCGAGCCCGGCGTTGGATGCCGGTCCGGGTCGGCGCCGGGCGGGACGCCCGGCCACCATTTAGCAATCGTGGTGCCAGAGTGCTAATTGCGCGCCGGGAAATATGGCCTGGCGCTGTTTCTGTCAAGCAAACCGGGGTTAAGGCCTTGGTGAGGCCAATATAGGATGGTGAGACGGAAACCAAATCGTAGCGATGCCGCAATTTCGTCGGACGTCATTGCTCGGTCTTAAGTTTTACGCTTGGCTGCCGGGACGGGTGCGGCTGGGACATTGTCGGGGGGATGATACAGATGATCAGGTCACTCAACGCGCGATTGGTCGCACGGTTCGCGGCTGTCTCGGCGCTGACGATAACCCTGGGGGCATGCAGCAGCACGAACCTGCCGTCACTATCGTCGAACCCCGAGCCGGGGCCCGGGCCGGGCCTTGCTCCGGAAATGCCGGCCTCGATCAGGCCCGACGAGATCGTCGGCCGCTGGGGGCTCGCTTCGTACCAGAATCCCGCCGACCGCGCCCGCACCGAGGCCGCCGCGCGCGCCCAGTGCAAGCAGCCCTACGTGATCGGTGCCGGTCAGAATGGCGGCGTCATCATGCATTTGGCCGACCAGGCCACCCCGCAGGAATTGCGGCTGAAGGGGTCGCCCAGCGGCAAGAATTATATCGGCCCGCCCGGTCCGACGCCCGGCGACCAGGACCGCGAGATTATCTCCTTCGACGGCCGCGTGTTGGTCACCCGCTTCGTCGACAAGGACGCCGCCGTCCGCTACGGCAACATGGTCTATGTCCGCTGCGCGCCAAGGGCGTGATCGGTAAAAACCCTCACTTTAACTCGTGCCGCAGCACCTCTCCCCTTGTGGGAGAGGTCGGATTGCATCGCCAGATGCAATCCGGGTGAGGGGTCTCTTTCGTCCTGCGTTCGCTGACAGAACCCCTCATCCGGCGCTTCGCGCGACCTTCTCCCACAAGGGGTGAAGGCAATGGCGTCAACGGGCGGGGAAACAAAAAAACGCCGGCCTTTGGGCCGGCGTTTTTCGCTCTGACGCTTCTCAATCGAACAGCGCGTCGATGTCGTCCTGCGAGGCGTGACCGGCGTCGCCGTCGAGCTTCGGACCGTTGAGCAGGCGGGCATCGCCTTCGCGGGTGTCGACGATCGGCGGCACGTGCGCCTTGATGGCATCGACACCGCCCCAGATGTCCATCATCTCGTTGATGTGCTGCTCGATGAACTTCATCGTCTGCATCACCTTGCTGATGCGCTGGCCGGTGAGGTCCTGGAAGTTGCAGGCCTCGAAGATCGCGATCACGCGCTCCTGGATATCTTCGCTGAGCAGCTTCTGCTGATCCGGCGTGATATTCTTCGACAGCGCGGTCGCGGCCTGGTCGATCGCTTCGGTGGCCTCGAGGATCTGCTGGGTGGCCTGCTCGGTGCCGCCGACGACCGCGCCGAGCTCGCCATTGACCTTGGCCATTTCCTCGCCGTTGAAGCTCTTGCCGTGCAGCACGGCGATCTCGCGCTTGGTGCGGCTGATCGCGTCGTGGATCAGATCGAGCTCGACCTTGAGCTTCTCGCACTGTTCGACCTGGGCGCGATAGGTCTCGAGCAGCGCATGCGCTTCGGCGATTTCGCGCGCCACGATCGCCTCGGCGGTCTCATTGCCGGCGGCGCGCGGCGCGGCCATCTGCGCGCGGATCGAGCGAAGCTCGTCCATGATCTCGCGATGCATCGGGCCGATCTCGGCGCCACCGGCAGCCTCCGGCTCCGGCATTGCCACATCGCCGATCATGGCCTGCTCGACACGAAAACGCTTGCGCTTCACCGACATGATTTCATTCCCGCCCCAATGACTGCGCTCGTTCTAGACAGCGGCGATTTAACGTGAGGTTCACGCCGGAACAATTTGCCGAGCGTGCCGCGACGCGGTTTCAAACCGCCGGTTAACCATACGGCTCGCGCATTCACGCAAAATAAACGCTACCGGACAAAACCCAGTGCGCGTGACGACGTGGTGAATCCAAACGCCCGTGACGTTTACCAGACCGATGCGGTTTTCATTGCTTATTGACCACGTGCAGCGGCGCAGGTGTGCAGGCGCCAGCCTGCAACGCGTCACGACGAAACAGTACAGAGTACGTCGATGTTGAAGAAAATCAGTCTTGCGCTGCTCGCCGGCGCCTCTTCGCTTATTGCAGCTCCGCATCAGGCCATGGCGATCGATGCCGCGCCGCTTCCCGAGCCCTCGGTGATCTACGCCAGTCGGCGGGCGCCGCAGCCGCAGATGCGCACCGCCTATGTGCAGCCGCAACGCTCCAACCTGGGCGGCGGCTTCATCGAATTCCTGTTCGGCGACGGACCGGCGGCGCAGTCCTACCAGGAGCAGGTCTATCAGCAGCAGCCGGCCTATTACGGCGGCCGCGAGCCGCTGCCGCCGATGGATCCGCAGCAGCAGATGATCTACCAGCAGCAGGACGCGGCCGGCGATCCGAGGCTCCGTCAGTTCGATCCGAAATACGAGAAGCAACTGGTCGACTATCACGGCACCGAGCGCGCCGGCACCATCGTCGTCGATACCCCGAACAAGTTCCTCTATCTGGTGCAGGGCGACGGCAAGGCGCTGCGCTATGGCATCGGCGTCGGCCGTCCCGGCTTCACCTGGGCGGGGGTCAAGACGATCTCAGCGAAGCGGGAATGGCCGGACTGGACCCCGCCGGCGGAAATGCTGGCGCGCCGTCCCGACCTGCCGCGGCACATGGAGGGCGGGCCGGAGAATCCGCTCGGCGCGCGCGCGATGTATCTCGGCTCCTCGCTCTACCGCATCCACGGCTCCAACGAGCCCTGGACCATCGGCACCAACGTCTCCTCTGGTTGCATCCGGATGCGCAATGAGGACGTGATCGACCTCTACGGCCGCGTCAATGTCGGCGCCAAGGTTGTGGTGATGTGAGAAAGTAGCCCGGACGGAGCAAAGCGAAATCCGGGAGCCGTCTCACTCGCGGCTCGATCTTCCTGTATTGCGCTTGCCTCCAACTGGCCACGATCGATCAAACCAAAACGGCCGCTCGATGCGAGCGGCCGTTTTTCGTTTCAGGACATCGATCAGGCGTAGTCGCTGCCGTTGTCGCCGCCATCGTCGAATCCGCCGTCGTCATCGTAGTCGTCGGAATCGTGATCGTTGTCGGCATAGTTGTCGTCGTCATGATTGTTGTTCGACGCCTGGTCGAACAGGCCGGCGCGCGAATTGTCATTGTCGCGGCCGGACGCGCCGATGTCGTTGATGCCGGCGTCGCGCGCGAGATCGCTCGACGACTGGTCGCCGCCCCACGGCCGCGCGCCGCTGCCGAGGCCGCCCGCGTCGGCAAAGGCCTGGTGGCCGCCCATCAAGCCGCGGATGCTGCTCATCAACAGCGAGCCGCCGACCACGCCGGCCGCGGCTGCCGCCGCGGTGCCGAGGAACGAACCGCCACCGCCGCCGAACGGCGGCTGCTGCGGCGCGCCATAGGGTTGCGACTGGCCGTAGGGCTGGCCCTGGCCGTAAGGCTGGCCATAGCCGCTGCCGGCCTGCGCCTCGCGCATCGCCTGGCCCGAGTTCCAGACCGGGCGGCTGCCCGGATCCGAGCTACCCATGTCGGGCGCGCGCACCGGCGGCACCGAGCCGTGCGGCTGGTTCTGGCCGAAGATCGCGTCGCGCATCGAATCGAGGAAGCCGCCGGATTGCGGCTGGCCGCCCTGCTGCTGACCGACCGCGGCCTCCAGTTCCTGGATGCGGTCGTGGGCGCGCTTGAGCGCCTCGTCCTGCACCAGCGCCGTCTGCACCAGCGCGTAGACCGCGTTCGGCGCGGTGCGCAGGCCCTGCATGATCGCGGACATGGCTTCGTTGTCGCGCGGGGCGTTCTCCAGCTTGGCAAGCCGGTCGAAGAGGTCGTCGATCAGTTGGCGTTCTTGCGGTGTCATGGCGGTTCTCCATCGCGTCGAAAGACTTCGAAGCGCGCCCGAGATGTAGGCGGGTTTTGTGGCGCAAGGAGTAGGGGGCCCAATTAAATTTACGTATGCGACAAAAGGCCTGAACCTTGTCAGGCCAGTGTAACTTTATTCAGGGCGAGCAGGCCGGGGAAATCATCACCGGCGAGATAGGCATGCTCCTTCTCGCGCTGCGTCGTCAGCGGATCGAGGCTTTTCAGCGTCTCGTCGACGAAGCCGGGATGGCACATCACGAGGCCGCCCTCCGGCAGGCCGTCGAGAAAGCCGCGCATCAGCGTGCCGAAATCGGGGGCGTGCGCGAAATCATAGGCGCCGTCGAACGCCGGGTTGAAGCGCAGGCCGAGCTTTGCCGCTTTCTTCCGGAACTGCGCGCTGAGCGTATCCAGCACCAGCGCTTTCGGCGCGGCGAGCCGCTGCGCCAGCGGAGCGTTGCGTCCACCCTGCCGCACCCAGGCATCCGGGGCGCGCTCCTTCACCGCGCTCAGGAATCCGTCGCGCACCTGCGGGAAGAGCTGCGCGTGCTGATGGCCGTCGACGAAGTCGGGCGCGCGGCCGAACAGCTCATGGAAGGCATCGAGCTGCGCCAGCACTTCCGCATGGATCAACTCGGCGTCCAGCCGCCGCAACAGCCCGCCGCGCAGCAGCTTGGCAAAGGGCAGGAACATGTCGCCGTCGAGCGGACGAAAATGCAACGTCAGCGGCCGGAACGGCGCGGTCAGCGTCACATGCAGGCCGATCGCGCAGCGCGGGCTTTTTGCAACGGATGCCTGCAGCGCGGCCGCCGCTTCGCGGCCGATCGCGGGCGTCACCATCATCACCGATGTTGCGTTGAGGCGGCCGCGCACGATCAGGTCACGGATGGCGCGGTTGACGCCGTCGCTCAGTCCGTAGTCGTCGGCACACAGCCAGATGCGCCGCAGAGCATCGCTCATTCGGCGGCGGTCCGCGTCGTGGTGCTTTCGGCCGCCGTGCCGTCGGCGAGCTTCTCGGTGTGCTCGGCGACGAAGTAGATCGGCCGCGCCTTCAATTCAGACAGGATCTTGCCGATATATTCGCCGACGATGCCGATCATGATCAACTGCACGCCGCCGATCGTCATCAGGCCGACCACGAGCGAGGGATAGCCGGGCACCTGCTTGCCGGTGGTCCACACCTCCCACACGATCGAGAGGCCGAACAGGAATGCGCCGAAGGCGAGCAGCGCGCCGAGCAGGCTCGCGAAGCGCAGCGGCGCCACCGAGAACGAGGTCAGGCCCTCGATCGAAAGGCCGATCAGCCGGCCGGCGTTGAATGTGGTGACGCCATGCGCGCGCGGCGCCGGCTCGTAATCGACGCGGATCTGCCGAAAGCCGATCCAGCTCGCCAGCCCCTTGAAGAAGCGGTTGCGCTCCGGCAATTGCCGCAGCGCCGCCGCCGCGCGCGGCGACAGCAGGCGGAAGTCGCCGGCATCCTCCGGGATCTTCTGCCGCGCGCCCCAGTTGATCAGCGCATAGAAGCCGCGCACGGCAAACCGCCGCGCCGCCGATTCATTGTCGCGATTGGCCTTCGCGGTGTAGATGACGTCGTAGCCGTCGTCGATCCAGTGTGCGACCAGCCGCTCCACCAGATCGGGCGAATGCTGGCCATCGCCGTCCATGAACAGCACCGCGCCGCGGCGGGCGTGGTCGAGGCCGGCCATCAGCGCCGCCTCCTTGCCGAAGTTGCGCGACAGCGACACCACCTGCACGTCGAGCGAATCGGCCGGCAGGCCGCGCGCGACCGCGAGCGTCGAATCCTTGCTGCCGTCGTCGACATAGACCACTTCGCAGGAGAGGCCGTAGCGGGCCCGCAACGTCTTGGCGAGCGCGACCAGCCGCTGATGCAGCGCGGAAAGTCCCGCGGCCTCGTTGTAGGCCGGCACGACGATGGACAATCCCTGCGCTGCGGCGGTCTTGGCGGTCGTGGTCAGGCTGGAAACGTCAGAGCCCAGCATCATCGATCAGGTTCCAGAACTAGGGCGTTTTCGAGCGAAGTGGCCTTCCGGTTCGCGTGAAGAAAACGCGTCAAGACAAGAGTTCCCTTTGACAGAATATGGTACCGGCGCCCGGCTGTCGCCAACATGAACAGCCCGGCCTGTTCATTGTCGCAGGAATGCCTCAAGCTTGGCGAACAGTGGGTTCTCGCGGTCGAACACATAATCCAGCGACACCACTGACACCGTCTCGGCGCCGTGGTCGCGCAGGAAGCTGCCGAGCGCGTAGAGCTTGCCGGGTGGGCAGTGCAGCGTGAGCATGCCGGAGGAGGTCGGCCCGCCGAACGGGGCGACCACGCCGAAGCGGTTATGCGCCTCGGAGAGCAGCGCGTCGTTGCAGCCGGCGAAGCGGGTACGGACCTCGCGGTACCTGTTGGCGCGGGTGCGCGCGGCGATGTGGTCGAGGATGATACGCGCGGTCTCGCGCGCGCCATTCGACCAGTCGGCATCCTTCGAGGCCACCAGATTGGCCTGGCTGCGCAGGATCACGCCGTCGTCGAGCACCTTCAGCCCGTTGGCGGCGAGCGTCGCGCCGGTCGTGGTGATGTCGACGATCAGTTCGGCGGATCCCGCCACGGGCGCACCTTCGGTGGCGCCGGCGCTTTCGACGATGCGGTAGTCGCCGACGCCGTGCCTGGCGAAGAAGCCGCGCGTCAGGTTGATGTATTTGGTCGCCACGCGCATCCGATGATTGTGCTGCTCGCGGAAGCCGGAGGCGACGTCGTCGAGATCGGCCATGGTGCGGACGTCGATCCAGGCCTGCGGCACCGCGACCACGACATTGGCGCTGCCGAAGCCGAGGCCGTCGATCAGGAGCACGCGGCGGTCGGCATCCGCGATGCTCTCGCGCACCAGGTCCTCGCCGGTGACGCCGAGATGCACCGTGCCGCGCGCCAGGTTGGCCGCGATCTCGCTCGCCGAGAGATAGGCGATCTCGACATTGTCGAGGCCGGCGATGGTGCCGCGATAATCGCGCGCGCCGCCGGGCTTCGACAGGCTCAGCCCGGCACGGGCGAAGAAGTTCTCCGCGTTTTCCTGCAAGCGTCCCTTGGAGGGGACGGCAACGACAAAGGGCGTGCTCATGCGGCGCCTCCGCGGGCGGCTGCCTTGCCGTGCTTGGTCATCGCCTCGATCCAGACCGAGAAGCCGACGGCGGGAATCGGGTTCGCCGAACCGAGCTGCGTCATCAGCCCGTCATAGCGGCCGCCGGCGATCAACGGCTCGGCGCCGTTGCCCTTGGCATGCAGCTCGAACTCGAAGCCGGTGTAGTAGTCGAGGCCGCGACCGAACGAGGTCGAGAACCGCGTGTTGTGGGTGTCGATACCGCGCGCGGCCATGAAACCGACGCGGCTCTCGAACTGATCGATCGCCGCGGTGAGATCGAGCCTGGCGTCGTTGGCGAGCGCGCGGAGCTGCGCGATGGCATCGTCGGGATCGCCCGCGATCGACAGGAAGCGCTTGATGATATCGACCGCATCGCGCGGCAGCGCGCCGCCCTTCAGCGTCGATTGCTCGAGGAAGCGGTCGGCGATCTCGGCCACCGTGCGGCCGCCGACATTGGTGGTGCCGGCGATCGACATCAGATCGGTGACCAGAGCCAGCGCCGCCTTGCGGTCGGAGCCGGCGAGCGCGGCGAGCACGCCTTCATATTCATTGCGGCCGGGCGTGGTCTTGAGCGTCAGCCGCTCGATGTCGTCGATCAGCGAGACCTTGCGGTTGAAGTCCTTGATCAGCCGCCGCCGCCACACCGGGTAAAGATCGAGCGCCTCGAGCAGCGCGTTGAACAGCGCGACGTCACCGGTGCGGATCTCGACATCGGTGAGCCCGAACGCCGTGGTCGCCTCCAGCGCCAGCGCCAGCATCTCGGCATCGGCCGCGGCGCGGTCCTGCCGGCCGAACGATTCGATACCGGCCTGCAGGAACTCGCTCGGCCGGTCCCAGCGATGGCGGAACACGGCGCCGAGGTAGCTGAATCCCGCCGGCTGGCCGGCTCTGGCGGAGGCGAGGTAGTCGCGCGCCACCGGAATGGTGAGGTCGGGGCGCAGACACAGCTCTTCGCCACTCGCGTCCGTTGTCAGGTAAAGGCTCTTGCGGATGTCCTCGCCGGAGAGGTCGAGGAACGGCTCGGCTGGTTGCAGGATCGCGGGCTCGGCCCTGAGATAGCCGGCTTGCGCAAACGAGGCCAGCAGCGCATCCGCCCAGGAGGCGGACCCCGCGGCGGATCCGGAAGCGGATCGTGTTGCAGCAGCTTCGGTCATCTCAATATCCAAAACGGCCAGAATCTGGGTTCCAGCTCGCAGTTCCGGGTTGCTTTGGTGCCGCCCTTACCATGGCCCAGTTACGGTTTCGACTGGGATCGGCCAAGTGGCTTAATGATCAAGCGGCTTAATGATTGGGTGCGTTAACGATTTTACGACAGCTTGGCTAGAGGCGGTTATGCCCCGGCGGTCTCGACCTCCCCTTGGAAAGGGGAGGTCGCATTCCCCGTCAGGGTAAAGCGGATGGGGATCATGTCTCTTCACACGCAGCGCCGCCTGCGGCCGACCCCCATCCCGACCTTCCCCCTTTTAGGGGGAAGGGGAAGACCGCCAATCCCCCAGCGCCGCCTGCACCAGCGTCAACGCCGCCACGGCGGCGGTGTCCGCACGCAGGATGCGCGGTCCGAGCGCCAGGCGAAGGATGCTGGGCTGGCGCAGCAGCAGGGCACGCTCCTCCTCGGCAAATCCGCCCTCCGGCCCGATCAGGACGTCGATCCCGGCATTTGCGGCCGTGACCGTTTGCAGCGCCCGCACGGGATCGGCCACCTCTGCTGCCTCGTCGCAAAACACCAGCAGACGGGCCTGATCGCGTTCGGCCAGGAACCGATCGAGCGCAACGGGATCGGCCACTTCGGCGAGCGAGATGATTCCGCATTGCTCGGCGGCCTCGACCACATTGGCGCGCATCCGCTCGCCATTGACCCGCGAGACCTGGGTGAAGCGCGTCAGCACCGGTTGCAGCCGCGCGGCGCCCATCTCGACCGCCTTCTGCACCATATAGTCGAGCCGCGCATGCTTCAGCGGCGCGAATACGCAGGCGATGTCGGGCAGGCGGTCCTGCGCGCGGGTCTGGGTGTCGATGGTCAAGGTATCGGCCCGCTTGCGGCCGGAGATCGCGGCGCGCCATTCGCCGTCGCGGCCGTTGAACACCAGCACGGTATCGCCGGCGGCAAGCCGCAGCACGTTGCCGAGATAGTTGCTCTGGTTGCGATTCAGTTCGACCGTCTGGCCGGCACGCAATGGCGGGTCGACGAACAGCCGTGGGCTGCGAAAATCGAGTTCAGGCATATTTGATGGTCCGCTCCGGCTGCGCTTGTAGCCTAAAGGCTTAGAATCCGGGAACAATTTAATGCAGCGGGCGCGGCCCTACGCCGCGCTGTCGCCCAAATCCACGGGTTGTTAAGGCAACTCAGGAATCGTAAAACGCCCCCGAATTTCGTTGCTTCATTTTGATGCGCTGGGGTTGCCTGGACCTTGCCGGAGAAACACCCTCGATGATCCGCCGCCTGATCGTGCTGACCGTTGCCGCGACCGCCTTGTCCGCAGGCCAGGCCGTGGCCCAAGGCGCCTTTCCGGCTCCCTTGCCCAACCAGGCTGGCACCGCCTCCGACCCGGCGTTTCCGCCGGTCAATGGCGGGCGTGCCGGCACCGCTTCCGATCCCGCGTTTCCGCCGGTCAACGGCGCGCCGGCCGCCAGGGTGGGCGCGGCACCGTCGGCATTTCCGAGCAACGGCGCGGCGCCGATCGCCGGCGGCGGGCTCTCGTCGCCGCCTCCGCCGGGTGCCGCGGCGGGCGGTCCGAGCGACGCCTGCATGAAGAACTTCGTTCCGCTGCGCGAGGAAGCTGAAAAGCGCGGCAAGATGATCAAAGCGGCGAGCGACCGGCACGCCGGGCCCGACGAGGCCTGCAAGCTGATCCGCAATTACAGCCAGGCCGAGGTCAAGATGATCAAATATGTCGAGACCAACGCGGCCAAGTGCGGAATCCCGCCGCAGATCGCCGATCAGCTCAAGTCCGGCCACAAGAACACCGAAGGCCTGCTGACCAAGGTCTGCAACGCCGCGCAGCAGGCGCAGGCGCGCGGACCCGCGGGCCCGACCTTGAGCGACGTGCTGGGCTCCTCCGCCTCGGTGCCGGAGGCGACGCCGACCAAGCGGGGCGGCAGCACCTTCGATACGCTGAACGGCAATGTTCTCACCCGATGACCGATCGCCCACGAGCGAATTGACATGAGCGACGTCTCCGCCCGCGTTGCCGACTCCACAGGCAACTGGGTGGATACGCATGCGCCGGCATGGTCGCGGCCGTATCTGCGGCTTGCCCGGTACGACCGGCCAATCGGGTCGTGGCTGCTGTTGATGCCGTGCTGGTGGTCGGCGGCGCTCGCCGCCGGCGTCGCGCATGACGTCAGGTCGTTGCCGTTCGTGGTCGTCCTGTTCTTCATCGGTGCCTTTGTGATGCGCGGCGCCGGCTGCACCTGGAACGACATCACCGATCGCGATCTCGATGCGAAGGTCGAGCGCACGCGGTCGCGGCCGATCCCGGCCGGGCAGGTGACTGTGACGCAGGCCGCGGTCTTCATGGTCCTGCAGGCGCTGGTCGGGCTCGCGGTGCTGCTGCAATTCAACCGCTTCGCGGTGTTGACCGGTATCGCCTCGCTCGTGATCGTTGCGATTTATCCGTTCATGAAGCGCATCACCTGGTGGCCGCAGGTCGTGCTGGGCCTCGCCTTCTCTTACGGTGCGCTGATGGGATTCGCGGTGACGTTTGCGCGGATCGATCCGGCGGCGCTCGCGCTCTATGCCGGATCGATCGCCTGGGTGATCGCCTACGACACCATCTACGCTCATCAGGATGCCGAGGATGATGCACTGATCGGCGTCAAATCCACCGCGCGGCTGTTCGGCGCGCGCACCCATCGCGCGCTGGTGCTGTTTTACGGCCTTGCCATGATCTTGATCGGCGCCGCGCTCTGGCTCGCCGGCGTGCACTGGCCGGCGTGGGCCGGGCTCGCCGCCTTTGCGCTTCACCTCGCCTGGCAGATCAGCCGGCTCGACACCGGCAATCCCGCGCTCTGCCTCCGCATCTTCAAGTCCAACCGCGACGCCGGCCTCTTGCTGTTCGCCGGCCTCGTCATCGACGCAGTGCTGCGCGCGGTGTGACGCTCCTGGCGCGACCTGTTGATGTGCGTGACGCGACATCTTCATATGTTAGGTGAGCACGCAACTGAGGCTCCCTCCCCCCTTGCGGGGGAGGGCTGGGGAGAGGGGTGGCCCAGGGCGAGATGTTCGATGTGGCCGATGTGCCCGCAACGTCGTTTGCGCGTAGCGATGCGGAGAGACCACGTCGTGTGGCACCCCTCTCCCTAACCCTCCCCCGCAAGGGGGGAGGGAACCTGTTTGCCGGTGCGTCCCTCACGCTCAATCATGTCGGGAGAATGCGGATATCTGACTCACCGGCCGTGCAACACACTCGCTGTCGTCCCTGCGAAAGCAGGGACCCATAACCACAAACGCTGTTTGTTGCACGATGCTGGAACGACGAGTCCCGCCAACAACGCCAGCCACGGCGTATGGGTCCCTGCCTTCGCAGGGACGACCACGGATTATGCGGCGAACGCGGCGCGATGAAACGGTGCAGCTAATCCCGTGCGATGATCTCACGCTCGCCGCGATGCACGCTGGCGTCGTTGAAGCGAAAGCCGGTGCGTCCCTCACGCTCAATCATGTCGCGAGAATGCGGATATCTGACTCACCGGCCGTGCAACACGCTCGCTGTCGTCCCTGCGAAAGCAGGGACCCATAACCACAAACGCTGTTTGTTGCACGATGCTGGAACGACGAGTCCCGCCAACAACGCCAGCCACGGCGCATGGGTCCCTGCTTTCGGAGGGACGACAGATGACTATGCGGCGAACGCGGCGTGATGAAACGATGAAGCTAATCCCGCGCGATGATCTCGCGTTCGCCGCGATGTACGCGCGGTTCGTCGAAGCGAATCCCCGCGCGGCGGCGGACCAGGAATTTCGGCCGGCGGCTGCGGATCGCATTGCGGCGACGGCGGCGCGGAGCGGGATCGCGTGGCGCCGGCTCGGTCAGTTGCGGAAGACCGAAGATCTCGCTCCACATCTGCCAGGCGGAGGCGATCTCGTCGGCGTCCGAACTGGTGCCGAGTGGAATCGCGAGCGAAGGATCGCGATGAACCAGCACCAGCATCTGCGCGTCGTCGATGCCGCGCACCGCGACACCGAGAAAATCACTGACGCGAACGTTGACCGCCATCCGCATGCCTTTGACGGCACGGCGCAGCACGACGTGTTCGCGATGAAGCTCGACCTGCCGCGTGCCGCCGTCCGCGCGCACGTCGTGCGCGTGGAAGCTGAGCGGAAGGGAAAGAGGGTCGAGCCGCAGTGCACGGCTCGACCCGGCGGAGTTGATTCCGCCTGTTGGTGTTTGACGCCTCACGGCTTTATCTCCCCGCCGGGATTATGTTCCCGGTCGATGCGTGAGACCTTAGCCGAGCGATTTCCGTTTCAGCTTAAAAAGCCTGGTTAACCCGATGTCACCAGCGCTGCTTCTCCCACCATGATTGACAAGAGGTTGGCCCGCATGATTGACGAAGCCTTGCCGCGATCTTGAGAATCTTTGCCGTTATCGGGGTAAAGCGCTTGAAATCCCTGTGAATCCGGCACATCTGGTGGGTTCGTCGACCTCGTTCCGACCCCGTCCAATCCGCAGGAATTTGTTCGTGAACCCTTCACCATCTGCATCGTCGCGACACGGTGATACCTCCGATCTGTTTGACCAGTCGGGCTTGAGCGAGCTCGCGCAGCGTCTGGTCGACGCTGCCAGGCGGGCCGGCGCCGATGCTGCCGACGCGGTCGCAGTGCGCGGCGTCTCGCAGGGCGTCGAGGTGCGCGACGGCCGGGTCGAGGAAACCGAGCGCTCCGAAGGTGATGATGTCGGATTGCGCGTGTTCGTCGGCCAGCGTCAGGCGGTGGTATCGACCAATGACGTCACTGGCGACGGCATCGCGAAGCTCGCCGAGCGCGCGGTCGCGATGGCACGCGTGGCGCCCGACGACAAATATGTCGGGCTGGCCGATCCGGCGCTGCTTGCGCATGATTTCCCGGATCTCGATCTGCTCGACCGCAAGGTTCCTTCCACCGCCGAGCTGGAGCAGCGCGCGATGGAGGCGGAGGCTGCGGCGCTCGCGGTCAAGGGCGTCACCAAATCAGGCGGGGCGTCGGCCTCGACCGGAATCGGCGGCATGGTGCTGGTGACCTCGACCGGCTTCCACGGCTCCTACTTGCGTTCCAGCCAGAGCATCTCGACGACGGCGATTTCCGGTGAAGGCACCGGCATGGAGCGCGACTACGATTTCACCAGCGCGCTGCATGCATCCGATCTCGATTCGCCCGCTGCGGTCGGCCGCAAGGCCGGCGAGCGCGCGGTGGCGCGCTCCAATCCGCGCAAGGTCGAGACCTGCAAAGTGCCGGTGGTCTATGACCCGCGCGTTGCGGGCTCGATGATCGGCCACCTCGTCGGCGCCATCAACGGCGCCTCGATCGCGCGCAAGACGAGCTTCCTGAAGGACCGGCTCGGCGAGCAGCTATTCTCGAAAAATATTCGCGTCATCGACGATCCGTTGCGAGTGCGCGGCCTGCGCTCGCAGACTTTCGACGCCGAGGGCGTCAAGGTGAAGAAGCTGGCGCTGATCGATGGCGGCGTATTGACCACATGGATCCTGGACTCCGCGACCGCGCGCGAACTCGGCCTCGCCACGACCGGCCATGCCCATCGCGGCGTGTCGTCCTCACCCTCGCCGGGGTCGTACAATCTGCATCTCGAGCCCGGCACGGTGACGCCGAAGGAGCTGATCTCGGATATCCGCCAGGGCTTCTATGTGACGGATCTGATCGGATCCGGTGTCAACGGCGTGACGGGCGACTACAGCCGCGGCGCGTCCGGCTTCTGGATCGAGAACGGCGAGATCACCTATCCGGTCAGCGAGGTGACCATCGCAGGCCATCTGCTGCCGATGTTCAAGTCGCTGGTTGCGGCCAACGATCTGGAATTCCGCTATGGCGTCAATTCGCCGACGCTGCGCATCGAGGGCCTGACGCTTGGCGGGCGCTGATGCGGACGACTGGATCAAGGCCCGCGATGCGGCGCTGCTGACCAGGACGGTGCACGAGGCGGGGCGGCTCGCGCTGTCGCTGTTCCGGACCGAGCTGAAGAACTGGATCAAGGGCGCCTCCTCGCCGGTCTCCGAAGCCGACATTGCGGTGAACGAGCTGCTGGAGGAACGGCTGCGCGCGGCAACGCCGGATTACGGCTGGTTGTCGGAGGAAAGCGCCGACGACAAGACGAGGCTCGGCAAGCGTCTGACCTGGATCGTCGACCCGATCGACGGCACCCGCGCCTACCTCGCCGGTCGTGAGGACTGGTGCGTCAGCGTGGCGCTGGTTGAAGATGCATCGCCGGTGCTCGCTGCGGTGTATGCGCCGGCCACCGATGAATCCTTTTTTGCCGCGCGGGGGCAGGGCGCCACACTGAATGACAGCGCCGTGCATGCTACCGCCGGCACCGATTTCGACTTTCGGCGCATGGCGGGGCCGAAGCCGCTGGTGCAGCGACTCAGTCCGACGCCGGACGAGATCACGCTGTATCCGCGGATCGGTTCGCTGGCACTGAGGCTGTGCCGTGTAGCACAAGGTCGACTTGACGCGGCCTTCGCGGGTGGGCAAAGCCGCGACTGGGATCTTGCCGCGGCGAATTTGATCGTGCAGGAAGCGGATGGTAAGATGACTGCGCTCTCGGGGGATGCGATTGAGTACAATCGCCCGGAGGTATCGCATGGGGTGCTGGTAGCAGCCGGACGTGATCGTCATGCACGCATTGTCGAGCATTTTCGCAACCGTCCATTGCCCTGAAGCTCCATCGGTCAGCACCGCGCATTCGATGAGCACGACCAGTCCTGTGACGACCAGAACCGTGACGACCACGATCCAACTTGCTTGCCGGGCATCCCGTTAGGAAAAGGCCATCATGTCAGACAATGCCCAGCCGCAACTGCTCCACCTCGTCATCGGTGGCGAGTTGACTGATCTCGAACACAACACCTTCAAGAACCTGGACGAAGTCGACATCGTCGGTGTGTACCCGAACTATGCGACCGCCTACGCCGCCTGGAAGGCGAAGGCGCAGCAGACGGTGGACAACGCCCACATGCGCTATTTCGTTGTTCACCTCCACCGGTTGCTCGACCCTGAGCAGGACGCAAAGCACTCCCATTGAAACGCCTTTTTCGCGATTTGCTGCGCAGCGCCTTCGTGCAGCGCGCGCTGGGTGTGCTTGCGGCCGAATATTTGCGGCTGGTCTGGCTTACCAACCGCTTCAGCTACGACCCGCCCGACATCTATGAGCAGGTCGAGCCGATGATGCCGGGGATCTTCGTGTTCTGGCACGGCCAGCACCTGATGACGCCGTTCATCAAGATCAAGGAGAGCTATCGCACCAAGGTGCTGATCTCCCGGCACCCTGACGGCGAGTTCAACGCGCTTGCGGTCGAACGGCTCGGGATCGGCACCATCCGCGGTTCCGGCGATCATTCCGGCGCCTTCAATCGCAAGGGCGGGGTCGGCGCCTTTAAGGAGATGGGACGGGCGCTGGAGGAGGGCTGGAACGTCGCGACCACGGCGGATGTGCCGAAGCGGGCGCGGGTGGCCGGGCTCGGCCCCATCATGCTGGCTCGGGAAACGGGCCGGCCGATCCTCGCCTTCGCGATGGTGACCAGCCGCTTCATCCGGTTGAAAAACTGGGATTCCACCACCATCAATTTGCCATTTGGGCGAGGCGCAGTGGTAGGTATTGAGCCGGTTTACGTGCCGCCCGATGCCGATGCCGCGACCATGGAAAAGCTTCGACAGCACGTGGAGTTTCTTCTGAACGAAGCGACCCGACGCGCCTATGCCGCGGTCGGGCGGCCGGAGGCAGCGCTTGGCTAGCTCGCTCCCGATGACGTTGCGTGTGTATCGCAAGCTGTCGTCTGCGATGGTGCCGCTCGCGCCTGCTCTGATCAAACGACGTCTGAGCCTCGGCAAGGAAGATCCCGCACGGGTCGGCGAGCGGCGCGGCCTGAGCGACGACGTCCGGCCGCACGGCCCGCTGGTCTGGATCCACGGCGCAAGCGTCGGCGAGGTGCTGGCGGCGGCGGCGCTGATCGAGCGACTGCGCGCCTTCAACCTGCGCATCCTCCTCACCTCGGGCACGGTGACGTCGGCGGCGATCGTGACAAAACGTTTCCCGCCCGATGTGATCCACCAATACGTGCCGTATGATTCGCCGCGTTATGTCGGGCGTTTCCTCGATCACTGGCGACCGTCGCTGGCGCTGTTCATCGAATCGGATTTGTGGCCGAACCTGATCCTGTCGAGCGCCGCCCGGCGGCTGCCGATGGTGCTGATCAACGGGCGGATGTCGCAGCGCTCGTTCCCGCGCTGGCGCCGGCTCTCCAACACCATCTCCGCTTTGCTCGGCCGGTTCGACATCTGCCTTGCCCAATCGGATACCGATGCGGAACGCTTCGCCGCGCTCGGCAGTCGCCGCGTCGTCACCACCGGCAATCTCAAGCTGGATGTTCCGGCGCCGCCGGCCGATCCTGCCAAGCTGGAACGGCTGATGTCGGTGACGCGCGGTCGCCCGATCGTGGTGGCGGCCTCCACCCATCCGGGCGAGGAAGAGATCCTGATCGACACGCACAAGGCGCTGTCGGGATTCTTCCCGGGATTGCTCACGGTGATCGTGCCGCGCCACGCCCATCGCGGCGAGGCGGTCGGGCAGCTCGTCACCGCCGCGGGCCTGCGCCCTGGCCTGCGCTCCCATGAGGATCTGCCGGTCGCCACCACCGACATCTATGTCGCCGATACGATGGGCGAGCTCGGCCTGTTCTATCGGCTGGCGCCGATCGTATTCATGGGCGGCTCACTGGTTCCACATGGCGGCCAGAATCCGATCGAGGCCATCAAGCTCGGTGCGGTGATCGTGCATGGTCCACATGTGTTCAACTTCACCGACGTCTATGAGGCGCTCGATCGGTCCGGCGGCGCACGGCGCACCGATGATCGGGAAGCGCTGGTCAAGCAGCTCGGCCAGTTCCTGGCCGACCCCGCGGCGCGCGACGCTTCGCTCGGGGCGTCCGAGCGCGTCGTCGAGCAGCTTGGCGGCGCGCTGGAACGCACGCTGACGGCGCTCGAGCCCTATCTGCTGCAGTTGCGGCTCGAGATGGGGGCCGCCAATGCGTGAGCCGGCCTTCTGGTACCGGCCTTCGCCTTGGATATCGCATCTGTTGAGACCGCTCGCCGCGCTTTACGGCGCGGTGGCCGCCCGGCGGATGCAGCGCGGCGGCGTCGATGCCGGCATTCCGGTTTTTTGCATCGGCAACTATCACGTCGGCGGCGCCGGCAAGACGCCAACCGTGCTCGCGCTCGCGAAGCTCTTGCGCGAGCTCGACGAGCGGCCGGTGGTGCTCAGCCGCGGCTATGGCGGCAGGCTGCGTGGTCCGGTCAAGGTCGATCCCGGCCGTCACATCGCGGCCGATGTCGGCGACGAGCCGCTGATGATGGCGGCGACCTTGCCGGTCGTGGTTTCGCGCGAGCGCGCCGAAGGCCTGGCGCTGGCGCGGGCGCAGGACGCCAGCGTGATCCTGATGGACGACGGCTTCCAGAATCCGTCCGTAGCCAAGGATGCGTCATTCATCGTCATCGACGGCAATCGCGGGCTCGGCAATGGTTGCGTGTTTCCGGCCGGTCCCTTGCGCGCGCCGCTGCCGCCGCAACTGGCGCGCACCGACGCGCTGATCGTGGTCGGCGAGGGGAGTGCTGCGCAAAAGGTCGCGGCCGAGATTTCGTCGCGCGGCAAGCCTGTGCTGCAGGCGGAGCTGAAACCGGATGAGGCTTCGCTCGCAGCGCTGCGCGGCAAACGCGCGCTCGCCTTTGCCGGCATCGGCGATCCCGCGCGCTTCTTCAACACGCTGCGGTCAAGTGGTGTCGAGGTGGTGCGGAGCCGCGCCTTCGCGGATCATCACGCCTTTACCAAGGGCGAAATCGACGGGCTTGTTGCGGACGCTCGCCGTGATGGCCTGACGCTGGTGACGACGGACAAGGATCTGGCGCGCTTGCGCACCGCGGGCGGAATGCCGGCCTGGGCGCAGGCGATCACGCCGTTTGCGGTGACCCTGCGGTTCGCGGACGCATCAGCGCTGCGGCGCCTGGTGACCGATCTTCTGTTCAAGGCGAGGCAGAGGAGAGTAAGCCGGTGAGCCCTAGCCCTGCGGTTTCAGCGCGTCGGGAAAATGCCGCTGCAGCACGGCGCCCGGAGTGGCGTAGGCTTCCTGCAAGTCGACGCTCCAGTACTTCAGCTCATCGAGCGGGATCCGCGCATCGGATACCGCGCAGCGCACAAAGGTCCCGGGCGAGATCACGCGGAAATCGCCGTCCAGATATTGCACCTGCGCTTCGCCGTGTCCCGAGGGACCGAACTTGTTCAGCACGATTGAGCTCTCCGCCTTGCCTCACATGAGGCTTACTGGATGGTCATGAAACCGTCTATCACAGATAGGGCGGCGCGTCCGTCCGTTAAACCACCGACTTGTGATGATTTGGCGGCAGACGCGCATGGTAGCGTTGCGCGTATGGTTCGCTGTGTTTTCAGCACTATAACGGGCCGGCCGGATCGGATGCACTTCAAGTCGGTTTTCATGTTCCTGGCGATGATCGCCGCGCCGGTCGCGGCCGCCACGCCGCTTCCAGCCCCTCATCAGGTCGAGATCCCGGAAGGCAGCGGCACGCTGCATGCACAGCTCTACCGGCCCGCCGGGGACGGACCGTTTCCGACCGTGATCGCGCTACATGGCTGCGCCGGCCTCACCAGCCGGACCGAGCCGGTGCTGCCGCGCTATCGCGACTGGGCCGAGCAACTGCTGACGACCGGCCATGCAGTGCTGATGCCCGACAGCTACGGCTCGCACCAGCTCGGCCCGCAATGCCGTGCCAAGGAACATCAGGTCCAGATCCGGCGCCAGCGGGTCGCCGACATCAACGCGGCGCGGCAGTGGCTGGTGCAGCAGAAATGGGTGGCGCGCAACCGCATCAGCCTGGTCGGCTGGGGCAACGGTGCCGGCGCCTTGCTGTGGGCGGTGCGGCCGCAAATGTGGTCGCGCACCATCGATCCGGATTTCCGTTCGGCGGTCGCCTTCTATCCGGATTGCCGCACCTCGTCCGGCCTCGGCTGGAGCGCACGGGTGCCGACGCTGCTCCTGATCGGCGGGCGCGACGATGTCTCTTCGGCGTCGGCCTGCCATCAGATGGTCGACGGCGCGCGCGGCCGCAGCGCGCTTGCCAGGATCGTGGTCTATCCCGAGGCTTATCACGGCTTCGATCGCGCCAACGTGCCGCTGCGCGCGATCGGCGTCTCATCCGATGCGGCGACCATCGAGCATGGTCACGTCGGAACCGACGCGAGCGCGCGCGAGGACGCACAAAAGCGCGTCGCCGAATGGCTATCGCGCTAGACGTGAGCGTTTTCGAGCGAGGTGGGCGCCGGTTCGCGTGAAGAAAACGCGTCTAGAAGAGGCTGCCCTGATCGACCGGCTTTGCGGTGCGCTTGGGTGCCGCGGGCTTGGTTTCGCGTGGCGCTTTCGGCTCGCTGGCGGGCACCGCCGTCGCCGGCGCCCGATCCGCATCGGCGGTGGCGGCGACGCGGCCGTCGGCGAACTCGATCGAGAGATTGGCGCCTGGGCCCACGGCGGCGGCCGAGTGAACCGCATGGCCGCGTTCGTCGCGCACCAGCGCAAAGCCGCGCGCCAGCACGCCGCGATAGGACAGCGCCGACAGCAACTGCCCGCTATGGACAACCCGCGCCTCGAGCCGCTGCATCGCGGTTGTCAGCGCACGTCGGGCGCGTTCGGCGAGGCGGTGGGTGCGCTCGAGGTCACGCGCGATCGCGTTGCGCTGGGCCTGCGCATTGGCGAGCTTCGAGGCCTTCAGCCGAATCTCGAGCCCGGCGAACCGCTCGCGCCGACTGCGCACCAGCGAGCGCGCCGACAGGTCGATGCGTTCGCCGCAGACGGTCAGCCGCTGCCGTGCGTGTACGACCTGGCCGCGCAGCACGCCGATGGTCAGCCGCGCGCTGCTGGTGGCGAAGCGGCGGAAATGCGCATGGGTGTTGGCCCTCAGCCCGCGCGGCAGCGCCGCGCCGAGGTGATCGAGCCGCTGCCTCGGAATCGCGAGCAATTCGCTCGCCGCCGGCAATGCACGCGCCGCGGCACGCAACTCGTTGCGGCGCGCCTCCTGGCCGCGCTGCCAGCACACCATGACGCGGCGGCCGAGCGCGGTGATCTCGACGAACAGCTCGCTCCGCACCGGCACCGCCATTTCGGCGGCCGCCGTCGGCGTCGGTGCGCGCTTGTCGGCGACGAAGTCGATCAGCGTGATGTCGGTCTCGTGGCCGACCGCTGAGATCAGCGGGATATGGCTCTCGGCCGCAGCGCGGACCACGATCTCCTCGTTGAACGACCAGAGGTCCTCCAGCGATCCGCCGCCGCGCGCGACGATCAGCAGGTCGGGTCGCGGCAGGCGGCCGCCCTCGGGCAGCGCGTTGAAGCCGCGGATCGCGGCGGCGACCTGCTCGGCGGAGCCGTCGCCCTGCACCTTGACCGGCCAGACCAGCACGCGGCGCGGAAAGCGGTCCTCCAGCCGATGCAGGATGTCGCGGATCACGGCGCCGGTCGGCGAGGTGACGACGCCGATCACCTCCGGCAGCCAGGGCAGGAGCTGCTTGCGCGCCTCGTCGAACAGACCTTCCGCCGCGAGCTTCTTCTTGCGTTCCTCCATCAGCGCCATCAGCGCGCCGACGCCGGCCGGCTCCAGCGATTCGATGACGATCTGGTATTTCGAGGAGTTCGGATAGGTCGTCAGCTTGCCGGTCGCGATGACCTCGAGCCCTTCCTGCGGCTTGAAGCGCATCCGGGCATGGGCGAACTTCCAGATCACCGCCTCGATCTTGGCGGTCTCGTCCTTCAGCGCGAAATAGCAATGCCCGGAGGAATGCGGGCCGCGGAAACCGGAGATCTCGCCGCGGACGCGGACATGGCCGAATCGGTCCTCCACCGTCCGCTTCAAGGCGGAGGAGAGTTCCGAAACGGTGAATTCAGGCGCGTTGAGGAGATTCGGAGCAGCGGTCATTTAGCGCATAGAATCGGGGTTTTCGACCTCGTGCGCAAGGTCCGAACGTCCTATTTCGAGTTTCGAATCACATATCCACATCGGATCGAACCGTGCATTGCTGCGATCCGGGGTCGTGCTAAACCGAACAAAATGGCGTTACAACCCCTCAATTGGCGAGAGATATGAACATCCTCCTGCTCGGTTCCGGCGGCCGCGAGCATGCGCTGGCGTGGAAGATTGCAGCGTCTCCGCTGGTGACGAAACTCTGGTGTGCGCCGGGCAATGCCGGAATGGCGCGCGAGGCCGAATGCGTCGCGCTCAATGTTGCCGACCACGCAGCGGTGATCGAATTCTGCAAGCGCAACGCGGTGGATCTGGTCGTGGTCGGCCCGGAGACGCCGCTCGCCGCCGGCATCGTCGACGATCTTGCGGTCGTGGGGATCAAGGCCTTCGGTCCGCGCAAGCAGGCCGCCCAGCTCGAGGGCTCGAAGGGATTCACCAAGGATCTCTGCAGCGAGTTCAACATTCCGACCGGTGCCTATCGCCGCTTCGACAATGCGAACGATGCGCTGGCCTACGTTCGAGCGCAGGGCGCGCCGATCGTGGTCAAGGCCGACGGCCTTGCCGCCGGCAAGGGCGTCGTGGTCGCGAAGACGCTGGCTGACGCCGAGGCTGCAATCGCCATGATGTTCGAGGGTGCGTTCGGCGCGGCCGGCACCGAGGTCGTGATCGAGGAATACTTGTCGGGACGCGAGATCAGCTTCTTCGCGCTGTGCGATGGCGAAACCGCGATCCCGCTCGCGTCCGCGCAGGACCACAAGCGGGCCTTCGATCACGACGAAGGGCCGAACACCGGCGGCATGGGCGCCTATTCGCCGACGCCGTTCGTCACGCCAGAGGTCCACGACCAGATCATGGCGCGGATCATCCTGCCGACGGTCGCCGGAATGAAGAGCCGCGGCACGCCGTTCAAGGGCGTGCTCTATGCCGGCGTGATGCTGACCGCGCAGGGCCCAAAGCTGTTCGAATACAATGTCCGCTTCGGCGATCCCGAGTGTCAGGTGCTGATGCTACGGATGATGTCGGACATCGTTCCGGCGCTGCTCGCCGCAATCGACGGGCAACTGAGGAATTTCGACCTGCGCTGGTATCCCGAGCCAGCGCTCACCGTGGTGATGGCGGCGAAGGGCTATCCCGGCGACTATGCCAAGGGTACGCGGATCGACGGGCTCGATGACGCCGCCAAAGTCGAGGGCGTCGAGATCTTCCACGCCGGCACGGTTGCGAAGGACGGCGCTGTTCTCGCCAATGGCGGCCGCGTGCTGAACGTCTGCGCGATGGGCAAGACCGTCACCGACGCGCGCGACCGCGCCTATCAGGCCGTCGATCGCATCAAGTGGCCCGACGGCTTCTGCCGGCGCGACATCGCCTCGCAGGCGGTCGAGGCGGAGAAGACGAGGGGTTAGCGCGCCACTTGCCCAAGGTGTCATGCGCGGGCTTGACCCGCGCATCCATCGTCTTCGAGAGAATCCTTTTGTGTGATGGATTGCCGGGTCAAGCCCGGCAATGACGAGTGTGCGGGATTGCGCCGCGGTGTGGGCTACAGCAAATCCCCGCCCGCCGCGGACGCCGTGGTGCCGTGCTCGCGGAACGCCTTGATGACGTTCTTGCCGATCTTCCACTTGTGCACCTCGTCGGGACCGTCGACCAGACGCTGCGAGCGCACCTGCGTATACCATTTCGCGAGCGGCGTATCCTGGCTGTAGCCGAGCGCGCCGTGGAGCTGGATCGCGGTGTCGATCACCTTGTGCACCATGTGGGCATGGAAGATCTTCGCGATCGAGTTTTCCTGCCTGATATCGAGGCCCTTCTCGGCCTTGTAGGCGATGTGCAGCAGCATCAGCCGGCCGATATAGAGCTCGCTCGCGCAGTCCGCGAGCATGAACTGCACCGCCTGCCGGTCGGCCAATGGCGATCCGAACGTCGAGCGCTTGGTGACGTGGGCGACCGCCATGTCGAGCGCGCGCTGCGCCTTGGCGACGTTGTGCATGCCGTGGCGCAGCCGGCCGTAGGCGAGACGGTGCTGGCCCATGTTGAAGCCGTTGCCTTCGCCGCCGAGCAGGTTGTCTGCGGGCACCTTCAGGTCCTTGATCTCGATCTCGGAGTGGCCGCCGTGGATCACGTCGTCATGCGGTCCCTCGATTGCCATGTTCGGCACGTTGCGCTTGATGCGGTAGCCCGGATTCGGCAGCTCGACGATGAAGGTCGAATATTGCTTGTGGCGCGGCGCGTTCGGATCGGTCTTCGCCATCACCAGCGCCAGGTCGGCGACGCTCGCTGAGGAAGAGAACCATTTCTCGCCGTTGAGGATGTAGTTCTCATTGCCGTCTTTCACGGCGGTGGTCTGCATGCCGGTGGCATCGGCGCCGGCGGCCTTCTCGGTCATCGAGAAGCAGATGCGCTTCTCACCGTTCAAGAGCGGCTTGAGGAACTTCTCCTTCTGATACTCCGTGCCGTGCGCCAGGATCGTCATCATCGAGGCGTCATCGGGGCCCTGCGTGTTCAAGGCCAGCGCGCCCAACATGCTTTCGCCGAGCTCCATCTGCACCAGCGCATTCGCCAGCGGGCCGAGCCCCATGCCGCCATACTCCTTCGGCACGAACGGGCACCACAGGCCCTGCGCGCGGGCCTTCTTCCGCAGCGGGGCAAGCACGTCGGCGAGCGGCTTGGTGTCCAGCTCCTTTTCCGCGGGAATGCATTCATCGTGCACGAATTTGCGCACCTTCTCGCGGATCGCCTTGGCTTCGGCCGGAATTTCGAAATCGATCGACATGGCACTTCCTCGCTTTCGTCTTGTTGTTGCTTGGGCGCCGGGATGGCATAAACCCCGCCTGAGCCAGCGGCAACGCCAAACAAAGTTTGAAGCAGCGCCGCGAAGGGAAGGAGCTACCGATGTCTGATCTCGCCGATCTTTTTCCCGGCTATGCCTCCGAATGGATCAACACCTCGCAAGGGCGCATCTTTGCCCGCGTCGGCGGCAAGGGTCCGCCATTGCTGTTGCTGCACGGCTTCTCCTCGACGCATGTGATGTGGCACCAGGTCGCGCCTGATCTCGATGACAAGTTCACACTGATCATCGCCGACCTGCCGGGCTACGGCTGGTCCGACATGCCCGACAGCGACAAGAACCATACGCCCTACACCAAGCGGGCCTGGGCGAAGACGATGGTCGAGGTGATGGAGCAACTCGGCCACGTGCACTTCGCGCTCGCCGGCCACGACCGCGGCGGCCGCGTCTCATACCGGCTGGCCCTCGATCATCCCGGCCGGCTGTCGAAGCTCGCAGTGCTCGATATCGCGCCGACCTATGACTACTGGCAGAACATCAACCGGCTGTCCGCGCTGAAAATCTACCATTGGGCGTTTCTGGCCCAGCCTTATCCGTTGCCGGAGACACTGATCTCGGGGCAGGGCGAATTCTTCCTCAAGGAGAAGATGGCGAGCCAGACCAAGAGCAAGACACTCGATGCCATCGATCCGCGTGCGCTCGAGCATTATCTCGCGCCGTTCCGGGATCCCGCGCGCATTCACGCGATGTGCGAGGACTATCGCGCCGGCGCCTATGCCGACTACGAGATCGACAAGGCCGACGTCGACGCCGGCAACAAGATTACGATCCCGATGCTGGCGCTGTGGGGCGACGCGGGTGTCGCGAGCGCCGCGACGACGCCGCTCGACACCTGGAAGAGGTGGGCGACCAATGTGAGCGGTGCGCCGGTGGACTCCGGGCATTTTCTCACCGAGGAGGCCCCGCAGGCGACCGCGAAGCTGCTGCGGGAGTTTTTCCTGGCATAGCTACGAGCCAGCCTGTCATACCCGCGCATGCGGGTATCCAGTACGATGCGGCTTATCGGTCGATCACCACGGTCTCTGGAATACTGGATCATCCGCTTGCCGCCTTCGCTAAAGCTCCGGCGGGCCCGAAGCCTTTACCCCGGCGAAGCCTTGGCGAAGACGGGTCGCGGATGATGACAGCGGTGGGTAGTGCGTGGCCCCTTACCGCCGCTCCCTGAAGAACTCCCGCAGCATGCGTGCCGCCTCGGTCTCTCCCACCGCACCATAGATTTCCGGCACGTGGTGGCAGGTGGGCTGGGCAAAGAAGCGCACGCCCGATTCGACCGCGCCGCCCTTGGGGTCGGCAGCGCCGTAATACAGCCGGCGGATCCGGGCAAACGAGATGGCGCCGGCGCACATGGTGCAGGGCTCCAGCGTAACGTAGAGATCGCAATCGACCAGCCGCTCGGTGCCGATCGCCTCGGCGGCCTGGCGGATCGCCAAAATCTCGGCATGGGCGGTCGGGTCGCGGTCGGTCAGCGTGCGGTTGCTGGCGGTGGCGATGACGTCGTAACCGCGTACGATCACGCATCCGATCGGAACTTCACCCGATTTTCCGGCATTTTCGGCCGTTTTCAGCGCCAAATCCATGAAAGAAGGGGCTGACATGCCTCGTATCATCGGAAGAAACCTGCTACTAGCTTCGCCTTCAGCCAACGTGGATACCGGCTTTTGGTGCGCCGCCGACAGCGGGCGCGTGGCCGTTTGATCTTTACCCAAGTGAGACTTTCATGCCCCGCGACAGCGACAAACACAACGATTCCCAGCGCGGCCGGCGTGACCGTGGAGTTCCCGGAAAGGGTCGCTCAGGCGGTGCTCGCGGATCGGACAGGCCGTCCGGCAAGCGCAGCTTCGGCGGCAAGGGCGATCGCGACAAGCGGCCGTTCGGCGGCAAGGGCGAAGGCCGCCCGTTCCGCCGCCGCGAGGACGGTGATGCGCCGCGCCGCGACTACGGTGACCGTCCGCGCTTCAAGCGAGACGATCGTGGGCGCGACGATGGCGAGAAGCGCGCGTTCAAGCCGCGTGGCGAGCGCCGCGACTTCGATCGCGACGACCGGGCCCCGCGCGGCGAACGCTTGGGGCGTCCGGCGGGGCGCTTCGCCGACAAGAAGTTCGGCGAGAAGCGGCCCTATGGCGACCGCGATCGCGAGAAGCGTCCCTACACGCCGCGTGGTGAGCGCGCCGAACGCAAGTTCGATGACAGGACATTTTCGCGCGGTGATCGCGACAAGCGCTCATTCGGCGACAAGGGCGAAGGGCGGCCGTTCCGCCGCCGCGAGGATGGCGATGCACCGCGTCGTGATTTCGGCGATCGACCACGCTTCAAACGCGACCGCGACTTCGGGGGCCGCGACCGCAGCGACGAAAAGCCCTGGCAGAAGCGCGACCGCAAGCCGCGCGACGATCGCGGCGGCGATGAGCGGCCGCGTTTTTCAAGGTCTCGCGAGGATCGCGAGCAGGGTGACCGTCCATTCCGCGAGCGGCCGAAGTTCAACCGGCCGCGCTGGGATCGCGATGATGAAGGTGGTGACCGCCGCGACGCCCGGCGTCGCGAACGGCCCGAAGGCCGCATGGACTGGCAGGAGCATCCGCGCAGCGAGGGCCGCTTCTCCGACCGTCCGCGCCGCGACAATGAGGATGACAGCAAGATCTTCGCGAAGCGCCCGGCCTTCGGTGGCCGCGGCGCCTATCGCGAGCGCTCGTTCGACGACCGGCGCAGCCGTCCCGAGCCGAAGCCGAAGAAATCCGGTGAGCGCATCGCCAAGGTGCTGGCGCGTGCCGGCCTTGCCTCGCGCCGCGACGCCGAGGAAATGGTGACGCAAGGCCGCGTCACCGTGAACGGGCGCGTGATCAATTCGCCGGCGCTCGATGTCACCGCCAACGACGTCGTGGCCGTGGACGGAACGCCGTTGCCGCCGCGTGAACGGACGCGCCTGTTCCTCTATCACAAGCCGCGTGGGCTGATGACGACGCATGCCGATCCCGAGGGACGGCCGACCGTATTCGACAATCTGCCGGAGGGACTGCCCCGGCTGATCTCGATCGGCCGGCTCGACTTCAACACCGAGGGATTGTTGCTGCTCACCAATGACGGCGGCCTGGCGCGGACGCTGGAATTGCCCGACACCGGCTGGCTGCGGCGCTATCGCGTGCGCGCGCACGGCGAGGTGACGCAGGCGCAGCTTGACGAGCTGAAGAAGGGGGTCGAGGTCGACGGCGTCAAATACGGGCCGATCGAAGCCACGCTGGAGCGTGATCAGGGCGCCAATGTCTGGGTGGTGTTCGCGATCCGCGAGGGCAAGAACCGCGAGGTGCGCAACGTGATGGCGCATCTCGGCCTCGAAGTGAACCGGCTGATCCGGGTGTCCTACGGCCCGTTCCAGCTCGGCGAGATCGAGGAGGGCCAGGTCGAGGAGGTCAAGACGCGGGTGCTGCGCGAGCAGCTCGGCGAGAAGGTGGCCAAACTTGCCGGCGCCGATTTCGCGCGGCCGGAGCAACGCGACGCAGACGACGGCACGCCGGCCGGCAGGAAGCCGTCCAAACCGGCAAGCAAGCGCGCCGTGATCAATGACCGCAAGGGCCGCCGCGTGCTGGTGCAGCGCACCGGCAGCGAGGAGGCGCGCGCCCGCAACGAGGACGAGGCCAACGGCTACGGTCCGCCACGTCGCCCGAAGCGTGGCTATCACGGCAAGCGTGATCTGACACCGCGCGACGAGTAGTCCGATGCGCGTCGCATTTCTGTCTGCGGTCTTAGACCGAAGGCACGCTGCGTTCCCTCCCTCACAAAGGCAGGGCAATCGCATATGAGATTCGAGTCGCAACGGCATCGGCAGTCGGCTCCCTCTCCCGCTTGCGGGGGAGGGTTGGGGTGGGGGGTCTCTCCGCGAGTCGTCTCGTGGAGGGAGCCCCCACCCGCCGCGCGCTGCGCACGCGTCGGCCTCCCCCGCAAGCGGGAGAGGCGAAGGGAGCCCGCGGACAACCTCCGCAGACGCCATATGCGATTGCCCTGCTCCTTGTGGGGAGGGGAGCCTACCGCGCGCGTGGCTGAGGTCGGGGCAGTCTGATGCGCGTTGTTGGCGGACGACTGAAGGGCCGCAATCTGGCCGCGCCGTCGGGCCGAGAGATCCGCCCGACTGCGGACCGGTTGCGCGAGTCCGTGTTCAACATCCTCATCCACGCCTACGACAATCCGATTCCGGACGCGCGCGTGCTCGACCTGTTCGCCGGCACCGGTGCGCTCGGCATCGAGGCGGTCTCCCGCGGGGCAAAGTTCACGCTGTTCGTCGACAACGGTGCGGAGGCGCGCGCGCTGTTGCGCAACAACGTCGAGACGCTGGGGCTTGGCGGCGTCACGAAAGTCTACCGCCGCGATGCCACCGATCTCGGCCCGGCCCATCCGGTCGAGCCGTTCTCGCTGGTGTTCCTTGATCCGCCCTACGGCAAGGGGCTGGCGGAGAAAGCACTCGCCTCGTTGCGCGACGGTGGCTGGCTGACGCCGGGCGCGCTCCTGGTGGTGGAGGAGGCGAAGGCCGCGGCGTTCGCGGCGCCCGAGGGTTTTGAGGAGCTCGAGCGGCGTGCCTATGACGACACGGAGTTCGTGTTCTTGCGAAAGGCGTAATGTTGCCGCTTGCAGCGCTGTCATCACCCGCGCATGCGGGTGATCCAGTACGCCGAGGCCGCTCGATTGACCACAACCGCCGCGGCGTACTGGATCGCCCGGTCACGCCGGGCGATGACAGTCGGGGACGGGGTAGCTACCTCCGCCCGAACAGCTTCTCGATATCGCTGAGCTTCAATTCGACATAGGTCGGGCGGCCATGGTTGCACTGGCCGGAGTTCGGCGTGTCTTCCATCTCGCGCAGCAGTGCGTTCATCTCTTCCGGCTTGAGCCGCCGGCCGGCGCGGACCGAGCCGTGGCACGCCATGGTGGCGGCGACATGCATCAGGCGCCGCTCGAGCGGCAGCGCCTCGTCCCACTCCGCCATGTGCTCGGCGAGATCGCGCAACAGGCCGGCCGCATTGGCCTTGCCGAGCAGCGAGGGCGTCTCGCGCACCGCGACCGCGCCGGGGCCGAAGGATTCGACCGCGAGCCCGAATGAGGCAAGCTCCTCGGCGCGATCGAGCAGCTTCTCGACGGTGGCCTCATCGAGCTCGACGATCTCGGGGATCAACAGGATCTGCCGCTGCACGCCGTTCTTCGCGAGCGAGGCCTTCAGCTTCTCATAGACGATGCGCTCATGGGCGGCATGCTGGTCCACCACGATGAGGCCGTCGCGGGTTTGCGAGACGATGTAGGTCTCGTGGATTTGTGTCCGCGCGGCGCCGAGCGGACGGTCGAGCAGATCAGGCGCGGGCGCTGCCTCGAAGCGCACATCGGCGGTCGGCGCGCCGACGTCGAAGGCGGCCTGTCCCGGCTCGGCGAAGGCGGTCGCCGCGCCATCGAACGCACGCACCGGATGGACCGGGAATGACGGTGAACTGCGCCAGTCCCAATTGCCCGGGCGGGGCGGCGGCGTGAACGCAGGGCGAAATGCTGACAGCGCCGCGCCATCGGTGTTGGCTGCGGTGCGCTTGCCCTCGCGGGCGAGACCATCCTTCAAGGCGTGCACGATCAGCGCGCGGACCAGGCCAGCGTTGCGGAAGCGCACCTCGGTCTTGGCCGGATGCACATTGGCGTCAACCTCCTGCGGATCGCAGGACACGAACAGCGCCACCACCGGATGGCGGTCGCGCGGGAGATAATCGGAATAGGCCGCGCGCACCGCGCCGAGGATCAACTTGTCGCGCACTGGGCGGCCGTTGACGAACAGGTATTGGCCGAGTGCATTGGCCCGGGTGAGCGAAGGCGCGGCGGCGAAGCCCTCGACCACGACACCCTCGCGCTCGGCGCGCACCTCGATGGCAGAGCCGCGGAAGTCCGCGCCAAGGATGTCGCCGAGCCGCGTCAGCCGACCCGCGGCGCCGGGAAGTGCTGCGGCCCAGGTGACCGGCGCACGCTCCTCGCCCGCGAGCGTAAAAGCGACGTCGGGCCGCGCCATCGCGAGGCGCCGCACCACCTCGCGGATCGCTTCCGCTTCGGTGCGGTCGGTCTTGAGGAATTTCAGCCGCGCCGGCGTCGCGTAGAAGAGATCGTTGACCTCGACGCGGGTGCCCTGGCCGAGCGCCGCCGGCATGATCTCCGACTTCTCGCCGCCTTCGACCGACAGCGACCAGGCGTGCGGCTCGCCGGCATGGCGCGTGGTGATGCCGAGCTTTGCGACCGCGCCGATGGACGGCAGCGCCTCGCCGCGGAATCCGAGCGTGCGGATGCGGAGCAGGTCCTCGTCATCGAGCTTGGAGGTCGCATGACGATCGACCGCGAGCGCAAGATCGTTGCGCGTCATGCCGCTGCCGTCGTCGGTGATGCCGATCCGGCGCCGCCCGCCGCCATCGGTGAAGATATCGATCCGGCTGGCGCCGGCGTCGATCGCGTTCTCCACCAATTCCTTGACCACGCTCGCGGGACGCTCGACCACTTCGCCGGCAGCGATGCGGTTGACGACCTGTTCGGGAAGCTGGCGGACGGGCATGGATGTCGGGTTCAGCGGGAGATTCGAGCCTTGGCGTATTCTAGAGGGAGGCGCCGTCAAATGCATGGGGTGGGGCGCGAATGGCTGCCTTTAGCTGGGGATGGAGCCGGCCTATCGTCTTGAAGACACTGATCTTCGTCGTCCCGTCGGGTACGTCCTACGTGGCGATTGTGGGGGCAGGCGCGCAGGTATATCGTTTAGAAAAATTATAATCCGACTGGGAGGATAGCCATGTGCCATTTGTTCTCGCACCAGCCGCAACGCAATTATGAATCGCAGACCCGGTCGCTGCGGATCGGCGGCCATTGCACCTCGATCCGGCTTGAAATGTCGTTCTGGGACACGCTGGAGGAGATTGCCGCGAAGGAGAGAATGAGCCTGGCGAAATTCCTTACCACACTCTATGACGAAGTCCTCAACCACCATGGCGAGGTCAACAATTTCGCCTCGCTGTTGCGCTGCTGCTGCCTGATCTATCGCTCGCAGGGCGCAACGACGGTTCCCGAATTTCAGCGGCAGCCCATTCTCGACGCCGCCGAATAGGTTCTCGCACGCATCCCGCAAAAAAAGGACGGCCCTGTCCAGGGAAGACAAGGCCGCTTGAGTTCAGAGGGAACTAGATTTCCTTGCGCTGCATCGCGCCGGCGATGGTGTCGGCCTGGCGGATCGCCAGCGACACGATCGTCAGCGTCGGATTGCAGGCCGCACCAGAGGTGAACTGGCTGCCGTCCGAGATGAACAGGTTCTTGATGTCGTGGCTTTGGCCGAACTTGTTGACCACGCCGTCCCGCGGTTTCTCGCTCATCCGGTTGGTGCCCATGTTGTGGGTCGAGGGATAGGGCGGAGTGGGATAGGTCACGGTGGCTCCGACTGCTTCGTAGACGGCGGCACCCTGCTTGTAGGCGTGCTCACGCATCGCGATGTCGTTCGGATGGTCGTCGAAATGCACGCTCGCAACCGGCATGCCGAACTTGTCCTTGATCTTCGGATCCAAGGTGACGCGATTGGTCTCCTGCGGCATGTCCTCGCCGACGAGCCACATGCCGGCCATCCGCGGATAGCCTTCCATCGCGCTGGTGAAGCTGCGCCCCCATGCGCCGGGATTGAGGAACGCCGCCATGAACGGCAGGCCGAGCGACAGTGTCTCCATTTCGTAGCCGCCGACAAAGCCGCGCTTCGGGTCGTTCTTCGCCTCGTCGCGGATGATGCCGGCCATCGTGGTGCCGCGATACATGTGCACCGACTTCTCGAAGGTCGCGTACACGCTTCCGGTCATGTGCCGCATGTAGTTGCGGCCGACCTGGCCGGATGAGTTGGCGAGACCGTCCGGGAACATGTTCGAGGCGCTGTTGAGCAGCAGCCGCGGGCTCTCGATCGAATTGCCGGCGACCGCGACCACGCGGGCCTTCTGCCGCTGCATTGCGCCGCTGGCATCGGCGTAGACCACGCCGGTCACCTTGCCGGATTGATCGTGTTCGATCTTGATCACCATGCTGCTCGGGCGCACCTCGAGATTGCCGGTCGCCTCGCCCTTCGGAATCTCAGTGTAGAGCGTCGACCATTTGGCGCCGGACTTGCAGCCCTGGAAGCAGAAGCCGATCTGCTGGCAGGATCCGCGGCCATCGCGCGGCTGGCTGTTGATCGCCATCCGTCCGGTGTGGACTTCCTGGTAGCCGAGCCTCTTCGCGCCGGCCTCCAGCACCTTGAAATTATTGTTGCCGGGCAATCCCGGGATGCCGTTGGTCCGCGTCACGCCCATCTTGTCTTCGGCCTTGGCGTAGTACGGCTCCATCTCGGCGAGCGTGATCGGCCAATCCAGCAAGTTGGCGCCGGGGATGTTGCCGTAGGCCGACTTGATCCTGAATTCGTGCTCGTCGAAGCGCAGCGAGGCGCCCGCCCAGTGGATGGTCGAGCCGCCGACCGCCTTGACGATCCAGGCCGGAATGTTCGGAAAGTCCTTGTGGACACGCCAGCTTCCGGACGTCGTGCGCATGTCCGACCAGGCGAGCTGGCTGAAGCTGTCCCATTCGTCATTGATGAAATCCTGATTCTCGATGCGCGGGCCGGCTTCCAGGATTACGACCTTGACGCCTTTCTGCGCCAATTCGTTGCCGAGCGTTCCGCCACCGGCGCCGGAGCCGACGATCACGACCACGCCGCTGTCGTTCAAATCGAATTTTGCCATGATGTTCCTCCCCTTCGTTGCTGGCGCCTAGGCCTTGGGCAGCCAGTCGATGTCGGCGAAGCCGCGCTTGATGTAGCCGCCATACTCGGCGGAGGAGCCCTCGTAACCGAATTTCGGCCAAACCTCCTTCTGGTTGTAGAGCGAGACGATGAGGTCACCGCGGATCTTCTGGAAGAAGTCGCTGTTCTCGATCCGCTGCAGCAGCGCGACCCGGTCGTCCTCCCAGGCGACCTGCACATAAGGCATCTTGTGACGTTCGTTGGCGTCCTGGTCGAGCCTGGCGACGCCGTCATTGATCAGCGACTTCACGGCCGGGTCCTTTGCCGCCTTGCCGTCCCATGGCTTGACCGCCGTGATGTAGTAGCTGTCGGCGAGGATGTCGTGCGGATAGATGTCGCGCGCCATCCTGAGCAAGGTCTTCATCGTCGCCGGCGTCAGCGTCGATGCCTCGCCGGCCCACGCATCGGCGATACCAAGTCCAGTCGAGGTCGCGATCGCGACCGCCGGTGCGGTTGCGGCCGCGCCCTTGAGAATCACTCGCCGGTCATACTTGCTGCGTCGATCGATTTCTCTCATGGGTTCCTCCGTAGATTTTTATTGTGTGGTTGCCGTGCACTAACCGAACCGTCCGCCGCGCTGGATCACCTCGATCTTGTAGCCGTCGGGATCGGAGACGAAGAAGAAGCGCGCCAGCGTGTTGCCGTCATGCTTGAAGTCGCGCAGCGGCCCGGGCGACAGTTTCTCCTTCTCGAAGCGCGCGTGCTCGGCATCGACGTCGTCGACGACGACGGCGAGATGGCCGTAGCCGTCGCCGAGCGCGTAGGGTTCCTTGCGATCAAAATTCACCGTGAGCTCGACCTCGAAGGGCGAGGAAGGGTGGCGCAGATAGATCAGTGCGAAATCGGAAAACCTCAGATTGTCTGCGATTGCGAGGCCGAAGGCGCGCTTGTAGAAGTCGAGCGATTTCGTCTCGTCGAACACGCGGATCATCGAGTGCACGGGTTTCGCCATTCAGTTCAGCTCCTTCAGATAGGCGATGATCATGGCGCGGATCTCGGGCTTGGCCTGCCGGTAGGCCATCACGGCGCCGGGGACCACCGCTTGCGGATTGGTCAGCCAGGCATCGAGCCTTGTGTCGTCCCAGACGAAGTCGGCCTGCGCGAAGCCCGCGGAATATTTGAAGCCGTCAGCCTTGCCGGCATGGCGGCCGATGACCTTGTAGAGCGACGGCCCTTGCCGGACGGGATCAGTGGTGTTGGTGGTGTGGCATGTTGCGCATTGCTGCTTGAACAGCGTCGGTCCATCCGGCGGCTTGGCGGCGGGCAGGGGCATTTGCGCAGCCGCGATCTGCACTGCAAGCAACGCGCTGCAAAATCCCAATCCGATGGTCCGCCCCGAATGCCGCATCGCCGTCGTTCCCACGCGTCGCGCAGACTGTAGGGCGCAGCCAATGGTCGTTGGTAGTAGCCGGCTGTTTCACGCAAACAAAGCGCGGCCTGCTTGTCGGCGAGACGACAAGAAGATGGCGACGGCGCCGATCGCGCCGCATATGTGAAGCGCAATTCCGCGAAATGGCCGCGAAAATCCTGCACGATCTCCACACGACGCAGTTTGCATGGCGCACGCGTCGTTTGCGATATCGTCAATACGCGCAAGGGATAGGTGCGGCGCAGCAGACGGCGCCGAGACCCGCCGAACCATTCCGCGCGAGCAAAATCCAGGAGCAATGGATGAAATCAGCGAAGACATTCGCGGTCGCGTTTGCTGTGTCGGCACTTTTTGCCGGCTCGGCACTGGCACAGGGTATGTCGACCCAGAGCCAGACCGGCGCCGGCATGCAGCGCAGCCCCGGCGCGATGCAGGGCGCACCATCGGGCGCTGGTGCTGCCGACGAAGAACTCAACGCGCAGGCGGGTGCGGGGACCGCGAAGGGCGGTGCCACCGCCAAGAGCGGCACCCGCGGCACCGTCGGTGCCGGCAGCACTGGACATAAGGCGACGGGTTCCGGGGCTACGGCGCCGGGAACCAAGAAGTACTAAAGCATGCTCCAAGGGTGTTTAGCGGTCTTTCGAAAAGATCTTGCCTGAGCACGAAGCCGAAACGTGATGACGATTGATCCGGGTCGCATCACGTCTTGGCGCATGATCATTGGATGCAGCGCGCCTCGCGTGCGCTGCATCCGGTCGCGCGCCGTTCAATCGTCGAAGCCGCGGACGCCGCGACGCGCCTTGATGTCGCTGCGCCGCTTCTTGCCTTCGAGCCGTCGCTGCTTGGAGCCAAGCGTCGGCTTGGTCGGGCGCCGCGGCGTCGGCCGCACCAACGCCTCCTTCAACATCTCGACCAGCCGGTCGATCGCATCGGCTCGATTTCGCTCCTGGGTCCGGAAGCGATAGGCCTGGATCACGATCACGCCGTCCTTGGTCATGCGGCTGCCGGCGAGTCGTGCCAGCCGCTGCGCGGCATCCGGCGGCAGCGCGATCTTGCGCGTGTCGAAGCGGAGTTGGGCTGCGGTCGAAACCTTGTTGACGTTCTGTCCGCCCGGACCTGAGGCGCGGACAAAGACAATCTCGATGTCGTTCTCGTCGATCGAGAGGTCGCGGGACACCCGCAGCATGGCATCACCCGGTGAGGAAGAATCGGCGCGCGCAGGATAGCGGGTTTGTATTGCGCGTGCTTGGCCTGCGTGGATGTGAGGTTCGCGACGTTTGGACCGAGTGTGTGGCTTACCCCTCTCCCCAACCCTCCCCCACAAGGGGGGAGGGAGCCTGAGACGCGTGCTCACCTCACGTCGGGTCACCGGCTCCCCTCGTCCCAGCCTGCAGCAGTCGGCGTCTCGTACTCGGACCAGTTAGGGAAGCACTGGCAGATGGGCTCCCTCCCTCCTTGCGGGGGAGGGTGGGGAGAGGGGTGGCCACAACGGAAGTGTTGAGAAAAAGCCGACGCGCGCCGGAACGCCTCAGTTCGCTTTCAATGGCGGCGTCGCGGCGGCCGGCTGGGCTGCGGCCTGTGGGGCGCGGCCGACGATCACGGTGAGCAGGCCGTCGCCCCAAAGCTTCTTCGCGACCCGCTTGGTATCCTCGAGCGTCACTGCATCGACGATGGCGTTGCGCTTCTCGATGTAGTCGATCGGCAGCTTGTCGAGCTGATACTGCAACATCGCCTGTGCCAGCTTGGAGGAGGTGTCGAGCGCGAGCATCTGTGAGCCCTTCAGATAGGACTTCGCCTCATCCAGCTCCTGCTGCGTCGGACCATCCTCGGCAATCCGGCGGACCTCGGCCTCGAGCGCGTCGACGGTCTCGCCGGCGCGGTCGGCACGGGTGCCGGTGTTACCGATGAACAGCGCCGAGTGATCCATCCAGATCAAGGCTTCATAGATCGAATAGGCGAGGCCGCGCTTTTCGCGGACCTCCTTGTAGAGCCGCGACGACAGGCCGCCGCCGCCGAGGATATGGTTCACCACATAGGCCGCCATGAAGTCGGGATCGTGCCTGTTGATGCCGGGCCCGCCAAAGGTGACGACCGTCTGCGGCACGTCGAGCGGGACGAAGGCGCGTTGCGGCGGCTTGGTCGCCATGACATCGGGAACAGGGGTCAGCTCGGCCTTGGCCGGCAGGCCGCCGAAGGTCTTGTCGAGCAGCTTGCCGAGCGTGTCGGGATCGACGTCGCCGACCACGGCGACGTGCAGCGTATCCTTGGCGATGACGCGGCGCGCGTAATCCTTCAGGTCCGATATCTCGATCTTCGGCACGCTCTCGAGGGTGCCGGTGGCGACCTTGCCGTAGGGATGATCGCCGAACGCGACTTCGAGGAACTTGCGGCCGGCCAGCGAGGACGGATTGGTCGATTCACGGCGCAGCGTCGAGATCACCTGAGCGCGGATGCGTTCGACGTCGGACGGCTCGAAGTGCGGTGAGGTCAGCGCCATCCGCAACAGGTCGTAGGCCTCGTCCTTGTTGTCCTTGAGCATGCGAAGCGAGCCGCGGAAGTGATCGCGCGTCGCCTGGAAGCTGAGCTCGATGGCACGGCGGTCGAGCCGCTCATGATAGGTCTTGGAATCGAGATCGCCGGAGCCTTCATCGAGCAGGTCCGCGACCAGGTTGGCGACGCCGGGCTTGGCCGACGGATCCTGGCTTGCGCCGCCGCTGAAGGCATATTCCATCGCCACCAGGGGCACCGTGGCGTCCTGCACGAACCAGGCTTCGATGCCGCCGGGCGAGACCACGCGCTGGATCTTGGCCGCAGCCTGCGAGGGCGCGGACGACAGCGCCAGCATCGCAGCGCAAGCGCCGCCGATCAGAGCGGCGCGTCGGGTGATGGAATATGTCACGAGCGCTTCTCCTCGCGTTTCGGCGCAGTATCCTTGATCAAATAGCCGGTGACCGACCGCTTCTTGTCGAGCCACTTGGCCGCGGCGGCGCGCACCTGCTCGGCGGTGACGGCGCGAATGCGGTCCGGCCAGGTCCTGATGTCGTCGATGCTCAGCCCCGTGGTTAGCGCCCCGCCGTACCAGCGCGCCAGCGTCGCCTGATTGTCCTGGGCGTAGATCGCTTCCGCGATGAGCTGGGTCTTGACTCGTTCGAGGTCCTCGGCCTTCGCGGTGTTCCGCGCAAGATCGGCGATCACGTTGTCGATCGCTTCCTCGATCTGCGCGAATTCGACACCGGACTTCGGCGTCACCGAGATCGAGAACTGGGACGGATCGAGCGCCGTGCCCTGGTAGCCCGCCCCGGTGCTGATCGCCAGTCCCTGGTCGATCACCAGCGAGCGGTAGAGATACGAGTTGTTGCCGCCGCCCATGAGCTGCGCGAGTACATCGAGCGCGGGGCTTTCGCCGGCCGCCGCCGTCGTCGCGGACGGCACCAGATAGTAGCGGCGCAGGCTCGGCTGCTCGACGCGCGGATCGGACAGCGTGACGGTGCGCAGCGCCGCGGGTATCGGCTCCTGCGGCCGGATGCGCTTCTCGGCGATGGCCCGCTGAGCCGGGATCGGGCCGAAGTTCTTTTCCACCAGCGGGCGGACATCCTTGACGTCGACGTCGCCGGCGATGATCAGGATCGCATTGTTCGGCGCGTAGAACCGCTTGTAGAAGGCGAGCGCATCCTCGCGGTCGAGCTTTTCGATCTCCTGGTGCCAGCCGATCACCGGACGACCATAGGGATGGTTGAGATAGAGCGCGGCCATGATCTGCTCGGTCAGCCGCGCGTCGGGATTGTTGGCGACGCGCATGTTGTATTCTTCGAGCACGACATCGCGCTCGGGCAGCACGTTCTCGTCCTTGAGGATCAGGCCGGTCATGCGGTCGGCCTCGAACTCCATCATGGTGGGAAGCTGGTCGCGCGGCACGCGCTGGAAGTAGCCGGTGTAGTCGAACGAGGTGAACGCGTTCTCATTGCCGCCGACCCGCAGCACGGTCTGGGAAAACTCCCCGGCCGGGTGCTTGGCGGTGCCCTTGAACATCAGGTGTTCGAGGAAATGCGCGAGTCCGGATTTGCCCGGCGTCTCGTCGGCGGAGCCGACCTTGTACCAGATCATCTGCGTGACGACGGGCGTGCGGTGATCAGGGATCACCACGACCTGCAGGCCGTTGCCGAGCGTGAAGCTGGCGGGACGTTCCGAGGTGACGGTGGTCTGGGCGCGGAGGCCGCCGCCCGGCAGCGGGATGGTCGAAATGAGCGTGGCCGCGAGAAGCGCGATCGATCTACGTGAGGGCATCATGATCCTTATGGCAGCCCGGACATATGGTCGGGGCGCGAAAGCACGACATCGTACACGGGACTGCCCGTGCCGTTCGTCACGAAGCGGAGAGACAAGCGCCACCCCGCATTAAGCTTTGCTCATGTGAGGCCCAGCGGCCGAGGCCGCGTAATTATTGGACCGGCTTTCCGGTCATAACGTCGTACTGGCCCTCTTTCGCCATCGGCTTCTGCGGCCCTGTGCCATAGGCATAGCCCGATGATGGCGTCTGGTAACCCGGAGGCGGCTCGGTCAAGGACTCGCGGGTCGGCTCACCCTTGAACGGTTTGGACTCGCTGCTGTTCCCCTTGAACATGCCGAGCAGGCCGCCGGTATAGCCGAGCTGGTCCGGCATCAGCGACGGATTCTTGGTCACGCCGGGCTCGATCGGTTCCTTGCTGCTGTCGGTCGCCGTCTGCTGCTTTCGGCCCGCCTCGATCTCGGCCTGGGTCAGCGGCACAGCCTCCTGCCACGGCTCTTTCTTGACCTCCTTCTTGCGCGCCTCGATCATGGCCTTGCGCTTGGCGATATCGGGGTCCTTCGGCCAGTTCGGCGCATTGGCCTGCGCGGCGGAGGCCGGCGGTGGCAGGTCAAGGTTCGGCGGAACCACCAGTGGAGAGCGTTCGCGATAATCGATGCCCTTGCTGGCGGCACTCTTGGCGCCCAGGCCGGTCATCAAATTGTCGATGATCCGCTCCTCGAAGGTCAGCCCGTCGTCGCCGTCATCGTCACCATCGCCGGCGCGCACCGGGCCCGTCATCATGACAAGGCCGATCCCGGCTGCGACGAGCGCCAGATGCAGGCCGCGCAGCAGCGCCGGCCGGGACGTCTGGATCAGGTAATCGCGGGCTCTGATGTTGCGCATCGCGCTCTTCCCATCTGAAAAATTCGGCAAAGCGTTCACTGGCTTAGGCACAGTTCCGCGCATGCTGCTGGTCTATCGCCGACCGGCTCCTATCGGCCGGGATCAGGGCGCTTTTGCGGCGGGTACCCCCAACAGCGAATCATACAATAGCGCTGCCACGCCGACAACGATGGCTACATCGGCGAGGTTAAAGACGTACCAACTGAAGGTTTTCGCGCCGATCTGGACGTGAAACAGGGCAAAATCGACCACGGCGCCGTAGGCGAGGCGGTCGATCCCGTTGCCGATGGCGCCGCCGATGATGAGGCCAAGCGCCACAGTGGCAAGCCAGGTTCGCGACCGCGCCATCCAGATCGCCAGCGCAATCACCGCCGCCGCCTTCACCGCCATTAGAACGATCTGGGCCGTGGGGCTCTCGCTCTGGAACCAGCCGAAGCTGATCCCGGGATTCATGGCGAGCACCAGGTCGAAGAATGGCGTCACCGACACGGCGCCGTTGTGGGCGATGTCGAGCACGTGCAGCAGCCAGAGCTTCGAGGCCTGATCGGCGATCAGCGTTGCGATCGCCGCGAGCACGCCGGCGCGGACAGCAGGGGTCATCGGCAGGCTGCCGCCACATAACACCCTGTCGTCCCCGCGAAAGCGGGGATCCATAGCCACCGGCGGATGTTGTTTGAAGGGCTCGGAGTCATTGATAGCGGTTCACGTCGAAGGCCGGTGGTTATGGGTCCCTGCTTTCGCAGGGACGACGATGGATGGATATCAGACGCTGACCCCCAAGGCTTTCCACTCACGCAGCGCTTGCGCGTCACGCGGCGAGACGTCGGGATATTCGGGATCGGCGCCGACATCGGGCAGGATCTTCCATGAGCGCGCACACTTGGTGCCGACCGCCTTCTCGACTACCACGGCGACGCCGGCCACGCCATCGAGGCGGAACGCGCCGGCCGGCGCCTCACCCTCGCGCACCTCGTAGTTCGAGGTGATGCAGACCTCGGCCAGGTCGACGTCGAACAGCGTCGCCAGCATCTCCCTGTCGGCGACGTAGATGACCGGCGACGCTTCCAGCGACGAGCCGATCTTCTTGGCGGCGCGTTCGAGCTCGAGCGCGCCGGTGACGACGCGGCGCACGTTGCGGATCGCCTCCCACTTCGCGGCGAGCTTGTCGTCGCGGAACTGCTCGAGACCGTCCGGGAACTGGGTCAGGTGCACCGACGGCTCGGCCTTCGGGCGATACATCCGCCAGGCTTCGTCGGTCGTGAAGCTCAGCACCGGGGCCAGCCACTTCAGGATCGCATCGCACAGCGTATCGATCGTGGTCAGCGCGGCCTTGCGCGCCACTGAGGACGGCGGATCGCAGTACAGCGTGTCCTTGCGGATATCGAAATAGAAGGCCGACAACTCGGCGTTCATGAAGGCGGAGAGGCTTGCGACCACGGTCTTGTAGTCGAACTCGGCATAGGCCTTGCGGACGATCTCGGCCTGGCCGGCCAATTCGTGCAGCATCAGCCGCTCGAGCTCGGGCATGTCGGTATCGGCGATCTTCTCGGCTTGCTTGAAGTGGTGCAGCGTACCGAGCATCCAGCGGATCGTGTTGCGCAGCTTGCGATAGGTCTCGATGGTGTTCTTCAGGATTTCGGGACCGATGCGCTGGTCGTCGGCGTAGTCGGTGGCGCAGACCCACAGGCGCAAGATGTCCGCGCCGGAATCTTTGATGACCTTCTGCGGCTCGACGGTGTTGCCGAGCGACTTCGACATCTTGCGGCCGTTCTCGTCGAGCGTGAAGCCGTGGGTGAGCACGATGTCGTAAGGAGCCCGTCCGCGGGTGCCGGCGCTCTCCAGCAGCGAGGAGTGGAACCAGCCGCGATGCTGGTCGCTTCCCTCCAGATACATCACGGTGTCGTTGCCGCCATCGACCTTGCGCGCGATGTGGCCGAGCGTCGGGAAGTTCTGGCGGTCTTCCAGCACGAAGGCATGCGTCGAGCCGGAATCGAACCAGACGTCGAGGATGTCGTCGATCTTCTTCCAGTCCTCGCTCGCGCGCGGCCCGAGGAAGCGCTCGCGGGCGCCTTCCATGTACCAGGCGTCGGCGCCTTCCTGCATGAAGGCCTCGATGATGCGCTGATTGACCACCTCGTCCTGCAGAATCTCGGCCGAGCCGTCGGCCTTCTCGCGCACGAACACGGCGATCGGCACGCCCCAGGCGCGCTGGCGCGAGATCACCCAGTCCGGGCGGTTGGCGATCATGCCGTTGATGCGGTTTTCGCCGGCCGGCGGCACCCATTGGGTCACCGAGATCGCATGCAGGGCGCGGGCGCGCAGCGTGTCGCCCTTCCGGGCGTGACCGTTCGTGGCGATGTCCTTGTCCATCGCGATGAACCATTGCGGCGTGTTGCGGAAGATCACCGGCTTCTTGGAGCGCCAGGAATGCGGATACTGATGCTTCAACCGGCCGCGCGCGAGCAGCTTGCCGGCCTCGATCAGTGCCTTGATCACGGCATCGTTGGCATCGCCCTTTTCGCCCTTGTCGTTGAGCACGCGCTTGCCGGTGAAGCCGGGAGCTTGCGCGGTGTAGGCGCCGTTCTCGTCGACCGTGTAGGGGATCGCGGTCGGGATGCCGCGGGCGTCGAGGTCGCGGGTGTGAGCCATCCAGACGTCGAAGTCTTCACGGCCGTGGCTTGGCGCGGTGTGCACGAAGCCGGTACCGGTGTCGTCGGTGACATGCTCGCCGGCGAGCAGCGGCACGGTGAACTCGTAGCCGCCGCCAAAGCCGCGCAGCGGATGAGCGCATTCCACGGCATCCAGCGTGTCGCCGGGGATGTCGCGCACCTTCTCATAGGCCGAGACGCGCGCCTGCTTGAACACCTCTGCGGCGAGCGCGTCGGCCAGGATCAGGAGATCGCCGGTCTTCGCCCAATTGTCCGCCGGCGCGTCCGTCACCTTGTAGAGGCCGTAGGCGATCTTCGGCGAGAAAGAGATGGCGCGGTTGCCGGGCAGCGTCCACGGCGTGGTGGTCCAGATCACCACGGAGGCATTGGCAAGCGCGCCATGCGCCGGCGAGGTGATTGGGAACTTGACCCACACCGTATCCGAGGTGTGGTCCTCGTACTCGACCTCGGCCTCGGCCAGCGCGGTCTTCTCGACCACGCTCCACATCACCGGCTTGGAGCCGCGATAGAGCGTGCCGTTGGCGGCGAACTTCATCAGCTCGCGGGCGATCTGGGCTTCCGCCGGATAGCTCATCGTCTCGTAAGGGTGGTCCCAGTCGCCGATGATGCCGAGCCGCTTGAACTCCTCGCGCTGTACGTTGATCCAGTGCGTCGCATAGGCACGGCACTCCTTGCGGAATGCCACCATCGCGGTCGAATCGCGGAAGTCCGGCTTCTGCTTGCCCTTGGAGCGGTAGTTCTCCTCCTCGATCTTCCATTCGATCGGCAGTCCGTGGCAGTCCCAGCCCGGCACGTAGTTGGAGTCGAAGCCGAGCATCTGCTGACTCTTGGTCACGACGTCCTTGAGGATCTTGTTCAGCGCGTGCCCGATATGGATGTTGCCGTTGGCATAGGGCGGGCCGTCATGCAGCACGAACTTGGCGCGGCCCTGGGCGCTCTGGCGCAGCTTTTCGTAGAGGCCGATCTCGTTCCAGTATTTCAGGATTTCCGGCTCGCGCTGCGGCAGGCCGGCGCGCATCGGAAAATCCGTCTGCGGCAGATAGAGGGTTTTCGAATAGTCGGCAGTAGCGGTCTTTTGCGGCTTATCGGACATGAAGGCTCTGATTTGGCAGGTGCGGGCGCGGATACGCGATCAATCGCGGGTGAAACGACGAAGTCCCGGTCTTGCGGCCGAGCCTTCAAGCTCAGGCGGAAGCCGGGCCGCTAATCCGTATGATGCGCCGCGAAAACATGGGGTTTCCATAGCAGCCGAGGCGGAAATCGCAAAGCCCGGATTGCCGGCGGACTGTTCCGAGGGACGATCCCAGAGCAAGATGAGGCCAGATTGAATCGGTTTGACCGCGGGTTCGATGCACCTCTCCCTTGGGAGAGGTCGATTTGCGCAGCAAATCGGGTGAGGGGTTACGGTCTATCGAGAGGGCGAGAGCCCTCACCCGGTGCTACGCGCCGACCTCTCCCCGGCGGGGAGAGGTGAAACGAGATCGCGGCGAGCCGATTCAACCAAAATTCATCCTGGTCTACCCAGCGCGCGGCCGGGCCGGATTTCCCGCCACGATGGCTCCGTCCGCGACATCCCGCGTCACGACGCTGCCGGCGCCGATCAGGGCGCCGTCGCCGATGGTCACGCCGGGCAGGATGATGGCACCGCCGCCGATCCAGACGTCGCTGCCGATCCGGATCGGGCGGCCGAATTCCAGTCCGGCGCGCCGGGTTGCGGCGTCGCGTGGATGGTCGGCGGTATAGATCTGGACCGCGGGGCCGATCTGGGTGCGATCGCCGATCGTCACCTCGACGACGTCGAGGATCACGCAATTGAAGTTGAGGAACACGCCGTCACCGAGGCTGATATTGGTTCCATAATCGCAGAAGAACGGCGGCCGGATCACGGCATCCTTGCCGACGCGGTGGAAGCGCTCGGCGAGCAGCGCATGGAGTTCGGCAGCCGGTGCAGCGCCCGAAGCATTGTACCGCGCCATCCATTGCTCGGCGGCGGTGTGGTCGGCCGCGAGCTCCGCATCCGGGCGATACAGCTCGCCCGCGAGCATTTTCTGCTTTTCGGTGGTGTTCAACCAATCACTCCGAGCTTCGGGAACGCGTCCGGCGCCGCGGCCAATGCCGCGCGTGCCTTGGCGCTGTCGTCATCCATCTGACGTATCAACGCCTCGATGGTGTCGAATTTCAGCTCGTCGCGAATGAAACTGATGAATGCGACATCAAGGACCTTGCCGTAGAGGTCGCCCTTGAAGTCGAACAGGAACACTTCGAGCAGGGGCGCGCCGTTGTCGAAGGTCGGACGGCGGCCGAAGCTGGCGACGCCGTCGAGACGTTCCGATCCGCGGCCGACCCGCACCGCATAGATGCCGTGCTTCAGCCCGCAATGCTTGTCGAGCCGGATATTGGCGGTCGGGTAGCCGAGATCGCGGCCGCGCTTTTCGCCATGGACCACCTCGCCGGTGACGAACCACGGTGCGCCCAGCATGGTGGTGGCGTCGGCGATCTGGCCTTCGGCGAGCGCCATGCGGATCGCGCTCGAGGACACCGGGCGCTCCTCGATATCGACGTGAGCCTGCACGTCGACCTCGATGCCGAGCCGCGGCGCCTCGCTGACGAGCAGGCTCGGCGAGCCGACGCGGCCTTTGCCGAAATGGAAGTCGTAGCCGACCGCAATCCCGCTGATGCCGAGCCGCTCGATCAGATCGTGGTGAATGAAGTCCTGCGCCGAGGTACCCGCACGCGCCTTGTCGAACGTCATGACCACGGCACCGGCAAGTCCGGTCCCTGCGAGCAATCGCAGCTTGTTGGTCTCGTCCGTGAGACGGAATTGCGGGCTGTTCGGGCTGAAGAAGCTGCGTGGATGCGGCTCGAAGGTCACCGCCAGCGCCGGCTTGCCGTGGGTTTTGCCCATCGCCAGCGCCGCGCCGATCACGGCGCGATGGCCGAGATGGACGCCATCGAAATTGCCCATCGCGACCACGGCGCCTCTCGGGATTGCGCTCACAGGGGTGTTGTCGCGGATAACGGTAAAACCGGTGCTCATTTCAGGGATTCTTCAAGCATTCTTAAGCATGGTCGTTGCGGGCCGGACCGTGACGTCTCCACGGCTTGGAAGTCAAGCGGGCGAACATTGCATCAAATCCGTAACAATCCGGTTCCGGCGGGTTAACGCGCTGTTTAAGGCCTGCTGTTAGTCGTTGCCGGAGAGCTGCGGGTCACGCAGAAGCGTAATTTGCGTCGTTTGGGGGAAGAGATGGCGGTTGATTTGTCTATGCCGGTTCTGGTCGTTGATGACTACAACACCATGATCCGGATCATCCGGAATCTCCTCAAGCAGCTCGGCTTCGAGAACATTGACGATGCTTCCGACGGCTCGGCTGCGCTGAACAAGATGCGCACCAAGAAATACGGACTCGTGATCTCCGACTGGAACATGGAGCCGATGACCGGCTACGACCTGCTCAAGGAGGTTCGTGCCGATCCCAATCTTGCCACCACGCCCTTCATCATGATCACGGCGGAGTCGAAGACGGAGAACGTGATCGCGGCCAAGAAGGCCGGCGTGAACAATTACATCGTCAAGCCGTTCAACGCTGCCACGCTGAAGACCAAGATCGAGGCTGTGTTCCCTGATATGGCGACGGCGTAAGCGCCCGTCTATCGCATCGACTGAAATTCACGTCATGCCCGGTAGAAGCGCGAAGCGTGTCCTAGCGCTAGCGTTCCGAGCATTTACGTCCCTACGCGTGCGCGATTTCGGAATAGTAGAAAAATAGCCCTGAGTTGCCCGACGTGTCAAGGCGCCTGGTCGAACACCGAGCGCCATGGCTACTTTGCATGGGGTTGTTTTCGATATTTTGGCAGCGCGCCCTTGCGGAGTGGGCCGTTACCACTTCAGCTCGCGCATCAGCGCGCGCGGCGGATGGCCGAACAGCTCCTTCACCGAGGCAGGATCGAGCTGCTCGATGCCCTCGAACTCCTCGGAGTGGATGCCCCGGGTGATGAACAGCAGGTCGATGCCGAAGCCATGCGCGCCGGTAAGGTCTGTGCGCACGGAATCGCCGATCGCCAGCACCCGCGCGGGCTCGATCGGCCGGCCGCGGCGCTCGGCGGCCAGCGCCATGGCACGCTCATAGATCGGCCGGTGCGGCTTGCCGTAGAAGATCACCTCGCCGCCGAGCTCGCGATAGAGCTCGGCGATCGCACCGGCACAATAGATCAGGCGGTCGCCGCGCTCGACCACGATATCCGGATTGGCGCAGACCAGCGTCAGCTTGCGCTCGAGCGCCTTCATCAGCGTGTCGCGGTAGTCTTCGGCGGATTCGGTCTCGTCGTCGAACAGGCCGGTGCAGATGATGTAGTCCGCCTGCTCCAGCGGCACCAAAGTGGCGTCGAGGCCGCGATGGATTGAGCTGTCACGCTCCGGGCCGATCCAGAAGATCTTCTGGCCGGGATGGTCGGCCACGAAATGCCGCGTCAGGTCGCCGGAGGAGACGATAGCGTCATAGGTCTCGTCGGCGACGCCGAGCTTGCGCAGTTGCCGCTGCACGGAATCGGCCGGCCGCGGCGCGTTGGTAATCAGGATGACGGTGCCGCCGCGCTGCCGGAACGTGTGCAATGCCTCGCAGGCCTCGGGAAAGGATTCGAGCCCGTTGTGCACGACGCCCCAGATGTCCGACAGCACGACGTCGACGCCGTCGACGAGGTCGCGCAGCCGCTCCACGAAACGCAACGAGGTCATGATGCGGATCGCCGGTCAGCCTGGGCCGACCGCGCGGCGCGCCAGCGCGGCATTGCCGGTCGCGCGCGGCGCCGTTGCGGGGCTTGAGACGGTTGCTGAGTTGCTGGCGCCATTGAGGTCCTGAGGTGTGGTCTGAGGTGCCTCGGCGGTAGCAGATGCCCCCTCCGGCCGCAACGGCCGCGGCGGCGCGAACAAAAAGCCTTGACCGAACCGGACGTCGTAATCGAGCAGATCGACCACGGCACGCTCACCCTCGATCCGTTCGGCGATCAAGTCGATGCCGTAGCGGCCGAGCAAGTCGCACAGGTCGGACGGATGGATGTCGGTATTCGCGGCCTGCCCGGGGTCGAGCAGCAGCGCGGCCGACACCTTGATGAAGCGGACGCCGCGATCGGCGAGCTCGCGCGGCTCGATGCGGAGGTCGCTGACATGGTCGATCGAGAAGCGGTATCCGCGTTGCGCCAGCGCCGCGAGGTTGTCGCTCTCGGTCGGGCCGAGACTGCGGAATGTCGACTGTTTGAATTCGAGCACCAGCGAGGGCGCCAGCGCGCGGTTGGCTTCGAGGAAATCGAGGCACTGGGCGAAACTGGCCGGATTGGCCAGCGTCGCCGACGAGACGTTGCAGAACACGCCGACATCCTTGTTGCGCACCATCAGGCGGCGCAGCACCTGGACGCAGCGGAGCATCACCGTGTAGTCGATGCGGCCGATCAAGCCGCCGGCCTCGGCGATACCGATGAAATCGTCGGCGGCCAGGATCTGGTCCTGCTCGTCGCGCAGCCGGATCACCGCCTCATAGTAGCGCACCTTGCGCTGCGGCAGCGTCACCATCGGTTGTAGGTAGACGTCGAGGCGGTTCTCCTCGATTGCATTCTTCACCGCGCCAAGAAGCTGGTTCTGGTGCTGTGGGATTGCGGCCGCCGCCACCGCCGGCTGGGTCGGCTTGGCGATGGCCGGGGCCTGCGGCGGCGAGGGTTCGGTCCGCGGCGCGGCCGGTGCCTGCGTCACCGGACCGGCCGCCAACAAATCCTCATGATGGGCGAGCGACGCCGCGAGCTGCTTCACCAGCCCACCAAGCTCGTTGATCTCGCCGGCCATGGCCTGCATCCGGTCGGCGCCGGTCGAGTTGGCCGACGCGACGCGGCCTTCGATTGCAGCGAGCCGCCGGCCGAACTCGGCGACCTGGCGCGCGAGGTCGGCGGTGCCGCGTGACAGATCGGCGATCTGGGTGCCGACATTGCCGCGGTCGCTCATCCGCATCGAGACCGCGTTGTAGAGGATCAGGAAGGTGAGGGCGGTGAGCGCCACGATCGCCGATTCAAACCCGCTGATACCCGCCACCGAGTACAGGACGAAGCCGAGCGAGGCTGCGACCAGCACCATGCAGATAGCAATGAAGATCGTCGAAATGCGGATCATGTCGCGCGCCCGCGCCCTCTGTTCGAGCTTCCCCAGTGCCACAAGCTTAGCATCATTGTTGATTCGAGGGCCTGCGATGTTGGGAACCGGCTGGAGCTGCACACGATTTTCGCCTCGCCGGAAGGCTCCTGCCCGCCGGATCAAAGATCCGCGCCAGCGATCCAGAACACTTCGCCCTCGGACTCCTCGGTATCGAGCCAGAGCAGCGGCAGGGTCGGATAGGCGGCCTCGAGATTGTCGCGCCCGCGGCCGATCTCGCAGAGCAGGCCGCCCTGCGGGGTCAGGTGCTGCTTGGCCCCCTCGAGGATGCGACGGACGATGTCGAGGCCATCAGGTCCGCCGTCGAAGGCAAGCTTCGGCTCGGCACGGCATTCGCGCGGCAACGACGCCATGCCCTCGGCATCGACATAGGGCGGGTTGGAGATGATGAGGTCGTAACGCTTGTCGCCGAGCGGCTTGAACAGGTCGCCGCGGTAGAGCGTCAGCCGGTCCTCGAGGCCGTGGTCGGCGACATTGCGTGCGGCGACCGCGAGTGCGTCCTTTGAAACGTCGACAGCATCGACCGTGGCGTTCGGGAAATTCCGACTGGCGAGGATCGCAAGGCATCCGGAGCCGGTGCAGAGGTCGAGCACGCTTTCGACCTCGGTGGGGGCGCCGATCAGCGAGGTGCCGTCCTCATCGCCGCCGAAATGCGAATCGAGCAATTCGCCGATGAAGGAGCGCGGCACGATGGTGCGCTCGTCGACGTAAAAGGGCAGGCCGCGCATATAGACCTTATTGACGAGATAGGCGGCGGGCTTGCGCGTGCTGACGCGACGCTCGATCAGGTCGATGATCTGCTTGCCCTCGGCCGCAGTGACGCGCGCGCCGGCAAAGCTCTCGAACTGGTCGGGATGCAGATGCAGCGTCTCCGAGATCAGGAAGGCCGCTTCCGCCACCGGATCGGTGGTGCCGTGCGCGAAGACGAGCTTGGCGGCGTTGAAGCGGCTGACCGCGTAGCGCACGAAATCGAACAGGGTCTGAAGCTCGCCCGCGCCGATTCTGGGCGGCTTCGGCGCCGCGGGTCTGCGCTTCGCCGGCACTTTGCTGCGCTTGGCCATCAGGATTTGGTCCAGCGCGCGGCGGCCGCGTCGTCATGGTCGCGCGCCTCGATCCAGCTCGCGCCGCGCGCGCTTTCCTCGCGCTTCCAGAACGGTGCGTTGGTCTTGAGATAGTCCATCAGGAACTCGGCTGCCTCGAACGCGGCCTGCCGGTGTGCCGAGGCGGTCACCACCAGCACGATGTTCTCGCCCGGCACGATGCGGCCGAAGCGGTGGATGACTGTGAGGCCTTGCAGCGGCCAGCGCGCCAGCGCTTCGTCGGCGTGTCGGCTGATCTCGGCTTCCGCCATGCCGGGATAGTGTTCGAGCATGAGCGCGGCGATCGGTTCACCCTGCTCGCTGCCACGGCAGATGCCGCTAAAGCTGACGACCGCGCCGACATCGCTGCGGCCCTCGCTGAGCTTGGCGATCTCCCGCGCAACGTCGAAGTCGGCCTCCTGGATGCGAATGGTCGCTGAAACAGTCATTGGGTTGCTTTTGTTTGACGCGTTTTCTTCACGCCGCTTGAAACCGCTATCTTAGCCGCCGGTCATCGGCGGGAAAAACGCGATCTCGCGCGCGCCGGAAATTGCCGCATCCGGTCTGACATGCGCATGATCGATCGCGGCGCGGATCACCTTCGGTCTCTCGAAGGCATAGGCATAAGCATCGTCGCGCGCCGACAACCAGCCGATCAGGTCGGCGATGGTGCGCACCTCGGCCGGCGGCTCGATGGTCTCCTCCGCCTTGCCGATGCGTTCACGAACCCAGGCGAAATACTTCACCTTCATCCCTCATCCTCCTTGATGAGGTGGTGGATGCCGGCGCGGAAATAGTCCCAGCCGGTGTAGATCGTGAAGATTGCCGACATCCACAGCAGCACGATGCCGATCAGGGTGGTCGGCGGGAAAATCTGCTCGCCGGCTTCGCCCGCGATCAGGAACCCGATCGCCACAAGCTGGATCGTCGTCTTCCATTTCGCAAGCTTGGTGACGGGAACGCTGACCCGCAAGCCAGCGAGATATTCGCGCAGGCCCGAGACCAGGATCTCGCGGCACAGGATCACGATCGCAGCCCACAGCGTCCAGCCGTGGATCGAGTTGTCGGCGGCCAGCATCAGCAGGCTGGAGGCGACCAAAAGCTTGTCGGCGATCGGATCGAGCATCCGGCCGAACGCGGACTGCTGATCCCAGATCCGGGCATAATAACCGTCGAGATAGTCGGTGACCCCTGCCGCGATGAACACGGCCAGCGCCACCCAGCGCAGCCACAACGGGCCGTCCAGGATCGACTGCCAGTAGACACAGCCGATCACCACCGGAATCGCGGCGATCCGGGCATAGGTCAGGATATTCGGGAGGGACATGGTCTTGGGCTGTCCCCGGGTCGTGGCGATGTTCATCCGTCCTACCAATACCCCTCAAGCGAGAAGGTCAACAGTGCGTCCCCAAGGTGGCCGATCGCAGGCGACGCCCTGATGACTCCGTTTCCTTTAACCCGGCTGGGCGTGGAAAAACTCGAAAATCTTCCGGGCGCTCTCGGCGCTGACGCCTGGAACCTTGCCGAGATCGGCGATCGAGGCCCGTTCGATCTCCTTGAGCGTTCCGAAATGATGCAGCAGGGCACGTTTGCGCGACGGTCCAATGCCGGGAATCTCCTGCAGGCCGGCCTCGCGGATGTCCTTCTTGCGCAGCTTGCGGTGCGAGCCGATGACGAAGCGGTGGGCCTCGTCGCGCAGCCGCTGGATGAAATACAGCACCGGGTCCCGCGGCTCCAGCTTGATCGCCTCGCGGTCCGGCATGAACAGCGTCTCGCGGCCGGCGTCGCGCTCCGGTCCCTTGGCAACCGCCATCAGCGAGACCTGGGTTAGCCCGAGGTTCTGGAAAATCTCCCTGACCGCGTTGAGCTGGCCGCGGCCACCGTCGATGATGACGAGGTCCGGCCACTGCGGGAACGAATCGTCGTCCGCTTTCACGTTGGTGGCGTCGCCTTCCGGCGGCTTCAGCAGACGTTTGAAGCGCCGCTCCAGCACCTCGCGCATCATCCCGTAGTCGTCACCGGGCGTCAGCCCTTCCGACTTGATGTTGAACTTGCGGTACTGGTTCTTCATGAACCCGTCGGGGCCGGCCACGATCATCGCGCCGACCGCATTGGTGCCCTGGATGTGGCTGTTGTCGTAGACCTCGATCCGCTTCGGCGTGTGCGGCAGACCGAGCGTGGTGACCATGGCCTCCAGCAGCCGGCCTTGAGTTGCGGTATCCGCGAGCTTGCGGCCGAGCGCCTCGCGCGCATTGGTGAGTGCGTGACCCACCAACTCTCGCTTTTCGCCGCGCTTCGGCACAGAGACCTCGACCTTGTACCCGGCCTTGACCGAGAGCGCGTCGGCGAGCAGCGCGGTCTCCTCGATCTCGTGCGAGAGCAGGATCAGCTTCGGGGGCGGCTTGTCGTCGTAGAATTGCGCGAGGAACGAGGACAGCACCTCCTCCGGCGTGAAGGTCTTCTCGGCCTTCGGGAAATAGGCGCGGTTGCCCCAGTTCTGGCCGGTGCGGAAGAAGAACACCTCGACGCAGGAGAAGCCGCCCTCCTGGTGGATCGCGAACACATCGGCCTCTTCGACCGTGCGCGGGTTGATGCCTTGCTGCGACTGGATCGCCGACAAGGCGGCGAGGCGGTCGCGGTAAAGTGCCGCGGTCTCGAACTCGAGCTCGCCGGAGGCCTTCTCCATCTCGGCAGCGAGCAATTCCTTCACGGCGTGGCTGCGGCCGGACAGGAATTCGGTCGCCTCGCGCACCAGCTCGCTGTAGCCGGGGAAATCGATCTCGCGCGTGCAGGGGCCGGAGCAGCGCTTGATCTGGTAGAGCAGGCACGGCCGCGTCCGGCTTTCGAAGAAGCCGTCGGTACAGGAGCGGATCAGGAACGCGCGCTGCAGCGCCGTGATGGTGCGGTTGACGGCGCCGGCGGAGGCGAACGGGCCGAAGTAGCGTCCGGGCCTGGTCTGCGCGCCCCGATGTTTGAGGATCTGCGGCGCCCAATGGTCGCCGGTGATCAGGATGTAGGGAAACGACTTGTCGTCGCGCAGTTGCACGTTGAAGCGCGGACGAAGCTGCTTGATCAGGTTGGCTTCGAGCAGCAGCGCCTCGGTCTCGGTCGTGGTCGAGACGATCTCGACATGAGTGGTCGCCGCGATCATGCGCAGGATGCGGGCGGCCAACGGCGCGTTGGCCCGCGCATAGGACGACAGCCGCTTTTTGACGTTCTTCGCCTTGCCGACATAGAGCACGTCATTGACGGCATTGAGCATGCGGTAGACGCCGGGCGAGGTGGGGGCGAGGCGAACCGCGTTCTCGATCGCGGCGTGTCCGGTCGCCAGCGTGCCCTCCACGACCCCTTCGGCGGGTTCTTCCGCGTCGGGCAGGCGCGCCTCGTCATCCTCGTCGGTTGCCGAGGTTTCGGGGTCGACGTCGTCCGTCCGGAGGGTCAGGTCGTCTTGCGGCAGGTCGGATTTTGAACCGCGCCGCGCCTGCCGGGGGGGCGGTGTCGGACGCTCGGGAGAATCGTGAACCATGGGCGTAAACTAAGCGCTGAAACGGGCGGTCGCCAGCGCCGGAAAAGAGGGCCGATTGCAGAGGGTTATCCGTCACGCACAGCCGTGAAGGCGGGGGTGCAACGACTTGTTAAGACTGATCAGCGCCCGGTAAACCGGTCTTAACAACCCTTTAACTTAAAACTCTCGATAAACTTTTGAGAAGAAAGTGGAATTCCGTAACCATGCCGGCCGCTCAAGGCCGGCGGGCGGCGGCAGTTGCGTGGTGGAGAGTATCGATGACCCGGTTGGTTTTGCGCGTGCTGGCGCTGATCGTCGCAGGCTGGACGACTTCGGCGGCAGCGGCCGACGTCAACTACGGATCGCGGTACACTGTCTATCAGCCGCTGGACGCCTATAGCTGGGCCGGCCCCTATCTGGGCGGCAATATCGGCTACAACTGGGGCTCGATCGACAACAACCCGACCCGGCCGTCCGGCTTCGCCGGCGGTGTCCAGGCCGGCTTCAACTTCCAGAATGGCACGCCGTGGGTGTTCGGCATCGAAGGCGACATCCAGGCCTCGGCCGCGGACGATACATTCGCGCCCTGGAAGTTCTCCAATCCCTGGTTCGGCACCGTGCGTGGCCGCGTCGGCTACACCTTCAACAACGTGATGTTCTACGGAACCGGGGGTCTCGCCTTCGGCGAGCTTCGCGGCGAGACGTTCGGCTTCTCCGAGACCCACACCAATGCGGGCTGGACCATCGGTGCCGGCGTCGAAATGGGCTTTGCCCCGCACTGGAGCGCCAAGGTCGAATATCTCTTCGTCGATCTCGCCACCAGCAACTTCGCTCTCACCGGCGGCGCGGCGAACGGCTACGGCTTCAGCCTGGTCCGCGCCGGCATCAACTATCACTTCTGAGAACAAGAAGACGTCGACCATCAACTCCCGGCTGCGCTTCGCGCGGCCGGGTTTCTTTTTTATGTCGGCGAGAGGTCGCGAAAGAGGGCCGCATCAACGCGGGTGGATCCGGTATTCGATCGGCCGCACGTTTCCAACTCTGCGGAGCCCGCCCTCAGGCGGCCGCATCATGCAGGTGATTACGCAGCGAGCACGGCCGTGTGCCCGGCAGTTAGCTCACACGCAACGCGTCATTCCGCTTCCGTCGTGAGCCCGGGATCACGATGCGATCGGATACAATCGCGGCACGATCTCAGGTCTTTCACTTGCGCATGACCCAGTTCGGAAGCAAGCCTTCCGATTGTCCGGATCACGCCCGCACTCACGATGAAACCACCAGGTTGACCGCCTTGGGGCCTTTGCCCTTCTTGTCCGGTTCGACCTCGAATGTAATGCGCTGTCCTTCAGTCAGGTCCTTCAATCCCGCCCGCTCGACGGCTGTGATGTGAACGAACACATCGCGGCCGCCATCGTCAGGCTTGATGAAGCCGTAGCCCCGCTCGCCGTTGAAGAACTTGACCGTCCCAGTCATGGCCATCGGGAAACTCCTCCCCCGTATTGCTCCACCGCTACGCGCACGCCGCAGAGCGGTTGACCGACATTCGCTTGTCGGAAGCTTGGCCACCTGAACAGGCCGGCGTCACGCCGCCGGTCTGCCTGGATTTTATTTCGGCCTTGTCACTCCGCCGCAACCATTCGCGGAAGCGGAACGTAAAGCCAGTCGTAACAGGATGAGCATAATACGGTTCCGCGCAGATTGACTACGCTCAAATCACACTTTTCGGTGGGCCATTAAGGTTTAGGCGTTTCGAGTCTGAAGCGGGCTGCGCCGCCTTGGCCTAGCGGCTTCTCGAGTTCGGGCAGAATGATCTTCAGCTCGCCCGGCAGCGTCCATGGTGGATTCACCATCAAAAGCCCGCTGGAAACGAGGCCACTGCCGGTCTCCTGCGGAGCCACGCTGAATTCCAAACGCAAGCACTTGCCGGCCGGTTTGCTGGTTGCGGCTGCCGCGGCCACGCTGCGTGCGAAGTCGTCGGTGACCCTCCGGGATTTTACGGGGTACCACAAAAGATACGCGCCGGTCGGCCACTTTGCGAACGCGTCCGAAAACCCCTTGGCCAGCCGCTCGAACTCGTCCTTCGCCTCGAATGGCGGATCGATCACCACGAGGCCGCGCCGCTCGTTCGGTGGCACGAAAGCAGGAAGCGCCGTCCAGCCGTCGAGATCGACGACGCGGGCCTGCGTGTCGCGCCGCAACGCGTCGATCAGTTGCTTGCGCGCCGTTGGTTCGATCTCGCAAGCGGTGAGGCGATCCTGCGGTCGCAGCAGCGCCCGTGCGATCAAGGGCGAGCCGGGATAGGCCTTCAACTCTGCCTTCGGATTGAAGGCCCTGACGATGTCGAGATACGTCGCGACCAGCGGCTGCGCCTTGTCGGAGAAGCGCGCCTGCATCAGCCGCGCGATGCCGGTGAGCCATTCGCCGCCACGTTGCGCTTCACTCGACGTCAGATCGTAGAGCCCGGCGCCGGCATGGGTGTCGATGACGCGGAACGCGGCCTGCTTCTCCTGCAGATAGGTAAGCATGCGCACCAGCACGATGTGCTTGATGACATCAGCGAAGTTGCCGGCATGAAAAGCATGGCGATAGTTCATGCGATACCCGTTACCACGTCATGGCGGGCGCGGCGACCTGTCCGTGTTCGCTCGCCGGCGCGGACGGACGCTGAAGTGGCAGTCGCCCGCCAGCGGACTGGACGGGTAAGCGCTAGCCGCCGCGCATCGGCGGCATCAGCACCTGGTCGCGACGGCAGGCGCGGCGATCGATCTCTTCGCAGGAACGGAACTGGAGATCCTTGCTGAGGCAGATCCGCACCTCGCTGAGCCGCCTGCTGTCGCAGGTGACCGCGATCGCCGAGCTGCTGAGCCCCGGATTGACCTTGATGAATGCCGCTTCCAGATCGTCGGGCGAGATTGTCTTCGGCTCCGACAATTGCAGAAATTCCTCGGGGATCTTCACCGCGGCGCGCGCCTTGCGGATGGTCTCGAAATAGGTGCGCTCACCAAGCCCCGAGCAGGTGCCGTGCTTGTCCCACTCATTGTAGATCAGCCCCGGAGCGGGCATCAGGTCGAGCATCGAGCTCATGATGCCGCGGGCGAGCCGCGGCGAAGGCCGCTGGCAGTATTCCGGGAAACCGCGCTCATATTGCGGCCAGAGGCCGTGCACCACGAACGAGTACGGCCGCCCGCCGCATTGGGCTTGCGTGCCGCGGCCGTTGTTGCCGCGTTCGCTTGCTGCCTCGCAATAGGACGGCGACCACGACAGCGACAGCACGTAGAAATCGAACTCACCCGGCGCATTCTGCCGCCGGTCCTGAGCCGACACGGCGACCGTGGTGCACAGCACCAACACCGCAATGGAAACCAGAAATCGGGAAATGGTGACCAGCCGATACATCAAACGCTCCCTCACTGACGGCTGGAACCTAGCAGGCACGCCTAGAACATTTCAAGAACAAAACGCGCATCCGGCGGCAAGCGGGCAGCCCACAGGCGCTCTGTCGTCAATCTGGCGGGAGAATCAGGGCCGCGCGGCGCGGCAGGAGGGATTGTAAGCCCAGTTGCGGTCAAGCCCGGTGACGCACCATTCGACGCCTTGGCTGAAGCCGGCGAAGCCGCCATCCTCGATGATCGAAAAGTGCACTTTGCGCAGCCTGCCGTCGTTCAGCATCACGTCGCCGGAGCAATAACGGCGGGGAATATTGTCGGACTGCCAGGGACGGAAGGCGGTCTCGTGGATGCGGCCGTAACCGGTGATCACCAGCGGCGAATTCCAGAAGGTGGCTTCCTTCTCGTGGAATTGCTCGCTGATGACGGGCAGGGCCCTCTCGCAAGGTGCAACGTTGCCGTCATAGCGCGGCCCTGACAGCCAGAAATTCAGCTCGAAGGGGTTGGCGGCCTGCGCCGTCCCCCCGGAAGCCAACAGGCCGAACACGAGCGCGGCACCAACGCCGAGCTTCTTGGCTGACATGAACAGGTCGCGCATGGGAATCCACCGATATTCCGATGCGGCGGACGGTGCCGTGAAGCCCCGGCAAGGTCAAGTGCAGCGCGGCAACACCTGCGGAGAAGTCCACTTTCGGCGAACCGGTCATTCTTTTCACGACCGTCGGCGCGCTCTATGTTGGCTTCAAGCGAAATGGAGTCTGCGATGCGAACGAAATTGGCCGCGTGCCTGGTTGCCGTCTGCGGGATGCTGGCCGTCGCGCCGGCGCGGGCCGATTGGTTGCAGCCGGTACCGCCGTTCAAGGGCAATGATACCGGCGGTATCATTGCCTATTCAGTGGCGATGCAGGTCGATGCGCGGCAGCTCGCCGTCGAGCACTGCGCGTCGTACGGCAAGGTGGTGAAATTCCTTTCCGTGCAATCCTACCCGGGTGGCTACATCTCGTTTGCCTGCCGCTGGGTGCCCTACGGCTCTTCAGAGCGGCCGTTGCGCACGCGCTACTGAGTGCCGCGCGAACCGTGCGATCGGTTAGTCGGGAGGCAATCGCCATGACGCGACGTCTTGCTTTGCTTGGTTCGGCCGTTTGCCTGGTGGTGTCCGCCGGGACTGCCAGCGCGGTCGATCTGCCGACCCGCAAGGCGGGCCTGTGGGAGATGAAGATGGTCAAGACCGGCTCATCGATGCCGGAAATGACCATGCAGCACTGCACCGACGAGTCCACCGACAAGGAGATGAGCACGACGGCCGCGCCGATGGCCAAGCAGGTCTGCTCCAAGCAGGACATCCAGAAGACCGCCACCGGCTATGTCAGCGATAGCGTCTGTGGCGTCGCCGGGGTGACCGTGACCTCGCATGCCGAGATCGTCGGCGACTTCAACTCGGCCTACACGGTCAAGAGCACCTCGCATGTGGAGGGCGGCCCGTCCGGCGCCCGCGACAGCGTGACGACGATCGAGGCGAAATGGCTCGGCGCGTGCAAGAGCGACCAGAAGCCCGGTGACATCGTCATGCCCGGCGGCATGAAGATGAACGTCAAAGACATGGAAAAGCTCAAGGGGCTGCTGCCGAAGCAGAAGTAGGGCGCTGCACTCAGTTCTTGCAGAGCGCCTGATCATATCTCCGTCATGCGGAGGAGCGCGCAAGGCGCGCGTCTCGAAGCACGACGGCCCGGACGGTGGCCGTGCATCCTTCGAGGCTCGCAAGCGCTCGCACCCCAGGATGACGGATCGGCCGAGATATTCGCTACACCGGCACGCGCACCGCCGCCCGCAAGCCGCCCATCGGGCTTTCGCCGAGCATGATATCGCCGCCATGCGAGCGGGCGATGTCGCGGGCGATTGCAAGCCCGAGCCCGGTGCCGCCTTCGTCCTGGTTGCGGGCATCGTCGAGCCGCAGGAACGGCTTGAACACCTCTTCGCGCATATTCGACGGAATGCCGGGACCATCGTCGTCGACGGTCACGGTGAGATAGCGGTGGTCGCGATGGCCGGTGATCGAGATCGTGTCGGCGTGGCGCGCCGCGTTGGAGACGAGGTTGCCGAGGCAGCGCTTGAATGAGGCCGGCTTCACTGTCACGACCGGCAGGCCGTGGAACGCCACCGTCGCGACGTGACCATGGCGTTCGGCGTCGCTGCGCAGCTCCTCCAGCGCCATTGCCATGTCGGTCGGCTGCGCCACCTCGCCGGAATCGCCACGCGCGAAGGCGAGATAGTCCTCCAGCATCATCGACATCTCGTCGACGTCCTTGCGCATCGCCTCGATCTCGGGTCCTTCGCCTAGCAGGGCGAGCTCCAGCTTGAAGCGCGTCAGGATGGTGCGCAGGTCATGCGAGACGCCGGCCAGCATCGCGGTGCGCTGCTCGATCGAGCGCTCGACACGCGCCTTCATCTCGATGAAGGCCTGCGCCGCGCGCCGCACCTCGCGCGCACCGCGCGGCCGGAAATTCGGCGCCTCGCGGCCCTTGCCGAAGCTTTCGGCGGCATCGGCGAGCCTGAGGATCGGCTTGATCTGGTTGCGCAGGAACAGCACGGCGACGATCAAGAGGATCGTCGAGGTGCCGAGCATCCAGAAGATGAAGATCTCCGAGTTCGAGGCATAGGCGGCGCTGCGCTGGGCGAAGATTCGCATCACGGAATCATCGAGCTGCACCCGGATCTCGACCAGGTTGGACTTGCCAACGGTGTCGATCCAGAACGGCCGGTTGATCTGCCGCCCGAGCTGCACCGACAGTGTCTGGTCGAGCAGCGAGAAGAACGGCTTCGGTCCCGGCGGCGGCATGTCGCCCGCGGGGAGGAAATCGACCACGAGCTGCAGCTTCTGGGCAATGTGGCGAAGCTGCGTGCGGTCCTTGTCCTGCGGATAGTTCTTGTAGACGTCGATCAGCGCGGCGATGTCCGACACCACCGCGGCCGACAGGCGCCGTGTCACCGTGTTCCAGTGTCGCTCCATGAACACGAAGGCGACCACGGTCTGTAGCACCACCATCGGCACGATCATGATCAGCAATGCGCGGGCATAGAGGCCGGTCGGCATCCAGCTCTTGAACGCATTGCCCATCCAGCCATTGGCCTTCGACACGCGCTGCGACGCGTTGCGGATCAGGGTGAGGCCGGAGTCGATCGTGCTCATGGGCGAGACTTCAGGGGGCAGCCACCAGGCGATAGCCGATGCCGCGCACGGCCTGCAGGAACAGCGGATTGGCAGGATCGTGCTCGATCTTGCGGCGGAGGCGGTTGATCTGCACGTCGACCGCGCGCTCGTTGACGGTGCCGCCGCTGGTCAGCGCGGCGCGCGGCACGGTCTCGCCCGGGCTGGAGGCCAGGATGCGCAGCATCTCGCGCTCGCGGTCGGTGAGATGAATGATCTCCTCGCCCTGGCGCAGCTCGCTGCGCTCGATGTGGAAGACGTAGGGACCGAAGGCGATCTGCTCGACGGCGGTGACCTGCGGCGGTGCGGTGCGCTTGAGGATGTTGCCGATGCGCAGCACCAGCTCGCGCGGCTCGAACGGCTTGGCGACGTAGTCATCGGCGCCGATCTGCAGGCCCTCGATGCGGGCTTCGGCCTCGTGGCGGGCCGTCAGCATGATGATCGGCACCGACGAGGAGGAGCGGATGAAGCGGGCGAGATCGAAGCCGTTCTCGCCGGGCATCATGACGTCGAGGATGAGGAGATCGAAGTGCAGCCCCAGCAGCTTGGCGCGTGCGTCGCTGGCGCTCAGCGCGGTCGTGACGCGGTAGCCTTCGCCGGAAAGAAAGCGCGACAGCAGGTCGCGGATGCGCCGGTCATCGTCGACCAGGAGGAGATGCGGTGCATCGTCGGCCGGCTCGGCCGGCGGCCGCACCATCGTTGCAGTCTGCGCCACGGTCACTCCCTTGTTTTTCTACCGCCGCCGAAGATCGCTTCGAGCACCTTGTCGGGGTCGTCGCGGTCGATCATCGCACGCAGGAACTGACGAACGGTGTCGATGCCGGCGGCATCGATGCCGGCGACCGCGCGGTTGATGCGGTCGGTCTGCAGCCCCGCGAGCTTGGCGACCAGCGCCTCGCCCTTGGGCGTTGCATAGAGCAGGCGCTGCCGGCGATCATTGTTGCCGGTCTTCTGCACGATGTAGCCTTCGTCCAGCAGTTGCTTGAGCACGCGGCCGAGCGACTGCTTGGTGATGCGCAGCACATCGAGCAGGTCGGCGACCTTCAGTCCGGGGTAGCGGGTGACGAAGTGGATCACCCGGTGATGAGCGCGACCGAAGCCGAACGCTTCCAGCTCCTGGTCGGCGTCGCCGACGAAGTCGCGATAGGCGAAGAACAGGAGCTCGATTATGTCCCAGCGCAGATCGCGCCCGCCCTCCGCAGAAGGCGCGTGGTCGCTTCCCTGCGAATCGGGCTGGCCAGCCATGCCGGAGAAATTTATGTCAGCCATATTGACGTATCTTGGGTTCAATGTTACAAAACTGCCTATCAGGACGAAACATTAGGTCGTTTTGTCCTCGACAGCGTTTGAGGCGGCCTGAAAAAGCCAGTGATGGCGGTTTGGGCCGCAAATTGGACTACCGTGCGATTGTCGAGCGGCATTTCGGCAAACATACTGGACTTCAGCATTCCGCAAAAGCATGTCTAAACGGCATGTTGGCGCCGGAAACCGGCTCTTGGGCTGGCGATGGGTGAGGTCCGGACCAACCAAGCCAGCAGGCCTCGGGGAAACAGGCCGGCGCCAGACATCGCGCTGGTTTCGAGAGCGGAAAGCAACAAGATGAGTTTGAAATTCGAAATCCAGCCTACGGCGAACCCGACATCCGACAAGGATCGCGCGGCCAAGCTCGTGGATCCGGGCTTCGGCCGGGTGTTCACCGATCATATGGCCATCGTCCGCTACAATCAGGCGAAGGGCTGGCATGGCGCGCGCGTCGAGGCGCGCGCGAATTTTCCGCTCGATCCGGCCGGCGCCGTGCTGCACTACGCACAGGAAATTTTCGAAGGTCTCAAGGCCTACAAGCGCGACGACGGCGGCGTGAACCTGTTCCGGCCCGACGCCAATGCGCGGCGCTTCCACGATTCGGCCGAGCGCATGGCGATGGCGCCGCTGCCGGAGCCGGTGTTCATCGAGGCGGTCGAGCAGCTCGTGCGGATCGACCGGGCCTGGATTCCGGGCGGCGAGGGCAGCCTTTATCTGCGGCCCTTCATGATCGCGAGCGAGATTTTCCTCGGGGTGAAGCCATCGGCCGAGTACATCTTCTCGGTCATCGCCTCTCCGGTCGGCTCCTATTTTAAGGGCGGCCCCGCGCCGGTATCGATCTGGGTGTCCGAGAATTACACCCGCGCGGCGATCGGCGGCACGGGCGCTGTCAAATGCGGTGGCAATTACGCCGCGAGCCTGCGCGCGCAGGCCGAGGCGATCGATCGCGGCTGCGATCAGGTCGTGTTCCTCGACGCGGTCGAGCGCCGCTACATCGAGGAACTCGGCGGCATGAACATCTTCTTCGTGTTCGACGACGGCTCGCTGTCGACGCCGCCGCTCGGCACGATCCTGCCCGGCATCACCCGCGACTCGATCATCGCGCTCGCCAGGGATTCGGGCACGCGCGTGCGCGAGGAGCCCTATACGATCCAGCAGTGGCGCGCGGACGCCACCAGCGGCAAGCTGAAGGAAGCCTTCGCCTGCGGCACCGCGGCCGTGATCTCGCCGATCGGCAAGGTGTGCTCCGCGAGCGGCGATTTCCAGATCAGCGGCGGCGCGGCAGGTCCGGTCGCCATGGGGCTGCGCAAGAAGCTGGTCGACATCCAGTACGGCCGCACCAACGACCCGCATCACTGGATCAGGGAAGTCCGCTGACGGACGTAACGTCATTCCGGGTTCGCGTCTTCGACGCGCCCCGGAATGACGACGAGCAAACGGCAGCGGTTGCCGCCTCGCGCGGCGACTGGTAAACGCCGCCCATGGCCGAGAAACCGAAAAAACCGCAGAAACTGAAGGCGCGCCTGCCGCGCGGGCTCGAGGATCGTGGCCCGGCCGCGATCAACGCCACGCGGCAGATGGTGGAGAAAATCCGCGCCGTCTACGAGCTCTACGGGTTCGAGCCGGTGGAAACGCCGGCGATGGAATACACCGACGCACTCGGCAAGTTCCTGCCCGACCAGGACCGGCCCAACGAGGGCGTGTTCTCGTTCCAGGACGACGACGAGCAGTGGATCTCGTTGCGCTACGACCTCACCGCGCCGCTCGCGCGCTACGTTGCGGAAAACTTCGATCACCTGCCGAAGCCGTATCGCTCCTATCGCTTCGGCTACGTGTTCCGCAACGAGAAGCCCGGCCCCGGCCGCTTCCGCCAGTTCATGCAGTTCGACGCCGACACCGTCGGCTCGGCGACGCCGGCGGCCGATGCCGAAATCTGCATGATGGCGGCCGACACGATGGAGGCGCTCGGCATTCCGCGCGGCGCGTATGTCGTGAAGGTGAATAACCGGAAGGTGCTTGATGGCGTCCTCGAGGCGATCGGTCTCGGCGGCGATGAAAACGCGGGACGTCGCCTCACAGTGCTGCGTGCGATCGACAAGCTCGACAAATTTCCCGCCGACGAGGTTCGCAAGCTGCTCGGTGCCGGGCGATGGGACGGCGGCGAAGAGGGCAAGGGCGACTTCACGAAGGGCGCCGACCTCAGCGCGGCCGATGCCGATGTCGTCCTGGCTGTCACGCAAAAGCGTGACGATTGGAAAGACGCTATCGCTGCGGCCGAGATCTATCTGGCCAAGAGCGAAGTTGGTCAGACAGGCGTGAGCGAGCTCGAAGAGGTCGCCAGGCTGGTTGCCGCATCCGGTTATGGCGCGGACCGCATCCGCATCGATCCCTCCGTCGTCCGCGGTCTCGAATACTACACAGGCCCGGTCTACGAGGTTGAGCTGCTGCTCGACACCAAGGACGAGAAGGGCCGCCCGGTGCGGTTCGGCTCGGTCGGCGGTGGCGGCCGCTACGACGGTCTGGTCTCGCGCTTCCGCGGTGAGCCGGTGCCCGCGACCGGTTTCTCGATCGGCGTGTCGCGCCTGCAGGCTGCGCTGACGATGCTCGGCAAGCTGGATACGCGGGCCGAATTCGGCCCCGTGGTCGTCACCGTGTTCGACCGCGACCGCGTCGCCGACTACCAGAAGATGGTCGCGCAGCTACGCAGCGCGAATATCCGCGCCGAGCTCTATCTCGGCAATCCGAAGAACATGGGCAACCAGCTCAAATATGCCGACCGTCGCAACTCGCCCTGCGTGATCATCCAGGGCTCCGACGAGAAGGCGCGCAGCGAAGTGCAGATCAAGGATCTGATCGAGGGCGCCAAGGCCGCGGCCGCCATCGCCTCCAACCAGGAATGGCGCGAAACGCGGCCCGCGCAGTTCTCCTGTGCCGAGGCCGATCTGGTCGCCAAGGTCCGCGAGGTCCTGGCGCGGCATGACGTGACGTGGGGCTAGCTATTCGCTCGTGATGTCGTGTCCGGCCTTGTGCCTGATCTCCGCGTCTTGTTTGATGGCGAAGAACGTGGATGGTCGCGACAGTCTCGGCCACGCCATGCAACACAAGGGAGAGAGTGGATGCCTGAGATCACCGTCAGCATGGCCGCCGGCCGCACCGAAGAGCAGAAGCTCGGCATGATGCGCGACATCACGCAAGCGCTGGTGAAGAACCTCGGCGTCGATGCGGAAGCCGTCGTGATCCAGATCAACGAAGCGCCGCTGCATCACAAGATGAAGGGCGGCAAATCCTTCGTCGAGCGCGCGGCGGCCGCGAAGAAATAGCCCATCTCTCCACACGTCGTCCCTGCGAAAGCAGGGACCCATAACCACCGCTCTGAATTGTCAGAGCGTGGGTCCCCAGCTTTCGCTAAATTGACATTCGTGGTTATGGGTCCCGGCTCGCGCTTCGCTTGGCCGGGACGACAGTTGTTATGAGGCGCCATGGACGCACGCGACTTCGTCAAGATCGGCATGAGCGCCGAGCGCATGCTCGTCGTGCCACCGGAGCGCACGGTCGGGCATTTCGTGCCTGATATGCCGATGGTCTATGCGACGCCGATGATGATCCTGGAGATGGAGATGGCGGCGGGCGATGCCATCCGTGAGGCGCTGCAGCCCGGCTGGGTCACCGTCGGCACCGAGGTCGATATCCGGCATCTCGCCGCGGCTCTCGTGGGCGCCACGGTGCGGACCACGGCAAGGGTGATCGCGGTCGAGCGCCGCGTGATCCGCTTCGAGGTCGAGGCCTTCGAAGGCACCCGCAAGCTCGGCGAAGGCCGTCACGCGCGCGGCCTGATCAATGTCGCGAATTTCAACCGAAGGCTTGGCGCGACATAGGTCTCACGCTCCGACAGGGGCAGTTCCAACTTCACGTGTCAAACAGCGCGGCGTCATCACCCGCGCATGCGGATGATCCAGTATTCCAGAGAGGCCGGTGCTTGAACCGAGAGGCGACGGCCGAGAGAATGTGCATCGCATTCTCGCCGCATAGGGCGACCAACTGCGCCCTGCCACCGTTTGGCCTACTTCGCCAATTCTTTCGAACGCCTGGTCGCTGCGGCAATGGCGCGGGTCATCAGCGGCTGCATCCCGTCCTTGGCCATCAGCACTTCGAGCGCGGCGGCCGTGGTGCCGCCGGGCGAGGTGACGTTCTGACGCAAGGTCGCGGACGGCAGGTCCGAGCGATGCAGCAGTTCGCCGGAGCCTGCGACGGTCGCCCGCGCCAACGTGGTTGCGAGTTGCTCCGGCAAACCGGCCGCGACGCCGGCGCGCGCGAGCTCTTCGGCGAGCAGGAACACATAGGCCGGGCCGGAGCCGGAGACCGCGGTCACCGCATCCATCAGGCTTTCGTCCTCGACCCATTCGACGAGCCCGGTCGCCTGCAGCAACGCATTCGCCGTGGCGCGCTGCGCGGCGGTCACATTGCTCGCCGGCACCGCGACCGTGATGCCGCGGCCGATCGCTGCCGGCGTGTTCGGCATCGCGCGCACCACCGCGCCGCCGCAGACCTCTTGCAGCGCCGCGATCGTTGTGCCGGCCATGATCGAGACCACCAATGTCGAGGGCCCGACGAACGCCTTCAGTGCGGCTCCCGCCTCGCGGAACGATTGCGGCTTCACCGCGACGACCAGCGTATCGACCGCCCCGACGTCCTGAGCTTTTGGATTGAGGCGGACACCCTGCACGGCAAGCGCGGAAATCTCAGGCGAGAGCTGCGGATCGATCACCATGACCCGCTCGGGCGCAAGCCCTTGCGCGAGCCATCCGGTCAGCATCGCGCCGCCCATCTTGCCCGCGCCCGCAAGCGCGATGATGCCGGTGGTGTTCTTCAATGCGCTGCTTGTGCTCACGAGTCGCTCCACAAACTCTGTGTCGTCCCTGCCTAGTGCGCAATTGCGCACGGGAGCAGGGACCCATAACCACAAGCGGTTCTAGTGAAGCGAGAAGCGAGCCACAAGCAGTTTGCTCAGCCACGAGGGCCGCGGAGTATGGGCCCTGCTTTCGCAGGAACGACACTAAGCGCGCGGATAGACCGAGCGGTTCCTTACGCCTCGCCCTCGGTATCGAACATCGCGGCCGACATCGCCTCCGCCGCCGACTTGCCGGCCCAGACCACGAACTGGAACGCGGGGTAGTAGCGCTCGCAGGCCTGAATCGCGTTGACCAGCATGCTCTCGCATTGCGACGCGGACGCGGTGAGGCCGGCGGGCAGCACCAGCGCCTGACGATGCATGATCATGCCGGTGTGGGTCCACAGATCGAAATGACCGACCCACAATTGCTCGTTGATTGCGGCGACCAGTCGCTGCACCTCGGCGCGTCGCGCCGGCGGAATCTTCATGTCGAAGGCGCAGGCGAGATGCAGCGCCTCGATCTCGCCCATCCAGGTGAAGGAGAGCTCATAGTCGATCCAGTCGCCCTTGGAGACGATCGTCACCTCGTCGTCGCCGGAACGCTCGAACGCCCAGTTGTTGTCGGTGGCGATATCTTCGACCACCGCAAGCGGATTGCTCCGGGACTCGATAATGCCTTCGAGGAGGGACATACCGTCTCGACCCTTGTTCTTATGATCTGTTGATACGCACACGGAAGCCGGCAGCGCGACAAACTGCGTCGTGGCCGAGTGCAGCTCCTGAAACGGGCTTCCGGATGCCCCTGGACCTGACGCGGATGAAGTGATGTGATTTGCGGAATCCGCGCAACCGCACGCCGAGTCCGTCCACAGCCAAAGCGCGCCTCGTCCACAACTGATCGCAGCAGCTTGAGTTAATTTGAGAACAAATCGGAATCGGAGCGGGCTGGTAACGGATTGTTAACCATTGACCTCCGCTTCGCCGCACGTGTGAATCGGGCTCTCCGGACCTCAAAAATGCCGCCGCAAGACTCGCAACCCGCTCATGGGGACATGCCAATTCCCCATGCCGAAGCATCTTGCCCGGCTGTCGCGCATTGGTCATATTTGTCGCCAGGCGCGTCCATCCCGGACGTGCCGATGTTCTCAGGGCGGGGTGGAAATCCCCACCGGCGGTAAGGGCGATGAGCCCGAGCCCGCGAGCGCCTTCCTCCCGAAGCGGGGGAAGGGTCAGCAGATTCGGTGCAACTCCGAAGCCGACGGTTACAGTCCGGATGAAAGAGAACGGTTGCGGCAGCCCGCGCGGATTCGCGTGGGGCTCTTGTCGTTGTCCGTGTGCCCTGATTCTGGTCCTGAAAGAGGAAAGCCATGAATCAGATGTTGCAAGACGCTGAAGTCGAAACCTCCCAAGCAGATATTGCTCCCGAAACGCCGGCCGCTCCGCCGGTGCCGGACCATCCGCGGTTCGCGAAGCCGCAGCGCGTCGCCTTCGTGCAGGCGTGCTGGCATCGCGAGGTGGTGGATGAATGCCGCATCTCCTTCCTGAAGGAGATCGAGGCGCGTCACATCACCAATGTCGATGTGTTCGAGGTGCCGGGCTCATTCGAGATCCCGCTGCACGCGCAGATCCTGGCAAAGACGCGCCGCTACACCGCGATCGTCGCCGCAGGGCTCGTCGTCGACGGAGGCATCTATCGCCATGAATTCGTCGCCGACACCGTGATCAAGGCGTTGATGGACGTGCAACTGCGCACCGAAGTGCCGGTGTTCTCTGCGGTCCTGACGCCGCAGCAATTCCACGAGACCGAAGTGCACCAGGATTTCTTCCGGCGGCACTTCGTCATCAAGGGCATCGAGGCCGCGGAGGCCTGCGCCAACACGCTGCTCAGCCTGGAGCGGCTACGCGGCCAGGTCGCGGCCGGGATCGCGGGGTAGTTAGAACCACGACTGCGCCAGATCAGGCACAAACGCGATTCCGGCATGCGTGCCGGGATCGCGCATGTCTGCCGCGCGTTCGGTTATGCTCGCGGGCATAACTCAAATGCGCGGGAGGCGCCCATGACCGAACATCATTCGTCCGACTGGCTCGGCCTGTCGGATCGCGTCGCCGTCGTCACCGGCGGAGGCGGCGGCATCGGCCGCGCCACGGCGGTCAGTCTTGCGCACGCGGGCGTCAAGGTTGCGGCCATCGATCGCGACGTGCGCGGGCTTGAAGAGACCAAGGCAAGGCTGCGCGAATTCGGCGACGGTCACCTTGTCGCAAGCTGCGACACCACCAGTGCGGAGAGCGTTGCCGCGGCCGCCGAGACGGTCGCGCGTGTGCTCGGGCCGTGCGCCATTCTCGTCAACACCGCTGCCGTACTGCGCCCCGGCGGGCTCGATACGCTGGCCCTCGCGGAATGGAACGCGGTGCTTGCGGTCAACCTCACCGGCTATTTCATCTGTGCGCAGGCGTTCGGTCGCCAGATGCGACAGGCCGGCCACGGCAGCATCATCCATGTCGCCTCGATCGCCGCCAGCAACGCGCAGCAGCAGAGCGGCGCCTATAGCGTCAGCAAGGCCGGAGTCGTGATGCTGTCGCAGCAGCTTGGCACTGAGTGGGGGCCACACGGCATCCGCAGCAACGTCGTCAGCCCCGGCCTCGTGGTCACGCCGATGAGCCAGGCCTTCTACGATACGCCCGGGGTTACCGAGCGTCGCACCGCAGTGGTGCCGATGCGCAGGGTCGGTGCGCCGCAGGACATGGCGGACGCGATCCTGTTCCTGGCGAGCGACCGGTCGTCCTATGTGAACGGTGAGGAGATCATCGTCGACGGCGGCTATGTGCGGACGCTGATGAGCCACGTTCCGCGGCCGGGATTTTGAGGAAGGAGCACGATACCTGTCGTCCCTGCGAAAGCAGGACCCCTAACCACAGGATCTTATTGCGGGCGCCAGATGCGGCCCGAGCCTTCGCAACAAACACGAATTAGTGGTTATGGGTCCCGGCTCAAGGCCGGGACGACAGTGGGTATGAGATCGCGTAGGGTGGGCAAAGCGAAGCGTGCCCACCTTCACGAGCGAGCCTGTGATGGTGGGCACGGCGCAAGCGCGCCTTTGCCCACCCTACAAAGCTACTTGAGCCGGGACCCATAACCACGACTGTCAGTTGTCGCGAAGGCTGGGATCCGCAGCCGCGCTCCGCAATGGAGTCCTGTGGTTATGGGTCCCTGCTTTCGCACTATGGCATCTACACGTTTGCGGTGCCGTATACGAGGATTTGGAAGCGAGCCATCCCGATGTGGAAGGTGATTGGTCCAGGTGGGCGATGCGAGGCGTAGCCGGTCCATCCGCCGAGCTTTGCG